>Ga0180221_1000007_pt1 | contig 654927 bp, 621 predicted proteins | sample eDN5th37CKraftMG_FD_151339 | JGI IMG/M metagenome (GOLD analysis project Ga0180221, IMG submission 151339) | Enriched Miracle-Growth compost microbial communities from Emeryville, California, USA - eDNA 5th pass 37_C Kraft MG (version 2) (version 2) ... | reverse complement strand
CGCACGGGCGATCGCGGCATCCGCGGCGCGCCCGAACACGTCGGCGAGGCGCGCCTCGTCGAGCACGGCGATCAGCCGCTCTGTCGTGCCCTTGGGGCTCGTGACGCGGCGGCGCAGCTCGGCGGGCTCCTCGCCCGTGTCCTCGAGCAGCAGAGCCGAGCCGATGAGCGTCTGCTCGGCGAGCACGCGCGCGTCCTCGTGCGCGAAACCCAAGCGCTCGGCCGCCTCGGTGAGCTTCTCGACGAGGAAGTAGACGGTCGCGGGCCCCGAGCCCGAGATCGCCGAGAGCGCGTCGATGCGCTCCTCGGGCACCTCGACGACCGCGCCGACCGCCGCGAAGAGCTCACGCGCCATCGCGAGCTCCGCCTCCCCCGCGCGCGAGCCCGCCGCGACACCCGTGACGGCACGGCGCATACGTCAATCGTGCGTGTCCAGTGCGTGCTACGAGCGTCCGTATCCGCTGCGCCACTGCCGAACCCCGAAGTCCGCGCACGGCGCTCGTACGAGGGATGCGCATCGTTCATGATGAATCCTTTTGTGAGGTATAGACAAGTCGATCCGCTTCGCGGAGACCGACGGCGAGCAAATCGCTCGCACCTCAATGGGAAGAGGGAAGCAATGAAGAAGATGCGAATGGGTCATGCGGGGCGTGCATCGGTCGCCGTCGCAGCGGCCGTGCTGGGGATGAGCCTCGTGGCTGCAGCTCCGGCGAATGCGTTGGTATCGGGGGAGTCGGACGAGACCACCGCGGAGACGTGCTGGTTCAACTCCGACACCGAGGTCACGCAGTGCTTCGACGGCCAGGCAGCCTTCGAGGCGGCAGTTGAGGACCAGACGGGTGGGGTTCTCCTGTTCGCTGGCGAGGAGGCGCCCGCGGCACGGGGAGTCGTCGCACCGCTCGCGACATATGTGCTCGCCACCTTCTACGCGGACAGCAACAAGACCGGCGCGTCGGTGAACATCACGACGACGATCTCGACGATGTGCACGACGCACAGTTTCACCGGCAACAGCATGCCCTCCGGTTGGAACGACAGGGTGTCCTCGTTCGTGTCCTTCGGCACCTGTAAGACGCGGCTCTCGGAGAACATCAACCAGGGTGGTTCATCCTTCGGGCCCGTGGCCAGCGCGAACTCGCTGGGCGTCATGAACGATGCCGCCTCGTCGTACTGGATCACCGGCTGATCTGATAAGGCCCCCGGGACGGGGAGGCGGCCTGCGGGCTGCCTCCCCGTTTCCGTGTTCGGTCATAGCAAGGCAGGGTCGACACATTCCCTTAACGAGGAGGTGAGCGTGGACACCGACATCGAGCTCATCAAGCGAAGCCTGCGGCGCGATCAGTCGGCGTTCGCCGAGCTGTTCGATCGCCATGGACGAGCGGTGTTCCGCTATGCCTACGGGCTCACTCACGACATCGGTGATGCCGACGACCTGGTGCAGGAGACGTTCATCACTGCGTGGAGGAAGCTCGCGGAGATCCGCCTGGTGGGAGACTCGCTGCTCCCGTGGCTCATCGTCACGTGTCGCAACAACGCCTCCAACTTGCGCCGCAGCAAGGCCATTCGCGCCCACGCACCGCTCGAGGAGGCCGACGGCAGCCCCGTGGAGGATCACACGCTCGAACGGATGCAGCACGTCGAGGAGCTCACCTGGGTCTTCCGGGCCGTCAACGAGCTCAGCGACACAGATCGGCGCATCGTCGAGCTGTGCCTGTACGAGGGCCGCGACTACCACGAGGCGGCGGCCGTGCTTGGGCTCAGCGTCGGGGTGCTCACCAAGCGAATTCACAGGACCCGAACGCGACTGCGTGAGCAGCGCGGCTTTCACGAAAGGGAGGCATCAGCATGACCACAACCCGATTCCCCAACGAAGTCACCGAGAACGCCCAGCTCGCCGACATCCGCAGCCGACTTCTCGGTGCGGTGTCGCAGGAGCGCACGCCGAGGTTCAGCCGTGCGCGCAAGGCCGCGGTCGCGGCGGGCGCGGCGGGCGCGGTCGCGGTCGCGCTCACCGGCGGCGCGATCGCCGTCGTCCAAGCCACGCAGGACCAGGTCAGCTACTCGGTGCAGTGCTACGACGCCGCGAGCACGAACGCGCACTTCACGACCGTCGGCACCCCGATCGCGACAGACAACGTGACAGGGGAGGAGAGCCGCGATGCCACCAACCCCGTCACCACCTGTGGGGACATCTGGCGGATGGGGCTCATCGGCCAGGACGCTGCCCCGGCCGACCCGAACGCGGCGGACTTCGCCGTCCCCGAGCTCGTCGGCTGCACGCTCGGCAACGGCGTCGGCGCAGGCTTTCCCCGCGGGGACAGCACCGCGACTTCTGAGGAGTTCTGCCGGGACCTCGGCCTCGCAGTCTGGGCCGGCTGAGCTGGGCGGTGCCCGCCGCTATCGGACCTTGGGAATGGACCAGCGGCGGGCACCTACCGTCTCGGCGCATCGGTAGCGCGCGACGGCTATGTAGATTCTCACACTGCCTGTTCATGCTGCGATGAGCACAGAGCGCTTCTATGCGCCCGGAGCCAGAAAGCAGAGACCCGGCTCCTGCGGCATGAGCCATCGGGAGTGAAGATCCCGCTCGGCAACCTCGTCAAGGGCCTGTAGGCGCCGCGAGCTCCTTCGCACGGGCGATCGCGGCATCCGCGGCGCGCCCGAACACGTCGGCGAGGCGCGCCTCGTCGAGCACGGCGATCAGCCGCTCTGTCGTGCCCTTGGGGCTCGTGACGCGGCGGCGCAGCTCGGCGGGCTCCTCGCCCGTGTCCTCGAGCAGCAGAGCCGAGCCGATGAGCGTCTGCTCGGCGAGCACGCGCGCGTCCTCGTGCGCGAAACCCAAGCGCTCGGCCGCCTCGGTGAGCTTCTCGACGAGGAAGTAGACGGTCGCGGGCCCCGAGCCCGAGATCGCCGAGAGCGCGTCGATGCGCTCCTCGGGCACCTCGACGACCGCGCCGACCGCCGCGAAGAGCTCACGCGCCATCGCGAGCTCCGCCTCCCCCGCGCGCGAGCCCGCCGCGACACCCGTGACGGCACGGCGCACGAGCGCGGGCGTATTGGGCATCGTGCGGATGACGGGGTTCGGCACGACCGCTTCCATCGCGGCCGTCGTGATGCCGGCCGCGACGCTCACGACGACGGCATCCGGCGGCAGCTTCCCAGCGATCTCCCGCAACGTCTCGACGACCATCGCGGGCTTGACGCCGAGCAGCACGAGACCCGCGCCCTCGACCGCAGCGGCGTTGGCATCCGCACGATCCTCGAGCGCGAACGCCCGCAGCCCCTCGCTCCGCCACGCCTCGGCCGAGGCGGTGCTGCGCGTGCTGAGGGTCACGGATGCGGGGTCGACGCCAGCCGCGAGAAGGCCGCGCACGATGGCTCCCGCCATCGAGCCGGCGCCGAGCACGGCGAGGGGCGGAAGGGTCGTCATGGCCCTCATCCTAGAATCGGGACATGAGCGCGTCCGGCGGCACCAAGGCGATCATCGCGGCATTCCTGGCCAACCTCGGCATCGCGATCACGAAGTTCATCGCGTGGGCGTTCTCGGGCTCGAGCTCGATGCTCGCCGAGGGCGTGCACTCCGTGGCCGACTCGGGCAACCAGCTACTGCTCCTGCTCGGCGGGCGCAAGGCGAGGCGCAAGGCGGATGCGGAGCATCCGTTCGGCTACGGCCGCGAGCGCTACGTGTACGCCTTCGTCGTCGCGATCATCCTCTTCTCGGTCGGCGGCGTCTTCTCGATCTACGAGGGCATCGAGAAGCTCACGCACCCGCATCCGCTTGAGAACTGGTGGCTGCCGGTGCTCGTGCTCGTCATCGCGATCTGCCTCGAGAGCTTCTCGCTGCGCACGGCGGTCAAGGAGTCCAACCACGTACGCGGGCGGCAGAACTGGATCCAGTTCATCCGGCGCGCGAAGCAGCCCGAGCTGCCGGTCGTCCTGCTCGAAGACGTCGCGGCGCTCCTGGGCCTCGTCTTCGCGCTCATCGGCGTGGGTCTCACGGTGCTCACGGGCGACAACGTGTGGGATGGCATCGGAACGATCGCGATCGGCGTGCTGCTCGTGACGGTCGCGATCGTGCTCGGCATCGAGACCAAGAGCCTGCTCGTGGGCGAGGGTGCGAACCCCGACGACCACGCGAAGATCCTCGCGGCCGTCAACGGCCACCCGCAGGTCGAGGCCGTCATCCACATGAAGACGCTCTACCTCGGCCCCGATGAGCTGCTCGTCGCCGCGAAGATCGCCGTGCCCAAGGCGACGCGCGCGAGCGAGGTCGCTGCCGCGATCGACGCGATCGAAGCGGATGTGCGCGCCGCCGTGCCCGCCGCACGCGTCATCTACCTCGAGCCCGACATCTACGTGCCGCGCGACGAGAACCCCTCAACCGACGCGATCGTCATCAAGAGCGCGGACTAGCCGCCGCGAGAACGGACACCCGACATGCAGATCGTCCAGAGCATCCTGCTCGCCCTCCACGTGCTCGGCCTCGCATCGATCATCGGCACGTTCTTCCTGCAGATGCGCAAGGACGAGGGATTCGGCACGCGCCTCGTGCTCGCGGGCGCGATCACCCAGGTCGTGACGGGCGTCGCGCTCGTGGGCGTCGGCGAGACCGTGCTCGACCGCGACTACAACATGATCAAGATCGGCGTGAAGCTCGTGCTCGCGCTCGTCGTGCTCGCGGCCGCGATCGCGGCGGTCGTCGCCGAGAAGCGCGGGGCGCGCGTCAAGCCGTGGTTCCATGTCGCCGGCGGCACGGCGGTCGTCAACGTGCTCGTCGCGATCATCTGGCGCTGACGAGCGCCGCATCCGCTCCGCGCCACTCCGAGGCCACGGCCGCGAGGTCACGACGACCGCGGATGCCGAGCTTGCCGTAGACCGACTGCAAGTGATTGTCGACCGTGCGCGACGAGAGCGACAGCCGCGCCGCGATGACCTTGCTGCTCGCCCCGGATGCCGCGAGCGCGGCGATCTCGCGCTCGCGTCGCGTGAGCGGACTGAGCTCGTCGACGAAGCGGAGCACGGGCGTCGCCAGACCGCCGCAGCGACGTGCGAGCTCTTCCGCGCGCGCTTGAGCCGCGGCCGCTCCTCGCGCCGATCCCTGCGCACGGCGGGCTCGCGCCGCGGATGCGCATGCAGCCGCCGCGTACCGCAGGGCTCCCAGCCGCTCCCACTCGTCCGCGACGGCCAGGAGCGCTGTCGCGTCGCCCGCGACGACCGCCTCGGCATGGTCGGCGAGCAGCCCGATGAACCAGCCGCTCGAGGCGCTCGCGATCTCGCGAGCGATCGGGGCGGCGACATCCGCGCGGTCGAGCTCGATGAGGAGGGTGAGCATGCCCCCGGTGAAGACGAGATGCCCCCGCGCACGGAGCGTCTCGATCCACGCGAGCACGCCCTCGACGGCGCCGTCGACATCCCCCGTGCACCCCTGGATCCACAGCCGGGCGCTGCGCGGCGCCGAGGTGTCGTCCTCGCCGCCGTCGTCGCCGAGTGATCCGAGAATCCGCCGAGCACGCTCGATGTCGCCCTTCGACGCGTAGGTCATGGCGAGCAGGGCCGTGGCGGGCACGGCGAGACCCTCGGGCCCGAGGGCGGCGGCGCCGCTTCGCGTGTCGTCGAGCCAACGTGCCGCGTCGTCGAGCTCGCCCGAGAAGAACGCGATCCGCCCGAGCAGCCACTCGAGCCCCCGCGCTATGAGCTCGTCGCCGGCGCCAGCCGCCTCGAGCGCGGCGAGCGCTGCGGCCTTCGCCTCGCGCAAGCGGAAGGCGTTGATGAGCACCTCGGCGAGCAGCTGCTGAGCCTCGGTCACCGTGAGGCCCGGCACGCGGCCGCCCGTCTGCTCGGCGTAGTCCACGGCGAGCCGGGCTGCGGCGAGGCCCTCCTCGAATCGCCCGGTCGCCGAGAGCGGGATCGCCTCCGCGGCTGCGAGAAGCGCGCGCGACTGCGGGTCGCTCGCGATCGCATCCGCGACCTCCCGCAGCTGCCTGCCGGCCGCTTCCGCGTGCTCGGCGTTGACGAGGATGAGGGCGCGCGTCATCGCGAGGAGGAGGCGGTCCTCGCCCTCGATGCGCTCGGCGACCTCCTCGACGAGCCGCAGACCGTCCGGGCGCCCGCGAAAGCGATTCGCGTGCGCGATCGCCATGACCGCCGCGAACGTCGGCAGGAGCTCGGGAGGCACCGCGTTCTCGGCGGACTGGAGAGCATCGAGCGCTTCGCCGACGCGGCCGAGTCGCAGGAGCGCCTCTCCGCGCAAGAGCACGAGCTCGGCGTCACGCCCCGACCGCAGCCCCGCGTCGGCGAGCTCGAGCACCATCCGATGGTCGCCCACCTCGCGCGCGACCCGGGCCGCCGACCGCGCGGTGCCCGCGTCGAGTGGAAGGCCTGCCGCGATCCGCCAACTGAGGGCGCGCAACCGGTCGGCCACGTGCACGCTCCCTGCGTCGACGCGCGTCGACTGCTCGTCGAGGATGCGCGTGCGGCGCAGTCGCGTGATCGCGCTCGCGATGGCCGACCCGTACACCGGCTGCGCGAGACGCGCGACGAGCCCCGTCGATGTCGTGGCGAGCGTGACGAGGCCGTCTCGTTCGAGTGACTCGAGCGCTTGATCGGAAGTCGGCAGCTCGCAGACGGGGATCTCGACGCACACCGCGAGACGCTCGACAGCATCCCGTTGCTCCGCATCGAGCGTCTCGACGCGCGCGAGCACGAGATCGCGCAACGATGACGGCGCACCGGGCTCGCGCACGAGACGCCACCCGCCCTCGACGCGCCGGAGGCTGCCGTCGGCGATCGCCCCGGAGACGAGCTCACGCAAGTGGAGCAGATTGCCCCCCGCGAGACCGTGGAGCCGCTCGGCCGAGGCGCGCGCGACGCGATCGCCGAGCGCTGCTTCGAGCAACGCGTGGACCGCATCGAGACCGAGCGGCGTGAGCTCGACGCGCACCGAGCGCGCGGTGCTGCCGAGGGCGAGGAGGGCACCGGGCAGAGGCGTGGCGTCGGCCGTGGAGACGAGCAGTGAGCAGCGTGCGGATGCCGCGAGCTGGGCGACGAGCGTGAGCGACGCGACGTCGAGGTGCGTGACATCGTCGATGACGACGAGAAGCTCCGCACGTCCCGCGAGCGCCGCAGCGCGCATCGACGCGAGCTCGAAGAGCCGCGCGGCGTCGGCGTGCGGCTCGAGCGCCGCGCGATCGGTGAGCAGCGGGCCGAGGGCGCCGAGCGGCAAGTGCTGCAGAAGGGGGTTCGCACGGATGCGGAGCACCGTCATCCCGACCCGCTCGGCAGCGCTCGCCGCTTCGTCGAGCACGCGTGATCTGCCCGATCCGGGTGCCCCGTGAACGGAGACGAGGCCCGCTCCGGCGCGAAGCGCGGAGGCGATCGCGTCGAGCTGCGCATCGCGGTCGGCGAGCGGCCACAGCAGGTCCGACATGCTCCATTCCTCCGGCTCACGGGAATGCTACGGCACGGCGACGGCGCCTCGATCTGAGCAATCGAGGCCCCGCGTGAGTAATCCGGCGGCGCCGGAATGAGCATCCGCTGCCCATCCAATCGCGTCGCCGCACCGGCATCCTGGACCGTCGCCCGTACCCGGGCAGCACTCGCCCTCGTACCCCGAAGGACCACCCGATGCTTGCTCCCATCGAACCCGCTCGAACGCGCGCGCGAGCCGCGCGCATCGTCGCCGCGGCCCTCGCCGCCCTCCTCGCGCTCGCTGGGGCCTTCCTCGGCGCACCCGCAGCGTTCGCCGCCGGCGAGCCGCCCGTCGCTGTCGACGACAGCTATTCGACGCCGAAGAACACCGAGCTCGACGTCGATGCCCTCGCGGGGCTCAAGGCCAACGACAGCGACCCCGACTCGGGGTTCCTCATCACCTCGTTCACGACCCCGTCGAGCGGCACGCTGCTCGCCCTCGACGGCGGCACGGGCGCGTTCCGGTACGCACCCGCCTTCAACTTCGCGGGGACCGTCACCTTCACCTATCAGGTGAGCGACCCGGACGGAAACGTCGGCAACACGGCGACCGTCACGATCCAGGTGACCAACACGGCGCCCGTGGCGGTTCCCGATTCGTACTCGGGCACCGTCAACACGGCGACAAGCGGCAATGTGCTCGCCAACGACACCGACGCAGACGGCGACACCCTCTCGGTGAGCGCGTGGACCGATCCGCTCGTCGGCACGCTCACCCGCAACGCGGCAGGTTTCTTCCAGTTCGTCCCTCCGCCGGGCGGATGGAGCGGCACGGTGACGTTCAGCTACACGGTCAACGACAGTTCCGTCAACGGGAACACGACAACCGTGACGATCGTCTACGGGGCCGACGTGCTGCCGCCCGTGGCGGTCGCCGACAGCTACACGACGATGCAGGACACGCCGCTCACGGTCGCCGCGCCGGGCATATACGCGAACGACACCGACGCCGACTCGAGCTTCTTCGCCGCGATGCTGTTCCCCGTCGACCCGCATGGAACGCTCGACCTCGATGAGGTGACCGGCGCATTCACGTACACACCGGACGTCGGCTTCCAAGGGGACGCCACATTCAGGTACCGCCTCAACGACCCGGCCGGCAACCTGAGCGGCTTCGTGCCCGTCACGATCACCGTGCTCGGAGTCAACGTGCCGCCCGTCGCCGTGGACGACAGCTACACGGTCGCGCAGGACACGGCGCTCACCGTGCCCGCCGCCACGGGCGTGCTCGCCAACGACTCCGACGCGGATTCCGCCTCGTGGTCGATCTCCAACACCGTGACGCCCCTGCATGGAGACCTCGTGCTCGACGTGGCCACGGGCGCCTTCAGCTACACACCGGATGCCGGATGGTTCGGCACCGACACGTGGGGCTACCGCCTGCAGGACTCGTCCGGCAATGTCAGCGACTGGGCCACGGTCACGATCACGGTGACCGAGGAGTCCGGCCCCGGCAACACCCCCCCGGTGGCCGTCGACGACAGCTACGCGACCCCGCAGGATCAGGTGCTGACCGTCGCGGCCGCCGACGGGATCCTCGCGAACGACTCGGACGCCGACTCCGCGGCCTGGGGCATCCTCGAGTCGACGTCGCCCGGTCACGGTTCGCTCACGCTCGACACCGCGACCGGTGCCTTCACCTACACCCCCGATGCCGGATGGTTCGGCACCGACACGTGGACCTACCGCCTCGAGGATGCCGAGGACGCGCTGAGCGCGTGGGCGACCGTCACGATCACGGTCGCCGAGGCGGGCGCCCCCAACCAGGCGCCGATCGCGGTCGCCGACTCGTACATCACGATGCAGGGCACCGCCCTCGTCGTCCCGGCGGCGCAGGGGCTCCTCGCGAACGACTCCGACCCGGAGGGTGGCGCTCTCACGATCGAGGTCGTCGCGCAGCCGCAGCACGGCGCGCTCTCCGATCTCGACACGGCCACGGGCGCCTTCACCTACACGCCTGACGCGGGCTGGTCCGGCACGGACACCGTGACGTACCGCATCCTCGATCCCGACGGCGCAGCGAGCGCCGTCGGGACGGCGACGATCGTCGTCACGGCCGTCACCGATCCTCAGCAGCCGGGCGGCGACGACCCGGAGCCGGACCCCGGGTCGGCGCCCCGGCCAGCCGAGCTCGCCGAGACGGGCGCCTCCGCCGAGCTTCTCCCGCTGTTCGTCGTCGCGGGGCTGCTCGTCGTCGCGGGCGCTCTCGGGATCCTGCCGGTGCGTCGGGCGCGGAGCAACGCCCGCCGCGCCTAGCAGCGACCCCGTCCCGGGTGGGGCGGCTCGCGTCAGCGGGTCGCCCCACCGCCGCGCTCAGAGCTCGGATGCGCGCGCGTCGGCGAAGAAGCGCGTGAGCAGCGCAGCGCACTCTGCCTCGAGAACGCCCGCGACGACCTCCGTGCGATACGGCAGCCGGCGGTCGCGCAGCAAGTCGTGCACGCTGCCCGACGCGCCCGCCTTCTCGTCCCACGCGCCGAACACGACGCGCGGGATGCGGGCCGCGAGGATCGCGCCCGCACACATGACGCACGGCTCGAGGGTCACGACGAGCGTCGTGTCGTCGAGGTGCCAATCGCCGCGCAGAGCCGCCGCCCGGCGGATCGCGACGACCTCCGCGTGCGCGGTCGGATCGGCGTCCTTCTCGCGCTCATTGCGGCCGTGCGCGAGCACCGTTCCGTCGCGATCGAGCAGCACGGCGCCGACCGGCACGTCGCCGGATGCGAGGGCGAGCTCGGCCTCGGCGAGGGCGAGGCGCATGGCCTCCGCATCCGCTCCCGAGGGCATAGATTGAAGCCTATGCGAGTGCACGTCGCCGACCATCCGCTCATCACGCACAAGCTCACGGTGCTGCGCGACGAGCGCACTCCCTCACCCGTGTTCCGCGCGCTCGCCGAGGAGCTCGTGACGCTGCTCGCCTACGAGGCGACGCGCAATGTGCGCACCAAGGAGGTCACGGTGCAGACTCCCGTGGCCGAGACGACGGGGCTCGCGATCGCCGACCCCAAGCCGCTCGTCGTGCCGATCCTGCGCGCGGGGCTCGGGATGCTCGAGGGCATGGTCAAGCTCGTGCCGACTGCCGAGGTCGGCTTCCTCGGCATGGTGCGCGACGAGGAGACCCTGCAGCCCACGACGTACGCCGAGCGGCTGCCCGATGACCTCTCCAACCGCCAGTGCTTCATCCTCGACCCCATGCTCGCGACGGGCGGCTCGCTCGGTGCGGCGATCGAGTTCCTCTTCCAGCGGGGAGCCGTCGACGTGACCGCCGTGTGCCTCATCGCGGCGCCCGAGGGCATCGAAGCCGTGCGGAAGGCCACGGAAGGCCGCGAGGTGACGATCGTCGTGGGCGCTGTGGACGAGAGGCTCAACGAGCGCGGCTACATCGTGCCGGGGCTCGGGGATGCGGGCGACCGGCTGTACGGGCTCGTCTGATTCTTTGGCGCCGCGATAATCCGCGGCGCTCGGCCGTTTCCGGGCACGAGCGCGGTCGCACCCGGAAACGAGCACCGACACAGCCCACCACCCGGCATCCGCGGCGCTCGGCCCTTTCCTGGCACGAGCGCGGTCGCACCCGGAAACGAGCGCCGACACAGCCGACCACCCGGGCATCCGCGGCGCTCGGCCGTGCGGACCGGCTAGCACACATCCGTTCTGTTACGCGTTGTGTTACGTCGCACGCCGTCACGGTTGACACGCGGCGTCATACTCGCTCAAACTGGCTGGCATGACCGTTCACGTGCGCCCCACGACCTCCTTCGAGGCCTTCGGGAACGCCGGCATGATGATGTCGGCGCGTGCGGTCATGTGTTGTCGAATGTGCGCGTAAGGCCACCTCTCGCCCGAGTTGCCCACATGGTGAACTCCCCGACATCCGGCCGTCCATCGCCGGATGACGCATCCCACTTCGACGACCCCCGGCCCGCCGCCTCTGACGCGGCCGCCGACACCTCGCAAGGATTCGACGACATGTCTCTCGCAACCCTCGACACCCTCCGTCCCTCGACCCGCCGTTACCCCGTCCCCCGCGCCGTTCCGCAGCCGGCCCCCGAGCCGGAGCGTCCGCGCATCCGCGCCGTGCCCGAGGGCACCGAGGCGCGCGGCTTCGCCCTCTACGTGGGCGTCGACGAGCTCAAGGCCCTCGCCGCCGGCGTCACACTCCCGCAGCTCGTCGAGGCGCTCAAGCGCACCGTCGCCGAGCTCGTTCCCGACGCCGAGACCTATGCGGCTGTCGCCCTCGCGCCGCACGGCGCGGGCGGCCGCGACGTCGAGGTCGTGCGCCTCGCACTGCAGGACCCGGCGGCGCTCGCGAAGCACCGTCAGGCCGTCGCGCCCGTCGAGCCCCCGGAGCCCAAGGGCGGCGTCGTGATCGACATCTCCCGCAAGCGCGTGCAGCTCGACGGCGAGACGGCCCCCCTCACCTACAAGGAGTTCGAGCTGCTGCAGTTCCTCGTGCTGCGCGAGGGGCGCACGATCGACCGCGCCGAGATCATCGCGACGCTGTGGGCGGACGGCGGCGACGACGTGCCGAACGAGCGCACGATCGACGTGCACGTGCGGCGGCTGCGCTCGAAGCTCGGCGCGTATGAGGACATCGTGCGCACCGTGCGCGGCTCGGGGTACCGCTTCGACCGCCACGCGGATGTGACCATCCGCTGGGCCTCGACGCCGTCGCCCGACGTCTTCTGATGCCTCGCGGCGCGCCGCGATGCATCCGAGCTAGGCGGCGCGCTCCTCGACGACCGGCTTCCGCCGCATCCGCTGCTGGCCGACGACGATGCCCACGAGCACGAGCAGGATGCCGACGATCTGAGGCGCGGCGAGGCTCTCGCCGCCCAGCAGCACTCCGAGCAGCACGCCCGTGACGGGGTTGAGAAGCCCGATGATGCCCACCGTTCCGGCGCTCAAGTGCTCGAGCCCGTGGAACCACGCGACATTGGCGAGGGCCGTCGCGACGAGCGTGACATAGGCGACGCCGAGCCATCCGCCGAGGTCGAGCACGGGCGGAGCGCCCTCGAACACGATCGCCACGAGGAGCAGCAGGACACCGCCGAACAGCAGCTGCCACGCGCTCGCGCTCACCGGGTCCGCCGTCGCGCCCCAGCGCTTCGTGAGCACGAAGCCGAGGGACGACGACACGAGTCCCGTGCTCGAGGCCGCGACGCCCCAGGGGTCGATCGCGCCGAAGGCGCCCGCGACGAGCAGCAGCACCCCGAGGATGCCGATGGCGGCCCCGGCGAACATGCGCGCTGTGGGCTTCTGTCCGGCGAGCGCCCACGCGAAGAGCGCGAGCACGAGGGGCGACGCGGCCATGATCGACGACGCGACGCTCGATGGGAGCAACTGGGCGGCGATGTAGAGCAGGAGGAAGAAGCCGCCGACGTTGAGCACGCCGAGGAGCGCCGTGCGCGCCCATTCGATACCATGCGGACGCCGACGCGCGACGAGCAGGAGCACGAGGCCGGCGGGGAGCGCGCGAAGCGCCGAGCCCCACAGGGGCGCGTCGGCGGGGAGCAGCAGCTGCGTCACGAAGTACGTCGCTCCCCACGCGATGGGGGCGATTGCCGTGATGAGCACCGAGCGCCACATAGTTTCCACGGAAGATAATAAGTCTTCCGGGGAAGGTACTATTCCCGCGTGCCCGAGAACGAAGATCACGTCGACCGCATCCAAGCGCAATGGCGTCGTGAACGCCCCGACCTCGACCCGACGCCGCAGGGCGTCATCGGGCGCCTCCACCGCCTCGCCGATCGGCTTCGCGACGAGCTGGTCGCCGTCTATCGCGAGCACGGGCTCGGCGAGGGGGACTTCGATGTGCTCGCCTCGCTGCGCCGCACGGGCGAGCCCTTCGAGCTGCCCGCGGGCGAGCTCGCGCGCCACACGATGGTCACGACGGGAGCCATGACCAAGCGCGTCGACCGCCTCGCCGCGGCGGGCCTCGTGACACGGCGACCCGACGCATCCGACGGACGCGGGCGGCGCATCGCTCTCACGCCGCGCGGCCGAGACCTCATCGACGCGGCCTTCACCGACCACATGGCCAACGAGCAGCGCCTTGTGGCCCTCCTCCCGGATGCGGATCGCGCGGCGCTCGCACGCATCCTCAAGGGATGGCTGGCTCGCCTCGACGACGAGGGCTGACGACGTCGGTGGCACCGCCTAGCGTCGAAGCATGGACGTCATTCTGGTTCCCGGTTTCTGGCTGCGCGGCGATTCGTGGAGCGAGGTGGTGCCCGTGATCGGGGGGGCCGGCCACCGCGCGCATCCGCTCACGCGGCCTGGACTCGCTGAGGGCGACGACCCCTCGCGCGTCTCGCTCGCCGACCAGGTGGCGGCGATCGTCGCCGAGATCGACGGATGCGATGGTCGCGTCGCGCTCGTGGGGCACTCGGGCGCCGGGCCCCTCGTCTACGCCGCCGGCGAGCAGCGCCTCGACCGCGTCGCGCGCATCGTGTACGTCGACACGTGGCCCCTTCCCGACGGCACGCCCAACAACGACGAGCTGCCGGTCGTCGACGGCGCCGTCCCCCTTCCCGACTGGTCGATCTTCGACGACGCCGACTTGCGCGACCTCGACGATGCGGCGCGCGAGCGGTTCCGCGCACGCGCCGTGCCCGAGCCCGCATCCACGGCGCGCGAGCCCCAGAGTCTTCACGACGTGCGCCGGCGCGCGATCCCCACGACGGTCATCGCGAGCTCGCGCGGCGAGGCCGAGTACCGCGAGTGGTTCGAGAGCCCCTTCTTCTCGGAACTCGTGGCTCTCGAGAACGTCACGTGGGTCGAGCTCCCGACGGGTCACTGGCCGCAGTTCACGCGCCCGCGCGAGCTCGGCGAGGCCATCGTCGCCGCGCTCGCCTGACGCCTCACGGCGACGGAGGCTGCACGCGTCAGCGCGATGTCACACGCTGCCGCAGGGCGGCATCCGCTTCTTCCACCCGCCGCTTCGTCTCCTCCGCCATCTTGAGGAACTCCGGATCGTCGACAGCTCGGTCGGCCTTCTCGCTCACCGCGTCGCGCACGATCGAGTTCACCGGCTTGCCCGTGATCAGACTCATGCTCTGCAGCACCTTGTACTCGTCGTCAGTAAAACGAACAGACAGAACTCGTGTTGTCATCAGACCCACTCTCCCCCTGTGGAAGGCATCCGGAACAAATCATGCGCGACCAGCGAAGTTGATCGCTGTCGCGCCTCGGCAACCGCCCCAGTCACGGTCACCATGCACGACTGTAACACGTCGCTATCGCCATTGTGAAGTCTTGTAGTGATGTACTACAGCTTCTAACCTGGATCGACCGACTCGACTCGATACCAGGAGGCCACCATGGAATTCCCCCCGAACCGCCACATGTTCGACGCGAGCGAGCCGGAGCGGGTGGCGTATGAGATCGCCCATGGCGCGCACTCGGCAGTACGTGCTCTGGAAAGCCAGAACATGTTCGGCATCGACATCTACGAGTCTCAGGCGAATCAAGTGCGCACGCCGCAGGACCCCCGAGATGTGGATGACGCCCTCGCCTTCCTGAAGCGGCAGAAGGCGAAGCGTGAGGGAACCTACAGCCCGGCCAACGCGGGCCTCGAGGTCTCCGCCGCGCCGGACACACAGGGCGAGCAGCAGATCGGCTTCGACAGCGCAGCATGGGAGGCCGCCGTCCTCGCGGCCAACGAGGCGGGAGTCGTCGCGCTCGGGGAGGAGGACGAGCACCGCGCGCAGGGGGCCGCCGGCGCCGTGACGCGGGGCGAACGGCTCGCGTACCTGCTCGAGAACAACCTTCCGGTGGCGATCGTCGATCCGCTGGACGGCTCGAACCAGGCCGCAGGGATGGGCCAGCGATCGGGGTGGGCTTCGTGCGCGATGGTGAAGTATCCGGGCGATCCGGGCCTCGCCGTCGCGGTGCTGCTGGGTGACGGTCGCGGCTTCGTCGCGCACAACGAGCAGGTCTGGCTGAGCGAGTCGTCGAGCCCGGATCGGATCCCGCTCTTCTATGCCCTCGACGTCGATCGCACGACCCCCGGGCTCAGCCGCGGCCACTACGTGGTTCCCGCGGCCAAGCGCAGCACGATCGAGCGAGCGTACGCGATCATGCGCGTGGACGCGTCGATCGAGTACATCTCGCCTCTCGGCGGCAATCCGGGAATCCTCGCCGCCATGTACGGGGCGTCCGCGCCGGCCGCGCTCCAGCCGGCCGCTTTTGGCTGGGATCACATGGCAGCGCTCGTGCTCGCACATGGCGGGTTCCCCGTGATCCGCGCCGACGACGATGAGCCCCTCGACGCCGCGCAACTGTCGGAGCTCGTGCTCACCGATCTCGTCGCCGGGCGCAAGACGGCGACGCTCTACATGGGGCGAACTCTCGAGGCGGCGTTCCGCCTGCGCGACGCGGACTCGCTCGCGCACACCTTCGTGCTCGGCGACTGACCATCGAGCGTCGCGCGCGAGAAGGCGCAGGACTGGCGCGGGATCCGAAGGCCCGCGCGCCTAGGCTGGCCGCGTGACCCCCGCACTCGCGCCTCAGGGACCGCTCATGCGTCGCATCGGCCTCGGTGATGCGGTCATGATCGGCCTGGGGTCGATGATCGGCGCCGGCGTGTTCGCAGTGCTTGCGCCCACATCCGCCATCGCCGGGCCCGCTCTCCTCGCCGGGCTCGTCATCGCGGCCCTCATCGCGTACAGCAACGCGACCTCCTCGGCGCAGCTCGCCGCGCAGTACCCGACCTCGGGTGGGGCATACGTGTACGGGCGAGAGCGGCTCGGGGCGTGGCCGGGATTCCTGGCCGGGTGGAGCTTCATCGTCGGCAAGACCGCGAGCTGCGCAGCCATGGCGCTGACCTTCGCGGCGTACCTCGCCCCGCTCGAATGGCAGAAGCCGGTCGCCGTCGCGGGTGTCGTCGCACTCACTCTGGTCAACTGCCTCGGCGTGCACCGCACGGCGATGGCGACCAAGGCGATCGTCGCAACCGTGCTCATCGTGCTCGCCTTCGTCGTGACAGCCGGCCTCGCCTCAGGCGATGTGCAGCTGGCGCGGCTCGTGCCCGGAGCAGGTGACATCTCCGCCTACGGCGTGCTGCAGTCGGCGGGACTCATGTTCTTCGCGTTCGCTGGCTATGCGCGCATCGCGACGCTCGGCGAGGAGGTGCGCAACCCCGCGCGGACGATCCCGCGCGCGATCGTCGCAGCGCTCGCGATCACGCTCGCCGTCTACGCCGTCGTCGCCGTGACCGCACTTGCGGTCCTCGGAGCGCCGGCCCTCGCGGCATCCCATCAACCGCTCGCTGATGTCGCGGCCGCGAGCGGCTGGGACGGCGCGCGGCCCATCGTCGCGACGGGCGCCGCACTCGCCGCCCTCGGCGCGCTCCTCGCGCTGCTCGCCGGGGTCGGCCGCACCTCGCTCGCCATGGCGCGCACGGGCGACCTGCCGCGCTGGTTCGCGGCCGTGCATCCGCGGTTCGCCGTGCCGCACCGTGCCGAGCTCGCCATCGGTGCGGTCGTCGTCGTGCTCGTGCTCGTGACCGACCTGCGCGGCGCCATCGGCTTCTCGTCGTTCGGCGTGCTGCTCTACTACCTCGTCGCGAACCTGTCCGCTCTCACCCAGGATCGTGCCCATCGCCGCTACCCCCGCGGCGTCGCCGTCTTCGGGGCGCTCGGGTGCCTCGTGCTCGTCGTGACCCTGCCCACGACCGCCGTCATCGCGGGATGCGTCGTACTCGCCGTGGGGGTCGGCGTGCGTTTCGTGCGCCTTGCGGTCGGTGCCGCGGCACGAGGGAGAACTCCCAGAAAAATAACGAAGAGATAACTAGACAGCGTTACCTTTCCGTTATACATTCGAAGAGCTTGATTCGTTTGCTGTGGCGAACCAAGCGGAATGTGATTGCAGGACACTCTTGGTGCAAGGGAGAGGGTCGGCCGCTCGCCTCTGCGGCCGACCCTCAATCACGTTAAGGCCCCCATCCGGGCAAGGTGAGTCCCGCCCACTTAGGCTGAACGCGTGACCGATCGCACGGATGCCGTCGACGCCTGGGAGTCGCTCTATCGCGCCCAGGTCGCGGTGCTTCGGCAGCTGCTCGCCGAGTTCCCCGACGACGAGGTGAGCTTCACCGAGTACGACGTCATCTTCAACCTCTCGCGCCAGCCCGACCGCTCGCTGCGCATCCGCGACCTCAACCGGCATCTGCTGTTGAGCCAGCCGAGCGTCAGCAGGCTCGTCGACCGGCTCGTCGCGCGCGGCCTCGTCGAGAAGCGGCGCGATCCGAACGATGCGCGCGGCACGGTCGCGGTGCTCACCGCCGCGGGCGTCGAGGTCTTCCGGCGGGTGGGCACGCAGCATGCGCGATCGATCGCGGCGCGCATGTCGGTGCTCTCGCCGAGCGAGCAGCGCGCCCTCGCCCAGCTCGCCGACAAGCTGCGTGCCGGCGCCGAGCCCGGCTGAGCTCAGACCGGCGGACGTCCCCCGATGACCATGACGGCACGCGCGGCCACGAAGACGGCGGCCTCTGCTGCCGCCACGGCATCGCCCGTGCGCAGCCACACATCGACGAAGCCCGCGATGAACGCGTCGCCCGCGCCGGTCGGGTCGACCGAGCGCACGACGTGGGCGGGCACCGCGACGGGAGCGGCGCCATCCGCGACGACGAGCACGCCCTGGTCGCCGAGGGTGAGCGCCACGATGCGGAAGCGAGCGCCGAGCGCGCGTGCGGCGGCATCCGCATCCGCCTCCCCCGTGAGCAGCCGCGCCTCGTCGAGGCTCAGGAAGAGCAGCTCGGCACCCTCGATGGCCTCGAGGAAGCGCTCGACGCCGAAGTCCGAGATGAACGCGATCGAACCGGGGTTGACCGACACGGGCACGCCCGCATCCGCCGCCCGCGCGAGGAGCGCGCGCGTCCCCTCGAGCCCGAATCCGTCGACGACGCTGTAGCCGCTCACGTGCAGCAGCCGCGCATCCGCGAGCAGCTCGTCGGTGACGGATGCCGGCTTCAGCAGCGAGTTCGCGCCGCGTTCCGTGAGCATCGACCGCTCCGAGCCCTGCACGACGATGATGATCGTGCCCGTCGGCACTCCGACCTCGACCTGCAAGTGGGGCGTGACGCCCGCCTCGCTCAGCTCGTCCTCGTGCGCGACGGCGTCGTGCGAGCCGACGGCCGCGACGAAGTCGACCGCGACGCCGCGGCTCGCGAGCCACGCTGCCGTGTTGGCGGCCGAGCCCCCGGGGATGTGCTTGATCGTCGCGACGGTGTCGGTGTCGGCGCGGATGGGCTCGCGGGGAACGGCGACGATGTCGTTGATGAGGTCGCCGACGAGCACGACGCGGTGTCGCGTCATGCCCGGCGAGCGAGTGCCGACCAGGCGGTCGCGACATCCGCCGCGACGCGCACGTTGTTGCGTGCGAGGTCGAGGTTGACCTCGAGGCTCGTGCCGCCCGACGCCTCGACGATGTAGCCGAGCAGGAAGGGGGTGACGGCCTTGCCGCGCACCTCGGCCGCCTCTGCCGCAGCGAAGGCTTGCGCGAGCACGCGATCGTGCTCGGCCGGATCCCACTGCTGCTCGGCGGGGATGGGGTTCGCGAGCACGATGCCCGTGCGCGAGCCGAGCGCGTCGCGCGCCGCCATGACGGCCGCGACCTCCTCGGGGGAGTCGACCTTCCAGTCGAGCTCGAAGCCCGACTCTCGCAGCCAGAACGCGGGGAACGCCGTCGTGCGGTAGCCGACCACGGGCACCGAGAGCGTCTCGAGCCGCTCGAGCGTCGCGCCGATGTCGAGCACGCTCTTGACGCCCGCCGACACGACGGTCACGGGTGTCTCGGCGAGCGTCGGCAGGTCGGCCGACTCATCGAAGGTCTCGGCCGCCCCACGGTGCACGCCGCCGAGCCCGCCCGTCGCGAAGACGCGGATGCCGGCGAGGCCCGCGAGGTGCGCCGTCGCCGCGACGGTCGTCGCACCCGAGCGGCCGAGCGCCGCGAGCACGGGGAGATCGCGCACGGAGGCCTTCGCGAGATCCTCCTCCGCGATGCGGCGCACGCCCTCGGTATCCAGCCCGATCTGCGGCACGCCGTCGAGCACCGCGATCGTCGCGGGCGTCACGTCGCGCTCGCGCAAGAGCTCCTCGAACTCGACGGCGGCCTCGTGGTTGCGCGGACGCGGGAGGCCGTGGCTGATGATGGTCGACTCGAGGGCGACGATCGGGCGCCCGTCGTCGAGCGCGGCCGCGACCTCGGCGGAGACGTGGAAGGCGGTCATCCCTTCACGGTAACGCGCGCCGCGGGCACGACCTTGCCGGGGTTGAAGTTGTCGCCCGGGTCGACGGCCGAGAAGAGGCCGCGCATGACGGCGACGCCCTCAGCCGAGATGTCCTGCTCGAGCCACGGCGAGTGCTCGACGCCCACGCCGTGGTGATGCGAGATCGTGCCGCCGTTGTCGACGAAGGCCTGCTGGATGGCCGACTTCACGACGTCGTACTCGGCGAGCATGTCGTCACCCGCGACGAACGCGAAGGTGAAGTAGAGGCACGCGCCCGAGTGGTAGGAGTGCGAGAGGTGGCACATGATCCACCCCTTCTTGCCGATCTCGTCGTAGGCGCGGTTCGCCGCTTCGACGACGCCGTTGTAGAGCGGCAGGAGCTTCGACCACGGCGCGGCCGTCTCCGACACATCGCCCGCGGCGCCCCGGTCGAGCAGGAAGTCACGCAAGTAGGGCGTGTCGAACTTCTTCTGGTCGTAGAGCACGCCCGGCCCTGTGCCGACGCCCATGCCGCCGTGCTTCTTGACGATCGCGCCGACGAGCTTCTTCTGCCGCGCGACGTGCGAGGGGGATCCCTCGAAGCCGATGAACGAGAGGCAGATCTCGTCGAGCTTCCACCCCTTCGACCTCATGAGCCCGGGCAGCACCTTCTCGGCGAGCAGCGCATCCATCCCGTGGCGTTCCTTGCTCGTCGCCATCGAGAAGCCCGTCTCGCGGGAGTCGGAGACGCGCGTGATGATGGGGCTCGCATCCGACTCCGAGATGGCCTGCATGGCGCGGAGGCCAGCCTCCCAGTTCGGGAAGAAGTACGCCTGGATCTCGCGCCGGGCGGGCGTGCGGTGCACCTGCGCGGTGATCTCGGTGATGACGCCGAGGCGTCCCTCGGAGCCGACCACCATCTCGCGCACGCTCGGGCCCGTCGAGGCCGAGGGGATCGCGGGGATCACGAGCACGCCGTCGCGCCCATCGCGCGACGGCCGCACGACGCGAACGCCGCGCACGATGTGCGCGATGTCGCCGTACTTGTCGGACTGCATGCCGCTCGACCGCGTCGCTGCCCAACCGCCGATCGTCGAGTGGGTGAAACTGTCGGGGAAGTGCCCGATCGTCCAGCCCTGAGCGTTGAGCTGGGCCTCGAGGTGCGGCCCGAGGGCACCCGCCTCGATACGCGCGAGGCCCGAGTCCTCGTCGATGTCGAGCACGCGGTTCATGCGGCCCATGTCGAGCGAGACGACCGTGCGGGTCTCTCCCGGCACGGGCTCGAGGGAGCCCGCGATGTTGCTGCCGCCTCCGAAGGGGATGAGCACGGCGTTCTCGGCGACCGCGGCATCCACGACCTTCTGCACCTCGGCCTCGTCGGCCGGGTACACGACGACGTCGACGGCGCGTGCGATGCGGTTGGTGCGGATGCGCACGAGGTCGCGCAGGCTCTTGCCGTAGCTGTGCACGACGCGCTCCATGGCATCCGTCGTCACGAAGTCCTCGCCCACGATGCCCGCGAGCGCCGCGATGAAGGCGGGCGTCGCGGCCGGCTCGGCGAGGTCGAGACCCTCGAACGACGGCTGCTCGGCACGCCCCGCGGTCGTGAGGTCGAGCCCGACGGCGTTGAGCACGAAGGGCGCGAAGCCCGGCTTGTCCTCGTGGTGGAAGCCGACGCCCTCGACGCCCCAGCCCCACCACTTCATGTGCTCGACGTCGGTCACGGTCTCTCTCCTTCGGGCGACGGATGCGCATCCGGCTCCGGCGTGCCGGGTGACGCGCTCAGAATACGGGGTGCGTAGGCGTCGTGCATGCGCTCGACCTCCGCCCGGATGCGCGCCGTGAACGCCACAGCCGTCTCGCCCGGCTCGGGGCGCATCGGGGCCCCGAACACGACGCCGACGGGAAGGCGGCCGGGCTTCGGCCAGCTGCTGCCCCGCGGATGCGCGATGCCGGCGCCGATGAGGGCGACGGGCACGCACGGCACCTCGGTCGCGATCGCGAGGGATGCCGCGCCCTGCTTGAAGTGGCCCATCGCGCCCGTCTTGGAGCGCGTGCCCTCGGGGAAGACGAGCAGGGGCACGCCACGCTCGAGCAGCGAGCGAGCCGAGACGTTGCGCGAGCCGGCCCCGCTGCGGTCGACGGGGAAGGCGTTGAAGAACAGGGCGGTGAGCCCGCGTCGCCACCACACGTCGAAGAAGTAGTCGGCGGCTGCGCCCGCTGCGAGGTAACGCGCGAGCCGGCGCGGCAGGGCACCGAGGATGAGCGGCGCGTCGAGGTGGCTCGAGTGGTTCGCGACGACGATGAAGGCCTTCGGCACGTCGCGCAGCTTGCGCCGACCGACGACCGTGACCTTGACGACCGACCACGTGACGGGCTTGAGGATGCCGCGCTGCGCGACGAAGCGCGCCGCGGCTTGAGCTTTCGAGGTGAAGCGGTCGCGGCGGGGGGTGGGGTGGTCCGCGGCGCTCGTCACCATGCAGCCAGGCTAGTCCCGACGTATTCCGGCCGGGCTACGGGAACGGCGTGAGATCGTCGAGGGGTGACGTGAGGGGAAAGCCCGCCCGCGCAGCGGCCGCGGCGCCGATGGCGAGGGCGCCCCTCGACCGCGACGGCGGGAGCAACCGCTCGCCGGCGGGAGCAACCGCATCAACGGGCGGCAGACTGCTCCGGCGGCGGGGGATGTTGCTCCCGCCGCGTGCCGCCTTCGCCGCCCGAGCGCGGCACCTCGGGCCGGACTCTCGCGCATCCGGCGTCCGCGCATCCCTGCTCGAGTCCGCCGGCATCCCCTGGGTGACGCACCCAGACCGAGAGGCGGGCGGAGTTCGGCGCGCGTGGCGGGGGATGCTGCTCCCGCCACAGCGCACCTCCCCCGCCCGTTGATGCGACTACTCCCGCCGATGGGATGTTGCGGTGTCGGCCGGGGCGGCTACGGTGTGTCGCGGTGGCGGGAGCTCGAGATCTTGCGAGAGACCCAGCGCACGGTGCGCGGCGGGAGGTGCCGCAGGAGCCAGCTGAGGAAGCGGTAGCGCGCGGTCGGGATCGACACCGCGCGACCACGGTCGACATCCCGCAAGCACGCGGCGACGAGGTCGTCGGCCGAGAGCCACAGCCACGAGGGGATCGACGACTTGCGGATCGCGGCGCGGTCGTGGAACTCGGTGTGCACCCAGCCGGGCAGGAGGGCCGTGACGGTCACGCCCGTGCCGTGCAGGGCGTTCGCAAGGCTCTCGCTGTAGACGCGCAGCCACGCCTTGATGGCCGAGTACAGGCCCATCGAGAGGTAGCCCGCGACGCTCGCGACGTTGACGATCGCACCATGGCCGCGCTCGCGCATCCCCGGCACGGCGGCAGCGGCGAGCACGAGCGGCGTGCGCATCATGACCGAGATGGCGTCGTCGGCCTCGGCGAGGTCGGGGTCGTCGAGGCGCGACTTCATGCCGTAGCCCGCGTTGTTGACGAGCAGGTCGACGGGGCGCTCGGCATCGCGAAGCCGGACGGCGACGCGCTGCACATCGGCATCCGCTCCGAGGTCGGCCACGATCGTCTCGACGCCGCGGCCTCGCGCCCGCAGCTCGCCGGCGACCTCCTCGAGCCGGGATGCCGTGCGGGCCACGAGCACGAGGTCGTAGCCGCGGTCGGCGAGGGCGCGCGCGAACGCCGCGCCGATGCCGGCGGTTCCGCCGGTCACGAGAGCGATGGGCATGCGGCCACGATATCCGCGCATTCGACGCCGCACGCGGCATGCGCCGTGCGATACGGTCGTTGCGAGGCGCTCCTTCCGCCCGTGCGCGCCCACAGGAAGGCCCACCACCCGCAATGACCCCCCGAGAGACGACGGTCGCCGCACCGTTCGACGTGCGGGAGTTCGCGCGCACCGTTCAGGGCAGCCACCGCGACGAGATCGACGCGTCGGTCATCGCATCCGCGGGTCTCACGACGGATGCCGTGCGGCTCGTGCGCGTGCTGCGCGACCTCGAGCGCGGCACCCTGCACCGCATGCGCAACCTGCTCGTGACGGCGACCCACAAGGACGCGCGCGTCACGGCCTTCCTCACGAGCTGGGCCTTCGAGAAGTTCTGGATCGCCGACGCCCTCGACGCCGTGCTCGAAGCGGCGGGCGCCGACACCTCCGCGCTCGAGGGCCCGCTGCGTCGCACGGGCGCCGAGCGCGCCGAGCGTCGCGGCCCCATCCTGCGCGCGATCGCGGGCAACATCGCGGGAGCCCAGATCGTCGCGGCGCATGTCACGACGGGCCTCATCGACGAGTGGATCAGCCAGGCCGCCTACCGCCGACTCGGTGAGGCGGCCACCGTGCTCGCGAAGCTCGCGAGTCGGCTCGTCGAGCTCAAAGACCGCCACGTAGCCTTCCTCGCGGAGGAGGCCGAGCGCCGCCTCACCGCGAGCGCCCGCGCCGTCACGCTCACGAAGAAGGCCATCGCGCAGGCCGCGTGGCCGATCGGCGCGACCGAGATCCCGGATGCCGACCGCAGCTTCTTCGAGACCGCCGTCTTCGGTGACGCCGACGGTCGCACCGCGGCCGCGCGCATCGCCGAGCGCATCGCCTCCCTGCCCGGGCTCGGCGCGGAGCAAGGCGAGACCGTCGCCGCGAGGCTCGCGTCGTGACTCCCAAGCGCGCGACGACCGAGCTCGGCGCCGCCCACGTCTTCCTCACGGGCGGCACCGGGTTCGTAGGTCAGGCCGTGCTCGAGCGCCTGCTGAGCTCGCATCCCGACACGACGATCTCGCTGCTCGTGCGCACGAAGGGATCGGCGGGCGGCGACGACCGCTTGCGCACGCTCTTGCGCAAGCCCGTGTTCCGCGCGTGGCGTGAGGCGGTCGGCGAGGCGGGCGTCGAGGATGCCGTGGCGCGTCGCATCCGCATCGTCGAGGGTGGTCTCGGCTCGGTGCCTCCGCTGCCCGACGACATTGACGTCGTGATCCACTCGGCATCGACCGTGTCGTTCGATCCGCCCATCGACCAGGCCTTCGACACGAACGTCGGCGGCGCGATCGGCCTCTACGAGGCCCTGCGCGCATCCGGCTCGACCCCGCACGTCGTGCACGTGTCGACGTGCTACGTGGGCGGGCTGCGCAAGGGCGTCGTGCCCGAGGCGCGGCTCGGCCACACGATCGACTGGCGCGCCGAGTACGCCGCCGCGAAGTCGGCCCGAGAGCGCGTCGAGCTCGCCTCGCGCCAGCCCGAGAAGCTGCGCGAGTTCATGGATCGCGCACGCGCCGAGCACGGCAAGGAGGGCCCGCAGGCCGTGGCCCGCGCGAGCGAGGAGGCGCGCGTCGCGTGGGTCACCGACGCGCTCGTCGACGCCGGCCGCACGCGCGCGGAGTCGCTCGGCTGGACCGACGTCTACACGCTCACCAAGGCCTTCGCCGAGCGCGCGGCCGAAGAGCTCTGGGCCGGCACGGGCGGCTCGCTCTCGGTCGTGCGGCCCGCGATCATCGAATCGGCGGTCGCGCATCCGTTCCCCGGCTGGATCGACGGGTTCAAGGTCGCCGATCCGCTCATCCTCGCCTACGGCCGCGGGCTGCTGCCCGAGTTCCCCGGGCTGCCCGACAGTGTGCTCGACCTCATCCCCGTCGACTACGTCGTCAACGCGATCCTCGCGGCTGCCGCCAACCCCCCGGCGCGCGAGCCCGAGTACTTCCACGTCGCATCCGGTGCCTCGAACCCCCTGCCGTTCCACCGGATGTTCGAGAACGTCAACGCCTACTTCACGGCGAACCCCATGCCGACCCCCGGCGACGGGCACGTGCGCGTGCCGACCTGGCGCTTCCCCGGGGGGCGCAAGGTCGAGCGCGCGCTGCGCCGCCGGCAGACGCAGCTCGCCCGCCGCGAGCGCTGGCTCACCCGCTTGCCCTCGACCGCGCGCACGCGCGCTCAGCTCGCCGAGCTCGCAACCAAGAAGAGCGACCTCGAGACGCTCGAGAACTTCTCCGAGCTCTACCGCGCCTACGTGCAGACCGAGATCATCTTCGACGACACCAACACGCGCGCGCTCCACGACGCCCTGCCCGCGAAGGCCCGGAGCGAGCGCGGTTTCGACGTGACCGAGATCGACTGGGAGCACTACCTGCAAGAGGTGCACTTCCCCGCGATCACGACCCTCACGCGCGCCTTCGCCCGCCGTCCCGAGGCGAGCTCGACCGAGGGCCGTCCCGCGAAGGAGCTGCCGCAGCGCACGGATGTCGTGGCCGTCTTCGACCTCGAGGGCACGGTCGTCGACACCAACCTCGTCGAGCAGTACCTGTGGGTGCGCTCGTCGGGCTTCGGCTGGGCCGCGTGGCCGGCATCCGTCGCGTCGATCCTCGCCCAGCTGCCGGGCTACCTGCGCGCGGAGCGCCGGGACCGCGGCGAGTTCATCCGCACCTTCCTGCGACGCTACGAGGGGATGCCGGCGGCGCGCCTCGAGCGCATCGTGCGCGGCGGCTACGCCGACACGATGCTGCGCCACACGGCGACCGCGGCCCTCGAGCGTGCAGCGGCGCACCGTGCCGCGGGTCACCGCACCGTGCTCGTGACGGGCTCGATCGGCACCCTCACGGCTCCCGTGGCATCCGCCTTCGACGAGGTCGTCGCGAGCGAGATGCACGTCAAGGACGGCCAGCTCACGGGCTACCTCGCGCGTCCTCCGCTCGTCGACGAGGCGCGCGCCAACTGGCTGCGGCAGTACGCCGAGCGCGGCGGCTACGACCTCTCGGCCTCCTACGGCTATGGCGACAGCCACGCCGACCTCGTGTGGCTCGAGCTCATGGGCCATCCGCACGCCGTCAACCCCGACAGCCGCCTCGCGCGCGAGGCGGGTCGGCGGCGTTGGCGGATCGACACCTGGAAGAGCGCCTCGCGTTCATCGAATCGTGCTTTGATGACGGAAGGCACCGCATCCGCAACCCGCGAGGAAGGAGCGGGCGGCCGCGACTGACCGCCCGGACGCGCATGGCATTCGACATCGACAAGTACACGGCGACCTCGGATGCCGTCGCGTGGAGCGACCTCGACTTCGACGCCTTCGACACCGATCCGCTGCCGCCCGAGAGCCTGCGCACGCTGCGCTACATGTGCGACATCGAGTACCACACGGTGTGCTACCTGCGCGACCTGCTCACGACGCCCTCGCACAAGGAGGCGGAGGTCGGCGCCTTCATGACGATGTGGAACCGCGAGGAGTTCTGGCACGGCGAGGCGCTCGCCGCGGTGCTCGCGAAGCACGGCATCACGGTCGACTTCGATCAGCTCAAGGCCACCCGCCTCAAGCTCGGCTGGAAGGATCGCCTCGACCCCATCAAGCAGTCGATCATGGGCGGGCTCGTCGGCAATGACTTCGTCGCCGTGCACATGGCGTGGGGCGCCGCGAACGAGTGGTCGGCGAACGCCGCCTATCTGCGTATGGCCGAGCTCGAGGGGCATCCCGTGCTCGCCGAGCTGCTCAAGCGGATCGCGCGGCAGGAGACGCGGCACGTCGCGTTCTACGCATCCCAAGCGCGCGATCGGCTCAAGGACTCGAAGAAGGCGCAGAAGCTCGCGCGCTTCGCCCTCTCGCGCTTCTGGGGTCCCGTGGGCTCGGGCGTTCAGGACGAGGCCGAGGTGACGCACGTCATGACGCACCTCTTCGCGGGCGCCGAGGGCCGCAAGCTCGTGCGGGACATCGACTCCCACATCGCGAAGCTCCCGGGCATGGAGGGCCTCACGATCGTCGAGGACTCGCTCGAGAAGCGCGGCATCGCGGCGTGACGGCGGCGCCCGCCGCGGCATCCGCGCCCTCGCCGATGCGGTGGGCGGGCCGTGTGCTCGATGTCGTCCTGTACCTCGCGCTGCCGCTCGTCGGGCTGCTCGCGTGGGGCTGGGACTGGCGCCCCGTCGTGCTGTTGTACTGGCTCGAGAACGTGACGATCGGCGGCACGGTCTTCATCGCGCTCGTGCGGCGGGCCCGGGGACCGGAAGGGCAGGGCGGCTTCCCCGCCATGTTCTTCCTCATGCACTACGGCATCTTCACGCTCGTCCATGGCCTCTTCGTCATCGTGCTCATCGCGATCGCGCCGACCCTCACGGGCACGGTCGTGACACCGTTCGACGCGTGGTGGATCGTCCCCGTGTGGCTCGTGGGAACCCTCGTGCAGTGGTTCCTCGCGCTCCGCGCGGATCCTCCGCCGAGCGCGGGCGTCGCGCGTGCCTACGGGCGCGTCATCGTGCTGCACGTCGTGATCCTCGGCGCGGTCTGGCTCATCGCGACGTTCGGCCTGCCCGCGATCGTTGCGGTCGCCCTCGTCGTGCTGCACGCGGTCGTCGACGTCGTCGTGCTCCTCGTGGGCCGACGCTTCGGCGGCGGCCGCTACCGCTGGGTGCGCACGGGCGGAAGCACGTGGGCGCTCGAGCGCGTTCCCGAGCCGGAGAGCTGACTCACTCGGGCTCGTTCTCGGCGGGTGGGATCGGCCCGTCTCCCTCGGCCTCGACGATGTCCATGAGCGTCTCGCGATCCGAGGTGCCCTGGCCCGTGAGGCTGTTCTCGATGTCGTCCGACTGGCCGCTGTCGACGATGTCGTAGGTCTCGGCCGAGTCGCCGGACTGGTTGCCGCTCGCGTTCGTTCCCATGCCTCGAGTCTGCGCGCGGTGTGTGCGTGCGTCGAGGGCTTGACGGGGCGAGCGGATGCGGGCATGCTGTCGCGCCCGGCGTAGAGTCGCGTCATGGCCCCGGCGCACTCCCCCACGAAGGAAGCCATCCGCGCAGCGGCCGCGAAGCTCTTCCCCGTGCACGGCTACGCCGGCACCTCGGTGCGCGACATTGCGGCGGAGGCGGGGGTCGACGCAGCGCTCGTCATCCGGCACTTCGGCTCGAAGGAGGGGCTCTTCCTCGAGATCATGCAGCTCGACGACGACGCCCAGCCGCTGCTCGACGGCCCGATCGAACAGTTCGGCGAGCACTTCATCGAGTACGTGCTGAGCGCCCGCGACGAGGTGCGCGGCGTGTTCCTCGCCCTTGTGCGCGCGAGCGACTCGGACGGCGTCGCGCCGCGCTTGCGCGAGGTGCACGACACGGCGTTCGTCGCGCCCCTGCGCTCTCGGCTCGAGGGCCCGGATGCCGAGGTGCGTGCACGACTCGCCGCCGCGCTCGTCGGGGGGCTGCTCTACAGCCTGTGGGTGGTCGGCGACGAGCAGCTGCTCGCCGCCGACCGTACCGAGCTCGTGCGGCACTACGGCCCGCTGCTGCAGGCGCTCGTGACGCCGCCGTCGGCTGCCGCCGATTGAGGCCGGCCCGGTGACCAGCCGGCGCGGGTTTCGAAACGCGGCACCCTGCGGCGACACGTCTCAGCCGGCTGGAGTCGTCACTGGATCGACCAGCCTCCGTCGGACGGGAGCACGGCGCCGTTGATGTTGACGCCGTCGTCGGAGAGCAGGAACGTGATCGAGGCGGCGAGCTGCTCCGCCGTCGCGAGCGTCGGGATCTGCATCTGATACGGGTGCAGCTTCGCCGACCCCGCCTCCGAGACGTGGGGCGGGAAGGGGATGCCCGTCGCGACGCCGCCCGGCGCGATCGCGTTGACGCGGATGCCTTCACGGCCGTACATGAACGCGGCCGAGCGGGTGAGCCCGATGACGCCGTGCTTCGAGACCGTGTAGGCGTTGCCCGAGGCGTTGCCGCGCAAACCGGCCTCCGACGCGATATTGACGATCGACCCCTTGTGGGCCGCGAGCATCGCGGGCAGCACGGCGCGGCTGAGCTTGAAGACGCCCGTGAGGTTGACGCCGAGCACACGCTCCCACATGGCGTCGTCGGTCTCGTGCAACGGCGAGAAGTCGTCGTTGATGCCCGCGACGTTCGCGAGGCCGTCGATCGTGGCACCGGCTGCGGCGACGATCGCATCCACCGACTCCTGCTTCGTGATGTCCCCCGCGACCGTGACGATCTCGGCATCCGGGAGCGACGCCGCGAACTCCTCGAGGCGCTCCGCCGAGATGTCGACCGCGATGACGCGCCCGCCCTCGCGTGCGACGCGCGACGCCGTCGCGCGCCCGATGCCCGACGCGGCACCCGTGACGATGACCGTCTTACCCGCGAAACGGCCCGGCGTGATGACCTCGTCCCACGGCTCGGGCTCGAAGTCGTCGGATGCCGCATCGCCGTCGCTCTCGGATGCCGCGACGGGCGACTCCGTCGCGGATGCGGATGCGGCGATCTCGGCGAGCACGGCCGGGTCGTCGCTGTTGGCCTTGGCCACGAGCTCGTCGACGAGCGATTGCGGCATCTGCCCTTGGCTCATCGCGACGAGGTTCTTGAGCGGCAGGAGCTTGACGGGCGTGAGCACCTTCTCGTCGACGCCGCCCTGCGCGAGCAGCTGGCGGATGAGCGGCCCGCCGACCGGATGCTTGAGCCAGGCCCCGACGGTGCTCTTCTCGGTGAGCGGCTTGTCCTTGGCCATGATGACGTGTCCTTTCCGACGGTCGCACCCGCAGTCGTCGGAACCAGTGTGCGCGCGGGCGCGACGGGTGTCAACGGTGTTGACACCGCTGGTTCAGAGCACGTGCGTCGCGTCGCCGGGCACCTGAGGGGGAGCGGGCGCGGGGGGCGACGACGACTGCTCGGCCGATGGCGAGCGGGCCGGCGGCTGCACGGGGATCGGGCGCGTCACCGGGGCGCGCCCATGGCGGCGCTCCTTCGCGGCGAGCTCTCCGGGCTCGACGAGCGTGCCGTCGCGCGTGCGGTGCTCCTTCTCGACCATCAGAACACCTCCCCTCCGACCGTGCGCGGCGCGTCGCCCCGCTCATCGGGCTCGTCGGGCGCGAGGGGCGTGGGCTCCGCAGGCGAAGGCGGTGTCGGCTCGGGGGGCGTGAGATCCGGATCCGGCGGCACGCCCTCGGGTGCGCCCGGGACGGGATCGTCGGGGCCGGCGGGCGGTGGGGCGATCGAAGCGTCGGGCCGCGTAGGAGCGTCGGGATCTGACAGCTCCCCGTCGGTCGTCGGCATCCGCTGGTCGTCGAACTGCCCGTCGGGGGCATCGGGCGCCGCCGACGAGGACTGCTCGGTCGCGGGCGTCGTCATCGCGGGCGCCGTCTCGTCGATGAGCGTGCCCTCCGGCGTCAGGTCCTCGTTCGCGACCGCCGTGTGGTGCGGATGGCCGACGACGTATCCCTCGGGGTCGAAGTGCTGCGGGCTGACCCCCGTCGTCTCGTCGAGGGGGTGATCCTGGATGCGGTCGGTCGACTCGGTCATGTGCGACTCCTCTCCGACGCCAGTCGACACCCCGCCGAGAGGGCGCGCGAGGGGGGTGACACCGGCGCGGGCCGGGGTTACCATCCGAGGTCACTCGTCGTCCGGCACCCATCGCAGCACATCGCCCGGCTGGCATTCGAGCACGCGGCAGACCGCGTCGAGCGTCGTGAAGCGCACCGCCTTCGCGCGGCCGTTCTTGAGCACGGCGACGTTGGCGGGCGTGATGCCGATCGCCTCCGCGAAGTCGGCGACCGACATCCGCCGGCGTGCGAGCATGACGTCGATGTCGACGACGATCGCCATCAGACGACCTCCTCGAGCTCGCCCTGAAGGGCCGTGGCCTGGGCGAGCAGGCCGCGCATGACGACCATGAGGGCGACGAACGCCGCCGCGCACAGCACCGCGGTGCCCGCGAGCACGATGACGCCCGGCGCGTCGAGCCGGGGTTCGACCACGAAGTAGAGGTGTGCCGCGACGACCATGAGCACGATCGTCGCCGCGATCCCCGCCCCGATGATGACGTCGACGCCGCGGAATGCCCGTGCGCTGAAGATGGCGTCGCGGCGCACCATGCCGAGCAGCACCCATGTCGCGACGAGCGCGACCTCGATGCACGCGACGACCGCGATACCCGTGACCGTGTAGAAGACGCCGACGGCCGTCGATCCGAAGTCGCGGCCGAACTCGAGCGAGGCGATCGGGATCACGACGATCTGCGCGAAGAGCAAACCGATGGTGACGAGCGCGAGAAGGATGCGCAGGACGAGGACGAGGATGCGGCTCATCTATCGATTATCGATCGAAACCTCTCGTTAGTCAATAGGGGAGGTCGTGCCTCACCGCGGCGGAGTCCGGATGAGCGCCTCGATGGGCATGAGCGCCGAGCCGAGGGCGACCGTGTCGCCGCCGAAGGACGCGACGGCGAGTTCGAACTGCCCGGCCGCGCGGTGGAGACTGTTGCGCGCGATCGCGTCGCGGATGCGGTCGGCGTACCGCTCCATGAGTCGCAGCCCCACCCAGCCGCCCACGACGACCCGCTCGGGGTTGGTGAGGTTGACCATGCTCCCGAGGGCTGCGCCGAGCGCCTCGACGACCTCATCGAGCACTGACGACGCAGCCGCGTCCCCGGCGTCCGCGGCGTCGAGCAGCGCGCCGAGGGCCTGCCACCCGCTGCCCTCGAAGATCCCGCCTGCGCGCCGCCACGCGCCGAGCACGGCGTCGGCCCCCAGGTAGGCCTCGACACAGCCGCGGTCGCCGCAGCGGCACAGCTCCCCGCCGAATCGGATCTTGGTGTGGCCCCACTCGGTGGCGCTCGAGAAGGCTCCGCGGTACAGCTCGCCGTCCCGCACGATGCCGAGGCCGACGCCACGGCCGAGCAGCGCCACGAGCGCGTGATCGACCCCATTCGCAGCGCCGAACCACAGCTCGGCGCGCGCTTGCGTCTTGGCCCCGTTCTCGGCGAACACGGGGAGCTCGGGGTCGAGGTCGAGCGGGATGGGGAGCGCCGGCCAGCCGAGCGACTGCGCGTACAGCGTCTGAGCCCCCACGGCATCCGTCTCGACGACGCCCGGCAGGCCCAGCCCGATGCCGAGCACGCGCGGCCAGCGGGCGGCGTTGCGCTCACGCAGGGCCGCGATCGCCTCGCGCAGGTCGGTGACGATGCCCGAGGGCGTCTCCTGCTCGCGGCCGCCCCGGAACTCCCGGTCGACCATCGTGAGGCTCAAGTCGAAGAGCTCGACGGCGACACCGCGCTCGCCGACGTCGGCGCCGATCGCGTACGCGCCGTCGGCGTTCGGTGCGATGAGCGAGATGGGCCGCCCGCCGCGTGAGCTCACGGTTCCCGTCTCGACGACGAGCCCGTCGGCGATGAGCTCGGCCACGAGGTTGGCCGCGGATGCCGCCGACAGTCCGCAGCGCCGCGCGACCTCCGCGCGGGTCGTCTCGCGCTCGCGCAGAATGACCTGAAGGGCGGCCGCGCGGTTGCGCTGCCGCAGCGACGTGACGGTCGACGCCTCGGGCAGCGAGGAACCGGGCACGGCGTCGCGCAGCGTCATGCTGAGACCGTAGCGCGTCATGGCAGCACGTCGACCCCGCGCACGGCGACCGGTGCGCGGGCCTCGAGCACGAGAGAGCTCCCCGTCCAGCGCGCGTCGAGCGCCGCAGCATCATCGGCGTCGAGGGTCCAGCTGCCGGGGGCCTCGGCGAGCGCGAACGCGAGCTGCGAGCCCGCCTTGAGCCGGACGGCCACCGCGGTCTCCTCCTCCGAATACGGCGCGCCGCCCGTGTGGTGCCAGAGGCCCTCCGGCAGTGGTCGATCGACGAGCCGCGCGATGGGCGTCTCCGCGCCGTCGCGCACGCCCGCCCACGCGGGGATGCGGAAGCCGGCTCGCGCGAAGACGGCGTCGAGCACCGCGTTCTGCGGTTCGCAGTTCTCGAGGGCGACCGCCTCGAGGAACGCATCGAGCACCCCCTGCGCCCGCGCGGCATCCGGGCGATCGGCGGGATCGGCGATTCGCTCCCAGCCCTCCGGCACGGGCGCAGAGACGGGCGAGGTGAGGGTGCCGAGCTTCTTCCACGGCCACAGGTTCCAGCCGATGCTGTGGCGCTCGTAGAGCTGCGTCGCGGCGTAGAGCCAGCCCGGCGTGTTCTCGCCGCCCTCGCCCATGTAGATGGGCGTCTCGAGCTCATCGCGCACGGCGAGGTACTCGGCGATGCTCGTCTCGTCGGGCGGGCACCAATAGCGGTGGAACTGCAGCAGCTGGTTGTCGTCGAAGCGCTCGCGCAGCACCGACCAGTTGGTGGCCCAGTGGCTGCCCTCGTAGACGAGCAGGTGGCGGTCGTCGATCGCCCGGATGGCGTCGGTGAGATCGCGGTAGAGCTGCACGAGCTCCGCCGGGTACCGGTGCTGCCACTCGTTCGGCAGCGGCTCGTTGAGCAGGTCATAGCCGAGCACGGTCTCGCGATCGCGGTAGCGGCGGGCGAGCTCCTCCCACAGCGCGATCGTCTGCGCGCGGTACGCCTCGCTCTCGAAGAGCTCGGGCCGCCCGTTCGGGGAGTCGTCGATGTTGGTGCCGGTCTGGCCCCCCGGGGCACCGTGCAAGTCGAGCAGGATGCGCAGGCCGTGCGCCTCGCTCCAGGCGACGGCGCGCTCGATGAGGGCGAAGCCGTCCTCGCGCCACGCGCCGTCGTCGTCGATCACACCCCGCGCGTTGATGGGCAGCCTCACGTGGTCGAACCCCGCCGCGGCGATCGCCCGGATGTCCGCCTCGGTGATGAAGACGTCGCGGAACCGGCGCCAGAACGCGTTCGCGGCATCCGCACCCACGAGCTGCTCGATGCGCGCCTCGATCTGACGCGGCGCCGACTGCTCGTCGCCGAATCGCCACATGTAGCCCTCGGCGAGCAGCCAGTTGCCGAGGCCGACCCCACGCAGCAGGAGCGGCCCCTGATCGTCGACGAGCTGCGCTCCGGAGGCGCGGACGAAGCCGGTACGGGCGGGGTGTGACATGCGGGGCGGGACTCCTCTTACTTGAGACCGGACAGGGCGAAGCCCTGCACGACGTAGCGCTGGAAGACGATGAAGACGACGAGGATCGGCACGACCATGAGGGTCGAGGCGGCCATCTGGAGCGACGGGTTGGTCGCGATCTGCTGGTTGAGCAGCGCGACGCCGACCGAGAGCGTGTAGAGCTTCTGATCGCCCGCGATGATGAGCGGCCACAGGAAGCTGTTCCAGCCCGCGATGAAGGTCAGCACGACCTGCACCGCGAGGATGGGGCGCGACATCGGCAGGATGATGCGGAAGAAGATGCGCCACTCCCCCGCCCCGTCGATGCGCGCCGCCTCGATGACCTCGGTGGGGATCGTCGACATGAACTGCCGGAACAGGAAGATGCTGAAGCCCGACACGAGCGTCGGCAGGGCGATGCCGACGAGGGTGTTCGTGAGCTTCATGCCGTTGAGGATGAGGTAGGTCGGGATCATCGTGACCTGGACGGGGATCATCATCGTGACGAGCACGAGGAAGAAGAGCGCGTCGCGGCCGCGGAATGAGAACTTCGCGAAGCCGTAGCCCGCCGCCGCCATGAGCACGAGCCCCACCATGCTGATGAACACGATCGCGAGCGTGTTCACGAGGTAGCGGCCGAAGTCGAGCTCGACGAAGAGCTGCCGGAAGAACTCGAAGGTCGGCTCCTGCGGCAGCAGCTGCGGCGGATACGCGACCGACTCGCTGCGCGGCTTGACGGATGCGAACACCATCCAGATGAAGGGGAATGCCGTCGCGAAGGCGCCGATCGCGAGCAGGATGCCGACGACGATCGTGACGGCGCGGCCCTCGCGGCGACCACGCGCGCGCGGAGGACGCGCGACGGCGGCCGCATCACGCATCCGGAGCTCAGTAGTCGACATCGGCCCTCCTCGCACGCAGCTGGATGAGGGTCACGAGCGCGATGATCGCGAAGAGCACGACCGAGCCCGCGCTCGCGTAGCCGAACTGGCTCGACGAGAAGCCCTTCTGATAGAGGAAGAGCGCGATCGACGTCGAGGCGCCGAGCGGTCCGCCCTTCGTGAGCACGAAGGGCTCGTCGAAGAACTGCAGCCACGCGATGACCGTCGTGATGGTCACGAAGAAGATCGCGAAGCGCAGCAGGGGGATGACGATCGACCAGGTGCGGCGGATCGAGCCCGCGCCGTCGATCGACGCCGCCTCGAGGTACTCCTTGGGAACGCCCTGCAACGCCGCGAGGAAGATGATGACGTTGAGCCCGAGGCCGCGCCAGATCGCGACGGCCGCGACCGAGAACTTCACGACGACGGGGTCGGAGAGCCACGGCACGGGCGGGAGGCCCACGAGCGAGAGCAGGTGGTTGAAGAGCCCGAACTGCGTGTTGTAGAGGTAGCCCCACACGAGGGCGAGCGCGACGATCGCGGTGATGGCGGGCACGAAGTAGAAGGAGCGCAGCGCCCGGAAGAAGGGGCCTTGCGAGCGGTTGAGCGCGAGAGCGATCACGAGCGACACGATGATGACGCTCGGCACTCCGAGCACCGCGAAGAAGGCGGTGTTGCCGAGGGCCTGCCAGAACCCCGGGTCGCGCAGCAGCTCGACGTAGTTCTCGAATCCGACGAAGCGGATGCGCGACCAGTTGCCGAGGCCGGCGAGGTTCATGTCGGTGAAGCTCACCAGGAGGGCGACCGCGATCGGGAGCACGCCGAAGGCGACGATCAGGATCATCGCGGGCGTGATGAAGCCGTACGGCGCGAAACGAGTTCTCATGGGCCCATGGTGGTGGGGCGGCCCGGCCGGAGTCGGCCCGCCCCACCGGATCGGATCAGTTGACGGAGGTCCCGCTCGTGGCACCCACGAGGGCGTCGAGCGTCTGGTCGCGATCGGCGCCCGTGAGGACGATCGCGTTGAGGGCGTCGAGCAGGGCCTTGCCCGTCTCGCCGTCCCAGTTGGGCACGAGCGGAAGGATGCGGGCGTTCGCGAGCTGCTCCGAGTACACGGCGACGAGCGGGTCGGAGGTGAGCGTCGCATCCGCGAGCGCGTCCTTCGCGGTCGGCAGCTGACCGTCAAGGCCGAACCACGCCACTTGCGTCTCGGGCTTCGAGAGGAAGTCGAGCAGCGCGAGCGCGCCGTCCTGGTTCTTCGTCGCACCCCAGACACCGAGGTTGGAGCCCGCGAGCAGCGAGGTGTTGTCGGCGGCACCTGGCAGAACCGAGACCGTCCACTTGCCCTCGAGCTCGGGGGCCGCATCCGCGATCGCCGCGGCGAGGTAGGGTCCGCTCACGAGCATCGGCGCGACGCCCGAGACGAAGCCTTGCGTCTGGTCGAAGTCGCTGTTGGTCGGCACGCTCCCATCGGCGTAGAGGCCCGTGTAGAGGTCGACGGCCTTCTCGAACTCCGGCGTGCCGAAGTCGATCATGCCGTCGGCGTCGACGATGTCGCCGCCCTGATCCCATGTCATGACGACGGGCAACGCGCTGTCCCACTGCGGGATGTAGTAGCCGTACTGGCCGTCTCCCCGCGCCGCGAGGGTCTTCGCATCCGCGCGCAGCTCGTCCCACGTCGCGGGCGGCGCGTCGATGCCGTTCTCGGCGAGGATGTCGGTGCGCGTGAAGAGCACGCGCGTGTCGGACACCCACGGGATCGAGACGACCTCGCCGCCGATCGCCGTCGCGTCGCCCGCGACGCCGTCGATGAAGTTCGACGCGGCGAGGTTCGGGTAGTCGGCGAGCGTCGCGTCGTCGAGCGGCAGGAGCGCGCCGCTGTCGGCGAAGGTGCGCAGCTTCGAGATGCCGATCTGCAGGATGTCGGGGCCGTTGCCCGAGGCGACGGCGGTCGTGAACTTCTGGTCGATCGAGTCCCACGGGATCGCGACGGTCTCGACGTCGATGCCCGTCTCGCTCTCGAACGGCGCGACGAGCTCGTCGAAGTGCTCCGAGCTGTCGCCCATGATCCAGACGGTCAGGCTCGTCGCGGCGCTCGGGTCGCCGCCGTCGTCGGCGCTGCAGCCGGCGAGCGCGAGCCCGGCGATGGCCACCGTGCTGACGGCGACCAGGCTCCTTCTCTTCATTGAGGTTCCTTTCGGATGTGGTGCAGGGTGATCCGTCTCAGCCGCGTGAGGCGTCGACGGTGGCGGATGCCGTGGAGGAGGTCATGCGGAAGCGCGCGAGGAGCGCGCGGTACCAGTGAGCGCTCGCCTTCGGCAGGCGCTCCTGGGTGCGGTAGTCGACGTAGACGAGGCCGAAACGCTTGCTGTAGCCCTCGCCCCACTCGAAGTTGTCGAGGAGCGACCACACGAAGTAGCCGCGCACATCGACGCCGTCGCGGATGGCGCGGCCCGCGGCGTCGAAGTAGCCCGCGAGGTAGGAGATGCGCTCGAGGTCGTCGATGCCGCCCTCGGGGTCGACGTAGTCGTCGAAGCTCGCACCGGACTCGGTGATGTAGATGGGCAGCGTCGTGTAGTCCCTTGCGACGCGCGTGAGCACGGCGTGGAGCGAGTCGGGAACGACCGACCACCCGAACGACGTCGTCGCCGGCTCGGCCGGCGTCTCGGCGACGCCGAAGGGGTGGGCGGCATCCGGCTCGACCGCCGTCGCGATGACGCGCTGGTAGTGGTTGACGCCCGCGAAGTCGACGGGCTGGGCGATCGTCGCGAGATCTCCCTCTCGGATGAGGTCGGCGAGGCCGTGCGGGTCGAGCTGCGCATGCACGCCCGGCCCGTAGGCCCCCGAGTAGACCGGGTCGAGGAAGACGCGGTTGCTCACAGCGTCGAGACGGTCGGCGGCGGCGACGTCGGCGAGCGCATCGGAGGCGGGCACGACATCCGTGACGATGTTCGTGATGCCGATGCGCGCATCCGGGGCGACCTCGCGGATCGCGCGCACGGCGAGGCCGTGCGCGAGGTTGAGGTGGTGGGCCGCCGCGACCGCCGCGCGCAGCTCGGTGCGTCCGGGCGCGTGCGGCCCGTAGCCGTAGCCGAGGAACGCCGAGCACCACGGCTCGTTGAGCGTGATCCAGTCGTCGGCGAGGTCGCGGAGCGCGGCGACCGTGCGGCGCGCGTAGTCGGCGAAGAGCTCGGCCGTCTCGCGCACAGGCCAGCCGCCGGCCTCCTCGAGGGGCAGCGGCAGGTCCCAGTGGTAGAGGGTGACGAAGGCGCGGATGCCGCGCTCGCGCAATCCCGTGAGCAGCTCGCGGTAGAACGCCACGCCCTCGGGGTTGAGCTCACCCCGACCGCTCGGCTGCACGCGCGCCCACGACACCGACAGCCGGTAGGCGTCGACCCCGAGTTCGGCGAGCAGGTCGAGGTCGTACTGCCAGCGGTGGTAGTGGTCGCACGCGATATCCCCCGTGTCGCCGTGGCGCACGCGGCCCGGCGTGTGCGAGAAGGCGTCCCAGATGCTCGGCCCGCGCCCGCCCTCCGCGACTGCGCCCTCGATCTGGTACGCAGCGGTCGCGACGCCCCATGCGAAGTCGACGGGGAATGCCGACAGCTCGGGCTGCGGGGAGTCCGACGGATGGACGGGGGTGCGGGTGAAGTAGGTCATGGGGCGCCTTCGCTCTTTCTCTACGGCTTAGAGTAAGCCCTAGAGTAGCGGAGGGCAAGTCCCTCCTCGTCGAGCGCTCAGGCGGGTGGCGCCGGCACGAACGCGAGCCACGCGAGCACGGCATCCGCCGTCGCAGGCTCGCGGAGCACGCGCGCGTGAGCCGCGCCGGGCATGAGCACGAGTTCGGCGCCCGGTGTCGCGCCCGCGAGGTCGCGTGAATGGCTCACCGGGAGCTGCCGGTCGGCCTCGCCGTGCACGAGCAGGAGTGGCACGCGATCGGGCAGCGGATGCCGTAGCGCGTCGTATGCCTCCTCGAGCGTCGCGCGGGTCTCGTCGACGCGGCGCAGGAACCGGCGCTCGACGTCGGCATAACTCGCGACGTCGAGGCCGAAGGAGGCGGCGAACTCATCGAGGAAGGCGCCGGGGCGACCGGCCGCGGCGATGGCGACGACGGCATCCGTCTCGAGCCCCCGCCGCGCGGCGGTGATAGCCGCGAAGCCGCCGAAGGAGTGGCCGACGATGGCACGGAAGCGGCCGTGGCGATGCTGTAGCTCGGCGAGCACCGCGAGCCAGTCGCGCACGTCGACGCGGCCGCCCTGCGAGTCGCCGTGCGCCGGCACGTCGGGCGCGATGACGCGATGCCCCGCAGCCCGCAACGCCGGCACGAGGGCCGCGAATTGCGCGGCGCGACCGCGCCATCCGTGCAGCAGCACGACGAGCGGACCGTCGTCACCCCAGTGCAGCACGGCGACGCGTCGACCCGCGACATCGATCGTCTCGCGCCGCGCGTCGCGCACGATGTCGGCGTGCCGCGCGTCGACGGGCATGCGCGGGCGCGTCGAGAAGAAGACGCGGAACGCGATCGCCCCCGCCAGGCGCGGGCTCAGCACGGATGCCGCGCGGATGACGGACGCGAGCACGGTAGGCGACATGGCTCCTCCTTTTACGACCGATCGTTCGTATTCATGCTCGAACTATACTTTCCGAACGATCGTTCGTAAACTGCCGACATGACGATCACCGACGGCCGCCGCGCTCGTGGCGACGCCTCCCGCCGACTCGTGCTCGAGCGCGCGACGCAGCTCGCGTCGGTCGAGGGTCTCGACGGCGTCACGATCGGCACGCTCGCAGCCGAGAGCGGCCGCAGCAAGTCGAGCATCGCGACGCTCTTCGGCGACAAGCAGCAACTCCAGCTCGCGACGATCGAGGCGGCGGCCGAGGTATTCCAGTCCCACGTCGTCGAACCGGCGCGCGCGCACCCGCACGGCGCCGCGCGCGTCGCGGCGCTCCTCGCGGCGATGCTCGCCTACTCGCGTGACCGCGTGTTCGCGGGCGGCTGTTTCTTCGCCGCCGTCTCGGCCGACCTCGACTCGAAGCCGGGAGCCGCAGCGGACGCCGTGCGCGCCTGGATGCGCCGCTGGTACGCCTACGTCGAGCACCAGCTCGGGCTCGCGATCGAGGCGGGCGAGCTCGAGGCCGGAACCGATGCCGCGCAGCTCGGCTTCGAGCTGCTCGCGCTCGCCGAGGCCGCGAACCTCCGCTCCCTGCTCACGGGCGGCGCCGAGCCCTACGCGCACGCGGCATCCGCCATCCGCTCGCGGCTCGCGGCGTGCGGCGCCGCACGTGAGGCGCTCGTGCCGCTCGGCTGAGCGCGGAGCGCGCTCTCACCGCACGGGCGGCAGCAGGAACAGCAGCAGGAGCACGATCGACGCGCACGCGCACATCGCGATCATGAGCGTGGCCTGCGTGCGCGCGTGCTGGCCGCGCTCGCGCACGACGAGTGCCGCGACGACCATCGCCGCGAGCCAGATGAGCGTGATGACGATGCCGACGATCGCGAGCACGGGTCGCAGCGCGATCGCCGCCACGAAGAGGACGATCGACACGAGGGCGACGCCGCCGCCCGGCACGAGCCAGCGGGCTCGCGCGCCGGACGGCAGCGCGCCCTCGCGGTTCATGCGGAGATCTCCGCGACCGTCACCCCCGTCTCGCGCGGCGGCACGAGCAGGGCGACATCCGCCTGGCTGATGATGCCGACGAGGTCGTGCCCGTCGATCACGGGCAGCCGGCGGATCTGGTGCTCCTGCATCGTCGCGAGGGCCTGTTCGACGTCGTCGTCGGCGCCGATCGTCACAGGCTTGCCCTCCGCGAGGTCACCCGCGCGCGTCGTCGAGGGGTCACCGCCCTCCGCGATGCACTTCACGACGATGTCGCGGTCGGTCAGCATGCCCTTCAGCCGGTTGTCGTCGCCGCAGATCGGCAGCGCTCCGACGTCGAGGCTCGCCATCATCCGGGCGGCTTCGACGAGGGTCTCGTTCTCGCCCACGCACCGGGGTGCGGGCGTCATGATGTCACGTGCGAGGGCCATCGCCACTCCCTTCTCGATCCTGTTCTCTCGCGGCCACGCTAGGTCGAGGTCCGGGGTCGGGCGCGGGGCTTGACACGCCTCCGAGCGGGGCGTAGCGCTTGTCATGCGCGCCACACGGCGTCAAGGGGGTCGAGAAGCGCGGCCCATGCGGGCATGGTCATGACATGAGGATCACCGCGATCGTCGTCGCTGCGCTGCTCACCGCGACGCTGTGCGGCTGCGGGTCGCAGGCCGAGCAACTCGGCGACTCCTCGGCATCCGCGGTCTCTGCTCTCCGCACGAGCGCGCTCGCCCTCGAGCTCGACGCAGATGGCCGCGCGTGGCGCCCGAGCATCGACACGGCGCTCGCCGATGCCCTCACCGAGCTCGGCGACGCCTCCCGGTCGACGATCGAGCTCGTGCCCGCCGACGCGCACGAAGAGCAGGTGCGTGACGAGGTCGCGGCGCGCCTGCAGGAGGCGCTCACGACCGTCGCGGGCGCGCGCGCCGCCCTCGCCCAAGGCGAGCCCCTCGCCCCGTGGGTCGAGCGCCTCGAGGATGCCGCATCCGCTCTCGAGGAGACGGCGCGGTGAAGCGCGTCTTCGCGGTCGCCCTCGGCGTGCTCACGGCCATCGGAGGCTTCGTCGACATCGGGGACCTCGTGACGAACGCCGTCGTCGGATCGCGTTTCGGGATGTCGCTCGCGTGGGTCGTCGTCGTGGGTGTCGTGGGCATCTGCCTGTTCGCCAACATGTCGGGCCGCGTCGCGGCCGTGAGCGGTCGCGCGACGTTCGAGATCATCCGCGAACGCCTCGGGCCCCGCGCGGGGCTCGCGAACCTCGGCGCGAGCTTCTTCATCAACCTCATGACGATGACGGCCGAGATCGGCGGCATCGCGCTCGTACTCCAGCTCGTGACGGGCGTCGAACCGCTCCTGTGGATGCCGTTCGCTGCCTTCGCCGTGTGGATCGTCGTGTGGCGCGCGAAGTTCTCGCAGCTCGAGAACGCGGCCGGGCTCCTGGGCCTCAGCCTCATCGTCTTCGCCGTCGCGGTCGTCATGCTGGGACCCGATTGGGGCGCGCTCACGCAGCAGGCCGTGCTGCCGAGCGTGCCCGCGAGCGAGCACGCGGCGAGCTACTGGTACTACGCCGTCGCGCTCTTCGGCGCCGCGATGACGCCATACGAGGTGTTCTTCTTCTCCTCGGGCGCGATCGAGGAGGGCTGGAAGCGCCGCGACCTCGGGCAGGCGCGGCTCAACGTGCTCGTGGGCTTCCCGCTCGGCGGGCTGCTCTCGCTCGCGATCGCCGCATCCGCCGCGATCGTGCTGCTGCCGCAGGCGATCGAGGTGACGTCGCTCTCGCAAGTCGCGCTCCCCGTCATGCAGGCGGGCGGCACGATCGCCCTCTGCTTCCTCGTCGTCGGCATGCTCGCCGCCTTCTTCGGCGCGGCGCTCGAGACGACACTGTCGAGCGGCTACACGATCGCGCAGTACTTCGGGTGGTCGTGGGGCAAGTTCCGCCGCCCCGCGAAGGCGGCGCGCTTCCACCTCGTGATGATCGTGGGCCTCGTGATCGCACTCGCCGTACTGCTCACGGGCGTCGACCCGGTCGCCGTCACGGAGTACTCGGTCGTGTTCTCGGCGATCGCGCTGCCGCTCACCTACATCCCGATCCTCATCATCTCGAACGACCCCGACTACATGGGCGGCGACGTCAACACGCCGGCCGTGAACGCGCTCGCCCTCGTGTACCTCGTCATCATCGTCGTGGCCGCCGTGGCCGCGATCCCGCTCATGATCGTCTCCGGGGCAGGTGCCCGATGAAGTCGCCCACCGTGCGCGCCGGCCGCATCCTCGATGCCCAATTGCACCTGCTCGACCGCCAGGTGCTCGATCGCGACGGGATGCCGGTCACGGCCGTCGACGACATCGAAGTGTCCGACATCCCGCTCGGCACCGACCTCGCGGATGTCGAGCCGCCCGTCATCGAGAACCTGCTCGCGGGCGCCGTGCTCGGAACGCGCATCTTCGGGGGCCGCACGCCCGACAATCACTGGCGCCGCATCCCGTGGTCGGCGATCTCGCAGCTGCGGGTCGCGATCCACCTCGATGCCCGCGCCGACGACTTCGACCTCAGCTGGTCGGAGCGCTGGGTGCGCGACCGGATCATCGGTCGCATCCCGGGGGGCCGTCATGATCCTGAGTGACCTGCTCGGTACCGAGGTGCGCGAGGCTGACGGCACGCTCGTCGGCCGCGTGATCGATGCGCGCTTCCGTCTCGAGGGCTCGGCGAACCCCTCGCAGGCGCGTCTCGTGGGGATCATCGTGAGCCACGGCGCGTTCAGCTCCTACCTCGGCTACGAGCGCACGGCGGCATCGCGGCCGGTGCTGCTCGACCGCCTGCTGCGCTGGCTGCATCGCGGATCGTTCCTCGTGCTGTGGGAGGACATCGAGCGGATCGACGTCGATCGCGTCTCACTGCGCTCCGGGTATCGCCGACAGCCGTCGGCGCTCGATCCCGACGAGGAGAAGGAGAAAGGTATGAACTGGATGCGCGCCCACGGGCTCGTCTTGATCAACGTCGCGCTGTTCCTCACGTTCCTACTCGGCATGACGCTCTCGGGCTGGCACGTCTCCAACGAGGAGGCGGTCGAGCACGGAGCGGCCGCGCAGTCGCTCGGCGCCTACCTCGCATCGGGCGACTTCTGGGAGGCCGTGACCGAGAACTGGGAGAGCGAGTTCCTGCAGATGGCGTCCTACATCGCGTTCACGATCTTCCTCTTCCAGAAGGGCTCCTCGGAGTCGAAGCCCATCGGCGAGCCGGCCCCGCAGGACGAGGACCCCCGCAAGCATCGCGACGACCCGAATGCCCCGTGGCCCGTGCGCCGCGGCGGCTGGGTGCTCGTGCTCTACGAGAACTCGATGCTCATCCTCTTCGTCGTGCTCTTCGTCGCCGCGTTCGTGACGCACGCGATCTCGGGTGCTGCCGCCTTCAGCGAGGAGCAGGAGCGCCACGGGCTGCCCCCCGTGAGCGTCATCGAGTACCTCGGCACCTCGCAGTTCTGGTTCGAGTCGTTCCAGAACTGGCAGAGCGAGTTCATGGTCGTCGCGCTGCTCGCGGGTGCGGCCGTGTATCTCCGCCAGCACGGCTCGAGCGAATCGAAGCCTGTGCACGTGCCCCACGCCGAGACGGGCGCGTGACGAGAGGAAAGGAGAGAACCATGTCCGACGAACGACGCACCCCCGACGGTCCCGACGACCCCGAGGTCGTCTCCGACGAGGAATGGGCCGAGCAGGACGACGACCCGCAGGGCATGCGGGGGCAGCTCGACGACTCGATGAACGGTCTCGAAGCCGGAGACGATGCCGACGAGGCCGCCCGCGGCATCTCGCAGGCCGACGAGGCCGTGCAGGACGAGGGCCCGAGGCCCGACGCCGGGGAGGAGGAGACATGAGGGCCGTCACGTGGCAGCGTACGGGTCACGTCGCCGTCGACGACGTGCCCGACGCGCGCATCGAGGAGCCCACGGACGCCGTCATCCGCGTCACCTCGACGGCGATCTGCGGCTCCGATCTGCACTTGCTCGACGTGCTCGCCCCCTTCCTGCACCGCGGCGACGTGCTGGGCCACGAGGCGATGGGAGTCGTCGAGGAGGTGGGTGCCGACGTCCACCGCCTCGCGGTGGGCGACCGCGTCGTCGTGCCCTTCGTCATCGCATGCGGCGAGTGCGCCATGTGCGCTCGAGGCCTGCACACGCAGTGCGAGACCACGCAGCGTCGCGAGCACGGCACGGGCGCGACGCTCTACGGCTACACCGAGCTCTACGGTGCGGTTCCCGGTGGTCAGGCGGAACGGATGCGCGTGCTGCGGGCCGACAGCAACGCGATCGTCGTGGGACGCGAGCTGCCCGACGAGCGCTACCTCTTCTTGAGCGACATCCTGCCGACCGCGTGGCAGGGCGTGCAGTACGCAGGCGTTCCGGATGGCGGCTCGGTCGCCGTGATCGGCCTCGGCCCCGTCGGCCAGTTCGCCGTGCGCATCGCGCGCCACCTCGGTCACGAGGTCTACGGCATCGACCCGGTGCCCGAGCGTCGCGCGCTCGCCGAGCGCTACGGCGTCGAGACCTTCGAGCCCGGCGAGGAGTCGCTCGCGATGATCCGCCGCCGCACGCGCGGCCGCGGCCCCGACTCCGTGATCGACGCCGTCGGCATGGAGGCGCACGGCAACCCCGTCGCGGCCTTCGCGCAGGCGTCGTCGGCCGCCCTGCCGAAACCGCTCGGTCAGAAGCTCGCGACGACCGTGGGCGTCGACCGTCTCGCGGCGCTCATGGACGCGATCGACCTCGTGCGGCGCGGCGGAGTCGTGTCGATGAGCGGCGTCTATGCGGGAGTCGCCGACCCGATGCCGCTCATGACGATGTTCGACAAGCAGCTCACGCTCCGCATGGGCCAGTGCAACGTGCAGCACTGGACGGATGCGCTGCTGCCCCTCGTCGAGGACCCGGCAGACCCGCTCGGCACCGAGGACCTCGTGACCCACCGCGTACCTCTCGAGCACGCGCCCGAGCTCTACACGACCTTCCGCGACAAGGAGGACGGCTGCATCAAGGTGGTGCTCACGCCGTGATGCCGGGCGGCGAGGGCTTCATCTACGGCATCGACATCCCGCGCTTCCGCGACAGCGACGGCGACGGCATGGGCGACCTCGCAGGCGTCGTCGAGAAGCTCGACTACATCGCGAGCCTCGGCGCCGGGTGGATCTGGCTCATGCCGTTCTACCCGAGCGCCCGTCGCGACAACGGCTACGACATCGACGAGCATCGCGCGGTGGGCGAGCGTCTCGGCACGGTCGGCGGGTTCGAGAAGCTCGTCGAGGAGGCGCACGCCGTCGGACTGCGGGTCATGCTCGACCTCGTGCTGCACCACACCTCGGATCGGCATCCGTGGTTCCTCGCGTCACGCGAGGGTGAGTACCCGTACCGGCATTACTACCACTGGCGCCGTGAGCCGCGCACGCCCGAGGAGGATCCGCCCATGTTCCCGGGCGAGGAGCCGGGAACCTGGAGCTACGACGGAGCCCGCGGCCGCTGGTACCGGCACAGCTTCTCGCACGTCGAACCCGACCTCGACCTCGACGCCGACGAGGTGCGCGAGGAGCTCGCGCGCATCGCGGAGTTCTGGATCGATGCGGGCGCCGACGGGTTCCGCATCGACGCTGCGGCGCCCATCGCGCATGAGAACGCGGGCGGGGCGGCGTTCTTCGACGAGCTGCGCGACGCGATCGCCCGCCGCGCTCCGGGCACGGTGCTCATGGGGGAGTCGGATGTCACGCCCGACGAATCGCGCGAGTACTTCGACGACGGACGCTTCGACGCGCTCCTCGGGTTCACCCTCAACAACCGCATGGTGCTCGCGATCTCGCGCGAAGACGCACGCCCCGTCGCACACACGCTCGAGGCGCTCGCCCGACTCGGTGCCGACCGCTGGGTGCCGTTCCTGCACACTCACGACGAGCTCGACCTCGAGCAGCTGAGTGACGCCGAGCGGCGCGAGGTCATGGAGCGCTTCGCTCCCCTCCCCGGTGAGCGGATCTACGGCCGCGGCATCCGCCGGGGCTGGGCATCGATGATGGCGGACGAGCGCGCCCATGCCATGAGCCTGAGCCTGCTGTTCGCGTTCCCCGGCACGCCGCTGCTCATCGCCGGTCAGGAGCTCGGCATGGGCGACGACCTCGGCGCGCCCGGCCGTTCGTCGGTACGCCTCGCGATGCAATGGGACGCCGGCGACGGTATGGGCTTCACCTCGGCGGCGTCGAGCGCGTTCATCCGTCCGCCGCAGCGCAGCGGGCCGCGCGCGGCGCAGCACGTCAACGTCGCGCGGCAGCTGCGCGATCCGGACTCGCCGCTCGCCCTCGTGCGCTCGCTCGCCTCCGTGCGCCGCCCCGAGCCCGAGCTCGAGATCGCGGCCCTTCCGGGCGACGACCCGTCGCCCGTGCTCGTGGCGCACGGCGAGCGCGGCACGACCGTGCACAACTTCTCGCCGCACGAGGTCGAGCTCGAGCTAGAGCTCGGTCGCCACCTGTTCGGGCCGTACGACGGCGGTTCGATCGGCCCCTACGAGTACGGCTGGTTCGAGGCGCGCTGACGGCGTGTGCGCTCAGCCGTCGCCGTCGAGCGCGAGCGAGAGGTCGATCGGCGTCTCGACGTCGCTCCAGTCCTCGATGCCGAGGTGGGTCGCGTCGTCGCCCGACTCGAGAACAGCGTCCCTCATGTCATCACCCCCTTGCCCCCTTAGGGTGCCGAGGTGCAAGGCGCGTGACGAGGGGGTTGACAGACGGCTCCCGTCACGGCAGTGGCCTACCCCGGCCCGACCTCGGCGTCAAGCCCCGTGAGCGCAGCGGGGATGCCGACCTAGCGTCGAGCACACGGGGGCGGCCCCCGAGAGAGGAGGTGCGTCTCGTGCGCGCACCCGACGACAGCGTGCGCCTACTGCGCGACGGCTACCTGTGGGGCACCCGCGGCTTCGCGCGCGTGGGAGCCGACGCCTTCCGCACCCGGCTGCTCGGCCGACGTGTGCTCGTGCTGCGGGGAGCGGATGCCGCGCGCTTCTTCTACGAGCGCGGCAGGTTCCGGCGCGGGCCCGGTGCCGTGCCCATCTCGGTGGCGCATCTGCTGCAAGACGAGGGCAGCGTGCAGACCCTCGAGGACGAGCGGCACCGCACCCGCAAGCGGCTCTTCCTCGAGCTCGTGTGGGCCGAGCCGGCGCGCACCGAGCTCACGAGCGCCGTAGTCGCGGCGTGGGGCCGGCTCGGCGCCGAGCGCGAGGGTCGACCGGTGAGCCTTCTCAGCCATGCGGCCGAGGCGCTCACGTCGGGCGTCGCGCGCGTGGTCGGGCTACCCGACTCCGTCGACGAGATCGAGCTCGCCTCCGAGCTCATGTCGATGGTCGAGAACGCCGGGCGCTTCGGGCCCGCCAACTGGCTCGCGCGCACGCGGCGCCTCGCGACCGAGCGCACCGCGCGCTCGTGGATCCGCGAGGCGCGGGCGCACGGCGCGACACCGACCCCGCTCGGCCGCATCGCTCACCATCGCGAAGACGGTGAGCTCCTCTCCGAGCGCGTCGCGGCCGTCGAGCTGCTCAACGTGCTGCGGCCGACGGCGGCCGTCGCGCATTACCTCGTGTTCGCCGCATGGGCGTTGCACAAGCGCCCCGAGCTGCGCGAGCACGTCGTGGCATCCGCGGAGTTCCGGCACGCCTTCGCACAGGAGGTGCGCCGCTTCTTCCCGTTCTTCCCCCTTATCGGCGGGCGGGCGCGGTGCGAGCTGCAGTGGCAGGGCATGAGCATCGCGCGCGACGACTGGGTGATGCTCGACCTCTACGCGACCGACCACGACCCCGCCGCATGGGAGAACCCCGGGCTGTTCGACCCGGGGCGGTTCCTCGGCGAGGGCGCGGAGCGCCTCGTCGTCGCCCAGGGCGCGGGAGACCCGCAGCTCGACCACCGCTGCCCGGGCGAGCCGCTCACGCGCGACCTCATCGACGAGCTGAGCCTCGTGCTCGCCGAGACTCCGCCCGTCGTGCTGCCCGAGCAAGACCTGCGCATCAGCCTCCGCCGCTTCCCCGCCCTCCCGCGTGACGGGATGCGGGTGACCCTCGCGCCCATGGCGGCGGCGTGAGGCATCAATGATCCGGGCGTTCGATTTTTTCGATTATCTTCTACACTGGATGCATGCCCACTCCGACCGACACCCCCCGCGGGGCGCGCAAAGCGCAGACCTACCTACCGGAAGCTGATGCCCGCGAGGAGCTCCTCGACTTCGCCGAACTCATCCGGGAACTCGAGGTGTACCTCTCCCGCAACGCCTCGAAGGCCGCGCTCGTCGACCCAGACGGCAACGCACGTCCAATCCCCGACGAGATCTTCCGCATCCTCGATCAGGTCACGAACGCCCTCGCAGCCGGTGAAGGCATCACGATCGTTCCCCAGGGAATGACGATGACGACCCAACAGGCCGCAGATTTTCTCGGCATCAGCCGCCCGACCCTCGTGCGCCTGCTGGAGGCCGGCGACATCGCGTTCGACAAGCCCGGGAGGCACCGCCGCGTTCGACTCGAAGACCTCGTCGACTACCAGAAGAGGTTTCGTGCCGAGCGACGCGCTGCGCTCCGAGACCTGCAACGCAGCACCCTTGATTCGAAGGTCAAGGTCGGCAGCCCTTCCGACGTCAAGCGCATCGTGGAGCTCGACGCCGAGTGACATTCCCCGCCTTCTTCGACACGAATGTGCTCTATGGCGCGTTGCTCAACGACTTCGTCCTTGAACTCGCCGACCGTGGCCTCTTTCGGCCGCTGTGGTCGAGGGATGTGCTGTTCGAACTGTCGAAGAACCTCGTGAAGAACGGGGAAGACCCGGTTCTCGCCGAGAAGCGCGTGGCCACAATGGAGCGCTACTTCGCAGATGCGATGGTCACCGGATACGACGATCTCGTGTCGACGATGACGAACGACGAGAAGGATCGGCATGTTCTCGCCGCGGCGATCCGTGGCGGAGCCGAGGTGCTTGTGACGTTCAATACCAAGCACTTCCCGGTGGCCTCCACCGAGCGATTCGACCTCGAGGTCGTGCACCCGGACGACTTCCTGCTCGATCAACTCGACCTGTACCACGCTCCGACCTTGCGGGCTCTGGAGGACCTCGTGGCCGGATATGACTCTCCCGCCATGGCCGTCGAGGATCTCCTCCTCGCCCTCACGCGGGCAGGGGTTCCCAAGTTCGCGGATGCAGCTCGGGCAAAGCTCTATTGAGGGTGCACCCACGGCGGCGGCGTAACGGGTCTCAGTCGCCCGACGCGTCGTCGTCCGCCACGTCGTCGCTCGGGCGGCGCTCGGTGAGATCGAAGCGCTCCCCCGCGACGAGCACGTCGAGCCGCACGCCGTGGATCGACATGAGCTCGTCGGGCCGCGCCTCCGCGACGTTCGAGCTCGTCGCGGGCTCCGCGTCGAAGACGTACACGGCGCCCGAGCCGATGACCGTGAACTCGTCACCACGCACGACGATCGCGGTGTCCTCGTCGATGCCGATGCCCAGCACGCGCGGACTGTGGGCGACGGCACCCAGCAGCCGGGCGAAGCGCCCGCGCTCGGCGAAGTGCTGATCGATCACGGCATCCCGCAGCACGCCGAGCCCCGCCGCAATGCGCAGGTCGCCGATGCGATACGACGTGCGCGAGGAGCCCGCCACGAGCATGACGTCGCTCATGACCGAGGCTCCCGCGGAGGTGCCCGCGAGCACGCCGCCCCCGAGCCACACCTCGCGGATGCGCTCCTCGAGCGGCGTGCCGCCCACCTGGCTGCTGATGCGCAACTGGTCGCCCCCCGTGAAGAAGACGCCCGCGGCGCCGTCGAGCACAGCGAGGGTCTCCGGGTCGCGCGCCTCGGCGCGCTCGTCGAGATGCAGCACGGCGAGCTCTCCGATCGGCAGGTCGGCGAAGGCCGCGCGATAGGTCTCGACGTAGTCGTCGGGATGCTCGGTCGCGATCGTCGCGAGCACCGCACGACCGCCGTCGATCGCTTCCGCGAACTCGCGCAGGATGAGGCGCTCGCCCTCGCGGTCCTCGCCGCCCCCGATGATGATGAGGGGGCCCGGACGGCTCGCGTCGTGCTCAGGCACCGACCGCCTCCACGGAGGAGGACGAGCCGGCGGGCGCCTCCGCAGCGTCCACGGCATCCGCGTCCTCGAGCGCGCGCATGCGGGCGAACTCCTGTACCTGCCGCCACGTCCCCTCGACGTCGGTCGGCATGAGCACGACGAGGTCGCGCGGGCACGCGGTGCGCAGGGCGAGCTCCATGGCGGCGCGTTCGTCGAGCACGAGGTGGATCGACGAGGGGTCCGCGCCGCCCGCGAGTGCCCCGCGCTGCAGGAGCGTCACGACTCCGCCCGCCGCGCGGCCCCGGCCGTCGGGCCGCTCCCGGAAGATGAGCTCGTCGAAGATGCCGGCGGCGATCCGCCCGAGCTCGAGGATGTCCTCGTCGCGCCGGTCGCCGGGCGTGCTGACGACGCCGATGAGCCGCTCGTGGTCGTCGCGCATGCCCGCGAGCGTCTGCCCGAGCGCCCGGAGCGCCGCGGGGTTGTGCCCGTAGTCGACGATCGTCGTGAAGCCCGGCGCGCGCGTGATGTTGAGCCGCCCGGGGTTCTGCTGGAACGAGCTCTCGAAGCTGCGCAGGGCGTCGGCGATGTGCGAGGGCGGCACGCCGCGCGCGAAGGCGGCAGCGGATGCCGCGAGCGCGTTCTGCACGTTGAACGATGCGATGCCGCCGAGCGCCGCGGGCAGCTGCGCGACAGGCAGCAGGGCGTGACGCAGCGGGCCGTCGTGGATGACGAGGGTCTCGTCCTCGAGCGCCGCGACGAGATCGCCCCGGCGTAGTCGCGCGAGCAGCCATGGGGTGAGCGGCGCGAGGGTGACCCAGCCGATGCGGCCACCCGCGACATCCGCGAGTCGCGACACGAGCGCGTCGTCGGCGTTCAGCACCGAGAGCCCCGTGCGACGCACCGAGCGCACGACGACCGACTTGACGCGCGCGAGCTCCTCGAGCGTGTCGATGCCGCCGAGACCCAGGTGGTCGGCGCTCACGTTGAGCATCACGCCGACGTCGAGGCGGCGCACCGGAAGCCCCTCGCGCAGGATGCCGCCGCGCGCGGTCTCGAGCACGGCCACCTCGACCACGGGGTCGTCGAGCACCCGCTGTGCGCTGCGCGGGCCGCTCGCGTCGAGCTTCGCGATGCGCTCGCCGTCGATGTAGATGCCGCTCGTCGTCGTCATCCCGACGCGCTTGCCGGATGCCTGGAGGAGGTGGGCGATCATCCGCACGGTCGTCGACTTGCCGTTCGTGCCCGTGACCCCGATGACGGGGATGAGCGAGCTCGAGCCGGGTGGGTAGAGCATGTCGATGACGGGGCTCGCGACGTCGCGCGGCGTGCCGGCCGACGGCGCGAGGTGCATGCGGAAGCCCGGGGCCGCGTTGATCTCGAGGATCGCCCCGCCCACCTCGTCGAGCGGCTCGGCGAGGTCGGGGCACATGATGTCGATGCCCGCGATGTCGAGGCCGATCGTGCGCGCCGCGCGCTCGAGGGCCGCGACGTTGCGCGGATGCACCTCGTCGGTGCGGTCGACCGCGTCGCCTCCCGTCGAGAGGTTCGCGGTGCGATGCAGCAGCACGACGCGACCCGGATGCGGCACGCTCATACGATCGAGCCCGTTCGCGGTGAGCACGAGCTCGGCCTCCGCGTCGATGGCGATGCGCGTGAGGGCGCGCGCGTGTCCTGTGCCGCGGCGCGGGTCGGCGTTGGCGAGCTCGACGAGCTGCTCGATGGTGTGCTCGCCGTCGCCTACGACGCGGGCGGGACGCCGCTCCGCGACCGCTACGAGCTTCCCGTCGACCACGAGCGCGCGGTAGTCGCGGCCCACGACGAGCTCCTCGACGATGGCGCGGGGGCCGTGCCGCCGCGCGAGCTCGAAGCCTCGCGCGACCTCCTCGGCACCGCAGAGGCCGACCGAGACGCCGCGCCCGTGGTTGCCGTCGAGCGGCTTGAGCACGACGGCGCCGCCGAGACGCTCCGCGACCGCGACCGCCTCCTCGACGCTCGCGACGACCTCACCGGCCGGCACGGGGAGCCCCGCCTGCTGCAGCACGCGCCGCGTGCGCTGCTTGTCGCCCGCGAGCTCGACCGCGAGATGGGATGTCGCATCCGTGATGCTCGCGCGGATGCGCCGCTGGTTGGCGCCGTAGCCCAGTCGCACGAGGCTGCCATCGCCCGGCACGTGCACGGGGATGCCGCGCCGACGGGCCGCCTCGACGAGGCTCGCAGTCGTCGGTCCGAGCCGGCGGCGCGCCGCGAGCGCGCGCAGCGCGGCCATGCCGGGGATGGGGCCGTCGTCGGCGGTCTGCTCCGGCATGCGCAGCCGCCCGCAGTCGAAGAGGCACAGGGGTTCGGGCAGGAGCGACGAGACGAGGCGCACGGCGACGGCGCCCGCCGCGAGCGCGACCTCGGCATCCTCGTAGGCGTAGAGCGCGTCGTAGACGCCGGGCGAGCGCGGCACGCCGCGCGTCTTGCCGCGCGTCACGCGCGACCCCACCATGCACTGCAACTCGATCGCCGCGTGCTCGACGACGTGGCCGAGCCACGTGCCATCGCGCAAGCGCTCGAGGAAGCCGCCCGGCCGTCCGAGGCTGCAGCCGTGCGACGCGAGCCCCGGCAGGAGCGCGGTCAGGCGCTCGACGAAGCCCGGGATGCGGTCGCTCGGCCACTCCTCGAGCTCGCCGAGATCGATGCGCAACCGCACCATGGGCTGGGATCCGTAGAGATGGGGGCCCCGGTAGACCGCGGTCTCGACCACGCGCATCCCGTCACCCCCCGGTCGCGTCGTCTGCTGCATGAGGTCATCATGAGCGGGCGTTCGGATGTCGGCCCCGGGCTTGACGGCGGTCGGGCGCGCGCCCATAATCGCGCGACGCCCGCTGCGCGTCCGTCGCCCCGATCGGCTGCTTCAGCCCAGCAGCAGCATCCCGGCCATGAGCACGGCGAGCGCGCCGCCGAGCAGTCGCACCCACCATCGCGGCACCGCGAGCGCCGCGACGGCGACGGCGAACGGCGCTGCAGCGACGAAACCGATGTCGATGCCGAGCGCAGGGATCAAATACATCGGGATGGTCCGCGTCTGCACGAAGAGCGCGATGCACGCCGCGAGGGCGGAGAGCCCGGCGAGGACCCCGGCGAATACAGGGCGCGCGTGCGCCGCGATCCTCAGGATGATCCCGGGGCGAGCACGCCGTGGTCGGCGACATCGGCGTCCATGTCCCGATCCTAGGAGTGCTCACATGCCGGATGGGTTCTCCCGTAGCCCCGCCGCACCGACGACCGCGAGCAGCTGCAGCTTCTCGGCGCTCTCGCTGCCCGGCACCGCCGTGTAGACGAGCAGCGAGTGCGAGGTAGCCGGGTCGACGAGCGTCTGGCACGAGAGTTCGAGCGCGCCGACCTCGGGGTGGATGAAGTGCTTGACCTCGCGCGGGCGCAGCCCCACCTCGTGACGATCCCACAGAGCGCGGAACTCCTCGCTCTCGGCGAGCAGCAGCTCCGCAAGCCGCGCGGCACGCGAGCGCGGGCCACGAAGCCCGACCGCCTCGCGCAGGCCGGACGCCCACAGTCGCCCGAGGAAGTCGTGATCCTCGGGCGCGTAGCGCTCGCGCGCTGAGGGGTCGGTGAACCAGCGGAAGCCGATGCTGCGGGCCGGGCCGCGGTACCCGGTCAGGTCTCCCGTGAGCGCGACGCCGAGCGCGGTCTGGCGCAGCGTCTCGCCGAGCTCCGTGACGATCTCGGCGGGCGTGTCGTGCAGGCGGTCGAAGATGCGCAGCATGCCGGGGCTGATGTGCTCGACCGCCGAACCCGGAACAGGCGGATGATGCCCCGCGAGCCGGAAGAGATGATCGCGTTCCGCGAGGCTGAGGTGCAGCCCTTGCGCGATCGCCGCGACCATCTGCTCCGACGGCTGCGGACCGCGCTCCTGCTCGAGTCGCGTGTAGTAGTCGGTCGACATGTGGGCGAGCGCCGCGGCCTCCTCGCGCCGCAGGCCGCTCGTGCGGCGGCGCGGCCCACGAGGCAGGCCGACGTCTTCCGGCTGCAGCGCCTCGCGACGCGTGCGCAAGAACGCCGCGAGCCCCGCTCGGTCGATCATCGCGCCACCTCCATGACCCTTCTACCCTGCCGCACGCCCTGCCGCCGCATCCGGGGATCGATGATCCCTGGATGCCGTCGACGCACCGGGCGAACGTGGAGTCATGCCCCGCACACGCATCGACCTGACCATCCCCGATCTCACCGGGCGCCGCGCCGTCGTCACGGGCGGCAGCGACGGCATCGGCCTCGGCATCGCGATCCGCCTCGCGGCCGCCGGTGCCGAGCTCGTGCTGCCCGTACGCAACCGCGCGAAGGGCGAGGCGGCGCTCGCGCGCATCCGGGATGCCGTCCCCGGTGCCGAGGCCTCGTTGCGCGATCTCGACCTCTCGTCGCTCGACTCCGTGGCCGCGCTCGGCGAGACGCTGCGCGCGGAGGCCCGCCCCGTGCACGTGCTCATCAACAACGCCGGCGTCATGACGCCGCCCGAGCGCCAGACGACCGCCGACGGCTTCGAACTGCAGTTCGGGTCCAACCACCTCGGCCACGTCGCGCTCGTGGCCCAGCTGCTGCCCCTCCTTCGCGCGGGCCGCGCGCGCGTCACGACGCAATTGAGCATCGCGGCGAGCCGCGGCGCCATCGCCTGGGACGACCTCAACAGTGAGCGCTCCTACGACGGCATGCGCGCCTACCGACAGTCGAAGATCGCGCTCGGCCTCTTCGCCCTCGAGCTCGAGCGACGCAGCGCTGCCGCCGGGTGGGGCCTCACGAGCACCCTCTCGCATCCCGGCGTCGCACCGACGAGCCTCCTCGCCGCCCGGCCCGAGCTCGGCCGCGAGCGCGAGACGTCCGCGCGGCGCGTCATCCGGACGCTGACCCGGCTCGGCATCACGGGCACGCCCGAGAGCGCGGGCCTCCCCGCCCTCTACGCGGCGACCTCACCGGATGCCGCGGGCGGCTCGTTCACGGGACCGAGCGGCCCCGGCCACCTCGGCGGCGCGCCCGGGCCGCAGCGTCTCTACCGGCCCCTGCGTGACGCCGACGGCGCCCGCCGCATGTGGCACGTGTCGCAAGAGCTCGCGCGCGTGAGCTTCCCGGCATCCTGACGCCGTCACGACGGGGCCTGGCGCGAGTGAACAAAGCTCGGCCATACTCGTCGTGTGAACATCGCGGGCTTCCTCGTCGTCCTGCTGTCGATCGCCGGACCGATCGTCGTGCTCGCCGTTCTCTACTTCGTCATCAAGGGCGCAGTGCTCGCGGCGCTCCGCCAGCACGACGCCGAGCGTCGGGCGGCATCAGCGAGCACCACCTCTTCGCGGCCCGAGTGAGCACCGCCTCACCACGTTCGCCGCGCGTGATGGAGCCACCCCCGCTCTCGTGCTCGCGAAGTCGGACGACAACAACTACCTCGCGATGAACCACCACGCGGCGAACGTGTCCGTCCGAGCGGCGGTGCACGACGCGAGTGCGACGAACGCGAGGGTGCTCGACTGCGGAACGGCCGCCGACTTCCCGGCCCCGGGTTCGGCGAGCTACCGGTTCCGCGCCACGCCGTAGGCCGCGCTATTGCTGCGGCACTAGCTCGGCGACGCCGATCGAGGAGTCGGCCATCCCATAGAACACGAACCGGCGGCCTGCGATCTCCTCGATCGCGGTCGGGAACACCACGTTCGCGAGCGTGCCCGAGGTCTCCTCCGGCGTCTCGGGCGTGAGAAGCGGCTCCATCGTGCGGGCGATGACGCGACGGGGATCGGCGGGGTCGAACAGCATCGCTCCCGCGGCGTAGATCGATCCGTGCGCGAGCTCGAAGCCCTTGGGCATCGCACCCGAGACCCCGTGATGCAGCAGAAGCCAGCCCTCCGGCACGCGCAGTGGAGCCGGGCCGGCGCCGATCTTCGCCGACTGCGCGTTCATCTCGAGGATGACGTCGACGTCGGTGACGGGCGCGTCGAGCTCATCCCAGCTCTTGTAGGCCGCGGGCCAGTCGCCGACCGCGCCGGCGCCGTAGCCGCGCGGCAGGTACTCCGAGTACCAGCGGTACTCGAGGTGACCACCGTAGACGGCACCTCGGTGCCGTTGACGTCGAGGATCGCCTTGGTCCACCGACCGACCGTGCTGGTGGCGAGGATCGGATAGCGCGAGACGATGCCCGTGTTCGTCGAGGCGGGTGTGAACTGGTCGTAGCCGAGCTCGGCGGCGATCTTCGCCGGCGCATCCCCGCGCTCGGGCAGGAACGCGACATCGACATCCGCCTGCCGCATGACCTCGGCGACCTGATGAGCGCCGTTCGCGACCTTGCTGCCGCCGATCCACAGATTGAAGGTGAGTACGTTGAGCTCGCTCACGCCGTTGACGGCGGGCTTCGGGTTGGTGCGCGGCGTGCTCGCCGCGCGGATGTCGAGCACGGTCGGCCCCGCGAGCACACTGTATCCGTCGTTCGCGAACAGGTAGACGTCGACCTCGCCGGGAGCGATGCTCGAGGCCTCGTTGGTCCAGCCGCCGCGAGCGCCGGGGCCCCACGTCCACGAGCCGGAGACCGCGCTTGCATATCGCCAGTCGAGCGACGGTGAGCCGGTTCCCGGCTTGACGCCGTGCCGGAAGATCCCGACCCAGTTCTTGGCGCCGACCGTTCCTCCGGTGTCGTACGAGATGGTGACCGTCTCGGTCTCGGCGACCGCGGCGGCGCTCACCGAGACGGATGCGGCGGCCGCGCAGGCGGGGCCGCCGACGAGTACCGCTGCGGCGATGGCGGCGATGAGCCCCAGGGCGGCAGCTACGTAACGCTTCATTGCGCAGAACTCCTTCGTTCCGGAGTCCACGGACTCCCGCTGTGTCTCGGATAGAGGGAGTAAACCGGTTTTGCGAAGAAGTCAACTGACTCGCAAGTCAGCTAAACGCTAACTAAACCGCTCGGAGCGCGCGAGCACCTACCTCGCAGTACGAGAGTCGCGTGCGACAGCATGATCCGGTGCAAGATCCGCCATGCAGCAGTGGGCTCACAGCGACGCGCCGGCGCAGTGCCGGCGCCTTACCCAGCACGAGAAGAGGCCGAGGGCGACGCGTTCCTGTGATGGTGCGTGCGAGGCTCGAATTGCGGTCGGACGCGGCTACGCGCGCAACCCCGCGAGCAGCACCTCGACGAAGAGGTCGCGATCGCGACCGCCGCTGAGCCGCACGGCGTGCTCGATCCCGCAGACGAGCCGCTGCAGCCCCGAGAGCGTGACCTCCGGGCGCACCACCCCCGCGGCGCGGGCGCGCGCGAAGACCTGCTCGGCATCCTCGAGCGCTTGAGCGCGCAGTGCCGCCACGTCGGGGATCGCCGATGCGTCGGCGAGCAGCACGGCCTGCAGTCCGGCGTCTTCCAGCTGCAGTTCGAGCGCGCCGCGCAGCAGCACGTCGAGTCCTCGGGCGGGGTCGTCCTCTGCCGCGGCGGCGCGTGCCAGCGCACCGAGCCTGCGCACCGCCCCCTCGGCGAGCGCGGCCGTCAAGGCCTCTACCGTCGGAAAGTGGCGGTAGACGGTGCCTACGCCCACGCCGGCGCGGCGTGCGACCTCGTTCAGGCGCAGGTCCGCGCGCTCGCAGCCATGCGCGGCCTCGAGGATGCGCGCGCGACTGCGTGCGGCATCCGATCGAAGTGCGGCCATGTCATAGATCTTAGCTAACCGGATGAGTAATCCGCTTAATGCTAGCGTCAAACGGATAGTTCATCCGATTAGCTAGGAGCCTCACATGACCTGGAACCCCCTCGACCTGCCCGACCAGACCGGACATACCCACGTCGTCACCGGCGCGACCGCCGGCATCGGCTACTTCGCCGCCGAGCAGCTCGCCGGCGCCGGGGCCCGTCTCGTGCTCGCCGCGCGATCGCCGCAGCGCCTCGAGACCGCCGCCGCCTCGATCCGCGAGCAGGTGCCGGGCGCCGAGGTGCGGGGGGTGGTCGTCGATCTCGCCTCCCGCGACTCGGTCGACCGCGCGGCCGACCAGCTCGCCGCGCTGGGCCACATCGACGGGTTGCTGCTCAACGGCGGTGCGATGTCGGGATGGAGGTCGCGCACCGCCGAGGGCCTGCCGCTGACCCTCGCGACCCACGTGGTCGCGAACGCCGCACTCACGGCGCGGCTGCTGCCGACCCTCATCGCGAGCGGCACCGCCGAACGACCGAGCCGCATCGTGCACACCTCGACCGGCTTCGTCGACCGCGCCCGCCGCATCCGACTCGACGACCCGCGCCGCGCACCGCGCATCGGCGTGGTCGCCTACACGCAGGCCAAGGCGTACACCGAGGTGCTCGCCTTCGAGCTTGACCGCCGGCTGCGCGCCCACGAGCTGCCCGTGCTGTCGCTCGTCAGCCGACCGGGAGTCGGCGTCGATGCCAAGACCCCCGAACGCACGGGGGTGCACGATGCGACCACGCGCGATCGCCGCAACCCGTACACCCGATGGGCCCAGGGCAAGGACGCAGCCGCCTGGTCGGCCGTGCGCGCCCTCACCGATCCCGCGGCGCAGGGCGGCGAGCTCTACGCGCCCGCCAACGGCATCGCGGGGTCGCCCGTGCGAATCGAGCCGTCGACCCGCACCGCGCACCCAAATGCGGGGGCCGCGGCGCGCCTGTGGGCGGAGATCGCCGAGCTGGCTGGCGTCGAGAGCCCGCTCGTCGGTGACGCGGTCGGGAGCCGGGCGGTTCGAGGCCGGTAGCGTCCCGCTTACAGGGCGAACCGGCGCGCGAGCGGTGCAGAACCCCCGCGAGCGTCGATCCGCCCTGTCGTTGGGACCGGCACCCGCTGGATACAACGAGAGCCCGGCCGATGGCCGGGCTCTCGCACAGAAAGTGCGCCCGGAGGGACTCGAACCCCCAACCTTCTGATCCGTAGTCAGATGCTCTATCCATTGAGCTACGGGCGCGTGCCGACGCGAAGTCAACCTGACGACTATATCAGGGTCTGCGGGGGCACTCAGACGGGCAACCACACGGGGCACTCTGAGGGGACGCCGGGCTCGGGAAGCCGGCCGCTTCTCGAGCCCGACGCGTGTGGTGGTCAGTTGGCGCCGTCGGTCTCCGGGTTGGCGTCGTCGACCGGGTCCGGGTCGACGACGGTGTCGGCGTCGCCGCCCGTGCCTCCCGGACCGCTGCCTCCCGAGGTGCCGGCGCCCTCGCCTGCGACGCCCGTGGCGCCGACGCTCTCGTTCGAGCCGGCACCCGCGCCGCCGAGGCCGGAGGAGCCGCTCAGGTCGGACGCACCGCCGGTGTCACCACCCGCGCCGACCCCCGCGCCGCCGTCCATGCCGCCCGACTCCGGGCCCGTAGATGCCCCGCCGCCCGTGTCGCCACCCGATGAGCCGCCCGCCGCTCCGCCGCCCAGGTCCGGACCGACGCCCGGCGCCGAGGTGTCGGTCGTGTCGCGATCGTTCTGTTCCATGTCTCGACCTCCTTCTGCTTCGACTGTGCGTCGGACACCGACGCACGGCACCGGGATTGACACCGCGGCATCCGGGGCGTAAACCCTCCGGCGTCAGCGCGGCGTGTAGTGCACCGTCTGCATGACGATGCGCCCGTCGCGCACGACGAACGAGTCTGCGCCGTCGGCCACGTCCGCTTCGGGCCCCTCTGCCGACCACTCGAGGTAGGCGAAGTCGTCGCACACGAGCGTCTCGTCGTAGCGCCAGCGGCCGTCGCCCACGAGCCGCGCGAGCTCCTGGGCGCACTGCGAGACGCCCTCGTGCCCGTGGTAGATGCCCGATCCCGTGAGCACGACGACCTCGGGCGCGTAGTTCGCCTGGATGTCGCCGTCGACGTCGCCCGCGAGCCGCCGCATGAGGTGGTCGTGCAGCACCTCGGTCGTCGTGCGGCTCATCGCGCCTCCAGGTCCTCGACCGCGGGGCCCTCGAGCCGGGTGCCGTCGGGCGCGAAGCGCGAGCCGTGCAGGGGGCAGTCCCAGCTGCGCTCGGCGTCGTTCCAGCTGAGCGCACCGCCCATGTGCGTGCACACTCCCGATACGCGGCACGTCACGCCGTCGACCGTCGACACGGCGACCGGATGCGTCCCCTCCGCCACGAGGCGCCCCTCGCCTTCCGCGGGCACGGCATCCGTGCGCGTGGTCTCGGCCCGCACCCAGCCCGAGACGAGCTTGGCCCCGACGGCAGCGCCCTCGCGCACCGCCTCGGCCGCCGCCGTCCACCGCGTTCCGTGGTGCTCGAGCGCGGCCGCCCAGGCGGGCGCGCCGCCCGACATGGCCGTCGTGATCCGCAGCGCCGAGGCGACCGCGTTCGTCATGCCCCACTTGTCGAAGCCCGTCGCGGTCGAGATGCGGCCGCCGCCACGGGGCAGCTCGCCCGCGTACGGCACGGCATCCGTCGTGCGGTAGTCCTGCGCGGCCCACCAGAAGCGCCGCTCGGCGCCCGGCCAACGCTCGCGCGTCCAGTCGTCCATGGCCCGGATGAGCTCGCGCGTGCTCGACGCCCGGCCGACGACGTGCCCTCCCCCGCCCACGAGCAGGAGCGGATGCCCGTCGGCATCCGGGTCGACGCGCAGCGAGTGGGAGTCGCGATCGACTGAAAGGAACATGCCCTCGGGCAGCCGCACGGCATCCGGAACCCGGTACGCCGCGACGAACGAGCGCGAGGGCTCGAGCTTGGCGAAGAACAACCCGCGGTCGAGGATGGGCGTGCCGGTCGCGAGCACGAGCTGGTCGGCGAGGATCGCGCCGCCCGTCGTCGCGACGCGCACGCCGCCCTCCTCGACGTCGGCACCGGTGACGCCGCAGCGCTCGACGATGCGCACGCCCGCGTCGCGCAGCCGGGCCGCGAGCGCGCCGAGCACGCGCGTCGCGTGCAGCTTGCTCTGGTCGGCGAGCAGGAGGGCGGAGCGCGGAGCGAACGGCAGGGCGCCGACCTCGGCACCCTCGGGTGCCACCTCGGGCACGACACCCGCGGCGCGCATCGCCTCCATCTCGCGCTCGATGGCCTCCGCGCCGTGCGCGGTCTCGGCGAAGGTGACCGCCGTCGCGGGCTCGATCGCGTGCGGCACCTCGGCGAGCTCCTCGCGCAGCCACGCCTGACCGGCGCGCTCGGCGTCGGCGTACGCGCGCAGGGTGTCGTCGTCGGCGAACCTCCGGATGCGCGAGTAGACGTCGCCCTGCAGCAGGCTCAGCTTGCCGGTCGTGTGCCCGGTCGTGACGGCCCCGATCTGACGCGCCTCGACGACCGCGACGTGCGTGCCGCGGTCGGCGAGCATGCGCGCGAGGGCGAGGCCCGCGAGCCCCGCACCCACGATGAGCACCCCCACGTGATCGGGCGGCTGCCCGGCATCCACCGGGATGGGGGATGCCGTGCGCGCCCACAGGGCGGGCCCCGTCACTCCAGGACGTCTCCGTCGATGCGCCCGCGCCAGGCGCCCGTCTCGCGTCCGCGATCCTCGATGAACTCCTTGAAGCGGCGCAGATCCATCTCGGCCTGGCGCTCGTCGAGGTTGAGCGTGGCACCGGCCTTCTCGAGGAAGGTCTCGGGCTCCCACTGCATCTCGAGCTCGATGTGCGTGCCCCCGTCGGGCCGCTCCTCGAACGACACGTGGCCCGCGTGCAGGCGCTCCTCGACGCTCGCCCACGCGACGTGATCGTCGGGCACCTGGTCGGTGATGACGGCGTCGAACTCGCGCTTCACGCCGCCGATGCTCACGACCCAGTGCGTGAGGTCGTCGCCGCGCTGCTCGATGGACTCGACGGCGTGCATGAACTCGGGGAAGTCCTCGAACTGCGTCCACTGGTTGTACACGGTGCGCACGGGCGCATCCACGTCGATGTCGGCGGTGATCGTGCTGGGCATGGTGCAACCTCCTCTTTCTCGTCGCCTTCGACGCTACGAACCGCGGATGCCGAAGGCACGGGGGTTGACGCGGTCGCGGTGGGTGCTCATACTCGCCGTCTCCTCCCGACCGGGGCGGCATCCGGATGGCGTCGCGACACCTGGCGTCATGCGGCGTCGCACGATGTCGCAGGTCGTCGCACAACGTCACCTCGATGGTCGGCCGCCGCCCGACGGGTCAGACTCGACCGCGTGAGCTGACAGCACCGCGTCCCCTCGCGGTGCGCGAGAGGAGGAGGCCGATGTCCGCCGAGTACGTCGCGATCCCCTGGGAGGGCGGCGCGGGAGCGCAGCCCCCGCCCCTTCGCGCGCCACGCGGCCTCGGCGTTCGGGGGTTCGGCATCTACGTCGGTCTCGACGAGGGGGCCGCGGATGCCGCGGGTGTCGACGTCGCCACGCTCGTGGGGGAGGTACAGCGCGCGATCACCGACATCCCTGGCGCGGCGACCTTCGCATCCGTCGTGCTCGCGCCCGAGACTGCGCCCGAGCCGCCGCTCGACGTCGTGCGCACCGCTCTCGGGGAGCCGTCGTTGCGGCAGGCGGCGGCCCGGCGCGTGACGCGGGCAGAGGGGGTCGTCGTCGACCTCGCGCGGCACCGCGTGTCGGTGGACGGGCGCCCCGTCACCTTGAGCTTCCGCGAGCACGCCCTGCTGACCTTCCTCGTCGAGCACCAGGGCGAGGTGCACGATCGGCAGCGGCTGCTCGCCGCCCTGCTCGGCGAGACGGACGGCGAGCCCATCGGCGAGCGCACGATCGACGTCTACCTGCAGCGGCTGCGTCGACGGCTCGACCCGTACGGCGACGTCGTGCGCACGGTGCGGGGGCGCGGGTACCGGCTCGACCCGCATCCGGATGTCACGGTCGTGCGGACGGGCGCGCAGCTGGCAGGTGGCTGAGGAGCGCATCGCGGCCATGGCAGGTGGCTGAGGAGCGCATCGCGCAGCGATACGCGTCTCGAAGCCACCGTCACGGGCGATCCGAGGGGCGCTGGTTTCGAGACGCGTCGGGCCTGCGGCCCGGCGCTCCTCAACCAGCTGACAGGTCGCACTGCGGCCCGGCCCCCTTCAACCAGCTGACAGCTCGCGCTCCGGCCCGGCCTCCTTCGACCAGCTGACGGGTCGCGCTCCGGCCCGGCGCTCCTGCGCCGGCTGGCGGTCAGAAGCGCAAGGGGGCGAGCGGCGCGTCGAGGTTCGCTCCGCCGCGGTAGCGCGCGGCCGGATGCGCCTCGGGCAGGCGCGGCCCGCCGCCGAAGAGCGTCTCGCGCAGCGTCTGCGGCCGCTCGGGCCGCTCGTCGAGCCGGCCGCGGCGGCGGAGCTCGGGCACGACGAGCTCGGCGAAGTCGCGCGCCGTGTCGAAGGAGTGGTACTGCCGCAGGTTGATGCCGTCGACGCCGTCCTCGTCGAGCCAGCGCTCGATCTCGTCGGCGACAACCGTGGGCGTGCCGGCGACGAAGTAGCGCCCCTCGCGCTGCGTGCGCAGCGACTCGAGCGCGACCCCGACCGTCGTCGACGGGTCGAGGAACGGCACGGCCGAGGCGGGGAGCCCGGCCTGCGCGAGCGCCTCGCCGATCGTGAGCTCGCGGGGAAGCGCCGGCAGATCGAGCGGGAACCCGGAGTGCGCGAGGATGCCGTCGATGCTCGTGCGCTCCTGGTAGAGCCGCCATTTGTCGGCGGCCTCCTCCTCCGTGCGGCCCGCGACGACGCCCGCCTGCACGATGAACCGCAGGTCGCGCCCATCGCGACCGTGCCTGCCCGCGGCCTCGCGCATCCGCTCCGCGTTGCGCCGGAAGTCCTCCGCCGAGCGCCCGCCCGTGAAGACGAGCTCGGCGTGCCGCCCCGCGAACTCGATGCCCGCGGGCGAGCCCGTCGCCTGGTAGAGCACGGGCGTGCGCTGCGGCGACGGCGCGCTCAGGTGGGGGCCGGCGACGCGGAAGTTCTCGCCGGCGTGGTCGATGTAGCGCACCTTCGCGGGGTCGCTGTAGACGCCTCGTTCGCGATCGGCGACGATCGCGTCATCGTCCCACGAGCCCTCCCACAGCTTGTAGACGACGTCGAGGAACTCGTCGGCGATCTCGTAGCGGCGATCGTGCGGGATCTCGTCGTCGAGGCCGAAGTTGCGCGCGGCGTTCGGCAGGTACGAGGTCACGATGTTCCAGCCCACACGACCCCGCGTGAGGTGGTCGAGCGTCGACATGCGCCGCGCGAAGGTGAACGGCGGCTCGTAGCTCGTCGAGAAGGTGACTCCGAACCCGAGGTGCTGCGTGACAGCCGCCATCGCGGGGATCACGAGCAGCGGGTCGTTCGACGGGATCTGCAGGCCCTCGCGGATGGCTGTCTCGGGGCCGCCGCGGAAGGTGTCGTAGGCGCCCACGACATCCGCGAGGAACACGCCGTGGAAGCCGCCGTGCTCGAGCAGTTGCGCGAGCTCGAGCCAGTAGTCGATGTCGTCGACGCGGTGGCGGTTGTTGCCGGGCAGCGTCCACAGCCCGTGGGTGATGTGGCTCACCGTGTTCATCTCGAACAGGTTGAGGATGAGCTTCTTCTTCTCGGTCATGTCGTTCCTCAGGAGGTCTCGCCGTTCGTCCACCACGACACGACGGGCGTCTCGTTGATGAGGTGGTCGCCGACGATGCGGGACTTGTAGCGGGCGGGGTTGTGGGATGCCACGGTGCGCGCGTTGCGCCAGTGACGGTCGAGGGCGAGCGAGGTCGCGACCGCGGATGCGCCGCCCACCTCGAAGAGCTCCGTCGTAGCGCGCAGCACGTTCGGAAGCACGACGAGCTGCGCGCGCGTCACGGCGAGATCGGCGGCGGCGACGCGGCGGGCGCGCTCCTCGTCGGGGGCGCCGCCGAGGATCGCGTCGCTCGAGCCCTGCAGGGCGTTCGCGGCGTGGGCGAGCGCGGCATCCGCGGCGTAGGAGGCCGCCGAGAGCTCGCCGACGACCTCCTGCACGATGGGGTCCTCGCGAGGCGTCGCCGCGGTCGCGTGCGAGTAGCCGCGCGTGCGCTCGCGCACGTAGCGCACGGCATCGTCGACGACGGCACGGCCGATACCGGCCACGACCGCGAGCAGCACGAGCTGCACGAACGCGCCGCCGTGCCCCGGCGTCTCGTCGCGTTCGAGCACGTCATGCTCATCGATGCGCACGCCGTCGAACACGGTCGTGCCCGAGCCCGTCATGCGCTGTCCGAAGCCGTCCCAATCGTCGATGCGCGCGACGCCCGGCGCATCGGTGCGCACGAGCACGCTCACGGACTCGCCTTCGCGCTCCGCGAGCACCGAGACGAGGTCGGCGAAGAGCGTGCCCGTGCTGTAGAACTTGCGGCCGTCGAGACGCAGCCCCGCTTCGTCGCGCGCGACGCGCGTCGCGGAGGAGCCCACCTTCGCGGAACCCTTCTCGAACGTCGCGTTGCCGTGGATCGCGCCGTCGGCGAGCAGGCGCAAGCGCCGCGTGCGCACGGCCGAGTCGGGCGCGTGCCGCGTGCGGTCGATGAAGGAGAAGTGCGAGCGGAACAGCTGGGCGAGGTTGGGGTCGCGGCGGGCGAGCTCGGCGAGCAGCTCGAAGAGCTCGCGTTCGTCGGCGCCGTCTCCGCCGAACTCGACGGGCAGCGTCACGCGCGTGAAGCCTGCTTCGCGCAGGCGCTCGACCTCGGCGAACGGCAGACGGCGGTCCCGCTCGCGCGCCACGGCATCCGCTCCGACCTCGTCGAAGACGGGCGCGAAGCGCTCGACCAGGCGGCTCATGCGCGATGCTCCGCGATGCGCTCGCGCCCTTGCGAGATGTCGGCGACGTGACGCGCGCGGTCTCCCGCCACGAGTGCGCCGAGCGGTTCGAGCTCTGCGAGCGCCGCCGCGCTCAGCCGGATGCCGACGGCCGCGAGGTTCTCGTCGACGCGCTCGGCGCGGCGCGTGCTCGGAATCGGCACGACGGGGATGCCGAGCGCGCGTCCGCGTTCGGCGAGCCACGCGAGCGCGAGCTGCGCCGGGGTGATGCCCTCTCGGGCGGCGACGGCGCGCACCGTCTCGCCGATCGGCGCGTTGGCGGCGAGGCGCTCGGCGTCGAAGCGCGGGAAGTTGCGGCGCAGATCGCCCTGGGCGAGCGCCTCGACCGGTGCCGCGAGGAAGCCGCGGCCGAGCGGCGAGTAGGCCACGAACCCGACACCGAGGCGCGCCGCGGTCGGCACGACTCGCGCCTCGACGTCGCGGCTCCAGATCGACCACTCCGACTGCACGGCCGTGATGGGATGCACGGCGTGCGCGCGCTCGAGCTCGCTCGCTGTGACCTCGGAGAGCCCGATGCGGTCGACGAGGCCCTCGTCGACGAGCTCCGCGAGCGCGCCCACCGACTCCTCGATGGGAACGCGGGGATCGACGCGGTGCAGATAGTACAGGTCGATCCGTTGGGCGCCGAGGCGCTCGAGGCTCGCGCGCGCCGCAGCGTGCACGTAGGCGGGGTCACCGCGGAAACGCGGCCCCTCGGGCGCCGGGTCGGCGACGAAGCCGACCTTCGTCGCCACGACGACCTCGTCGCGTCGCTCGCGGAGCAACCTGCCCACGAGCCGCTCGTTGGACCCCTTGCCGTAGATGTCGGCCGTATCGATGAGCCGGATGCCCGCGTCGACGGCATGGTGCAGGGTCGCGAGGGCGCTCGCCTCGTCGGTCGGGCCGTAGACCTCCGCGAGCGCCATGCCGCCGAAGCCCTGGTCGCCGACGTCGAGGCCGCCGAACTCGGTCATGCGCCAGGGGCCTTCCACTCGGGCAGCGTGCCGAGCAGCTCGAACTGCCCGAGGGCGCGCGTGCGCTGGATCACGGGGTTGTGCGAGGCGATCGTGCGCACGTTGCGCCAGTGCCGGTCGAGTGCGATACCGGTGCCGACAGCGGATGCTCCGCCCACCTCGAAGAGGCGCGTCGCGGCGTCGAGCACGATGCGCGGCACGAGCTCCTGCAGGCGGAAGACCTCGAACTGCAGCTGCTGCAGCGCATCCGCGTCGGCACGGCTCTCGGTCGCGCGGCCGAGCTCGGCCGCGAGCGAGAGCACGAGGCGGCGCGAGGTCGACGCCGCGACGCTCAGCTCGCCCACGATGAGCTGCACGAGCGGATCCTCGCGCGGCAGGGTCTCCCCCGCGAAGCCGAAGGTGCGCCGACGCGGGCGCACGAAGGCGACCGTGTCGTCGAGCGCGCGCTGCGCGATCCCCGCGACGACGGCGATGAGGCTCAACTGGAAGACCGAGCCGAGCAGGTGCCAGCGCGCGGCATCCGCGTCTCCCGCGGCGACCTCGGCCGGATCGACGGGCACGCGCTCGAACGACGTCGTGCCGCTTCCCGTGAGCAGCTGCCCGAAGCCGTCCCAGTCGTCGACCGAACGCACACCGTCGTGATGAGCCGACACCGTCACGGCCACGCGCTCGTCGCCGTCGAGCGCCGCGAGGTGGATCCAGTCCGCGTAGATGCTGCCTGTCGTGTAGTACTTCGTGCCGCTCAGCAGAAGCGCGTCGCCCTCGCGCTCGAGACGCGTCTCAAGCCGCGCGGTCTCCTGGCGCTCGGATTGCGCGTTGCCGATGAAGTCACCCGCGACGACGCGCGCGAACCACCGCTCGGATGCCGCGCCACCCTGCACGCGCAGCGACTCGACGAACGCGACGTGCCCACGCCACACGTGCCCGAGGCTCGCATCCGCGGCGGCGAGGTCGATGAGGAGCGCGAAGAGCTCCTCGAGCGGCACGTCGGATCCGCCGTGCTCGGCCGGCACGCGGAGCGCCCCGAAGCCGAGCGAGCGCAGCTCCTCGAGCTCGGCGTGCAGGAGGCGACGCTCGCGCTCACGGCGCACGGCGTCCGGGGCGACGCGCGTGAGGAAGTCGGCGAACGCGTCGCGGGAGAACGGCGGGGTCAATGCATCACCTTCCGGGCGATCCCGTTGCCGAGCGCCTGAACGAGCTGGACGAGGAGGATGAGGGCGATGACGACGATCACGATGACCGTGTAGTCGAAGCGCTCCCAGCCGTACTTGAGGGCGAGACTGCCGAGGCCGCCCGCGCCGAGCGCACCGGCGACGGCACTCGCGTCGACGAGCGCGACGACGATGTAGGTGAGGCCGAGCGTGAGCGGCCCGAGCTGCTCGGGGATGACGATCGTGAAGAGCACGCGCACGGGGCTCGCGCCCATCGCCGCCCCCGCCTCGACCGCGCCCGGATCGACCGCCACGAGGTTGGACTCGACGACGCGCGCGATCGCGACGCTCGCCACGATCGCGAGCGGCAGGGTCGCCGCGAGGGCGCCGAGGCTCGTGCCGAAGATGAGCCGCGTGAGCCCCACGACCGCGATCGCCACGATGATGAACGGCACGGGCCGCACGATGTTGATGACGAGGTTGACGGCCGCGAAGACGATGCGGTTCTCGAGCAGGTTGCCGGGGCGCGAGGCGTAGAGCCACAAGGCGAGCAGGACGCCCACGACGGCGGCGATCGCGAACGAGACGCCGACCATGAGCAGGGTCTCGCCGGTCGCCTTGAGGAAACGCGGCAGGAACGCCTCGAGATCGAACTCACGCATGCACGACCTCCCGCTGCGGCGCTCCGAGGTCGCGCACGACGGTGACCTCCCGCAGCCCGGCGATCGCGGCATCCACCGCGGCGTCGTCACCGAGGAGCTCGATCGTGAGGCTGCCGAAGCTGCGCGCCTGCAGCTCGTCGATGCCGCCGTAGACGATGTTGACGTCGACGCCGTGAGCGCGTGCGATTCGGGAGAGGAAGGGATCGTTCGACTCGCGATCCTCGACGTGCAGCTGCACGATCCGGCCGCGGTGCACAGCACGGATGCGGTCGAGCGTCTGCGGGGACGGCACGTGGTGCAGCACCGACGACACGAAACGGCGCGTCGTGGGGTTCTGCGGGTTCGAGAAGACCTGATAGACCGAGCCGTGCTCGACGACCCGGCCGTCGTCCATGACGGCGACGCGGTCGGCGATCTGGCGCACGACATCGATCTCGTGGGTGACGAGCGCGATCGTCACGCGGTACTCCTCGTTGACGCGTTGCAAGAGCTCGAGCACCTCACCGGTCGTCTGGGGGTCGAGCGCGCTCGTCGACTCGTCGGAGATGAGGATGTCGGGGCGCGTCGCGAGCGCCCGCGCGATCCCGACGCGCTGCTTCTGCCCGCCCGAGAGCTGCGACGGGTACGCGAGGGCCTTGTCGGTGAGTCCCACGAAGGCGAGCAGCTCCTCGACGCGATCGAGGATGTCGGCCTTGCCGACGCCCGCGAGCGCGAGCGGGTAGGCGATGTTCTTGTACACCGTGCGCGAGTGCAAGAGGTTGAACTGCTGGAAGATCATGCCGATGCTGCGGCGCGCGGCCCACAGTCGGCGCCCGCTGAGCGCGGAGATGTCCTCGCCATGCACGATGACACGGCCGCTCGTGGGGCGTTCGAGCGCGTTGACGGTGCGTAGGAGCGTCGACTTGCCGGCGCCCGAGTAGCCGACGATGCCGAAGATCTCGCCGCGCGGGATCTCGAGGTCGATGTCGCGCAGGGCCTCGACGCGACGCCCGTCGCGCTGGAAGGTCTTCGACACGTGCTCGAAGGCGATGGCGGTGCTCATGGTCTCTCCTCACCTCGATGCGGGGCCGCGCGGATCGTGTCCGCCGCGGCCCCGCATCCGGGTTTCGCGGTCGCGATTGCGACGGCTACTTGTTCTGCTCGGCCGACTTCTGCAGCTCGGCGAGCTTGTCGCGCAGCGTCTCGACGGGGATGTCGACGAGCACGGTGTTGCCGAAGGACTCCTTCTCGAGGGCATCGGCGACGCGCGGGTCGGCGTAGACCTCCTTGAGGATCGCCCACGCGGGGTTGTCGACGTCGTCGGCACGCGTCGCGACGACGTTGATATAGGGCAGGTTCTTCTCGTTGAGCGAGTCGTCGAGGAACAGTGCGTCCTCCTTGCCGACGCCCTGGCTCGGGTCGAAGTACGAGGTGCCCACGACGACGGCCGAGAGACTCGGGTCGTCGAACTGCGTCGGGATGGTCTTCGCGGCGATCGGCACGAACTCGAGGTTCTTCGGGTTCGCGGTGATGTCGTCCGTCGACGGGAAGTCGCCCGCGTCGTCCGAGAGCTCGATGAGACCCGCCGACGCGAGGATGTTGAGAGCACGTCCGCCGTTCGAGGGGTCGTCGGGGATCGCGATGTGGCCGCCGTCGGGGATGTCGGCGACGTCGTCGAGGGTCGCCGAGAAGATGCCCCACTGCGTGATGACGGTCGAGAAGACGGGCGTGAGGTCTGCGCCGTTCTCGGCGTTGAACGCCGAGAGGTAGAGGATGTGCTGGAACGCGTTGGCGTCGACATTGCCGGCGACGAGCTCGGTGTTGGGCAGCACCCAGTCCTCGGTGTTGACCCACTCGATCTCGAGGCCCTTCTCGGCCGCGACCTCCTTGATCGCGTCTTGGAACTCGGAGTCCTCCGAGACGGCGATCTTGACGCGGAGCGGCTCGGCACCGCCGTCGGCTTCGGCCTTCTGACCGCCGAGCGAGTTCGCGAGCACGACGCCGCCGACGGCGAGGACGGCCACGACCACGACGGCGATCACGGCGATGAGGATGTTGCGCTTCTTCTTGGCTGTCGCCGCGACAGCGGAGCGCAGTTCGCTCTGACCGTCGGGCGTCGACTTCTGGTCGGACACGGTGGTTCCCTTCTGAATGGTCCCGGGTGCGGGAGCAGCCATTCAAAGCGGGCGCGCGCCGGGGCGGCAAACCGCATCCGTCACATTCGGAACCGCCGCGTCACACGGTGTGATGAACCGTTACACGACGCCTCGCGACGTCATCAGACGCGCGGGTCAACGCTGTCTCGCGGCGCGTCAGCGGGCGGTCGCGGCGTCGCCGTCGCGCCAGCTGTGCTGCGGGTCGTAGCCGAGCACGCGGCGGGCTCGGTCGATCGACAGAAGCGTCGCGTGCTCGCCGATGTCGCCGCGGCGTTCGACGCCGGGGAAGAACTCGTCGAGCAGCGACGCGTTCGCCCGCTCCATGACCGTGTCGGCGGCGGCGATGATGAAGCGGTCGAAGCCGGGGGCCGCGCGACGCAAGGCGAGGTCGACGGCCTGCGCGGCGTCGCGCGCGTCGATGTAGCCCCACAGATTCCAGCGCCGCGACGCCGGATCGCTCTGGAAGGCCGCGAAGCCCTCGTAGTCGTCCGGCACCATGACGTTCGAGAAGCGCAGCGCCGTGATCGAGAGCTCGGCATCCCACCGCACGACCTTGCGCGCGAGCTCCTCCTCGAGGTGCTTCGTGAGGGAGTACACGCTCTCGGGCCGCGTGTCGTACTCCTCGTCGACGGGCACATAGGGCGGGGGCGTCTCGAACGGGAGGCCGAGCACCGTCTCGCTCGACGCCGTGACGATGCGCCGGATGCCGGCCCGCCGCGCCGCCTGGATCACGTGGAACGTCGCGAGCATGTTGTTCTGGAAGGTCGCGATGTCGGTCTCGAGCCCGGGTGCCGGCACGGCGCCGAGGTGCACGACGCCGTCGAGACCGTTGTGGCGCTCGTCGATCGCGCTCAGGGCGTCGACGACGGCGCCGTAGTCCGTGAGGTCGAGCCGCGTGAAGCCCGCGCGGCGTGGCCCGACGATGTCGAGGGCGACGACCTCGTATCCGCGGTCGCGGAGCTCGCGCTCGACGACGGATCCGAGTTTGCCGTTGGCTCCCGTGAGGGCGATGCGCATGGCGTCCAGTCTCCTACGCCGACTGCGACACGAGCTGGATGAGCGGGTGATCGTCAGCGAGCCGCGCGAGGGCCTCGGCACCGTCGAGTCCCGTGCCGTGCGGTGCCTCGAAGCGCACGGCGGGGTGCACGTCCCGCACCGCCTCCTCGAACGCGGCGCGCACGTGGTCCCCGCGGAAGACGCCCCCGATCGCGCTCACGACGGGAGCGGCATCCGCGCCCGCGCGCCGCAGCGCCGTGAGGATCGAGAGCGCGAGCTCCTCCCCCGCGTCGCGGCAGATGCGGGCGGCAACCTCATCCGAGGCCGCGCGCGCCGCGACCGCCTCGGCGAACCACGCGACGACGCTCACGCGCGCGGGGTCGGATTGCAGCTGCACGTACGCGTCCTCGAGGTCGGGCCAGCGGCTGCGCACGACCTCGGTGAGCGAGGTCGCGGGGCCGCGCCCGTCGTGCGCGCGCATGACGGCCTCGAGGGCCGCACGGCCGATCCAGAACCCGCTTCCCGCGTCGCCCATGAGGTACCCCCAGCCGTCGACGCGCGCGACGCCCGCGGGGCCCACCGCGAGCGTCACGACGCCCGTGCCCGCCGCGACGACGGCGCCATGACCGGCACCGAGCGTGCCGAGGTACGAGGTCGTCGAGTCGTGGGCGAGCATGACGCGCGCGGGAGCGAGGTCGTGCACGAGCGCGCGCAGCTCGGCGGCGTCGTGCTCCGCGCTCGTGAGGCCCGAGACGCCCGCGGTGAGCGTGCCGACCGGGTCGCCGGATGCCGTCTCGCGCGCGACGGCGGCGAGCTGCGGCAGAAGCGGCTGATCCGTGCGCACACCGGGGAAGACGCGCTCGACGGGGGCGGCATCCGCGCGCGCGAAGCGCACCTTGATGCCCGTCTGGCCCGCGTCGAGGGCGAGCACGGACGGATCGATCATGACGCTCCTTCGAGGCTCCACTCGCGGTACTGCGCGGCCATGAACGCACCCGCCGGCTTGCCGTAGGGGCAATAGTCGTCGTCGCCCTCCGCGCCCTGCTCAGGGTACAGGCGCGCGGGCCAGTCCCAGAGCATGAGTCCGCGCACCCACGGCCTCGCGCGCACGGCGCCGAAGAGCTCCTCGTAGTACCGAAGCTGCTCCTGCGCCGAGGGTGCGCCGGGCAGCGACCAGTCGTTGGGGGCTGCCGCCGATCCCTCGCGCGACGGGCAGCCCGCCTCCATGAAGACGAACGGCTTGCCGGACGCGCGCACGACGCGCTCGATGCGGTCGAGCTGCGCGTCCCATGCGCCGCTCGGGTAGTAGCCGCTCGAGCTGATGACGTCGACCGCGTCCCACCACACGACGTGGTCCTCCTGGTACTTGTCGCAGTTGTAGGTGATGAGGCCGGAGTACACCTCGCGCACGTCCGCGATGAGCCCGCGCCAATGCTCCTCTTGCCCGTCGGCGCGTACCATCTCGCACCCGATGCACAGCATCTCGCATCCCTCGGCCTCGGCGATGCGCGCGGCGTGCACGATGAAACGGCGATACGCGGCGAACCATTCGGTCCAGCTCGGCTCGCCCGGCACATCCCAGTCGAAGAAGCCGATGTGCGCGCGCCACGTGCCGTCGGCGACGTTCACGACGGGCTTGAGGCACACGCGGAGGCCGAGCGCGCGGGCCTCGCGGATGGCCCACACGATCTCGTCGTCCGTCACGGTGGGTGGGGCGTCGAAGGGGATCTCGGTCGAGAACGGCGTCGCCTGCACGGCCGCGTAGGCGAGGGCCGTCCAGGTGACACCGTGGTCCGCCATGAGGCGCATCGAGCGCGCGGCTTCGGCCGTGGCCCATGTGCCGCGCGTGCCGACCCAGCCCCACGTCATGCCGCACACCGGGGCCCCCGCGAAGCCCGTGCTCACGGAGTCACCAGCTCGTTGCCCGTGCGAAGTACGCGCGGATCGGCGAACGCCGCGGCATCCGCCCCCGCTCCCCGCACGCGGAAGGTGTGCGACTCGCCGGGGAGCAGCGTCACGAGACCGCTGTCGACGGTCGCGTCGGGATGCAGCTTGTCGACGAGCAGCGTCACGTCGCGCAGGAGCGTCTCGGCCACGACCGTCACCTCGGTCGCACCCTCTGCGGATGCCGTCGTCACCTCGAAGCGCGCCGGCGGAAGCGCCGAGTCGCGCGGCTCGGCGAAGAACCACAGGCCGCGCACCGCCTCAACGCTCGCCGTGAGCAGCTCGGATGCCGCATCCCCCGCATGCGCGGCCTCGCGCGGGATCGGCACGGTCGCCGTGGAGCGCGCGGGAACCGCGACGGGCACGACGACGCGCGCGAGCTGCTCCCCCGTATAGGACCGCCGCGCGACGACGAGCTGCCCCTTCCATCCGTGCGCCGTGTCGTTGCCGAGCACCGCGACGAGGCCGTCGCCGCGCGGCTGGATCGTCACGACGCGCGGCGCAAAGGCCGCCTTCATCGCGAAGTAGAGGGGCTTCTCACGCCCGTCGCCGTCGATCGCCGACCACGAGGTCACGGGCCAGCAGTCGTTGAGCTGCCACACGATCGCGCCCGAGGTGTGCGGGGCGTGCGAACGGAAGTGGTCGAGCGCCGCGCCGACGGCGTTCGCCTGATTGAGCTGCATCGCCCAGTGCCACGTCTCGATGTCGCGCGGCACGCGGTAGTGCGGCAGCAGCCCGTCGGTGAGCTTCTGGTTGCCCTCCATGGCCTTCTGGTGCACGAGCATGCCCGGCGACTCGGGTGTGAGCGGGTCGTCGGAGAGGGCGCGTCTGAGCGTCGTCCACGCGGGCGGCCCCTGCCAGCCGAACTCGGCGACGAAGCGCGGGGTGTGCTCGCGATACGTCGCCCAGTCGCGACGGTTCCACTGCTCCCACAAGTGGGTCGAGCCGTTCGTCTCGTCGTTCGGATGCCGCTCAGGGTCGGGACTGAAGGGGCTCCCCGGCGCGTACGGCACGTGCGGCGCGAGCTCCGCGACCACGGCGGGCAGCAGGTCGTAGTAGTACGCCGCCCCCCACGTCGCGCCGTCGAGTCGGGTCTCCCAGCCCCAGTCCTCGCGGCCCCACAGGTTCTCGTTGTTGCCTGTGAGGAGTGCGAGCGAGGCATGGTGGGCCAGACGGCTCACGTTGTCACGGGCCTCCGCCTCGACCTCAGAGCGCAGCGGTTCCTCCTCGGGGTACGCGGCGCACGCGAAGAGGAAGTCCTGCCAGGTGAGCAACCCGAGTTCGTCGGCGAGCTCGAAGAAGGCGTCGTCTTCGTAGATGCCGCCGCCCCAGACGCGTACGAGGTTGACGCCCGCGTCGACCGCCTGCTGGAGGCGATGCGCATAACGCGCTCGATCGACGCGCGGGAAGAGGGCGTCATCGGGGATCCAGTTCACGCCCTTGACCCACACGGGTTCGTCGTTGACGACGAGCTGGAAGGGGCGGCCGTCGGCATCCGGGTCGGTGTTCCAGCGGACGGTTCGGAAGCCCACGCGGCGAGTCGTTTCGTCGAGCTGCCGCGCGCCCGCCCGCAGTCGCACGACGACATCCGAGAGCGGCTGATCGCCGTAGCCCACGGGCCACCAGCGCTCGACCGCCGGCAACTCGACCCGCAGGCGCGCGGCCGCCTCGCCGGGCGCGAGCACGGCATCCGCGACGACGCCGGCGACGTCGAGCTCGAGGGTGAGCTCCTCATCGGACGCGCGGGCGACCTCGACATCGGCCGTCACGACGCCGCCATCGCCGACGGGCGTCGCGACGACACGTGCCTCGGCGATGCGCGCCGTCGACCACGCCTCGAGGCGCACGGGTCGCCAGATGCCGCTCGTGAACGTCGCGATGCCCCAGTCCCAGCCGAAGTTGCACGCCGACTTGCGGATGGCCTCGTAGGGCATGGGGTACGGGCGCGGGCGCGGGCCGAGCGCGAGGCTCTGCGCGTTCGCGTACCGCACGGGGCTGCGGAACGCCACGACGAGCTCGTTGCCGGATGCGCGCACGCGTCCCGTCACGTCGAGGCGGTAGCGCCGATGCTGGTTCGCGACCTCGGCGAGCGCCTCGCCGTTGAGCGAGACCGCCGCGACGGTGTCGAGCCCGTCGAAGGCGAGCTCGAGACGCTCGGCCGCGAGCTCGCCGGGCGTCGCGTCGAACGCGAGGGTGTACGTCCAGTCGACGAGGCCGATCCACGCGAGGGCCGACTCGTTGTCGTCAAGGTACGGGTCGGGGATGAGGCCGGCGTCGAGCAGGGCCTCGTGCACGACGCCCGGCACGATGGCCGGCACCGCCGCATCCGGCCAGCCCACGGGCGCAGGCCCGCCCGCAGCACGCACGGTCCAGCCCGTGTGCAGTTCGCGCGCGCTCACTTGACGGCCCCCGTCGCGAGGCCGCGGTAGATGAAGCGCTGCAGGAAGACGAAGGCGATGAGGGTCGGGATGATCACGAGCACCGTGCCCGCGGCGATGATCTCCCAGTGAGCGCCGAACGGGCCCTTGAAGCGGAAGAGGGACGTGGAGATGGTGCCCTGCGACGGCCAGTAGAGGAACGGCAGGTAGAACTCGTTGTAGATCGCGATGCCTTTCACGATGACGACCGTCGCGATGGCCGGCCGCAGGAGCGGCAGGATGACGCGCCAGTAGATGGTCCAGCGGTTGGCGCCGTCGATCATCGCGGCCTCGTCGATCGAGGTCGGGATCGACTGCATGAACTGGATGAAGATGTAGATCGAGATGATGTCGGTGCCCATGAACAGGAGGATGAGCGCCGCCATCGAGTTGTAGAGTCCCAGCCCGTTGATGATCTGGAACGTCGCGACCTGGCTCGTGACGCCCGGGATGAGCGTCGCGACGAGGAACAGCCCGACGACGAGCCGCTTACCGCGGAAGCGGAAGCGGTCGATCGCGTACGCGGCCATCGTGCCGATGACGATCGTGCCCGCGAGCGAGAACAGCAGGATGACGCTCGTGTTGAGGAAGCCCTCGACCATTCCGCCCTTCTGGAACGCCTCAACGTAGTTGTCGAAGTTGAACCAGCTGGCGGGCAGGTCGAAGGGGCCCGTCTGACCGAACTCGCTCGACGTCTTGAAGCTCGCGATGAAGAGCACCGAGAGCGGGATGATCGTCACGAGCACGCCCACGATGAGCGAGACGTACTTGACGGTTCCGGACGCCGCGGCGGCCGCGCGGGCGCGCGTGGGGTTCGTCGTGGTCATGAGAGGTCGACCTTCTCGTCGGGGAAGAGCTTGCGCTGCACGAAGGTCACGACGAGCACGATCGCGAGCAGCACGATCGCCATGGCCGAGGCGAGCCCGACCTGACGGAAGTTGAACGCCGTCTGCAGCGTCTGGATCACGAACGTCGAGGTACCGTTGGCGCCGCCCGTCATGATGAACGGCACCTCGAACACCGAGAGGCTGCCCGCGATCGCGAGGATGAAGCTCAGGCCGATGATGCGACGGATGCCGGGGAAGGTGAGCGCCCAGAACTGCTGCCAGCGGTTCGCGCCGTCGATCTCGGCCGCCTCGTAGAGCTCGCCCGGGATCGACTGGATCGCGCCGAGGAAGAGCACGAAGTTGAGCCCCGTGTAGCGCCAGACCGAGGTTCCGGCGAGCGAGTAGTTGGCGATCGCCGGGTCGCCGAGCCACAGCGGCGGGTCCGAGAGCCCGAACCACGCGAGCACGGTGTCGAGCGTGCCCCCGGGCTGGAAGAGGTAGAGGAAGACGAACCCGATCGCGACGCCGTTGATGAGGTACGGGAAGAACAGGATGCCGCGGAAGAAGTTCGAGAAGCGGGTCTTGTAGCTGAGGAGCGCCGCGAAGTAGAGCGCGATCGCCATCTGCACGAAGGAGCCCGCGAAGTAGTAGAGGCTCACGCCGAAGACGCTGAAGATCTGCGGGTTCGTGAACACTTGCACGTAGTTGTCGAGACCCACGAAGTGCTTCTCGAGGTCGAGCCCGTCCCAGTCGGTGAGCGAGTACCACAGCATGTTCGCCGCAGGCAGGTAGGTGAGCAGGAGCAGCAGTCCGACCGCCGCGAGCAGGAAGAGGTAGGGCGTGAGCTTCGCGAGCAGGCCCCGCCCGGCGGGGACCCCGGACTGGGATCCCCGCCGGCCGCCGCGCCGCGAGGCGCGCGGAGGAGTGCCGCTGATGACGACCATCAGCCCTGCTGCGCGCGGGCGTCGGCCCAGCGCGTGTTGAGGTCGGCGAAGTACGACTCCTTGTCGCCGTCCGCCGCACCGCGCGCGATGTCGACGAGCTTCTGACGATAGATGTTGCCCCAGATGTCGATCTGCGCCGTGTCGGCGATGTTGCTGAAGAGCGACTCCTTGCCCGACGGCGCGGCCGCGAGCTCGAGCAGCTCGACGCCGTTGTCGGTGAGGCCCGCGAGGTTGTCGGGCAGCGGGTCGGCGATGAGGGCTGACACCATGCCCTGGTCTGCCGTGAAGCCCGAGTCCTCGAGCAGGAAGTCGATCCACGCCTTCGCGGCGGCCTTGACCTTCGAGTGCTTGTTGATCGCGAGGTTGTAGTCGCCGCCGACGATCGCATACTGCGTGCCGTCCGCGGTCGTCGACGGGAACGTCATGTACCCGACGACCGAGGGGTCGATCCCGTTGTCGCTTGCGGCGGCCTGCAGTTGCGAGATGGCCCACGAGCCGAGCGCCATGACGGCGATCTTGCCGGTCGCGAAGTCGACCTTCGACTGCTCCCAGTTGGTCGTGAGGGGGTCGGTCTCGGTGTAGCCCTCGTGCACGACGTCGTAGATGAGGGAGTCGATCGCGTAGATGTCGGTGCCCTCGGTCCACGGCGCGTCGTCTTCGGCCATCGCGTTCTGCGCATCCGGGTCGCCTGTGATCGCGCCGATGTTGCCCGACCATTGGCTGAGCGGCCAGCCGTCCTTGTAGTTCGTGTAGAGCGGGATGGCGTCGGTCGTATCCTTGATGGCCCGCAGCGCCGCGAGGAACTCCTCGGCGGTCTTGGGTACGTCGGTGATGCCGGCCTCCTCGAAGACGTGCGTGTTGTAGACGAGACCGTTGGCGTTGCCGCCGAGGGCGAGTCCGTACTGCACGCCCTCGTAGCTCTTCTGCGTCAGGAAGCGGTAGGTCGAGGCGAGCTCGTCCGTCTCGCCGAGCGGCTCGAAGAAGTCGGCGAACTGGTCGGGCTGCACGCTGTTCGGCAGACCCAGCACGTCGCCGTAGTTGGTCGTCGAGAGGCGCGTCTTGAGCTCGCCCTCGTAGTCGGTGATGCCCTCGAACTTCACCGTGGCATCCGGGTACTTCTCGTGGAACTTCGCCGCGTAGTCGTCGAAGGTGCCGTCTTGGATGAGGTCGGTGCGCCACGTGACGAAGGTCACCTCGCCCGTCACGTCGCCGTCGATCGTGTTGGATTCGTCGTCGCCTCCGCCGCTCGAGCACGACGTGAGCAGCAGTGCCGCCGTCGCCGCTCCCGCGACAAGGCCGATGAACGCCTTGCGTGTTGCCATGCGAATACTCCCTTGTATCTGGACCCCGGGTGGTGCAGAGCGCGGGCGTCCGTCCCGCGCCGGTGGGGGATGTTCAGGAGAGTAGGAACTTAAGCGCTTTAAGTAAAGCGCTTAACCAAGTCGTTATCGACGCTCGGCGGTCGAGCCGCGCACGACGAGCTGGGGCGTGGAGTCAAGGAAGGCCTCGGGTGCCGACCCTTCGATCACGTCGAAGAGCCGCCGCGCCACGTGGGCGCCGAACGCCACGACGTCGTGACTGAGCGCCGTGAGCTTGGGAAGGGTGTGCTCGCACAGCACAGAGTCGTCCCACGCGATGATCGAGACATCCGCCGGCACGCCGAGGCCGAGCTCCATGGCGACCGTCAGCCCCGCGACGGCCATGACATCGTTGTCGTAGATGAGGGCCGTCGGCGGGCGCTCCCCCGTGAGGGCCTCGCGCGTCACGCGCTCGCCGAGCTCAGGTGTGTAGTCGGTGCTGAGGAGCGTTCCCTCGACGCCGAGCGCCACGGTCTCCTCGGCGAACGCGATGTCGCGGATGCCGGTATGGGCGAGAGCGTCGAGACCCGACACGCGCGCGATGCGGCGGTGTCCGAGCGCCGCGAGATGCCGCACGGCTTCGCGCATCGAGGCCGCGTCATCCGTCCACACGCTCGTGAGCCCCTGGGCGATGCTCGGGTCGCCCACGACGACAGCCGGCAGGCCGACATCGCGCACGAACGAGGCCCGCGCGTCGTCCGCCGTGAGATCGGTCAGCACGACGCCGTCGACGCGACGCGTGCGGTGCCACTTGCGCAGGGTCTCGAGGGCCTCGTCGGCTCCGCCGACGACCTGCAGGAGGAGGCTGTACCCGCGCTTCGAGAGCTCGACCTCGAGGCCCGCGAAGAACTCCATGTAGAACGACTCGACGCCGAGGTTGTGCGGATCGCGCGCGAGCACGAGTCCGAACGTCTCAGTCTTCGCCTCGGCGAGGGAGCGCGCCGCCGTCGAGGGTGCCCAGCCGAGCTCGTCGGCGACGCGCAGGATGCGGGCGCGCGTGGCATCCGACACTCCCTTGCGCCCGTTGAGGGCGAACGACACGGCGCCGATCGAGACCCCCGCGCGCTCGGCGATGTCCGAGATCGTCACGCGGCCCGTGCCGCCACGCCGACCAGTGCTCACACGGGAACGATAGCCGGGCGGCTCGCGAGGGTCGCCGGTTTTGACACGCGCCTAGACTCGAGGCGGCGCAAGGGAGGGTCGACTATGGCGGGATTCCTCTCGTTCCTGCTCGGCATCCGCGCGCAGCAGCCGGGCGAGTACCGGCGGCTCACGCGCATCCGCAGCCGCATCTATACGACCGTCGCGCGCCTCGAGGCCGAGGTCGTGCGCTCGGCCGAGCCCATCCCCTTCGCCGAGCTCGACCGTGGGGCGTTCGCGCCCATCCGCGCGGGCGCGTCCTTCGGCCGCGTGCTCGAGTGCGCGTGGCTGCGGCTCACGGGCGAGGTGCCCGCGGATGCCGACGGCGCGATCGTGATGCTCGGCATCCGGGGCGAGGGCCTCGTCTACGACGCACACGGCGGCATCGTCGACGCGGTGTCGACCGTATTCCAGCAGGGCGACCTGCCGCACGCCGGCGGACGCTACCGTCCGGTCGGCGAGCCGCTCGCGGCGGGAGAACGGGTCGACCTCTACGCCGACGTCGCCTACAACGGCTTCATCCTGTACCCCGTCGGCCGCGGCGTGTTCCACGGCGCCCGGCTCGCGCGGCGCGACGAGACGGTGTTCGGGCTCTACTACGACTACCTCACGCTCGTCGTGCTCGCGGGCGCGACCGAGGATCCGGCGCTCGAGCAGGGGCTGCGCTCGGCGCTCGACGCGGCGTGGGCGCGATTCCGCGCGGGCGACGCGGCGGGAGCCCGCGCGGAGCTCGCCGAACCGCTCGCGCGACCCGCGGCATCCGACGTCGTGTTCTCGGCCGTGGGGCACGGCCATCTCGACATGGCGTGGCTGTGGCCGCTGCGCGAGACCCGGCGCAAGGCCGCGCGCACCTACACGCGCGCCCTCAACACGCTCGAGCGGCGGCCAGGCTACGTCTACGGTACGAGCCAGCCGCAGCAGCTCGCGTGGATGAAGGAGCAGCAGCCCGCGCTCTACGAACGCATTCGCGCGGCTGCCGCGGGCGGGCGACTCGAGCTGCAGGGCTCGTTCTGGGTCGAGCCCGACACGAACCTGCCGTCGGGCGAATCGCTCGTGCGCCAGGCCGTCGTGGGCCGGCGGTTCCTGCAGGAGGAGTTCGGCGTGAGCGACGAGCAGCTGCGCCTGTGCTGGCTGCCCGACACCTTCGGCTACTCGGGCAACCTGCCGCAGATCCTGCGCGGCGCGGGCATGGACTGGTTCCAGACGATCAAGCTCGCGTGGAACAAGACGAACGTCTTCCCGCATCGCACCTTCCGCTGGCGCGGCATCGACGGCTCGAGCGTGCTCGTGCACATGCCGCCCGAGGGCGACTACAACTCGCGCGCGGCGGCCGACAACATCCTCACGGCGCTCCGCCAGTACCCCGAGCGGGCGCTCGGCCGGGGCCTGCTCGTCTACGGCTCGGGCGACGGCGGCGGCGGGCCGGGCGAGATCCACCTCGAGGTGCTCGAACGCGAGCTCGGCGTCGACGGCGCGGGCATCCGGGGGCTCCCCCGCATCGAGCTCTCGACGGCCCGCGCGTTCTTCGAGCAGCTCGAAGCCCTCGAGGCATCCCACCCGCTTGCCGTGCACGCGGGCGAGCTCTACCTCGAGACGCACCAGGGCACCTACACGACGCAGGGCGCGATCAAACGCCACAACCGCACGGTCGAGCGGATGCTGCACGACGCCGAGGCGCTCGCGGTCGCCTCGGGCCGCGACGTGCGTGCCGTGCTCGAGTACATCTGGCGCGAGGTGCTGCTGCACCAGTTCCACGACATCCTGCCCGGCTCGTCGATCGAGCGCGTCAACCGCGAGGCGCGCGACACCTACGCACGCCTCGAGGGCGAGCTCTTCGCCCTTGGCGAGACGATGCTCGAGGCGCTCGCGACGGGCGACGAGCCGACCGCGGTCAACCTCACGAGCTTCCCGCGCGACGAGCACGTGCGCGTCGACGGCGTATGGCATCGCGCGCGCGTCGAGCCGTACGCGGCGGCAGCCGTCGAGGCGGCGCCCGGCCCCTTCGGGCTCACGGCTCTGCCCTCGTCGGTGTCGAACGGGCTCGTCGAGCTGCGCTTCGACGCCGACGGCGTCATCACCTCGATGACGGATGCCGCGGGCAGCGAGCACGCCGCGGGCGGCCTCAATCGTCTCGTGCTGCACCGGGACCCCTACCAGTGGCCGTTCGACGCGTGGGACATCGACCCGCGCTACGTGACGCGTGAGCCTCGCCAGTTGCGGCTCGCGGCATCCGAGACCCGACTCGACGGGCCGACCGTCGTGCGCGAGCAGCGGCTCACGGGGCCGGGCGTCGAGGTCGAGCAGCGCATCGTGCTCGAGAGCGGCTCCCCGCTCGTGCGCTTCGAGACGCGCGTCGACTGGCGGGCGAACCACCGGATGCTGCGCGCCGAGTTCCGCCCCGCGCGCTGGTCGGACGAGGTCGCGTGCGAGATCCAGTTCGGGCACTTGCGACGCCCGACGACCGAGCGCACGCCCGTCGAGCAAGCACAGTTCGAGGTCGTCGCCCACAAGTGGATCGCGGTCGAAGACGAGCGCGGCGGTTTCGCGGTGCTCAACGACGGCAAGTACGGGCACCGCGCGAAGAACGGCCTCGTGAGCCTCAACCTGCTGCGCGCGCCGACGTTCCCCGATCGCACGGCCGACCGCGGCGTGCACGAGTTCGGCTACGCCATCCGCGCGTTCGCGCCCGGAGCGCTCGGGGACGTCATCCGCGACGGGTACCGGCTCAACAACCCGCTGCGCGTGGGGCGCGGCGTCGCCTTCGCGAGCCTCGTCGCGAGCTCAGACCCCGGCGTCGTCGTCGAGACGCTCAAGCCCGCCGAGTCGGGCGAGGGCGTCGTCGTGCGGCTCTACGAGAGCCTCGGCCGCGCGACGACGACGGCGCTCGCGACGCGCATCCCGCACGCCCGGGCGACGCTCGTCGACCTGCTCGAACGGCCGCTCGGCCCGGCCGACCTCGAGCGCCTCGAGCTCGGGCCGTTCCAGATCGTGACGGTGCTCCTCGAGCCCGTGCCCGGTGGGTGAGGAGCGGCCGCAGCCCGCTAGCCTGACCACATGACATCGCCGTCGCCGCGCGCGCAGGCGACGGCCGTCGTCGTCGCGGGCTTCGGCCAGAACGTCGTGCTCACGACCGTCACGACCTTCGTGCTCGTCTACCTCATCCAGTACGCGGGCATCTCGAGCGCGGGCATCGCGGTCGTCACGGCCATCATCACGGTCGCGAAGATCGTCGACGCGATCACCGACCCCGTCATGGGCGTCATCATCGACCTCACGCGCACCAGGTGGGGCAAGCTGCGGCCCTTCATCCTCTTCTCGGCCGCGCCCGTGGCTGCGCTCACGGCGCTCATGTTCACGGTGCCCGACGCCGACGAGCCGCTGCAGCTCGCGTACTTCGGTGTCGTCTACGTGCTCTGGGGCTTCGCGTACACAGTGTGCGACGTGCCGTTCTGGGGGCTCATCGGATCGGCCTTCCCCGACCCGGCGCAGCGCACGCGCGTCATCGGCAACGTGCGCGCGTTCGGCGCGATCTCGCTCGGCCTCGCGACGCTCGGGATGCCGTGGCTCGCGCGCGCTCTCTCGGGCGGCGGCGAGGCGACGGGCGCCGGGTGGTCGCTCGCGGTCGCGCTCGTGTCGGTCGTCGGCATGGGGCTGTTTCTTCTCGCCTTCGCCGTGCCGCGCGAGCGCCCGTCATCGCTCGCCCAGGGTCGCTTGACGCTCCGCGCCCTCGCCGGCACGCTCATCCGCAACACGCCGCTCCTGCTTGTGCTGCTCGGCTCGGTGCTCGGCTTCGGCCGCTTCATCGTGCAAGCGGGCGGGGCCGTGTTCGTCGTCGTGGCCTATGGCGACGAAGGCCTCTTCACGCTCATCGGCGCCGCGATCATCGTGGGCCTCGTCGCGGCGAGCTTCGCGACGCCCCTTCTGCTGCGATGGGTGTCGAGCCGCGCCCTCATCGTCGGCTCGTCGCTCGCGGGCGCCGTGCTCTACGTCGCGATGTTCCTCGTGGGCTTCGCGAGCATCCTCTGGATCGTCGTCTTCATCTTCCTCACGGGCCTCACGCTCGGCGTCTTCCTCGTCGTGCAGGCGACGATGATCGCGGATGCCGTCGACGACGCCGAGCGCCGCACCGGCATCCGCAATGACGGCATCTCGTTCGCGACGCTCACCTTCGTGTCGAAGATCATGAGCGCGCTCGCCGTGCTCGTGTTCGGCCTCTTCGTCGCGCTCTCGGGCTACGAGGCGGATGCCGCGGTCACCCCCGCGATGCAGAACGTCGTGTTCGCGGCGATCACCCTCGTGCCCGCCGCGAGCTGCCTCGTGTCGGCCGTGCCGTTCGCGTTCGTGCGCCTGCCGCGGTGACGAAGCCCGGCGCCGCGGCCCGCTCGCGTGCTAGCGTTCCCCCGATCGTGACGAGGAGGAGGTGAGACCCATGAATGCAGCGTCCGCATCGGGTGCTCCCCTGTCGTTCACGATCCCGCGGCTGAGCTAGTCGCCCGGGAGCGCCCGCACGCATTTCGCGAAAGGCGACTCCCATGAACACCAACTCCTCTCCTTCCCCCTCGCGCGCCCTCGTGCTCGGCGGCGGCGGCTCGACCGGCAACGCCTGGCTCATCGGCGTCGTCGCGGGCCTTCTCGACGCGGGCCTCGACGTGACGACGGCCGACGTCATGGTCGGCACCTCGGCCGGCTCGACGGCCGCCGCCCAGATCACCGCGGCGGACCCTGCCGAGCTGTACGCGGCGGCCCTCCAGCCGCCGCCCGCTCCGAGCGGCAGCCCCTTCGCGAGGGGCGCCCGCGGCCCCGCCGTCGACCACCTCGAGCGCACGAACGCGATCATCGCGGCATCCGCCGACCCCGACGACATGCGACGACGGATGGGCGCCTCGGCGCTCGCGCTCGAGGCTTCGTCCGATCCGGATGCACAGGCACGGTGGCGGGCGACCGTCGCGGCTCGACTGCCGCGGCCCGACTGGCCCGAGACGCGCGTGCTGCTCATCGCGGTCGACGCACGCACGGGCGATCCGGTCGTCTTCGACAGCGAGAGCGGCGTGGAACTGGCGGATGCCGTGGCCGCGAGCTGCGCGGGCGGGTTCGCGTACCGCATCGGTGACGAGTGGTACATCGACGGCGGCTACCGCAGCAACGCCGAGAACGCCGACCTCGCCGCGGGCTCGGCGCGCGTGCTCGTGCTGTCGCCGTTCGGCGGTCGGACCCGCACGCCCGCCCGCTGGCGGCTCGATCTCGCGAGCCAGCTCGACGCGCTGCGCAGCTCGGGAAGCGAGGTGCAGACGATCGCGCCGGATCCGGGGGCCGAGCAGTTGTTCGGCGGCAAGGCGATGAACCTCGCCCTGCGTCCGGATGCCGCGCGTGCCGGGTTCGCGCAAGGGCGCGCCCGCGCCGGCGAGCTCGCAGCGTTCTGGGGGTGAGCGTCAGCCCTGTGGCGTCTCGCCGCGTGCGAGGGCGTGGAGCAGCTCCGTGAGCTGCTCGATCGACTCGAGCGGCCAGTCGGCGAGCACGTCGGTGAGACGCCCCTCGTAGGGCAGCCGCGCCTTCTCGAGCCCTCGCTCGCCCTTCTCGGTGAGCGAGATGAACTTGATGCGCGCATCCGCCGGGTCAGCCGTGCGCACGACGAGCCCGAGCTCCTCAAGCTCGCTTACGGCGCGGCTCGCCTGGCCCTTGTCGACCGTCATGCGCTCGGCGATGCCCGAGACGGTCATCGAACCCCCGGCGCGCTGGATGAGCGAGAGCACCTTGAACGTGCCCGGCAGCATCCCGGGGCTTATGGTCTCGGCGGCTTGCGCGTACACGCGGCGGAACTCGCTCATGAGCTCGCCGAACGCGGCCTCGAGGCCACGCACCGCGAGCTGGCGGGCGTCCGTCGGCGCGGCGGATGCGGGCGCCGCGCCGACGGGGTCCGGGGTCGTCATCGCCGCTCGCCGGCCTCGGCACCGCCCTCGGGAAGGCGGATGCTTCCGGTCGCCGTGAGCGATTCCATGCCTTCGGGCACCGACACCGTCGCGAGATCGGCCTCGGATGCCTGCATGCGCTCGGTCGTCGTCATGCGCGTGAGCGGCTTGTTGGGCAGGAAGAGGATCGCGATGAGGCTGATGATCGCGAACGGCACCGCGATGAGGAAGGAGTGCGAGATGCCGTTGGCGTAGATGTCCTCGATCACGATGCGGAGCGCCTCGGGCATCTCCGACACCTTGGGCAGGGTGCCCGACTGCAGGATCTCAGCCCACTTGGGCGCCTCGGCGCCGAGGCTCGCGATCGCGGCGCCGATGTCGTCCTTGCGCTCGACCACGAGATCCGAGACGCGCGCCGCGAGGGCGGCACCCATGACCGAGACGCCGATCGTGCCGCCGAGGCTGCGGAAGAACGTCACGCCCGAGCTCGCGACGCCGATCTTCGAGGGCTCGGTCGTGTTCTGCACGACGAGCACGAGGTTCTGCATCGTCATGCCGACGCCCGCGCCGAGGAGCACCATGTAGATCGATACGAGGGTGAAGTCGGTGTCGTAGTGGATCGTCGACAGCAAGTACGAACCCGCGGTCAGCAGCACGGCGCCCGCGATGACGTAGGGCTTCCAGGTGCCGAAGCGCGTGATGAGCGCCCCGACGCCGACCGACGAGATGAGCAGGCCCGCGATCATCGGGATCGTCATGAGCCCCGCCTCGGTCGGGCTCGCGCCGCGCGAGAGCTGCATGTACTGGCTGAGGAACACGGATGCGCCGAACATCGCGAGGCCCGTCGCGATCGAGGCGATCACCGAGAGCGTGAACGTCGCGTTCTTGAACATCGAGAGCGGGATGAGCGGCTCCTTCGAGCGCAGCTCCACGATCACGAAGAGCACGGCCGCGACGATCGCGCCGCCCACCATGAGCACGGTCGTGAGGCTCCACCACTCGAACTGGTCGCCCGCGAGGCTCACCCAGATGAGCAGGAGCGAGACGGCCACCGAGAGCAGCACGATGCCGAGGTAGTCGATCGTGACCTTGCGGCGCTCGCGTCCCGGCAGGTGCAGCGTCGCCTGCACCATCACGAGGGCGAGGATCGCGACGGGGAGGGCGACGTAGAAGTTCCAGCGCCAGCCCCATCCGTCGGTGATGACACCACCGAGCAGCGGGCCGCCGACCGTCGAGACGGCCATGACGGCTCCGAAGAGGCCCATGTAGCGACCACGCTCACGCGGGCTGATGATGTCGGCCATGATCACCTGGCTGAGAGCCGCGAGGCCACCGGCGCCGATGCCCTGCACCGCACGGAAGGCGATGAGCATCTCGGGGTTCTGCGAGAAGCCTGCGGCGGCCGTCGCGAGGATGAAGATGACGATCGACAGCTGGAACAGCAGCTTGCGGTTGAAGAGGTCGGCGAGCTTGCCCCAGATGGGCGTCGAGATGGCGGTCGTCAGGAGGGTGGCCGTGACGACCCACGTGAACGCCGTCTGATCGCCGTCGAGGTCGCTGATGATGACCGGGAGCGAGCTCGAGACGACGGTCGAGGCGAGCATCGACACGAACATGCCGAGGATGAGGCCCGAGAGGGCCTCGAGCACACGGCGATGCTGCTTCGGGTCGGTGGGTGCGTCGGGGGACGCGGAAGACGATGACATGCGTTTCCTTACGGATGGTGGACGAACCGGATGCGCGGCGACGACGGCGCGAGATGGTTGACAGACGTCAACCGTTGAGAAGGCTCAACCATACGCCGGTTGTTGATGAAAGTCAACTATCGATGCATCCGCATCCGGATGCCGATGTGGTCGTTGACATATTCGTCGTGACGAATGTATGGTGATGGTGAAAGGGAGGTCACCATGAAGACCATCGAACGACTCATCCACGCCGATCCCGAGCGCATCTGGCAGCTCTGGACGACACCCGACGGCATCTCGAGCTGGTGGGCGCCGGACGGCTTCCGCACCGACGTGACGCGTCTCGAGCTCGCCCCAGGCGGAGAGCTGCACTACACGATGACGGCGGTGGCTCCCGAGCAGATCGCCTTCATGGAGCAGTACGGCATGCCGCTCTCGACCGACTCGCGCAAGATCTTCACCGAGCTCGAGCGGCCGACCCACCTGGCCTACCGTTCCGTGATCGACTTCGTCCCCGACCACGAGCCCTACGAGCAGCTGACGATCGTCGACCTCGAGCCGGCGGACGGCGGCACGCGCGTCATCATGCAGGTGGAGGAGCTCCACGACGAGGTCTGGACCCAGCGCCTCATCGACGGCCGCAGCAACGAGCTCGACAACCTCGCCCGGTTGGTCGACGCATCCTGAGCGGCTCTGCTTTCCTGATCTCATGGATGTGCAGCGCGCCCTCGCCACGCTCGCCGAGCCCACGCGGTTCCGCATCGTGACGCTGCTCGCCGAGGCGCCGCGCACCGTGGGCGAGGTGGCGTCGCTGCTCGGCGCGCTTCAGCCGCAGACCACGAAGCACCTCCAGGCGCTCGAGCATGCGGGCGTCGTGCGCATCGCCAAGCTCGGACGGCGGCGCGTCGCGAGTCTCGACCGCGCCGCCGTCCGCGAGCTCGCCGAGCACCTCGGCGAGCTCGCGGCGGAGACGGAGCAGACGGCGAGCGATGACGCCGCGCTCGCTCGGTACGCCGGCGCGATCTCCGATGCCGAGACGGCGCTCGCGAGCGCGCTCCCCCTCGAGCGCACCCTGCGGTTCCACCGCGCACTCGACGCCCCCGTCGACGCCGCGTGGGACGCGTGGACGGATGCCGCGCGCGCGGCACGCTGGTGGGCGCCTCGCCACTTCCGCGTGAGCGAGTTCGTGCTCGAGCCGACTCCCGGCGGCCGCGTCGCGGTCGCCATGCGCGAGGGCGACGGCGCGGAGTACCGCTCGGCCGGCGTCGTGGTCGCAGCCGATCGGCCTCGGCGGCTCATCTTCGACCTCGCCCCCATGGATGCCGACGGGCGTCCGCTCTTCGACGCCCGCCATACGCTCGACCTCACGCCGCGCGCCGCGGGCTGCGAGCTCGAGCTGCGCATCGACGTCGTGGCGTCCGCCCCGGCGGCGGCATCCGCGATCGGCGGACTCGAGCCGGGGTGGGAGCAGCTGCTCGACGCGCTCGAGCAGCTGCTCGCGACGGGGTAGTCGGCCTCGCACTGCTCCTGGCGCCTCGCTAGGCTTCTGTGACAACGTTCCCACACGTCGCCACAATGGAGTGCTCATGCCCGCGATCCGCCAGATCCTGCTCATCGGCCACACGCATCACGACGTCGGCTACACCAACAGCCCCCGCCTCATCGACGAGCTGCACCGCGACCTCGTCGGCGCGGTCCTACGCCTCGCCGAAGAGGGCCCGACGAGCGGCCCCGCCGCCTTCCGCTGGACGTTCGAGGTGGCCCGCCCCGTGCTGCGCTTCGTGCGGGATGCCGCGCCCGCCGACGTCGAGCGGCTCGCGGAACTCGTGGCGCAGGGTCGCATCTCTATCACGGGCGGCTATCTCAACATGACCCAACTCACCTCCGAGACGGAGTTCGACGCCGCGTACGACGCGCTCCAGACGCTCGCCGAGGCCGGCATCCGCGTGCGCACCGAGCAGCACGGCGATGTCAACGGCATCGCTTGGGGAACCGTCGAGCAGATGCGCCGTGCCGGGATCGAGCGCCTCGTCATGGCGCTCAACCCCGACCACGGTCGCGCGCCGCTCCCGCAGCCGAGCGCGTTCTGGTGGGAAGGGCCCTCGCGCGACCGGGTCTTCACCTTCCTCTCGACGCACTACGGCTTCGGCGAGGAGTGGGGCATCGTCGACGGCGACGTCGACCTCGCGGAGGGCCGCATCGGCGAGTTCGTCGAGGCGCTCGAGGCACGCGACGACTACCCCTTCGACGTCGCGATCGTGCACGCGGGCAACGACAACCGCTGGCCGACCGCGCGCTTCCTCGACGTCGTGCACGCGTGGAACGCCGCGCATCCGTCGATCGCCATGCGCACAGCGACGATCGACGAGGCCCTCGATGTGCTCCAGGGCTCACCCGCGATCGACGGGCTGCCCGTGCTACGCGGCGAGTGGTCCGACTGGTGGTCGCACGGGCACGGCTCGACCGCGCGCGAGGTCGCGGTCTACCGCGAGGCGCGCAGCTTCGCGCACGCGGGTCAGGCGATGGCCGCGCTCGCGGAGCTCACAGCCGCTCCGGCGCTTCCCCTCTCCGAGGTCATGGGCTACCGACGCGGACCCGTTCGGTTGCGGACGCCGGATGAGCTGCGGCGTGACCTCGCGCACGTCGACGAGCAGCTCCTGCTCTTCGGTGAGCACACCTGGGGATCGTGGGAGACCTACTCGAAGCCGTTCTCGACCTTCAGCCACTCCGCGTGGAACGCCAAGGCCGCCTTCGCCTACGACGCGTACGACCGCGCGCGCGACCTCGCGCTCGAGTCGTGGTTCCGTCTCACCGGCGCCCCCGCCAACGAGGTGACCGGCGCGACGCACATCGTCGCGGTCAACCCGACGGCGCGCGAACGCTCGGAGATCGTGACGGCCGAGATCGACGGGATGCGACGGGCGCGCGCCGTCGTGACGGTGCCGGGATTCGGAATCGCGGCCGTGCCCGTCCCGCCCCTGCCGACAGTCGAAACCGGGACGACCGTCGAGACCGACCGCTACCGCGTCGTCGTCGACCCCGAGCGCGGCGGCATCCGCTCGCTCGTGCATCTGCCGAGCGGCAGGGAGCTCGTCGATGCGACCGTCGAACACGGGCTCGGGGCGATCGTGCTCGAGCAGGTCGATCCCGACGACCCGCACCCCATGCTCACGCGCAACCCCAAGGACTTCCACCCCGACTTCCCGGGTCCCGGCTTCCGACGCGTCGCCGCGAGGGGCGAGCGGATGCCGGAGATCGCACGGGCAGGCGCCGTCACGGAGCTGCGCTGGCGCAGCACGCCGCCGGGCCTCCCCGAGGCCGAGACGACTCTCGTGCTCGCAGAGGGCAGCGACGAGCTGCTACTCGAGGTCTCGCTCGTGAAGCCCGAGCGCTTCGGTCCCGAGAGCATCTTCGTCGCCTTCCCCTTCGCGGTCGACGACCCGGAGTTCCTCCTCGAGACGGCGGGGGCCGTGTACGCGGCGGATCGTGAGCAGCTCCCCGACACGAGCCGCGACTGGTACTCGATCCAGCACGCGATCGGCGTGCACGCGGGCGGCCGCGGCATCCTGTGGGAGAGCCGCGATGCGCCGCTCGTGCAGCTCGGGGGCTTCCACACGGGACACTGGGCGCGCGAGCTCGCCGCCCGGGGCGGGCACATCAACAGCTGGCTCATGAACAACCTGCACTTCACCAACTTCCAGGCGCGGCAAGAGGGCACGCGACGGTACCGGTACCGCTTCCGTCCCGTCGCATCCGGACTCTCGCGAGAGCTCGTCCGGCTGGCGGGCGTCGAGTCCCTCGCGGGGCTTCAGGCGCGGGCCGTGCGGGGCGCGTCCGTGCGCGCGGGCGTGGCGGGCCTCGAGGTGACGCCCGTCGATCGGGTCGCGGCCGAGCTGCGCCCCGTCGCCGGTGGCATCCGCGTCCGCCTGCGGAACCTCGGTGCGACGCCCGTCGAGGCGTCAGTCGTGTTCGGCGAGACGCGGGTCACGCGCGAGCTCCCTGGGCACGGACGCGATGACGTCGTGCTGGACCCCGGCGCGAGCGCTGTCTGACACGGGATGAGGGCCCCGGCCACGCAGGGGGTCGCGTGGCCGGGGCGCTATGCCCTGCGGGGGCGCAGGGGCTCACACCGCGGAGCTCGATGAGCGCCGTGGGGTCTAGCGGCGCGCGGGTCGATCCCCGTCCCTGCGCCGTGCCGTCGCGAGCAGGATGCCGCCTCCGAGAACCAGCAGAACGAGCGACGGCCACACGGGGTCGATCGACATGCCCGTCGACGCGAGCCCGCCGGTCGGCCGCGGCGAGACGCGCAGCGCCACGGTGGCGCTGTCATTCGCCACGGCGGGATCGAATGCCGAGCCCGTCGCGGATGCCGAGTTGCTCGCGACCGTGAAGGTCACCTCGTAGCTCGCCGTGAGCGTCGCCTCCTCGCCGGACGCGAGCGTGCCGATCGTCCACGTCGTCCCGTCGAAGGTGCCGTGCGACGCCGTGACGGCGACGACCCGCATGCCGACGGGGGTGTCCTCCACGAGCACCTCGGACGACGACGGGCCGTCGTTGCGCACCGTGAGCGTGAACCGCGCCGTGTCGCCCACAATCACCTCGGCGTCATCGACGGTCTTCGTGACGACGAGGTCGGCGACCGGCGCGACCGTCACCTGCACGACGCCCGTGTCGCAGACGGGCGTGGGATGCGAGGTGTCGCACACCTCGTATGCGAAGGAGTCGACGCCGTCGTACCCGTCCTCGGGGTCGTACGTGATCGTGCCATCGGCGTTCACCGTGACCGTACCGTGCGCAGCATCCGTGACGATCGTCGGCGACGCCTGCAGGGGCTGCTCCGACGAGGAGATCGCCGCGGCGATGACGTCGAGGGGCTCGGCCTCCTGGTCGGTGAGCGTGTCGAGGGTCAGATCGGGAGCGGCGACCGCGTTCGCGAGCACCTCCACGGCGACCGTCACGTCGTGGCATTGCGGCGTCGGGGCGGAGGTGTCGCACACGTGGAGCGCATACGCGTCGGCTCCGGCGTATCCGGGGTTCGGCGTGTACGTCACGGCGCCCGTCGTCGGGTCGATGCCGATCGTCCCGTTGGCCGGCGCGGTCTGCACGGCGATCGACGCGAGGTCGATAGGCGCACCCGCGACGGTCACGATGTCGGCGAGAGGCGTCGTGACCGGTGCGTTGTGCGCCGTCTCGACGCCCAGGTTCGCCGCAGCGGCGGGGCCGTCGGTGAAGACGTTGGCGACGCTCAGTGTCACGGTCGCCGTGTCGCACACGGGGGCGGGGTGTGAGGTGTCGCACAGCCGGTAGTCATAGCTGTCGGTGCCGCTCGTGCCCGGGTCCGGTGTGTAGACGATCTGCCCGTCGGCCGCGACCGAGACGGAGCCGTTTGCGGGCTGCCGCGCGATGGTCGGCAGGGCGAACGGCTGCCCGGATGCCGTCAGGTCGTTCCCCCACACGTCCGTCGTCACGGCCGCTCCCGCGGTCGTCGTGTCGCTGTCGTCGACAGCGTCGACCGTGTTGACGCCGACGTGCACGGTGACGGTCGCGAGCGAGCACTGCGGCGTGGCCGACGTGTCGCACACCTCGACGACGTAGGAGTCGTCGCCGCTGTAGCCCGTCTCGGGTTCGTAGGTCACGGCGCCCGTCGCAGGATCGATGCTCAACGAGCCGTGGGACGGCGCCGTCGCCTGAGTGACGGTCGCCGGGTCGAGCGCCGCGCCCGAAGCCGTCACGATGTCCTCGAGTGCCGTCTCGACAGAGACGTTCTGAGGCGTGTCGACCTCGGCCGCGAGGTCCGTGAACACGTTGTTCACGGCATCCTGATCCGCAGCGTGAGCCGTGAGCGTCGCCGCGGTCGCGGGATCCGTGCCCACCGCATCCGCGGAGTTCGTGACGCTGTCCGTGGTGCCCGTCGCGACCCTGACCGTCACCGTGAGCGTCACCGACGAGCCCTCTCCGCCCGACGTGAGGTCGCCGCCCTCGCCCGCGACGCCCGCCTGCTCGAGGGTGCCGATGTTCCACGTGAGTGTCTGCCCCGTGACCGAGGCCGGCGCCGGGTTCGCCGAGACGTATTCGAGCCCGCTCGGCAGCGTGTCGGTCAGCGTGACATCGTCGATCGTCTCGGCCACGAGCCGGCTGAATACCGTGACCGCGTAGCTGTATTCCTGGCCGATCGAGACGGCGGCGCGGCCGTCGTCCTTTCTCACGACGAGCTCCGGCTCGGCGGCCACCGCGGTGGCGCAGCTCTCGGCGGTGTTGTTGTCGGCATCGGGGTCGTTCATGAGCGTCGCCACGGATGCCGCGATGCACACCTCGTCGGCCGCCGCGTCTGCCGAGCGGGCCGAGGCGCTCTTCCGCCGAGGCGCCGAGACCGCGCGCGCGACCGACCAATCCTGGCGCGAGCTGTACGCCACGGGAATGCTCTCCCTCGTCATGGCGACGCGCGGCGACATCACGGCGCTCCGCGCACGGCTCGACCGCGAGCAGCAACGCCGTCGGCCGCACGGATGGGAGGGCACCTACATCGCGGCGGGTCACCACCTCGCGCGCGCGTTCGTCGCCATCGAGGATTTCGACACGGACGCCGCCCGCGCCGAGCTCGACCTTCTGGCGCCCCACGAGGTGACGATCGAGCACTGGCCGCTCATCGCGCACCTCCGCGCGATCGCGGCGCTCGTCGACGAGACGCCATCCCTGGGGCTCGAGTCGCTCAGCGCCGACATCGCCGCGCATAGCCACCGTCCGCCGACGAGCCGCGCCATGACGGCCCTGCTCGACTCCACGCGCGCCAACCTCCTCCTCGCGGCAGGGCGACCCGAGCGCGCTCGCGACGCGCTCCGTTCGTCACGTCGCCATCGCTTCGCGATCCTCGCGCGGGCCCGGGCCGAGCTCGCGCTCGGCCACGACAGCGACGCGATCGCCCTCGCGAGCCCGCTCGCCCTCTCCGAGAAGCCCGGACCTCGCGCGCGAAGCGAGGCGCTCCTCCTCGTGGCGATCGCATCCCACCGAGCCGGCCAGCTCGAAGAAGCACGACGGGCCGTTCGGGAGGCGCGCGTGCTCCTCGAGACGTTCGGCCTGCGCCGCCCGCTCACGACGCTGCCCCATGAGGAGCTCGCGGCGGTCCTGCGCAGCGCCGGAGCGGATGCCGAGGCGGTGCTCGCCGGCACGCCGCACCCCTTCGCCGGCACGATCGACGCCGAGCTCCTCACGGCGCAGGAGCTGCGCGTACTCGCCGCTCTCCGCACGACGGGCCGCCGAGCCGAGCTGGCGTCCGAGCTGCATCTCTCCCCCAACACGGTGAAGACGCATCTCACGGGCATCTACCGCAAGCTCGGAGTCGGCTCGCGATCCGAGGCACTTGCCGCTGCCGAGCTGCGCGGCATCCTCGAACGGGAGCAGGGCGGTCAACCGCCGGCTCGCGACGTCGACGAACGCGCAGGCTGATCGCGCCCGCTGAGGCGTCGACCGCCGCGTCGCGGTCTGCTGCCGTCGGCGACGCGATCGGGTGGTTCGTGAGCGGAGACGGAGGGATTTGAACCCTCGGTCCCCCGGAGGGGACTCCACCTTAGCAGGGTGGTGCACTCGACCGGACTATGCGACGTCTCCCGGTATTGCCTGCCCATCATACCCATAGGCGGACGGGCCGCTGAGCCAGCGCGTCAGCCCCCGAAGCCCACCGAACAGGTCTGGTCGGCGGCCGTCTGGCCGTTGACGCCGGAGATCACGACCTTCTCGGGCAACGGCTCGCCCGAGGCGGTCTGTCCGGGATCCGGGCTCCCTGACGCGCTCGGCGTCGGGTCGCTCGAGGCCGGGTCGCTCGGGGTCGGAGTCGCGTTCGGATCGGACGTCGAGCCCCGGCCGTCGCCCGCCTTGTCGAGCCCGATCGGCTGGTCCGCACGGATGGCGTCGAAGAGCTGATTGGCGAGGTAGGTCTTCGGCTGGACCTTGCCGGCGTAGATTCCGGTGCCGCCGGTGCTGCCGGGGTACTGCACGAAGGTGATCCGGTCCATCGGGATGTTGTTGAGGGCTTTCGCCATCGCCACGATGGTCAACGGCTGCGTGAGCTCGCTCGACAGCGTCATGTTCTTCGCCGCCGTCTTGGCGAGCGACATGAGCGTGCTGACGTTCGTGAGCGTCTCGTCCGACTTGAGCTTGCGCAGGAGAGCCGAGAGGAAGACCTGCTGCGAGCTGATGCGCGTGAGGTCGGACCCGTCGCCGACTCCGTGACGCGAACGCAGGAACTTGAGCGCGTCGTAGCCCTCGAGGTGGTGCGTGCCGACCTCGAGATCGAGTCCGACGTACTCATCGTGGATGGGGGCGGCCACGCACACGTCCACGCCGCCGACCGCGGATGCCATCGCGGCGACCCCGTCGAACCCGATCATCCCGGCGTAGGTGATGTCGACGCCCGTGAAGTTCTCGACGACGTCGACGACGCACCCGAGCCCGCCGTAGGAGAGCGCGTTGTTGATCGGAAGACCCGTCGCAGGACTCGTGCTGCGCCCCGTCTCGGGGTCCGTGCAGCTCGGGAACGGCACCACCATGTCACGCGGGATGCTGACGACGGTGGCGTTCGTCTGGTCCGCCGAGACGTGGACGAGGATGTTGACGTCGTTGAGCACGCTGTCGCGGTCGTAGTTCGCGTCGGACCCCACGACGAGGATGTTGAAGCCGCCCTCGTAGGCCCCGATCTCGGGGATGGGCGCCTCCGTGCCGTCATTGATCTCGACGGCGTTGCCCTTGAGCTCGCTCGCGAGCTGGTACCCCCAGATGCCCACGACGGAGCCCGTCGCGACGAGCACGACGGCGAGAGTGCTGCCGATGACGCCGAGAACCGTCTTCCACGCGCGTGAACGCGGCAGTCGACCGTGACGTGCGATGGCGGTCGGCCGTGGGGCGCGAGCGCGCTGCGAACGGTCGCGCTTGAGCTCCTGTTCGGTCACGGACACCTTCTCTCGGGTTTCGGCGGCGAGAACGCCGCTGCGCGGAGGGCGTGGGATTCGAACCCACGAGACATCTCTGCCCACCGGTTTTCAAGACCGGCTCCATCGGCCGCTCGGACAGCCCTCCTGGGGGGTGAACGAAATCCGAGTGTAAAGGAGAAGCGACCCTCAACCCTGGAAATACCGTGCGAGTGCGCTCGCGACGCCACGCTCGCGATCGGTGCCCGTGACATCCGTCGCGGCTTCGCGCACCTCATCCGGGGCCTGGCCCATCGCGACCGCGACGCCGCCCCCGGATGCCGCCCAGTGGAACATGTCGATGTCGTTGCGTCCGTCGCCCATGACCATGACGTGCTCGCGCCGGATGCCGAGCTTCTCGCGCACGTACTCCATGCCCGTGCCCTTGTTGACGCCGTCGGGCGCGATGTCGAGCCACGCGGTCCAACCGACGTTGTAGCTCACCTTGTGCAGGCCCATGCGTTCGACGACCTGCAGGAAGTCCTCGACGGCGTGGCCGGGCGAGAGCACGACGACGCGTGTCGTGGGCGTCTCGAGCAGCTCGTCGAACTCGACCTGCAGGCGGTCGGCCGCGAGCGCGCCCTCGGGGAACGGGCCCGTGAAGCGGAAACGGCCCTCGGCATCCTCGACGGCGAAGCTCGCGCCCTCGAGGTGCTCGCGGATCGTCGTGAGCACGTCGGTCGGGTCGAAGGTCTCGACGCGATCGCGCACCCAGCCGACAGGCGCCTCCTTGTCGCGGCGCATGACGATCGCGCCGTTGGCGCACACCGCGTAACCGGGGGAGACGCCGACGCGGTCGACGACGGGAAGCGTCATCGAGACCGAGCGGCCCGTGGCCGGAATGACCTCGTGCCCGAGATCGCGCACGCGGCGGATCTCGGCGGCGACGTGCGCGTCGAGCTCGCCGTCCTCGGTGAGCACCGTGCCGTCGATGTCGAGGCCGATGAGCCAGCGCTCCTCGGGAGGGACCGTCACCGCACGGGCTCCAGCACGTCGAGGCCGAGGAAGGGACGCAGGGGCTCGGGCACGACGACCGAGCCGTCGGCGCGCTGGTGCGTCTCGAGGAGGGCGACGATCCAGCGCGTCGTCGCGAGCGTGCCGTTGAGCGTCGCGACGGGAGCCGTCTTGCCGTCGTCGCCCCGGTGCCGGATGTCGAGGCGGCGCGCCTGGAAGGTCGTGCAGTTGCTCGTCGAGGTGAGCTCGCGGTAGGCGTCCTGCGTCGGAACCCAGGCCTCGACGTCGAACTTGCGCGCGGCGCTCGTGCCGAGGTCGCCCGCCGCGGTGTCGATCACGCGGTACGAGAGCCCGAGGCTCTTGAGCATCCCCTCCTGCATCGCGAGCAGGCGCTCGTGCTCGGCTTCGGCATCCGCGGGGTCGACGTAGCTGAACATCTCGAGCTTCTGGAACTGGTGCACGCGGATGATGCCGCGCGTGTCCTTGCCGTGGCTGCCCGCCTCGCGCCGGTAACACGTCGACCAGCCCGCGTAGCGCAGCGCGCCCGCCGAGAGGTCGAGGATCTCGTCTTTGTGGTAACCCGCGAGCGCGACCTCGCTCGTGCCGGTGAGGTAGAGCTCGTCGTCGGGAAGGTAGTAGATCTCATCGGCGTGGGCGCCGAGGAAGCCCGTGCCCGCCATGATGTCGGGGCGCACGAGCGTCGGCGTGATGAGGGGCGTGAAGCCCGACTCGATCGCGCGCTGGAGCCCGAGCTGCATGAGGGCCAGCTCGAGACGCGCGCCGACGCCCTTGAGGAAGTAGAAGCGCGCGCCCGAGACCTTCGCGCCGCGCTCCATGTCGATCGCGTCGAGCAGCTCGCCGAGAGCGAGGTGGTCGCGCGGCTCGAAGTCGAACTCGGGGCGGCCACCGACCTCGCGGAGCGTCACGAAGTCGTCCTCGCCACCCGCGGGCACGCCGTCGAGCACGATGTTGGGGATCGCGCCCGCGATCTCGGCGAAGCGCGCTTCGGCGTCGGATGCCGCACGTTGCGCGTCCTTGACGCGCGCCGCGAGGTCCTGGGCCTGGGCGACGAGTGTTGCCTTCTCCTCCTTCGGAGCCTGCGCGACCGTCTTGCCGAAGGCGTTCTGCTCCGCGCGCAGGGTCTCGAACGCGGCGATCGCGGCGCGACGCGCGGCATCCGCCTCGATCGCCTCGTCGACGAGGGCGAGGGATGCGCCCCGGCGCTCCTGCGAGGCTCTCACGATGTCGGGCGTCTCACGCAGCAGCACGGGGTCGATCACGCCCCAAGTCTAGGAGCCTGTCGTGACCGGCGGTCGTGGCCTAACGTGTGAGCATGACGCCCCCCGACGCCGCGAAGCCTCAGCGGGCGGCCGTCGTCTACAACCCCGTCAAGGTCGACGTCGAGCGGCTGCGCGCGGCCGTCGCGGCATCCGAGAGCGCGGCGGGGTGGGCCAAGAGCCTGTGGCTCGAGACGAGCGAGGCCGACCCGGGCATCGGGCAGGCGCGACGCGCGCTCTCCGAGGGCGCGGATGTCGTGATCGCCGCGGGCGGCGACGGCACCGTGCGCGCGGTCGCCCAGGGACTGCAGAACTCGGGCGTCGCGCTCGCGCTGCTGCCCTCCGGCACGGGCAACCTGCTCGCGCGCAACCTCGGACTCGACGTCAACAGCTCGCACATGGAGGCATCTGTCGACATCGCGTTCACGGGGGCCGACAGCGCGATCGACGTCGGGGTCGTCGAGATCGACCGGCCCGACGGCTCGCAGGAGACGCACTCGTTCGTCGTGATGGCGGGGCTCGGGCTCGATGCCAAGATGATCGCCAACACGCGGCCCGAGCTCAAGAAGAAGGTCGGCTGGCTCGCGTACGTCGACGCGATCGGCCGCTCGCTCGTCGACAAGCAAGTGCTGCGGCTGCGGTACCGGCTCGACGGGGGCGAGGAGCGGCTGTCGCGAGTGCACACGATCCTCATCGGCAACTGCGGCTCGCTTCCCGGCAACATCCTGCTGCTGCCCGACGCCGAGATCGACGACGGGCTCTTCGACATCGTGACCCTGCGCCCCGAGGGGTTCGGCGGCTGGGCGCGCGTGTGGGTCGGCATCGTGTGGGAGAACGGCGTGCTGCGGCGAAGCACGATCGGGCGGAAGCTCCTCGACTTGCGGCAGCGGCCCGTGCGTGCCCTGCGCTACTTGCGCGGGCGGCGCATCGAGGGGCGCCTCGACCGGCCCGAGGAATTCGAGCTCGACGGCGACGAGTGCGGCACGATCGTGGGCTTCCGTGCCCACGTCGACCCCGCGGCCCTCGTCGTGCGCCTCCCGCGTCCGTAGCGACTCAGCCGGTTGAGAGGCGCGTCGGGCTGCGCCCGGCGCGCCTCAACCACCTCGTCAGTCATCAGTGGGCGCGCCGGAGAGGATGTCGCGCAGCCAGTCGCGCGCGTCGATGAAGACCTGGTCGTCGTAGCGGCTCGTGACCTCGACCCGCCGCTTGTCGGCCCGCGGGTACGAGCCGAGGAACTGCACGCTCGGGCTGAACCTCTTGAGGCCGAGCAGCGCATCCGCGACGCGCTCGTCGAGCACGTGCCCGTCGAGGTCGACGATGAAGCGGTAGCGGCCGAGCGCGTCGCCGATGGGCCGCGACTCGAGCAGGCTCAGGTTGACCCCGCGCGTCGAGAACTGCTCGAGCATCTCGACGAGTCCACCCGGCTCGTCGCTCGGCAGCTCGACGACGACGCTCGTCTTGTCGGCACCCGTGCGCGGGGGGATCGCAGCCGAGCGCGAGACGAGCACGAACCGCGTGACCGCCTCGGGGTTGTCGGCGATGTCCTCGGCGAGCACGACGAGCGGGTAGTGCTCGGTGATGCCGGGCGGAGCGATTGCGGCATCCGCGTTCGTCGACTCGAGCAGCTCCGCGGGCGCGGCGACGTTCGAGGTCGACGGGATGTGGCCGTGGCTCGGGAGCGTCGCGTCGAGCCAGAGGTGGCACTGCGCGTACGCCACGGGGTGCGCGTTGATCACGCGCACGTCCTCGAGGCGCGTGCCGGGGCGCGCCACGAGCTGGAAGTTGACCGGCACGAGGTACTCGCCGATGATCCGCAGGCCCGGGATGTTGGCGAGCGCGTCCTGCGTCGCCGAGACCCCGCCCTCGATGCTGTTCTCGATCGCGATCATGGCCGCCGTGCTGCGGCCCGACACGACGTCGTCGAGCGCCTCGCCGACGTTGTTGACGCTGTGCAGTTCGGCGCCTTGCGCCTCGGGCACTTGCGCGAGTGCGACCCACGTGAAGGTTCCGACGGGCCCCAGGTAGCTGTAACGGCGGGGGCTCGGGGGCTCGGTCATGCCAGCGAGCCTATCGGCGTGCCGCCGCGACGCAGCGGATGCCGCCCCACGGCCGGCGCGCGGCATCCGATCCGAATCCCCGCGACAGCGAGCGGTCGCAAGGGAAGAATGAGGGCATGACCTCTCGCGCAGGCACGCCCGCTCAGCCGTCCGACCTCATCGACGTTCACGAGCTCGTCGACGCGTACTACCGGCGCTCGCCCGACATGTCCGATCCCGCGCAACGCGTCGTGTTCGGCACGAGCGGCCACCGCGGGTCGAGCCTCGACGCGGCCTTCACGGAGACCCACATCGCCGCGATCACGCAGGCGATCGTCGAGTATCGCGCGAGCCAGGGCGTCACGGGCCCGCTCTTCGTGGGTGCCGACACGCACGCGCTCTCGGCGCCCGCGCAGACGACGGCGCTCGGCGTGCTCGAGGCGAACGGCGTGCACGCGGTCGCGGACGCGTTCGACGACTTCGTGCCGACGCCCGCGCTCAGCCGCGCGATCATCCGCCACAACACCGACAACCCGGGCGCGCCCCAGGCCGACGGCATCGTCATCACGCCGAGCCACAACCCGCCGCGTGACGGCGGTTTCAAGTACAACCCGCCGCACGGCGGGCCGGCCGACGCGGATGCGACGAGCTGGATCGCGAACCGCGCCAACGAGATCATCGAGGGCGGCAACCGCGAGGTGCGCTTCGCGGAGCCGAGCGCGATCGACACGTACGACTTCCGCGGCGCCTACGTCGACGACCTCGCGAACGTGCTCGACATGCAGGCGATCGCGAGCGCAGGACTCAGGCTCGGTGCCGACCCCCTCGGCGGCGCGAGCGTCGGCTACTGGGCCCTCATCGCCGAGCACTACGGGCTCGACCTCGAGGTCGTCAACCCCGCGGTCGACCCGACCTGGTCGTTCATGACGCTCGACTGGGACGAGAAGATCCGCATGGATCCGTCGTCGCCGTCGGCCATGGCATCCGTCGTCGCGCGCGCGGGCGACTACGCGATCCTCACGGGCAACGACGCGGATGCCGACCGCCACGGCATCGTGACGCCCGACGGCGGGCTCATGAACCCCAACCACTACCTCGCGGTCGCGATCCGGTACCTCTTCACGCACCGCCCCGAGTGGCGCCCGGATGCCGCGATCGGCAAGACGCTCGTGTCGAGCTCGATGATCGATCGCGTCGCGGCCTCGCTCGGTCGACGGTTGTGGGAGGTGCCCGTCGGGTTCAAGTGGTTCGTGCCGGGGCTCGTCGACGGTTCGGTCGGCTTCGGCGGAGAGGAGAGCGCGGGGGCGAGCTTCCTCACCCTCGACGGCCGCGCGTGGACGACCGACAAGGACGGCATCCTGCTCGCCCTCCTCGCGGCCGAGATCCGCGCGGTGACGGGCAAGAGCCCGAGCGAGCTCTACCGCGAGCTGACCGCCGAGTTCGGCGACCCTGCCTACGCGCGCGTGGATGCCGCGGCGACGCCCGAGCAGAAGGCGCGCCTCGGCAAGCTCTCGGGCGACGACATCACGGCGACCGAGCTCGCGGGCGACCCGATCACGGCGAAGCTCTCGCACGCGCCGGGTAACGGCGCGGCGATCGGCGGCGTCAAGGTGCAGAGCGAGCACGCGTGGTTCGCGGCGCGCCCGTCGGGCACCGAGAACGTCTACAAGATCTACGCCGAGTCGTTCCGCGGGCCCGAGCACCTCGCCGAGGTGCAGGCGGAGGCGAAGCGGATCGTGGACGCGGCACTCTCGTCATAGTTCCCGTTCCGCGTGTTTGTTCCCGAACGAACGGGCGCAAACACGCGGAACGGCAACTATCAGGGGTAATTGGGGGCCGGCGGGTAGCCGAAGAACTCCTCCATCGTCTGCACCCCCGTGTCGTGCATCTCCTTCGCGAGCTCCGTCCCGACGTAGCGCACGTGCCACGGCTCGTACTGGTACCCCGTGACATCGGTCTTGCCGTCGGGGTAGCGGATGATGAAGCCGTACTCCCATGCGTGCTGCGCGAGCCACTGCCCCTGTGCCGTCTGCCCGAAGCAGATCTGGAGAGCGCACTCGAGGGGCTTGGCGGAGATGTCCATGACCCATCCGGTCTGGTGCTCGCTATACCCGGGGCGTGCCGTGAGGGTGTCGTTGCCCTGGTAGACGTCGACCTGCGTCTGGTAGCTGCGGTACGCCGACTGCGACTGCATCTGCAGCCCCGTCTCGGCCTGGAACGCCGCGAACATCCGCTCGATCGCGTCGGCCGCCTCGGGCCGCATGCGCGGCTCGTACACGTACGGCACGTTGACGACGCGCAGCTCGGGTGCGTAATCGACGGGCTGCAGGGGGTTGAGCTTGTTGACGATGACCCAGGGGCTCGTCGGGTCGGTGAGCGAGTACTTCGTGGTGTCGAATGTCGGCGTCGGCGTCGGCGTGGGGCTCGGCGTCGGCGTCTCGGATGCCGGCGGCGGCGTGGTCGGCGCGGGCTGCGGAGCCGAGGGGGTCAAGAGCGTCATGATCGCCACCACGAGCGCCACGATGACGACGAGCGCGACGGTCATGAGCACGGCGAAGCGGCGGCGGCGCACGCGCACGGAGGCGCGGCGGCGAGCTCGCGCGGGGTCGCTCGGATCGGGTGCGGACATCGGGGTTCAGCCTACGTCCGGTCGTCGGCGGCTCTCGGCCACGCGCGGTTCGAGGGGTGCCGCCAGACCGGATGGTGCACCCCCGTCCGAGGGTCCGGCGCACGACGCTCGACGTCGCCGTGGGAGCGCTCCCTCATCCGTGAGCGCGCACCGAATCCCGATCTGACCTGGCTTTTCCCATCGTTGCCATTTTGTTGCCCGATCGGCGCTTGACACGCGCGCCGAGCCGTGCGTATCGTTGCCGTCGATTTCGTGGGAGCGCTCTCACGGCCACATCGTGGGAGCGCTCTCATCGGGATCGTCCCCATCCACGCACACAAAGGAGTGACCGTGAAGTTCTCACGACGCACCGCCACTGTTGCTGCGATCGCCGGTACCGCCTCCCTCGCCCTGGTCCTCTCCGGGTGCTCGAGCGATGGTGGCACGGGCGGCGGCGACGAGCAGATCACGCTGACCGTCACGACGTTCGGCACCATGGGTCTCGACGACCTCTACGCGCAGTACGAGGCCGACCACCCGAACATCACCATCAAGGCGACCAACATCGACACGGGCGGCAACGCGCTCACCGACTGGAAGACGAAGCAGGCCTCGGGCGGGCTCCCCGACATCCAGGCTGTCGAAGAGGGCTGGCTCGGCTCGGTCATGGAGGTCTCCGACACCTTCACCGACCTGCGCGACTACGGCGCCGACGACATCAAGGACCGCTGGGTCGACTGGAAGCTCGCTCAGGGCACCGACCCCGAGGGCCGCATCATCGGCTACGGCACCGACATCGGGCCGCAGGGTCTGTGCTACAACGGCAAGCTCTTCGAGGCCGCCGGCCTGCCGAGCGACCGCGAGGCCGTCGCCGAGCTCTTCGGTGGCGAGAACGCGAGCTGGGACACCTTCTTCGAGGTCGGCAAGAAGTACCACGACGCGACCGGCAAGGCGTTCTACGACCAGTCCGGCTTCATCTGGAACTCCTTCGTGAACCAGCAGGAGGAGGGCTACTACAAGAAGGACGGCTCGCTCAACGTCGAGGGCAACTCCACCCTCAAGAACTTCTGGCTGCAGCTCGCTGACGCTCAGAAGGCGGGCCTCTCGGCCAACCAGGCTCAGTGGGACTGGGGTAAGGGCAAGGCCTTCGTCGACGGCACCTTCGCCGTCTTCGTCTGCCCCGGCTGGATGCTCGGGGTCGTGAAGGGCCAGGTCGAGGCGGGCGGCGGCGACGCCACCACCGGTTGGGACTTCGCCGACGTCTTCCCCGGCGGCGCGTCGAACTGGGGCGGCTCGTTCCTCACGGTGCCGACCACGTCGAAGCACCCCAAGGAGGCGGCTGAGCTCGCGGCGTGGCTGACCGAGGCCACGCAGCAGGTCGCGGCCTTCCAGAAGGCGGGCACCTTCCCGAGCGTCCTCGAGGCGCAGAGCGACCCCGGCGTCACGGGCGAGAGCGAGCTGACGGAGTTCTTCAACAACGCTCCCGTCGGCGAGATCCTCGCCTCGCGCGCCGAGGGCGTCATCGCCCAGTTCAAGGGTCCGGATGACGCGCTCATCCAGGAGCAGGTCGTCGGCCCCGCTCGCACCGCGCTCGACGCGGGCGAGGGTGACGGCGAGTCCACCTGGAACACGCTCATCGACACCCTGCACCAGCTGGTCGGCTGACCCGAAAGCCGAACCGACGCGAGGCCCCTCGGAGCCCCCTCCGGGGGGCCTCGCACCCGAGACGAAGAGATCCCGATGACCACGACCTCCTCCGCCACCCGCGCATCCGCGGGCACGCGCGCGCTCACGTTCCGGCAACGCCTCACCCGCGCGGATGTGAAGTACTCGCCGTACGTCTACGTCGCGCCGTTCTTCATCCTGTTCGGGCTCGTCGGCCTCTTCCCGCTCATCTACACCTTCGTCGTCTCGCTCAACGACTGGGATCTGCTCAAGGGTCCCGGCGAGTGGGTGGGCTTCGAGAACTACGTGACCGAGCTCGCCGACCCCTGGTTCTGGAACTCGCTCGGCAACACCTTCAGCATCTTCCTGCTCTCGGCGGTGCCGCAGCTCGTCGCCGCGACGTTCATCGCGGCCGTGCTCGACCAGAACCTGCGGGCGCAGTCGTTCTGGCGGCTCAGCATCCTGCTGCCCTATGTCGTGACGCCCGCAGCCGTCGCCCTCATCTTCTCGAGCATCTTCTCCGAGGACTACGGCCTCGTGAACAACCTGCTCGCCAACTTCGGGATCGACCCGATCCTCTGGAAGCACGACACGCTCCCCGGCCACGTCGCGATCGCGACCATGGTCAACTGGCGCTGGACGGGCTACAACGCGCTCATCCTCCTCGCCGCGATGCAAGCCGTGCCGACGGAGCTCTACGAGTCGGCGTCGATCGACGGCGCGGGACGCTTCCGCCGCTTCTTCTCGATCACGCTCCCGAGCATCCGCCCGACCTTCATCTTCGTGCTCATCACGGCGACGATCGGCGGTCTGCAGATCTTCACCGAGCCCAAGCTCTTCGACGCGACGCGCGCGACGCCGGGCGGGGCCTACCACCAGTTCGAGACGACGACTCTCTACATCTGGAACATGGCCTTCAACCAGGACCACTTCGGACGGGCCTCGGCGATCGCCTTCATCCTGCTCGTGATCATCGTGCTCATCGGGCTCGTCAACTACTTCCTCTCCAAGGGGATCGCGTCGAACGAGACGAAGGTCTCGCGCCGGCGCACGGCGAAGCGCCTCGAGCGCTACCGCGCCGCGGGCCGCACGGCCGTCCCCGCATCCATCGAGATCCAGCAGGAGCGCTGAGCCATGACGACCGCAACCGCATCGCGCCCCCTCGCGGCCCCGCGCACGCGCCGCCGCATCCGCGGGCAGAAGCCCGGCTTCCTCACCTACGGCCTGCTCACGGCGTGGTTCCTCGGCAGCGCCTACCCCCTGTGGTGGTCGTTCGTCGCGGGATCGAGCGACACGACGGTGCTCACGCTCTCGTATCCCCCGCTGCTGCCGGGCGGCAAGTTCTTCGAGAACGCGGCCGAGGTCTTCAACACGATCGACTTCTGGCGCGCGCTCAGCGTGAGCCTCATCGTCGCGAGCACGATCACGATCTCGGTGCTGTTCTTCTCGACCCTCGCGGGCTACGCCTTCGCGAAGCTGCGCTTCCGCGGGCGCAACGGGCTCATGCTCTTCGTGATCCTGACGCTCGCCGTGCCGACGCAGCTCGGCATCATCCCGCTCTTCATCCTCATGAAGCAGTTCGGCTGGACGGGCTCGATCGGCGCGATCATCGTGCCGACCCTCGTGACGGCGTTCGGCGTCTTCTTCATGCGGCAGTACCTCGTCGATGTCATCCCCGACGAGCTCATCGAGGCGGCGCGGATGGATGGCGCGAGTCAGTTCCGCACGTTCTGGCACGTGGGCGTCCCCGCCGCGCGCCCCGCGATGGCTGTGCTCGGCCTCTTCACCTTCATGACGGCGTGGACCGACTACTTGTGGCCGCTCATCGTCGCGGGATCCAACCCCACGCTGCAGGTCGCGCTCAGTCAGCTGCAATCGGCGAAGTACGTCAACTACACGATCGTGCTGTGCGGCGCCGTGCTCGCGACGATCCCGCTGCTCATCCTGTTCTTCTTCGCGGGACGCCTGCTCGTCTCGGGCATCATGGCCGGGGCGGTGAAGGGCTGATGGCGCTCGCTCTGCCCGACGGCTTCGACTGGCCGGCCGGGTTCCTCTGGGGTGCCGCGACAGCCGCGGCTCAAGTCGAGGGTGCCGCCCACGAAGACGGCAAGCTCGACTCCATCTGGGACCACTTCGCGCGCACACCCGGCAACGTCGCGAACGGCGACACCCCCGAGCGCGCGGTCGACCACTACCACCGGATGCCGGAAGACGTCGCGCTCATGTCGAGCCTCGGCCTCGACTCCTACCGCTTCTCGGTGAGCTGGGCGCGCGTCAAGCCTGCGGACGGTCCGGTGAACGCCCGCGGCCTCGACTTCTACAGCCGCCTCGTCGACGAGCTGCTCGACCACGGCATCCTGCCCTGGCTCACGCTGTACCACTGGGACATGCCGCAGGCCGTCGAGGAGACGGGCGGGTGGGCGAACCGTGACACCGCGCAGCGCTTCCTCGACTACACGATCGCCGTGCACGAGGCGCTCGGCGACCGCGTGACGCACTGGACGACCTTCAACGAGCCCCTGTGCTCCTCGCTCATCGGCTATGCGGGGGGCGAGCATGCACCCGGCCGGCAGGAGCCGCGTGCCGGACTCGCCGCGTTGCACCACCAGCACCTCGCGCACGGTCTCGCGGCGCAAGAGCTGCGCGCGCGCGGCGCCGAGCAGATCGGCATCACGCTCAACCTCACGAATGCCGTGCCGAACGATCCCACGGATCCCGTCGACCTCGACGCGGCGCGCCGCCTCGACGCCCTCTGGAACCGCGCGTACCTCGAGCCGATCCTGCTCGGGGCGTACCCCGCCGACTTCCTCGAGGATGTCGCGGCCCACCGCTTCGAGGAACTCGTGCGCGACGGCGACCTCGAGACGATCCACCAGAGGATCGACTTCCTGGGCGTCAACCACTACCACGACGACAACGTGTCGGGGCATCCGCTCCCCGCCGACCACCCCACGGGCCTCGCCCCGACCGACAAGAAGACCTCGTCGTGGTTCGTGGGCTCGGAGTTCATCACGACGCCGACGCGCCATCTGCCGCAGACCGCGATGGGCTGGGAGATCAACCCCGACGGCCTGCGCACGTTGCTCGTGCGCCTCGGTCGCGAGTACCCGCAGCTGCCGCCCCTCTACATCACCGAGAACGGCTCGGCCTGGGATGACGTTGTGGCGCCCGACGGTCAGGTGCACGACGCGCAGCGCGTCGAGTTCCTCGAGCGCCACCTCGAGGCCGTCGCGCACGCGATCGCCGAGGGCGCGGATGTGCGGGGCTACTTCGCGTGGTCGCTCATGGACAACTTCGAGTGGGCATGGGGCTACGACAAGCGGTTCGGCATCGTGTACGTCGACTACGAGACGCAAGAGCGCATCGTGAAGGATTCGGGCCGGGCATTCGCCGCGATCGCCTCGGGCGCGCGTACCCTCGCCTCATAGGATGAACGGGCCGACCCCGGCCAGGAGGATTCCGCGATGACCCCGGACCAGCACGGCAGTGCGCCGACGCTCGAGCAAGTCGCGAAAGCGGCGGGTGTCTCGCGCTCGACCGTCTCGCGCGTCATCAACGACTCCCCCAAGGTGACGCCCGAAGCGCTCGCCGCCGTGCGCAAGGCGATCGACGAGCTCGGCTACGTGCCGAACCGCGCGGCCCGCATCCTCGCGAGCCGGCGCACGCAGTCGATCGCCCTCGTGATCCCCGAGAACACGGCGCGCTTCTTCGCCGATCCGTACTTCGCGACGGTCGTGCAGGGCATCGCGATGTACCTCTCCGACACCGACTACACGCTGAGCCTCGTGATCGCGGCCGAGAAGGACGGCGAGAAGACGCGGCGCTACCTGCAGGCGGGCAATGTCGACGGCGCGCTCATCCTCTCGCACCACTCCGATGACCGCTCCTACACGCAGCTCGCGCGCTCGATTCCCGTCGTCTTCGGCGGGCGGCCCATGAGCCAGGAGGGCTCGGAGGCCTACTACATCGACGTCGACAACGTCTCGGCCGCGCGCGCGATCACCGAGCGCCTCGTCGAGAAGGGGCGTCGGCGCATCGCGACGATCGCCGGCCCCGCCGACATGTCCGCGGGGCTCGACCGCCTCGAGGGCTGGCGACAGGCGCTCGACGCGGCCGGCATCCCGACCGACCTCGTGGAGCACGGCGACTTCAGCCCCGCGGGCGGCGAGGCCGCCATGCGACGCCTGCTCGAACGCGACGCGGGCATCGACGGCGTCTTCGCGGCGAACTCGCTCATGGCGCAAGGCGCGCTCAACGTGCTGCGGGCGGCGGGACGCGCCGTTCCGCACGACCTGGGCTTCGTGACGTTCGACAACGATTACGCCGCCCAGTCGTCGAACCCGCCCCTCACGACCGTCGAGCAGCCGACCGTCGAGCAGGGCCGCCGCATGGTCGACGTGCTGCTGCACCTCATCGACGGAGGCACGGCCTCGCAAGTCACGATGATGCCGACGCGCATCATCGAGCGCGGGAGCGAATGATCACGTAGCGTCGAGCCATGGATCAGGTCGTCGACGTCCCGGAACGCAGCCGCTTCGTGCTCGAGCGCGACGGCGAGCCGATCGGCAAGGCGCTCTACCGCCGCGAGCCCGGTGTCATCACGTTCACGCACACCGAGGTGGACCCCGCGATCCAGGAGCGCGGCCTCGGCTCCCTGCTCGCGAAGTCGGCCCTGGATGCCGTGGCCGCCGAGGAGGGCACGCGCGTCGTGGCGCAGTGCCCGTTCATCGCGGCGTACATCGAGCGGCATCCGGAGTATCAGCCGCTGCTGACACGCTAGCCTCGCCGCGCCACGAGCGCGCGCCCGCCGATACCTGCCGCAGCGACGAGCACGGCGACGACAAGCGGCGGCAACGCGAGCTCGGGCATGAGCAGCGCCATGCGGAACACTCCCCACCCGTAGTCGAGCATCTCGAGCGGGTAGCGCAGCATGATGCGCGAGGAGACGGCCGAGGTCACCGCCGTCGCGAGCGGCGGCACGACCCACAGCAGCACGAGGCTCACGACGGCTGCGACGATGCGGCCCGGCGTGCGGATGCCGCCCCACGCGATCGCGAGGCCCACGAGCACGGGGGAAACCCATCGCAGCACCGAGAGCACTCCGCCGTACGCGACCGTGACGGGCACGATGCCGACGGGCGGGAAGAACGCGCCGATCCACCAGTTGACGGCGAGCGCGCCGAGTACGAGCCCGACGACCGCCCCCGCGCGAGGGGCGCGCGCGATGATCCCGAATGCGACGAGCCCGACGACGACACCGAACACGGAGGCGGCGATGCACGCGACGAGGTAGAACGCGCCCTCGCTGCTGCGCTCGAGGCCGCGATCGACCGTCTGGGCGGTCTGCACGATCGCGATGACCTGCACGGCCGCGAGGCCGACGGCCGCGGCGACGGGCGCGCGCGAGGGGAGGCGTGCCGCGAGCGCGCGCACGGCGAGGCCGGCGGCCGCAGCGCCGACGACGAGCATCCCGATGACCGTCGTGACCGTGTACTGGCTGAAGGGGAGGAACGCCACGGGCATCTGACCCGGCAGCGTCTCGAACGCCCACAGGTTCTGCAGCGGCAGCCGCATCCCCGTGATGATCCAGGGCAGGAGGCCGAGGAGCGCCCCCGCGATGCCGATGCCGACGCTCGCGAACGCGCCGCGCCACTGGGGCGGCCGCACGGGTGCGGGCTCGGGGAAGGCGGGCGGGGCGACCTGCTCGGTGCTCATCCGTCCACGCTAGCCGTCGCAATCGCAGGCCGGATCATCCTGCAGACCGAGGTGGCGGGTGGCCGACCGCGATCCAGCCTGTAGCTGCGACGCGTCAGCGCCGATCCGAGAGGTCGATGCGCACACGTCCCGCCTCGAGGTCGAGCGGACCGTCGCCCGGCGCGGGAGCGGGAGCTGGCAGCTCGGTCTCGGCGGCCGCGATCTTCTGCGCCTCGTGCTTGGTGGGGTGGAAGACCTCGTCGGCGAACCCGAGGGCGCCGTTGCCGGATCCGCGGCCGTTCGTACCCCGCAGCTCGATCCAGCCGCGCCACTGCGCGACGGCGATCGCGCCGACGAACACGGCACCCAGCACGACCCAGCCCCACCACGGCATCCGCCCAGGGTACGTGGCGAATCCGTGATGACGCTGACGGCTCAGCGCGTCGCGGGTTCGATGGTCGTCCAGCCGCCGCCGAACTTGGGCTCCCGCCCATCCCCCGACGAGGTGCCCGTGAGCCTCCGCCGCACCCACGGCACGACGTGCGCGCGGTAGTAGGCGACGCCGTGCGGCGCGTCGTGCGGCGCGGCCCCGGACAGGTCCCACCACTCGCGTGGCCGCGCGACGCCGAGCGCGTCGAGCACGCGCGCCGCGACCCGGTGGTGGCCGCGCGTGTTCATGTGCAGGCGGTCGTCCGACCAGAACCGCGGCGTCGCGAGCTCCTCGTCGAACCAGTTGTAGGCGCGGATGATGTCGGGCCGGTCGGCGAGGTGCCGCTCGACAGCGCGCGAGAGCACGTCGCCCCGGCGCTTCATGACGCGCCCCATCGGCAGCTGCCGCGTGGGGTCGGCACCCGAGAGCAGGATGAGCGCCACGCCCTCCTCGTCGCAGCGCCGCACGACGTGCGCGAAGAGCTCGACGATGCGGTCGACATCCGCACGGGGCCGCAGGATGTCGTTGCCGCCGCCGTTGAACGAGAGGTGCGTAGGCCCGAGGGCGAGGGCCGGCTCGAGCTGCTCGGTGACGATCGGCTCGATGAGCTTGCCGCGGATGGCGAGGTTGGCGTACTCGATCGGCTCGCCGAGCGCCGTCGCCCATCCCTCGGCGACGAGATCGGCCCAGCCGCGCACGCGACCGTCGGGCAGCTCGTCGCCGACCCCCTCGGTGAAGGAGTCGCCAATCGCGACGTAGCGGACCTCAGTCACTGATCGAGCCTACGATCTCTCGCGCATAGACATGTCTCTGGCCCGATGGACACCCGCGCACCGCTGTCTATCGGGGCGCAGACATGTCTAAGGATGAGAACGGCGGGGGATGATGAGCGGGCGACCGTCGCGCACGAGCACCTCGACCGACAGCTGGTAGACCTCGGAGACGAGCTGCTCCGTGAGCACCTCCGCGGGCGTGCCGAGGGCCCGCATCCGCCCCGCCTCGAGCAGGGCCACGCGATCGGCGTAGGCGCCCGCGAGCGAGAGGTCGTGCAGCACGACGACGACCACGCGACCCTCGCGCGCGAGCTCGCGGGCGATGCCCAGCACGTCCTCCTGGTGCCGCAGGTCGAGCGCGGCGGTCGGCTCATCGAGCAGCACGACGGGCGTCTCCTGCGCGAGAACCCGCGCGAGCGAGACGCGTGCCCGCTCACCGCCCGAGAGCTCGGTGAAGCGGCGGTCCACGAGGTGCGCGACGTCGGTGCGCTCGAGCGCCGCCGCGATCGCGGGCTCGTCGAGCTCACGCGCCGCCGTGCGCGCCCACGGGCTGCGCCCCATCTCGACAACCTCGGCGACGCGGAACGGAAAGCTCACGGCGTTGTCCTGAGTGAGCACCGCGCGGATGCGAGCGAGCTCGAGCGGGTGATACGACTCGATCGGCCGGCCGTCGACCGTGACCGTGCCGGCATCCGGATGCCGCTCCCCCGCGAGCGCGGCGAGAAGCGTCGACTTGCCCGCACCGTTCGGCCCGACGAGCGCGAGCAGCTCGCCGCCCGCGACCTCGAGGTCGACGCCGTCGACGGCCCGGCGTCCCCCGAGCGCGACCGTGACACCCTCGGCGCGGATCATGCCCACCCTCCCGATGCGCGACGCTGCCGCCAGAGGAGCACGAAGAAGAACGGACCGCCGATGAGCGAGGTGAGCAGGCCGATCGGCAGCTCGGCGCCCGCGACGACGGTACGCGCGAGCAGGTCGGCCACGACGATGAGCAGCGCGCCGCCGAAGGCGCTCGCCGTGAGGAGCGCGCGGTGCGAGGGGCCGAGGATCATGCGCATGAGGTGCGGGATCACGAGGCCCACGAACGAGATGATGCCGACGAACGCGACGGCCGCACCCGTGAGAAGCGCCACGAGAACGATCGACCAGAAGCGCAAGCGCTCGACGTCGATGCCGAGGTGGCGCGCGTTGCGCTCGCCGAGCGACAGGATGTCGTAGCGGCGACCCAGCGCGAGAGCCGCGAGCGTGCCGATCACGGCGACGACGAGCACGAGGAGCGCCTCGCGCCACAGCGAGCCCGAGAGCGAGCCCAGCTGCCAGAACACGATCTGCTCGCGGCTCGCGCTGCCCGCCATGAAGAGCAGGAAGGCGAGCCCCGCGCCGCCGAAGGCGTTGACGGCGATACCCGTGAGCAGGAGCGTGACGACCTCGGTGCGCCCGTTCGCGCGCGAGACCCCGTAGACGAGGAGCGTCGCGCCGAGGCCGCCCGCGAAGGCGAGGAGCGCGATCGTCCACTCGCCGAGCGCGAGCATGCCCGTGACGATCGCGAGCGCGGCGCCGAGCGCGGCGCCCGACGAGACGCCCACGACGCCGGGCTCCGCGAGCGGGTTGCCGAACACGGCCTGCATGACGGCGCCCGCGACCGCGAGAGCCGCGCCGACCGCCATGGCCATGACGATGCGGGGGAAGCGGATGACCCACAACGCCGCCTCGGTCGTCGGGTCGTCGGGCGCCCATCCGTTCGGGATGCCGAGCGCGCGCAGGAGCGAACCCACGACCTCCGGAACGCTCACCCCGAACTGCCCCACGACGGCCGACACGAGGACGGCGGCCACGAGCAGCACGGCGAGCGTGATCCCGACGACCGCGCGGCGCCGGGCCGGATGTGCGGGGGCGCTCACGGAACCCGGTAGAGCCACTCGTCGGTCGCGAACTTCTCGGCGACGAGCTGTTCGGCGCGCGCGTACTCGGCTGCGGTGATCTCACCCTCGTGCAGGCCGTGGAGCGAGCGGAAGGTCTCGATCATGCGCTCGATGATGGCCTCGCGCGGCAGCCCCGTCTGGCTGCGCAGCGGGTCGACGCGCTTCTGGGCCGACTTGGTGCCCTTGTCGCTGAGCTTCTCGCGCCCGATGCGCAGCACTTGCACCATCTTGTCGGCGTCGATGTCATACGACATCGTCACGTGGTGCAGCACGGCCCCGTCGGCGAGGCGCTTCTGCGCGGCGCCCCCGATCTTGCCCGCGGGGCTCGCGATGTCGTTGAGGGGCTGATACGTCGCCTCGATGCCGAGCGAACGCAGGGCGACGAGCACCCAGTCGTCGAGGTAGGCGTAGCTCTCGGCGAAGCTCATGCCCTGCACGAGCTCGATGGGCGCGTAGAGGGAGTAGGTGATGATCGAGCCGGCCTCCATGAACATCGCGCCGCCGCCCGAGATGCGGCGCACGACGGGGATGCCGTACTTCGCCGCGTTCTCCGGGTCGACCTCGTTGCTCACCGACTGGAAGCTGCCGATGACGACGGCCGGCTCGTTCCACTCCCAGATGCGCAACGTGGGCTTCCGGCGGCCGGCGCCGACCTCCTCCGCGAGCACCTGGTCGAGGGCGAGATGCGTCACGGGGCTGAGCGGGCCGGGGTGCACGAGCTCCCAGTCGTAGTCGCGCCAGCTCGTCGCGCGGTGCACGGCACGACGTACGGCCGTCGCGATCGCCGCAGCGTCGAAGCCGAGCAGCACCGCGCCATCCGGCAGCGCGCGTTCGACGGCGGCCGCGAGCACCTTGCCGTCGGCATCCGCCGGGAGCCCCGAAAGGGCCGCGTCGATGAGGGGCAGCGCGTCGTCGGGCTCGAGGAAGAAGTCGCCGGAGAGCCGCACCTCGGAGAGCCGTCCGTCGACGACATCGAGGTCGACCACGACGAGCTTGCCGCCGGGGACCTTGTACTCGCCATGCACGACCTCAGCCTAGCCGCGCGGGGTTAGGTTCGCCTTACCGCCGAGAAGCGGCCGGGGTGCGCATGGCTCCCCGGCCGCCTCCTTCCGGTCAGCTGCTCACGCAGACGCCGTCGTTCAGGAAGAACAGCAGCGGTTCATCCGCACCGCCCGGCGTGGATGCGATGAAGCCGATCGTGATCCGTTCGCCCGGACGGATGACACGGTTCCACGCGAGGTTCGTCGCGAGCTGCTGCCCGCCCTTGCTCGCGTAGCTCGCGCTCCACCCGTTCGCGATCGACCAGCCATCGGGGAACGCCCAACGAAGGGTCCAGCCGTCGACGGGCCTTGTGCCCGTGTTGCGGATCCACAGCTGCACGTTCGCGCCACCCGGCCACGTGCCGTGCACCGTGTAGTCGACCGCGCATGCCGGGCGCGACACCGCGGGGTTCGCGAGTGCGATGAGCTCGGCCGCCTGCTCGGGGAACCACTGGCCCGCAGGCGGGTCGATCATGCCGCGCTCGGGATCGGTGGGGCCGCCCGTGCCGCGATAGCACTGGCCGTCCGACTCGCCGGGCACCTTGATCCACAAGTACGCGTCGATGATGGGGTCGCCCGTGTCGGCGGTCGGCGCGAGGCCGAGGCCCGCGCCGGGCGGGTTGCACCAGGCCTCGGGGTCGGAGTACGCACCGGCGGGCGGCGTCCACGGACCCGTGCCGTTGCGGCTCGTGTCGATGACGACGTGCGGCTGCCGCGCGGGATCGCGCGCGAGGCCCGTGTCGGCGAACGCCTGGTCGAAGGCGGCGTCGCTCAGCCCCCACGTCGAGAAGTCGTCGGGGTTCGCCGGGTAGTACTGGCTCGCACACCACTCGCGCTGCCACCAGCTGTTGAGGTCGAGGTAGACGCAGTCCGAGATCCAGTGGCCGTACTTCACGAGGCGCTCGGTCTCGATGTAGTTCGAGGCGTTGAGGAAGAACCCGTCGGCGTTCTCGATGTCGGCCTTGATGAGTCGGTCGGTCGCGTCGCCGACCCCGAGCCACGCGCTGTGCGTTCCGTCCAGGTAGACGGCCGCGTTCGGCAAGGCCGCAAGGCTGTCGACCGCGTAGCGTAGTTGGGCGAAGCGATCGCTCGCCGCGGTCGCCGGATCGGCCTCGGCCGGCTGACACCAGTCCTGCGTGCCGTTGATCGTCGTGTACCACGGGATGATGCCGAGGCCGTCGGGCTCGAGCACGACGATGACCTCGCGGTCGCCGATGCCCGCGACGGCGCCGTCGATCCAGGCCTCGTACTCGGCCGTGCTCGTGGCGCCGCCCGCGGAGTACTGGGCGCAGTCACGGAACGGCAGGTTGTAGAGCACGATGACGGGCACGTCACCCGCGGCGCTCGAGCCGTCGAGCAGCTCGTCGACGCCCGCCTGCACCTCGGCCGGCGTGCCCTTGGTGAACCACGTGGCCGACGGGAACGAGGCGAGCAGTTGTGCGTCGGCGCGCGCTTGGCCGCTGAGGGCCGCGGCCGCCTCGGCGGTCGTGCTCGTGGGGTTGACGTAGAAGCTCGTCGTCGGATCGACGACGTCGTTCGCCGCGGATGCCGCGGTCGCGGGGAGTGCGGAGAGGACGAGGGCTGCCGCGGCGATGACCGCGCCGGCCGCTCGCCTCGTCGTTGAGGCGTGCATGGATGTTCCTCCGGGGGGTGGACTCGTGTGGTGGCGGCCGTTCTGTGGGAGCGCTCCCACGGAGCGGGCCGTGCGGATATAGTGGCGCGTCGCGCGGGGCGGGTCAAGAGGGCATGTGGGCGTCGAGCCACGTCACGACGTCGGCGCGCACCTCGGCCTGGTTCGTCTCGTTGAGCATCTCGTGACGCCCCCCGGGGTAGATCGTGACCGTGACATCCGTGAGCCCGCCGCGCTTCTCGTACGCCGCTGCGAGCTTGCGCACGCTCCTCGGCCCGCCGAGCGGGTCCTCCTCGCCGATCATGATGAGCATCGGCAGGTCGCGCGTGAGCCGCTTGGGCGTGCCGAGCAGGCGCATGGCATCCGCGACGCCGAAGAGCTCGATGACCTTCGCGTCGAAGGTAAGCGGGTCGGCCGCGAACGCCGCCCACACCTCCGGATCGCGCGAGAGCCACTCGTGCCCCGTCGTGCCGAGGTGCTTGTGCTTCGCGTTGAGGTCGCCGCCGTTCATGTCGGTGAGGGTGCGGTAGGCGGTGGCCGAGAGGATCACGGCGTCGTAGCGGGCGGCATCCGTTCCGATCATCTTCTGCGCGAAGAGCGAGCCAAGGCTGTGCCCGAAGAGCACGAGGGGCACGCCGGGGTTCGCCTCGCGGATGATGCTCGTGAGCTGCTCGACCGCCGCGATGGCTGCGCGCACACCACCGGGACCGAGCCGTCCGAGCTTCGCGTGGTCGTCACCCCATTGGCCGAGACCCGTCGCGCCGTGTCCCCGATGATCGTCGGCGTAGACGCTGTAGCCGGCCGCCGCGAGCGCCTGCGCGAAGCGCTCGTAGCGCGTCGCGTACTCGCCGACGCCGTGCAGGAGCTGCACGATCGCGCGCGGCGCATCCGCTCGCCAGACGTAGTAGTGGATCGTCACACCGTGCGCGTCGACGAAGGTGTGCTCGGTGCGGGTCACGTCGGTCATGAGGGCCTCCTCGCCGCTCCGAGCGTAGCGGCGGCGGGCGCGGCACAGGCTCCTTGCGGTCGAGGGGAGCATGATGGAGGGGATGAGCCAGATGTTCCGGTCCTTTGCGACGCGGAACTACCGCATCTGGTTCGCGGGCGCGCTCGTCTCGAACGTCGGCACCTGGATGCAGCGCATCGCGCAGGACTGGCTCGTGCTCGCCGAGCTCACCGACGACGACGCCGTCGCGGTCGGCGTCGTCATGGCCCTGCAGTTCGGGCCTCAGCTCGTGCTCCTGCCCGTCACGGGATGGGTCGCCGATCGCTTCGACCGCCGCCATGTGCTCGCCGTGACCCAGGCCGCGATGATGCTGCTCGGCGCCGGCCTCGGCCTGCTCACGATCCTCGGCGTCGTGCAGCTGTGGATGGTGTTCGGGTTCGCGCTCGGCCTCGGCGTCGCCGCCGCCTTCGACTCCCCCGCACGCCAGGCCTTCGTCGGCGAGCTCGTCGACGACGCCTCGCTCGCGAACGCCGTGGCGCTCAACGCCGCGTCGTTCAACACGGCGCGCCTCATCGGACCCGCGGTCGCCGGCATGCTCGTGGCCGCCGTCGGATCGGGTTGGGTGTTCCTCATCAACGCGGCGACCTTCATCGCCGTGCTCGTCTCGATCTGGGCGCTGCGGCCATCCGAGTTCACGCCCTTCACCCGCAAGGCTCGCGGGCGCGGTCAGATGCGCGCGGGGTTCCGGTACGTGCGGCGGCGACCCGACATCCTGCTCGTCTTCGCGATGGTCTTCCTCACGGGAACGCTCGGCTACAACTTCCCCATCTACACCTCGACGATGGCGAAGGTCGAGTTCGGCGAGGGGCCCGAGGAGTTCGGATGGCTCTCGTCGGCGCTCGCGATCGGCTCGGTCGCCGGCGCGCTCATCGCCGCGCGTCGCGAGCGCCCCCGGCTGCGCACCGTGACCCTCGCGAGCTTCGGCTTCGGCCTCTCGCTCGGCGCCGCCGCCCTCGCCCCCGAGCCGTGGAGCTTCGGCGCCCTGCTCGTGATCGTGGGGTTCACGGGCATCACGATGATGAACACCGCGAACGCCTACGTGCAGACGACGACGGCACCGTCGATGCGCGGGCGCGTGCTCGCGCTCTACCTCGCGATCTTCCTGGGCGGCACCCCGATCGGTGCACCCCTCGTCGGGGCCATCGCGGATGCCGCGGGGCCACGGTGGGCGATCGCCGCGGGAGCGGCATCCGGGCTCGTCGCGGCGGCGATCGCCGCCGTCTTCTACGTGCGCACGCGCGAGGTGCGCGTGCGGTGGTCCCGCCAGGGACGCTGGCCCATCACGGTGTCGGCCGCGACGCCCGCCGACCGCGATACGGCAACTCAGGAGATCGCGATCGTCGAGGCGGGCACGCAGCGCTGAGCCCGGGCCGCGAGATGACGCGAGGAGAATGAACGGCATGTCGACCACCACGACAGAACCCGCCGAGCAGCCCCTCGTCGCGCGCATCGGGGCGAGCGCGCGCACGACCGAGTCGCGCGCCCTCATCGTCGCGACCGCCGCCTTCGCGCTCGCCGTCATCGTCGCGTTGCCGGGCGTCGGGATGCGTTCGCTTCCCATCGCGGGGGCCTGGTCGCTCGGCGCGTGGGCGGCCGCGATCGGGGCGGGCGCCTCGGCCCTCGCGTTCGTCGTCGGCTACTTGCTGCCCGCGCCCGGCTCGACGCGTCGCGATCGGCCCGAGCGCGGGGTGTGGCGCCTCGTCGTCGACATCGTCGCTCTCGCCCTCGCGCACGGCTTCACGACGCTCCTGCTGCTCGAGGGCATCTCGATCGTCGTCGCCCACGCCTTCATCGGCGCCGACGTGTTCGCCGTCAGCTCGATGCTGCTCATCGGCGCGAGCGCGGCGATGGCCGCCTACATCTCCTTCATCTCGGCGGCCGAGATGACGACGACGCGCGTCGCGACCGTGCTCGCCGTCTACCTCGTCGTGGGCGTCTTCGCCGCGATGCTCTCCACCTCGGATGCCGACTGGTGGCAGAAGAACATCTCGGCGCTCGGCATCGGCGACGACTTCTCGAGCTGGGTCTTCAACATCACGCTCATCGTCGGAGGCGCCGTCATCACGGCCATCGCGCGGTATCTCACGGTCGAGCTCCACGCGAGCGGCATGGCGCGTGCGCCGCACGAGGCCGACCGTCGCCGCGAACGTACGCGCATCCGGATCATGCGCAGCGCCCTCATGCTGCTCGGCACCTTCCTCACCCTCGCGGGCGTGTTCCCCGTCAACTGGGTCGAGTGGGTGCACAACACTTTCGCGACCGGGCTCGTCGTGATCTTCGCGGACATGGTCGTCGCGCTTCCGTGGATCGTGCCCCGGATGCCGGGCGTCTTCGTGATCGCGGGCTACGTCTTCCTGGGCGTCGTGCTGTTCGCGAGCGTGCTCTTCGCGCTCGGCGTCTACACGCTCACGGCCGTCGAGATCATCGGCTTCTCGCTCATCGTCACGTGGCTCATCGTGCTCATCCGCAACATCTCGGCGGGCGCCGACGACTCCGAGCGCGCGTGATGCGTACGCTCGCCCTGTGAAGTCGTTCGACGAGCTCGTGGCAGAGGCCGTCACCGCCGACGTCGACGGGTGGGGCTTCTCGTGGCTCGACGGGCGAGCGCGCGAGGAGCGGCCGCCGTGGGGGTACGCGCGCCTTCTCGCGGCTCGCCTCGCACGCGTCCACTCGGCGCTCGACATCGACACGGGTGGCGGCGAAGTGCTCGCCGAGGCGCCCGTGCTGCCCGCTCGCACGGTCGTGACCGAGGGCTGGCCGCCCAACGCACGCCGCGCGCGCGAGCTGCTCGCGCCCCGCGGCGTCGAGGTTCTCGAGACGGCGGGAGCGGCGCTTCCCGTGCCATCCGAGTCGTTCGAGCTCGTGAGCTCGCGCCACCCGGTGGCGCCGAACTGGCGCGAGATCCACCGCGTGCTCGCGCCGGGCGGAAGCTACCTCGCGCAGCACGTCGGGCCGGCATCCGCGTTCGAGCTCATCGAGTTCTTCCTCGGGCCGCTCGGCCCGCAGCGCGCCGCACGCGACCCGGATGCCGAGGCGGTCGCAGCTCGCGAGGCCGGGCTTGTGGTCGAACGCCTCGAGCGCGCACGTTGCCGCATGGAGTTCCACGACGTCGGAGCGGTCGTCTGGATCCTGCGGAAATGCATCTGGTGGGTTCCCGACTTCTCGGTCGAGCGGTACGAGTCCCGCCTGCGCGAGCTCGACGCCCTCATGCGCGAGGCCGGCCCGTTCGTCGCGCACTCGACGCGCCACCTCATCGAGGCGCGCCGCCCCTAGTCGGTCTGCGCCGCCCCGCCGCCGGACGTAGCGTGGAGGCATGGCCGAGAACGACGGCGACGCGATCCGCGCAGCCTTGCGCTACCGGCTCGAGCGCTTCCGTCGCGAGCAGCTCGGCGAAGAGGTCGAGCCCGACGCCGAGCAACGGGAGGCGACGGATGCCGAGCGCGCCCTCGCGACGGAGGTCGCCATCCAGCAGGCCATGCGGCGCGGCGACTTCGAGAACCTGCCGGGCGCCGGCAAGCCGCTGCCGGGCATCGGCGACGGCCGTCACGACCCCGACTGGTGGATCCGCCGCAAGATCGAGCGCGAGCAGTTGCGCGGGCTCGGACCGGCGGCGCTCACGCTGCGCACCGAGGATGCCGAGCTCGAGGACCGCCTCGACGAGCTCACGCGCGCGGATGACGTGCGCGCCGCGCTCGAGGACTTCAACGCGCGCGTCATCGAAGCCCGCCGCCAGCTGCTCGGGGGGCCGCCTGTCATCACGCAGCCGCGCGACGTCGATCGCGAGCTCGCCGCGTGGCAGGAGCGCCGAGCGGCACGGGCTGCCGAGCGCGCAGAGCAGCCGGCGCCGGAGCCCGCGCGCCCACGACGACGACGCCGCATCCGCCGCGCTTCGAGCCCCTGAGCCCCGGCTACGGCCGCGGCTCGCGCGCGTCGTAATGGCGGAACGTCGACTGCACGCGAACGAGCACGGCGATGATCGCGATGATCGCGAGGCCCCCGGCGATGGGCGGGAACCACAGCGTCGTGACGACCGCGAGGCCGCCCGCGATCATGTCGCCGATGCGCGGCCCACCCGTGACGACGACGATGAAGATGCCCTGCAGGCGACCGCGCATCTCGTCAGGTGCCGCGGTGAGCAGCATCGTCGAGCGGAAGATCGCGCTCACCTCGTCGGCGGCGCCGGTTCCCGCGAGTGCCACGGCCGCGAGCAGGAGGAGCGGCAGGTTCACCTGGCGCCAGTCGTCGCCCACGGGGCCGAACCATCCGGTCGCCGCGACAGCGAGCACGACGCCGAAGAGCGCCGTGAAGGCGCCGAACACCATGATCGCTCGGCCGATCGCGACGCCGTAGCGATGAACATGCGCGACGGGGCCGCTGAAGAGCCCCGTGAGGAAGGTGCCGACGGCCGTCGCAGCGGTGAGCACTCCGACGGTCACCGAGCCGCCCCCGAGCACACTCGCCCCGATCGCGGGAAGCAGCACGTAGGGGCGTCCGAGGCTCATCGCGACGATGTCGACGATGAAGCTCATGCGGATGTTGGGCGCCGCCCGGAGGAAGCGGATGCCGTCGCGCAGCGACTCCCAGCCGGGGCGCGCGGTCGCCCGCAGGGGCGGCAGCTTCGGCAGGCCGAGCACGCCGAGGAAGCCCGCCGTGAAGAGCACGGCGTCGACGGCGAAGGTGAGCGGGAAGCCCATCGTCGCGACGAGCACGCCCGCGAGCGCGGGCCCGATCGTGAGCTGGAGCCCGAAAGCGATGCCGTTGAGCGCGTTCGCGCGCGCGACCATATGCTCGGGCACGATGCGCGGCGTCACGGAGCTGCGGGTCGCGCTCGAGATCGTCGAGGCGACGGCGTTGAGCGTCGTGAGCACGTAGAGCGGCCACACGGGCGGGCGCCCCGCCGCCATCCCGTCGATGGCCGAGAGCGCGACGATGCCGAGGATCGCCGCCCACGCGACGACGCTCGACGCGATGAGCACGCGCCTCCGGTCGAACGCGTCGGCGAGCATGCCGCCCCAGAGCCCCGCTGCGATCATGGGCACGAGCGAGATGCCGCCCACGAGGGCGACCGCGAAGGTGTCGCCCGTGATGTCGAAGATGAAGAGGCCGACGGCGACGCTCGTCACCCAGAATCCGATGCCCGAGATCGAGGTGCCGATGAACAGGCGCGCGAACGCCGGATGCTCGCGCAAGGGGCTCAGGTCGACGAACCGTCGTCTGCGCGGCAGCTCGATCGCCTCGGTGGGATCCGGGGCGTCGGGCGAGGTCATAGCCCGACGAGCCTACTGGCAGCGCGCTGCGTCACGCTTCGCGCGTGATCTCGACGGTGACCGAGAGTCGCGAGTGGGTCGGCCCCGCGTAGACCCCCCGCAAGGGTGCGACATCCGCGTAGTCCCGCCCTCGACCCACGACCACGTGGCGATCGCCGATGTCGATGAGGTTCGTGGGGTCGAAGCCGTGCCACCGCCCGCAGAACCACTCGACCCAGGCGTGCGATTCCCCCGCGACCGTGACGCCGACCTCCGGCTCGGCCTTCGGGTGCAGGTATCCCGAGACGTAGCGGGCGGCGATCCCTGCCGAGCGCAGGGCGCCGAGCGCGAGGTGCGTGATGTCCTGGCAGACGCCCGCGCCCCGCTCCCACGCCTCGGCTGCTGTCGTGTGCACGCCAGTCGCCCCCGGCAGGTACTGCATGCGCTCGCCGATCGCGATGCACACCTCGCGTGCCGCAGCGCACGGATCGTCGTGGCGCGCCACGATCGCGCGAGTGAGCTCCGCGAGCTCGTCGGGCGGACGCGTGAGCGGCGTCTGGGCGAGCTGCTCGACGTACTCGGTCGCGGCCGCCGTCGCGGCGAGCAGCCGCTCCCAGCCGAGCGAGCGCTCGTCAGCGGCGCTCCGCCGCACCTCGACGACGCTCGTGGCCGTGAGGGTCAACCGCTCGTGCGGGGCGAGCACCTCGAAGCTCGACACGCGCGTGCCCCAGTAGTCGACGTAGCCATGCAAACTCGTGACCGGGCTGATGTCGAGGTTCGAGGTGAGCACGAGCTGTCCGTCGCCCGTCGCCGGCAGCATGCGAGCCTCGTTGTACGACGCCGTCGCCTCGCCCTCGTAGTCGAAACCGGTGAGGTGCCGGATGCGCAGGCGCGTCACGAGATCTCCTCGGCCCAGCTCGGCGCGGAGTCGCTCGGGAAGTACCGCTGCCGGATCGCCTCGGAGGCCGCGCTTGTCGCCGCCTGCACCTCGTCCATGTGCCACGGCAGCTCATCGAGGATGTCGCTGATCGGCCGGTACTCGAGCCCCGAGCGGATGCGCCCGAGCAGGCGCTGCGCCTGATCCGAGACGCCGATGCGCTCGCTGCACGGCTCGATCTCCCGCAGGCACTGCTCGGCGCGGGCGACCGAGAAGAGGATGCTGCGCGGGAACAGCCGATCGAGCAGGAGGAACTCGGCGGCGTTCCGCGCGCTCGGCACGCCGCGGTAGGTGCGGAGGTAGGCCTCGTAGGCGCCGACCGATCGGAGGATCGTCGTCCAGCTCGGTCCCGACGCCTCCGTGAGCGAGCGCGTCGCGAGCAGGCGCGCGGTCATGTCCGCGCGCTCGAGCGAGCGACCGAGCGTGAAGAACCCGTACACCTCATCGCGGCTCGTCGACGACTCGAGGATGCCGACGGCGAGCGCCGCGCGATCGCGCACCCACTCGAAGAACTCGTGCACCTTGTCGCTCGCGACCTTGCGCGGCATCCGCGCTCGCGTCGTGTTGAGCACCTCCCACAGCTCGGTCGACACGACCTCGCGCGCTCGGCGGGCGTTCTCCCGCGCCGCCCCGAGCGAGTACGCGATCGAGGCCGGCTGTGATCGGTCGACCGCGAGGAGCTGCAGTACGTCGGCGCGACGCACGGGCGTTCCGCGCTCGACATCGACGCCCATGACGCCGAGCAGCGATCGGCAGGCGAGATCCTCCTCGACCCACGGGTCCTCGAGCAGCAGCTGCAGGTGCACCTCGAGGATGCGCGCCGTGCCGTCGCTGCGCTCGATGTAGCGACCGATCCAGAAGAGGCTCTCCGCGATCCTCGAGAGCATCACCACGCCCCTTCCTCGCGGGACTGCTGCTGTTGCTGTTCCTGCCCGTGGCGGGCGTCGCGGGGCTCGAACGTGCGCTCGGCGGTCGCGACGGGAGCCGGAGCCGGAGCGGCCTGCTCGGCGACGAGTCCCTGGATGTCGTGGTCGTCCGAGCCGAGCGGCTCGCTTCCGACGATCCACGTGTCCTTCGACCCTCCGCCTTGCGAGGAGTTGACGACGAGCTGTCCCTCGGCGAGCGCGACGCGTGTGAGGCCGCCCGGCAGGACCCACACATCCGATCCGCTGTTGACAGCGAAGGGGCGCAGATCGGCGTGCCGCGGTCGCAGGCCGTCATCGACGAGCGTCGGGATGGTCGAGAGCTGCACGACGGGCTGGGCGATCCATCCGCGCGGGTCGCGGCGCAGCCGCACCCGGAGCTCCTCGAGCTGCTCGCGGGAGGCGTCGGGGCCGACCACGAGTCCCTTGCCGCCCGACCCGTCGACCGGCTTCACGACGACCTCGTCGAGTCTGTCGAGCACCTCCTCGAGCGCGTCGGGCTCCTCGAGGCGCCACGTGCGCACGTTGGGCAGGAGCGGGTCCTCGGAGAGGTAGTAGCGGATGAGGTCGGGCAGGTAGGTGTACACGAGCTTGTCGTCGGCCACTCCGTTGCCGACGGCGTTCGCGATCGTCACCGTTCCGAGCCGCGCCGCGAGCATGATCCCGGGGCTGCCGAGCATCGAGTCTGCTCGGAACGACAGCGGATCGAGGAACTCGTCGTCGACGCGGCGATAGACGACGTCGACGCGACGCGGCCCGCCCGTCGTGCGCATGTACACGCGGCCGCCCGAGCAGTAGAGGTCGCGCCCTTCCACGAGCTCGACGCCCATGAGCCGCGCGAGGAGGGTGTGCTCGAAGTACGCCGAGCTGTAGACGCCGGGCGTCAGCACGACGACCGTGGGCTCGTCGACACCGTCGGGTGCCGCGGCACGCAGTGCCGTCAGCAGACGCTGCGGGTAGTCGCCGACGGGCCGTACGCGCATCGACACGAAGAGCTCCGGGAGGGTCTGGGCCATGACCCGCCGGTTGGAGATCACATAGGAGACCCCCGAGGGCACGCGCACATTGTCTTCGAGCACGCGCCACGTGCCCTGCTCGTCGCGGATGAGATCGACGCCCGACACGTGCACGCGCACGCCGTTCGCGGGCTCGATTCCCGCCGCGGCGCGGTGGAAGTGGGTCGACGAGCTGATGAGGCGCGCGGGCACGACCCCGTCGAGCACGGCGCGCTGGGGGCCGTACACGTCGGCGAGGAAGGCCTCGAGCACTCGCACGCGTTGCCGCACCCCCGCCTCGATGCGGTCCCATTCGCTCTGCTCGATGACGCGGGGCACGGCGTCGAGCGGGAACGGCCGCTCCTCCCCCGCGAAGTCGAACGTGACCCCTTGCGCGAGATACGAGTTCGCGAGCGATTCCGTTCGGCCGCGCAGCTCGTCTTGCGTCATGCGCCCGAGCGCGGTGTGGATCTCGCGGTAGGCAGGGCGCGCGACGTGCGCGGATGCGAACATCTCGTCCCACGGCGGAGCCCCCGGCCGCCTCGTGGCGACCGCTCCGTACCCCTCGAAGAGCTCGCCCATGCCAGGAGCGTACGAGCGGGGTGTTGCGCCGATGTTTCCCCGATGTCGCGCTCAGGAAACAGGGAAACGGCCCGCCGAGGGGGATCGAGCGGGCCGTTCCGGGAGCAGAAAGCTCCGAGGGGGGATCTCCCGCGGCGGCGACCACCACAGCGCCGCCGCGGGAATGCATTCATGGTAAGGAGCGAGGCTGGGCGTCCGCCCGACGCCGCCTGGGAAATCGGGGCCTTGCCTGAGACGGACTCCCAGGTAAGGCTCACCTAAGTCGGCCCTAGGATGGAGGCGTGACCCGAGCCCTCCGCGCCGCCGTCGCGGTCGTCGCCGCAGCGTGCCTCCTGGCCGGATGCGCGGCATCCGGGGATCCGCACGCGAACGGCGCGACGACTCCCGCCGCCGACACGCGGCCGCTCGCGGAGCTCGAGCTCTACCCCGACCCGCGCGCTGCCGACGGGCCCCGCACCGCGGTCATCGCTTCGGATGCCGTCGAGCCGGTCGTCGAGAACCCTGCGCAGACGCTCCCCGCGACAGTCGTCTCGCACGACCCCGACGGCGATCGCGACGTCGTCGTCGACGACACCTCGCGCGTGCTCGCGCTCGACCTCGCGGGCTCGCTCGCGGCGACCGTGTGGGGGCTCGGCCTCGGCGACACGCTCGTGGGACGCGACATGTCGACGACGTTCCCCGGCACCGAGAAGCTCCCCGTCGTGACCTCGGGCGCCCATGCCATCAACGCGGAGAGCGTGCTCGCTCTGCGCCCGACGCTCGTGCTCACCGACGGCACGATCGGCCCGCGCGACGTTCTCGAGCAACTGCGTGACTCGGGTGTGACGGTCGTCTTCCTCGCGAACGAGTCGAGCTTCGAGGGCGCTGCGCAGCTCGCGCGCGACACCGCGGCGGCCCTCGGCGTGCCGGAGGCGGGCGCGACGCTCGCGGAGAGGATCGCATCCGACGTCGACGAGGTGCGGGCGCAGATCGGCGAGATCGCCCCGAGCGACCCCGCGAAGCAGCTGCGCATCGTCTTCCTCTACCTGCGAGGCGGCAGCGGAATCTATTACCTGTTCGGCGAGGAGTCGGGCGCCGACCACCTCATCGAGTCGCTCGGAGCGCGCGACGTGGCGGCCGAGCTCGGCTGGGAGGGCATGAAACCCATGACCGATGAGGCCATGGTCGAGGCGAACCCGGATGTCGTGCTCGTCATGACCGACGGCCTCGCGTCGGCGGGTGGCGTCGACGGGCTGCTGTCGGCCAAGCCCGCGCTCGCCCTCACGACCGCGGGGCAGCACCGCCGCTTCGTCGACATGGCCGACGGCGAGATCCTGAGCTTCGGCCCGCGTTCTGCGCTCGTGCTCGACGCGCTCGCCCGCGCCCTCTACGCGAAGCCCTGAGGCTCAGTCGGTCGGCGGCGCCGGCGGCTCGCCGAGCGCGTCGAGCGCCGCCCAGAACTCCACGTCGATCACGGCAGCGAGGTGCCCCTCGAGCTCGCGGAGCCGCTCGATCGAGTTGATGCCCACGACCGTCGAGTGGATGCGCGGCTCGCGTAGCGAGAAGTGCAACGCCGCGGCCGCCGGCTCGACGCCCCATTCGGCGCAGAGCGCGCGGAAGCGGTCGACGTGCGCGAGGAACTCGGGGCTCGGCTCCGCGTAGCCGTAGGTGCGTCCGCGGAAGTTGCTCCCCGCGAGGATGCCCGCCCCGAAAGGCGCGGCGTTGAAGACCGTCATGCCGCGCTCGGTCGCGAGGCTGATGATGCGCTCGGCCGACCGGTCGACGACCGTGTAGCGGTTATGCGTCAGCACGGCGTCGAAGACGTCGGTCTTGACGTACTCCTCCACGAGCTCGCGTCGACCCGCCGCGATGCCGATCGCCTCGACGCGACCCTGCTCGCGCAGCTTGATGAGGGCGTCGACGGCTCCGCCCGGCGCCATCGCCTCGGCCACGGAGATCGTGTAGGGGTCGTGCAGGTGGTAGAGCGGCAGCGTCTCGAGGCCGAGGCGCTCCGTCGACTCCTCGAAGCTGCGCCGCATCCGGTCGCCCGTGAATGCGCCCGTCACCGGGTCCTGATCGCCCTTGGAGAAGACGACGCGATCCTCGGGCAGGCCGCCGAGCTCGCGGATGGCCGCGCCGAGCAAGCGCTCGCTCTCGCCGTCGGCGTAGTTGTTCGAGGTGTCGGCCTGCCGGAACGACGACGTCAGGATCGCCTTCGCGAGGTCGAGGTCGGCACCGGGGCGCTTGCCGAGACCGGAGGTGCCGATCGTGATGGGTTCGAGGGCGCGCATGCCGACAATGCTCGCATGCCGATCGGCGCTCGCGGGGCGTGCTGTCAGGTGGTTGAGGAGCGCCGCGAAGCGACGCGTCTCGAAACCACCGTCACCCCAGCCCCCTACGCCGCCCCCGCGCCCTCCGCGGCCTCCCACGCTTCCGCGATGAGCTCCGCCCCGAGCGGTGTCGGGTGCACGCCGTCGGCGGCGATCGCTGCTGCGCCGTGGTGCACGGCGGCGACCGTGAGGATGCGGTGCAGCGGCACGAAGGCCGCGCGGAACTCGGTCGCGAGCGAGGCCACCGCCTCGCGCTTGCCCGCGAGGTCGTCGAGCCAGTGCTGCTGCTCCGTCGTGACGGGCGTGAGGAACGGCTCGACGAGGATGAGGCGCGGGTTCGATGCCGCCCGCGCCTCCTCGAGAAGCCCGCGGTAGACGCTCTCGAAGTGCTCGTCGTCGGTCGCGAGGCCCGCATCGAAACGGCGCCACGTGTCGTTGACGCCGACATAGACCGTCAGCACGCTCGGGGCGAGCTCGAGCACGTCCTCACGCCAGCGATCGCGCAGCTCGCCGATGCGATCGCCGCCGATGCCGCGGTTGACGATCGCGCGGCGATCTCCCCGCAGCGCGAGGCTCTCGGCGACGAGCCGCACGTAGCCGTGACCGAGGCCATCCGGGTCGTCGCGACGACCGGCATCCGTGATGGAATCGCCGATGAAGAGCACGGGGCCGGTCATGCGGTCAGGGTAGCGGCCATGATGGAACCGTGGATGACCTTCACGTGATCGTGCTGCCGGGCGGCGGATACCACCGGCATGCTCCGCACGAGGGCGAGCCGATCGCCGCGTGGCTGCGGGAGCTCGGATGCGCCGCGAGCGTCTTCGCGTATCCCGTGCTCACGCGGCATCCGGGGCCCTTCGACGCCGTGCGCGCCGAGGTTCGCCGCGTGCGCGAGACCGGGGCCGGGCGCGTCGCGCTGCTCGGCTTCTCGGCGGGCGGCCATGCGGCAGGCATGGCCGCATACGCGTCCGGGGGGCCGCCCGAGGAGCGCGTCGACGCGGTCGTGCTGGGCTACTCGGTCGTGTCGATGATGCTGCCGACGCACAAGGGCTCGCGCGAGAACCTGCTTGGAGCGGACGCGCCGTGGGAGGCCCGCCGCGCGACGTCCCTCGACCTGCTCGTGACGCCCGAGGCGCCGCCGAGCTTCGTGTGGCACACCGTGGGCGACGACGTCGTTCCCGTGCAGCACGCGTACCTGCTCGGGATGGCGCTCGCGAGCGCGGGGGTGCCGCACGAGCTGCACGTGCTGCCTGGCACCATGCACGGCGTGGGCCTCGCCGAAGGCGAGCCGGCCCGCGCGTGGCGCGAGTTGTGCGCGGAGTGGCTGCGACGCCTTTGACTGCGCGGGGCGGCCGCCGCCGGCCTCACAGCGGGCCGAGCAGCTGTTGCGCGACGGTCGCGTGCACCGATTCCGTGTCGGAGGGGTGGTAGATGCCCGCGAGCACGTCGCGCTGGAGGCGCGCGAGCTCGCTCGAGCTGCGGTAGCCGCCTCCCCCCGCGAGTCGCATCGCCTGGTCGACGACGTAGCGCGCCGTCTCGGTCGCGCGGTGCTTGAGCCCCGTGAGGTCGCGGAACCACCGCGCACCGCGATCGGCACGCTCGTCGACGTCGCGCGCGACGGCCTCGAGCTGCGGGGCGAGTGCGTCGAGGGCGAGCGCCGCATCGGCGACGCGCCAGCGGATGTCGGGGTCGGCCGAGTAGGGCGCTCCCTGGTTCTTGAGGCTCGTGCGCCGATGCACCGTCTCGACGGCGAGTTCGAGCGCGCGATCGGCGATGCCGGCATAGACGGCGCCGATGAGCGTGAGGAAGTTCGCGAAAAGGGCGAAGATGAAGGGGTCGGCGTTGGGCCCGACCGGCAGGAAGCGCACGATGCGCTCGTCGGGGACGACGGCGTGATCGAGCTTCGTCGTGCGCGACTGCGTCGCCCGCATGCCGAGCGTGTCCCAGTCGTCGAGCGTCGTGACGCCCGCATCGTCGCGGGTCAGGATGCCGTGCACGAGTCGCGGGCCGCCATCCGTGCCCTCCTGCTGCTTGCCGAAGACGATGAGCCGCGTCCACGCAGGCGCGAGCGAGGTGAAGATCTTGGTGCCCGTGAACGCGTAACCGGCGATGGGGGTCTCGACGCGCTCGACCGTCGTGAGCGAGTCCCACATCACGAGGTCGTTGCCGGGCTCGCTGTTGCCGAAGGCGAAGAGCTCACCGGCCTCGGCATCCGCGAGCACCCACGCGAGCGAGTCGTCGCCGCGCTCGGCGAGCGTGCGCGCGATGCCGACGACCACGAGATGCATGTTGACCGCGAGCGCCGTCGCGGGCGAGTAGGCGGCGAGCAGCCGCTGGTCGCGCACGCTCTCGAGCAGGCTGCGAGGCCGCAGGTAGCCTGCCTCGCGCAGCTCGGCGAGGTCCTCGTCGAAGAAGCGGTTCTCGCGGTCGTACTCGGCGGCTCGCGAGCGGATGCGGTCGAGCAGTTCGGGGGTCAGCACGGACACCCCTCCACGCTACGCCGCGCGAGCGCGCACCGCCCGGCTCACGCCGCGCCGAGCTGGCGCCGGGCCTCGTCGATCGTCGCGAGCACGTCGAGGGTCGTGTCGAGCGGATGCTCGGGGGCCTCGAGCAGGCCGTCGGCAACGTGCTGCGCCACGGCGGTCGCCTGGTAGCAGAGACCGTCGCGCCACCGCATCCCCGTCTCGTCCTCCCAGTAGGCGTTGCCGCCATCCGCGCGCCCGATGCGGAACCCGCCCGGGCCGACGAAGGGCTCGACCTCGAGCCGCATGCCGTTCGTGCCCGCGACCATGGCCGTGATGGGCAGGTCGACCGCCATGCTCGTGAAGGAGCTCGCCGAGACCTCGTCGCCCCAGCCGAGCACGACGCGCGCGTCGGCATCCACGCCCGTCGGGGCGAGCTCGCCCGTCGCCGACACCATGTCGGGGCGCCCGAGGCAGAGATGCGCCCACCACAGGGTGTAGACCCCGAGGTCGAGCAGGCTGCCGCCGCCGAGCGCAGGATCGAAGGCACGGCTGTGCGGGTCGTATTCGAAGCGGCCCGCGAAGGTCGCCGCGGCACCCGCGACCTCGCCGAGGGCGCCGTCGTCGAGCAGGCGCCGGATGATCGTCGTCTGCGGCAGGAAGCGCGACCACATGGCCTCCATGGCGAAGACGCCCGCGAGGCGCGCCGCCGCGACGATCTCGGCGGCATCCGTGGCCGAGACGCCCATGGGCTTCTCGACGAGCACGTGCTTGCCGGCGTCGATCGCGAGCAGCGCGAGACGGCGGTGCTCCGTGTGAGGCGCCGCGACGTAGACGATGTCGATCTCGGGATCCGCCACGAGCTGCTCGTAGGAGCCGTAGGCCCGCGGGATGCCGTGGCGCTCGGCGAACGCATCCGCACGTTCCGCGGAACGCGACGCGGCCGCGACGACCCGCTGATCCGTGAAGCGCTGCACGGCGCTCACCCAGTCGGCGGCGATCGCGCCGGGCGCGAGCACGCCCCAGCGCAGGGTGGCGCCGCCGCGCAACGGCGCGTGGGTCGGCTCGGGGAACGTGAAGCTCATGTGCGCACGCTACCGGTCAGGGACGCTCGGTGAGGATGCCGAGACCCGCGGCGACCTCGAGTATCCGATCGTCATAGCTCACGAGCACGTCGACGCGGAGCAGCGCCGCGGTCGCCAGGTGGATGGCGTCGAGGCTGCGCAGCACGGCGGGGCCGATGATCTGAGCGGTTCCGACCACCTGGCCGTCGACCGGGTAAAGGGCGACGCCGTCGAAGACCTGATCGAGCGCCTCGGCGAAGTCGGTGGACTCGATGTCCACGTCGAGCCGTGATCGCAAACCGCGCGCCACCTCGACCTCGGCGAGCTGCGACACAGCGAAGCGCGCTTCCGCATGCGCCCACGCCGACAGTCTGCTCTCGAGCCGTCGCGAGCCCTCCTCGTCGAGGATGCGCTTGAGCAGCGCGCTGCTGTCGAGATAGATGAGGTCGCTCAGAACCGTTCCTCGCGATCGAGCAGCTCGAGGGAGCTGACGCCGTCGGAGAGCCGAAGGCGGCGGCGCGGCGGCGCGTACGGACGTCGCGGAGGGATGAGGCCTGCGCGTCGACGACTGACGGCCGCATCCGTCATGTCGACACGCGTCGCGAGCCCGAGGTACTGAGCGATCGCTTCCCGCATGATGTCCTGCTGCGACCGGCCGCTCATCGCGGCGTGCTCGCGAAGTGCCTCTTCGAGGCGATCGTCGAGTCGCAGGTTCACTGCCATGTACGCACGGTACCACTCGGTACCGTCACGCGCCGAGGTCGGCGAGCACCGCCTCGAGCTGGTCGACGGCCCAGTCGAGCTCGTCGGCCTCGACGACGATGGGCGGCGCGAGGCGGATGGTCGAGCCGTGGGTGTCCTTCGCGAGCACACCGCGCTCGGCGAGAAGCTCGGCGACGCGGCGTCCCGTGGCGAGCGCAGGGTCGATGTCGATGCCCGCCCACAATCCCGCCGAGCGCACGGCCACGACGCCGCGCCCGACGAGCGCGTCGAGCCGCTCGCGCAACCGCACACCGAGCGCCGCGGCACGGCGCTGGTAGTCCCCCGTCTCGAGCAGCCCCACGACCGCGAGGCCGACGGCCGCCGCGAGCGGGTTGCCGCCGAACGTCGAGCCGTGCTCCCCGGGCCGCAGCACTCCGAGCACGGACGCGTCGCCGACGACCGCGCTCACCGGGACGATGCCGCCCCCGAGCGCCTTGCCGAGCAGGTAGAGATCCGGGATGACGCCCGCGTTGTCGCACTGGAACGTCGCCCCCGTGCGCCCGAGCCCCGATTGGATCTCATCCGCGATGAACAGGACCCCGGCATCCAGGGTGAGGCGGCGCACCTCGGGCAGGTACTCATCTGGGGGGATGATGATGCCCGCCTCACCCTGGATGGGCTCGAGCAGCACGGCGACCGTGTCGTCGTCGATCGCCGCGGCGATCGCGGCGGCGTCGCCGTAGGGAACCGACACGAACCCCGGCGTGTACGGACCGAAGTCGGCCCGCGCATCCGGGTCGTTCGAGAAGCTGATGATGGTCGTCGTGCGGCCGTGGAAATTGCCGTCGGCCACGATGATCTTCGCGCGATCGTGCTCGACGCCCTTGACGCGATACCCCCACGCGCGCGCGACCTTGATGGCCGACTCGACGGCCTCGGCGCCCGTGTTCATGGGCAGCACCATGTCCTTGCCGGCGAGCGTCGCAAGCCCCTCGAGGAACGGGCCGAGCCGGTCGTTGTGGAACGCGCGGCTCGTGAGCGTGAGCCGGTCGAGCTGCGCCTTCGCGGCATCGACGAGCACGGGATGCCCGTGCCCGAAGTTGAGGGCCGAGTACGCCGCGAGGCAGTCGAGATATCGCTTGCCGTCGACATCCGTGACCCAGGCGCCGAACGCCTCCGACACGACGACCGGCAGCGGGTGGTAGTTGTGCGTGCCGAAACGCTCCGCCTGCTCGAGGTAGCGGCGGGTCTCGGATGCGAGCTCGGCGGTCATCGACGCAGCTCCAGGGTGCAGCACTTCACCCCGCCGCCGCCGAGCAGCAGCTCGGAGAGATCGACGCCGTGCGGCACATAGCCGCGCTCGCGCAACTGCAGGTCGAAGTCGACGGCGCGCGAGGCGATGACGATGTTGCGTCCGTCGCTGAAGCTGTTGAGGCCCAGCACCGCGGCGTCCGCACCCGTCACGTGCACGGCATCCGGGAACCGCTCCTCGAGCAGCGCGCGGCTCGCGTCGTCGAAGGCCGTCGGCAGGTAGGCGACGGATGCCGGACCGCCCGCCGAGTCGAGCACGGCGAAGGCCGTGTCGAGGTGGTAGAAGTGCGGGTCGACGAGCCGCAGCGTCACGACCTCGCGGTCGTAGATGCGACGCAGCTCGTCGTGACTCGCGGCATCCGAGCGGAAGCCCGTGCCCGCGTAGATCGTGTCGCCGACGAGCAGGAAGTCGCCCTCGCCCTCGTTGACCGACACCGGCTCGCGCACGTCGAAGCCGTTGGCACGGAACCACTCCATGTACGCGGGGCCCTCGGGCGCGCGCTCGGCGTACTGGAAGCGCGCACCGTAGGCGATGCCGTCGAGCACGAAGCCGCCGTTCGCCGCGTAGACCATGTCGGGCAGGCCCTCGACGGGATCGATGAGGTGCACCTCGTGACCGAGCGTCAGGTAGAGCTCGTAGAGCTTCTGCCACTGCTCGAGGGCCGTCGACGTGTCGGTGGGCTCCTCCGGATGCATCCACGGGTTGATGCGATAGCTCACGGTGAAGAACTCAGGCCGGCACATGAGCACGGTGCGGCGCGTGGCGCGGCGCTCGGCGACCGTCGAGACGGAGTCGGTCAGGGTCATGCGGCCAGTGTCGCACGCAGGCATCCGGTGTATCGCGGCGTCGTGTGCACGATTACTGCGCGCTCACCTGCTTCTGCGCACAAAATCCGCGTACACTTCGCACGTGGACAACATCGACTACGGCATCCTCGATCTGCTGCGCCAGAACTCCCGCGCCGGGTACGGCGACATCGGCGATCGAGTCGGGCTCTCGGCATCCGCCGTCAAGCGCCGCGTCGATCGCCTCGTCGCCGACGGTGTCATCCGCGCGTTCACGATCCAGGTCGACCCGGCCGTCGACGGCATGGCGACCGAGGCGTACGTCGAGCTCTTCTGCCGCGGCACCGTGGCGCCCGACGAGCTCAAGCGCATCCTCTCGCAAGTGCCCGAGGTCGTCGATGCCTCGACGGTCACGGGCTCGGCCGACGCCATCGTGCACATCCGCTCGCGCGACATCCCCTCGCTCGAAGACGCACTCGAGCGCGTGCGCATCGCCCCGTCGGTCGACCACACGCGCAGCGCGATCGTGCTCTCGCACCTCATCCACCGCAGCTACGACTGATGGCCGACGGCGCCCCCTACGAGCGTCTTCGGGCGCGCCTGCTCGGCGAGATGCAGGACGGCACGCGGCCGGGCGGCTCGCGCCTGCCCACTGTGCGCGGACTCGCCGAGGAGCTCGGGCTCGCGCCGGGCACTGTTGCACGTACCTACAAGGAGCTCGAAGCCATCGGCGCCATCGAGACGCGCGGCCGAGCGGGCACCTTCGTCGCGTGGTCGTCGGATGCCGGTGAGCGCCGCGTGCAAGAGCTCGCGACCCAGCTCGCGGCGGCCGCGCGCGAGAGCGGGGTGCCGCCGGAGCGGGTGCGCGCGGCGCTCGACGCGGCGCTGGACTCCCCCGCTGGTTGAGTAGCCCGCGAAGCGGGCGTGTCGAAACCAGCCCCCGAGGATGCTGATGTCGACACGCGCCTTCGGCGCTGCTCGATCAGCAGGGCAGTCACTCGGCGCTCCTCTATCAGCGGGCAGTCGCTCGGCGCACCTCTATCAGCCACGGGCCACTCTGCTGTCTACGCACTCGACGGGCCGGGCGTTCGCGCACGGCCGGCCCGTCGGCGCTGCGCCGCGGATTACCGCGGCGCAAGATGATTCAGTGTCCTTCGACGTTCGAGTCGACCCCGGCATCCGGGCCCTTCGAGAGCGTCGCGAGCTCGGCGAGGTCGGCATCCGCGAGCTCGAAGTCGAAGATCGCGAGGTTGTCGCGCATGCGCTCGGGCGACGCCGACTTGGGGATCGCGACGAGACCCTGCTGCACGTGCCAGCGCAAGACCACCTGGGCGGGCGTGCGGCCGAGGCGTTCGGCGAGCCGCTGCACGACGGGCTCGTCGAGCACGCGTGCACCCTGACCGCCGAGCGGGCTCCACGACTCCGTGACGATGCCGTGCTCGGCGTCGTAGGCACGCTGGGCCGGTCGCGTGACGTGCGGGTTGAGCTGGATCTGGTTGACGGCGGGCACGATCGACGTCTCGGCGAGGAGGGTGTCGAGGTGCTCCGTGCGGAAGTTCGAGACGCCGATCGCACGAGCGCGGCCGTCGGCGTGCAGCTTCTCGAAAGTGCGCCACGTGTCGACGAAGAGCCCGCGCTGCGGGAGCGGCCAGTGCATGAGCAGCAGGTCGACATAGTCGAGCCCCATGCGGTCGAGCGCCGCCTCGAGCCCGCCGATCGCGCGATCGCCGCCCTGGAACTCGCCGTCGAGCTTCGTCGTCACGAAGAACTCCTCGCGCGGGATTCCGGTGCGCCGAATGCCCTCGCCGACGCCTGCCTCGTTTCCGTAGCGCGTCGCCGTGTCGATGTGGCGGTAGCCGAGCGCGGCGGCGGCCGCCACGGCATCCGCGACCTCGGCGTCGTCGAGGGGCCACGTGCCGAGGCCGAGCTGGGGGATCGTGGCGCCGGTGTTGAGCGGGATCGAGGGGATCGTCATGACGTCAACGGTACGCGCGGCCCCTCACACCTCGAGCGCGATCATCGCCCGGTCCGGGTTGCCGAAGCGGTGCGCCGTGATCGACACCGCCTGCTCGCGGAGGAACGGCAGCAGCTCGATGCGCCCCGCGGCCGTCACGGGACCGCCGTACACGGCGACGTCGGGGGAGCCGCCGAGCGCCGCCGCGAGCGCGGATGCGTCGCCCCCGACGAGCCGGATGCGCGCGGGCAGCTCACGCGCAGCCCGCGTCGCGAACGCGGCATCCGACTCGACCGTCGCGCTCCAGCCGAGCTCCGTGACGATGCGTGCGACGCGCAGCGGCATCGCGGAGCTGATCGCGATCGGTGCGCGCGCGAGCGCCGCCGCCGCGAGCACGCGCACGAGGTCGGCGAGCTCGCCGTCCTCCGCGAGCCGCACGGTCACGGGCGTGGGCCGGTAGCGGAACACGTTGCGCTCGACGCCGAGCTGCGATTCGTCGCGCGAGGTGCCGAACTCCGCGGCCCAGGCGGCCGCATCCGAGAACGCTCCGCGACGCACGGCGTCGAATCCGCCGTAGTCGAGCGCGGGCTGGAAGGCCTCGACGAGCGCCTGCACTCGGAGCTCGAGCCCGTCGAGCCGCAAGTCCCCCTCGGGAGCCGCCGGCACCGGATGCCACTCCCCCAGCACGAGGAGCGTGTTCGGCCCGCCCGCCTTGGCCCCCGGGCCCACCGACGAGCGCTTCCACCCGCCGAAGGGCTGCCGTCGCACGATCGCCCCCGTGATGGGGCGGTTGACGTAGAGGTTGCCGGCGTGCACGCGGTCGAGCCAGAGCGCGACCTCGTCGGCGTCGAGCGAGTGGATGCCGGCGGTGAGCCCGTAGGCGACGGCGTTCTGCAGCTCGATCGCCTCGTCGAGCGTCTCCGCCCGCATGAGCCCGAGCACGGGCCCGAAGTACTCCGTGCGGTGGAAGTCGGACCCGGGCGCGACCCCGTCGCGCACACCCGGCGCCCACAGGCGATCGCTCGCATCGAGCTGCCGGGGCTTCACGAGCCACGACTCGCCGTCCTCGAGCCGCGTGAGGGCGCGCGCGAGCTTGCCGCCCGGGGGCTCGATGAGCGGGCCGACGAGCGTCGCGGGGTCCTGCGGGTAGCCGACCGCGAGACTCGAGACGGCGTCCGCGAGCTGCCGCCGGAACCGCTCGGACTCGCCGACGGAGCCCACGAGGATCGCGAGCGAGGCGGCCGAGCACTTCTGCCCGGCGTTGCCGAACGCGCTCGCGACGAGGTCCTTGACGGCGAGGTCGAGGTCGGCCGAGGGCGTCACGACGATCGCGTTCTTGCCGCTCGTCTCGGCGAGCAGCGGCAGGTCGGGCCGCCACGAGCGGAAGAGCGCCGCCGTCTCGTAGGAGCCCGTGAGCACGACGCGCCCGACCTCGCGCGCCGTCACGAGCCGCTGCCCGAGCGCGCCCTCCTCGATGTCGACGAGCTGCAGGAGCTCGCGCGGCACGCCGGCCTCCCACAGCGCCTCGGCGAGCACGGCACCGCAGCGACGCGCCTGGGGCGCGGGCTTGAGCACGACCGCGCTGCCCGCCGCGAGCGCCGCGAGCACGCCGCCCGCGGGGATCGAGACGGGGAAGTTCCACGGCGGCGTCACGACCGTGAGCGCGACGGGCGCGAAGCTCGCGTCGCGGATGCCGCCGAGCTCGCGCGCACGGCTCGCGTAGTAGAGGGCGAAGTCGACGGCCTCGCTCACCTCGACATCCGCCTCGGCGATCGTCTTGCCCGTCTCGGCGGCCATGACCTCGATGAAGCGCCCGCGGAACACCGCGAGCACCTCGGCGACGCGCTCGAGGAGCTCGGCGCGTGCGTGGGGCGCCACCTGGCCCCAGTGGCGTCCAGCATCCGCGGTTGCGCTCACGAGGGCGTCGAGCCGCGCGGGGTCGTCGATGCGGGCCGCCGCGATCGTCTGGATCCCGAGCGTGCTCGAGTCCGAGCGCTCGAGGATCGCCGCACCCCACAGCCGATTGGCGACGAGCGATGGATCGGTGTCGGGCTCGTTGCGGAATTCCTCGGGCGCGCGCGGTAGGGGCGGGCTCAAGCGGTTCTGCGTGCGGTTGGCAGGCGGCACCTCGTCGTCGAGGGCCGCGAGCGCCGCCGCGAAGCGCTCGGCCTCGCGCTCGAACACGGCGGGGTCGTCGAGCTCGAAGACGCCCGACATGAAGTTCTCGGGGCTCGCGTTCTCCTCGAGGCGGCGCACGAGGTAGCTCACGGCGGCGTCGAACTCGCCGGGGTGCACGACGGGCGTGTAGAGCAGGAGGCGCCGGATGTCGGCGCGCACGGCTCGCGCTTGGGCGCTCGCCATCCCGAGCAGCATCTCGACGTCGACCTGGTGCTCGACGCCCCGCTTGGTCGCGAGCAGCCACGCCCATGCGAGGTCGAAGAGGTTGTGGCCCGCGACGCCGACACGCACGGCATCCGTGGCTTCGGGGGTCAGCGCCGCCGCGAGCATCCGCTTGTAGTTCGTGTCGGTCGCCTGCTTGCTGGGCCACGTCGCGAGCGGCCAGCCGTGCATCGTCGCGTCGACGCGCTCCATCGCGAGGTTGGCGCCCTTGACGATCCGCACCTTGATGCCTGCGCCACCCGCGGCCACGCGCTTCTGCGCCCATTCGGTCAGGTGGGCGAGCGCCGCGACGGAGTCGGGCAGGTAGGCCTGCAGCACGATGCCCGCCTCGAGCCCCGCGAGCTCGGGCTCGTCGAGCAGGCGCGTGAAGACCGCGATCGTGAGGCCGAGGTCGCGGTACTCCTCCATGTCGAGGTTGATGAACTTGCGCGTGCGCGAGCGGGCGGCGTCGAGGTAGAGCGGGCGCAGGAGCCCCGCTACGCGCTCGACCGTCTCATCGAAGCCCCACAGCGAGAGCTGCGCCGCGACCGACGACACCTTGACCGAGACGTAGTCGACGTCGTCGCGCGCGAGCAGCTCGCGCGTGCCCTGCAGGCGGCGCGCGGCCTCCTTGTCGCCGAGCACCGCCTCGCCGAGCAGGTTGATGTTGAGGCGGGCACCGGATGCGCGCAGCTCCCCGAGCGTCTTGTCAAGCTTCTGCGGCGTCGCGTCGACGACGAGGTGCGCGACCATTCGGCGCAGCACGCGCCGCGCGATCGGGATGACGACCCACGGCAGCAGCAGCGAGAATCCGCCGCCGAGCGTGATGAGCATCCGCAGGTAGCCCGGGAGGAATCGCGGTACGCGCCGCGAGAGCCTCTCGAAGCTCTTGGCGGCGACGCGAACGTCCTCGGGCCGCACGACGCGGTCGACGAAGCCGAGCGTGAACTCGAGGCCGAGCGGATCCTTCAGCAGGCCCGCGAGCAGTTCGGCTCCGGCATCCGGCTTGATCTCGGATGCCGCGGCGAGCCACCGACGGACGAGGGCGACCGTCTCGTCGACGGTCGGCAGATCGGGGGGAACCGACATGCTCCGAGGATAGACAAGCGCCCCGCGCACGTTCTGTGCGCGGGGCGCGGGTCTTGTGCGCGTGGCGCGGCTCAGGCGGCGGCAGACGCCTCAAGCTTGGCCTCGCGCACGCCCTGCATCGCGGTGGCCCAGCTCTCGAGCTGGCTCACGAGGGTCTGCAGGCTCGCGAGGTGCTGCTCTCCGGGCGTGAAGACGCTGAAGTTCTCGAAGTCGTGGAAGAACGAGAACGCGAGCTGCGTGCGCACATCGGCGATCTGCAGCTCACCGAGGGTGCTGCGCAGCTTGTCGGCGGCGCGCACGCCGCTCGAGAGGGCTCCGTAGCTCACGATCGCTGCGGCCTTGTCGTTCCACTCGCGGTAGATGAACGAGATCGCGTTGAGGAGCGACGGCGAGGGGGCGTGGTTGTACTCGGAGGTCACGAAGACGAAGCCGTCGAAGCCGTCGATCTTCTCGGCCCAGGCGCGCGTGTGGTCGTGCTCGTAGCGGCCCGCGGATGCCGGGACGGCCTCGTCGAGCAGCGGCAGCCCGACCTCGGCGAGATCGACGATCTCGTACTGCGCCTCGCCGAGTCGCTCGGCGTGCTCCTTGACCCAGCGGGCGACCTGGTCGCCGACCCGACCGGGACGCGTGCTGCCGATGATGATGCCGATGCGGAGCGGGCTGCTCATTGCGGTGTCCTCCTGAAGATTTAGTTGACGTGTCACGCTAACACAACCAGTTGACACGTCAACCTATTCCGGCGGCTATTCTGGGGCGCATGTCGACCGTGTCCGAGGTGAGTCCCGAGGAGTGGGACCTCTGGCGCGACTACTTCCGCGGTGGTCGCGAGCTCGTGGCCGCGCTCGACCGGCGCCTGCAGAACGACGCCGGGATCTCGCATCCCGAGTACCTCCTCATGCTGAGCCTCTGGCATGCGCCCGACCACAGCCTCCGCACGGGCGAGCTCGCCGACGAGCTCTCCTGGGAGAAGAGCCGCGTGTCGCACCAGGTCGCGCGCATGGAGGCGCGCGGACTCGTCGAGCGCCGCGATTGCGAGACGGACGCCCGGGGCGTGTGGGTCGTGCTGACGCCCGACGGCAGCCGCCTGCTGCTACGTGCGACGCGTGACCACACGGACGCCATCCGCGAGTGGTTCTTCGACCTCATGGACGACGAGGAGAAGCGCGTGCTCGGCGAGGTGGCGCGGCGCATGCGCGAGACGCTCGGCACGGCGTGCGCGGCGATCCCCCAGGAGGCGGAGGCGCGAGCAGGCGACGCCGCCTAGGGTGTGCGCGTGAGCATCGAGACGGAGGCACGTGCGGCATCCGGGTGGCAGCGCCCCGCGCCCACGCGCCGCGAGCGCCTCGTCGACATCGCCGTCGCCGCGGGACTCTACGTCGCGGCCGTGCTGAGCCAGCAGCTCTACCGCGTCGCGGGCGTGTACGACGACGCCGCGAATGCCGTGCTCACCTTCGCGCTCCTCGCCGTCGCCGTGCTGCCGCTCGCCGTGCGCCGCACGCATCCCGTCGTCGCGGCGCTCGCCGTGTCGGCCGGTTTCATCGCGAGCGGGAGCTTGCAGGTGCCCGAACTACTCATCGTCAACATCACCCTCTTCATGGCGGTGTACTCGGTGGGGGCGTGGGTCTCGCGGCGCTCGCTCGCGATCGGCGTGCGCGCCGTCATCGTCATCGTCATGGCGGCGTGGCTCATGATCGCGATCTTCCAGTCGGCGACCGATCCCGACGCGCTCGACGGCTTCTCGCGCGCGGGCGCCTTCTCGCCGCTTCTCGCCTACATGCTCATCCAGGTGCTCATCAACCTGCTCTACTTCACGGGCGCGTGGTGGTTCGGCGATCGCGCCTTCGCGTCCGCGCGGCAGCGCTGGGACCTCGAGCAGCGCACGGCCGAGCTCGAACGTGAACGCGAGCGCACGGCCGCGCAAGCCGTCGCCCTCGACCGCGTGCGGATCGCGCGCGAGCTCCACGACGCCGTCGCGCACCACGTGAGCGTCATCGGCATCCAGGCGGGCGCGGCGCGCACGGTCCTCACACGCGACCCGGATGCGGCATCCGCGGCTCTGCAGACGATCGAGGAGACGAGCCGCGAGACGATTCGCGAGCTGCACGACATGCTCTCGACGCTGCGCGACCCGGAGCCCGGCGACACGGGCGACACCGCGCGCGGGCTCGAGCACGTGCCCGAGCTCGTCGCCGCCTCGACGGAGGCCGGCGTGCCGACGAGCTACCGCGTCGTGGGCGAGGTGCAGCCCGTGCCCGCGATCGCGAGCGTCAACCTCTACCGCATCGCGCAGGAGGCGCTCACGAATGTGCGCAAGCACGCGGGTCCGGATGCGACGGCCGACGTGCGCGTGCGCTACGGCGCCGACCACGTCGAGCTCGAGGTCGCCAACACGGGCGGCCCCGCCGTGCGCCGCCTCCCCGGCGGACTCGGGCAGCTCGGGATGCGCGAGCGCGTCGCGGCGTCCGGGGGCACCCTCGAGCTCGGCCCGCGCAGCCGCGGCGGGTACCTCGTGCGCGCACGCATCCCGCTCCGCGCGGAGGCGTCCGCATGACGCGCGTGCTGCTCGTCGACGACCAGGCGCTCGTACGCACGGGGTTCCGCGTGATCCTCGACGCCCAGCCCGACCTCGAGGTCGTGGGCGAGGCGGGAGACGGGCTCGAGGGCGTCGCGCTCGCGGCGTCGCTCGCGCCCGACGTCGTGTGCATGGACGTGCAGATGCCGGGGCTCGACGGCCTCGAGGCGACGCGACGCATCACGGCCGCGCCGGGAGCGCCCGAGGTGCTCGTGCTCACGACGTTCGACCGCGACGACTATCTCTTCCAGGCGCTCGAGGCGGGCGCATCCGGGTTCCTGCTCAAGACCGCGAGCCCCGAGCAGCTCGTCGAGGCCGTGCAGGTGCTCGCCGCGGGCGACGCGCTGCTCTCGCCCGCTGTCACACGGCGCGTCATCGAGCGCTTCGGCGCCGACACCGCGGAGGCCGAGCCCGACGCGCGCCTCGCCGAGCTCACCGAGCGGGAGGCCGAGGTGTTCCGCCTGCTCGCCGAGGGCCTCTCGAACGCCGAGATCGCGGCGCGCCTCTACGTCGGCGAGGCGACCGTCAAGACGCACGTCTCCAACATCCTGCTCAAGCTCGGCGTGCGCGACCGCGTGCAGGCCGTCGTGCACGCCTACCGCTCGGGCTTCGTGCGCCCCTAACCTCCCCTCTCCTCGCCAAACGCTGTAGCGCTTGCGGGTGCGCTGCAGCAATGTCTGGGTCCCCGCGTCAGTCGCTACAGCGTTTGTGACGACACCCGGCTCCGCCGCGTGGCGTCCATCGCGAGGGGGAGGCGGATGCCGTGGCGCGGTCGTAGCGTGGCCCCCGGAACGAAGGAGGCCCCGTGCTCGAGATCCGGGATGTCACCAAGACCTATGGCGCGCGCCGCGTGCTCGACGACGTGAGCTTCGACGTGGCTCCTGGCCGCATGACGGGCTTCGTGGGCGCGAACGGCGCGGGCAAGACGACGACGATGCGCATCATCCTCGGCGTGCTCGAGCCGGATGCCGGCACCGTCACGCTCGACGGCTCGCCCCTCGGGCCCACAGGTCGGCGCCGCTTCGGCTACATGCCCGAGGAGCGCGGCCTCTACCCGAAGATGAAACTCGCCGAGCAGCTCGTCTACCTCGCCCGCCTGCACGGGCTCGCACCCGCGGATGCGAAGCGCAACACCGACGAGCTGCTCGCCCGGCTCTCGCTCGCCGAGCGTGCGAACGATGCGATCGAGAAGCTCTCGCTCGGCAACCAGCAGCGCGCCCAGATCGCTGCGGCCCTCGTGCACGACCCCGAGGTGCTCATCCTCGACGAGCCGTTCAGCGGACTCGACCCCATGGCCGTCGACGTCGTCGTCGAGGTGCTCGCCGACCGCGCGCACCGCGGCGTGCCCGTGCTCTTCTCGAGCCACCAGCTCGACATCGTCGAGCGGCTGTGCGACGACCTCGTGATCATCGCGGGGGGCCGCATCCGCGCCGCGGGATCCCGCGAGACGCTGCGCGCCGAGCACGCGACGCTCCGCTACCAGCTGCAGACCGACGGCGACGCGGGCTGGGTGCGCGACGAGGCGGGGGTCACGGTCATCGAGGCCGACGGCGGGTACGCCCTCTTCGACGCGGCGAGCCCGGATGCCGCCCAGCGCGTGCTCGCGGCCGCCGTCGCGCGCGGCACCGTGTCGGACTTCGCGCGCCAGCATCCGTCCCTCTCCCAGATCTTCAAGGAGGTCGTGCGATGACCGCCGTCCGTGAGACCGTCGCCCGCCCGTACTCGGCCGGTCGCAGCATGTGGCTCGTCGCGATGCGCGAGGTCATGGTGCGCTTGCGTTCGGTCGCGTTCCTCGTCTCGACGGGGCTCATGCTCGCGCTCGTGCTCGGGTCGATCATCGTGAGCGCGCTCGTGACGGCGAACGCCGCCGAGCCGAAGGTCGCGGTGGTCGAGGGCGTGACACTTCCCGCCGGCGCCTCCGTCGACGCGCAGACCGTGCCGAGCCGCGAGGACGCCGAGGAGCTGCTGCGCGACGGCGAGGTCGACGCGGCGATCGTGCCCGACGACGGCACCCTCGGCTTCGCCGTGCTCGGCGACGACAGCGTGCCGACCGGCGTCGTGCAGGCGCTGAGCGTGGCGCCTCCCGTGCAGCTGCTCGACGAGAGCGCGGCCGCGGGTTTCGTGGGTTACATCGTCGCGATCGGCTTCGGGCTCATCTTCTTCCTCTCGGCGATGACGTTCGGCTCGACGATCGCGCAGTCGGTCGTCGAGGAGAAGCAGACGCGCGTCGTCGAGATCCTGCTCGCGACCATCCCGACCCGCGTGCTGCTCGCGGGCAAGATCGTCGGCACGACGATCCTCGCGCTCGGCCAGGTCGCGCTCCTTCTCGCGATCGCGATCGTCGCGCTGAGCGTCACGGGGCAGAGCCAGCTGCTGCTCGGCCTCGGGATGCCGTTCGTGTGGTTCGCGATCTTCTTCGTGTTCGGGTTCGTGCTGCTCGCGGCGCTCTTCGCGGCGACCGGTGCGATGGTCTCGCGCCAGGAGGACATCGGCTCGACGACGACGCCGGTCACGATGCTCGTGATGATCCCGTACTTCGTCACGGTGTTCCTCAACGACAACCCCGTCGTCGTGACGGTCATGTCGTACGTGCCGTTCTCAGCTCCCATCGGGATGCCGCTGCGGCTCTTCCTCGGCGACGCGCAGTGGTGGGAGCCCCTGCTCTCGCTCGTGATCCTCGTCGCGACGTGCCTCGGCGTCATCGCGCTCGGCGCCCGCATCTACGAGAACTCCCTCCTCCGGCTGGGCCAGCGCGTCAAGCTCGCCGAGGCCCTCCGCGGCTGACCATAGTTCCCGTTCCGCGTGATCGTTCCCGCTCGAGTGGGTGCGAACGCGCGGAACGGGAACAATAGGGAGGTGACCACCCTGCACGACACCTCCTTCCGCGGCTTCGCGAGCGACAACTACGCCGGCATCCACCCCGAGGTGCTGCAGGCGATCGCGGATGCCAACGGCGGCCACCAAATCGCATACGGCGAAGACGTCTACACCGCCCGCCTCGGCGAGGTCATCCGCGCCGAGTTCGGCGAGCGCGCCGAGGTCTTCCCCGTCTTCAACGGCACGGGTGCGAACGTCGTCTCGCTCACGGCGCTCTTGCCGCGGTGGGGCTCGGTCGTCGCGACGAGCACCGCGCACATCCACACCGACGAGGGCGGCGCCCCCGAGAAGGTCGCGGGCCTCAAGCTCCTCGTCGTTCCGACGCCCGACGGCAAGCTCACGCCCGAGCTGCTCGCGACGGAGGCCTGGGGCATGGACGACGAGCACCGCTCGGCCCCCGGCGCGGTCTCGATCACCCAGACCACCGAGCTCGGCACGCTCTACACGCCCGATGAGGTGCGCGCCATCGCCGACGCGGCCCACGCGGTGGGCCTCGCGGTGCACATGGACGGATCCCGCATCTGGAACGCGGCCGCCGCCCTCGGCGTGCCGTTCCGCGAGTTCACGACGGATGCCGGGGTCGACATCCTGAGCTTCGGCGGCACCAAGATCGGCGCACTCGGCGTCGAGGCGATCGTCGTGCTCGACCCCGAACGCGTGTCGGACATCGTGCGCCTGCGCAAGACCTCGATGCAGCTCGCGAGCAAGATGCGCTTCTTCAGCGCGCAACTGCTGGCCCTGTTCGACGGCGTCGGGATGCGCGCGGCCGCGCACGCCAACGCGATGGCGGCCCGGCTGCGCACGGCGCTCGAGGCGGGCATCGCCGACGGCTCCATCACGGGGCTCGGCTTCAGCCAGGCGACCGAGGCGAACGCCGTCTTCGCGGTGCTCGCGAACGACGTGGCCGACCGCATCCGCGCTCGGTTCCGCTTCTACGACTGGGACCGCGCGGCCGGCCAAGTGCGCTGGATGACGGCCTTCGACACGACGGAGGCCGACATCGATGCCTTCGTCGCTGCGATCCGCGAGGAGCTCGCCCGCTGACGCGACCGCGGTCTCGAGACGCGTCGATGCGCGGCCACCTGAGCACCGCCGAGCCTCGAATCACCCCGGCGCGAACGCGGCGTAGGCTCGACGGGTGACGAGGTCGCCCGCCGAGATGCCCTGGCTCGACTCCTACGCCGACGGCGTGCCGCGTGAGCTCGAAGTCCCGCCCGGGTCGCTGAGCGATCTCATCGCGGAGTCGGTCGCGTCCTACCCCGGCCATGTGGCCCTCGAGTTCTTCGGCCGGGAGACGAGCTACGCCGAGCTCGGCTCGCAGATCGACCACGCGGCCGAGGGGCTGCGGCGACTCGGCGTCAAGCCCGGCGACCGCGTCGCGCTCGTGCTCCCCAACTGCCCCCAGCACGTCGTCGCCTTCTATGCCGCGCTCCGTGTCGGCGCGATCGTCGTCGAGCACAACCCGCTCTACACGCCGCGCGAGCTGCGCCACCAGTTCGAGGATCACCGCGCGCGCTTCGCGATCGCGTGGGACAAGACCGTGCCGACCCTCCAGGACTTCCCGAGCGACCTCGCCCTCGACCGCATCGTCTCGGTCGACATGACGCGCGCGTTCCCGCTCAAGATGCGGATGCTGCTGAAGCTCCCGATCGAGAAGGCCCGTTCGAGCCGCGCCGAGCTCACGACAGAGGTGCACGGCACCGTCGCGTGGGAGGAACTGCTGGCCGGGCCCGCCATCCACGCCACGGTCCCGGGCCCCGCGGCCGAGGACGTCGCCCTCATCCAGTACACGAGCGGCACGACGGGCACGCCCAAGGGCGCGAGTCTCAGCCACCGCAACCTCGTCGCGAACGCGGCGCAGGCGCGCGCGTGGGTGCCGACGATCCCGCGCGGGGCGGCATCCGTGCACGCCGTGCTGCCGCTCTTCCACGCCTACGGGCTCACGCTGTGCCTGACCTTCGCGATGAGCATGGGCGCCCGTCTCGTGCTGTTCCCGAAGCCCGACCCCGACCTCGTGCTTCCGGTGTTCAAGAAGCGCCCGCCGACGTTCCTGCCCGCCGTGCCGCCCCTCTACGACCGCCTGCGCAAGGCCGCCGAGGCGAAGGGCGTGTCGCTCAAGGGCATCGAGATCGCGATTTCGGGCGCCATGCCGCTCTCGAAGGATGTCGTGGAGCCCTGGGAGGCGCTCACGGGCGGCTACCTCGTCGAGGGCTACGGCCTCTCCGAGTGCTCGCCCGTACTCATGGCGAACCCCGTCGCGCCGAACCGCCGTGCGGGAACCGTCGGGCTACCTCTCCCGGGCACGGAGCTGCGCGTCGTCGACCCCGGCGAGCCGACGCGCGATGTCGAGCCCGGAACGCCCGGCGAGCTCGTCGTGCGCGGACCGCAGGTGTTCTCCGGCTACTGGAACAAGCCCGAGGCGACCGCCGAGGTCTTCACGGAGGGCTGGTTCCGCACGGGCGACATCGTCTCGGTCGACGACGACGGCTTCGTGACGATCACCGACCGCATCAAGGAGCTCGTCATCACGGGCGGCTTCAACGTGTCGCCCTCCGAGGTCGAGGACATGCTGCGGGGCTACGACGGCATCGCGGATGTCGCGATCGTCGGCATCCCGGATGCCCGCGACGGCGAGCACATCGTCGCGGCGGTCGTGCCCGACCCCGGCGCGACGATCGACACGGCTGCGCTGCGGGCATGGGCGAAGCAGCAGCTCGCCGCCTACAAGGTGCCGCGGCGCGTGCACATCGTCGACGAACTGCCGAAGTCGATGATCGGCAAGGTGCTGCGCCGCAAGGTACGCGATCAGCTCATCGAGCTCGAGGCTTCGACCAACTCAGGTCACCGGAAACAGGAGAGAACAGAGAAGTGAAGTTCGGCATCTTCATCCCGCAGGGCTGGCGTTTCGACCTCGTCGGCATCGACCCCGCACGGCACTGGGGCGTCATGCACGACCTCGCCCAGGCGGCCGAGGCGGGGCCCTGGGAGTCGCTGTGGGTCTACGACCATTTCCACACGACCCCCGTGCCGAGCGACGAGGCGACCCACGAGGCGTGGACGCTCATGGCTGCCTTCGCGGCGTCGACCAAGCGCATCCGCCTCGGCCAGATGTGCACGTGCGTGCACTACCGCAACCCCGCGTACCTCGCGAAGGTCGCGGCGACGGTCGACCTCATCTCGGGTGGCCGCGTCGAGATGGGCATCGGCGCAGGCTGGTACGAGCACGAGTGGCGCGCCTACGGCTACGGGTTCCCGGATGCCCCCGCCCGCCTGCGTGCACTGCGTGAGGGCGTCGAGATCATGCACCAGGCGTGGACGACCGGGAAGGCGTCGCTCGACGGCGAGTTCTGGCAGGTCGACGGCGCGATCGTGCAGCCGCAGCCCATGCAGGACGGCGGCATCCCCTTCTGGGTCGCGGGAGGCGGCGAGAAGGTGACGCTCAAGATCGCGGCACAGTACGCGCGCTACACGAACTTCAATGGCGGCGCCGAGGAGTTCACCCGCAAGAGCGAGATCCTGCGCGGGCATTGCGAGAAGCTCGGCACGGACTTCGACTCCATCACGCGCTCGTCGAACTTCAACACGATCATCGCCGAGACGAGCGCCGAGGTGCACCGCAAGGTCGACGCCCTCGAGGCGCGCCTCGCCGAGTCGATCGGCGACGCGAAGGCCGCGGAGGTCGTGGCGCAGTATCGCGGCGGCTCGTCGAAGGAGGGCATCGCGGGCACGCCCGACGAGGTCATCGAGGTGCTGCGCGAGCGGGAAGCGCTCGGACTCGGGTACAGCATCCACTACTTCCCCGAGTCGGCCTACGACCGCTCGGGCGTGGAGCTCTTCGAGAAGACGGTCATCCCGGCGCTCAGCTAGCCCCCACATGTCGAGGGGTCGCAAAGTGCACGAATGACGGCATGTTGAGAGCACTTTGCGACCCCTCACTCGTGTGACGGCAGGTTGCGGGCGGATTCTGCTCCCGCGACCCGGGTGCGTAGCGTCGATCGGGTGACGCGCGACGCCCCGATCCACGAGCTCCTCGTCGAGACACGGGCGTACCCGCCACCGGTCGAGCTCGCGGCGTCGTCGAACGTCGACGCGGATGCCTGGGCACGCGCCGCCGCCGACCCGGTCGCTTTCTGGGCGGATGCCGCCCGTCGCTTGAGCTGGGAGACCCCCTTCACGCGCACCCTCGACTGGCAGCCCGCGCTCGCGCCCGACGGCAGCCTGCGGCCGCCCCGCGTCGAGTGGTTCGCGGACGGCACCCTCAACGTCGCCGTCAACTGCGTCGACCGCCACGTCGACGCGGGCCTCGGCGACAAGGTCGCCTACCACTGGGAAGGTGAGCCCGGCGACTCCCGCACGCTCACCTTCGCCGAGCTGCAGCGGGAGGTCGCGAAGGCGGCGAACGCGCTCACCGAGCTCGGCATCCGGCAGGGCGACCGCGTCGTGATCTACCTGCCCGTGCTGCTCGAGACCGTCATCGTGACGCTCGCCGCCGCGCGCATCGGCGCCGTGCACTCGCTCGTCTTCGGCGGATTCTCGGCCGAGGCCCTGCGCTTCCGGGTGGCCGACACGGGTGCGAAGCTGCTCGTGACCTCCGACGGCCAGTTCCGGCGCGGCGCAGCGGTCCCGGTGAAGCACAATGCGGATGCCGCCATCGCGGGGCTCGACCATGTCGAGCACGTGCTCGTGGTGCGCCGCACGGGCGACGACATCCCGTGGACCGCGGGCCGCGACGTCTGGTGGCACGACGTCGTCGAGCGCCAGGCTGACACGCACGCGGCCGAGGCCTTCCCCGCCGAGACGCCGCTCTTCATCATCTACACGTCGGGTACGACGGGGAAGCCCAAGGGGCTCGTGCACACGAGCGGCGGCTACCTCACCCAGGCCTCGTGGACGCACTGGGCCGCCTTCGACGCCAAGCCCGACGACGTGCACTGGTGCACCGCCGATCTCGCGTGGGTCACCGCCCACAGCTACGCCCTCTACGGCCCGCTCAGCAACGCCACGACGCAAGTGATCTACGAGGGCACGCCCGACACGCCCCGCCGCACGCGGCACTTCGAGATCATCCAGAAGCATCGCGTCACGACGTATTACACCGCGCCGACGCTCGTGCGCACCCTCATGACGTGGTTCCCGGATGGCGTGCCGCCCGAGTACGACCTCTCGAGCATCCGCCTCCTCGGCTCCGTGGGCGAAGCCATCAATCCCGAGGCGTGGATGTGGTTCCGCGACACGATCGGCGCCGGGCACGCGCCGATCGTCGACACGTGGTGGCAATCGGAGACCGGTGCGGCGATCATGGCACCGCTGCCGGGGCGCTCGACCATCAAGCCCGGTTCCGCGACGCGTGCCCTGCCCGGGCTCCGCACGCTCGTCGTCGACGAGCGCGGCGACGAGGTGCCACCGGGGGCCGGAGGCTACCTCGTGATCCCCGATCCGTTCCCCTCTCTCGCCCGCACGGTGTGGGGCGATCCCGAGCGCTATCTCGATGCCTACTGGCGCCGGTTCGCCGATCGGGGCTACTTCTTCTCGGGCGACGGCGCGAAGGTCGATGCCGATGGCGACGTGTGGCTCCTCGGTCGCGTCGACGATGTCATCAACGTGTCAGGCCATCGTCTCTCGACGATCGAGATCGAGTCGGCGCTCGTCGCGCATCCGCTCGTGGGCGAGGCGGGCGTCACGGGTGCCGACGATCCGGTGACGGGCGAGGCGATCGTCGCGTTCGTGATCCCCGCGCGCGAGACGGATGCGGATGTCGCGGCCGAGCTGCGCGCCCACGTCGCGCGCACGATCGGTCCGATCGCGAAGCCCCGCGACGTCCACCTCGTGCCCGAGCTGCCGAAGACCCGCTCGGGCAAGATCATGCGCCGCCTGCTGCGCGACATCGTCGACGGCCGCCCCCTGGGCGACACGACGAGCCTGCAGGACCCCGACGCTCCCGCGCGCATCGCGGAGCTCGTGCGATAGCGTTCCCGCATGTCGAAGGGGGCGTCGCGCCGGCTCCTCGCGCTCGCGGCGGGCAGCCTCATCGCCGCGGGCGTCGTGCTCGTGCCGACCGCCGCGAGCGCCGGGGACTGGCCGAACTCGCTCGTCGCAAGCGTCGCCCTCCAGGACTTCCCGGTCGACATCGCGTTCGACCCCTCGGGGAGCACCGCGTACGTCGCGACGTTATCGGACACGATCGACGTCGTCGACGTCGCGGCGGGAACCGTGACGGCGTCCATCCCGGTGGGCAGTGCCTACTTCCCGACGCGCGTCGAGGTGAGCCCCGACGGCGACCATGTGCTCGTGTCGAACACGAACGACGGGACGGTCTCCGTCATCGACGCCCTCTCCCTTTCGGTGATCGAGACGATCACCGTCGGCACCTCGCCCACCGGCATCGCGTTCTCCCCCGACGGCTCGACGGCGTACGTGGCGAACAACGGCGATGGCACGGTCTCGGTCATCGACACCGCATCCTGGTCGGTGACGACGATCCCCGCCGGCGGAACGCCCGGGATGCTCGCGGTATCGCCCGACGGCGGCGAGCTCTGGGTTCCCGGCGATGCGAACGGCGCCGTCACCGTCATCGACACCTCGAGCCTCTCGATCGTCGCCACGGTCGCGAGCATGCCGGGGCCGCCGATGGTCGTCGCCTTCGCTCCGGATGGCGCGACCGCCTTCGTCGGATTCGGCGACGGCGGCACGGATGGCGGCGTCGTCCGAGTCGACACCTCCACGCGCACGATGACCGACGCCCTCGGCGATCTCCCGCTCGACGACATGTACCTCGCCGACCTCATCGTGACGCCGGATGCCGAGACGCTCTTCGCTGTGTCGTACTCCGGCGCGCTCACGGTCGTCGACTCCGCGACGCTCGACGTCATCACGCAGACGCTCGACACGACCCTCCGCCCCGGAGCGGCGTTGTCGCCCAGCGGAGGCGAGCTCTGGGTCGCGGTCGGGTCGCCGGAGTCGATCGACATCTACGAGTTCGCCGGGCCGAGCATCACGACGACGACGCTTCCCGACGGCGTCGGAGGCGCGCCCTACGGGCCCGTGACGGTCACGGCCGCGAACCCGTCGACGCTGCCCGTCACGTTCAGCTCGCCCGACCTCCCGTCGTGGCTCTCGCTCGATCCCGCGACGGGCTCGCTCTCCGGCACACCGCCCGCGACCGGTGCCACGTACTCGTTCACGATCGTCGCGACCGATGCCGGCGCGCACTCCGGGAGCGCGCCCCTGTCGATCCTCGTGCGCGATCCTTTCCTCGTCGAGTCGCTCGCGGTCATCCCGTCGGCCTCGCGCGTGCTCCAGGGGACGACGATCTCGCTCGCCGTCGAGGCCCGGCTCTTCGACGGAGCGAGCGTCCCGATCGGCTCGGGCGTGGTCTTCTCGAGCGACGTGCCGAGCGACGTGATCGCCGGGCAGACGGTGACCTTCCGCCACGCCTCCACGCACACGATCACGGCGCGGTGGGAAGCATTCTCGAGCGAGGTCGCGATCGTCGTCATCCCCGTCGTCGACGGCGAGGTCCGCTGGCCCGACACGGTCGTCGGTGCAGTGAGCCCGGGGATCGGCTACGCGGATGTCGCCGTGAGCCCCGACAGCGCGACCGCATACGCCACGGGACCGGACGCGCTCGACGTCATCGACACGGCGACGGGCACGGTGCGTGCGAGCCTCACGGGAGTCGCGGGGGACGGCGTCGAGGTGAGCCCGGACGGCTCGATCGTCGCGGTCGCAGCGGATGAGGGCGTCGCGCTCGTCGACGCGGGCGCGCTCCTCGCGACGACCGTGGCCACGGGCGGCCACGTCGACGACGTCGCGGTGAGCCCCGACGGCACGACGGTCGCTGCGATCGGCGACGCCGTGTGGATCATCGACGTCGCGACGGCGACCGTCGCGAGCACGATCGACGTCGCCGGCTCCTACGTCACGATCTCCGCCGATGGGACGCTGTGGGTGTCGGGAAGCTCCGGCATCTCGGTCATCGACATCGCGAGCGGGACCACGGTCGCCGCTCTCCCCTCCACGATCAGCAGTCGCGTCGCCCTCACACCCGACGGCTCCACCGCCCTCACGTGCGACTCGGCATCGCGCCTCGCGTTCATCGATGTCGCGACCCGCACGGTGATGGGCAGCGTCGCGATCGCCGGCCTCCACGAGTACTGCTCCATCTGGGTGAAGCCGGATGGGAGCGAGGCATATCTCGTCGCACAACCCTTCCACGCGAACCAGGGCGGCGAGGGCACGAGCGTCGCGCTCGTGATCGACCTCGCCACCGCCGTGATCGCCGACACCATCTCGTACTCCGGGTTCCCGAACGGGCTCGCGCTCGCGCCAGACGGCTCCATCGGCTACATCGCCCAGGCGGGGCTCGGCGGGCTCGCGGTGCTCGAGTACGGCGGGCCCGATCCGCTGCTGCCGGGGCCGCCCGAGGGCTCCCTTGCCGCGACGGGCCTCACGACGCATCCGGATGCCGTCACGGGGCTCGCCCTCGGTCTCGTCGCGGCAGGCGTGTTCATGAGCCTGCTCGCGCGTCGGCGACGCGCAACTCGCGCGGCGTGACGGTGGTTTCGCGTCGGGCCTGCGGCCCGGCGCTCCTCAACCACGTGACTGCCGAGGTGGTTGAGGAGCGCCCGCGACCTGCTAGGCCGCGTCGTCGAAGCGCGTGACCGCGAGCGCGTCGCCTGCGCGGTCGAGGTCGACGCGCACGGTGTCGCCGTCGCGGATGTCGCCCGCGAGCAGGGCCTTCGCGAGGCGGTCGTCGATCTCGTGCTGCATGAGACGGCGCAGCGGACGCGCGCCGTAGATCGGGTCGTAGCCGCGCTCCGCGAGCCAGGCCCGCGCATCCGGGGTGACGGCGAGCTGCAGCCGCCGCTCGGCGAGCCGGCGCTCGAGGCGATCGACGTAGAGCGACACGATCTGACCGAGGTCGGCCTCCGAGAGCGGTGCGAACACGACGATGTCGTCGAGCCGGTTCACGAACTCGGGCTTGAACGCCTGGCGCACGAGCTCCTGCACCGCCTCCTGCTTCTTCTCCCAGCTGAGGTCGCGATCGATGAGGATCTGGCTGCCGAGGTTCGAGGTGAGGATGAGGATCGTGTTGCGGAAGTCGACCGTGCGACCCTGCCCGTCGGTGAGGCGCCCGTCGTCGAGCACTTGCAGCAGCACGTCGAACACCTCGGGGTGGGCCTTCTCGACCTCGTCGAGCAGGATCACCGAGTAGGGGCGACGCCGCACGGCCTCGGTGAGCTGACCGCCCTGCTCGTAGCCGATGTAGCCGGGAGGGGCGCCCACGAGCCGCGACACGGCGAACTTCTCGCCGTACTCCGACATGTCGATGCGCACGAGCGCCTTCTCGTCGTCGAAGAGGTAGGCCGCGAGCGCCTTCGCGAGCTCGGTCTTGCCGACGCCTGTCGGCCCCAAGAAGAGGAAGGAACCCGTGGGCCGGTCGGGGTCGGAGATGCCCGCGCGCGTTCGGCGCACGGCCTCCGAGACGGCGCGCACGGCATCCCGCTGACCGATGAGGCGCTTCGCGAGCTCGTTCTCAAGGCCCAGCAGCTTCTCGGTCTCGCCCTGCCGCAGCTTGTCGACGGGGATGCCGGTCCATGCCGCGACGACCGCCGCGATGTCTTCGTCGGTCACCTGGTCGTTGACCATGCGGGGCCCCTGCTGCTCCATGGCTTCCGCCTGCATGAGCTGCTGCTCGATCGCCGGGATGGTCTCGTAGTTGAGCTTCGAGGCATCTTGGTAGCGCTGCTCGCGCATCGCGCGGTCGAGCTCGATGCGCGCGTCGTTGAGGCGCGACTTGAGGTCGCCGACGCTGTGCAGCGAGCTCTTCTCGGCCTGCCAGCGGGTCTGCAGCGCGTCGAGCTGCTGCTCCTTGACGGCCATGTCGGCGCGGAGCTTCTCGAGGCGCTCCTTCGATGCCGCGTCCTTCTCCTTCTTGAGCGCGAGCTCCTCGATCTTGAGGCGGTCGACGGCACGCTTGAGCTCGTCGATCTCGACGGGCGAGGAGTCGATCTCCATCTTGAGCCGGGACGCCGCCTCGTCGATGAGGTCGATCGCCTTGTCGGGCAGCTGGCGCGCCGTGATGTAGCGGTTCGACAGCGTCGCCGCCGCGACGAGCGCGCTGTCGGCGATCGCGACCTTGTGGTGCGCCTCATAGCGCTCCTTGAGCCCGCGCAGGATCGCAATGGTGTCCTCGACGGACGGCTCGCCGACGTAAACCTGCTGGAAGCGCCGCTCGAGCGCGGCATCCTTCTCGATGTACTCGCGGTACTCGTTGAGCGTCGTCGCGCCGATCATGCGCAACTCACCGCGCGCGAGCATGGGCTTGAGCATGTTGGCGGCCGCGACGGAGCCCTCGCCGCCACCCGCGCCCATGAGGGTGTGGAGCTCGTCGATGAAGGTGATGATCTGGCCGTCCGAGTCGTTGATCTCCTTGAGCACGGCCTTGAGCCGCTCCTCGAACTCGCCGCGGTACTTCGCTCCCGCGACGAGGGCCGCGAGGTCGAGCGAGACAAGCTGCTTGCCCTTGAGCGAGTCGGCGACGTCGCCCGCGACGATGCGCTGCGCGAGCCCCTCGACGACGGCCGTCTTGCCGACGCCGGGCTCGCCGATGAGCACGGGGTTGTTCTTGGTGCGCCGGGTCAGCACCTGGCTGACGCGACGGATCTCGGCATCCCGCCCGATGACGGGATCGAGCTTGCCGCTCTTGGCGATCTCGGTGAGGTTGATGCCGTACTGCTCGAGAGCGCTCTTCGGCTCCTCCTGGCTGGAGGGTGCGCCCTGCATGTTGGCCATGATTCTCCGTTAAGAAGTTGAGTTGTGGTGACTCAAGTTTAGCGTGGGCGGCCCGGGAATGCACCGGTCAGCGCTGCGGGCGACCGTCGGTGAGAGGCCGCCAGACGACGACCTGGTTCTGCTTGCGCACGCGCGTGCCCGCACGCAGCGAGACCACCTCGCCCTCGGCACCCGCCGCGAAGACGCGCCGGCCCGGCCGTGCGAGGAGCTCGTCGGCGAGCGCGGCCTCGAGCTCGCGCACCCGCGCCGCGAGCATCGACACCTGGTTCTCGAGCTCGAGGATGCGCCGGATGCCCTCGAGGTTGAGCCCCTCGGCCGAGAGCCGCGCGATCTCGCGCAGCTGCACGACATCCCGCATCGAGTAGCGGCGCGACTTGCCGGCTGTGCGCTGCGGACTCACGAGCCCCATCCGGTCGTACTGGCGCAGCGTCTGCGGGTGCATGCCCGCGAGCTCGGCGGCGACCGCGATCGCGAAGAGGGGCGTCGACTCGTCCATCACCCGCGCGCCCTCTCGAGCAGCTCATCGCGCGGGTTCTCGGGAGGCAGCGCCGCCGCGAACTCCTCGAGCTTCTTCTTCGCGTCGCCCGAGAGGTGGCTCGGCACGACGACGTGCACGGTCGCGAGCAGGTCGCCCGTCCCCTTCGCGGTCGCCACGCCGCGCCCCTTGACGCGCAGCACGCGGCCGCTCGGCGTGCCCGGGGCGACGCGCAGCCGCACAGGGTCGCCGTCGAGCGTCGGCACCTCGATCGTCGCGCCGAGCGCCGCCTCGGTGAAGGTCACCGGCACGTCCACGCGCAGGTCGGCTCCGTCGCGTTCGAAGACCGGATGCGGCCGCACGGATACCGTGAGCACGAGATCGCCCGGCTCGCCTCCGTCGGGGCTCGGCTGGCCCTTGCCGCGCAGCTTGATGCGCTGCCCGTCCTTCACGCCCGCCGGGATCTTGACCTTCGTGGCCTTGCCCCCCGGCAATTGCAGCGTCACGGTGTCGCCATGGATCGCCGTGAGGAAGTCGAGCGTCGTCGTCGCCGTGATGTCGGCCCCCGGGGTCGGCCCGCCGAAGCCGCGGTAGCCGCCCGTCGGCGTGCCGAAGCGGCCGGAGCCGAACATCCCGCCGAGCAGGTCCTCGAAGCCGCCGGCGCTGTAGCTCGTGCGCCCGCCGCCCCCGAACATGCCACCGAAGACGTCCTCGAAGCCCTGACCGCCCGAGGTGAAGCGCGCGCCGGAGCCCATCGCGCGCAACTGGTCGTACTCCGCGCGCTCCTGCGGATCGGAGAGCACGGCGTAGGCCTCGCTGATCTCCTTGAAGCGCGCCTCGGCTGCGGCGTCGCCCGGGTTCGAGTCCGGGTGGTACTGCCGCGCGAGCTTGCGGTAGACCTTCTTCAACTCGGCGTCGGAGACGTCCTTCGCGACGCCGAGCACGGCATAGAAGTCCTTGTCGAACCAGTCCTGGCTGGCCATCGGACCCCTCTCGGGTAATCGTTCAGCTGGCGGGGGGTGCGCTCACGGCGACCTTGGCCGCGCGGAGCAGGCGGTCGCCGAGCGCGTAGCCGATCTGGATGACGTCCTTCACGGTCTCGCCCTCGGCATCCGGGTCGGGCACGTGCACGACCGCCTCGTGGATGTTGGGGTCGAACGCCTCGCCCACCTCGCCGACCCGGCGCAGGCCGTACTTCTCGAAGCCCGCGCGCAGCTTCTGCGAGACGAGCGTGAGGGGCGCGCCCTCGACGAGGTCGCCGTGCGCGTCGGCGCGGTCGAGATCGTCGATCACGGGCAGGAGCGTACGGATGACCTCGGCGATGACCGCCTCGCGATTCGCCGCACGATCGCGCTCGACGCGCGTGCGGAAGTTCTTGAGGTCGGCCTGGGCGCGCGCCGCGATCTCGCGGTACTCGGCGACGAGGTCGCGCTCGGCGTCAGCCAGGAGCGCGAGATCCTCGTCGCTCAGGCCGTCGCCCTCCGCGGCCGGCTGGTCGGCCGCGGGCGTCTCCGCCCGCGGCTCCCCGGTCTCCGGGTCGATCTTCCGCTTGTCGTGGATCGCGGGCTCTTCGGGCTCGCGGTCCTTGTCGTCGCGGTTCTTGTCAACCATGCCTACTTCTTCTCGTCCTCGTCGTCGACGATCTCGGCGTCGACCACGTCCTCATCGGATGCGCTCGATCCGGTCGTGCCGCTCGTGGGGCTCGCACCCTCGGCCGCCTCGGAGCTCGCCTGGTAGATGGCCTCGCCGAGCTTCGTCTGGCTCTGGTTGAGCTTCTCGAACGCCGACTTGATCGCGGCCTCGTCCTCGCCCTGGAGCGCGGTCTTGAGCGACTCGATGTCGCCGCGCACCTCGGTCTTGACGTCGTCGGCGATCTTGTCCTCGTTCTCGGAGATGAGCTTCTCGAGCGAGTAGACGAGCTGCTCGGCGTTGTTGCGCACCTCAGCCGCCTCGCGACGCGCCTTGTCTTCCGCGGCGTGCTCCTCGGCCTCGCGCACCATGCGCTCGATGTCCTCCTTGGGCAGCGACGAGCCGCCCGTGATGGTCATCGACTGCTCCTTGCCCGTGCCCTTGTCCTTGGCCGAGACGTGCACGATGCCGTTCGCGTCGATGTCGAACGTGACCTCGATCTGCGGGATCCCGCGCGGCGCGGGGGCGATGCCCGTGAGCTCGAAGGTGCCGAGCGCCTTGTTGTCGCGCGTGAACTCGCGCTCACCCTGGAAAACCTGGATGGCGACCGAGGGCTGGTTGTCGTCGGCCGTCGTGAAGGTCTCGCTGCGCTTGGTCGGGATGGCGGTGTTGCGCTCGATGAGCTTCGTCATGATGCCGCCCTTGGTCTCGATACCGAGGCTCAGGGGCGTCACGTCGATGAGCAGCACGTCTTTGCGCTCGCCCTTCAGCACGCCCGCCTGGAGCGCGGCGCCGACGGCGACCACCTCATCCGGGTTGACGCCCTTGTTGGGCTCCTGCCCGCCCGTGAGCTTCTTGACGAGCTCGGTGACCGCCGGCATGCGCGTCGAGCCGCCCACGAGCACGACGTGCGCGATGTCGGAGACTTTGATGCCGGCCTCCTTGATGACGTCGTCGAAGGGCTTCTTCGTGCGGTCGAGAAGGTCGGAGGTCATCTGCTCGAACTGCGCGCGCGTGAGCGTCTCGTCGAGGTTCGCCGGGCCGTTCTCGGTGAGCGAGAGGTAGGGCAGCTGGATGCTCGTCGACATGCTCGAGCTCAGCTCCTTCTTGGCCTGCTCGGCGGCCTCCTTGAGGCGCTGGAGGGCGATCTTGTCCTTCGAGACGTCGACGCCCGTCGTGTCCTTGAACTTCTTGATGAGCCACTCGACGATGCGCTGGTCCCAGTCGTCGCCGCCGAGGCGATTGTCGCCCGCGGTCGCGCGCACCTGGATGGTGGAGAAGTCGTCGTCCTTGCCCACCTCGAGGAGCGAGACGTCGAAGGTGCCGCCACCGAGGTCGAAGACGAGGATGAGCTCGTCCTCCTTGCCCTTGTCGAGGCCGTAGGCGAGGGCGGCAGCCGTCGGCTCGTTGATGATGCGGAGCACGTTGAGGCCCGCGATCTCGCCGGCCTCCTTCGTGGCCTGGCGCTCGGCGTCGTTGAAGTACGCGGGGACCGTGATGACGGCATCCGTGACGTCTTCGCCGAGGTACTGCTCGGCGTCGCGCTTGAGCTTCTGGAGGATGCGCGCCGAGATCTCCTGCGGTGTGTACTTCTTGCCGTCGATCTCCTTCTTCCAGTCGGTGCCCATGTGGCGCTTGACGGATGCGATGGTGCGATCGACGTTCGTGACGGCCTGGCGCTTCGCGGTCTCGCCGACGAGCACCTCGCCGTCCTTCGTGAAGGCGACGATCGAGGGGGTCGTGCGGAAGCCCTCGGCGTTGGCGATGACGGTGGGCTCTCCGCCCTCGAGAACCGAGACGACGGAGTTGGTCGTGCCGAGGTCGATTCCGACTGCTCGTGCCATGTTCTGTTGCTCCTTGAAGACTGTCGTGACGCACGGACTTGAGCCGTGACGTATCAAGTTTGCATCGCGCTCGCGAGCTTGTCAAGAAGATTGAGTCGGGTGGACTCAAGATCGAGTGACGCGCCACGCGCTTGCGGGATACCGCGCGTTCACCTCTCGGCACTAGCGTTGCCGCATGACCGACCCGACCGGCGACGCTGCCGCGGCCCCCGCATCCGTTCCCACTCCGCCGCCGACGGCGAACACCGGCGCGGTGAGCGCCTTCGGACGCGAGCTCACGCCCGAGAAGAAGGTTCCGCGGAAGCAGGTTCTCAGCTGGGCGATGTGGGACTGGGCGACCCAGCCCTTCAACACGACCATTCTCACGTTCGTCTGGGTCGCGCTGTACCTCACGTCGTGGCAGTTCCTCGATCCCGCACTCGCGGCGCAGGGGGTGCTCGAGGACGGCACCCGGATGAGCTGCGTGAGCGCCGAGTACATCGACAGCGCCTATTGCGGCGGCCTCGCCGACCTCTCGGCGTGGTGGGGCTGGGCCAACTTCGCCGCCGGCATCCTCATCCTGGTGCTCGCGCCCGTGCTCGGCCAGCAGGCGGATGCGCGCGGCAACAAGAAGAAGTGGCTCGTCGGCGCGACGCTGACCCTCGCCCTCATCCAGTTCGTGCTGTTCTTCATCGAGGCCGACCCCGCGTACTTCTGGTGGGGAGCCTTCGCGGTCGCGCTCGGCGCCGTCGTCAACGAGATCGGGGGCGTCAACTACAACGCGATGCTCGTCGAGGTCTCCACGCGCGCCACGATCGGGCGGGTCTCCGGCCTCGGGTGGGGCTTCGGCTACCTCGGCGGCGTCGTGTCGCTGCTCTTATGCGTGCCGCTCGTACTCGGGTTGTCGGGAGACCCGCTCGCGTACAAGCTCGTGGCCCTCATCTGCGGCGCGTGGACGATCGTGTTCGCGATCCCGCTGTTCCTCAACGTGCCCGAGGCGCCGGCCCCTCCCGGCGCCCCTCGCGCGGGACTGTTCAGCTCGTACAGGGTGCTCGCGCTCGACCTCGTCAAGCTGTTCCGCACCTCGCGCCCGACGTTCTGGTTCCTGCTCGCGAGCGCGGTCTACCGCGACGGACTCGCGGGGGTGTTCGCCTTCGGCGCGGTCCTCGCGGCCCAGGGCTTCGGCTTCACGACCATCGAGGTCATGATCTTCGGACTCGCGGCGAACGTCGTCGCCGGTGTATCGACGCTCATCGCGGGCCGCTTCGACGACCTGTTCGGCTCGCGCGCCGTCATCGTCACCGCGCTCTCGGGCCTCGTCGCGATGGCGGTCTTCGTCTTCTTCGCTCGCGACCTCGGCACGATCGTGTTCTGGATCGGCGGCCTCGTGCTCTCGGCGTTCGTGGGGCCCGCGCAAGCCTCGAGCCGCGGCCTGCTCGCACGCGTCACGCCGGCGGGAATGCAGGGTGAGATCTTCGGTCTGTACGCGACCACGGGGCGCGTCGCCTCCTTCCTCTCCCCCGCCGCGTGGGCGCTCTTCATCGGCGCCTTCGGCGCGATCATCTACGGCGTGCTCGGCATCGGGCTCATCCTGCTCGTGGGCCTCGTGCTCCTCCTGCTCGTGCGACTGCCCAAGCACGTGCGCGCCTGAGCGGCATCCGCTTCTTCCCGCGCGCACGGCCCGGCGGATGACGAAGTGCGCTCGGCGGGCTACCGTGGGTGCATGTCGACGCGGACGCTCGCCTACTGGCTCGCGCTCGTCGACCGCCTCGTGGAGCGCGGCTTCGCCGGGGCGCTCGAGGAGCACGGGATCACGCGCATGCAATGGCGCATCCTCACCGCGCTGGGCGACGGCCCGGCGACGGCCGACCAGCTCGACGCCGCCCTCGCCGACCTGCCCGCCTACGACGACGACGCGACGGCCGCCGAGCAGCTCGCGGAGCTCGTCGAGAGCGGATGGGTCGAGGCGGCGGATGCGTATCGCCTCACCGAACGGGGGCGCACGGCGCACCGCCACATCCTCGACGCCGTCGCCGAGCTGCGGGCGCGCGTGCTCACCGGCATCACGCCCGAGGAGGAGCAATCCACGATCGCGCTGCTCGAGAGGATGGCGCGCAACCTCGGCTGGGAGGGCGAGGGCCGCTAGTCTGTGCCCATGCCCGCCTCACCCGATGGCACCGACCTCGTCCTGCTGCTCGACGAGGAGGGCAAGCCCGTCGGCACCGCGCCGAAGGCGACGGTGCACGGCGCCGACACGCCCCTGCACTTCGCCTTCTCGTGCCACGTCTTCAACCCCGCGGGCCGCATGCTCGTGACGCGGCGCGCGCTCGACAAGGACACCTTCGCGGGCGTGTGGACCAACGGCTTCTGCGGCCACCCGGCCCCCGGCGAGACCGCGATCGACGCCGTGCAGCGCCGCGCCGAGGCCGAGCTCGGCGTGCCCGTGCGCGACGTCGAGATCGTGCTGCCCCACTTCCGCTATCGGGCAGCGGATGCCAACGGCGTCGTCGAGAACGAGATCTGCCCGGTCTTCCGCGCCATCATCGACTCCGACCCGAAGCCCGCGCGCGCCGAAGTCGCCGAATGGGTGTGGGCGGAGCCCATGTCGGTGCGGATGGCGGTCGCGGCCGCGCCCTTCGCGTTCAGCCCGTGGTTCTCGCTGCAGCTCGCGGCGTGGCCCGCGGGCAAGTAGCGGTCACTCGCCGCGCGCTCCGGCATCCGTCACGGTCACATCCGTGCGGTGGAAGTTCTGCCATGAGCGGGATGCCGTGGGGCCCCGTTGCCCCTGATAGCGGTTCGCGTAGGCGCCCGAGCCGTATGCGTTGATGACGGGCGAGCTCGTGCGGAAGAAGCACAGCTGCCCGATCTTCATGCCGGGCCAGAGCTTGATCGGGAGCGTCGCGACGTTGCTCAGCTCGAGGGTCACATGGCCCGAGAAGCCCGGGTCGACGAAGCCGGCCGTCGAGTGCGTGAGGAGCCCGAGCCGGCCGAGCGAGCTCTTGCCCTCGAGCCGCGCCGCGACGTCGTCGGGCAGCGTCACGAGCTCGTAGGTCGAGCCGAGCACGAACTCGCCGGGATGCAGGATGAACGGCTCGCCGGGCTTCGTCTCGATGAGACGCGTGAGCTCGGGCTGCTCCTCGGCCGGGTCGATGAAGGGGTACTTGTGGTTGTCGAAGAGCCGGAAGTACCGATCGAGCCGCACATCGATGCTCGACGGCTGGATCATCTCGCGGTCGAGGGGGGCGAGGCCGATGCGGCCGGCGTCCAGTTCGGCGGTGATGTCTCGATCGCTGAGCAGCATGCGTCGAGCGTATAGGCTCTACCGGTGTAGCCGTTCGCGGCTGCGGGGCTGTAGTTCAATGGCAGAACTTCTGCTTCCCAAGCAGACAGCGCGGGTTCGATTCCCGTCAGCCCCTCCACGCTCCGACGTCTGGATGCGAGAGGTCGCGCGGGGCGGCGCCTAGAGTTGGCCCAGGATTCGCTCGATGACGCGCTCGACGGGATCGGATGCATCGACGATGCATCCCGGTTCATCGAGCGCGAGGGGTTCGAGAAGCTCGAGCTGGCTGTCGAGCAGCGAAGCGGGCATGAAATGACCGGATCGAGCGATCATCCGCGCCCCCAGCAGCGTCCGCTCCGCGTGGAGCTGCACGCTCACGACATCCGGCACCCACTCCCGCAATCGGTCTCGATAGCGTCGACGCAGAGCCGAGCAGGCGATCACCACTGTCGCGTTCGCGGCGAGAGCCCGCCCCACCGCATCGAGCCATGGCATGCGGTCGTCGTCATCGAGGGGGATGCCGGACGACATCTTGCGCACATTCGCTGCGGGATGCAGATCGTCGGCGTCGATGAACGGCGCACGGATGCGCATCGCGAGAGCCTGCGCGACGGTCGTCTTCCCGACGCCGCTGACGCCGCCGACCACGATGCGCATGGAGCTCACCACGACGACCGCAACAGCTCGGGGTGCGCCTCGAGACGCGGGTCGAGCCGCGCCAAGCTCGCAAGGGACCACCGGTCGTCACGCGTCAACCACGATCTCAGCACCAGCTCCGCGGCCGCAGCGCGAGTCCCCGCTGCGCGCGCCGCAAGTACGACGGGCACGATCCGCAGCCGCACCTTGTGCTCTCCCTCTTGCGCGATCTGCTCCAGGCGATGTTCGATGCGTGAGTTCGAGAAGCGGTCGAGCAGGGCGGCACGGTAAGCCCGTAGGTCAAGACGCTCGGCGGGAAGACAGCGCTCCGCCTCGTCCCAGAACGTCTCCACGAGGCCGCGGAGTTCCGGGTCGCCGATCGCCGCCGCCACGGTGTCGTGCCCACGGTCCGGGCCGAGCACGGAAAGAAGCGTGTGAGCGCCGTTGAGCAGCAGCAGCTTGCGCTGCTCGTAAGGGGCGATGTCATCGACGAACCGTGCGCCGGCCTGCTCCCATGCGGGTCGCCCGGAAGGGAACTCTCCCGAGAGCACCCAGTCCGAGAACGGCTCGGTGACGACCGGCGCGCGGTCGTCCCACCCTGCCAGTCGGCGAACGAGGACGAGGTCGTCGGGCGTCGTCCTCGGGGTGATCCGATCGACGGACGTCGACACGAACGACACGTTCTCCAGGATCCACGGCATGAGAGGTGGATGCACCCGTTCCGCGAACTCGAGCACGCCGGTGCGCAGGAACCGTCCGTTGTCCGGCACGTTGTCGCACGGGACGATCGCGATGGGACCGGCACCGGATCGGGACCGGGCGGCAAGCCCGACGACGAGGCGTGCCACCGTCGACTGCACCTTCGGCACGGTACCGAAGACCCCTTCAGCGATCAGCTGCGCAGAGTCGGTGGCGACGACCTCGTCGCCGGGATCCAGATGACCGTCAGCGTCCAGGCGATAGCCGGACTCTGTGACGGTGAGGGTGATGACGGACGTCGTGGGAAGCGCGGCGAGCTCGATGAGTCGCGACACCTCGGTTCCCGGATGAGCTTCCACGATGCTCGTCACAAGGCTCACGCGATCGCCCTCGTCCGAACGTTCGACGAGTGAATAGAGACAGTCCTGGCCGGCGAGCTGCTCGGCCACCCGCGGGCTTCGTCCCGTGAAGGCGGCGATCGCCCACTCGCCGTCGTCCTGCGCGCGGTCCGTGTACCAGGCCTGGTGCGCGCGATGGAACGCCCCGAGGCCGAGGTGGATGATGCGCGGTGGATGCCCATCACGAGCGCGTCGACGCGCCGGTCGGCCGCCCATCGGCTCACGCCCGCTCACAGTTTGAACACCCGACGGGGAAGGTCGACCGTGAGTTCGTACGCGAGGCGCTCCGCCATCCGTGCCGTCATTCGTCCCTCGACCACGAGCGTCGCGAGGTAGGCGGCGTCCAGCCGACGCGCCATGTCGTGACGCGCGGGAATCGAGGTGAGCGCGCGCGTGTCGTCGATGAAGCCCGAGCCCCGCAGCAGCCCGGCCGACTCCGCGGTGGCCGCACGGAAACGGCGCACGGCATCCGGGGCATCGAGGAACCACCAGGGCGCTCCGATGTAGACGCTCGGATAGGCGCCCGCGAGGGGGGCGAGTTCGCGTGACCAGGTCGTCTCGTCGACGGTGAAGAGAACGAGATGGAACCCGGGCGTATGGCCGAACCGTTCGAGCAGGGGACGCAGGTTGCGCGTGAACTCGGTCGCCACCGGGATGTCGTACCCCGCGTCGCGTCCGAGCGCAGCGTGGATCGACGACGAGTAATCGCGCAGCACGCCCGCATGGATGGTCATGACAAGCCCATCGCGGGCGCTCTGCGCGGCGGACCACAGCAGCAGGTGACCGGCGAGAGCGCGCACCGCACGCTCGTCCGCTTCTCCGCGAACGGCGAGGCGGAAGAGACGACGCGCCTCCTCGGGCTCGAGCTCCACGGTGTAGGGCGAGAGCACGCCATGGTCCGCCGACACCGCACCGGCGGCGCGGAAATCGGCCCGACACGCCGCGAGCCCATCCAGATGTGCGTCCAGGTCGTCGGGCGCCGTGCCGAACCGGGCAGCAACTGCGACGACCGCATCGCCGAAACCGGGATGCGCCGGATCGAGATAGGCATCGGCGCGGAATGTCGGTACGACCCGCGTGCCGACCGACTGATCGCTCGCGAGCGCTGTGTGGGCGCCCAAGTCGTCAAGCGGATCGTCTGTCGTCGCCAGCACCTCGATGCCGAAGGCCTCGAGCAGCTGCTTGGGCCGGAATGCGGGGTCGCGCAGCTGGGTCGCGATCACTGTGTAAGACCGTTCGGCCGTCTCGTCCGGATCGTCGAGGTCGATCGAGAACAGAGTGCGCAGTTGGTGGGCGAGCCAGTACCCGGTCGCCGTCCCGGCGTAGTACGGCCATGCCGCCACGAAGTCGGCCCACACCTCCTCCGGTGAGCCCTGCCTGAGTCGCAGCGGGTCTGCCCCGGATGCGATGAGCATCCTCGTCACGTAGTGATCGGGTCGGATGAGCAGTGCGGTGGGGTCGGGAAACGGTGAATCGGCGACGAGCATCGTCGCGTCGACGTGCCCGTGCGGCGAGATGATCGGAAGCGAACGGATGCCGTCGTACAACTCGCGCGCGATCCCGCGCGAGCGGTCGTCAACGCCGAGGAGGCGGTCGTCGTCGTCGCCGTTCATCATGGCTTCCCGATCCGTCCAGTCGAGCCGCGGAGCACGAGCTCGGTTGCCAGGGGGCGGCGCTGCTCGTCGGCATCGAGTTCGCGGTCGTCGAGCACCGCGAGCACCCTCCGCACGGCGAGCGCTCCGAGCTCGGCGAGGGGCGTGCGCACCGTTGTCAGGGGCGGCGAGGTGAAGTCGGCCCCGAAGATGTCGTCGAACCCGACCACCGAGAGTCGCCCCGGCACCTGCCAGTCCGCCTCCCTCGTGGCGGTCAACAGGCCGATGGCCTGCAGATCGTTGTACGCGAGTACTGCGGTGACGCCCGAGGCGATGACCTTGGGCAGCGCGCGACGACCTCCCTCGACTGTCGGGTCTCCGGATTCGATGATCTTCACGGTGACGCCGCGTTGCGCGGCGCGCGCCTCGATCACCTTCCACCGGGCAAAGCTCATCCACGATTCGCGAGGTCCCGACAGATAGGCCACGGTCGTATGACCCAGGCCGGCGAGGTGGGCGAGGGCTTCGTCGATGCCGGTTCCGAGCTCGGGCACGACGCTCGTCACGCCAGCGAGGTGGCGGTTGACGAGCGCCAGCGGCTTCTGGGCGGCGAGCTCCTGGATCTGCGTGTCGGACAGACGCGTCATACCGAGGATGAGTGCGTCGGTCGAGCGCATGAGCCTCTCCACGGTCTCCGCCTCGACCTGTCGCGACTCCTGCGATTCGGCGATGACGAGGGTGTAGCCGTGTTCCGCCGCCTCCCGCTCGGCGCCGCGGGCGATGGGGAAGAAGACCGGGTTGGTGATATCGGCGACGACGATCCCCAGGGTCGAGGTGCGCCCCGTGAGAAGGGCACGAGCCGCTGGGTTGGTGCGGTAGTTCAGGCGATTCGCCGCATCGAGCACCCGCTCCTGTGTGGAGGCGCTGATACGACCTGGCACGTTGAGCGCGCGCGAGACGGTCGACGGGTTCACGCCCGCAAGCTCCGCGACATCGTAGATGGTGGGCACCGCGTCGACGTGGCGCCGCGGGCGATGCGAGCGGCGAACGCGAGGACGCTCCGACGGTGGCACATACCCCAGGCGGTCTGCGACCTCACGGATACGCCGAGCCGTCTCGGGATTCACCCGCCCGGGCTGCCGAAGGGCGCGCGACGCAGTCGACGCGTTGACGCCTGCGTGTCGCGCCACATCGGCGAGGGTGACGACGACCTCGGCCTCATCGTCATCCACGGCCGCCTCCGGGCGTCGCACGCGGGTCGGGTGACAGGCCCGACCAGGTGTCACGCAGCCAGGCCGTGGACGGATCGTCGACGATCCCCCATCGACGGTGTGCACCGGGACCGGCCATGACGTTGAGCTGGTACAGGTCGAACCCCGGCGCGGCCATCGCCGGCCCATGCCACCCGTAGGGCACCAGCACGACGTCCCCGGTCGACACCTCGGCGAGCACGTCGATCTCCCTTCCCGGGCTGGCCGATACGCGAAGATACCCCTTTCCCGGTCCGGCGGGACCATCCGCCACCTCGAAGTAGTAGACCTCCTCGAGCTCCGACTCGACGGGGCCCTCTGTGTCGTGCTTGTGAGCCGGATACGACGACCAGTTGCCTCCCGGTGTCACCACCTCGCACGCGATGAGGCGGTGGGCGTCGACCACCCCGACGTTGCCGAAGTCCTGCACTCGCCGGGTCATCTGGCCGGCACCGCGGATCTCGATCGGCACGTCGGATTTCGGCACGTACTGCTGCGGGCGGTCCTCGTCCGCCTCGGCGCTCGCGATCGCGAAGCGTCCGCCTTCCGGCGCCACGACCTCGACGCCAACCCCGCGAGGCACGTAGAGCACGTCGGTCGGGCCGTCGAACACGGTCGCGCGCCCTTCGAGAGCCTGGGTTCCGAGGTCGGTATGCACCACAAACCCGCCTTGGAGCGGCACGAGGATGACCTCGCGCGATGCTGTCGAGAATCGCGATGCCGCTCCGGGGACGAGCGTGGCGACCTCGATGCCCGAGAACTCCCAGCCCGCCTCGTGGGGCGAGATCGCCACGTCCCAGCCATCCCGCGCGGCCGACCCCGCCGGGCGGTACCACCTTTCACCGATCACCAGTCGTGAACCGTTCCGTCGGCGAGTCGGTTGTATGGCAAATACGCCTGCACGTACGGGTACCGGCCGGCCTCATCCACGTTCAGCTCGACGCCCAGGCCCGGCTTGTCGCCGGGGTGGAGCATGCCGCCGCTCCAGGTGAACGACTGCTCGAAGACCTGGTCGGTGCGCTGGCCGTGCTGCATGTACTCCTGAATGCCGAAGTTGTGGATCGCGAGCCCGAGGTGCATCGCCGCCGCCATGCCGACCGGCGAGATGTCGGTGGGCCCGTGCATGCCCGACTTGATCTGGTATTGCGAGGCGTAGTCGAGCACCTTCTTCAGGTGCGTGATCCCACCCGTGTGCGTCACGGCGGAACGCACGTAGTCGATGAGCTGCTCGCGCACGATCTGCTGGTAGTCCCACACGGTGTTGAAGATCTCGCCGATCGCGAGCGGCGTCGTCGTGTGCTGCCGCACGAGACGGAGGGCCTCCTGGTTCTCCGCCGGCGTGCAATCCTCAAGCCAGAACAGGTCGTACGGCTCCAGCGACTTCCCGAGCTGCGCTGCCTGGATCGGAGTCATGCGGTGGTGCCCGTCGTGCAGAAGCGGCAACTCAGGTCCGAACTCGTTCCGAACGGCCTCGAAGACCGTGGGGATGTGCCGGAGGTACGAGCGGGTGTCCCAGTCCTCCTCATTCGGCAGGCCGCCGCGCTGGGCCGGTTCATGGTCGTAGCGCACACCGGCGTTCGCCTCGTACGTCGCGTTCGATGCGATGCCGTAGATCGACTTGAGGCCGGGCACGGCGGACTGGATTCGGATCGCCTTATAGCCCTTCTCCTGGTGCGCCCGCACCGAGTCGAACAACTCGGGGAGGTCGCGTCCGGATGCGTGGCCGTACGCGAGCAGCCCGACGCGTGAGGCGCCACCCAGCAGTTGGTACACCGGCATCCCAGCGGCCTTGCCCTTGATATCCCACAGCGCCATGTCGACTGCCGCGATTGCCGCCATGGTCACGGGACCGCGCCGCCAATACGCGCTTCGGTACAGGAACTGCCACGTGTCCTCGATCCGGTGAGCATCGCGCCCGAGAAGCAGCGGCACGACGTGGTCGCGCAGGTAGGCCACAACGGCGAGCTCGCGCCCGTTCAGCGTTGCGTCGCCCAGACCCGTCAGCCCGTCATCCGTCGTGAGCTTCAGGGTGACGAAGTTGCGATCCGGGCTCGTGACGACCACTTCCGCTTTGTCGATGATCATTCGGGTTTCTCCTAGTCCTCGGCCGAGCGGTTCTTCGACCACGAGCTCGCCGCGACTGCGGCGATGATGAAGGCCCCGATCACGACCTGGTGCCAGAGGGGGCTGACACCCAGCAGGTTGAGACCGTTGCGGATCGTGGTCATCAGCACGGCGCCGATGACGGTGCCGAACATCACGGCTCGACCGCCCGTCATCGCCGTGCCGCCGATGATCGTCGCGGCGATCACGTCCAGTTCGACCCCCAGACCGGCATCCGGCGCCGCGGCTTCCGAGCGTGACGTGAGGATGACGCCCGCGACACCGCACAGGAGCCCAGAGATCGCGTACACGACGACCTTGGTGCGCGAGACGCCGATCCCCACGAGGCGGGCCGCCGTCGGGTTGCTTCCGATCGACAGCGTGTAGCGGCCGAGGCGGGTGCGATAGAGCACGTAGCTGAACACCGCTACGAGGATCGCGAAGACGACGACCGGGAAGGGCACGATCCACAGGAAACCCTGGCCGACGAACTGGAACTCCGGATACCGCAGCCCGTAGATGGGGATGCCCTGTGTGAACACGTAGATGAGTCCGCGCAACAGGCTCATCGTTCCGAGGGTCGCGATGAAGGGTGGCAGCTTGAAGATGGTGATCAGCAGCCCGTTGAGGAGGCCGATCACCAGCCCGAGAGCCGGTCCCGCGATGATCGCGAGGTAGATGTTGACGCCGTCCTGAATCATCGCCGCCGTCGCGACTCCCGTGATGCCGAGGATCGCGCCGACCGAGAGGTCGATGCCTCCCATGCCGATCACGAATGTCATGCCGATCGCCATGACGCCCACAACGACGGATTGACGAAGCACGACGACGATGTTGTCGAGGGTCATGAACCGCGGGGTCACGATGCTGAGGAAGATCACGAGAACGGCGAACGCGATGACGACGCCGGCTCCGGGGTGGCTCACCGCGCTGCGGATCCGGGCGGGAGCGGAGAGGGAGGTGGACAATTCTGGTTCCTTTGCTGCTGCTGCGTCAGTCTTCGTTGCTCATCGCGTAGAGCTTGATTCGGTCGAGCGTCGCCTCGGCGGCCGGGAGGTCGGCGCGCACACGGCCCTCCCGCATCACGAGCACACGATCACTCATGCCGAGCACCTCCGACTCCTCCGACGACACCATGACCACCGCGTTGCCGTCGGCCACATAGTGCGAGATGAGGCGGTAGATGTCGGTCTTGGCGTTCACGTCGATGCCTCGCGTGGGTTCTTCGACGAGGAGAACGCGCGGGTCGACCATGAGGCTGCGGGCGAAGAGCACCTTCTGTTGATTTCCGCCGGAAAGCCCCGTGATCTGCTGAGCCGGGGTCGCGAGACGCACACCGAACTCGGCGACCTTCTCCGTGACGAGCTGGCGCTCGGCGCGCGGGTCGAGTCCGAACCAGCGCTTCACCTTGCGGAGAGCGCCGATGGTGAGGTTCCACCCGACCGAGCGCGAGGAGAAGATGCCCTCCGTCTTGCGATCGGAGGCGAGGTAGCTGAGGCCGTGGGCGAGGGCGACGCGCGGACTGCGCATCGCCACTTCCGCACCAGCGACTTCGATGCGCCCGGCATCCGGCCTGAGCGCCCCGTAGACGGTTCGGATCAGCTCGCTCTTGCCGCATCCGACGAGTCCGACGATGCCCACGATCTCGCCCGCGCGCACCTCGAATGACACGTCCTCGTAGGCCCGGGCGAGCCGGAGGCCCTCGACCTTCAGAACGATGTCGCCGATGGGCACCCGCGTCTTCGGGTACTGCTCGTCGGGCGCCTTGCCGCTCATCGCGGAGATGATGCTGCGCACGTCGAGGTTCTCCGTGCGCTCGTCGGCGACCACCAGTCCGTCGCGCAGGATGACCACCTGGTCGCAGATCTCCTTGACCTCCTCCAGGTGGTGCGAGATGAAGACGACCGACGTGCCGTGGTCGGTCAGATCGTGGATCACCTGGAAGAGCCGCCGCTTCTCGGCGCTTTCGAGCGTCGTCGTCGGCTCGTCCAGGATGAGGATGCGCGCGTTCTGGTAGACCGCGCGCCCGATCTCCACGAGTTGCTGCTCGGCGAGCGTCAGGTCGGCGAGGCGGCGACTCACGTCGATGTCGAGTCCGAGGGTGTCACGGAGGACGCGACGCGCCTCGGACATCATCCGTCGACGGTCGAGCGGCGCGATGGAACCGGCGCCGAACGACAGCTCCTCGTGGATGAACATGTTCTCGTAAACGCGCAGGTGCGGGAAGAGACTGAGCTCTTGATAGACCGTGCGGATTCCCAGCTCGTTCGCGTGAGAGGTGTCACGCACATGGACGACGCGGCCGTCGATGAGGATCTTGCCGGCGTCGGCGTCGTGCACGCCGCACAGCACCTTGACGAGCGTCGACTTGCCTGCACCGTTCTCCCCGAGTAGACCCAAGACCTCGCCCCGCTCGAGTCGGAATCCGACGCCTTTGAGCACGGGAACACCGTTGAAGGCCTTGGTGATGCCGTTCATCTCGAGGGCGGCTGCGCCGTCCATGTGCGTTCTCCTTCTCGTTCCGCGCGTCAGTTCTGCGGAACGTAGGTGTAGTTGCTGACGTCGAAGGAGTCGATGTTCGAGGCGTCGTACACGACGGTCTTCTGCATGATCGAACGGTCGATCTTCTTGCCGTCCACCACGAACGCCTTGATCGCCTGCACCACGCCGACACCCATCGCCTTAGAGGCGGTGTCGACGGTCACGGTCAGCTCGCCGGCCTTGATCGACTCATAGCCATCGCGGGTGTTGTCGTAGCCCGCGATGACGATGTCGCCGAGGCGACCGGCGCCCTTCACGGCAGCGACGGCACCCAGCGCCATCTCGTCGTACAGGCCGTAGATGAAGTCGACATCCGGATTCGCCTGCAGGATGTTCTCCGTCACGGACTGACCCTTGGCTCGAGTCCAGTCGGCAGCCTGCGAGGCCACGATCTCGAAGTTGTCGTGGCCCTCGAGTGCATCGACGAAGCCGTCCTTCCGCTGCGTGTTGACGACGCCGGGGAACCCCTCGAGCACCGCCACCTTCGTGGGCTCGTCACCGAAATGGTCGACCGCCCACTCGCCGATCTGGTGCGAGGCTCCGTACTGGTCGAAGCTCACGTTCGTGACGTAGTAGGGGTCGTCAGCCGAAACCTCCGACATGTTGAAGAGGAACACGGGGATGCCCTTGTCGGCAGCCGCCTTGATGTAAGGCAGCACCGCGTTCTGATCCTCGGTCGCGAGCGCGATCGCGTCGACATCCTGCTGGATGAGCCCCTCGAGGATGTTGGGCTGCTCCTGCAGCGACGACGTGTTGCCCGAGGGCGCCTGCACGAGCAGCTCGGCGAAGTCGTCGCCGCCCTGGCGTTCGATCTCCTCCTTGATTCCGCTCAGCACCATGTCGTAGGAGGTGTTCATGACCACGGGAACGAACGCGATCTTGATCGGCGTGTCTTTCGTCGTGGGCTCCATGACGGTGCCGTCGGATGCCGCCGCCGGGCTGTCGCCTGTCGTGGGGGCTTGATTGGACGTCGAACAGCCCGACAGTGCCAGCGCTATGACAGCAAGGCCCGCGAGCGGGGTCGCCAGCTTTCTCATCGCGAATCTCCTTTGATTGCAGGAAGGGGTGACTCGGATCAAAACACTCGCGAGATGGCAATGGCAAACCATTGCCATCGTTTGCCGATTTGCCGTCTCAGCGACCGGGTGTGATGACGTCGCACACGTACACCCGCGTCGACGCGCAGATGAAGAGCGACCTGAGCCCGGCTCCGAACCATGTGAAGTTTCCGACGGCTTCCGGCACCGAGATGATTCCGAGATGCCGCGCATCCGGGTCCAGCACATGGATGCCCCCCGGGCCCGTGCAGTACAGGTTGCCGACGCTGTCGAGCTTCATGCCGTCCGCCGAACCGGGTCCCTCACCCGTGACCTCGGCCCAGACCGCGCCCGTCTCCGGTGCCGCGAGAGGGAAACGGTGGATGCGGTTGGTCGTCGTGTCGTTGACGAACAGCTCCCGTTCGTCGAGTGACAGGCACAAGCCGTTCGGCTGGCCGAGCTCGGCCACCAAGAGCTGCAAGTCGCCGTCGGGGTCCAGTCGGTACACACCGCGTACCGGTTGCGGAACCGGGCGCAGCGATCCCATGCGAGCTTCGGTTCGGCCGAAGTCCGGATCGCTGAAGTAGACAGTGCCGACACTGTCGACGACGACGTCGTTGGGGCTATTGAGGGGTCTCGAGCGATAGCGGTCAGCGAGCACGACGACGGTGCCGTCGACTTCCCGCCTGACGAGGCGGCTGGTCTCGTGCTCGCAGGAGAGCAGGCGCCCCTGCGCGTCCCGAGTGTTGCCGTTCGCTTTATTGCTCGGGTGCGCGAGCACCGTCAGGCCCTCCGCTTCCGTCCAGCGGTAGAGAGTCGACGCCGGGATGTCGCTGAACACGACCGACGAATCGGAGGGATCCCACACGGGCCCTTCCGTGAACTCGAATCCCTCGAGCAGCGCCGTGACCTCTGTCGGGCCGACGACATCCACAAATCCCGGCTTGGTCATCAGCGCCTCCTCCTGACGGCGGCGACGAGTCTACGGCCGCGCGTCTTGCACTGCGGACGCAATGGAAACCGTTGCCATGCGATCAGCTGGGCCCACGACGCGTTTCTCCGGCACCCGGCCCGCGTCGGCGGGATGTGCGTGGATTACCGTGGACGCGTGACCGTTTTCGCCCCCGAGGTCGTCGCCGCCGTCCTGCATCACATGAACGACGACCACTCGCCCGACAACCTGCTCATCGTGCGCGCGTTCGCGGAGACGGAACCGGATGAGGCGCGCATGGTGGCGCTCGACCACGTGAGCGGCACGTGGCGGTACACGGTCGCGGGCGAGGAGGCGGAGCTGCGACTTCCGTGGTCGCACGAGCTGAGCGAGCGGCCCGAGATCCGCCGCGAGATCGTGGCGCTGTACGACGCGGCGTGCGCCAAGCTCGGCGTCGAACCGCGCCCGCACGAGTGACGCGTATGCCGATGACGCCCAACCGGATCGCAGCGGGTCTCGCGGCGCTCGTGTTCGCCGTCGTCGGCGCCTGGGGCCTCACCGCATCGCTCGACCCCGCGCTCGACCCGATCGGGGGCGCCCTGCTCGCGAGCACCCTCGGCACGAACGTCGTGCTCGCCGCCGTGCACCTCGCGCTTGCGATCCTGCTCGCGCTCGGCGGCATCCGCGGCGAGTCGCTCGCGCGACCCCTGAACGTCGGCGTCGGTGCGTTCCTGCTCGTGCTCGGTCTCTTCGGCCTCTTCGTGGCCGGAACACCAGCCAACGTCTTCGCGCTCAACGGCGCCGCGAACGTGCTGCACTTCGCGGCCTCGTCGGCCCTGCTGGCCACCGGATTGGGGGCACCGCGCCTCGATCGCGTGGGGCCCCAGGGCTAGCGCGCCACCTTCAGTCGGCCATAAACTAAGGGAAACCTAACCTCAAGGAGTTCCCGTGTCCGTGCTGCCCTTCTCGCAAGCGCTCCGCGAGCGCACCTGGTCCGGCCATTCGGACAGCGAGGGCGCCGGGTTCATGACCGATCTCATGAAGGGCGACGGCACGCGCGAGGACTACATCGCTCTCGTCGCCCAGCACTACTTCATCTACGAGGCGCTCGAGGCTGCCGAGACGGTCTTCGCGGACGACCCCGTCGTCGCGCACTTCGCGACCCCACGGCTCACCCGCCTGCCGGCGCTCGAGGCCGACCTCGAGTACTTGCTCGGCTCCGGATGGCGTGAGCAGATCGCGCCGCTGCCCACGACGGTCGCATACGTCGACCGCATCCGCCGCGTCGCCGCCGAGCGATGGTCGGGCGGCTTCGTCGCCCACCACTACACGCGCTACCTCGGCGACCTCTCGGGCGGCCAGTTCATCCGCAAGGTCATGCAGCGCCGCTTCGGCTTCGACACGAACGGGGTCGGCTTCTACCTCTTCGACGAGATCGCCGACCCGCAGGAGTTCAAGCAGACCTACCGCGACGAGCTCGACCAGGTGGACTGGGATGACGCCGAGCGCGAGCGCGTCATCGACGAGGTGCTGCTCGCCTACCGCTTCAACACGGAGCTCTTCGACGACCTCGCGAAGGCGAAGGCGGCCGCGTAGGCGACCACGCTCCTCCTCCCGTCTCAAGGACTCCGGCATCCCATCTCAAGGAGACGATGGGGCTGCTGTCGCGCGGCGTTGCCTGTCGGGGCTATGTGGCCGGCAACTCCTTGAGATGGGATGGCCCACTCCTTGAGATGGGACGCGCCTCACCGAGACGCCGAGCGAGGCGCGGATGCCGCGAGGGAGCGAGGCGCGGATGCCGCGACGAGCGGCGGCGGCACTTACGCCTGGATACCCGGGATGGGCTTCGCGCGCGCCATGAAGCGGCGCACGTTCTCGTCGACGATGATGTCGCTCGGACGCAGGGGCCGCGAGAGGTAGAGCCCGTCGAGTGTCGTGAGCCGACTGAGGGCGACGTAGGTCTGCCCCGGCGCGAAGGTGCGCTGGCCGAGGTCGACGATCGCGCTGTCGTAGCTCTTGCCCTGTGACTTGTGGATCGTGACGGCCCACGCGAGGCGCAGCGGGAACTGCGTGAACTCGGCCACGACGTCCTTCGTGAGCTGCTTCGTAACGGGCGAGTAGCTGTACTTGTAGCGCTCCCACGTGACGGGCGCGACCTCGTGCCGCTCGCCGTCGATCTCGACCGTGACATTGTCGGAGATGCGCACGACCTCGCCGATCGTGCCGTTGACCCAGCGGCCCTCGCCCCCCGCGTCGTTACGCAAGAACATGACCTGCGCGCCGACCTTGAGCTCGAGCCTCTCGTCGGCCGGGTAGGAGCGCCCGCCGAAGTCGCCGTTCACGTCGGCGACCGCCGAGAGCACCCTGCCGGGCAGGCGGGCGAGCGCGGCTTGATTGATGCGCGTGACCGTCGCGTTGGTCGTCGCGAGGGTGATCGTGCCGTCATCGGGGGCCGGCCTGGCGCCGACCGCGTTGAGCTGGCCGGCCATCTCGGCCGTGACCATGCCGTGCCGCACGGCGTTGAGGAGCTGCTTGAACTCGAGCTCGTGCTGGCGGTGGATCGTGCCGAGCTCGTAGATCGTGAGGTCGGCCTCCTCCCATACGCGCGCGTCGAAGAACCACATCGAGCGGTAGCGGTCGGCGAAGTAGGCGCGCTCGTCGCCGTCGCCCGGAACCGGCGCTAGCTGGAACGGGTCTCCGAAGAGCACGAGCTGCACACCGCCGAACGGTTCGTGGGGCCGCTGGCGAGCCTGCCGGAGGCTGCGGTCCATGGCGTCGAGCAGGTCGGCGTTGACCATCGAGACCTCGTCGACGACGAGCGTCTCGATCGCGTTGAGGAGCTTCTTGAGCTCGGCCGACTGCTCGATCTCGTGATCGGCGATGACCCCGATCGGCAGGCGGAAGAGCGAGTGGATCGTCTGCCCGCCGACGTTGAGTGCCGCCACGCCCGTCGGCGCGCAGATGACGAGCTGCTTCGAGGTGTTCCACGCGAGGTACTCGAGAAGCGTCGACTTGCCCGTGCCCGCGCGGCCCGTCACGAAGATGTGCTCACGCGTCGTCTCGATGGCCTCGAACACCGCCCGCTGCTCGGGAGCGAGATCGGAGCGTGGCATCCCAGAAGGCTAACCGAGCGAGCCGCCCTCCTTCTGACGCACGCGGCAGAATGTGCAAGGTGCGGATCGTGCTGAGGTGGGTAGGAGCGGTCGCGGTGCTCGCGGCGTCGCTCTTCGTCGGCATCACGATCGCGAACGCGACCGTCTTCTCGGCATCCGCATTCGTGCGCGACTACCTGACAACCCTCGCCGCGGGGCGTGTCGACGAGGTGATGGACCTTCCGGGCGTCGAGGCCGCGGGGCTCGACGAGCGGATGCTCGACTCACGCGCGATCGATGGCTTCACGTGGGAGCTCGTGGGCGATACGGAGGTGCGCGGTGTCCACCACGTGACGGTGGAGTTCTCGGCGCACGGAGCCCATGGTCGCGCGACGCTCTCGGTCACGCAGGTGGGCTCGCGCTTCGCCGTCTTCCCGCGCTGGGGTTTCGCGACGTCACCTGTCACGTCGGTGTCCGTCGCGACGACCGGCGACACGCGGCTCACGGTCGGGCGCCTGCCGCTCGAGGTCGCCGACGGAGGTCCCGTCGCCTTCGCGACCCTCACGCCGGGCGTCTACACGCTCTCGCACGAGTCCCGCTTCCTCGCTGCGGGGCCCGTGACGATCGTCGCAGACGGCACTGCGGCATCCGTCGACCTCGCGATCGAACCCCGGCCGGCGTTCGTCGAGGCAGCGAACGACGCCCTCGCCGCCGAGCTCAAGGCCTGTGCGGAGCAGCACGTGCTCTTCCCCACCGGATGCCCGTTCGGCTACGCGATCGAGAACCGCGTCGTCTCCGAACCGGAGTGGACGATCACCCGGATGCCGACCGCCCGGCTCGTGAGCACCGACGAGGTCGGTCTATGGGCCGTCCGCGGCAGCCAGGGCGTCGCGCGCCTCCGGGTCGAGGTGCAGTCGCTCTTCGACGGTTCCATCTCGACGCTCGAGCAGGACGTGCCGTTCTCGATCACGGCTCGTGTCGCCTTCGAGGGCGACGCCGTGCTGCTGACCGCGCTCTCGTGAGGACACCCGCGACGCGGCGCCGACCCGACGCGCGGTACCCTCAGCGCCCCGCGCGCTTCGCGAGCATGGCGTTGTAGGCCGCGAGCTCGGCCTCGCCATCGCGCTCGGCCGCGCGGTCTCGCCGCCTTGCCTCGCGGTCGTCGCTCCGCGCCCACTGGACCGACACGACGATCGCAAGGATGACGGTGGGGATCTCGCCGACCGACCACGCGATCCCGCCGCCCCAGCGCTGGTCTTCGAGCGGCTCGAGGCCCCACGTGCGCCCCATCGCGCCGTACCAATCGGCGAGCATGAGTCCTGTGTCGGACATGATCGCGAGCCCGAAGAACGCATGGAACGCCATGGTCGCGAGGAGCAGCAGGAGCCGCAGCGCGTAGGGCGGGCGCTTGCGAACGGGATCGGACCCCACGAGCACGAGAGCGAAGAGGTAGCCCGTGACGAGGAAGTGCAGGATCATCCAGAGGTGCCCGACATGGTCGGTGACGGCCCAGCGGAAGATCGGCGTGTAGTAGAAGACCCAGAGCGAGATCGCGAAGAGCGCGGCCGCCACGAGCGGATTCGTGAGCACCGCCGCGGCGGGTGACTGCACGGCCCACAGGATCCACTCGCGCGCGCCGCGGCTGCCGTCGTCGCGCTTGCGGATGGCGCGCGCCGCGAGCGTCACGGGGGCCGCGAGTACCAGCACGACCGGGATGGCCATCGTGAGCACCATGTGCCCGAGCATGTGCGCCGAGAAGAGGAATTGCTCGTAGACGCCCGGGGCTCCGCTCGTGACCCACACGAGCGCGGCGAGCCCGAGCAGCCACAGCACCGTGCGATACCACGGCCAGCGGTCGCCGCGGCGGTGCAGCCGCCACACGCCCGCGAGGTAGAAGAACGCGGCGAACGCCGCGACGAGCGCCCACACGAGCTCGAGCCGCCACTCCGTGAGGAAGCGGATGCCGTCGAGCTCGGGCGGCAGAGGGCGCCCCGTGAGGTACTCGGCCGGCGTGGGGTTCGCGAGCTCGGTCGCGGGCACCTCCTCGACCGGCGGTGCCGTGCGCGCGAGGCCCGCCGCGAGGCCCGTCGCGATGCCCATGAACGCGATCTCGGCGAGCACGAGCATCCGGAACCACCAGGCCGAACCACCCTCGCGCACGCGCGAGATGACCCACCGGCGCTGCACGGCACCGAAGGCGCCGAGCGCGAGCAGGGTCGTGACCTTGCCGAGCACGAGGAGCCCGTAGGGCGTCGCGAGGGCGGAGAGCTCGCCGACGCGGATCGCCGCCGAGGCGTATCCCGAGATCGCGACGACCACGAAGCACACGAGGGCCACGCTCGAGTAGCGCGCGAGCACGATGCGCAAGCGATCGCCGTCGAGGTGGCGCCGCACGATGACGAGCGCGAGAAGGCCGCCGACCCAGAGGCCCGCGAAGAGCATGTGCAGCCAGATGGCGCTCACGGCGAGGTCGTGATCCGCCGTCGATCCGGCGTGACCCTGTTGCGCGATGAGCAGGAGCGTGAGGGCCGCGCCGCCCACGGCGAGCGCGAGGGCCGTCACGTGCCGCACGGCGAAGCACACGGCGGTCGCGGCCGCCGCGATGAGGGTCACGCTGAGCCACGCGCGGCCGACGGGCACCTGGGTGAGGAACGTGCCGAACTGCTGCCCGTACGCGTCGTCGAGCGTCGGCGCCGAGATGTGCAGGCTCTGGAACAGCAGGAAGGCCATCGTCCCGGATGCCACGGTCCAGACGCCGGCACCCGCCGCGGCGACGTCGACGGCGCGTTCGTACGCCTTCTCGCCCGGTGTGAGCGCGAAGACCGCGAGCACAAGGGAGCCGATGGTCGCGGCCGCGCCGAGGTCGACGAAGACGCTCGCGATCGGGATGCCGTAGCGCACGATCGCGCCGGGATCGACGAGGGGCAGCGGCGCCGCACCGCCGCCCACGGCGAGCGCGATGAGCACCGCCGCGAGAGCGGCGAGCAGGAGGAGAGCGGGTCCGGTGACCCACGCGAGGCGCCGCACGCATCCAGCCTACGTGGGCACGCAGGCGCCGAACCGCGAGGGGGCGCCGACCTATCGCGGTCGGCGCCCCCTCGGAGTCGAAGGCGACTTACTTGACGGCAGCCTTGAGCTTCGAGCCGGCCTTGACGCTCACACCGTTCGACGCGGCGATCTGGATCGTCTCGCCCGTCGCGGGGTTGCGGCCCGAGCGAGCAGCGCGGTGGGTCTTCTCGAAGGAGAGCCAGCCGGGGATGCTGACCTTCTTGCCGGCGCCGACCTGCGAGGCGACGACGGAGAAGAACGCGTCGACGACCTTGCCGACGGCCGCCTGGCTCTCGCCGGTCTCCGCCGCGATCGCGGCGACGAGGTCGCTCTTGTTGAGGGTGTCAGCCATGGGTGTCCTCCTCGGACGGTTTCTTGTTCTCGATGCGGCGGCCCAGTAGGGATGCCGCGGGGGTCGGCCCCGAGGCTGTCTACCCCTGAACCGTGCTCGAAACTACCAGCGATCCCCGACATTTCGGGCCTTTTCCGCCCTTGTCGCGCAGGTCGACCTCAGGTGATGGTTGAGGGTTTACTCGCGCCGAGGAGCGCCGCCGGACACGACAAAGGGGCGCCAGCATGAAGCCGACGCCCCTCGGACGTGATGCGGTGCTTACCAGCTCGACTTGGTCACGCCGGGAAGCTCGCCCCGGTGGGCCATGTCACGGAAGCGCACACGCGAGATGCCGTACTGCGACAGCACACCGCGCGGGCGGCCGTCGATCGCATCGCGGCTGCGCACGCGGATGGGCGATGCGTCGCGGGGAAGCTTCTGCAGCCCGAGGCGAGCGGCCTCGCGCTGCTCGTCGGTCGAGGTCGGGTCGACGAGCGCCTTCTTCAGCTCGGCGCGCTTCGCGGCGTAGCGCGCGACCACGACCTTGCGCTGCTCGTTCTTGGCGATCTTGCTCTTCTTGGCCATGTCTTAGCGCTCCTCGCGGAACTCGACGTGCTTGCGCACGATGGGGTCGTACTTCTTGAGCACGAGACGGTCGGGGTCGTTGCGGCGGTTCTTACGGGTCACGTAGGTGTACCCGGTTCCCGCGGTCGAGCGGAGCTTGATGATGGGACGGATGTCCTGCGCCTTCTTGGCCATCAGATCTTCTCCCCTCGCGCGATGATCTCGGCGACGACGGCCTCGATACCGCGAGCGTCGATCACCTTGATGCCCTTAGCCGACACCGTGAGCGTCACGGTGCGCTTGAGCGAGGGCACGTAGTACTTCTTCTTCTGCACGTTCGGGTCGAAGCGGCGCTTCGTCCGGCGGTGCGAGTGCGAGATGTTGTGTCCGAAGCCGGGGACGGCTCCGGTCACCTGGCACACAGCTGCCATGGTTTCTTTCCTTATCGCTACCGTGGGGCGAGCGCCCCACCCAAGGTCACTTGTCGGCACGCCAGATCGTGGATCCTGCCGACCGGAGTCGAGAGGCCGCGACGGCGCACAAAGAAGCGCACTGCTGCGCAACCCTCCGAGAATACCCGAGTGGCGCCGCATCCGCCAGTCGTAGGCTGACGGCATGAGCGAGACCGTGCCCACACTCCTCGCCGAGCTGGCATCCCTCGAGGATCCGCGGATGCGCGCCGTCAACGAGCGGCACGGCGACGATCACGGCGTAAACCTCGGCGCCATCCGCGCGATCGCGAAGCGCGTGAAGACCGATCACGACCTCGCGCTCGAGCTCTGGGCGAGCGGCGAGACGGCGGCGCGATTGCTTGCGCTGCTCATCTGCCGGCCGAGATCCTTCGGCCGTGACGAGCTCGATCGGATGCTGCGCGAGGCGCGCGCTCCCAAGGTGCGCGAGTGGCTCGTGAACTACGTCGTCAAGAAGAGCCCGCATGCGGCCTCCCTGCGAGCCGCATGGTTCGACGATCCGGATGCCGCGGTCGCGGCAGCCGGCTGGGACCTCACGACCGACCGCATCGTCAAGGAGCCCTCTGCCGTCGACGCGGAGGCGCTCCTCGACACGATCGAGGCGGAGCTGAAGGCAGCGCCCGACCCCTTGCAGTGGTCGATGAACCATGCCCTCGCCGAGATCGGCATCCGGAACCCCGACCTGCGGCGGCGCGCGATCGACATCGGCGAGCGTCTCGAGGTGCTCAAGGACTACCCGACGCCGCCCAACTGCACGTCGCCCTACGCCCCCGTCTGGATCGCCGAGATGGTGCGCCGCCAGGGCGGCTAGCTAACGAGCCGCCGCCGAGCACTCGGGACACAGGCCGAAGACGTCGACGACGTGGTTCGGCTGCGTGAACCCGTGCTCCGCCGCGACCTGCCGCGCCCACGCCTCGACGGGGTCCGCGGAGATCTCGACGGCCGTGCCGCAATTGCGGCAGATGAGGTGGTGGTGGTGCGATCCCGGCGTGCACGCCCGATAGAGGCTCTCACCCTCCTGCACGAGAGAATCGGCCTCGCCCTCCTGCGCGAGATCGGCGAGCGCACGGTAGACCGTCGCGAGCCCCACCTCCGATCCGGTGCCGCGCAGCGAGGCGTGCAGGGCCTGCGCCGAGACGAACCCCTCCGTGCGGCCGAGGGCGTCGCGCACTGCTTCACGCTGCCACGTGTTGCGCTTCATGCCGCGATCACCTCCTTCGCCCCTAGGGTACGGCGGTGGCGCGCGCGGCGACCAGCGAGCACGCACACGATCCAGATGAGGAACGAGATCGTCGTGACGTACGGGCTGATGGGCACGCTCGACCCCAAGGCGAGCAGGATGCCGCCCACGAGCGAGAGCAGCGCGAACGCCATCGAGAGGATCGGCACCCACAACGGCGAACTCGAGATGCGCAGGGCCGCGGCGGCTGGCGTCACGAGGATCGACAGCACGAGCAGGGCGCCCACGATCTGGATGCTCGCGGCGACCGCGAGACCCAGCAGGAGCATGAAGGCGATCGAGATAGCGCGCACGGGCACCCCGCGCGCCGCAGCGACCTCGGCATCCAGGCTCGCGAACGAGAGCGGCCGCCACATGACGATGAGGCCGAGCACGACGATGCCGCACACGAGCGCGAGCCAGCCGAGCTGGGGATCGCCGACGGCGACGATCTGCCCCGTGAGGAGCCCGAACTTGGTCGATGCGCGACCCGGGTAGAGGGCGAGGCACAGGATGCCGAGCCCGAGCCCGAAGGGCATGAGCACCGCTGTGATCGAGTTGCGTTCGCGCGCGCGTGCTCCGAGCAGCCCGATGAGCGTCGCCGCGACGAGGGATCCGATGATCGAGCCCTCGACGACGCCGATGCCGAAGAGCAGGCCCGCCGCGGCGCCCGCGAACGACAGCTCGCTCACGCCGTGCACGGCGAAGGCGAGATCGCGCGTCATGACGAAGACGCCGATGAGCCCGCCCGCGATGCCGAGCACGGCCCCCGCGAGGATCGAGTTGTGCAGGAGCGCGAGCAGCTCGCCGTAGTCGCGGAAGTCGAAGAGGGTCGTCCACCAATCGTTCATGCCGCGCCCCCGGTCTCGTGCGCGTGCTCGTGCGCGTGATGGGCATGGTCGGGCGTGCCGACGATGATGACGCGACCGTGCGAGCGGATGACATCGACATCCGCCTGGTAGAGCTCGGAGAGAACGGTGGAGGTGAGCACCTCGTCGGGCGCGCCGATGCGGAACCTGCCGCCCGCGAGGTAGAGCACGCGATCGACCATGCCGAGCACGGGGTTCACGTCGTGCGTCACGAAGAGCACGCCGAAGCCGCGCTCGCGCCGATGGCGGTTCACGAGCTCGCTCACGACCCGCTGCGCACGCAGGTCGAGCGAGCCGAGGGGCTCGTCACACAGCATGAGCAGCGGCTCGCCCGCGAGGGCCTGGCCGACGCGGAGGCGCTGCTGCTCGCCCCCCGAGAGCAGCGACACGGGCACCTTCGCATAGTGAGAGGCGCCCACGGCGTCGAGGAGCTCGTCGACGCGGGCGCGGCGTGCGCGACTCGGCCACCCGGGCCCCCACTGCTCACCGTCGACGCCGAGCCTCACGAGGTCGCGCCCGCGGATGCGCATGGCCGGGTCCTGTCCGCGCTGCTGCGGGATGTAGCCGATGCGCCGATCTCCGCGTCGCACGGGCTCTCCCGCGAGCCGGATCTCCCCGTGCGACAGCGGATGCTGCCCGAGGATCGCGCGCAGAAGACTCGTCTTGCCCGAGCCGTTGGCCCCGAGCACGGCCACGAACTCGCCGGGCGCGACGTCGAGGTCGAGAGCCGACCACAGCGTGCGCCCGCCGAGGGTCAGCTGCGCATCGCGCACGCTCAACACGGGGTCGGTCACCGCGCCATGCTACCTGAGAACCGTTCTCAGGCTGTGCTTGTCGCGCACCAGGTGGTTGAGGAGCGCACCGCCGCAGGCGGTACGCGTCTCGAAACCACCGTCGGGTCTTCGGGGTGGCGGTGGTTTCGAGATGCGTCGCTTCGCGGCGCTCCTCAACCACCTCACAAGCCCCTCCCGGACGCCTTCGCGCCAGGTCGACTGTGTGCGCACTCGGGGCGCGCGCGACCGCGCTCGTGCGCGCCCCGGCGCCGCGCGGCGGATTACCGCCGCGCAAAAAGAACTCAGTCGAGCAGGAGCGCCGGCTCCTCGAGCACCGAGGCGACATCCGCCGTGAAGCGGGATGCGACATCCCCGTCGACGACGCGGTGATCGAACGACGCGCCCACGGTCGTGACGTAGGCCGGCCGCACCTCGCCATCCACGACCCACGGCTTCTGCTTGATCGCGCCGAGCGCGACGATCGCGACCTCGCCGGGGTTGAGGATGGGCGTGCCCGTGTCCATGCCGAACGAGCCGAGGTTCGTGACGGTGATCGTGCCTCCCGCCATCGCGGGGGGCTGCGTCTTGCCCTCGCGCGCCGTGAGCGTGAGCTGCTCGAGGGACTGCGCGAGCTCGAGAAGGCTCAGGTTCTGGGCATCCTTGATGTTGGGCACGATGAGCCCGCGCGGCGTCGCGGCGGCGATGCCGAGGTTCACGTAGTGCCGCACGATGATCTCCTCGTCGGTCCACGAGGAGTTGACCGTGGGGTTCCGGCGCACGGCCCAGATGATCGCCTTCGCCATGACGAGCAGGGGGCTCACGCGCACGCCCGCGAAGTCAGGAGAGGCCTTGAGCCGCTTGACGAACTCCATCGTGCGCGTCGCGTTGACGTCGGTGAAGACCGACACGTGCGGCGCCGTGAACGCCGACGCGACCATCGCCTGCGCCGTCGCCTTGCGCACACCCTTGACCGGGATGCGCTCCTCGCGCTCGGCGGGCCACGCGGGCGTCTGGATGTTGCGGAACACGCTCGCCTGCTGCGCCTGCCGGATGACGTCCTCGCGCAGCACCTCGCCGCCCGGTCCCGTCGCGGTCACCTGGGCGAGATCGACGTCGAGGTCCTTCGCGAGCTTGCGGATGGGGGGCTTCGCGAGCACTTGAGAGCCGGGCCGACGCGGCGCCGTGCGCGCGGCCGGGACCGGCGCGACCGAGGCGCCCGCGGCATCCGGAGTCGGCACGGCGGCGCCGGGACGACGGCGCCGCGTCGCGCCGTGCCCGCCCTTCGAGCCGTAGCCGACGAGCACCGAGCCGGAGCCCTCCTCCTTCTCGGCCATGTGCGCGGGATCGGAGACGGCGCCGAGGCTCTCCGAGTCGTTCGCGGGAGCCTGCAGCTCGATCGTGCCGCCCGCCGAGTCGACCCGGATGATGGGCGTGCCGACCTCGACGGTCGCGCCCTCCTCGGCGAGCAGCTCGGTGACGATGCCCGCGAAGGGGCTCGGCAGCTCGACGAGCGACTTGGCGGTCTCGATCTCGACGAGCACCTGGTTGACGTTCACCTGGTCGCCGGGCTTGACCTTCCAGGCGACGATCTCGGCTTCGGTCAGACCTTCTCCGACATCCGGCAGCGGGAACTCTGCGTGGGCCACGGGGCCTCCTCAGTGCTGATCGAAAAGCGTGGGTCAGTAGGCGAGGGCTCGGTCGACGGCCTCGAGGATGCGGTCGACATCCGGAAGGTACGCCCCCTCGAGCTTCGCGGGCGGGAACGGGGTGTCGAAGCCCGAGACGCGCAGCACGGGGGCTTCGAGCGAGTAGAAGGCGCGCTCGGCGACGGTCGCCGCGACCTCGGAGCCGACCGAGACGTTGCCCGGCGCCTCCTGCGCGACGACGAGGCGACCCGTCTTCTGCACCGATTCGAGGATGGGCCCGAAGTCGAGCGGCGAGATCGAGCGCAAGTCGATGACCTCGACGCTCGTGCCCTCGGATGCCGCGACCTCGGCCGCCTGCAGGAGCTGCGCGATCATCGCGCCGTGACCGACGAGCGTCACCTGGGTGCCCGTGCGCACGACGCGGCTCTGATGCAGCGGCGCCGGTACGCCGTCGTCGGCGACCTCGCCCTTCTGCCAGTAGCGGCTCTTGGGCTCGAAGAACAGCACGGGGTCGTTCGACGCGATCGCCTGCTGGATCATCCAGTAGCCGTCGTTGGGCGTCGCGGGGCTCACGACGCGCAGGCCGGCCGTGTGGGCGAAGTAGGCCTCGGGGCTCTCCTGGTGGTGCTCGACGGCCCCGATGTGACCGCCGTACGGCACGCGGATGACGACGGGGAACGTCTGCGAGCCCTCGTGGCGGTAGGTGAGCTTCGCGAGCTGCGAGGTGATCTGGTCGAAGCCCGGGTAGATGAAGCCCTCGAACTGGATCTCGCATACGGGCCGGTAGCCGCGCATCGCGAGCCCGATCGCGGTGCCGACGATGCCCGACTCCGCGAGCGGGGTGTCGAGCACGCGGTTCTCACCGAACTCGCTCTTGAGGTGCTCCGTGACACGGAACACGCCCCCGAGGGTGCCGATGTCCTCGCCCATGAGGATGACCTTCTCGTCGGCCGCCATGGCGGCGCGCAGTCCCTCGTTGATGGCCTTCGCCATCGTGAGCATCCGCTCGGTCATGCCTGCGCCTCCTCGAAGCCGGCCTCGTAGGCGGCGAACCACGCCGCCTGCTCCTCGACGAGCGGATGCGGCTCGCTGTACACGTTGCGGAACATGTTGCTCGCGGGCGGGGGCGGGAGCTCGAGGGTGCGGCGCCGGATGTCGGCCGCGAGATCCTCGGCCTCGGTCGCGACCTCGCGGAAGAAGTCGTCACCGACTCCCTTCGCGCGCAGGTAGCGCTCGTAGCGCGTGATGGGATCCCGCTCGGTCCAGAAGGCGACCGCCCCGTCCTCGCGGTACTTCGTGGGGTCGTCGCTCGAGGTGTGCGCGCCCATGCGGTAGGTGAGGGCCTCGATGAAGCGCGGTCCCTCGCCCGCGCGCGCGGCATCCAGGCCGATGCGCGTCGCCGCATAGCTCGCGAGCACGTCGTTGCCGTCGATCTGCACGCTCGGGATGCCGAAACCCTCCGCCCGGAGGTACAGGGGCGTACGCGACTGGCGCTCGACGGGTACCGAGATGGCCCAGTGGTTGTTCTGCAGGAAGAAGACCTGCGGAGTCTGGTAGCTCGCCGCGAAGACGTAGGCCTCGTTGACGTCGCCTTGGCTCGTGGCGCCGTCGCCGAAGTAGACGAGCACCGCCTCGTCGGTCTCGGGGTCGCCCGTGCCGGATGCGCCGTCGAGTCCGATACCCATCGCGAGTCCCGTCGCGTGGAGGGCCTGCGATCCGATGACGAGCGTGAAGAGGTGGAAGTTGCCCGTCTCGGCGGGGACCCATCCGCCGTGGCTCTGACCGCGCAGCATCTCGATGATGCGCATGAGATCGAGGCCCCGGATGCGCCCCACGACGTGCTCGCGGTAGGCAGGGAAGATGTGATCCTGCGTGCGGGCGGCGTAGCCCGAGCCGACCTGCGCCGCCTCCTGCCCGAGGCTCGGGATCCAGAGGGCGAGCTGGCCCTGGCGCTGGAGGTTGCCCGCCTCGATGTCGAAGCGGCGCACCACGACCATCTGGCGGTGGAAGTCGAGCAGGCGCTGCTCGTCGAGCTCGGCGATGAGGGGGAGGTACGGGGCAGTCGCGTCGCTCTCGACGAGCGACCCCTGGGGCGAGAGCAGCTGGACCGTCGCCTCGGTGTAGGACATGGGCTCTACCCTATGCCGCGCCTCATTCCGCGGAAGTCAGAGGGTGCGCACAACCTTTGCCGCGGCTTCGATGAGCCTCTCGACAGACTCCTCCTCGCCGACCGTCACGCGGATGCCCTCGGGAGCGAAGACGCGTGCCACGATTCCGTGGGCCTCGAGCACCTCCGCCGCGGAGGCCGTCTGCTGGCCGGTCGGCAGCCACACGAAGTTGCCCTGCGGTTCGGGGATGCGCCAGCCCTGCGCGCGAAGGGCGTCGCGGATGCGGCCCCGCCGCTCGATGAGCTCGGCGATCTGGGCACGGTACTCCGGCTCGTGATCGAGCGCCGCGAGCGCGGCCCGCTGCGCCGGCTCGGTCACCGAGAGCGCGATCGCGGTCGCCCGGCACGCGTCGAGGATGTAGGCGGGCCCGATCGCGTATCCCACGCGCAGCCCGGCGAGCCCGTACGCCTTCGAGAACGTGCGGAGCACCACGAGGTTGGGGTAGCGCTCGAGCAAGGGCAGTCCGTCGACGGCGTCGGGGTCGGTCACGAACTCGCGGTACGCCTCGTCGAGCACGACGAGCACCGTCTCGGGTACGGCCTCCATGAACCGCTCGAATGCGGATGCCGTCACGATCGCGCTCGTGGGGTTGTTGGGCGTGCAGACGAGCACGAGCCGCGTGCGATCCGTGATGGCGGCTGCCATCGCGGGCAGGTCGTGCGAGCCGTCGGGCAGGTTGGGCACCGTGACGCTCGTGGCGCCCGAGACGGTCACGATGCCGGGGTACGCCTCGAAGGAACGCCAGGCGTAGAGGATCTCGTCGGCCGGGCCGGCTGCGGCCTGTGCGAGCTGGTGGAGGATCGACACCGATCCGGCGCCCACGTGCACCTCGTCGACGGTCACGCCGAACCGCTCGGCAAGTCGCACGCGCAGGGCCGTCGCGGCCCCGTCGGGGTAGCGCATGACGCTCGACTCGGCGATCGCCTCGGCCACCGCGGGGAGGGTCGGGAACGGGCTCTCGTTGCTCGAGAGCTTGAACGCGTCGGCGGGCGCCGCGCGCCCCTGACGATAGGGCTCGAGCGCGGCGATCTCGGGGCGCAGGATCACGGCCATGGGCTTCAGCCTAGAACCGGGGGCGAGGCGTGCCTGGCGCGAGGATCGGGCCGCTGGGATGATGGCGGCATGCGCTTCGTCATCCGCCTGCTCATCAACGCGCTCGCCCTCTGGCTCACGGTGCTCATCCTCAACCCGCACGTGCAGGTCTCGTCGTGGGATACCGCGGCGGATGCTGCTGCCGCCGACGTGACAGGCTCGGGCGGCTTCGGCTGGTCGTGGCCGCTCTTCTGGACGTACGTGCTGCTCGCCGTCGTCTTCGGCATCGTCAACGGCATCATCGGCACGGCCATCAAGATCGTGGCGTTCCCGCTGTACATCCTCACGCTCGGCCTCATCTCGCTCATCGTCAACGGCCTGCTGTTCCTGCTCGTGGCCTGGATCTCGACGCTCATCGGCTTCGGGCTCTCCGTCGAGAGCTTCTGGTGGGGCGTGCTCGGCGCGATCGTGCTCGGCATCATCGGCTGGCTCATCGGGATCATTCTCCGGCCGCTCACGCGCAAGCGCTGAGGGGCGTGCGCCGCGCGGGTCACCGCGCTCCCTCGCTCGGCACACGCTCGGCGTGGTAACTGAAGGTCGTGATCTCTGAGCCGGGTCGCGATGTGTAGTCGTGGGTGAAGGCATTGAGCGCGTCGAGCTCGGCACGGAGCTCGGGCGACTGCGCGGCGTCGAGCAGGAGCGCCGTCTCGGCGTAGGCGCGTTTCTGATGCGCCGGCGCCGGAAGATCGGTCGGCATGGTCGAGCCTTCGGGATAGGCGCGGCGCTCGACGATCGTGCGGTCGGTCGGCTGCTGCGGGCCGCCCGTCGCGACGACGAAGTCGTCGCTGTGACGCACCGCCACGCCCCGGATGCCCTCGGGCAACTCGATGCCGCCACCCGGATCGCCGTAGGTCTCGAGCCCCACGGTGTTCCACGCTCCCGACGCGGCCACGGCATCCGCGACAAGCCCGCCCTGAGAGAAGCCGACGAGCACGACCTCGGAGTCGGCCGTGATGCCTGCGTCGGCCATCGCGAGCTCGGTCGCCCGGATGGAGCCAGCCGGCAGTCCAGCGACCCCCGCGACGTTGCTCGTGAGGTCCCACGGCTCCTCGTCGGCGACCGGCGAGAAGGTCTGCGTCGGAGCGATGTAGACGACGTAGCGAGGAGGCTCCCCCGGCGCGGTGTACCGCTCGATGCGCACTTGCTCGTCGCTCGGGACTCGGGCGAGCCGTTCCGCCGCGCCGGACGGCGGTGTCGTCGTCGCACGTTGCGCGACGCGCTCGACCGTCACCGGCGTCTCGTGGAAGTACGGCGTTCCACTCGCGCCCCCCGCCGCGATGAGCGTGCCCGCACTCGTGCCGACGCCGAGCAAGCCGAGACCGTGCTCGCCAAGCACTGCGCTCACCCAGGGCGGGGCACCCGCCACACCGAGAGCCGCGTCGTCAGCGCTCGTCACGATGCGCCGCACGAGCGTCGAGAACTCCGGGCTCGTGATGAGCTCGGGATGCTCGAGCATCCACCGCTGGATCGCGCGCTTCTTCTGTGCGTCGGTTCCGGGCGTGAGGTGCCAAGCGAGGAACGCAGACCCGGCGATGGTCGGGAGGAAGGGAAGCGCGAGTCGCGTGAGCGGCCCCGCGAGCCACTCGGTCGCCGCGTCCTGCAGGCTCATGATGGTGCGCTCGCCGAGCTCGTAGCTGCTCTCGGCGAGCGCGACCCCGCGCCGCAGCATCCGCACCTCGTCGGCGAGCTCGAGACCCGTCGCCTCGCACCGCTCGAGAAGTGAGCGCAGCGTTCCCGGCGGCGACTCGAGAGCGAGCAGGGCGAGCCGATGCGCGTCGGCTTCCACGGAATCCGCGAGCGCCGCGAGCTCGGGCAGGTGCGCCAAGAGCTCATCGGTCGCGACGAGCGTCGACCGCCCGGAGTGCACGAAGAGGGGGCTCTGCGGCGTGACGGTGGACGCCTCGCCCGACGGAAGCTGCGGAGCGGTCGGCGCGGGAGGAGGTGCGACGGTCACAGCATCATCCCGCGGCATGCAGCACCTCCATCCGGGCCGCGGCGACCGCATCGCCGAGCTCGGCGGCGGCGCGCCTCAGGCGGGCGGCGAGCTCGTCGACCCGCCACGCGTACAGCTCGTACGCCGGGCCGCGCCACGCAGACGGCGGAATTCTCGGAACATGCATCGCGCGCGCGGCGGCATCGCGGTGGACGCCGAGCAATTGCACGAGGCGATCGCGCGCGTGTTCGAGTTCCATCGGATCGGGTGCCATGCGACTCCTTTCGCGGTCGCGACCATGGTGCGACGACGCGACGCGGGCGCCGGGCCCCGATCCGCGATCGGTGGACGGCATCCGTACACCGCGAGTTCGGGAGGAGGGGTGCCGCACCGTTCGACGGGGGGCCACAATGGGCGCATGGTCTTCGAGCGGACGGGGGAGCCGATCGTCTTCCGCATCTGCTTCGTCTGCACGGGCAACATCTGCCGTTCCCCCATGGCCGAGGCGATCATGCGCGACATCGCCGTCGCGACGGGATACGGTGCGTCGATCGCCGTGACGTCCGCCGCGACGGGCGATTGGCACGTGGGAGAGCACGCCGATCCCCGCACGATCGCGGCCCTCGAGGCGCACGGGTACGACGCGGGCAAGCACCGCGCGCGGCAGTTCGATCCGGCGTGGTTCCCGGAGCTCGACCTCGTCGTCGCCTTCGACCGCGGGCACGAGCGCGTGCTGCGCGAGTGGGCGCCGAGCGACGCCGATCGCAGCAAGGTGCAGCTGCTCATGAGCTTCGACCCCGAGGCATCGGGCACGATGGATGTGCCGGACCCGTACTACTCGGACGCCGCGATGTTCGACACCGTGCTCATCGCGATCGAACGAGCGTGCACCTCGCTCTTCCGGCAGCTCGAACCCGCCATCCGACAGGGAGTCTCATGAGTCCGCTTCCCCCCCAGCCCCTGAGCCCGCTCGACGGCCGCTACCGCGCCGCCGTGGAGGGGCTCGGCGAGCACCTCTCGGAGGCGGGGCTCAATCGCGCCCGCGTGCACGTCGAGGTCGAGTGGCTGCTGTTCCTCGCCGAACGGGGGATGTTCGGGGCCGCGCCCGTCGACGCCGAGCAAGCGGATGCGCTGCGCGCCTGGGCGGACGGGTTCGGTCAGCCCGAGATCGACGAGCTCGCGCGTCTCGAGTCGACGACACGCCACGACGTCAAGGCCGTCGAGTACCTCGTGCGCGCTCGCCTCGCCGAGCAGGGACTCGATCGACTCGCCGAGCTCACCCACTTCGCGTGCACGAGCGAGGACGTCAACAACCTCTCCTACGGCATCACCCTGCGCGCCGCGCTCCACGACGTCTGGCTTCCGCGGTTCGACGCGGTGCTCGAGAGGCTCCGCGCGCTCGCGATCGAGCACCGCGCGCAGCCGATGCTCGCCCACACCCACGGTCAGCCCGCGACCCCGACGACCTTCGGCAAGGAGCTCGCGGTCGTCGTGCACCGCCTGCAGCGGCAACGCGAGCGCATCGTCGCGGTCGAGTTCCCCGCCAAGTTCTCGGGAGCCACGGGCACCTTCTCGGCGCATCTCGCGGCGGATCCGGATGCCGACTGGCCGGCCCTCTCGCGCGAGTTCGTCACCTCGCTCGGGCTGACCTGGAATCCGCTCACGACGCAGATCGAGTCGCACGACGGGCAGGCCGAGCTCTTCGGCCGCGTGGCGCACGCCAACCGCATCCTGCACAACCTCGCGACGGATGTGTGGACTTACATCTCGATGGGGTACCTCACGCAGATCCCCCAGCCGGGCGCGACGGGCTCGTCGACGATGCCGCACAAGATCAACCCCATCCGCTTCGAGAACGCGGAAGCGAACCTCGAGCTCTCGAGCGCCCTGCTCGACTCGCTCGCCTCGACGCTCACGACGAGCCGGCTCCAGCGCGACCTCACCGACTCGACGACGCAGCGCAACATCGGCGTCGCCTTCGGGCACTCGCTGCTCGCGCTCGACAACCTCCTCAAGGGGCTCGGCGAGATCGCGGTCAACCCGGATGCGCTCGCGGCCGATCTCGACGCCAACTGGGAAGTGCTCGGCGAGGCCATCCAGACCGTCATCCGCGCGGAGGTCACGGCCGGCCGCTCGTCGATCGCCGACCCCTACGCGCTACTCAAGGAGCTCACGCGCGGCAAGCGGGCGACATCCGACGATCTCGCCGCCTTCATCCGGGGGCTCGACATCGGCGACGCGGCGAAGGAGCGCCTGCTCACCCTCACTCCGGCGGGCTACACGGGCCTCGCATCGCGGCTCGTCGACTACCTGGGCTGAGGTGGTCTCCCCCGCCTCGTTCGGCGGGAGCAACAGCGCGGGCGGGGCAGCCGCACGCGCGGGCGGACATGGGCGCACGCGGCAGGAGCAGTCGCCCCCGCCGCGTGTGCCGTTCCCCGCCCGGACTGCGTCAGACGGATGCGGCGAGCGCCTCCCGCAGTTCGGCCTTCGCCCGCTGGTAGCGGCCCGCAGCTCCCGCGCCTCCGAAGAGGGCTACCGTCGCAATCCCCGTGCCGGCGAGGATCCGGCGGCGGGCGCGCGTTCGGCGACGCTCGCTCCCCGAGGCGACCGCCATCCGGGTGAGTTCCTCGCGCAGTTCCGGCGTGCGGCGGGTTGCGGCGGGTGCGCTGCGGTCGAGCAGCTCATCGAGGGGGTCGTGGTCGATCATGGCGATCTCCATTTCGTGGCGAGTTCCTACTCCCACATGTCCACCACCGCGCCATCCGTCCATACGGCCCCGAGATTCAGGCCGCGGATGCCGGTAGCAGTGCCGACAGAGACGCCTCAGTGCCCGCCGGGCCCCGAGTGCGGGTCGCGGTGCACCGAGCCCGCGGTGCCGCTCGCGGCATCCGGGTCGACCGGATCCACGCGGTCGTGGTCGATCTTCGGGCCGACGGCGATGAGCAGCGTCGCGAGGATCACGAGGGAGACGACGAACGCGACGCCCGCCATGATGAGCGCGAGACCCCACTCACGCGAGCCCATGAAGACGAAGGCGCCGACGAAGACGCCGAACACCGCGGCCATGCCGAGAAGCTCGAGGGGCCGCATGCGGTCGCGGCGCGAGGGCGCGGGCTGCTTGTCGGTCATGCTCCGACCTCCTGAGGCGCGACGCGCGACGCGCGCAGCGTGACGGTCGCGATCGCGAGCTGCACGCCGACGATGATCGCCCACGCGCCGAGCACGCCCACGAGCAAGATGTCGGAGGTCACGGCGCCCGAGATCACCTGCCCTTTGTCTTCGACCGAGTAGGGATCCGAGAAGGACTGCGGCACGAGCAGGAACGCGAGCCCGAGCAGCACCGTGATCCCACCGGTCACGATCCAGTCGCGTGCCGCCAGGCGAGTGCGACGGAAGCGGATGCCGTTGACGAGCTCGAGCGCGCCGGCCAGGATCGCCCACGCGCTCACGACCGACACGAGGTAGCCCACGCCGCCCGCCGGCAGCACGAGTGCCGCGACGCCGGCCGCCGCCGTCACGACCCCCTGCGCGAGCACGAGGCCGCGCACGGCCCGATCGGCGCGGAGCCCGGATGCGAGCAGCACGGCCGCCGTGACGATCGCGAAGACGCCGAAGCCGCGAAGCCCGAACGGCACCGAGTGATCCTGGCTGAAGGTCACGACGAGCCCGAGCACGAGCGCGGGGACGGCGCGAGCGAATGGAGCGACCCAGGTATCCGGCGCTCCGAGAGCGGGCGAAGCTTCGGCGGGCACGTGCCCATCCTACGTTCCCCCGCCGAGCACCGGCCGCGCGACGGCGGCACCCCGGGCTGGCGCATGTCGGCGGCTTCAGTGCGCTGCACACCGCACGCACGCGTCCGCGTCGCAGCGCATCCACAGATCGAGGTCGTGCTCGACGGAGGCCCTCAGATCACGCGGGCGCCATGTCGGCGAAGCGCGAGAACGCCCCCTGGAAGGCGACCGTGATGGTGCCCGTGGGGCCGTTGCGGTGCTTCGCGATGATGAGGTCGGCCTCGCCCGGGCGCGACGACTCCTTCTCGTAGGCGCTCTCGCGGTGCAGCAGGATGACCATGTCGGCGTCCTGCTCGAGCGATCCCGACTCGCGGAGGTCGGAGAGGGCGGGCTTCTTGTCGACGCGCTGCTCGGGGCCTCGGTTGAGCTGCGAGAGCGCGATGACGGGCACCTGCAGCTCTTTCGCGAGCAGCTTGAGTGCGCGAGAGAACTCCGAGACCTCTTGCTGGCGGCTCTCGACGCGCTTGCCCGAGGTCATGAGCTGGAGGTAGTCGATAACGATGAGCTTGAGGCCCACCTTCTGCTTGAGCCGGCGGCACTTCGCGCGGATCTCGACGAGCGTCATGTTGGGGCTGTCGTCGATGTAGAGCGGCGCGTCGGCGATGCGGCCGCGCGTGGATGCCAGGGTCGTCCAGTCGTCGGAGCGCACGTCGCCCTTGCGCAGCTTCTGCAGGAAGATGTTCGACTCGGCCGAGAGCAGTCGCATCGCGATCTCGCTGCGCCCCATCTCGAGGGAGAAGAAGATCGTCGGCATGTCGTGCCCGATCGCGGCCGCGCGCGCGAAGTCGAGCGCGAGCGTCGACTTGCCGAGAGCCGGTCGCGCGGCGATGAGGATGAGCTGGCCCGGATGCAGGCCGTTCGTGAGCGTGTCGAGCTCGGTGAAGCCGGTCGGCACGCCGACCATGCTGCCGTCGCGACCGCTCGCGTGCTCGATCTCCTCCGTCGCCGCCTCGATCGCTTGCACGAGAGGCACGTAGTCCTCGGCCTCGACGCCGCCCGCGACGCCGTAGATCTCGGCTTGCGCGTTGTTGACGAGATCGGTGACCTCGCCCTCGCTCGCGTAGCCCATCTGGACGATCCGCGTGCCGGCCTCGACGAGGCGGCGCAGCACGGCCTTCTCGGCCACGATCGACGCGTAATAGCCGGCGTTCGCAGCGGTCGGCACGAGTCCCGTGAGGGTGTGGAGGTACTCGGGGCCGCCTGCCCGCTGCAGGTTGCCCGACTTCGTGAGCTCGTCGGTGACGGCGATGACATCGGTCGGCTCGCCATGCGAGTAGAGCGTGAGGATCGCGTCGAAGATGATCTCGTGCTTCGGGATGTAGAAGTCGACGGAGCGCACGGCCTCGAGCACGTCGGCCACGGCATCCTTGCTGAGGAGCATGCCGCCGATCGCGCTCTGCTCGGCGAGCAGATCGTGCGGAGGCGTGCGCTCGCCCTGCCAGCCGTCGCGCGGACCGTCTGGCTCGGGCGCGAGGCCCAGATGGGCGATGGACACGGACGCTCCTCTCAAGCCGGAACCTACGTGCTGCCACGGACATCGCGGGCAGGCGCGCCGCATCCGGACGACTGGTCGTGGTGGTCGTCGAGGTCGAGATCCCCGCGCCGGATGCCACGCTAAGCAGCCACGTGGGGGCGTTCAAGCCGCCCTGTGGATAAAGCTGTGGAGCAGCGGCGGGAAACGCCGCGGCTGATGTGAAGAATGTGTGGAACGATCCGTGGATAACTCGGCGGCCATCACACCGAACCGCCGTTTGACCAGGGGTTTCTTGCTTCACACCCTGTGTGTAGAAAGATGTTTAGAGTTGCGGTTGAGGGTTGTGGGCCCCGGCCCGCTGCATGTGGAAAGAGCTCTTGACAACATGTGCCGAAACGCAGTAGCGGCGCGCCCCGGAAGGAGCGCGCCGCTACGTGGATGCGGTGTTACTTGGCCGCGACGACCTCGAGCTGAAGCGCCGCGACGACGTCCTGACGCAGACGCACCGTGGCCTCGTACCGACCCGTCGACTTGACCGCCGAGGCGAGCTCGATGGTCTGCTTGTCGATCGAGCCGAGGCCCGCCGCCTCGACGGCGGCCGCGACATCCGCGGTCTTGACCGAGCCGAACAGACGCCCCTCGCGCCCGGCCTTGACCGAGAGCTTGATGGGGGCCTGCTCGAGCTTCGCCTTGAGGGCCTGAGCCTCCTCGAGAGTCGCGAGCTCGCGCGCAGCACGCGCGGCCTTGATCTGCTCGATCTGCTTCTCGCCGCCACGGCTCCACGCCACGGCGAAGCCCTGCGGGATGAGGTAGTTGCGGGCGTAGCCGTTCTTGACCTCGACGACGTCACCGGCCGAACCGAGACCGGTCACCTCGGAGGTGAGGATGAGCTTCGACATACCGTTGCCTCCTTAGCGGCCCGAGCCCGCGTACGGGAGGAGCGCCATCTCACGCGCGTTCTTGACGGCGCGGGCGATGAGGCGCTGCTCCTGCACGGAGACACCGGTGATGCGGCGGGCGCGGATCTTGCCGCGCTCCGAGATGAACTTGCGGAGGGTCGCGACGTCCTTGTAGTCGATGACGCCGACCTTGATCGACTTCGCGGGAGCGGCGTTCTTGCCGCCCTTGGGCCCGCGCTTGCGGCGGTCGTTGCCGCCGCTGCTCTTTCCAGCCATTGCTGCTTCCTTCTTAGCTGTGGGTTCTGATCAGCTGCGGATCAGAACGGGGTCTCGTCGGAGTAGGAGCCGGGCGCGTTCCACACGTCGCCCGAGTCGGAGGGAGCGGATGCCGCCCACGGCTCGTCGGCCACGGCGCCCTGCGAGCGGCCGCCGCCGCTGCCGCCGGATGCCCGCGTCACCTGAGCCGTCGCATACCGCAGGCTCGGGCCGATCTCGTCGACCTCGAGCTCGATCGCGGTGCGGTTGTTGCCGTCGCGGTCCTGGTAGGTGCGCTGCTTGAGGCGGCCCGTCGCGATGACGCGGCTGCCCTTCGTCAGCGAGCCGGCGACGTGCTCGGCGAACTCGCGCCAGCAGGACGCGCGGAGGAACAGCGCCTCGCCGTCCTTCCACTCGTTCGCGGCACGGTCGAATGTGCGCGGCGTCGACGCGATCGTGAAGTTCGCGACCGCGAGGCCCGATTGCGTGTACCGCAGCTCCGGGTCCGCCGTGAGGTTGCCCACGACCGTGATGATCGTCTCGCCGGCCATGGCCTACTCGGCGTCCTTGGCGGCCGACTTCGCGGCGGACTTGCGCGACGCCTTCGCCTCGTCAGCGGCGGCGAGCTTCGCGACACGGGCCACGGCCTCCTCGGCGCGCAGCACCTTCGTGCGCAGCACGGCCTCGGAGAGCTTCAGCTGGCGGTCGAGCTCGAGGGTGGCCTCGCTCGACGCCGTGAAGTTGACGACGGCGTAGATGCCCTCGGACTTCTTCTGGATCTCGTACGCCAGGCGGCGACGGCCCCAGATGTCGACGTTCTCGATCGTGCCACCGTCATTGCGGATGACGCCGAGGAACTTGTCCAGGCTGGGTGCGACGGTGCGCTCGTCGATCTCGGGATCGAGAATCACCATCAACTCGTACTGATGCGTCATTGACCCACCTCCTCTGGTCTAGAACGGCTGCAGTACTTCTGCAGCAGGAGGGTTGATGCATCGTGCCGACGCGCGCGAGCGCGTGGGCAACCTGGCCATCTTACACGTCGCGGGGGAAGGGCGGACAGAGACGACTCACGAACGCGCGCCCCACCACGCGAGCAGCCGGCGCGTGGCCTCCTCCTCGCCGAGCGCTCCCTCATCGAGGCGCAGCTCGAGCAGGAAGCGATACGCTTCGCCCACCTCGGGCCCCGGACGGATGCCGAGGGTCGCCATGATCTGCTCGCCGTCGAGGTCGGGCCGGATCGCCGCGAGCTCCTCCTGCTCGGCGAGTTCCGCGATCCGCTCCTCGAGCTCGTCGTAGGCGCGCTGCAACCGCCCGGCCTTGCGCTGGTTGCGCGTCGTGACATCCGCGCGCGAGAGGATGTGCAGGCGCTCGAGCTGGTCGCCCGCATCGCGCACGTAGCGGCGCACCGCGGCATCCGTCCAGCTCGCGTCGGCGTAGCCGAAGAAGCGCAAGTGCAGGCGGATGAGGGTCGCGACCGCCTTGATCGTGTCGCCGTCGAAGCGCAGCTCCCGCAAGCGCTTGGTCGCGAGCTTCGCGCCGAGCACGTCGTGGTGGTGGAAGCTCACGGCCCCACCCGGCTCGATGCGTCGCGTGGCGGGCTTGCCGATGTCGTGCAGCAGCACGGCGAGTCGAAGCACGAGGTCGGGCTCATGCCCGCGAGCCCGCTCGAGGGCGATCGCCTGGGTGAGAGCGGTGAGCGAGTGCTCGTAGACGTCCTTATGGTGCGCGTGCTCGTCGATCTCGAGCCGGAGCGCGGGGATCTCGGGCAGCACGAGCTCGGCGAGCCCCGTGTCGACGAGAACCCGGATGCCGGGCACCGGGTCGGACGCGAGCAGGAGTTTCGCGAGCTCCTCGCCGATCCGCTCGGCCGAGACGATCCCGATGCGGTCCGCCATCGCCGCGATCGCCGCGGCGGTGCCCTCGTCGAGCGCGAAGCCGAGCTGCGCCGTGAAGCGCGCGCCGCGCAGCATCCGCAACGGATCGTCGCCGAACGACACCTCGGGCTCGATGGGCGTGCGCAGGCGGCGCGCGAGCAGATCCTCGAGCCCGCCCGAGGGGTCGACGAGCACCTTCTCGGGAAGCCGCAGCGCCATCGCGTTGACCGTGAAGTCGCGTCGCAGCAGATCGCCCTCGAGCGAGTCGCCGAAGGCGACGACGGGCTTGCGCGTCTCGCCGTCGTATACATCCGAGCGGTACGTCGTGATCTCGACGGTCGACTCGCCGAGGCGCGCACCGATCGTGCCGAACGCACGGCCGATGTCCCAGTGGGCATCCGCGAGCGGTGCGACGACCGCGAGGATCTCGTCGGGCGTCGCGGAGGTCGCGAAGTCGAGGTCGTGGGCCTCGCGTCCGAGGAACGCGTCGCGCACGGGTCCGCCGACGAGGGCGAGCTCGTGGCCGGCCGCCGCGAAGCGTTCGGCAAGCCCGCGGATGCGCGGCGAGTCAGCCAGGGCGCCGAGGCGTTCGACGGCTGCCGCGACGGGTTGCATAACGGTCGAGTCTAGACTTCAGATCATGTCGGCCGCGTGGATCGGAAGTGCCCCGCTGTGCCGTTGACGACCCGTCGCGCCGCTCGCGCGCTCGCCTCCGCCGTGCTCGCGGCGGGGCTCGCTGCGGCATCGGCGCTGCCCGCGATCGCGGCAGGTCCCGACGGCCAGGACGCATCCGTGCGCCCCACGAGTTCGGGCATCACTCTGGGCACGGGTCCGGTATCGGTGTCGGTCGTCGCACCCCTGACTCTTCCGCCCTCGACGAGCGGTCTCGTGTCGGCCGACGACCTCGCGCGCTACACGGGGCCGTTTGGTGCGCTCACCCGGCAGCTCGACGCCGTCGCCGGGACCCCCGCCGCGATCGCTCTCGATCCCATGATTCTGGCCTCGATCCGCGTGCTCGGCTCGGCGGCGCCCGAGTCGGCCACCCAATGGCTCGCACGTCTCGAGGCGCTCTCGAACGAGACCTTCCTGCTCGCCTACGCGGATGCCGATGTCGCCGCCGCGGCGCGCACCGAGACGCTCGGCGACCTCGAGCCATCGGGCTTCGGCTTCGCACTCGACGAGGCGGCCTTCTCTCCCGCCGAGACGCCCGCGCCCACCCCGACCCCCACGTCGACGACGCCCGCTGAGCCCGCCGACCCGGATGCGGCTCCCCCTTTCCCGACGACCGACGACATCCTCGCGTGGAGCTCGACGCTGCCGCGCATCGCGTGGCCGAGCGCCGACGTGGGAGCGGAGGACCTCGCCGCGCTCGCCGCGGCTGGTTACGAGGACGTCATCGTGCCGTCGTCGCGCGTCTCGGGACCCGACGCACCTCTTGTCGCCTTCGACGGCATCCGCGGCATCGTCGCCGACGACGAGCTCTCGGCCCTGCTCGCCGATGCGACGAGCGCCGCGTCGCCCGAGCTGCGCGCGGATGCCCTCGGCTCTCTCGACGCGCGGTTCGCCGCCGAGAGCGCCGCCCACCCCGGGCGGGGGATCGTGCTCACGCTCGAACGGGCATGGCCGTATGCCCAGCCCGGCCTGCCGGACACGCTCGCCCTTCTCGCATCGACGACGTCGGCGTCGTTCGTCGCGCTCAGCGACATCCTCGAGACGACGCCCACCCCTGCACGCCTCGCCGCGGGCGCCGATACCGAGGAGCGGGATGCCGTCTTCGCGTCGCTCACGGACGACGCCGCGGCCGAGCGCGCCTTCGCGACCGTGCTCGACGACCCGGCCGAGCTGCTCGACAGTCGACGGCTCGATCGCATCGCCCTCTACTCGCTGAGCTGGACGGATGACGCCTCGGGGTGGTCCGATGCCGTCGAGGCCTTCCGCGCTCGGTCGGCCGAGATCCTCGACTCCGTCAAGCTCGAGCAGGGCAGCGACGTCGCGCTTCTCGCCCACAACGCCAACGTGAAGGTCGCCGTGAGCAACGCGCTGCCCTTCCCCGTGACGGTGCGCGTCTCGATCGACCCGCGGAGTCCGATCCTGCGTGCCATGGAGTCGAAGCTGCTCACCGTCGAGCCGGAGTCGACGAGCACGGCGCTCATGCCGGTCGAGGCCGTCGCGAACGGCGAGGTCGTCGTGTTGACCTCGATCACGAGCCAGACGGGCGTGCCGATTGACGAGGGCCACGCGAGTATCGCGGTGCACGCCGAGTGGGAGGGCATCGGGACGCTCGCGGTCGTCATCGTGCTCGCGCTCATCGTCGTGGCCGGCGTGCTGCGGATCGTCATCACGCGACGCGCGCAACGCCGTCGCGTACGCGAGGAGCAGGGTGGCTGACACGGCGGCGCCGCGCGACCGCATCGGCCGGGCGAGTGCCCTCATCGCATCCGGAACGCTCGTCTCGCGCGGGCTCGGCTTCGTCAACGCGATGGTGCTCGTGTGGGTCGTCGGCATCAAGAACCCTTCAGCCAACGCCTTCTCGCTCGCCAATACGCTTCCGACGAACATCTACGCCCTCATCGCGGGTGGCCTCACGAGCGCCGTCATCGTGCCCGCGATCGTGCGCGCGGCATCCCACAAGGACGGCGGTCAGGCGTTCGTGAGCCGGCTGCTCACCCTCGCGATCTCCGCGCTGCTCGGCATCGCCGTCGTCGTGACGCTCGCGGCCCCCATTCTCATCTCTCTCTACACGACGGATGCGGCGAACCGCGCGCTGGGAAGCTCCGGTTTCGCGCTCGCGATCGCCTTCGCCTACTGGTGCCTCCCGCAGGTGTTCTTCTACGCGCTCTATGCCGTGCTCGGTGAGGTGCTCAACGCGCGCGGGGTCTTCGGGCCCTTCACGTGGGCGCCCGTCGCCAACAACGTCGTCATGATCGGATCGCTGCTCGTGTTCGCAGGGATCTGGGGCGTCGACCCCGCGCACCGCGATCCGTCGTCGTGGTCCTCCGCCCAGATCGCCCTTCTCGGCGGCGGCGCGACGCTCGGCATCGTCGTGCAGGCGCTCATGCTCGTGGCCTTCTGGAAGCGCACGGGCCTGCGCTTCCGTCCCGACTTCCGCTGGCGTGGGGCGGGCCTCGGTGCGACGGGCAAGGCGGCCGGCTGGACGTTCGGCATGATCGTCGTGACCCAGCTCACGATCCTCATGCAGACCAACGTCGCGAGCCTCGCCGGCGAGAACGACCCCTCGATCGCCGTGCTCAACACGGCATGGCTGCTCTTCATGCTGCCGCACTCGATCCTCGCGATCTCGGTCGCGACGCCCTTCTTCACGCGCATGAGCGCACACGCTCAAGCGGGAGAGCTCGGCAGCTTCCGCGACGACCTCTCGAGCAGCCTGCGCACGATCCTGCTGCTCGTCGCGGGCGGCGGGGCCGCCGTCGGGGCGGCCGCGATGCCCCTCGCCGCGCTCTTCGACCCCTCGAGCGTCGTCGGCATCTCGTCGGTCCTGCTCGCCTATCTCGTCGGGCTCCTGCCCTTCTCGGCGATGTTCGTGCTGCAGCGCGCCTTCTTCGCCCTCGCCGACACGCGGACGCCCTTCTTCATCCAGCTCGTGCAAGGAGCGACGGCGGTGCTCGCGCTCGTGCTCGTCGCCCTGTTCGTCGCGCCGTCGTATCCCGAGTTCGTGGGCATGGCTGTCGCCGCATGCACCACGGTCGCAAGTGTCGTGCAGGTGTCGGTGCTCGCGATCGTGCTGCGCCGGCGGCTCGGCGGCATCGACGGCCGGCGCGTCGTCGTGAGGCTTCTGCTCTTCCTCGCGGCAGCTGTCGTCGCCATCGGCGCGGGTGTCGGCGTGCTCGCGGCGCTCGGCGGTTTCTCGGGGGGCTTCGCGATCGCCGAGCGGTGGAGCGCGTTCGTGTCGGTCGCGCTCGTCGGCGCAACGGTGCTCGCCGTGTACGGGCTCGCGCTGCTCGCGGCCCGGGTGCCGGAGGCGCGCGCGGCTCTCGCGCCGCTGCGCCGCATCCTGGGCCGTCGCTGAGCCGCCACCGTCGATCCACCGGGGTCGCGGAATGCCGCCGACCTAGGATGTGTTGTACCTCGCGACAGCCCCGACAGGAGTGTTCCCGTGCGTCATCTCATCATCATCGGCTCCGGCCCCGCCGGGTACACGGCCGCCATCTACGCGGCCCGTGCGAACCTCGAGCCGCTCGTCATCGCGAGCTCGGTCGAGTTCGGCGGCGAGCTCATGAAGACCACGGAGGTCGAGAACTTCCCGGGGTTCCCCGACGGCATCATGGGCCCCGAGCTCATGACCCGGATGCAGCAGCAGGCTGAGCGTTTCGGCGCCGAGATCGTGTACGACGACGTCGTGTCCCTCGAGCTCGACGGCCCGGTCAAGCGCGTCACCCTCGGCTCGGGCGAGGTGCACGAGGCGCACGCGATCATCTATGCGACGGGCTCGGCGTACCGCAAGCTCGGCCTCGACGACGAGGAGCGGCTCTCGGGCTACGGCGTCTCGTGGTGCGCGACGTGCGACGGCGCGTTCTTCCGCCAGCGCAAGGTTGCGGTCGTCGGCGGCGGTGACTCCGCCCTCGAGGAGGCCACCTTCCTCACGCGCTTCGCCGACATCGTCTACCTCGTGCACCGTCGAGACAGTTTCCGGGCATCCGTCGCGATGCAGGAGCGCGCGTTCGCCGATCCCAAGATCCAGGTCATCTGGAACAACGAGGTCAAGCACATCTACGGCGACGAGAAGGTCACGGGCATCGGCCTCGTGAACACCGTCGACGGCAGCGAGACGACGCTCGACCTGCAGGGTCTCTTCGTCGCGATCGGCGCCGATCCGCGCACGCACCTCGTGCACGGCCAGCTCGACTTGACGCCCGAAGGCACGATCGCCGTCGAGGGGCGCAGCTCGCGCACGAGCCTGCCCGGCGTCTTCGCTGCGGGCGATGTCGTCGACCCGACCTATAAGCAGGCCGCGACCGCGGCCGGATCGGGCGTCGTGGCGGCGCTCGATGCCGAGCACTACCTCGCCGAGCTCGCGGATGCCGAGAAGGCCGCCGCGGCGCCCGTCGCCGTCTCCTGACCCCACCGAAAGGAATCGCATGTCTACCAAGGCCGTCACCGACGCCACGTTCGCGGACGAGGTCCTCGCGTCCGAGAAGCCGATCATGGTCGACTTCTGGGCCACCTGGTGCGGTCCGTGCCGCGCCGTCTCGCCTATCCTCGACAAGATCGCCGAGGAGAACGCCGACAAGATCTCGATCGTCAAGCTCGACGTCGACGAGAACCCCGAGACCGCCATGAAGTACGGCATCACCTCGATCCCCGCGATGTACGTCTTCCAGAACGGCGAGGTCGTCAAGCGCGTCATCGGCGCGAAGCCCAAGCCGGCGCTCGAGGCCGACCTGGCGGAGTTCCTCGCGTAACATCCCCCGCCGCGCGAATCGGCATCCGATCGCGCCACTTCCGGCTCTGCGGCCCCTGCTTCTCCGAGGAGCGGGGGCCGTGCTGTTTGTGCGGCTACCCTGGATGGCACCGATCGAACGGACAGCGACATGCAGGACACCCAGGGCACCAACCTCGATCCGTGGTACGGCCATTACGCCGAGCGCACGGCCGGACTCGCCGCATCCGAGGTTCGAGCTCTCTTCGCCGTCGCGAGCCGACCCGAGGTCGTCTCGCTCGCGGGCGGCATGCCCTACGTGTCGGCGCTCCCCCAGCATCTCGTCGAGAAGGCTGTCGAGCGTACGGTCTCGGAGCGCGGCGCGGTCTCGCTTCAGTACGGGTCGGGCCAGGGCGTCCCCCGTTTGCGCGAGCAGATCCTCGAGGTCATGGCGCTCGAGGGCATTCACGGCTCCGTCGACGACGTGGTCGTCACAACCGGGTCGCAGCACGCCCTCGAGCTGCTCGCCAAGCTGTTCCTCGACCCGGGCGATGTCGTGATCGCCGAGGGGCCGAGCTACGTGACGGCCATCACGGTTTTCCGCTCCTTCCAAGCCGAGATCGTGCACGTCCCCATGGACGAGCAGGGAATGAACCCGCAGGCACTGCGCGAGACCCTCGCCGCGGTCGCGGCCGCCGGCAAGCGCATCAAGTTTCTGTACACGATCCCGAGTTTCCAGAACCCCACGGGCGTCACGCTGAGCTGGGAGCGCCGCGTCGAGATCCTCGAGATCGCTCGCGCAGCGGGTGTGCTCGTGCTCGAGGACAACCCCTATGGGTTGCTCTATTTCGACCAGGCTCCGCCTCCCGCCATGCGGTCGATCGACGACGAGGGTGTCGTCTACCTCGGCACCTTCTCGAAGACGCTCGCGCCCGGCCTGCGCGTCGGCTGGGCGATCGCGCCGCACGCCGTGCGCGAGAAGCTCGTGCTCGCCAATGAGGCGGCGGTGCTGTCGCCGTCGTCGTTCTCGCAGATCGTCATCTCGGAGTACCTCGACACGGCCGATTGGCGCGGTCAGATCGACACCTTCCGTGGCGTGTACCGCGAGCGTCGCGACGCCATGCTCACTGCCCTGCACGACCACCTTCCGGGCATGAGCTGGACGGTGCCCAACGGCGGCTTCTACGTGTGGCTCACGATGCCCGAGCACCTCGACTCGAAGGGCATGCTGCCGCGTGCCGTGAAAGAGCTCGTCGCCTACACGCCCGGTACGGCGTTCTACGCTGACGGGAACGGCCGCCGCAATATGCGATTGTCGTTCTGCTACCCGCAGCCCGACTTCATCCGCGAAGGCATCCGCCGCCTCTCGACCGTCATCAACGGTGAGCTCGCCCTCCTCGGCGAGTTCCACCAGACCGCGCCCCTGCCGATCGTGCCGGTCGAGCGCGACGTGCTTCCGCCGTTCGCCGGCTGACCGGAGGTTCCATGTCCGACACCCCGCTTCACATCGTCGTGCTCGCCGGCGGAATCTCGCACGAGCGCGATGTGTCCCTTCGCTCCGGACGTCGCGTCGCCGACGCGCTCGTCGGGCACGGCGTCGATGTCGAGCTGCGCGATCCGGATGCCACGCTCCTCGCGTCGCTCCGTGCCGAGCGTCCCGATGTCGTGTGGCCCGCGCTGCATGGAGCGAGTGGCGAGGACGGCGCCCTGCGGGGCCTCCTCGAATTCCTCGGCATCCCCTTCGTGGGGTCGCACTCGGGTGCTGCGCGGCTCGCGTGGGACAAGCCCGCTGCGAAGGTCGTCGTCGAGCGCGCGGGCGTTCCGACGCCGCGCTCCATCACGCTTCCCCGCGACGCTTTCCGCGAACTCGGTGCGGATGCCGTGTTCGAGGCGATCGCCGACGAGCTTCCCGTGCCCCTCGTCGTCAAGCCCGCGCGTGGCGGTTCTGCGCAGGGCGTCACGATCGTGGATGACCGAGCGGATCTTCCTCGCGCCATGGTCGACGCCTACACGTACGGCGATGTCGCGCTCGTCGAGCAGTGCATCCGCGGCACCGAGGTCGCGGTGGGGGTCATCGATACGGGCGACGGACCCGTCGCCCTGCCGATCGTCGAGATCGAGCCGCTCTCGGGCGTCTATAGCTTCGAAGCTCGCTACAACGCCGGTGAGACGCGCTTCTACGTGCCCGCGCGGCTCGCGGATGACGTGGCATCGCGCGCGGCGAATGCGGCCCTCGCGGCGCATCGCGCGCTCGGCATGCGGCACATCTCTCGCGTCGATCTCATCATCGACGGCTCAGGGACGCCCTGGTTCCTCGAGGCGAACGTGCTCCCTGGGCTCACCGAGACCTCGCTGCTCCCACAAGCCCTCGAGGCCGCCGGACACGACCTCGGATGGGTCTACGCGGCCCTCGCGGAGGACGCGCGCCGCACCCCGTAACATCACCCTGACCAGGGGTTTTTCTGAGCGCGCCTCCTCCACGCACCGCCGAGCCGATCGTGGTGTGTGTTCCGCGTTCTACCGCGCCTCGAATGGATCCTGTCCGAGTTCCGCAAGGATGCGGTTGAGGTCTCCCACCGTCGCGAAATCGATGACGATGGTGCCCTTCGTCGCCCCGAGCGTGATCTTGACACGCGTGTTGAGGCGGTCCCCGAGCCGCTCGGCGATCTCGGCGAGATGATCTTGCCGCTTGCCGGCCGATGGCTTCGGTGCCTTCTTGGGCCTTCCCTCGACGAGAGCCGCGGCCGCCTCGGCGGCGCGCACCGACAGGTCCTCATTGACGATCTTGTCGGCGAGCCTCTCCATGGCCGCTTCGTCGCCGACCGACAGGATCGCCCGGGCATGTCCCGCAGTCAGAACTCCCGCCGCCACCCGCCGCTGCACCGTCGGCGGAAGGCGGAGGAGACGCAGGGTGTTGGTGATCTGGGGTCGGGATCGGCCAATGCGATCGGCGAGCTGCTCCTGCGTGATGCCGAAGTCCTCGAGCAGCTGCTTGTAGGCGGATGCCTCCTCGAGAGGATTGAGTTCGGCGCGATGCAGATTCTCGAGGAGCGCGTCGCGCAGCATCGCATCGTCATCCGTGTTGCGCACGACGGCGGGGATCGCGCTGAGCCCCGCTGCCTTCGATGCCCGCAGACGCCGCTCGCCCATGATGAGCTCGTACTGCGGCTCCCCTGCCGCGGCGCCCGTGCGGGGACGCACGACGATCGGCTGAAGCACCCCGAACTCTCGTACCGAGACGATGAGCTCGTCGAGTTCCTCTTGCCGGAACTCGCGTCGCGGCTGCTGGGGGTTGGGGACGATATCGTCCGGTGCGAGGCTCGCGAGCCGAGCGCCGGGGACGGTGACGAGTTCCGGCTGATCTCCCGCAGCCTCCCCCGAGGGGAAGAAGACGTCGACGGGACGTTCGGCGTGTTCGTCGGAGGTCGGGATGAGGGCGCCGATTCCCCGCCCGAGCCCGGTGCGCTTGGGAGCCGCCATCAGTTGTTCTCCTTCGTGCCGCGTCGCGCGATCTCCGCCGCGGCCTCTCGATACGAGAGCGACCCCGGCGAGTTGAGGTCGTAGCTGATCACACTCTGTCCGTAGCTCGGCGCTTCCGAGATCCGCACCGAGCGCGGGATCACCGTGTCGAGGACTTCCTGCGGGAAGTGCTCACGGACCTCCTCGACCACCTGGTGAGCGAGATTGGTGCGGGAATCGTACATCGTCAGCAGGATCGTCGAGACGGCGAGCTCCGGGTTGAGGTGACGCTCGATGAGCTTGATGTTGTTGAGGAGCTGCGAGAGTCCCTCGAGCGCGTAGTACTCGCACTGTATGGGGATCAGCACCTCCTTCGCGGCGACGAAGGCGTTGATCGTCAGAAGACCGAGCGAAGGCGGGCAGTCGATGAACACGTAGTGCGGCGGGTTCTCGGTCTCCGCGAGGTAAACCTCGAGGGCGGAGCGTAGACGCTGTTCCCGCGCCACGAGCGAGACGAGTTCGATCTCCGCTCCCGCGAGGTGGATGGTGGCGGGGATGCAGTCGAGTCCTTCGAACTCCGGGCTCGACTGCACGACGTCGCGCATCGGCACGTCGTTGATGATGACGTCGTAGACGCTGACCGTCTCGGATCGGTGTTCGACCCCGAGAGCCGTCGACGCATTGCCCTGCGGATCGAGGTCGATGACCAGCACGCGGGCACCGGACTGCGCGAGTGCAGCGGCGAGATTGACGGCGGTGGTCGTCTTCCCCACGCCGCCCTTCTGGTTGGCAACCGTGAAGATGCGGGGCTTCTCGGGAAGCGGGAAGGTCTCGGCGGCGAGCGCCATGCGCCGACGCGTGATCTCGGCGACTTCACGCGCGAGGGGCGTCGACGCGTCGAAGGGGCTGGGGGTGGTCACAAATCCCTCTCGGTGTTTCACGTGAAACATCGCGGCCGTCGGACCGCGACTCTCCACTGTAATCCAGGCTGGCTGGGCGCGACGGTGGGAGATCCCTCGCGCGATGCTGGGGTCACGGAGGGCTGGCCGCTCGAGTCGGATGAAACGAGCCGCCGATCCTCGCCGGGCGTCAGTGCTGATCGCAGGTCGCGGAGGCGATCACGGGCATGTGGTCAACCATGGGCCATGCGGATAGCGTGACGTCTCTTCCCTTCAGGATCGGGGTGCTAGGCGGCGAGCTGTCGCCTGTGGAGGAGTGGAGCGAGCCGGCGACCTCAGGCGGCCGTGTCTCGCCCTTCCCCGCGCGGAGATATGCCCACGCAGCCCCTCTCTCCCTCCGTCGTGGAGCCGGGCATCACGGAGCAGAGAAGGGCGCAGCTGTACGAGGGATCGGTCAGACCGGCTCAAGCCGCGAGGTACGAGCCGACTCGTGCGTGCTCTGGAACGCCGACCCGACCGCCACGCGCCCGTGCGGGACCACGTGCGGGCAGGACGGATGTGCGTCTGGCATCGACTGCCTGGACGCGCAGTCGGCATGGAGCGCGCACCGTCCGCTCCCCCGGATCTTCCGAGAGGCGTCGCTGAACATGGCGAGCGACTCGCAAGACGATCTTGCGGCGGAGGAACTATGCAGTCGGCATTCTCCGGGCGGGACGACGCCGACAAGGAGTGATGGCCGCCGAAACGCAACGGTGCGGTCGGGCCGAGTCGAGCACGGCCATGCGAGCACGTCCGTCGTGGATCTGGCGCGACCACCATCACAATCCGGGGCCGTTCGCCTGGCCCGCGCACTCCCCGGGTCTTCCGCAGGAGGTCACTGAGCAGAGCAGCACTCCTCGAATCAACCCATCTCGCTCAGGCGAAAGCTTCCGAGCGGCAACGGCGTCAGGGCGCTATGCAGCTGCGACGGAGCACCCTGCTGCGCGCGTCGCGCGATCCGAGCCGACACCGATCAACTCGTCGGCAGCATTGGAGGTCGCGGCGATCGACGGGAGATGTTTCACGTGAAACATCGGGTCAGGGAAGCGTGGCGCGGAAGACGCGCGTCGGCTCGGGGACGACGCCCTCCCCCAAGACCTGCGTCGTGACGTTCTGCAGGCGGAGCTTCCGGATCACCTTCTCGGCGGCAGCCACTTCCTCATCAACACGCGCACCCTTCATGAACACGAACTCACCGCCCGAGCGAAGGAGGGGCCCCGTCAGCGGCAGGAGCTTCGAGAGAGCGGACACCGCTCTCGCGGTCACCTGATCGAGTGGTTGATCGAGCCGGGCGTCCTCAGCCCGAGCGCGCACGACCGAGACGTTCGGCAGCCCAAGAGTTCCCGCTTCCTCCGTCAACCACTCGACTCGACGCTCCATCGGTTCGATGAGCACGAGCTCGACATCGGGTCGCGCGATTGCGAGCACGAGTCCGGGGAGGCCCGCTCCGCTCCCGACGTCGCCTACGCGACCTGGCCGCAGCAGCGGTGCGACAAGCACGGAGTTGAGCACGTGGCGCGACCAGAGGCGGGGCGGCTCCAGGGGCCCGATCAGACCCCGTGTCTCGCCTTCGCGTGCAAGGTCAGCGGTGAAACGCCGAGCCAGCTCGATGCGCTCGCCGAACAACTCGGCAGCTACAGCCGGCTCCGGCTCCATCTCGCTCATGCGCACCTCCGATGTTTCACGTGAAACACCGCGGCTACTTCGCGCTGATCACCGTATGACGATCGCGACCTTCGCCCTCGGACTCCGAGTGGTAACCACGCTCGCTCACGATGTCGTGCACAAGCTTGCGCTCGTAGCTCGACATGGGAGGAAGCGATGCGGATGCTGCTCCGGCCTCGATCCGAGAGATGGCGTGATCGACGATGGCCGCGAGCTCCTCCGCGCGTGCATCGCGCGATCCACCGATGTCGAGGATGAGCCGCGAGAAGCGATTGGTCTTCGCTTGAACCGCAAGGCGCGTGAGCTCCTGCAAGGCGCTCACCGTATCCGGCTTCGAGAGCAGATTGAGGTTGGAGTCGGCCCCCGCCGTCACAGAGAGGTAGGCACGGCCGGCTCGGGCGTCGATGTCGATGTCCCCGTCGATGTCGGCGATATCGAGCAGCTCCTCGATGTAATCAGCCGCGATGTCGCCCTCGTCGACGAGGTCCTGCTCACTCGGGGTCGAGATGACCTCGTCCAGCTTCTCGTCACTCATTTCTTGGGTCCCCCCTGCTTCTTCGCGCGCGTCTTGCCCACAGGCTGCTGTCGCTGCGTCGTGACCGGCTTGGCCGGCTCCTCCTCGATGACCTCGGCGAGTGCGGCAGCGTCATCCGAGATGCGGTTGCGGTTGCGCTTCGCGAGCCGCGCCTCACGCGCGAGAGCCGCCTCCGAGCCCGGCGTCGGCATATTCCGGATGACGAGCCACTGCTGCACCATGGTCCAGATGTTCGAGGTGAGCCAGTAGAACATCACGCCGATCGGGAACGCGAGGCCCGAGAAGAGGAAGACCACCGGGAGGATGTACAGCAGGATGCGCTGCTGCCGATACATCGGGCTCGACTTCATCTCGGGCGTCTGGTTCTTCGACATGATCTGCAGCTGCGTGTAGAACTGCGACGCCGTCATGACGAGGATCATCGCGATCGCGATGATCGCGACCCAGACCTCCGAGTGGTTGAAGGCATCCACGAGGCTGTACTTGAGGGGCGCGACACCGAAGAGGCTCGCCTGGCCGAAGCTGTCCGCGAGCTCCTGGGTGAGCAGGCCCACTCCCGCGCGGTCGTAACGCGCCTCGTTGAGCACGGAGAAGAGGCTGAAGAAGATCGGCATCTGGATGAGCAGAGGCAGACACGATGACAGCGGGTTGGTGCCGGCGCGCTGATAGAGCGCCATGGTCTCGCGCTGCATCGCCTCGCGGGAGAACTGGTCCTTCTTGCCGCGGTACTTGTCCTGGATCTTCTTGAGCTGCGGCGCGACCTCGAGCATCTTGCGCTGGCTCTTGATCTGCCTGACGAAGATCGGAATCAGGGCCGCACGCACGACGAGCACGAGCCCGACGATCGAGAGCACCCAGGTGAGACCGCCGTGCGGGTCGAGGCCCAGCTCCGCGAGCAGCCAGTGGAAGCCCACGAGGATCGCCTCGATGACCCACTTGATGGGCCAGAGGATTGTTCCGAAGAAGTCCATGTGGCTCGATCAGCCCTTTCCGTGTCCCGCGGCGACGAAGCCGAATCGGGTGAGGTGATAGTGGTCCAGATGACGACGCGACTCCGGCACGTCGTCGATCCCACCCCGTGCCCAGGGGTGGCAGCGCAGGATGCGCCAGGTTCCGAGCGCGACGCCCTTGATCACGCCGTGTTGCTGAATAGCGCCCAAGGCATACGCCGAGCAGCTCGGGTAGTAGCGGCAGACGTCACCATAGAGCGGCGAGATGACGGCGCGGTAACCACGCAGGATTGCGACGCACACGTTCCGCGGCAGCAACCAGAGGAACAGCCCGACCTTCTTCATCGGATCAGTGCGGGGTCGAGGATCGCGTGCATCTCGGCGGAGAGACTAGCCCAGTCGCGCTGTGCGGATCCGGGGAGCGCACGAACGACGACGTCGGAACCGCGCCCGCCGGCATCCACGATGGAACGACAGACCGCCCGCATCCGGCGCCGCACGAGGTTTCTCTCGACGGCATTGCCCACCGTCTTGGCGACGATGAACCCGAAGCGGGCGGGGTCGGCGGGATCGCGCTCGACGCGGTAGATGAGCGTGCTGGCCGTCGAGGTGCGTCGTCCGCGGCGCACAATCGCGCGGAAGTCCGAGGGCTTGACCACTCGGTTCGCCCTGGCCAGCACGAGCCCGACTACGCGGAGAGCTCGGTGCGCCCCTTGCGACGGCGGGCCGCCAGGATGGCGCGACCGGCACGCGTGCGCATGCGGAGGCGGAAGCCGTGCTTCTTGGCACGGCGCCGGTTGTTCGGCTGGAAGGTTCGCTTGCTCATGGTGATATCTCCTGGCCCCGGTGTGCGGCGACCGGGAAAGAACGGGGTCGGCGATCGGATGCCGACAACCTGTTAAAAATAGGGCCTCGACCGGCAACGGTCAAACCGCGATCCACCTTAGCCGTGCTCTCTCCACATCCGCCGAGAGACAGTTGTCCACAGGTCGCTGTCCACAACTAAGGTGGTCGTCATCCTCGCGCGGGCCCCAGAGCCGGAGAGGCGACGCGCATACGACCCCACGCTTGTGGACAGAGCTGTGAATAACAACCGAGGAACAAACGAGAGATGAGCGACCCCGCGGACCCCACTCAGGAGCTGTGGACCGCCGTTCAGGCGCGCCTCGCCTCCGACGATCGGATCACTCCGCAGCTGCATGGGTTCATCAACCTCGTCGAACCGAAGGGCGTTCTCGGCGAGACGATCTACCTCGAGGTGCCGAACGAGCTCACGCGCGGCATGCTCGAGCAGCGCATCCGGGTGCCGCTTCTCGACGCGCTCGCCGAGCTCGATGGCGACGTCGTGAACTTCGCGATCGTCGTCAACCCCGACATCCAGCCGACCTTGCAACCGGTCGCCGACGACCCCATCGAGACCTCCTCGCCCGTCGAGCAGGTCTCGCCCGTCATCGAGCTCGGCCGACGCAGCGACTCGCGACTCAACCCGAAGTACAACTTCGACAACTTCGTCATCGGCGGATCCAACCGCTTCGCGCACGCGGCCGCGGTCGCGGTCGCCGAGGCGCCGGCCAAGGCCTACAACCCGCTCTTCATCTACGGCGACTCGGGGTTGGGCAAGACGCACCTCCTGCATGCGATCGGCCACTATGCCGAGAGCCTCTACCCCGGCATCCGCGTGCGCTACGTCAGCTCCGAGGAGTTCACGAACGACTTCATCAACTCGATCGCGAACAACCGCGCGTCGGTCTTCCAGTCCCGCTATCGCGAGATCGACATCCTGCTCATCGACGACATCCAGTTCCTTCAGGGCAAGGACTCGACGCAAGAGGCCTTCTTCCACACCTTCAACACCCTCCACGACCACAACAAGCAGGTCGTGATCACGAGCGATGTCGCACCGAAACACCTCACGGGCTTCGAAGACCGGATGCGGTCGCGCTTCGAGTGGGGCCTTATCACGGATGTGCAAGCACCCGATCTCGAGACCCGCATCGCGATCCTGCGGAAGAAGGCGCAGTCCGAGCGCCTCCAGGTGCCTGACGACATCCTCGAGTACATGGCGACGAAGGTGTCGTCGAATATCCGCGAGCTCGAGGGCACGCTCATCCGCGTGACGGCCTTCGCGAACCTCAACAAGACGCCCGTCGACCTCGCGCTCGTGCAGACCGTGCTCAAGGACCTCATCACCCTCGATGAGGACAACGTCATCTCGCCGGTCGACATCATCAACCACACAGCTGACTACTTCAAGCTCTCCGTCGACGACCTCTACGGCTCGTCTCGCTCACAGGCGGTCGCGACCGCTCGTCAGATCGCGATGTACCTGTGCCGCGAGATGACGAGCCTGTCGCTCCCCAAGATCGGTCAGCTCTTCGGCAATCGCGACCACACGACCGTCATGTATGCGAACAAGAAGATCAGCGAGCTCATGAAGGAGCGTCGCTCGATCTACAACCAGGTCACCGAACTCACGGCGCGCATCAAACAGGATCAGCGCTACCGGCCGTAACCACCACCAAGCCGGTTGCACAGTCTGTGGAACGAGCTGTGGATAACTTCCGGATGACATGTGGAACTCGCCGAGACGCCATGTGGACAGAGAACTCGGCCCACGCGCGATTCCCGACATCGCAGGGAAGTTCATCCGCAAGCGACGCACATCTTGCACGCGTGTAGTTCCCCGATGTCTGCGGGCCGTCGCATACTTATCCACAGTTCCCACAGGCGTTAAGACGATTATCTAGAGAGATCTCTCCGCGGGAGCCCGATAACCGTGAGTGCCGGAGTCCGTGCCAAGATCGTTGGACACGAGCCCGTGCCCTCGTCACGGATGTGCAGGCCCTCTCGAGTCAGACAGGAGTGACGCGTGAAGTTCCAGGTGAATCGGGACGTCTTCAGCGAGGCGGTGTCGTTCGCGGTCAAGCTCCTTCCGCAGCGCACGACGCAGCCGATCCTGAGCGGCGTGCTGCTCGAGGCGGAGAGCGGATCGCTCACCCTGTCGTCGTTCGACTACGAGGTCTCGAGTCGCACCGAGATCACCGCCGAGGTCGACGACCCGGGCACCGCCCTCGTCTCCGGCCGACTCTTGGCCGACATCGCGAGCCGCCTTCCCAACGCGCCGGTCGTCTTCGAGACGATCGAGGGCAAGATCCAGGTGAGCTGCGGGTCCGCGCGCTTCACGCTCTTGAGCATGCCTGTCGAAGAGTACCCGACCCTTCCTCAGGTCGATGACCAGACGGGCGTGCTGCCCGCCGAGGAGTTCGCGACGGCCGTCGCGCAGGTCGCGGTCGCGGCATCCCGTGACGACGTCACGCCGGTCATCACGGGCGTGCAGCTCGAGGTGGGCGAGAACAACCTCTCGCTCGTCGCGACCGACAGGTATCGCGTGGCGGTGCGCGAGATCGATTGGGATTCCGGCACCTCCTCGGCCGCCGGCACGACCGCGCTCGTCCCCGCGCGCACGCTCTCCGAGATCGGCAAGACCTTCGCCCACTCCGGCACGATCGGGGTCTCCATCGTCCGCGGCGACGATCGCGAGCTGATCGCATTCCGCGCCGACAAGAAGACCGTCACGTCGCTGCTCATCAAGGGCAACTTCCCGCCGGTCAAGCGCCTCTTCCCGGAGACCGTGGAGAACTACGCCGTGCTTAACACGGCCGAACTGGTCGAGGCGACGCGACGCGTCTCGCTCGTACTCGAGCGCGAGGCCGCGCTGCGGTTCAGCTTCTCGGCCACCGAGGGTCTCACGCTCGAGGCCGCCGGATCGGAGCAGGCCCAGGCATCCGAGACGATCGACGCCCACCTCGTGGGCGACGACACCGTCGTGTCGCTCAAGCCCTCGTTCCTCCTCGACGGCCTCGGCGCCGTGCACTCGGAGTTCGTGCGGATCTCGTTCACGAAGACGGAGAATCCCAACAAGCCCGGTCCCGTGCTCATCACGAGCCAGTCCTCGCGCGAGGCGCCGGGATCCGACAACTACAAGTACCTGCTGCAGCCCAACCTGCTGCTGCGCTGAAAATCGACCGCGCTACGCGCGGAGGGAGAGCGTCCATGCACATCGGACTCGTGGGTCTCGGCCGGATGGGCAACAACATGCGCACCCGGCTTCGGGCCGCCGGCATCGAGGTCACCGGATACGACCCGAACCCCGAGGTCACCGACGTGGCGGATCTCGGCGCGCTCGCCGAGGCGCTCCCCGCTCCCCGGATCGTGTGGGTCATGGTGCCGTCGGGCCCCATCACAACGGGCGTCATCACGGATCTTGCGGCGGTGCTCTCTGAAGGCGACCTTGTGATCGAGGGCGGCAACTCCAAGTTCACCGAAGACGGGAAGCACGCCGAGCTGCTCGGCAAGAACGGCATCCGCTATGTGGACTGCGGCGTCTCCGGCGGCATCTGGGGTGCGCAGAACGGCTACGGGCTCATGGCGGGCGGCGACAAGGCCGACATCGAGCGCGCCATGCCCGTGTTCGATGCGCTGCGCCCCGAGGGCCCGCGCGAAGAAGGGTTCGTGCACGCGGGCGCGATCGGCGCGGGCCACTACGCGAAGATGGTGCACAACGGCATCGAGTACGCGCTCATGCAAGCCTGGGCTGAGGGCTACGAGCTGCTCGAGGCCAAAGACGAGCTCATCCACGACGTCACGGGCGTCTTCAAGGCGTGGCAGCGCGGCACGGTCGTACGCGGATGGCTGCTCGAGCTGCTCGTCAAGGCGCTCGAGGAAGACCCCGAGTTCACCGATATCGAGGGGTACGTCGAGGATTCCGGCGAGGGCCGTTGGACCGTCGAGGAGGCGCTCAACAACGCCGTTCCCGTCCCGACGATCTCGGCGTCGATCTTCGCGCGCTTCGTCTCGCGTCAGGATGACTCCCCCGCCATGAAGGCGGTCGCGGCCCTTCGCAAGCAGTTCGGCGGACACGCGGTGCGCAAGGCCTGACGGGCCGTGTTCGTCTCGCACCTCGAACTCGCCGACTTCCGCAACTACGAGTCCGCCTCGCTCGCGCTCGCGCCGGGTCCGAACCTCGTCGTCGGTAGCAACGGCCAGGGCAAGACGAACCTCGTCGAGTCGATCGCCTACCTCGCGACACTCGGCTCCCACCGGGTCTCGAGCGATCAGGCACTCATCCGGCAAGGGCGGGATGCCGCGATCATCCGCGCGCGTCTCGAGCATGCCGGCCGCCAGGTGCTCGTCGAAGTGCAGCTCAACCGCCAGGGCGCCAACCGTGCCAACGTCAATCGCGCGGCCGCCAAGCCGCGCGACCTCCCACGTCATGTGCACGCCGTGCTCTTCGCGCCCGAAGATCTCGCGCTCGTGCGCGGCGAGCCGTCGGGCCGCAGACGGTTCCTCGACCAACTGCTCGTGCAGCTCACGCCGCGGATGGCGGGAGTGCTCGCCGACTACGACCGGGTGCTCAAGCAGCGCAACACCCTGCTCAAGTCGGCCCGTGCGGCTCGCGTCGCGAGTTCACAGCTCTCGACGCTCGAGGTCTGGGACGAACGCCTCGTCGACCTGGGCTCGGAGATCATCGAAGCACGCGGCCGCCTGGTCTCGGCGCTCCGCCCCTTCGTCGGCACCGCGTACGCTGCGATCGCCGGCGAGGTACACGAGGCCGAGCTCGCGAGCGAGCTCTCGATCCTCGGTGCGGCACCCGACGAGGAGGTCGAGGTGAGCGAGCAGACGGTGCGTACGGAGATCGACGCGAGCGAGGCGGCATCCGCTTTCACCGCGGCGCTCGCGCGCAATCGTCGCGCGGAGCTCGAGCGAGGGCTCACCCTCACAGGACCGCATCGTGACGATCTGCTGCTGCGGCTCAACGGCCTGCCGGCGCGCGGCTACGCGAGTCATGGAGAGTCGTGGTCGTTCGCCCTCGCGTTCCGCCTCGCGTCGGCCGCGCTCCTGCGCGCCGAGTCGCCGGCGGGCGACCCGGTGCTCATCCTCGACGACGTCTTCGCCGAGCTCGACGAATCACGGCGGCAGCGTCTCGCGGATGCCGTGCGCGGCTACGAGCAGGTGCTCATCACGGCGGCGGTCGAGTCCGATGTCCCGCGCGAGCTCGCGGCGCACACCGTGCGCATCCGCGCCGGTCGCGTGCTCGACGTCGGCGAGCCCGCGTCCGAGGGGCGGGAGCCGTGAGCGAGCCCGAGCCGGAGCACATCGCGGTCTACCGACGCATCCGAAGCGTCTTCGGCGATGCCACCTTGCGCTCGACCGACGCACGGCGCCGCGATCGCAACTCACGCGAGGAGGCGACGGTCCCGTACGGATCCGGGCGAGATCCACGCGGGCTCGACGCCGTGCTCGACGCGCTCACGACGTCGATGGGCTGGACCTCCCCGCTCGCGAAGTCGGAGTTGCTCGTCGCATGGCCCGAGCTCGTGGGCGCGGAGGTCGCCGCCCACGCCGAACCACTCACCGTGGAAGACGGCCTGCTGACCGTGCGCTGCGACTCGACGGCGTGGGCCCAGCAGCTGCGATCGATCCGCACGACCGTGCTCGTCCGCATCGCCGAGCGGCATCCTGCGGCGGGCATCGAGTCGATCCGCTTCCTCGGACCGGACACCCCCTCCTGGAAACGCGGCCCTCGCGCGATTCCAGGGCGCGGCCCGCGCGATACTTACGGCTGAGACGACAAAAGAGGTCGCCTGATCCAAAAAAGGCCCTCAGAACGCCGATCTCGCGGTTTTCTGAGGGTCACTGAGGTAGGATCGAGTGCGTCCGCAACTCTCGTCTCGAGGGTACCGCGGCAGCGACCGTCAGGAGCCCCGCCCTACATGAATCCCCCCTCTTCGCGTCCTGCGCCGGACAACTACGGCGCCGAAGCCATCCAGGTTCTCGAGGGTCTCGAAGCGGTCCGCAAGCGTCCCGGCATGTACATCGGGTCGACGGGACCGCGCGGCCTGCATCACCTCGTCTATGAGATCGTCGACAACGCCGTCGACGAGGCGCTCGCGGGGTACTGCGACAGCATCGGCGTCACGATCCTCGCGGACGGCGGCGTGCGCGTCGTCGACAACGGCCGCGGTATCCCCGTCGGCATCCACCCCGTGGAGAAGAAGTCGACGGTCGAGGTCGTGCTCACGATCCTGCACGCGGGCGGCAAGTTCGGTGGCGGCGCGTACGCCGTCTCGGGTGGTCTGCACGGCGTCGGCAGTTCGGTCGTCAACGCGCTCTCGCACCGGCTCGAGGTCGACGTGCAGCAGCAGGGCTTCCATTGGACCATGTCGTTCCACGACGGCGTCCCGGATGCGCCGCTCGCGAAGGGCGAGCCCTCGGATGCCACGGGCACCGCGGTCACGTTCTGGCCGAATGGCGACATCTTCGAGACGGTCGAGTTCGACTACGAGACCCTGCGCACGCGCTTCCAGCAGATGGCCTTCCTCAACAAGGGTCTGCGCATCCAGATCAGCGACGAGCGGGAGCTCGACGACGACGGCGCGCCTCGCAGCGAGGTCTTCCTCTACGAGCGCGGGCTCGCCGACTACGTGGAGTACCTCAACAGCACGAAGAAGGCGGAGGTCATCCACCCGGAGATCATCGACTTCTCCGCGGAAGAGGTCACAGGAGGCGGCGACACCGTCGAGAAGCGCATCTCGCTCGAGATCGCGATGCAGTGGACGACGGCCTACTCCGAGAGCGTGCACACCTACGCCAACACGATCAACACGCACGAGGGCGGAACTCACGAAGAGGGCTTCCGTGCCGCGCTCACGACCCTCGTCAATCGCTACGCCCGCGACAAGGGCTTGCTCAAGGAGAAGGACGAGAACCTCTCGGGCGATGATGTGCGCGAAGGGCTCACGGCCGTCATCTCGGTCAAGCTCAGCGAGCCGCAGTTCGAGGGTCAGACCAAGACCAAGCTCGGCAACACCGAGGCCAAGTCGTTCGTGCAGCGTGTCGTCGGTGAGCAGCTCGGCGACTGGTTCGACCGCAATCCGAACCTCGCGCGTGATGTCGTTCGCAAGTCGATCCAGGCCGCGACGGCGCGCATCGCCGCGCGCAAGGCGCGCGAGCAGACCCGTCGCAAGGGTCTGCTCGAGGGCGGCGGGATGCCGGGCAAGCTGAGCGACTGCTCGAGCAAGGATCCGTCGGTCTCCGAGATCTTCCTCGTCGAGGGAGACTCCGCGGGCGGTTCGGCCAAGACCGGCCGCAACCCCGAGACGCAGGCGATCCTGCCGCTGCGCGGCAAGATCCTCAACGTCGAGAAGGCGCGCCTCGACCGCGCGCTCGCGAACGCCGAGATCCAGGCCATGATCACGGCGTTCGGCACGGGCATCGGCGAGGACTTCGACGGCGAGAAGGCGCGCTACCACAAGATCGTGCTCATGGCGGATGCCGACGTCGACGGCCAGCACATCACGACGCTCCTGCTCACGCTCCTGTTCCGCTATATGCGTCCCCTCATCGAGATGGGGTACGTGTACCTCGCGCAGCCACCGCTCTACCGCATCAAGTGGACGAACGCCGACCACGAGTACGTGTACTCCGACCGCGAGCGCGACGCCGTGCTCGAAGCAGGCCTGGCATCCGGGAAGCGCCTGCAGAAGGAGAACGGCGTGCAGCGCTACAAGGGCCTCGGCGAGATGAACCACCAGGAGCTGTGGGACACGACGATGAACCCCGAGACGCGCACGTTGCGCCAGGTGACCCTCGACGATGCGGCCGTGGCCGACGGCATCTTCGCGACGCTCATGGGCGACGACGTGGATGCACGACGCCACTTCATCCAGACGAACGCCAAGGACGTTCGGTTCCTGGACATTTAGCGAGGCCGGTTTCGAGACGCGGCTGCGCCGCTCCTCAACCCGCTGACGACGAAAGAGACTCATGGCAGACGACACCACGACCGAGCAGGAGCTGCCGGCCGGCGACCGCATCGAGCAGGTCGATCTCCAGCTCGAGATGCAGCGGAGCTACCTCGACTACGCGATGAGCGTCATCGTCGGGCGTGCCCTGCCCGACGTGCGCGACGGCCTCAAGCCCGTGCACCGCCGCGTCATCTACACGATGTACGACGGCGGCTACCGCCCCGACCGCGCCTTCTCGAAGTGCACACGCGTCATCGGCGATGTCATGGGTCAGTTCCACCCGCACGGCGACAGCTCGGTGTACGACGCGCTCGTGCGCCTCGTGCAGCCGTGGTCGCTGCGCTACCCGCTCGCGCTCGGCCAGGGCAACTTCGGCTCGCCCGGCAACGACGGCGCCGCCGCCCACCGGTACACCGAGACCAAGATGGCGCCGCTCGCCATGGAGATGGTGCGCGACATCGACGAGAACACCGTCGACATGCAGGACAACTACGACGGCCGCACGCAGGAGCCGACGGTACTGCCGTCGCGCTTCCCGAACCTCCTCGTCAACGGCTCGGTGGGCATCGCGGTCGGCATGGCCACCAACATCCCGCCGCACAACCTGCGCGAGGTGGCCGATGCGGCGCTGTGGGCGCTCGAGCATCCGGATGCCACGCGCGAGGAGCTGCTCGAGGCCGCGATCGCCCGCATCAAGGGACCCGACTTCCCGACCGGTGCGCAGATCCTCGGGGTCAAGGGCATCCACGACGCCTATCGCACGGGTCGCGGCGCGATCACGATGCGCGCCGTCGTCAACGTCGAGGAGCTCCAGGGGCGCACGTGCCTCGTCGTGACGGAGCTGCCCTATCAGGTCAACCCCGACAACCTCGCGGAGAAGATCGCGCTCCTCATCAAGGAGGGCAAGCTCCAGGGCATCGCCGACATCCGCGACGAGACCTCGGGTCGTACGGGGCAGCGACTCGTGATCATCCTCAAGCGTGACGCGGTGCCGCGCGTCGTTCTGAACAATCTCTACAAGCACACCCAGTTGCAGGAGAACTTCGGAGCGAACATGCTGGCGATCGTCGACGGCGTGCCGCGCACGCTCTCGATCGACGCGTTCATCTCGCTCTGGATCCAGCACCAGATCGAGGTCATCGTGCGGCGCACGCAGTTCCGCCTCGACAAGGCGGAGGCCGACGCCCACATCCAGCGCGGCTACGTCAAGGCGCTCGATCAGCTCGACGAGGTCATCGCGCTCATCCGCCGCTCGCCCGACGTCGAGGAGGCGCGCGCCGGCCTCATCGCCCTGCTCGACATCGACGAGCTGCAGGCCGATGCGATCCTCGCACTGCAGTTGCGACGCCTCGCGGCCCTCGAGCGCAAGAAGATCCAGGATCGTCTCGCCGAGCTCGAGGCCGAGATCGCCGAGTACAAGCTCATCCTCGCCGACGAGTCCAGGCAGCGCGGCATCATCACGGCCGAGCTCACCGAGATCGCGGCCAAGTACGGCGACGAGCGCCGCACCGAGATCCTCTTCGGCTTCGACGGCGACATGTCGGTCGAAGACCTCATCCCGGAAGAGGAGATGGTGGTCACCGTCACGCGCGGCGGGTACATCAAGCGCACGCGCAGCGACAACTACCGCTCGCAGCACCGTGGCGGCAAGGGCGTCAAGGGCGCCCAGCTGCGCGCTGACGACGTCGTCGAGCACTTCTTCGTGACGACGACGCACCACTGGCTGCTCTTCTTCACGAACAAGGGGCGCGTCTACCGGGCGAAGGCCTACGAGCTGCAGGAGGCCGGCCGCGACGCGAAGGGCCAGCATGTCGCGAACCTGCTCGCCCTGCAACCGGACGAGCAGATCGCGCAGATCCTCGACATCCGCGACTACGAGGTCGCGCCGTACCTCGCGCTCGCGACGCGACACGGCTACATCAAGAAGACCGCCCTGCGCGAGTACGACACCAACCGCACGGGCGGCATCATCGCGATCAACCTCAACGAGGGCGACGAGGTCGTCTCGGCGCTGCTCGTGGACGAGTCGAGCGACGTGCTGCTCGTCTCCCGGCACGGGCAGTCGCTGCGCTTCACGGCGGACGACAACTCGCTGCGTCCGATGGGCCGCTCGACGGCAGGCGTGCACGGCATGAAGTTCCGCGACGGCGACACGCTGCTCTCGGCATCCGTCGTCGCGCGCGGCTCCGAGGCCGAACCGGCCGACGAGGATGCCGAGGAGACGGATGCGGTCGACGGACCGTTCGTCTTCGTGGTCACCGAGGGCGGCTACGCGAAGCGCACGGCCGTGTCGCAGTACCGCGTGCAGGGGCGCAACGGCTACGGCATCCTCGTGGCGAAGCTCACCGAGTCGCGCGGCGATCTCGCGGGCGCCCTCATCGTCGAACAGGACGACGAAGTTCTCGCAGTTCTCGCGAGCGGCAAGGTGATAAGGTCTGCCGTGGCCGAGGTGCCGGCCAAGGGCCGGAACACCATGGGCGTGAAGTTCGCCCAGCTCGCCGACGACGATCGCATCATCCAGATCGCCCGCAACAGCGAGCGGAACCTCGCCTCTCAGGACTCCGACGAAACCGAACCCGCGGGTGCGGACGCGCAGAACACGGAAGCATCGCCCGATGATGCGACCGGAAAGGACGACACCGAATCATGAGCAGCGTCGCCGAGAAGCTCCAGCGCAAGGAGCACCGCAGCACGAGCGCCAAGCAGGTGCGTCTCAAGCTCGTCTACATCGACTTCTGGTCGGTTGTGAAGTTCAGCTTCCTCATCTGGCTGTGCCTCGGCATCGTGCTCATCGTCGCCTCGGTGCTCGTCTGGATCGTGCTCAACTCGACCGGCATCTTCGGCACCCTCAACGGCCTGCTCCGCGACATCCTCGGGAACGACGACTTCTCGATCACCGACACGTTCGGGTTCGGGCAGGTCGTGCTGTTCTCGTTCGTGGTCGCGGTGCTCAACACGGTGATCGGCACGATCCTGGGTGCGATCGCCTCGCTTCTCTACAACCTGAGCGTGCGGTTCACGGGCGGCATCCTCGTCGGCTTCCAGAACAGCTGACGCTTTTGCCCCGCGCGGATGCGTGGGGTACTGTAGGCGAGGCCGTTCCGTGGAACGGCGTCTCTCGGGGCTATAGCTCAGGCGGTTAGAGCGCTTCGCTGATAACGAAGAGGTCCCAGGTTCAAGTCCTGGTAGCCCCACCCTGTGTTTTCCTGCGCCGCGGTAATCCGCGGCGCCGGCCGCTCCCGCGGCGCGAGCGCGGTCGCGCCGCTTCGCGAGTGCCGACACTGTCGACGATCCTTGTGGCCCACCGGTCGCGGCAGTCAGCTCATGCGCCCGTCAGGAGGTTGAGGAGCCGCGCAGCGGCGTCTCGAAACCGCCGTCACCCTCGGTGCCGCGTCTACGGAAGCAGCACGATCTTGCCGCGCGGCGCTGTGCCGTCCTCGATCATGCGGTGCGCATCCGCCGCCCGCTCGAGGGGAAGGGTGCGGCCGATCTCGACATCGAACTGACCTGCGGCGGCGCGCTCGGCCGCCAACCGGATGCCTTCGGCGCGCAACGCCTTCTGCTCCTCCGTGAGCGGGATGGGGCTGCCGCCCGACCAGGCCTGGATGCCCCAACGCGGCGCATCCGCTCCCCGCACGATCGTGCCGACGTGCCGCGGGTCGTCGACGAGCTCGAGCGACGCCTCGATCGCCTCATCGGTTCCCGCGCCATCGAGCACGCGGTCGACGCCATCCGGCGCGATCGCACGCACGCGGTCGACGAGCCCCTCACCGTAGGCGACGGGGATCGCCCCGAGCTGGCGCACGCGGTCGTGGTTGGCGGGGCTCGCCGTGCCGATCACGCGCGCGCCGAGCTCGCGCGCGAACTGGATGGCCGCCTGCCCCACCGAGCCGGATGCCGCGTGCACGAGCACGGTCATCCCCGCCTGGACCCCGAGCGAACGCAGCGCCTGATACGCCGTGCCCGTCGGGATGCCGAGGCCCGCCGCTTGCACCCAGCCGAGGGCGCGCAGCTTGCGTGTGAGCCCGGATGCCGGGACGATCGCGTGGGTCGTGTAGCTGCCGCGCGCGCTCGTGACGACGACCTCGTCGCCGACCGCCCATCCGTCGACCCCCGCGCCGATCTCCCCGATGATGCCAGACGCATCGGATCCCGGGATGCGCGGCGACGTGATGGGCGGGCTCGGCCGGGTTCCCGCCCGCAGCTTGATGTCAAGCGGGTTCACGCCGACGGCCCTGACCTCGACGACGACCTCACCCTCACCGGCCCGGGGCGCCGGCCCCTCGGCGAGCTCGAGCACCTCGGGGCCGCCCAAGGCGGTGTACTGCACGAAACGAGCCATGACATCCTCCCGTCCCCTTAACGGTTGCACGCGCCGCGACCTTCCTGTGACGGGGTAGGCTGTGTGACCGGACGGGGCCTTAGCTCAATTGGTAGAGCGCCTGCTTTGCAAGCAGGAGGTCAGGGGTTCGATTCCCCTAGGCTCCACTTCCTTTCGCTTCCTGACATGGGTGGGGCCGCGTCGAGACGCCGTCGCGTGTGGGCCGCGACCGACATCAGCGACGAGCTCGACGACCTCAGCCGACGGATGGCATCGTCGCGTCTCGCAACTGCCACGACATGAGCATCGGCGGGTAAGGGCCTCCGGTTCCTCGACAACTGACACGATGAGTCCGGGTCCGCGGAGTCATCGGAGGGAGGGTCGTGAACGAGGAGTCCATCGCCGCGCGCTTCTCGGCGTTTTACCTCGCTCACTATCCCATGGTGCTGCGGGCGTGCAGGCGACGGCTGCCCACCCTCGCGGCCGCCGAGGACTCCACCTCGGAGGTGTTCCGTGTGGCGTGGACCAGGTACCCGGAGGATGGCGAACCCGGCATCGCGTGGCTGTACGCCATCATCCGGAACGTGGTGGGAGACGAATACCGCCGCAACGCCCGGCAGCTCCTGCTCAACGAGAGGGTCGCCGAGAGCCTCGTCGAAGAGACAGGCGAGCCGCATACTCCCGACCTCGACCTTCGACGCGCTCTCCTGCGCTTGCGTGAGTCGGACCGGGAACTGCTGTTCATGGCGTACTGGGAAGACCTGTCGGGAGCCGAGTTGGCCGAGGTGCTCGGCATCACCGTTCAAGCGGTGTGGGTTCGGCTGAATCGCGCGCGTCTTGCGCTCCGGCGCGAGCTCGGCGTCACGAGCTCTGCCCGGCGATCGGAGAGGAAGGCGAGCGATGGACGATCTTGAGCGTCGCATCCGCGACGACAATCCGCTCCCGCCGCGCGACTCCCTGTACGGCGCTCGAGCCGAAGAGGACTTGCGACGGATCCTGACCGAGCCCCGGACGTCTCCCGTGCCCGCGAGACGATGGCGAGCGGGGATCGGGGTCGTGGCCGGCGTCGCCGCGGCCGCGCTTGCGATCATCGCCGGCGCGCTCGCGCTCTCGCCCCTGCTGCTCGCGAAACCTGCGGCGGCCGTCCCGTCGTCGTTGACGATTCGCCCGGTGAGCGGCGACTTGGCAACCATCCTCGGGGAGTTGAGCATGAAGGCGGCCGCTCAGACACCCACCGTGGCTCAAGATCCCATGGTGACCCGCTGCGAATGGTGGGCCGCCGTGCTGACCGTGCGCGACGACGGCACGGAGGTCTTCGTTCAACCCCAGGACATCACGCGCACCTGGTACCCGGATCACTCAGGCACCATCGTCGTGAAGGCAGGCGAGCCGCGCTGGAACGTGCCGGAGGATGTGTCGGCGGATGAGCCGGGCACGATCCTCCAATCCGACGAGTACCCGGCGGGCGGGTTTCCGCTCGCGTATAGGGAGGAGCCGCCGAGCCGCAGCGGAAGCGAGTTCGCCGAGTACTTGAGGAACGGGCTCGGACTGCCCGAGGACGCCGTCGCGGGCGACTACTTCAACGCCATCCAGGACCTTCGGCACGATCGCAACCTGACGGGACCCCAGACCGCGGCGATGCTGCAGATGCTCGCATCACTCCCGGATGTCCGGGTCGCCGGCGAGGTCACCGATCGCCTCGGGCGCGAAGGACTCGCCGTCGAAACCACCTCGCGGTACGGCGGCGCCTTCAGGGATCTGCTGGTCTTCGATCGTTCGACGGGGATGCTGCTCTCGGCCGAGACCGAATACCTCGGCGGCATCGACGAGATCACGGTCCCCTATCCCACCGTCATCAGCTACATCGCCTGGATGGACCCGAGATGAGAGGCCGAATTCTCGCCGTCGCCCTCGCCGTCATCGCGATCACGAGCGCCGCGGCGCCGGCCATCGCGGCTGACGATTCACGACGCGCCGCGGCCGCGAGCGAGGTGGCTCGCATACTCGAGCAAGTGCCGGGGGCCGTGCAGCTCGACGCCACGACCCTCGTGGCCGGCGACGTGACCTTCACCGTCGACGACGGCTCGAACGCACGCGACATCGCATCCTGCCCGACCGGCAACTACTGCGCGTGGCGTGGCTCGGGATACACGGGCACGCGAGTCGACTTCGTGTCGTGCTCGGCGTCCGGCACGACGAGCCTGCTGACGGGGCTCGGGGGCCCCGCGCGATCGGTCGCCAACGCGAGGCTCTCGGGAACCGTCCAGTTGCGCGACGGCACGACGACCGTCGCGACGATGACCGCGAACTCGGGGGACTCGAATTGGACGGCATCCATCGACCGCATGGTGTGCTTCACCTGAGCCCGCGGGGTCCCCGGCTGGCAGCCCCACGAGAACCGCCTCCTGGTCAGGCATTATTCGCCTCGCGGATAGATGCGATCGAGTTATCGCGATTCTCTTGCGCGCCGCGTCGACATAGCGTCGATGCGACCCGAGATCGATGCACCTCGAGTTCCCCTTCGGGCGTGCGGCAGCAGCTGTCGCGCGCCCGCTCACAGAGTCGTGAAAGGACAACGCATGATTCGCACCGCATCCCGAGCGGTCGCGTTGCTCGCAGCAGCGAGTGCCGCAGCCGCGCTCACCGCGTGCAGCTCGCCGGGACCGGCGCCCGCCGAACCGGATGCCGACGCCGTCTCGGTCACGGCCGGCTGGGTCAGCTCGATCGACCAGATCGGACTTCCCGCGGCGCTCGACCAGGGCTTCTTCGACGAGTACGGCCTCGACGTCGACATCGCCGACCCCTTCGCGACGGGCGTCGACCAGCTCAACGCGCTCGAGACGGGCCAGATCCAGTTCGCCCAGGTGGGGGCGCCCTACATCGGGGCGAAGCTCTCGGGGGCCGACTACGTGATCGTCGGAAACTACACGGGATCGGCCGCGCAGTTCGGCATCGACGAGACGATGGCCGTGATCGCTCGCGAGGGCTCGGGCGTCGTCGAGGGCGACCTCTCGTCGATCCTCGGCAAGAAGATCGGCGTCTCGGTCGGCTCCATCAACCACCTGTACCTTCTCGCGGTGCTCGAGAGCCTTGGCGCGACGCCCGATGACGTGCAGATCATCAACACCGCGCCGCCGGACCTCGGCGTCGCCCTGCAGACCGGCGGCATCGACGTCGCGATCTCGTGGGATCCGTGGCCGTTGCAGAACCTGGAGCAAGTGGAGGGCTCGTACCAGGTCGCGCGTGGGGGCGGCTACATCGGATTCCTCGGGTACATCGTCGCCAAGCGCGACTTCGTCGAGGAGAACCCGGATGTCGTGGAGGCGTTCCTGACGGCGCGCGCCGCGGCCGACCAGTGGATCCGCGAGAACCCGAAGGATGCCGCAGGCGTCGCGAGCCGGTGGCTCTCGAGCCTCGAGCCGGCGATCGCCGAGGAGGCCATGCAGTACAACATCGAGCAGCTCGACCCGCGCATCTCGGCGTGCAACTACGCGGCGCTCGACTCGGCCGAGACGACGCTGCACGAGCTCGGCTCGATCGACGGCACCTTCGACGTCAACGAGGCCTTCATCCCGGGCCCGATCACGAACGTGGTCGCGGACCATCCGGAGCTCTTCGAGGACCTCGCGGCGATCCCCGCGAGCGCCGAGTGGAGCGACGGCTTCGCGTTCGACCCGGCCGGGAGCCAGTGCCCGCGGTGAGTCAGGACACCCTCATGGCCGCTCCCGCATCCGCTGAGCAGACTCGGCGGATGCGGGAGGCGGCCTCCCGCATCGCGTGGTTCGTCAGCCCGTTCCTGCTGCTGATCGCGCTCTGGGCCGTCGTCGTCCCGGCGACGGGCGTCTCGTCGCGCACCTTCCCGTCGCTCCCGGCGGTCTGGAACACCTTCGTCGAGATGCTGCTCGACGGGTCCCTCCTCGCCAACACGGGCACGAGCCTCGTGCGTGTGCTCGTCGGCGCGGGACTCGCCATCCTGCTGGGCGTGCCCTTCGGCATCCTCATGGGCATGAGCAAGGCGGTCGCCGGGTTCTTCGAGCCGCTCCTGCGGTTCTCGGTGGCCCTCGCGGGCATCGCCTGGATCCCGATCGCGACGCTCGCGTTCGGCTACGGCGAGGGCGCCGTCATCTTCATCGTCTTCAACGCCGTGTTCTTCGCGATCGTCTACCAGACCCTGCTGGGGGTGAGGCAGATCCCGACCTCGCTCCTGCGCGCGGCGCGAAGCCTCGGTGCGGGACCCGTGAGGATGTTCTTCGAGGTCTACCTCCCCGGCGCGATGCCCGGCATCGCCGTCGGTGCGCGCACGGGCATGGGCTTCGCATGGCGCGGTCTCATCGCGGCCGAGATCATCGCGACGAGCCTCGGCCTCGGCTACACGCTCTTCCTCGCGCGCCAGTACTACGAGACCGACGTCATCATCCTCGTCATGATCGTGATCGGCGTGCTGTGGCTCATCATGGACCGCCTCATCCTCGTGCCGATCGAGCGCCGCACGATCGCGCGCTGGGGTGGGCAGCAGGGGGTGGACGCATGACCGCCGCGACGACCGTGACGCCCGTCACGAAGCGCGCGAGCGCGTGGGACCGCTTCTGGGCCGTCGCGCTGCGCATCCCGGGGATCAAGACCTGGGGGCCGTTCCTCGTGGTCCTCGTCATCTGGGCGGCGATCGCCGCATCGGGTCTCGTTCCGAAGGCCTTCTTCACCGACCCGGCCACGGTGTGGGGCGACTTCGTGAGCCTCATCGAACGCGGCATCCTGCCCGCCTACCTCGCCGACTCGATGGAGCGCTTGCTCGTCGGGAGCGCCGTCGGCCTCGTCGTGGGCATCGTGCTCGGCTTCCTCGTGGGACTCAACCGCTACGTGCGCAAGTTCCTCTGGCCGCTGCTGCTCTTCTTCCAGGCGATCGGTGACATCGCGTGGCTGCCGATCCTCGTGATCTGGTTCGGCTTCTCGATCACCTCGGTGACGATCGTGATCGTCTACACCGTCATGTTCCCGCTCATCATCTCGATCGTCTCGGCGATCGACGGGATGCCGCAGAACCTCATGCGGGCGGCCGGGAGTCTCGGGGCGAAACGCTGGCAGCGCATCCTCTACGTCATCCTGCCGGGCACCCTGCCCGGCGTCTCGAGCGGCATCCGCACGGGCCTCGGCTACGGGCTGCGCGCCCTCATCGCGGCCGAGATGATCATCGGAACCAGTGGCATCGGGTTCATGATGTTCGACGCCCGCGGCCAGGGCGATGTCGCGAAGGTCTTCGTCGGCATGATCGTGCTCGGCGTGCTGTGGTACCTCGTCGATGCCCTGATTCTCGCCCCCTTCGAACGGGAGACCGTCGAACGCTGGGGCATGGTGGAAGGAGTTGGCCGATGAGCGGCGCACTTGAGATCGATCACTTGAGCCAGTCGTACGTCGACCCGTACTCGAAGGAGACGGTCACGGCCGTGGGAGACGTCGCGGCCTCGATCCCCGAGGGGCAGTTCGTCTCGCTCATCGGCCCGAGCGGCTGCGGCAAGACGACGGTGCTCAATATCGTCGCGGGCTTCATCTCACCCACGGGTGGCGAGGTGCGCGTCGACGGCACCGCCGTCTCGGGCCCGGGGCCCGATCGCGGCGTCGTCTTCCAGGACTTCGCCCTCTTCCCGTGGATGACGGTCGAGGCGAACATCGCCTTCGGCCTCAAGATGCGCGGCGTGCCGAAGGCCGAGCGCCGGGAGCGTGCGCGCGAGATGGCCGGACTCGTGGGTCTCGCAGGCTTCGAGCAGAAGTTCCCGCACGAGCTCTCGGGCGGCATGCGCCAGCGCGCGGGCGTCGCGCGCGTGCTCGCGACCGAGCCCAGCATCATGCTCATGGACGAGCCCTTCGCATCCATCGACGCGCAGACGCGGCGGGTGCTGCAGCAGGAGGTGCTGCGCATCTGGTCGACGCAGAAGCCGACCGTGCTCTTCGTGACGCACGACGTCGAAGAGGCGATCTTCATGTCGGACCGCGTGATCGTGCTCGGCAACCGCCCGAGCACGGTGCAGGCCGACATCACGATCGACCTGCCGCGCCCGCGCACGTGGAAGGACGTGCAGGGGCATCCGGAGTTCGTGCGCCTGCGCGCGCAGCTGCTCACGATGCTCGGCGTCGAGGACCAGGAGGAGCTCGACCAGGACGACCTCACCGGCCCCAGCACGACGAACATCGCGACCGCGTCGAGACGGCGGAAGTCCTGATGCTGCGGCGCTTCCTCCGCTCGCGCCTGTTCACGGTGCTCGTCGCCGTCGCGATCATCGTCGCCGGCTGGCAGGTCTTCGTCACCGTGCGCGCCGGTTCCGTCGTCTCGCCCGAGGTGGCCGCCGAGGCGCAGAGCTCGAGCTCGCTCCGCGTGGATGTCGTGCTGGGCTTCCCGCCCGAGCAGTTCCACACGATCTTCCTGCAGTCGTACGGCCGGATCAGCGGCGTCGACGGCGACACCGTGCGGCTGCGCGATGTGCGGCCGGAGTCGATCGGCATGCTCGCGAGGATCTACTGGATCCAGCAGATCCTGCCGGGCGGTGCGCGGTGAGCGCACGCGCGACGCTCGACGAGATCGCGGCGGCCCGGCTCATCATGGTCGTGCGCGCCCCGAGTGCGGATGCGGCGCGCGCCTCGATCGCGGCCGCACGGTCGGGCGGCGTGCGCGTCGTCGAAGTGACCTTCACGGTGCCGGATGCCGCATCCGTCATCCGCGAGCTCGTGGCGGATGCCGGCGTGCTCGTCGGCGCGGGCACCGTGCTGACCCTCGAGCAGGCCGAGACGGCGATCGACGCGGGCGCGCGCTTCCTCGTGAGCCCCGGACTCGACGAGAGCATCGTGCGCTTCGCGGTCGAGCGCGACGTGCTCGTGCTCCCCGGCATCCTCACGGCGAGCGAGGTCATGCGGGCGCGAGCCCTCGGGGTGCTCGCGCTCAAGCTCTTCCCCGCCGACAGCGTCGGGCCCGCCTATCTGCGGGCGCTACGCGGACCGTTCCCCGAGCTCGCGATCATGCCGAGCGGCGGCGTGAGCGCCGCGAACGCGGCCGACTGGCTCGCGGCGGGCGCCATCGCGGTCGGCATGGCGGGAAGCCTCAGCCCGGCATCCGCGAACCCCGACACCGCCGCGATCGCGGCCGAGGCCCGGCGTGCGCTCGCCGCCGTGGGCCTCCCCGACGACCACTCATCGGAAGGACAGCAATGAGCAACCCCATCCCCGCCGACGTCATCGAGGCGTTCCGCAGCATCAGCACCCCGTCCGTCTCGGACGCGCTGCAATCCCTCGACGTGCACGGCTACGTCGCGAGCGCGATCTCCCGCGTCGCAGGCGGCAAGCTCGTGGGCCCGGCGGTCACCGTCAAGGAGGAGCCGACGACCGAGTCCGTGCCGCCGCAGCACGCGCTCGAGGCGATCGACGCCGCCGAGGCCGGTTCCGTCATGGTCATCGACAACGACGGCGAGACCGAGGTCGCGTGCTGGGGCGGGCTCATGACGGCGGGGGCCGTCGCCAATCGTCTCGCGGGCGTCGTGCTCGACGCGGGGGTGCGCGACGTCGAAGAGATCCAGCGCGACTTCGCGGGCTTCACGGTGTTCTCGCGCTCGGTGTCGCCGGCCACGACGGTCGGCCGCTTCCGCACGGTCGCCTCCAACGTGCCCGTGACGATCGGCGGCGTGACGGTCGAGCCGGGCGACCTCGTCGTGGGCGATGGCGATGGCGTCGTGATCGTGCCGCGCGCCCTCGTCGAGCAGACGCTCGAGGCCGCGCAGGACATCGAGGCCCGCGAGAAGGAGCAGACCCGCCTCATCCTCGAGTCGGGTTCGCTCGCGACCGGCCTCGCCAAGTACAACCGCATCTGATCGGAGACAGCATGACCGACATCGTGTCGTTCGGCGAGCCGATGGTCGAGTTCAACGCTGAGGCGATCGGCGGACCTCGGGCCGGCTCGCTCTTCAGCGCCGGATTCGGCGGCGACTCCTCGAACTTCGTCGTCGCGGCGAGCCGTCTCGGCGCTCGCGTCGGCTACCTCACGCGCGTGGGCGCCGATCCCTTCGGAGCGATGCTGCAGCAGCTGTGGCATGACGAGGGGGTCGACAGCGGCCACGTGATCGTCGACGAGGCGCACCCGACGGGGCTCTACTTCATCCTGCGCCACGGCGCGATGACCGAGTTCCAGTACCGCCGCACGGGCTCGGCAGCCGCGCACCTCTCCCCCGACGACCTTCCGGCGGGATGGATCGAGAACGCCCGGCTGCTGCATGTGACGGGCATCACCCAGGCCATCAGCCGCTCGGCGCAGGATGCCGTGTTCGAGGCCGTCGACCGCGCACGCGGCGCCGACACGATCGTGACCTACGACCCCAACATCCGTCCCGCCCTGTGGCCGCTGCACACGGCACGCGCGATCGTGCGCTACACGATCCCGCTGTGCGACATCGTGCTGCCGAACCTCGACGAGGGGCGGCTGCTCACGGGCTACGAGGAGCCGCGCGCCATCACGCAGGAGCTGCTGGGCCTGGGGGTCGGCATGGTCGTGCTCAAGATGGGCGGGTCGGGGGCCGTCGTGGCGACGCCCGACGAGTACATCCCGATCCCGACGCGCGAGGTGATGGCGAAGGACCCGACGGGCGCAGGCGACACCTTCGACGCCGGTTTCGCGGTCGCGACGGTCGAGGGGCGCTCGCCCGCGGATGCCGCGCGCTTCGGTGCAGCAGCCGCCTCGCGCGTCGTGCAGGGCCTCGGTGCCGTGAGCCCCATCCCTCGGCGGCGGGAGGCCGATGAGGTGTTCGCCGAGCTCGCGGCCGCCGTCTGACGCGACCGGCTCAAGCGCCGCCGCGCTGGAAGCGGCGCACGTCCTCGGGAACGGGCAGCTGCGCGATGAGGTCGAGCAGTGCGCGCGTCGCGGGCTGCAGCGGGTGGGCGGAGTCCCAGAAGACGCCGACCACCCGCCGGTTGCCCGAGTCCTGGATGGGCACGATGCGCGTCCCCGAGTGCTCGGACACGGATGCCGCGAGCAGGTTCGTGAGGCCCACGCCGATCCCCGCGCGCGCGAGGCCCACGAGGGTCTGCGGCTGATCGGTGTGGTGGGCGACGGTCGGGGTGACGCGTGCCGTGCGGAACGCGCGATACGCCTCGTTCGCCGACTCGGCATCCGAGCCGCGCCCCTTGATCGTGATGATGGGGTACGACGCGACCTCGGCGATCGTCACGTAATCGTTCGCGGCGATCGGATGGCCCTCCGGCACGACCGCGACGAGCGGCTCCTCCCAGAGGGCGTGGCTGCGCACGCTCGGCTCCTTGATGGGCGGGAGCATGGGTCGCAGCACGAGGTCGGCTTCGGCCGTGCGCAGCGCCTCGGCGAGGAAGTCGGTCGAGCCCTCGACGATCGTGATCGAGATCTGCGGATAGCGCTGCTCGAACTCGCGCAGCACGGTCGGTCCGAACGCCGCACCCGCGCTCGGGTACCAGCCGAGCCGCACCGTGCCGCGCAGCACGCCGAGCACGGCCTGGACCGAGGCCGATCCGAGCTCGAGTGAGCGCACGACCGAGCGGGCGTGCTCGAGGAACGCGATGCCGGCATCCGTGAGGCGCACGGGGCGCTCGCGGCGATCGAAGAGCTCGGCGCCGAGGTGGCGCTCGAGCTCGGCGACATGCGTCGAGATGCGCGGCTGCGAGCGGAAGGTGCCCTCGGCCGCGGCGGCGAATCCGCCGTAGTCGACGACGGCGAGGAAGCTCGTGAGCCACTCGAGGCGATAGCCATCGACCGAGCCGGAGCCCGTGCCTCGCTGCGCCATCCTGCCTCCGTCGTGCGGGAGTGCTTCCATCCTCCCACGCGCCGCCGAGGCCCTCGTTCAGGCGAGCTCGGGCGCCACCCAGCGCTCGTTCCTGCGCGTGAGCGGCACGACGCGCTTGACGATCGTGTCGTCGCCGGGCGGCAACGGCGCCTCGATGCCGATGCGGTCGGATGCCGCGTCGCGCGTCACGGGGATGCCCGCGGCCTCGAGCGCGTCGACGTCGAGCTCGACGACGACGAGCTGCAGCACGAGGTCGGCATAGCGCTCGTCGAGCACGCGTTGCACGCCCGCGGCGGTCGTCGCGCGGATGGGCTCGTCGGCGTCGAAGAGCACGCCGCGCGTCGCGGCCTCGTACGAGCCGAACGGCACGCTCGCCTCCCAGTCGTCGGCGATCGCGACGTGGAAGATCGAGTCCGTCACGTCTTCGACGCTAGCAGCGGCCCCGCGGGTCATCACCTGGAGGATGCCGCGAGGTGCAGATCGGCCACGAACGCCTCGAAGGCGCTCGTGCGCTCGGCCTCCTCACGGATGCGCAGGAGGGCCGAGGGGTGGGTCGTGACGACGACGGGGGCGGTCGCGTACGGGCCGGGCTCGAGCAGGCGCCCGCGCTCGGCGCCGATGCGCACCCCTCGACCGAGCACGGCGCGCGCCGCGGTCGCGCCGAGGCACACGATGACCCGCGGATCGACGGCCGCGAACTCGGCGACGAGCCACGGGCGGCAGGCGGTGACGTGCGCGACGCCGGGCTTCTCGTGGATGCGGCGCTTGCCCCGCCGCTCGAACCGGAAGTGCTTGACGGCGTTCGTGAGGTAGACATCGCGCGGCGAGATGCCGGAGGCGTTGATGGCCGAAGTCAGCATCCGTCCGGCGGGTCCCACGAAAGGGCGGCCCTCGAGGTCCTCGCGATCCCCCGGCTGCTCGCCGACGAGCATGAGGGGAGCGCCGCGCCGTCCCGACGAGAAGACGAGCTGCGTGGCGTCGCGGTAGAGCTCGCAGCTGCGGCACTCGTGAGCCGCACGCCGCAGCTCGGGCAGGGTCGCGGCGTCCGGAACCCAGTGCTCGGCACCGGGTCGTTCGGTGGTCGTCACTTGACCTCTCCGTCGGCGAGGTCCGCGACGGGGCGCTCGGGTGCGTCCTTGGCGGGGCCGACGCCCACTTGCACGGTGCTCTCGGGGTGGTGCAGATCCCACGCGGGCGACTCCGAGCGGATGCGCGGGATCGACGTGAAGTTGTGCCGTGGCGGCGGGCACGACGTCGCCCACTCGAGCGAGCGGCCGTTGCCCCACGGGTCGTCGACGGTCACCCGCGGGGCTCGGCGTGCCGTGATCCACACGTTGAGCAGGAACGGCACGGTCGAGAGGCCCAGGATCAGGGCCCCGATCGTCGAGAGCTCGTGCATCCACGTGAAGCCGTCCTCGGCGAGGTAGCTCGCATACCGACGGGGCATGCCCTGCACGCCGAGCCAGTGCTGGATGAGGAACGTCGTGTGGAAGCCGATGAACAGCAGCCAGAAGTGGATCTTGCCGAGCCGTTCGTCGAGCATCTTGCCTGTCCACTTGGGCCACCAGAAGTAGAAGCCCGAGAACATCGCGAAGACGACCGTTCCGAACACGACGTAGTGGAAGTGGGCGACCACGAAGTAGGTGTCGGTGACGTGGAAGTCGAGCGGCGGGGAGGCGAGGATGACGCCCGTGAGGCCGCCGAAGGTGAAGGTCACGAGGAAGCCGAGGGCCCACAGCATGGGTGTCTCGAAGGTCACCGAGCCGCGCCACATCGTGCCGATCCAGTTGAAGATCTTCACGCCCGTCGGCACGGCGATGAGCATCGACATGAGCGCGAACCACGGCAGCAAGACCGACCCCGTCGCATACATGTGGTGCGCCCAAACAGTCATCGACAGCGCCGCGATCGCGATCGTCGCGAACACGATCGTCTTGTAGCCGAACAGCGGCTTCCGGCTGAAGGCCGGCACGACCTCGCTGATGATGCCGAAGAACGGCAGGGCGATGATGTAGACCTCGGGGTGCCCGAAGAACCAGAACAGGTGCTGCCAGAGCAGGGTGCCGCCGTTCTCGGGATCGAGCAGGTGGGCTCCGAAGACCCGGTCGGCGCCGAGCGCGAAGAGGCCCACCGCGAGGATCGGGAACGCGAGCAGCACGAGCAGCGAGGTGATGAGCACGTTCCACGTGAAGATCGGCATGCGCCACATGGTCATGCCGGGCGCACGCATCGTGATGATCGTCGTGATGAAGTTGACGGCGCCGAGGATCGTGCCGAAGCCCGCAAGCGCGAGCCCGAACGCCCACAGGTGGCCGCCGAGGCCGGGCGTGAAGGTCGTCGTCGAGAGGGGGGCATAGGCCGTCCAGCCGAACCCCGCCGCGCCTTGGGGAGTCAGGTAGCCGCCGACGGTCATGATGCCGCCGAAGAGGTAGAGCCAGTAGGCGAAGGCGTTGAGGCGTGGGAACGCGACATCCGGGGCGCCGATCTGGAGCGGTAGGAGCGCGTTCGCGAAGCCCGCGAAGAGCGGCGTCGCGAAGAGCAGCATCATGATCGTGCCGTGGATCGTGAAGAGCTGGTTGTATGCCTCGTTCGATGGCACGACGTCGACGCCGGGAGTGAACAGCTCGACGCGGATGATGAGAGCGAGGATGCCACCCACGAGAAAGAACGCGAACGAGCTCACGAGGTAGAGCGAGCCGATCTTCTTGTGGTCGGTCGTCGAGAGCCACTCGGCGATCGCGGTTCGGCGCCGTACGCGGTGCTCCGCGGATGCCGCGGGGGCCGGGCGCGGGGGAGCCTGCGTCGTCTGAGTCATGTCGCCGCTCCTGCTCGAGGCCGATGACCTTCACCGGCGTCGATGCCGCGATGCTAGGTCGGGTGCGCGAGGCTCAAGAGGGGCTTGACACGCGTGCCGCTACCAGTCGGAGCCGCCGCCCGATCCGCTGTCGAAGTCGCCGCCGCCGTAGTCGCTACCGCCGCCGGAGTCCCAGCTGCCACCCCCGCCGGAGTCGTAGCCTCCGCCGGAGTCCCAGCCGCCGCCGGAGTCATAGCCCGAGTCGTATCCGCCTCCGCCACCGCCTCCGCTGCTCCCGCTCAGCCGGAAGCCGTTCGTGGCGAGCATCCAGATGAGCACGATGACGAGGATGACGAACGGCACGTAGCGCCACGCCGAGCTGCTGCGCTCGCGGTCGCCGCCCGACGAGGACGAGTGGGCCGAGCGCCAGCGCTCGCCGCTGAAGCGCCGACCCGTGCGCGATCCGGAGGTCACGCCGCCCGATGCGCGCGAGTCGCTGCGCACCCGATTGGTGGCCCGGTTGTCGAGATAGGTCTCGACGAGGGCGTCGGCGCCCGTCGTAAGGCCGCCGACCATGTCGCCCGCCTTGAGCCGCGGCACGATGCTCTCGGAGACCACGCGCGTGATGTCGTCACCGCCGAGATACGTCGAGATGCCGTTGCCCGCCTGCACCTGCACGCGACGAGGCGAGCGCACGAGCAGGATGTAGAGCCCGTTGTCTTTTGCGTCATCACCGACGCCGAGCTCTTGAGCCCGCTTGCGCGCGTAGTACTCGACGTTCTCGGTGATCGTGTTGACCGTCTCGACCACGACGACGACGTCGTCGCGATCCCGCAACTCCCGGAGGTGCGCTGACAAGGCCTCCTGTTGCTCGAAGGTGAGCATGTCGGCGGTGTCGACGACGTTCTCGTTCGCCTGCTGCACGTTGGGCGAGTCGACGACGATCATCGCCGGGTCGTCGGCACGGAACGTCGAGCGGCAGTAGTCGCAGTGCCAGACGCCGTTGGTGTCCTGATGGAGCTCGGTCGAGCCGCAGTTGACGCAGCGCTGCTCGGCGAGCGGAACCTCGTCGCTCAGAACTCGTCCTCGTCGTCGTCGATGTCGACCGCGCCGAGGTCGGCGAGGTCTTCGATCCACAGGTCTTCATCGGCGCGCAGCGTCTGCCACGCGGCGTACGCGACGCCCGCGACCGCGACGACCCCGAGGCCGATGAGGATGAAGGTGCCGGGTCCGCGACGCTTCGTCGGCGGCGGCGCGAGCTTCACGACCTTGCCGCCCGTGCGCGCCGCTGAGCGCACGACCTCGCGAACGCGCGGGTCGCGAGCGGCCTCGATGACGGCGATCGCGGAGCCGACGGCCCCCGAGAGCGCCGGGAGCACGTCGCCCACGACCTTCTCCTTGACAGCCGAGCCGGCGGTCTTCGCGCCGGCGATCCCGGATGCCACGGCGGGCTGCACGTGCTCGGTGTAGACGCCGGCCACGCGCGGCGCGAGCTCCTCGCGCGACAGGGCGCGTGCCTGGTGCGTCGCCTCGCGGAGCACGTGGGCGGCCTGGTCGAGCGCCTCGCGCTGCTGTTCCCAGAGCTCGTCGGCCGAGCGCTTGAGCTTCTTGAGCTCCTTCTGACGCGTGCGGGACAGTGCCATGACGACCTCCGTGTTGCGGCTCGGCGTCCTCCCATCCTGCCACGGTGCCCGTGTGAAACAATGGCCGAATGCCACTTCCCACCGCTGTCGCGACCATCCACACGAGCATGGGCGATATCAAGGTCAACCTCTTCGGCAACCACGCACCCGTGACCGTGGACAACTTCATCGGGCTCGCGACCGGCACCAAGGAGTGGAAGCACCCCGGCACAGGCGAGGTGTCGACGAAGCCGCTCTACGACGGCGTCATCTTCCACCGCATCATCAAGGACTTCATGCTGCAGGGCGGCGACCCGCTCGGCCAGGGCATCGGCGGCCCCGGCTACCAGTTCGACGACGAGATCCACCCGGAGCTCGTCTTCAGCGAGCCGTACCTGCTCGCGATGGCGAACGCCGGCATCCAGATGGGGCGCGGCACCAACGGCTCGCAGTTCTTCATCACGACGGTTCCCACGCCGTGGCTCAACCGCAAGCACACGATCTTCGGCGAGGTGGCCGACGAGGAGTCGAAGCGCGTCGTCGACGCGATCGAGGCCGTGCCGACTGACGGGCGTGACAAGCCGCTCGACGATGTCGTGATCACGGGCATCGACGTCGAGAGCCTGTGAACTCTCCCCGCTTCGGCGAGCAGATCGAGGAGGATCCCTCGGTCTGCTACCGCCACCCTGACAGGCAGAGCTGGGTGCTGTGCCAGCGGTGCGGCCGCACGATCTGCCCCGAGTGCCAGATCCTCGCGCCCGTCGGTGTGCAGTGCCCGGACTGCGTGCGTGAGGCGGGCGGATCCGTGCAGTGGACGCCCGCGAACACCAAGCCCGCGAAGAAGCGCACGGCCGCGCGGCGAGCGGGTGCGGCATCCTCGGCACAGCGCGGCGGCTTCACGGGCTGGCTAACGGGCCTCCTGCGGCCAGGCGGCGAGTCGCCGCCCCTCAGCTGGGTCTTCGCGGGCATCGCCGTCGTGCTGTGGCTCGTCGGGCTCTTCACCTCGAACCTGCCGTACTACTTCCTCGCCGCAGCTCCGGATGTCGCGTGGCAGGTCTGGCGCTTCGTCACCTTCCCCTTCGTGTACCCGGCGTTCGCGAGCCTCCAGGGACTCCTGCTCTTCGCCCTGAGCCTCTTCTTCTGGCTGCTCTTCGCGCCCTCGGTGGAGCGCAACTTCGGCCGTACGCGGTTCCTCACGGTGTTCTTCGCGGCATCTGTCTTCGGGGCATCCGCGCAGCTCATCTTCGGCGGTGCTGCGGCGGGCCTCGCGGCAGGTCTCTTCGGCCTCCTCGGTTCCTACGCCGTGCTCATGTGGTCGTATCCGCCGGCACGGACGCAGATCCTCGTCGTGCTCGCGATCAACCTCGCGATCAACCTCGCGCTCGGCGGCGGGTCGCTCCCCCTCATCGTCGGCGGACTCCTCGCGGGCGCGGGCGCGACGTACCTGCTGCAGTTCTACGAGGAGCGACCGCGCTCGAAGGCCTCAACGCCGTACCTCATCATCGGCGCTGCCGTCGTGGCGCTCGCGGCCGTCGCGATCATCGCGAACGCCGCCCTCTTCGGGCTGTAGCTCCGTGCGCCGGGCGCGCAGGGGCGAATTCTGTCCACAGGCTCGTCCACAGTGTGGACAGAATCACAGGCGTGTAATTCCGGTCAGCGCCACCGCGTAGTCATGAGGAAGCCGACGAACATGATGGCGAAACCGACGATGATGTTGGCCGAGTCCAGGGCGCGGATCGGCCACGAGCCGTTGCTCACGTAGAAGACGATGATCCACGCCAGCCCGATGAGCATGAAGCCGAACATGACGGGCTTGAACCACACGGCGTTGGGACGGTCGTGCTCGCCTTTCACGCTCTCGGCAGCGGCCGGCTTGGTACGGGTCTTGGGACGGGCCATGCCGAGAATCATAGCCTGGCACTTCTGAGAAGCCGAAGCGGGATGCGGCTCCGAGCCGCCTAGAATCGGTGCATGAGCGCCGGGCCCGAGACCGCGCCGTCCGTGCCCGAGGAACGGGCGACACGGCGCGCACGTCGTGAGCATGAGCGTCGCCGCGCGCGATCGGGCAGGCGCATCTCGATCATCGGGGTGTTCGGCGAGCTGCTCATCACGGCGGGCGTCCTCGTGCTGCTCTTCATCGGCTGGCAGCTGTGGTTCACGGAGTTGACGGTCGGCCACGAGCTCAAAGGCGAGGCGGCGCAGCAGAGCCAGGAATGGAACGAGCACGCACCTCCGCCGAGCGACGAGCCGAACGAGCCCGCCGACCCCGGGACCGCGGACCCCACCGCCTACAACCCGCCCGTCGAGACGGCGCCCGGCAACGCCGAGCGCTTCGGTCTGCTCATCGTGCCGCGCTGGGGTGCCGACTACTACCGCCCGATCGCCGAGGGCATCGGCGTCGCCGACGTGCTCAACAAGGGAGAGCTCGGTCATTACCCCTCGACGGTCATGCCGGGCGCCGTCGGCAACTTCGCGATCGCGGCCCACCGGATGGGTCATGGCGGTTCACTGCACCACATCCACGAGCTGCAGCTCGGCGACCACATCTACGTCGAGACGGCATCCGGCTGGTATCAGTACGAGTTCCGCAATCTCGAATACGTGCACCCGACCGGGGTCGGCGTGCTCGACCCCGTGCCGCAGTCGCCGGAGACCCCCGCGACCGAGCGGTACATCACGCTCACGAGCTGCAACCCGATGTACACCTCGAATGAGCGGATCATCGCCTACGGGGTCTTCGACAGGTTCTATCCGCGCGACACCTCGGCGCCGAACAACGGCGCACCCGACGAGATCGCCGCGACCGTAGGAGGCGGTGCCTGATGTACGGCGCTCTCTGGCGCATCCTGCCGGGTCCGTGGTGGGTGCGGATCCTCATCCTGCTCGTGCTCGTCGCTGCTGTGCTCGCAGCGCTCGCCTTCTGGGTGTTCCCTTGGGTGCAGACCTTCCTCGCGACCCCGGAAGTGACGGTGGACCAGTGACGCGCGTTCTCGTCGTCGACAACTACGACAGCTTCGTCTACACCCTGAACGGCTACCTCCTGCAGCTGGGCGCCGAGACCGAGGTCGTGCGCAACGACGCCTTCTCCGCCGACGAGGCGGCGGAGCGCATCGCGGGGTACGACGCGGTTCTCCTCTCCCCCGGCCCGGGCACTCCCGCGGATGCCGGCGTCTCGATCCCGATCGTGCATGCCGCGCTCGCGGCGGGCTCGCCGCTCTTGGGCGTATGCCTCGGTCATCAGGCCATCGCGGAGGCGCTCGGTGCGACGGTGACCCACGCCGACGAGCTCATGCACGGCAAGACGTCGCTCATCCGGCACGACGACTCGGCGTTCTTCGCGGGCGTTCCGCAACCGTTCCGCGCGACGCGGTACCACTCCCTCGCCGTCGTCGACGGCACGGTGCCCGAGCAGCTCGAGGTCACGGCGCGCACGGACGGCGGCATCATCATGGGCGTGCGTCATCGCACGGCGCCCGTCTTCGGCGTGCAGTTCCATCCCGAATCTGTGCTCACCGAGGGGGGCTACCGGATGCTCGGCAACTGGCTCGCAATGACGGGCCTCCCCGAGGCGGCCGAGCGCGCACGAGAGCTCAGCCCTCTTGTGCGTCTCGCGTGACTCAGGCTGCGCAGTAGGTGAGCGTGATGGTCGAGCGCTGCGGCATGTCGCCCTTGCCCGACTGACCGGTCACTTTCTGGCCGCCACACCCCGAGTCGGGTGACAGTTTCACCGTGAGCTGGAGGCTCTGGAGCTGCGCTTGCGCTTGCGTGATGGGCGTGCCGACGACCTCGGGCACTTGCACCATGCCGTTCGACAAGACGAGGTTGATCGTGCTTCCCGCGGGCACGTCCTGCGCGCCCGTGAGCTCCTTCGGGTCGTCACCGACCGTGATCGCCATGACCTGGCCCGCCGGGATGCTCGGCGAGTACTGCGGACGACTCACGCCGTACGTGAGCCCGAGTTCCGTGATCTTAGCCACGGCGTCGGCTTCGGCGAGGTAGGTCAGCGGGGGAAGCTTGACCGAGGGCGGGCCCGTTGAGACGAAGACGTCGATCTCCTCGCCCTTGTTGACCTTGGTGCCTGGGCGGATGCTCGTCGAGATGATGTCGCCGGACGCGACATCCGCGTCGGATCGGTCGATGCGTTTCGGCTCGAGCCCCGCCTCGGTGAGGGTCTGGATGCCTGCCTCGGCCGTCTGCCCCGCGACGTCGGGAACGGTGACGGCGAGGTCGGGCGCGATGTTCGTAGGAGAGAGGCTGAAGACCCACACCATCGCGGCGACGATGATGACGACCATGACGGCGATGCCGCCCCAGATCCAGGCGACGGGCGGACGGCTCTGCGTGCGGGTCGGGCGGTTCTCGTCGTTCGCGAGGCGGCGGAGCGTCGCCTCGGATGCCGCTGTCGAGTTGGGGTTCACACCGAACAGGGTCGCGTTGAAGTCGTCGTTGACGGGCGCCCGGTCCGGCACCTTGCCGCCTGCCGCGACCTCGAGGTCGGCCTTGAACTCGGCGGCGCTCTGGAAGCGCTCGAAGCGATCCTTGGCGAGCGCGTGCATGACGACGGCGCTCATCGCGGGCGAGACGGCGGGGTTGACCGCATTGGGCGGCGTCGGCAGCTCGCTCACGTGCTGGTAGGCGACGGCGACCGGGCTATCGCCCTGGAAGGGTGCGCGCCCGGTGAGGAGCTCGTAGAGCACGACGCCCGTCGAGTAGAGGTCGGTGCGCGCATCGACGCTCTCGCCGCGCGCCTGCTCGGGCGAGAAGTAGCTCGCCGTGCCCAGCACAGCGCTCGTCTGGGCGACGTTCGCGGAGGACTCCGAGATCGCGCGGGCGATGCCGAAGTCCATGACCTTGATCTGCCCGTTGGGCGTGACCATGACGTTGCCGGGCTTGATGTCCCGGTGCACGACGCCGGCGCGATGCGAGTACTCGAGGGCCGTGAGGATGCCGGCGGTGATGCGCGCGGCCTCGTCGGCCGGGAGAGGACCGTTGCGGATGACGTCCGAGAGGAGCTTGCCGTCGATGCGCTCCATCACGATGAAGGGCAACTGCACATCGTGGCCGTCGGGGCCCCGCACCGTCTCCTCGCCCGCGTCGAACACGCGCACGATCGTGGGGTGCGCCATCCGTGCCGCCGCCTGGGCTTCCTGCCGGAAACGCGTGCGGAACGCCGGATCGGTCGCGAGCGAGGGGCGCAGGAGCTTGATGGCGACGCGACGGTTGAGTCGCGTGTCGAGGCCCTCGTGCACTTCGGCCATGCCTCCGCGGCCGAGCAGCTTGCCGATCTCGTAGCGACCGGCGAGCGTGCGCGCGCTCTCGATCACTGCGTCACTCACGCGGTCAGTCTAGCCGGGCGCCCTGCGCGACGAATCCGTCTGCGGTTGGACGCGCCGCTACGGGTTGACCGTGACCGTCGCTTGACCCGAGGGCGCCGACTCGATGCCTCCCGCGCATCGCGCGACGTAGGAGATCGTGGTCGTCGATCCCGCGGTCGGGCCGAGACCGACGATGATCGACGTCTCACCTGCCCCAGGGCTCGGGTTGTCGGCCGATCCGTTCTCGATGGTGAACGTGTACCCCTCGAGGTCGTGCCCCGCGGGGCACTTCGTGTAGCTCGGGAACGACACGGTCACGTTGTCACCGACGTTGCCCGAGGTGGGCGAAGCCGTCGGCGTCGCGGGTGCCCCCGGCTGCGGGAAATCGCCGTACACCGTGAGGGTGATCGTCGAGCCCTTGCGGACATTGCCCACGGGATCGATCGTCTGAACCGTGCCGGCCTGCTCGGGAGTGCTCGCGGCCGCACCCGGCTTCGTCGTCACCTGGAAGTCCGCGTCGAGCGCGAGGAGCTTGTCGGTCGCCTCGTCGACCGGGAGGCCGACGTAGTCCTCGCGGTTGATCCGCACCGTGTCCTCGGTGGGCTCGGGCTCGGGCGACTCGCTCGTGGGCTGCTGGCTCGGCGTCGTCGGCGGGGGCGATGTCGGCTCGCGGTCGCCGCTCGGCTGCATCGCGAAGACGATGATGATCGCGATGAGCGCGACGGCGAGCAGCGAGATGATCGCGATGAGCGGCCACATCCACGGGCTGCGCCGCCGGGCCTCGGGTGTCGGGGTCGTCGGCGCGCCGGGCGTCGCCGCGGGGAGCACGCGCGTCGCGGCCGTCGACGCGGAGTCGAGCGCGACCGCACCGGCTGCGACGCCGGGCACCGCTGCAGCGGCCCCCGCGACATCCCCGCGACGCAGCGCCTGCGCGGCGCGCGCAAGGTGTGCGGCTGTCGCGGGACGATCCTCGGGGCGCTTCGCGATGCACGAGTACACGAGATTGCGTACCGGCTCCGAGACCGTCACGGGGAGCTCGGGCGGGGTCTCGTTGATCTGCGCCATCGCGATCGCGACCTGCGACTCGCCCGTGAAGGGCCGGCGTCCCGCGAGCGCCTCGTAGGCGACGATGCCGAGCGAGTAGATGTCCGTGGAGGGCGATGCCGGATGGCCGCTCGCCTGCTCGGGCGAGAGGTACTGCACCGTGCCCATGACCTGCCCGGTCGCGGTGAGGGGGACCTGGTCGGCGATGCGCGCGATGCCGAAGTCGGTGATCTTGACGCGGCCGTCGGGCGTGATGAGCAGGTTGCCGGGCTTGATGTCGCGATGCACGAGGCCCGCCGAGTGCGCGGCCTGGAGAGCGGATGCCGTCTGGGCCACGATGTCGAGCACGCGATCGGTCGAGAGCACCTTCTCGCGCTCGAGGATCGTCGAGAGCGCCTCGCCCGGCACGAGCTCCATCACGAGGTACGCCGATCCGTCCTCTTCGCCGTAGTCGAAGACGTTCGCGATGCCCTCGTGGTTGACGAGGGCGGCGTGACGCGCCTCGGCGCGGAAGCGCTCAAGGAACCCGGGATCGCCCAGGTACTCGTCCTTGAGGATCTTGATGGCGACGGTGCGCCCGATGACGAGGTCGGTGGCCTGCCACACCTCGCCCATGCCGCCGATCGCGATCCGGCTCGACAGCTGGTAACGCCCACCGAAGGTGAGGCCGCTCGTGGGTCTCATCTGTTCAGCACCGCCTCTATGACCTTCTTCGCGATCGGACCGGCGTTCCCGTTGCCGGATCCGTGTTGACCTAGCCCTGCCCCGTCCTCGAGCAGCACCGCAACCGCGACCTGGGGATCGGCGGCGGGGGCGAACCCGGTGTACCAGAGCGAGTAGGGGTCGTCCTTCCCGTTCTGCGCTGTGCCCGACTTGCCCGCGACGTCGACACCATCGATTCTGGCACCGTTGGCCACGCCGCTCGCGACATTCGCGACCATGAGTTGAGTCATCGTCGCCGCGACATCGCTCGAGATGGGCTGGCCGTAGACGGTCGGGGTGAAGTCCTGCAGCACCGAGAGGTCGGGGGCCGTGATGCGCTGGATGAGGGTCGGCGTCATGAGCTCTCCCCCGTTCGCGATCGCAGCCGAGACCATCGCCACCTGGAGCGGCGTGACGCGGTCGTTCCCCTGCCCGAAGGACTGCAGCATGAGCTGCGCCTCGCTCTCGGGTGCCGGGAACACGCTCTGCGCGACGCGCATCGGGATGCGGAGGTCGGCATCCTCGAAACCGAACGCGACGGCCTGATCGTGGATCGCGTCGTAGCCGAGCTCCGAGCCGAGGTTCGCGAACGGGATGTTGCACGAGAGTCGCAGGGCCGTCGCGATGCTCGTCGTCTCGCCGCCGCCGCACGCGCTCCCGCCCGAGTTGGTGATCGTCGTGCTCGTGCCGGGAAGCACGAAGCTCGGCGGATTCGGCAGCTGGTGATCGGGCGTGTAACCCTCGGTCGAGAGCGCGGCCGAGCTCATGACGAGCTTGAAGGTCGACCCGGGCGGGTTCAGGTCGCCCGTGATCGTGCGGTTGATGAGGGGCTCGTTCGCCGCGGCGAGCAACTCGTCGTAGGCCTCCTTGACCGCCGCCTGGTCGTGGCTCGCGAGCAGGTTCGGATCGAACGAGGGCTTCGAGACCATCGCGAGGATGCGGCCCGTCGACGGCTCGATCGCGACGATCGCCCCCTGGAGGTCGCCGAGCGCATCCCACGCCGCTTGTTGCACGACGGGGTCGATCGTCGTCTGCACGGTCGCGCCGCGCGGGTTCTGCCCCGTGAGGATCTGGTTGAGGCGGTCGAGGAACTGCTCGTTCGCGCGTCCGCTCAGGTAGTCGTTGAGCGCGCCCTCGAGCCCCGTGTTCTCGCCGTGGAGGGTGAAGTACCCCGTGACGGGTGCGTAGAGCTCACCCTGCGGGTACTCGCGTTGGTAGCGGTACTCGTCGTTCGTCGGCGTCGACTGCGCGATGACCGTGTCGCCCGCGAGGATCTGACCGCGTTCGACCGAGAAGCTCGCATAGAGCGTGCGGGTGTTGCGTGCGTCGGCCTGCAGCTGCTCTTGCTGCACGACCTGGATGATGGTCGTCGACGTGCACAGCGCGAGGAACATCGCGAGCAGGAGCACGCTCACGCGCCGAAGCTCCTTGTTCACGAGGCACCCCCTCCCTCGATGATGGTGTGCGGTTGCTGGCGGATCGAGTCCGAGAGGCGCAGCAAGAGCGCGACGATGAGCCAGTTGGCCACGAGCGAGGAGCCGCCCGCGGCGAGGAAGGGCGTCGTGAGGCCCGTGAGCGGGATGATGCGCGTCACGCCCCCGATGACGATGAACACCTGCAGGCCCACGACGAACGACAGCCCCACGGCGAGAAGGCGACCGAAGTCGTCTTGCCCCGCCACGCCGATCCGGAACCCCCTCGCCACGAAGATGAGGTAGAGGCCGAGGATAGCGAAGAGGCCGATGAGCCCGAGCTCCTCGCCGAGGCTCGCGATGATGTAGTCGCTCTCGGCGAGCGGCACGAGGTCGGGTCGGCCCTGACCGAGGCCCGTGCCGATGAGGCCGCCGTCGGCGAGGCCGAAGATGCCCTGCACGAGCTGGAAGCTGCCGCCGTCGCGGTCGTAGACGTCAGGCGAGAAGGCGTCGAGCCAGTTCTCGAAGCGCGCGGCGACGTACGGCAGCACGCGTGTGGCCGCCCAGCCGCCCGCGGCGAAGAGGGCGAGACCGATGAGGATCCAGCTGCCGCGGCCCGTCGCGACGTACAGCATGACGAGGAAGAGGCCGAAGTAGAGAAGAGCCGTCCCGAGATCGCGCTGGATGACGATGACGCCCATCGAGAGGATCCACACCACGAGGATCGGCCCGAGGTCCCTCGCTCGCGGCAGGCGCAGCCCGAGCACCGAACGCCCCACGAGCGAGAGCGAGTCGCGCGCGGTCACGAGGTAGCCCGCGAAGAACACGGCGAGCAGGATCTTCGCGATCTCACCGGGCTGGAACGAGAAGAACCCGATGCGCACCCAGACATCCGCGTTCGCCCCCGTCTCGCCGATCACCGGCACGACGGGCAGGAGCAGCAGCAGGATGCCGAGGAACATCGCGATGTAGCGGTAGCGCTGCAGCACGCGGTGGTTGCGCACGAGCACGAGTCCCGCGATGGCGACCACGATCGCGATGACAGCCCAGACGATCTGCCGCACGCCGTACGCCGACCATCCCGTGTACCCCTCGGCGATATCGAGCCGATGGATCATCGCGATGCCGAGCCCCGTGAGGAACGTCGCGATCGGCACGACGAAGGGATCGCCCTCGGGCGCGACGACGCGCTCGACGAGATGCAGCACGAGCACGAGCGCCGCGGGGATCGCGACGAGCGCGAACATCCCGCCGTCGAGTTCGCCGACCGCGCCGAGCTCGACGAGCGCGAGCGCGCCCGCGGAGAGGCCGAGAGCGGCGAGAAGCAACAGGAGCTCGAGGTTGCGCTGGCGCGCGGGCGTGCGCAGCCGGATGCGGATGGTCGTCGTGAGCGGCGCCGCGCTGTCGGGGCGGCCGACGTCGATCGGTGCGCTCATGTCAATTCCCCGTCGCCGCCGACAGTCGGTCGACGATGTCGTGCGCGTCGCGCAGGCTGTCGGCGCTGATCGTGTTCTCGACGGCCTCCTGCTGGTACGCGGGCAGGTCGTCGACCGCGATCGCGGTGGTCTGGTACACGTGCGAGAGCGAGATGGGCCCGATCGACTGCTGCACGCCCTGGAAGATCGCGACGTTGCCCTCGCTCACGCCGACGAAGTAGTGCATTTGCGTCCAGCGGTATCCGAGCCACCCGGCGAGCACGATCGCGGCGGCCGCGAGCCCGACCCCGACGCCCCACAGGATGCGGCGGCGGATCGCGCGGCGGCGGTCCTCCTCGATGAGCTCGTCGAGGTAGCTCTCGCTCTCGGGCTCGAAGTGGGCGTCTTCGGGCGGCGCGGGCTTGAGCGGGTGCAGCAGGAGGGTGGGAAGCCGGATGGGCCGCCGCACCTCCTCCTCTTCCTGGCCGAAGGTCAGCGGATGCGCCGCCGAACCGACGAAGACGGGGTCGGCCCCCGAAGCGCCGCCGGAGTCGTCGATGTCGACGAGCACGACCGTGACGTTGTCAGGGGCGCCGTGGTCGAGGCTCTCCTTGACGAGACGATCGGCCGCCCCCTGCGCCGTGCGGATCGTGCTGAGCACGTGCACGATCTTGTCTTCGGAGACGTAGCCCGAGAGACCGTCGGAGCACAGCATCCAGCGATCGCCCGGACGCGTATCGAAGATCGCCGTGTCGATCTCGGGCGAGGCGTCGACGTCGCCCAGCACGCGCATGAGCACGGCCCGGCGGGGGTGAACCGCCGCCTCTTCGGGCGTGATGCGCCCCGACTCGACGAGTCGCTGCACGAAGGTGTGGTCGGTCGTCATCTGGGTGAGCTCGCCGTCGCGGAAGCGGTAGACGCGCGAGTCGCCGATGTGGGCGAGGGCGAGCTTGTCGCCTACCCGCGCGAGCGCGGAGACGGTCGTACCCATGCCCGTGAGCTCGTTGTGGTCGAAGACCGTCTCGGCGAGCAGGCCGTTCGCCGCGATGAGCGCGTCGTGCAGCGCCGTCACGGCATCCTCGGCACTCGGATACTGCTGATCCGCCTCCGCGATGCGCTGTGCCGCGATGTGACTCGCGACATCGCCGCCTGCGTGCCCGCCCATCCCGTCGGCCACGAGGAACAGGTTCCGGCCGAGGTAGCCGGAGTCCTGGTTGCTTGCGCGGATCTTGCCGACGTGGGAGACCGCAGCGCTCGTGGGGGTCGTGGCCACGGGCTACCGCCGGAGCTCGAAGCTCGTCGTGCCGATGGTGACGGTGGAGCCGAGGGGCACGGGGGTCGGGAGGGTCACGCGCGTGCCGTCAAGGAAGGTGCCATTCGTCGAGTCGAGGTCCTGGATGACCCACTCGTCGTTCCACAGCATGAGGCGCGCGTGGTGCGTCGAGGTGTAGTCATCGCGGATGACGAGGCCCGATTCGCTCGAGCGCCCGATCGTAAGCTGCTCGGCTGGCAGCTCGATCTCCATGCCCTGCTTGGGGCCCGAGGTGATGACGAGACGTCGCGGCGTCGAGCCGCTCGCGTGCGGTTGGGCGCGCAACGGTTCGGTCACGGCGGGCGCGGCGGGCGCCGCCGCGACGGGAGCGACCGGGGATGCCGGGAGCGGCGACGCGGGAAAGGTCGGGGCCGGCGAGCTCTGCTGCGGGAGCTTGCGCGCGCGATCGCCGAAGAGGTCCGAGCGCAGCGCGTAGACGATCATGAAGACGAACGCCCACATGAGGATGAGGAAGCCGAGCCGTAAGACGAGAAGGGTCAGTTCGCTCATCGTGCGCGCCCCCCGTCGCCGCGTGCGAGCTCGGATGCCTGCGCGAGCACGCGGAACACGATGCGCGTGCGCCCGATCTCGATGACGGAGTCCGGCTGCAGCACGGCCTTCGTGACGGGCTGTCCGTTGAGCTTCGACCCGTTCGTCGAGCCGAGGTCGCTCACCTGGCCGCGCGTGCCGTCCCACAGGATCTCGATGTGCTTGCGCGAAGTGCCCGTGTCGTCGAGCGTGATGTCGGCATCCGATCCGCGTCCGATGATCGTGCGGCCCGTGCGCAGCGGATAGCGCTTGCCCGCGATGTCGAGCACGGGCGCCCACACGACCTCGCCCTTGACGTTTTCGGAGTCGATGCGCACGATGCCCGCCGAGAGGGCGTCGTCGCGCTCGAGCCGGATGTCGATGCCGCCCGCGAAGCTGTAGCGCTGGGCGGTCGCGTGCTGCTGCACGAGCTGTGTGAACTCGTCGATGAGCGCGGGACCGAGCCCCGTCATCCGCTCGTAGTCGGAGGGCGAGAGGCGCACGACGAAGCGGTTGGGCACGAGGATGCGGTCGCGCGCGACGACTGCCGCCTTCGTGTCGAGCTCACGCCGCAGGGCGGCCGTGACCTCGAGGGGCTGCAGGCCGCTCTTGAAGGTCTTGGCGAACGCGCCGTTCACGACGCGCTCCAAGCCCTTCTCGAATTCGTCGAGAATCCCCAAGGGTCTCCTCTCGGCGGCGCGGACGCGCCTTCCGGCTCTCTCGGACTCTCCGATGGTAGTCGGCTCGCCTCCGTGCTGGGTCAGCCGGGCGGATGCGCCGTGTCGTGCGCGAGGAGGATTCGCGCGAGCGCGCCCTCTCCAGGCGGGTGCGGGCCCCTGATCGGGGAGGGGATGCCGCGGTCTCGCATGGTAGTCTCGCTAGGCTGATCCGCTGCGGCGGGTTCGCGCGCGAGTGGCGGAATAGGCAGACGCGCTGGTTTCAGGTACCAGTGCCCGAAAGGGCGTGGGGGTTCAACTCCCCCCTCGCGCACCACACCAGGTGCGTACGTCTCACGTGGAGATGGTCGCGTGCGTCCTCACCGATCGCGACGCTTGGCGTCGTCACCGCGGCATGCGCGGATCGCCGCGACCGTCTGAGCCTCATGCTCGGGCGACGCCGTCGTCGCGAGAAGGGTCTCCAGCTCCTGTCGAGCCCGGGGCGTCAGCGTGTCGTCACGTCGCGCACATAGCGGGTTGGCGGCGCGGATGCGGCGCTCGAGCTCGTCCATCGGCGTGCACCTCCGGTGGCCTCGTTCACGGATGCCGAAGCAGCGCGCGTGGTCGCGGCGAGAGGCCGCGGCGGGGGAGGTCGAGCAGGTCGCGCGTGAGCTCGCCCCACCGGTTGGCCTGCAACCAGCGCGTGCGCTCGCCCTCGACGACCTGCACGGTCGCCACCTGTTGCCGGTCGCCGACCCACGCGACATGCGCGCCGTGCGAGAGCCAGTCGATGACCTCCTCCACCGTGCTGTCGCCCGTCTCGTCGCTGTGCTCCGACGCCCAGCGCACGGCGATGACGTGCTCGTGGTCGATGCCGCCCATGAGCTGCACCGCGATGATCCGAATGGCCATATCCGAACCCCCTCACAGGGTTCATTTCCGGATGCGGCGAAAACCTTACAAGCTCCCCTTCGTCGCACCCTCGCCGGTCTCAGCGCGCGAGCTCCGACCGCAATCGGGCCCGCGCCCGCTGATAGCGCGAGCGGATCGTCGCGGGCCGGCCCCCGAGCAGTCGGGCAACCTCCGCGAGCGTGAAGCCGTCCTGATGCACGAGCAGGATGAGCTCGCGATCTCGAGCTCGGAGCGCCGTGAGGGCATCGGCGAGTTCGGGATGGGCGCTCCCCGCGGAAGGGCTCGAAGCGGCGAGTTCGGCGCGCAGTCGCTCGGCGAGGGCGTGATGCCGACGGCGCCCGCGGCGGTATGTCGACAGGACCCGCCGGGCCACCCCGAAGAGCCACATTCGCGCCTCAAGCGGGTCGGGAGGGAGTGCGTCGATGCGACGCCAGATGACGACGAGTGTCTCGGAGACAAGGTCTGCCGCATCCTCGGCGACCTCGACCCGTCGCTGGAAATAGGCGAAGAGGGCGGGCGCTTCGGCGCGCACGAGCTCCGTTGCGCGCACCGCAGGCGCTGCGAGGTCGGCCGCGTCCTCCTGCACTGCGGTCATCCGACGGTCGGGAGGTCGTCGCGGCACGTGATCGTGTAGCCGGCGAGGAGCGGTTCGGCCCCGCGGATGCTGAGCCCGGGAACCGCCTCGCGGAGGCGCTCGGCGAGGCCATGGAGAAGCCCGTCCAGATACGACTCCTGATCAGTCGCACGCGCGACGGCCTGCGCGGACAGGGCGCGACCGTCCGTGGTTGCAAGGATCGCCTCCACCGCGGTCAGCTGTTGCCTGTCGAGCCCTCGGAACTCGGCGTAGAGGCGGCAGGTCTTGCCCGCATCCGCGCCGTACTCCGGTCGGACCTTGAGGGGCGTGGTGGCCCGCTGCATTCCGTCCTCGAGGCCCACGTACGGCGGTACGGAGAGCAGGTAATCCTGGTAACCGATGGCCCCGACGGTCGCAGCGGCGATGACGCACGCGCCGGCGGCGAGAGCGATTCCGCGGCGCGTGCGGCCGGTGACGCGACGTGGTCGGATCGTCGCGTGCGACCGCTCGACGAGCGGGATCAGCTCCTGGGGCACGGGCGTGGCGCGATCGATCCGCGCGAGCGCCGTGTCGAGGTCGGTGTCGTCCATGGAGGCTCCTGTCGCTGATGGTTTCACTCATCACATGGCCAGCAGGAGCCCGGGTGTGGCATCCGGGCCGGAGCGGTTCGCGACCGCGCCCTACTCCTCGGCAGGGATCGGCTCGGCGGGCAGCTTGCGCACCTTCGCGCGGCGACGGCGGCGCTCGGGGATCATCGTGCGCATCTCCTCGAGCTTGCCGAAGCACAGCAAGCGGTCGCCCGCCTCGAGCACGACGCCCTTGCGGGGGTTCGGGATGACCTGCGTGCCGCGATGCAGCGTGAGCACCGTGATGTCGCGCTCCCACAGCCCCGACTCGCCGAGCGTCTTGCCGACGAGCTCGGCGCCCGCGTGCACGAGCAGCTCGGCGACGCCGTAACCGGTCGACACCGAGAGGCGCTGACGCACGTCGATCTCGGGGAAGGCCACCTGGCCCGCGATGTAGTCGATGATCGCGCCCGCGACATCGAGCTGCGTCGCCTCCTCGATGCCCTGGAGGCCCGGCGAGGAGTTGACCTCCATCACGAGCGGGCCGTCGGCTCCCTCGAGCATGTCGACGCCCGCGACGCGCAGGCCCATGATCTGCGCCGACCGCACGGCCGCCTGCGCGTACTCGGGGCTCAGCTCGACGCGCTCGACGGTGCCGCCGCGGTGCACGTTCGAACGGAATTCGTCGCCCTTGGCCGTGCGCCGCATGGCGGCGACGACGCGATCCCCTACGACGAGGGCACGGATGTCGCGGCCGCGGCTCTCGGATACGAAGCGCTGGATGAGCACGTTCTGCTTCGTCGAGTGCAGCGTCTCGATGATCGCCTCGGCGACCTTGACCTCGGGCGCGAGGATGACGCCGATGCCCTGCGTGCCCTCGAGGAGCTTGATGACCACGGGGGCGCCGCCGACGCGCTCGATCGCGGGGCGCACATCCGCGCGATTGCGTACGAAGGCCGTAGCCGGCATCCCGATGTTGTGGCGGGAGAGGATCTGCGTGGCCCGCAGCTTGTCGCGCGCGTTCGCGATGCCGTTGGCGGTGTTGGGCGTGTAGACGTCCATCTGCTCGAACTGCCGCACGACGGCCGTGCCGAAGTAGGTGATCGAGGCGCCGATGCGGGGGATGACCGCGTCGTAGTCCGAGAGCGGGCGGCCGCGGTACTGCAGGTCGGGTTCGTCGGCGGAGAGGTCGATCGCGAACCGCAGCGTGTTGAGCACCTTGACGTCGTGCCCGCGCTGCAGGGCGGCCGCGCGGAGGCGCTGGGTGGAGTACGCCCGAGGGGCGCGCGAGAGGATCGCGAGTTTCATGGGGTGGGACGCCTGCCAAGATGGTGCGGTGAGCGAGACGACCCATTCAAACACTCTCGCCGGGTGGCGAGAATGGGTTCAGCTCCCGGGTGTGGGAGTTCCCTGGATCAAGGCGAAGCTCGACACGGGAGCGCAGACCTCGTCGATCCACGCCTACGACATCGAGGCCTTCGATCGCGACGGGAGCGCGTGGGTGCGGTTTCGCATCCGTCCGTGGCAGAAGTCGGATGCCGACGAGGTCGAGGTGGCGTGCCCCGTGCTCGACGTGCGGCGAGTGCGCAGCTCCTCGGGCCACGTGCAAGAGCGCTTCGTCGTCGCCATGCGGCTCGTGCTCGTAGGACACGAGGTCGACGCCGAGGTGACCCTCAGCAACCGCGATGCCATGGGCTTCCGGATGCTCATCGGGCGCGAGGCGCTCAGCCGCGGGTTCGTCGTCGATTCGGCGCGGTCGTTCCTCGGCGACCGGGCCCCGCGCCCGATGCGGCGCCGCAACCGGGGCGCGTAGCTCGCGGGCTCAGCCCGCCGCCTTGCGGATGAGCTCGGCGATGCGCTTCTCGTCGGCCGACGTCAACTCATACGTGATCGCGTATGCCGTTGGCCAGAACGATCCCTCGTCGAGCCGTGCGGCGTCGTTGAAGCCGAGCGTCGCGTAGCGCGCCTTGAACTTGGCGGCATCCTGGAAGAACACGACGTTCTTGCCGTTGCGGTAGTACGCCGGCATCCCATACCACAGCCTCGGCGCGAGCTCGGGGGCCACCTCGGTGACGATCGCGTGGATGCGCTCGGCGAGCACGCGGTCCGGTGCCGCCATCGCGGCGATCTTGTCGAGCACCGCCTGGCGGTCCTCCTCGGGCGTGCTCTTCTGCGAGCGACGCACCTCGGCCGCGTGCTCCTTCATCGCGGCGCGTTCCTCGGCGTTGAACGCGCTCGTGTTGGTCTTCTTCGTCGTGTCAGCCATGCGACCAGGCTAGGCAACCGCGCCCGCGGCAAGCTTCTCGATTCCTGACCGGGTGCACGCAAAGCTCCCCCGCCTCACGCGTGCAAGGCGGGGGAGCGGATGCCGAGCTCAGTCCGCGAGGATGCGGTACAGCGCGCGGCGCGCCTCGTCGAGCTTCTCGACCGCGGCGTGGCGTTGCGCGTCGTCGGCGGCGTGATGGAACTGCCCCACGACGCTCATGAGCCTGCCGACGCTCTGCTGGAAGGCGAGCTCCTGCTCGCTGCGTCGCGGGGCGCCGGACTCCCATGCGCGACCGAGCTCGTCGGCGTTCTGCTTGACGTACTTCTCGCCCGCCTCCGTGAGCACGTACTCGGTGCGACGGCCCTCGCCGCGCGCCTCGATGAGCTCCTCGTCGACGAGCTGCTGGAGGGTCGGATACACCGACCCGGGGCTCGGTCGCCACGTGCCGCCCGTGCGCTCGGCGATCGTCTTGATGACGTTGTAGCCGTTCGACGGGCCCTCGGCGAGCACCGAGAGGATGACGGCGCGGATGTCGCCGCGCCCGGCCCGTCCGCGCCCGCGGCGGCCCCATGGACCGGGGCCGAAGCCGGGAGGGAAGGGCGGCATCCCACCGCGCAGGGGCGCGTGGACGCCCCACTCCGCGTGCGGGCCATGGGCGGCGGGGTTGCCGGGGTCGTGGTGGAACATGGCGTGGCGCTCGTGGCGCCGAAAAGCCTTGGGGTGCATGATCGTTCTCCTTTCGTAGACCATGACATCGCGAGGTATCGCGACACGTCAACGATATATCGGTAGAGTTCTCTTCGCAACTTTTGCTGGAAATCGAGCATCCATCGTCGTACTCTGACGGGAGGTGTACATACCGGGTCTAGCCTCGACAAAGGGGGGGCGACATGGAGCAGCCAGACGACGTCGACTCCGGCGTCGTCGCGACGCGACGCATCGGCTGGCGCGGCGCCCTCGTGGGCGGCGGCCTCGGGCTCGCGGCCGGTCTGCTCAGTCTCTTCGCACCCCAGGCGGCGCACGCCGACGCCACGGATCCCGGGCTCCTCGGCGGCCTCGTGAGCAGCGTCGCGTCGACCGTGACCGACGTCGCCGCGCCCGTGACCGAGTCGCTTCCGGATGCCCGTGACCTGCCGGTCGTGGGCGGCCTCGTGGGCGAGATCGCCGACAGCGCGCCTGTCGCCTCGGTCACCCAGCCTGTCGCGGGCCTCGTCGACGACCTGCTCGGCGACACAGTGGCATCGCTGCCGGTCGTGGGCGGCATCGTCGGCGACGAGCCCGTGCGCTCGATCACCGACCCTCTCGCCGAAACCGTCGACGACACCCTCGGGGGCGTCGTGGGCGAGTCCGGCACCCCGGTCGCGCCCGGCATCCCCGCCGGCCCTGACACCCCCGCCGGGCCCGACACCCCGCGATCGCCCGGTGGCGACCACGGCGTCGCGCCCGCGGTCGACGGATCGACGGTCGCATCCATGTTCCTCGCGCTCGGAGCGTCCGGGCTCGAGGAAGTCGCGGGTGCCGCCGCCGTCGCAGGTGCCATCCTCCCCGCCGGCGAGAGCCCCGTGGGCACGCCGCTCGGCGCGCTCGGGGATGCCGCACCCGCCTCGGCCGTCGCGCCGCCCGGCCCGTCGGCGGGCCTCGTCGCAGCGTTGCTCGGCGGCGCCCTCTTCCTGCTGCTCGCCCGGGGACGACTGCGTCCGGGCGGCATCCGTGCGCCTGAATCACTCGTCTACTCGACCGACACCTCGCCTGACTGACGCGGACGCGTCGGCCTTCGAACCCGACGTGGGCCGGACATGCGTCCGCCGCGGCCATCCGGCCGCGACGTCATTCGATCAGGCAAGGAGCCGGAATCATGAACAAGTACGTCTCGCGAGGGCTGTGGACAGTCCTCGTCACCGGGGGCTTCATGGCCCTCGGAGTCGGCGTCGCGCACGCCGACACCGGAACGACCTCGGGAAGCGACGGAGTCGCCTCGGGCACGCAAGGCATCCTCGGCATCGAGCTGCCCGTGCAGCTGGGCGGCAACGCGATCTCGCTCTTCGGCGACGCATCGAGCTCGGATGCCTCGACGAGCGCTCCCGCGACGGGTGGCGGTTCGTCGGGCAGCACGAGCGGCTCGGATGCCGTGGGCGGTGGAACGCAACTGCTCGCGGGCCTCGGGCTGCCGATCTCGCTCGGGGGCAATGCGATCTCCGTGTTCGGAGACGCGTCGACGACGGGCTCCACGACGACCCACAGCGATGGAGGCGCGACGGGTCACGCGGGCACGACGGACGGCGCGGACGGGGTGCTCTCAGGCACGCAAGTGCTCGGTGACCTCGGAGTTCCCGTGACGCTCGGCGGCAACGCCATCTCGCTGTTTGGCGATGCGTCGACGACGGATGCCGACACCGACGGCGCGGCGGGGGAGCCGGATGCCGACGGTGCGACCACCTCGGGCGATGACGGCATCCTCGGCGGGAGCCAGGTGCTCGCCGACCTTGGGGTTCCCGTGACGCTCGGCGGCAACGCCATCTCGGTGCTGGGGGACGCATCGAGCACGGGCGCAACCACCGCATCCGGGGGGAGTGCGGGTGGTGCCCTCGGAGGCACGACCGACGGCACCTCGGGACTGCTCGGCGGCACGCAGCTGCTCGCGCGGCTCGGTGTTCCGTTGACCCTCGGCGGCAATGCGATCTCGGTGCTCGGGGATGCATCGACCGATGGGCCGTCGACGGGCGGGGATCCGGGCGATCCCGGTGACCCCGGTGATCCCGGCGACCCCGGCGACCCGGGTGAACCGGGTGGCGACCCCGGTGACGGACCCGGGGGCGAGCGTCCCAGCTACGCACTCGCCGACGCGGACGCTCCCGTGCTCCCCTCGACCGGTGTCGAGGGCGGACTCACGGCGCTCGCGCTCGCCGGCGTCATGTTGCTCGCGGGCGGCGTGCTCGTGACGCGGGTCGTCGCGCGTCGTCGCTGACCTCACGACCGGCGGGTCGCGCGGCGTCTGTGACATCGTGTGACCCGCCGTGACGGTCTGTGACCGACGCACTCGACGCGTTCGGCGGGGCGCGGCAGCATGCTCGGGTGACCGAGCAGACCGCGCCCCGCCAGATCCGCTTCAACGCCTTCGACATGAACTGCGTCGCCCACCAGTCGTCGGGGATGTGGCGGCACCCGGACGACCGCTCCGAGACCTACAAGGACATCGAGTACTGGACGTACCTCGCGCGGCTGCTCGAGCGGGGCACGTTCGACGGCATCTTCATCGCGGACGTGCTCGGCACCTACGACGTGTACGGCGGTACAAATGAGGCCGCCATCCGCAACGGCGCCCAGGTGCCCGTCAATGACCCCGTGCTGCTCATCTCGGCCATGGCCGCCGTGACCGAGCACCTCGGGTTCGGGGTGACCGCGGGAACGGCGTACGAGCATCCGTATCCCTTCGCCCGGCGGATGTCGACCCTCGACCACCTCACGAAGGGTCGCGTCGGCTGGAACGTCGTCACGGGCTACCTGCCGAGCGCCGCGCGCAACATGGGCCACGACGACCAGCTCGAGCACGACGACCGCTACGACCACGCCGATGAGTACCTCGAGGTGCTCTACAAGCTGTGGGAGGGGTCGTGGGAGGACGACGCCGTCGTGCGCGACCGCGAGACGGGCGTCTTCACGCGCCCGGAGAAGGTGCACGAGATCCGGCATTTCGGCAAGCACTTCACGGTGCCCGGCATCCACATCTCGGAGCCCTCGCCGCAGCGCTCGCCCGTCATCTATCAGGCCGGGGCGTCGCCGCGCGGCATCGCGTTCGCCGCGGGCAACGCGGAGGCGATCTTCGTCGCGGCGCCGACCAAGGAGGTGCTCAAGGCGACGGTCGCGCGCATCCGCGACGCCCTCGAAGCGGCGGGCCGCGATCGCTACGCGGCGCGCATCTACACGCTCCTCACGATCGTGACCGACGAGAGCGACGAGAAGGCCCAGGCCAAGTACGAGGACTTCCTGCGCTACGCCTCGCCCGAGGGTGCCCTCGTCTTCATGTCGGGATGGATGGGCATCGACCTCTCGAAGTACGACCTCGACGAGCCGGTCGGCAACGTCGAGTCGAACGCCATCCGCTCGGTCATCCAGAACTACGAGGAGTCGGCGAAGAACGGCGAGGAGTTCACCGTGCGCGACATCGCCGTCGGCGGTGCGATCGGCGGACTCGGCCCCACGATCGTGGGCGGCGGAGAGACGATCGCCGACCTCCTGCAGGAGTGGGTCGAGTACACCGATGTCGACGGCTTCAATCTCGCCTACGCGATCACGCCCGGCACCTTCGAGGACGTCGTCGAGCACGTCATCCCCGTGCTGCGGGCGCGCGGCGTGTACCCGAGCGAGTACACGCCGGGAACCCTCCGCCACAAGCTGCACGGACGCGGCGATCGCCTGCCCGACGACCACAAGGGATCGCGCTACCGCATCGGCGGCGACCTCTCGACGGCCGTCGCGACGACGTCCGAGCGCGCGAGCGTCGCCGTCTAGCCCGCAGCGGGCACGCGCTCGGCGGGCACGAGGCGCCGCAGCAGGAGGCCCCACGCGAGCGCGACGAAGAACATGAGCACGCCGTAGACAGCCGCCGGAAGTGACAGCTCGATGCTGCCGATGACCGTCTGCGCGATGACGATCGCGAGCGTCGCGTTGTGGATGCCGATCTCGAACGAGCTCGCGACGGCTTGCCGCGGCTCGACGCGGAACAGGCGCGGCACGAGGAAGCCGATCGCAAGGGACAGCACGCAGAACACGACCGTGATGAGGGCGAGACGGCCGACGTTCTCGACGAGCAGCGCCCAGTTCGACACGATCGCCCCCACGATGACGACCGCGAGGATGACCATCGACGCGATGCGCACGGGCTTGTCCATACGCAGCGCGAACGTGGGTTTCCACCAGCGCACGAGCATGCCGAGCACGACGGGCCCGAGCACGATCGCGAACACCTCGACCGCCTTCGCGAACTGCACCCCGAGCTCGCCCTCGCCCGGCATGAACCAGCCGATCGCGAGGTTCGTGATGAGCGGGAGCGTGAACACCGCGATGACGGAGTTGATGGCCGTGAGCGAGATGTTGAGAGCGACATCCCCGCGGAACAGGTGACTGTAGAGATTTGCGGTCGTGCCGCCGGGAGAGGCGGCGAGCAGCATCATGCCGACCGCGAGCACGGGCGGGAGCTGGAAGAGCACGACGAGCCCGAGGCACCCGGCCGGCAGCAGGAGCAGCTGGCACACGAGCGCGATGACGACGGCCTTCGGATGCTTCGCCACACGCGCGAAGTCGGCCGGAGTGAGCGAGAGCCCGAGCCCGAACATGATGATGCCGAGGGCGACGGGGAGTCCGATGGAGGTCAACGCTGATCCCATGCCTGCATCCTGGCGGACGCGGCGCGGGGCCCGCACCTAGACAGGGTGGTTTCGTGACCGTAGGGTGCCGGAGCGATGCCCGGGCGGTGCCGGGGCCGGGGCTGGGATCGGGGACGGGGCTGGGATCGGGATCGGCAGGATTTCGCCGAGGGGTGTCCGGCCTCCCAGCGGCGCGCGCGGGTGCCCGCGACTAGCGTCGGCGGCATGACCGACACGCTCCCCGCATCCGCGCCCACCGCATCCGTCTCGCCGCTCTCGGCGGCCCAACGCGAGGCGGCTGTGGCGCACTTCGCCGCCAAGTTGCGCTACGAGACCGACGCCTCGGATGTCGCGGCCGCGATGGCGGCGGGCGAGCGGCTCGTGCTCGTCGACACGCGCAACCGCGTGTCGTGGGACCAGGGGCACGCCGCGGGTGCCGTGCACATGCCGCGTCTCGAGGTCGCCGAGCGTGCCCCCCGCGAGATCCCGCTCGACGTGCCCGTCGTCGTGTACTGCTGGAGCCCCGGGTGCAACGGTGCGGACAAGGCAGCCCTCGAGTTCGCGAAGCTCGGCTACGAGGTGCGGCTCATGATCGGCGGCTTCGAGTACTGGGCGCGCGAGGGCTACGACGTCGAGTCGGATGCCGGGCCCGTCATCCGGGGCGTCGACGCGCTCGTGGGGCCCGTGGCGCAGGATTGCGGCTGCTGACGGGGCTCAGACCCCGAGCTCGGTGCGCAGCTCCTCGGCCGAGTCGGCGATCGCGACGGCGCCGGCTGACTCGGCGGGCGACCCGTACCCCCACGTGACGAAGATCGTCGGCACGTCGTGCTCGGCGGCCCCCTCGACGTCGTGGATGCGGTCGCCCACCATGACGGGGCGCGTGAGCTGGGCGCGGAGGGCGAGGCGGCGCAGGGCCTCGGCCACGACATCCGGCTTGCTGCTGCGCACCTCGTCTTCGGAGGCGCCCGTCACCTCGGTGAAGGCGCTCGTGATGCCGAGGTGGTCGAGGATGACGCGCGCCGTCGACTCAGGCTTCGACGTCGCGAGCGAGAGCGGCACGCCCGCGTCGTGGATGCCGCGGAGCACGTCGAGAACGCCAGGGTACGGCGTCGCATCGAAGACGCCGATCTCGGCGTAGTGCTCGCGGTAGATGCTGAGCGCGTAGCGGGACTCGTCCTCGTCGAGCTTGGCGAGATCGCGGAAGGAGTCGAGCAGGGGCGGGCCGACCCACTTGAGCAGCTCGGTGGGCGGAGGGACCGGCATCCGCAGCTGCTCGTAGGTCCAGGTGAGGCTCGCGAGGATGCCGGGCGCCGAGTCGACGATCGTGCCGTCGAGGTCGAAGAGCACGGGGTTGAAGCGCGGGGGCATGGGTCTCGGTCTCGGGTCGGTGGTGGTCTGGGTGGTCGGTGGTGGTCGGGGTGTCGGGCGGGTCAGAAGAGCCGCGCGTGGCCGGTCTCGAGGCCGCGCATGGCGTCGTAGTCGAGCACGAGGCAGCGGATGCCGCGGTCTTCGGCGAGCGTGCGCGCTTGCGGCTTGATCTCCTGGGCCGCGAACACGCCGCTCACGGGCGCGAGACGGGGGTCGCGGTTCATGAGCTCGAGATAGCGCGTGAGCTGCTCGACGCCGTCGATGTCGCCGCGGCGCTTGATCTCGACCGCGACCGAGCGGCCCTCGGCGTCGGTCGCGAGGATGTCGACGGGGCCGATCGCCGTCATGTACTCGCGGCGTATGAGCGTGTGGCCCTCGCCGAGGAGCTCGATCTGCTCCGCGAGCAGGCGTTGCAGGTCGGCCTCGACGCCGTCTTTCTGCAGGCCTGGGTCGACCCCGAGGTCGTGGCTCGAGTCGTGCAGGATCTCGTGGATCGAGATGACGAGCAAGTCGGCGGTCTTGGCGTTCGCGACGCGCCACAGCTCGACGACGCCCGCGGCCGCGCGCTCCTCGTCGACCTCCTCGACCGTGAAGGTCGTGGGCGGGCTCATCCAGTTGAGGGGCTTGTAGCTGAGCGAATCGGAGTGCACGAGCACGCTCCCGTCGGCCTTCACGACGAGCAGTCGGGTCGCGAGCGGGAGGTGCGCCGACAGCCGCCCGGCATAGTCGACAGAGCACCGGGCCACCACGAGACGCACCCCTCGACTCTACTTCGATGGGGGCTGCGACCAGCTTCAGCGCGTCGCCCTCGGACCCACACCTAGGGGTCCGGCGGCGTTTGGCTGGAGCTCCCACCCACCCGCGCGGCACGATGGGAGCGTGCGCGGGTACACGGCGGACGAGGTGCGGGCGGCGGAGGCGCCGCTGCTCGCCGCGGGCGTGCCGCTCATGTCGCGAGCGGCGGCGGGGCTCGCGGATGCCGTGGCAGCCGAGCTGAGCGCGTGCGGTGTGCCCGTGCACGAGGCGCGCGTCGTGCTGCTCGTCGGCTCGGGCGACAACGGCGGCGACACCCTCCATGCGGGCGCATTGCTCGCGGGCCGGGGCGCCGACATCGACTACGCGCCACTCGGCTCGCGCGTACACCGCGAGGGCGAGGTCGCCGCGCTCGCCGCGGGCGCGACCCGCATCGACGACGCGCCTGGCGGGTCCGAGTTCCGCGCGGCGCTCGAGGCGGCGGACGCGATCCTCGACGGCATCGTCGGCATCGGCGCGACGGGCGGCATCCATCCCGACACGGGCGAGGCGGAGGAGCCGGATGCCGTGCTGCCGGCCGACGTCACGGTCACCTTCGGCGCGTGCAAAGCGGGCCTGCTCCGCGCATCCGCCGAGGTCGTGGGCCGCATCGTGCTCGTCGACATCGGACTCGGGCTCGAGCCCTGACGCGCGGCCCGAGCTCACTGCGCAGTCGAGTCGCCCGCCCGCTCGGCCTGGAGCACCGCGAGCAGCTGCGCCACGGCCCGGCGATCGGCGGGCGTCACGACGCCTCGACGGGCGACATCCAGGATGATGGGCTCCCAGCGGGGGTCCGCGAGGTGCGTAGGCGCTACGCCGCGCGCCGCGAGCTCGAGGTAGTGCTCGATCTCCGCGGAGGTGGGCAGCGGCTCACGCATCGACCCTCCCGGGCATTCGCGTAATTTTCCTCAGCATATGGCGGCGACGGGCATCGCGCATCCCCTCGAAGGGGGGCGGATGCTGACGGCCGTCAGTCGGAGACGAGTTCGAGCGCGTCGAGCGCGACCGCGACGATCCGTCGTGCGGCGTTCGCCGCATCCGGCACGGCGCTCTCGTCGCGGTATGCGGCCTGGAAAGCCTCGAACAGCGCCGCTCCCGACAGCACGCGCGCGACCGCCTGGGTGTCACAGCCGGCGCGCACTCGTCCGGCGGCCACCTCGCCATCGAGGTAGCGCTGCACGAGCCGCACCGGCGCCTCGGGCCCGCCACCGCGGTACTCGGCAGCAGCCCGCTGTGCCGCACGGAGCGACGGGCTGCCGAGGATGGATGCGGCGATCGGAAAGCTCTGCTATGCCCTCGTCTTCGTGCACGTCATCGGGTTCGCTGCGGTTATCGGGTCCTACATCCTGCAGATGCCGTGGAGGCGCAACTTCGACTTCCGGCCGCTCGTGATCGGATCGACCGTCGGGTTGCTGAGCGGACTCGCGCTCGTGACCGTGCACGAAGTCGGCGGCGACGGAGTGAACGGCGGCAAGATCGCCACCAAGCTCGGCATCGCCCTCATCGTGCTCGCGCTCTCGCTCGTGGGGTTGCTGAGGTCGCGCGCGCTCCGCCGTACGGAGGGCGACGATGCAGCGCTCAAGCCGCTACTGCTTGCGGCCGGACTCGCGGCCATGGTGAACGTCGCGGTGGCCCTGTTCTGGCGATAGCTGCGATCCCGAACCCTCAGACGGATGCGGGCGCGTCTGCAGCCGCGAGCTGGCCGCACGCACCGTCGATCTCCTTGCCGCGCGTGTCGCGCAGCGTCGTCGGGATGCCGGCCGCCTCGAGCCGGGAGATGAACTCGCGCGTGACGTCCGCATCCGACGCGGTCCACACGGAGCCGGGTGTGGGGTTGAGCGGGATGGGGTTGACGTGCACCCAGCCGCGGCCGCGCTCGTTGAGCTTCTGGGCGAGGAGCTCGGCGCGCCAGGCGTGGTCGTTCATGTCCTTGATGAGGGCGTACTCGATGGAGACGCGACGACCGGTCACCTCGAAGTAGTGGCGCGCCGCGTCGAGCGCCTCGTCGACCTTCCAGCGCGAGTTGACGGGGATGAGCTCGTCGCGCAACTGGTCGTCGGGCGCATGCAGCGAGAGGGCGAAGGTGAGCGGCAGATCCTCGTCGGCGAGCTTGCGGATGGCGGGGGCGAGACCGACGGATGACACTGTGATGCCGCGGGCCGACATCCCGAGCCCGTTCGGTTGCGGTGCGACCATGACGCGCACGGCCTTCATGAGCCGGTTGTAGTTGGCGAGGGGCTCGCCCATGCCCATGAAGACGATGTTGGTGACGCGTGGGGCGTCGTGTCCGCCGTCGCGACGGAGGCCGCCGAGTTCCCCCGCGGCGATCGCGCGGTTGGCCTCGACGACCTGCGCGACGATCTCGGCCGCGGACATGTTGCGCGTGAGGCCCGCCTGTCCCGTGGCGCAGAACGGGCAGTTCATGCCGCATCCGGCCTGGCTCGAGACGCACAGCGTGATGCGGCCGGGGTAGCGCATGAGCACCGACTCGACGAGCGCGCCGTCGAAGAGGCGCCAGAGGAACTTGATGGTCTCGCCGTTGTCGGTGCGCAGGCGGCGCACCTCGGTCAGGAGGGGCGGGAGCATCGCGGCGACGAGCTCCTCGCGCCCGTCGGCCGGAAGGTCGGTCATGAGCGCGGGGTCGCTCGTGTAGTGCGTGAAGTAGTGGGTGCTGAGCTGCTTGGCGCGGAAGGCGGGGAGCCCGAGCTCGGCGACCTTCGCGGCGCGCTCCTCGGCGGTGAGATCGGCGAGGTGGGTAGGCGGTTGCGTGCGGCGAGGGGATGCGAACTGCAGCTTCGGGCGACCCTCGGCATCCACCTGCTGGGTCCAGCCCTCGGTGCGGGGCTTCACCTGACGTTGCTCGCTCACCGCACGATTCTCGCAGACCGGCCTGTGCGGCGGGGTTCGCTAGCTGGAGCTAGGCGCCATCCACCGGGAGCCGAGGGCACGCACGCCGAGCGTGAGGGCGCGGATGCCGTAGAAGCCGACGCAGTAGGCGAGCTGGATCGCGAGCACGGCGGCGGGGGCGCCCGCGGCATCCGGAACCTGGGCGGCCCACCACAGGAGCGGGAGGTAGACGGCGAGATTCACGAGGCCTGCGAGGGCGAGGTAGCGGTCATCGGCCGCGCCGATGAGCACGCCGTCGAGCACGAACACGACGGCGCCGAGCGGCATCGTCGCGGCGACGACCCACGCGCCGACGGGGACCGCCTCGATGACGCCGGCATCCGACGAGAACACACGGCCGAGCCACGGTGCGAGGGCGGCGAGCATCGCGCCGAGCACGATGCCGCTCGCGAGCCCCCAGCCGACGAGGCGCCGCACGGTCGCGCGCACCTCGGCATGTGTGCCCGCGCCGAGGTCGAAGCCGATCATCGCCTGGGCGGCGATCGCGAAGGCGTCGAGGGCGAGCGCGAAGAGGAACGTCAGCTGGAAGAGCACTTGCGTCGAGGCGAGCGTGACCGTGCCGAGCCCCGTCGCGGCGACCGTCGTGGCGACGAGTGCGATGCGCAGCGTCACGGTGCGCAGCAGCATCCACCCTCCGGCGCGCGCAGCGGCCGCGACACCGGGGAGAGCCGGACGGATGCTCGCCCCCTCCCGCCGCGCATGCCGCACGGCGATGGCGATGCATGCAGCGGCCATGCCCCACTGGGCGACGACGGTTCCGATCGCCGAGCCCGCGATGCCCCAGCCGGCGCCGTAGATGAGCACGGCGTTGAGGGCGCCGTTCGCGGCGAAGCCGACGAGCGCGATCACGAGGGGCGTGCGGGTGTCTTGCAGGCCGCGGAAGAGTCCCGTCGCGGCGACGACGCCGAGCATCGCGGGGATGCCCGCGCTCGAGATCGCGAGGTAGACGGCCGCGAGCTCGGTGACGCGCGCCGTCGCGCCGAACGCCGCCGCGAGCGGATGCGCGGCGAGGGGCCCGGCGATCGCGAGCACGAGGCCGAGCGCGAGGGCGAGCCAGATGCCGTCGACGCCCGCACGGACGGCGGCCGCGCGATCGCCGGCTCCCAGCATCCGGGCGACCGTCGGGGTCGTCGCGTAGGCGAGGAACACGAGCAGTCCGATCGCGGTCTGGAGCACGGTGCTCGCGATGCCGAGCCCCGCGAGCGGGTCGACGCCGAGGTGGCCGACGAGCGCCGTGTCGGTCGCGAGGAAGAGCGGCTCGGCGACGAGCGCGCCGAGTGCGGGTACGGCGAGCCCCAGGATGCGGCGGTCGATCGCTCTCACGTGGCCACGCTATCCATGCGCCTCGGACATGCCGCACCGGGCGGCGATGATGGCGGGCGGCGGGAGCAGCTTCCCCCTCCGCGTCGCGTCGGCTCCGCCCGCGCGCGCGGGTGCTCCCGCCGATGGCGTGCGTGCTCCCGCCGTGCCCGCGCGCCGCCGCGGCTCAGCTCATCGACTCCGAGGCGGAGGGCTCGGATGCCGCGTCCGCCGCGCGCGCGTTCCGCGGAGGCCGCGCCGCGGGCGCCGCGAAGGTCGCGAGCACGATGAGCACGAACACGATGAGCAGGGCGTTGAGGATGCCGACGTGCTCACCGACGACGCCGATGAGCGGCGGCCCCACGAGGAACGCGCAGTACCCGACGGTCGCGACGGCCGAGACCCGCGCGGCCGCACGCAGGGGATCGTCGGCCGCGGCCGACATCGCGACGGGGAAGCCGAGCGAGGCACCGAGCCCCCACAGCACGATGCCGACGATGGCGAGCGGGATGACGGGCACGAAGATCACGAGCGCGAGGCCGATCGCCGCGGATGCGCCCGTCGCCCACAGCATGAGCACGCGCCCGAAGCGATCGATGAGCGGGCCCCCGACGATGCGGCCGACCATCATCGACGCCGTGAAGACCGTGAAGAGGGCGGCCCCCTGGCCGTTGTCGAGGCCACGGTCATCGACCATGCCGAGGGCGAGCCAGTCGTTGGCCGATCCCTCCGTGAACGCCATGCCGAGCGCGATCAGGCCGATCGCGAGCGTGCGCGGCTCGAGCCAGATCGACATCCGGTCGCGGAACGACACGTGCGCGACCTCCTCGCCCGTGTCGGCGTGGGTCGCGACGCGCGGGATGGCGCGCGGCGCGAGCACGGCGCCGACGACAAGCAGCACCGCCATGCCCAGCGTGTGCACGAGGATGTCGACGTGCGCGAAGACGAGCGCCGTGCCGATCGTCGTGCCGATGACCATCCCGGCGCTCCAGCTCGCGTGGAAGAGCGGCATGATCGTCTTGCCGATCGCCTTCTCGACGCCGGCTCCCTCGACGTTCATCGCGACGTCGCAGATGGCGCTTCCGAAGCCGTAGACGGCCATCCCCGCGACGACGAGCGCGAACGAGCCGAGCAGCGACGTGCCGACGCCGATGATCACGAGCGCCGCGGCGCACACCGCGAGCATGATCGCGATCGCGCGGCGGCCCCCGAGCCATTGGATGATGTGGCTCGCGAGCAGGAGGCCCACGATCGACCCGACGGAGACCCCCACGATCAGGTAGCCCACGAACGAGGTCGAGAGCTCGAGCTCGTCGCGGATCGACGGGATGCGGATGGCCCACGTCGCGGCGCCGAGCCCGTTGAGGGCGAAGGTCGCGAACACGGCGTTGCGCCAGGCGGTGGCGTGGGTGGGGCGTGAGGTGGTCGTCATGCTGGTCCGGGAGGTCGTGCGGGAGCGGCATCCGGGGCGAACCGGATCGAATCGATTCGATCGAATCGATTCGAGTAGGCTAACGCGCGATGACCGACGCCGCAAACCCTCGACCGACGCTCGCCGCCGTGGCGGCGCGTGCGGGGGTGTCGGCGTCGACCGCGTCGCTCGTGTTCAGCGGCGGCGGGCCCGTCGCGGATGCCACGCGCGCGCGGGTGCTCGAGGCCGCCGCGACCCTCGGGTACGCGGGTCCCGATCCGACGGCGCGTTCCCTGCGTCGGGGCCGCACGGGTGTCATCGGCGTCGTCACCGAGGACCGCCTCGGCGACGCCTTCCGCGACCCCATCAACCTCGCGCTGCTCGATGGACTCGGCGAGGAGCTCGCCGACGAGGGTTTCGGCCTGCTCGTCCTGCCGTGGGCGCCCGGCTCGACCGTCGATCTCTCGGCCGCACCCATGGATGCCGGGGTGCTCCTCGGCTGCAGCGCCGACCTCGCGCATTCGGTCGAGGTGCTGCAGCGGCGCCGCATCCCGCTCGTCGCGATCGAGGCGCCGCCCCTGCCGGGCGTCGTGCCCATCGATCTCGACAACGCCGAAGCCACGCGTCGCGGGGCCGAGCTCCTGCGCGACCTCGGCCACCGCCGCGTCGCGCTCGTGACCCTGCCGCTCGACATCGCGCGCACGCGCGGTCCGCTCACGCCCGAGCGCGAGGCTGCGGCGACGGCGTTCACGGCGCTCGAGCGCATCCGCGGCGCACGCGCGGCGTTCCCGGATGCCGGGGGCGTGTCGGCGGGCGGCAGCACGGTCGCGGAGGGCTACACGGCGGGTCGCGCACTCCTCGACGTCGCGGATGCCGACCGTCCGAGCGCCATCATCGCGCAGAGCGACCTGCTCGCGGCGGGCGTCATCCGGGCCGCCGAGGAGCTCGGCCTCGAGGTGCCCGCGCAGCTGAGCGTGCTCGGCTTCGACGGCATCCGGCTCGACGGGATCACGGCCCATGCGCTCACGACGCTCGTGCAGCCCGCCGTCGAGAAGGGCCGGATCGCGGGTCGCGCCGTGCGCGCCGCGCTCGCGGGCGAGGTGCCCGAGGGTGTCGCCGTGACGGCCGAGCTGCACCGGGGCGCGACGGTCGCGCCGGCACCCTCGTGATCGCGGCGTTTCGAAGATTCACAAATCTGTGAAATAGGCGTACGCTCCCGTGCGTGACGAATGTGATCGAGGCCCATGGCCTCACGAAGCGATTCGGTCGGACCCTCGCCCTCGATGGTCTCGACCTCACGGTCGGCGAGGGCGACGTGCACGGGTTCCTCGGGCCGAACGGGGCGGGGAAGTCCACGACGATCCGCGTGCTCCTCGGGCTCCTGCGCGCCGACGCGGGCACGGCATCCGTGCTCGGTCGCGACGCGTGGCGCGACGCTGTCGCGATTCACCGCGACATCGCCTACGTGCCGGGCGACGTGACGCTGTGGCCGAACCTCTCGGGCGGTGAGACGATCGACTACCTCACGCGGCTGCGCGGGGGCGCGGATGCCGCCCTGCGCTCCCGGCTCATCGAGGCGTTCCAGCTCGACCCTCGCAAGAAGGGGCGCAGCTACTCGAAGGGCAACCGGCAGAAGGTCGCGCTCGTCGCGGCGTTCGCCCGCCCGGCTCGCCTCTACATCTTCGACGAGCCGACGAGCGGCCTCGACCCTCTCATGGAGTCGGTCTTCCGCTCCGAGGTCGAGCGCGTGCGCGGCGAGGGCGCCACGGTGCTGCTCTCGAGCCACATCCTGAGCGAGGTCGAGCAGCTGTGCGATCGCGTGACGATCGTGCGCGCGGGCCGCGCCGTCGAGACGGGCACGCTCGACGAGCTGCGGCACCTCACGCGCACGAGCTTCCGCGTCGCGACGGGTGCGTCGCTCGCCGAGGTCACCGCGATCCCCGGCGTCCACGACGCGCGCGAAGAGGCGGGCCATCTCGTGTTCGACGTCGACGGCGGCGAGCTCGAGACGGTGCTCGCGGCCCTCACGCGCGCGGGGGTCACGGCCCTCACGGCGACCCCGCCGAGCCTCGAGGAGCTGTTCCTTCGCCACTACGGCGAGCGCATCGCCGAGCCGAGCACGGTGGACGCGGCCTGATGCTCAACGTGCTGCTCCAGCAGACGCGGCGCGACCGCGTCATCCTGCCGGTGTGGATCCTCGGCACCGCGGCGCTCCTCGCGGTGTCGGCGGCATCCGTCGTGAACGAGTACGGCGACGTCGAGGGGCGCACGCAGATCCTCACGATCGCGCTCGCGACGCCCACGCTCCTCGCCTTGCGCGGCATCCCGAACGGCGACTCGCTCGGCTCGGCCGTGCACTTCCAGTCGTTCGCCTTCCTCGCCGTGACGATCGGGCTCATGAACGTGTTCCTCGCGACGCGGCATGGCCGCGCCGACGAGGAGAAGGGGCGCCGGGAGCTCGTGCTCGCGGCACCCGTCTCGCGCCTCACGCCGCCGCTCGCGACGCTCGTGCTCGCGCTCGTCGCGAACGCGGTCTTCGTGGTGCTCGCGGTCGGCGGCTACCTCTCGGCGGGCCTGCCCGCGGACGGCGCCGTGCTGAGCGCCATCGCGCTGGGCGTCACGGGGCTCCTGTTCTTCGGCGTCGGGTCGATCGCGGGCGAGCTCGCCGCGACCTCGCGCGCCGCGAGCGGCATCGGCGTCACGCTCGTGCTCGTCGCCTACGCCTTGCGCGCGGCGGGCGACGCGCTCGGAACGGCGGACGTCGCGGCGCTCACGCTCGATCCCGCGTGGCCCAGTTGGCTCACTCCCATCGGCTGGGGCCAGCAGACGCTCGCCTTCACCGAGGACCGGTGGTGGCCCGTCGCCGCGATCGGCGCGCTCGCTCTCGTGCTCGTCGCGATCGCGCTCGCGATCCACGCGCGGCGTGAGCTCGACGCGAGCCTCCTGCCCGAGCGCGCCGGGCGCGCGGATGCGGGTCCCACCTTGCGCGCGCCGCTCGGCCTGGCCTGGCGGCTCACGCGCACGGGCATCGCGTGGTGGGCCATCGGCGCAGCTCTGCTCGGGCTCGCGCTCGGCTCGCTCGTGACGGCCGTCGCGCGGCTCGACTTCTCCGACAACCCGGCGCTCGCGCAGATCCTGCAGAGCATCGGGCACACCGATCAGTCGGACGTCGCGCGCGCCCTCATCCCCGCTCTCATGACGATCGTCGGATCGGTGGCCGCCGCGGCGGGCGTGCAGGCCGTGCTGCGGGCGCGTGAAGACGAGGCGGGCGGGCGTGCGGAGCCCGTGCTCGCGGCATCCGTGTCCCGCACGCGCTGGCTGCTCGCCTTCACGGTCATCGGCGTCGCGACCGTCGCGATCGTGCTGCTCGCAACGGGGCTCGCGGCCGCCATCGGGTTCGCGGTCTCGGGGTCGGACGAGTTCGCGTGGCTCGCGCTCGGCCAGTGCCTCGTCCAGGCTCCCGCCGCCCTCGTCTTCGTGGGGATCGCGGCGCTCGCGGTCGCCGTCGCGCCGCCCGCGGCGATCGGACTGGGCTGGGGCCTGTACGGTGCTGGAGTGGTCATCGGGTACTTCGGGCAGCTGCTGCAGCTTCCCGAGTGGCTGCAGCGCGTGAGCCCCTTCACCGACGTCCCCGTGCTCCCCGACGGCGACGGGATGCCGGCGCTCGTCGTCACGCTCGTCGCGGTCGCGGCTGCGGCCCTCGCGCTCATCGCCTTCCGTCGACGGGATCTCGCGACGTGACGGTGTCCGAGGGTTTCATCGACCGGATGGCGGCGGAGTTCGTCGCCCAGGGTTTCCCGCGCATTCCGGCCCGAACCCTCATGGCCCTCACGGGCACGCCCGACGGGCGCCTCACGGCGGCCCAGCTCGCGGATGCCGCGGGCGCGAGTCCGGCCGCCATCTCGGGCGCCGTGCGCTACCTCGAACTGCTCGGGATGGTGCGCCGGCTCACGGTTCCGGGCACCCGCAAGCAGCTCTACGCGCTCGACGACGAGCATCCGTGGTACGCCGTGTCGCTCACGCGGCAGGGCGTCTACGACAGCATCCTGCGCACACTCCGCGGCGAGCTCGAGCGGCTGCCCGAGGGACCCGTGCACGAGCGCGTCGCCGACATGATCGCCTTCTACTCCTATGTGGAGCAGCGGCTGCCGCAGCTCTACCGGGAGTGGCAGCGCGATCAGGCGCGCCCTGCGAGGCGGTCGAACGCCGCGTCGAGCTCGGCGTCGACCGACTGACGCGCGGCATCCGCGAGGTACCACGCCGCGATCTCACGCGCGCCCTCCGCGAAGGACGTCGTCGCGACCCAGCCCGGCACGAGGGTCTTGATGCGCGTGTTGTCGAAGAGCACGGAGTGCGCCTTGTCGCCCACGAGACCGGGGCCCGCGGCGGGCACCTCGCGTGCGATCGCGTCGGATGCGACGTGCACGATGCGGGGCTCGACGCCGAGCGCGCGGCCGAGGAGGCGCGCGATCTCGTCCCACGTGAGCGACTCGTCGCCCGTGATGTGCACGGGGGAGCCGATCGCGTGCGGGTTGCCGAAGAGGCCCACGAAGGCGGGTGCGAAGTCGCGGGCGTGCGTGAGCGTCCACCAGCTCGTGCCGTCGCCGTGCACGATGACGGGCTTGCCGTCGAGCATGCGCTGAAGCGTCGTCCAGCCGCCCTCGAGGGGGATGAGCGTCTCGTCGTAGGTGTGCGACGGGCGCACGATCGTCATGGGGAAGCCCGACTCGCGGTAGGCGGCGACGAGCACCTCCTCGCACGCGATCTTGTCGCGCGAGTACTGCCAGAACGGGTTGCGCAGCGGCGTCGACTCGACGATCGGCAGCTGGGCGATGGGCTTCTGGTAGGCGGATGCCGAGGAGATGAAGAGGTAGTGGCCCGTGCGTCCCGTGAAGAGCTCGACGTCGGCCGCGACCTGTTCGGGGCGGAAGGCGCGGAAGTTCGCGACGATGTCGAACTCACGAGCGCCCACGGCGGCGCTCACGGACGCCGCGTCGTCGGCATCCCCGACGATGACCGTCGCACCCTCGACGGGCGGACGCGTCGTCGAGCGCCCGCGATTGAGCAGGGTCACGTCGAAGCCGCGTTCGACGGCGAGCCGCGACACCGAGCTGCTGATGATGCCGTTGCCCCCGATGATGAGCACCCGCTGCGCTGCCATGACGCCAGCCTACGCATCCGCCTTATGCACCTGCGGCGGGAGCAACCGCATGAGCGGGCGGCAAACCCAGCAGGTGGCGGGGGATGTTGCTCCCGCCGCCTGCAGCTTTGTCCGCCCGGAGGCCGCGCATCCGGCTGCAGGATGCAACCGGCCGCGCATCGCGGGCGCAGGCGCATAGGCTGAGGCAATGACCGACGAGGCTCCCGCCGCCGCCGTCGACGCGAACCCGCACAACGCATCCGGGATCGCCCTCGACGAGCTCGACCCCGCCATCCGCCCGCAGGACGACCTGTTCCGGCACGTCAACGGCAAATGGATCGCCCGCACCGAGATCCCGGCCGACAAGGCGCGCTACGGCTCGTTCTACCTGCTCGCGGAAGCCGCCGAGCTCGCCGTGCGCGAGATCATCGAGGAGGCCCAGCACGCCGACCCCGGCACCGAGGAGCGCAAGATCGGCGACCTCTACGCGAGCTTCATGGACGAGGAGCGCATCGAGGCCCTCGCGTGGGAGCCCATCCGCGCGGAGCTCGCATCCGTCGCGACGCTCTCCGACATCCCGAGCCTCGTACGCGCGCTCGGCGCCTTCGAGCGCGAGGGCGTCAGCGGCTTCTTCGCGGCCTTCGTCGACAACGATCCCGGCGACCCCGAGCGCTACCTCGTGTTCCTCGAGCAGGCGGGCCTCGGCCTGCCCGACGAGTCGTACTACCGCGAGGACGCGTTCGCCGACATCCGCACGGCCTACGTGGCCTACCTCGAGCGGATGCTGACCCTCGCGGGCTTCGACAAGGGCGCCAAGCGCGCCTCCCGTGTCTTCGAGCTCGAGACGGCGATCGCCTCCCACCACTGGGATAACGTGCGCACGCGCGACAGCCAGGCGACCTACAACCCCATGAGCTGGACGGATGCCGCAGCCCTCGCCGCCGGCGCCCCGCTCGACGCGTGGCTCGAGGGCCTCGGCGCTCCCGACGGTGCCTTCGACACTGTCGTCGTGCGCGAGCCGAGCTTCGTGACGGGCGTCGCGTCGCTCCTCACCGAGGACCGTCTCGAGGCGTGGCGCGACTGGCTGCGCTTCCAGCTCATCCGCTCGGTCGCGCCCTACCTGCACGCCGAGGTCGTGCAGACCAACTTCGACTTCTACGGCACGACGCTCACGGGCGCGCCCGAGCTGCGCGCCCGCTGGAAGCGCGGCGTGAGCCTCGTCGAGGGGGCGATGGGCGAAGCCGTCGGCAAGGTCTACGTCGAGCGGCACTTCAGCCCCGCCGCCAAGACGGCCATGGACGAGCTCGTGGGCCACCTCATTGAGGCCTACCGTGCGAGCATCGAGACCCTCGACTGGATGACCGACGAGACGCGCGCCCGGGCGCTCGAGAAGCTCGGCAAGTTCACGCCCAAGATCGGCTACCCCGCGACGTGGCGCGACTACTCGACGCTCGCGGTCGACGCATCCGACCTCGTCGGCAACGTACGGGCGACGGCGGCGTTCGAGTTCGCGCGCGAGCTCGGCAAGATCGGCAAGCCCATCGATCGCGACGAGTGGTTCATGACGCCGCAGACGATCAACGCCTACTACAACCCCGGCTTCAACGAGATCGTGTTCCCGGCGGCGATCCTGCAGTACCCCTTCTTCGACGAGAGGCGGGATGCCGCGGCCAACTACGGCGCGATCGGCGCCGTGATCGGGCACGAGATCGGGCACGGCTTCGACGACCAGGGGTCGCGCTTCGACGGCGACGGACGCCTCACCGACTGGTGGACCGAGGCCGACCGCGCCGCCTTCGAGGAGCGCACCTCGAAGCTCATCGCGCAGTACGACGCGCTCGAGCCGGCGCAGCTCCCCGGGCACCACGTCAACGGCGCTCTCACGATCGGCGAGAACATCGGCGACCTCGGGGGCCTCGGCATCGCGTGGAAGGCCTACGTGCTCTCGCTCGGCGACGAGGAGCCGCCCGTCGTCGACGGGCTCACGGCCGCCGAGCGCTTCTTCCTGAGCTGGGCGCAAGCGTGGCAGATCAAGGTGCGCGACGAAGAGGCGCTGCGCCTGCTCTCGATCGACCCGCACTCGCCGAACGAGTTCCGCTGCAACCAGATCGTGCGTAACCTGGACGTGTTCTCCGAGGCGTTCGGACTCACCCCGGCCGACGCCCTCTGGCTCGCACCCGACGACAGGGTCACCATTTGGTAGATGCCCCCGCGCTCACCGGACGCCGCGCGCGCGTGCAGGAGGTACGCGTGCCGCGCCACCGTGCGGAGCGCGCGGAGCCGAGCTTCGCGGGGGCGTTCCAGGCGCTCGGCGAGCTCGCCTACGGCGGCGCACAGGTCTCGGCCTCGGCGATCGACCTCGACTCGGATGAGCGCGTGCTCTCGATCGACGACCGCATCGTGCTGCCCACGGCATCCGTCGGCAAGATCCTGCTGCTCATCGAGGTCTCGGCGCGCCTCTCGGAGCAGGCCGTGCCGGCGCCCGAGCTGCTCGACAAGACACCGAAGGATGCCGTGGGCGACTCGGGACTCTGGCGGCACCTGCAGGCGCGTTCGCTCCCGCTCGCCGACATCGCGACGCTCGTGGGGGCGACGAGCGACAACCTCGCGACGAACGTGCTCTTGCGCGAGGTGGGGCTCGACGCCGTGCGGGCGCGTACGGAATCGCTCGGGCTCCTCCGCACGGCCCTCCTCGACCTTGTGCGCGACAGCCGCGGACCCGACGACGCGCCCCAGCTCTCGGTCGGCTCGACCGCCGAGCTCTCGTGGCTCTTCGCGGCGCTCGCGCGCGGGCAGGTCGTCGACGCCCTGACCTCCTCGCGCGTGCTCGGCTGGCTCTCGCTCAACACCGACCTCTCGCTCGTCGCGAGCGCGTTCGGCATCGACCCGCTCTCGCACCGCGGCGTCGACCACGGGCTGCAGCTCGTCAACAAGACGGGCACGGATGCCGGTGTACGCTCCGAGGCCGGCGTGCTGCGGGGGCCCCGCCGGGGCATCGCCTACGCCGTCTCGGTGCAGTTCACCGACCGCTCGATCGCCGCTCGCCTGCGGGTGCTCGAGGGCTTGCGCGCAGTGGGGCTCGACTTGCTCGAGTACGTGCACTGAGGCCCGCGGGCCGGGGCGTCAGGCGCCCGCGGCCGTGTCCGCATCCCGCGCCGCGGGATCGGATGCTGCAGGCTCGACGCCGTACACGGCCTCGAGCCCGGCGATGAAGTCGTCGAGGCGTCCGGATGCCGCAAGCTCGCGAGCGCGCTCGGACGGGCCGTGCATGAGAACCCCCGCGAAGTGGCGCAGCGCCGCCTCGATCGTTCCGTCGTCGCCGCGGCCCCGGGCACGGGTGACCTCCGCTTCGAGGAGCTCGTCGACGTGCCGGCGCAGTGCGACGATCGCGGGAGCCGCTGCGGCATCCGCTGCGAAGCCCGCGGCCGCATCCCCGACGAGCGAGAGGGCGGAGTGCGAGAGCTCGGGCACGGGCGCGTGCAGCGCGAGCAGTTCGAGGTCGATGAGCTCGACGCCCGACAGCCGACCGACGGCGGGATCGACATTGCGGGGGAGGCCGAGGTCGATCACGAGCAGGCGCGCCCCCGTGGGGACATCGTCGGGTCGCACGGTGTAGCGCGCCGTGCACGTCACGACGACATCGGCATCCGCGAGGGCCGCGGGGAGCTGCGCCTCCGCGCGCACACCGTACTTGGCCGCGAAGAGCGCGGCGCGCCCCGTCGCCGAGTACACGCGGATGTCGTGGGCGCCTCGCGCGCGCAGCGCCGTGATGGTCGTCGCGGCGTAGCGGCCCGTGCCGACGAGCAGCACGCGCGCACTCGACCAGTCGGGCACGCGCGCCGAGGCGAGGTCGAGCGCGAGCCGTGCGACGCCGCGATCGGCCTTGCTCTGGTCGGCGACGCTGCGCACGGCGCGCGAGGTGCGCGCGGCCTGCTGGAAGAGGCGGTCGAGGCGACCGCTCACCGTGCCCGCGGCCCGCGCCTCCTGCGCCGCGCGCTGCACCTGGCCCGCGATCTCCTCCTCGCCGACGACCATCGACTCGAGACCCGCCGTCACGGCGAAGAGATGGCGCACGGCGCTCTCGCCGAGGTGCGTCGCGGCGCTCGCGCGCAGCAGCTCGGCATCCTCGGGTGCGTCTTCGGCGAGGGCCGCGATGACGGCCTCGGCCGCGAGGGCGTCGGGAGCCGCGAGCGGGTCGTCGAGATCGAGGTAGGCCTCGAAGCGATTGCATGTCGACAGCACGACGGCGCCGCGCACGAACTCGAGCTGCGCGAGCCGACGCGTGGCGTCCGCGGCCGGAATGCGCGAGATCCGGTCGAGCACGTCGAAGTCGGCGTTGCCGTGGTTCGCCGTCAGACAGAACAGCACGCAGCCCATGGTACCGAGCGACTCCTGGGCGCACCCCGAGGAAGCCGATGCGAGGATGGAGCCGTGCTTCCCCCGTCACACCCCCTGACCGACGGCCGCACCGCGGCATCCGCGTTCGTCCGCGCCGTGCGCGGCGAGCGACCCGAGCGCACGCCCGTCTGGTTCATGCGGCAGGCCGGGCGCTCGTTGCCGGAATACCGCGCATCGCGTGCGGGCGTCGACATGCTCGACGCGTGCCTCACGCCCGAGCTCGCGGCCGAGCTCACGCTTCAGCCCGTGCGGCGGCACGGGGTGGATGCCGCCATCCTCTTCAGCGACATCGTCGTGCCCGTGCTGCTCGCGGGCGTCGATGTGCGCATCGTGCCGGGCCGCGGTCCCGTGCTCGACGCGCCGATCCGCACGGCGAGCGATGTGCTGAGACTGCGGCCCATCGATCCGGATGCGCTCGCGCCCATCGCCGAGGCCGTGCGCCTGACCGTCGCCGAGCTCGGCGGCACCCCGCTCATCGCGTTCGGGGGCGCGCCCTTCACGCTCGCGAGCTACCTCGTCGAGGGTGGTCCGTCGAAGGACCAGCTCCGCGCGCGCTCGATGATGTACGCGGATCCGCATGCCTGGGCGAATCTGCTCAACTGGTGCGCGGATGTCACGGGCGCCTTCCTGCGCGCACAGGTCGAGGCGGGCGCGAGCGCGGCGCAGCTCTTCGACTCGTGGATCGGATCGCTCTCGCGCCGCGACTACCAGCGACGCGTTGCCCCGCATTCCCGGCGCGCGCTCGACTCCCTGCGGGGCCTCGACGTGCCGAGGCTGCACTTCGGGGTCGGCAGCGGCGAGGTGCTCGATCTGCTGCCGGGGCTCGGGGTCGATGCCGTCGGCGTCGACTGGCGCATCCCGCTCGACGAGGCGAGTGCGCGCCTCGGCGGCGGAGTCCCCGTGCAGGGCAACATCGACCCGGCGCTCCTCGCTGCCCCGTGGGGCGTGCTGCAGGCATACGTCGAGGATGTGCTCGACCGCGGGCTCGCGGCGCCCGCGCACGTCGTCAACCTCGGGCACGGGGTCCCGCCCGAGACGGATCCCGACGTGCTCACCCGCATCGTGGAGCTCGTGCATGCACGCCTCTGAGCGCGTCATCGTGGTCGGCGGCGGCGTCGCCGGCCTCGTCGCCGCGCGGGAGCTCGCGCTCGCGGGACGCGAGGTGCTGCTGCTCGAGGGCCGCGAGCGCCTGGGCGGTCAGCTCGCCTCGCATGCCGTCGCGGGCATCGACCTCGATGCGGGCGCGGAGGCGTATGCCGTGCGCGGCGACGACATCCCCGCGCTCCTGCGCGCGCTCCACCTCGACGGCGAGGTCGTACGGCCGCGTGACGCGCCTGCCTGGTTGCATCGTGCCGACGGCACGGCCGTGCCGCTTCCCGCGACGAGCCTGCTCGGCATCCCGGGCGTACCGCTCGCGCGCGACGTCATCGAGGCGATCGGCACGCGTGCCGCGCTGCGTGCGCAGCTCGACACCCTCATGCCGGGGCTCGTCGCTGCGAAGGCCGAGACGCTCGGCGAGCTCGTGCGTCGCCGGATGGGCCGCGCCGTTCTCGAGGGGCTCGTCGACCCGGTCGTGCGCGGCGTGCACTCGGTCTCGCCCCATGAGCTCGAGGTCGACCGCATCGCGCCGCGCCTGCGCGACGACATGCTGAACAACGGGAGCCTCGCGGCCGCCGTGCGGCTGCGGCGCGCCTCGGCGCCCGCCGGCGCGCTCGTCGCGTCGCTGCGCGGCGGCCTGCATCGCATGGTCGGCGCGCTCGCGGCAGACCTCGAGCGCTTCGGCGTCGAGGTGCGCACGGGCGTCGAGGTCACCGCGGCGAGCGGCACGGGCGTCACGACGGCGTCGGGCGAGCGGCTCGCGGGAGACGTCGTGCTCGCGGCGCCCCTCGGCGTCACGGCGCCCCGCACGCGCGTGACGGTCGTGACGCTCGCGCTCGACGCTCCCGAGCTTCGGGGTGCGCCGCGCGGCACGGGCGTGCTCGTCGCCGCGGGCGCGCCGGGCGTGGCGGCACGGGCCCTCACACACCTGACGGCGAAGTGGCAGTGGCTCGCCGAGGCGACGCCGCTCGAGCTCGTGCGGCTGTCGTACGACGCGGATGTCGAGGTGACGCCCGAACGCGCGAGGCAAGATGCCGAGGTGCTTCTCGGCCGCTCCGTGCCGCATCCGCTCGACAGCGCGATCGTCGCGTGGGAGCGTGTCGGACGACGCACGGATGCCGCGCATGCCATTGACGGAATGCGTCGCGTAGGGGAGGCTGAATCCGGCACGGGCCTCGCCGCCGTCGTCTCTTACGCTCGATCGGTCGCGGATGCAATCCCCTCCGCCGACGGGAGCCGCGAGGGTTAGTCTGGTCCGGAGCCCCCAGTCATCGCGTCGCGGGTCGCGGAGAACGGAGCACCATGAAAGGCAAGATCCTCTTCCTCGCCGGACTCGGCGTGGGCTACCTGCTCGGCACGCGGGCCGGGCGCGAGCGCTACGAGCAGATCAAGGCTGCGGCGTCGAGCCTCTGGAACGCACCCGTCGTGCAGCGCCAGGTCGACACCGTGCAGGAGTTCGTGAAGGACAAGGCTCCCGAGGTCGCGGAGTTCGTGGCCGACGGTGCCAAGAAGGTCGTGGCGCAAGTCGCCGGGCGGGGCGAGTCCTCCTCGCGCTCGTCGACGTCGAAGCCCAGGTCCACGGCGAAGAAGTCGTCGAGCGGCGGCGGCACGAAGAAGTCGGCGTCCGGCTCGACCTCCTGAGGGGCATCGCGATGACCGACCCCGCATCCGAGCCGAAGGCGCGCAAGCGCTCGCTGCTCGATCTGCTCACGAGCCTGCCCGAGCAGGTTCAGGAGCTCGTGCAGCGCGAGATCCAGCTCGTCAAGACCGAGATCGCCGAGAAGCTCAAGGCCCTCGGCGCGGGCGCCGGCCTCCTGCTGGGCGCCGCCGTGACGTTCCTGTTCTTCGTGGGCGTGCTGCTGACGCTCGCGATCATCGGGCTGAGCTACGTCATGCCCGACTGGGCCGCGGCACTCGTCGTCGCCGGCGTGCTGTTGATCGTCGCGGTCATCCTCGGCATCGTCGGCTACCGCGTGCTCATGCGCGGCATCCCACCCGTTCCGACCGAGTCCATCGCATCCATCAAGAAGGACATCTTCGCCATCAAGGGCGAGGGGAGACGAGGTTCCGATGAATGACGCCACCGCATCCGCCAAGGCTGCAGCGCAGAAGGCGCGCCACGAGCTCGCCGATACCTTGGACCAGATCGAGGACAAGTTCAACGTGCCCAAGCGCGCGGGCGAGCTCGCCGAGAAGGCGAAGGCCGCGTACGAGAAGAACCCCGTTCCGTGGATCGTGGGCGGTGCAGCCGTCGCGATCATCGCCGTGGGCCTCGTCGCCTGGGCGATCTTCGGCGGAGACGACGACTGAATTGTCTGGCGCTGCGATAATCCGCAGCGCTGCGCCGATTCCGAGCACGAGCGCGGTCGCGGGGCGCTGATGAGACCTCGATTCGCGCCCTGCGGATGATCGAGGGAGTATAGGGGCGTGACGAACTCGCCCCCCGTCTCGTCAGAGAGCAGTGCCGGCGACCCGACGGGCTTCGCCCTGTGGGCCGTCTGGCGGCGCGACCCCTCCGCCCGCGGAGGCGCCGATACGCGCGGGCTCGCGGATGCCGTCGCCGCGGTCGAGGCGAGCGGCGTGACGGTGCGTGGTTTCTACGACGTGTCGGGCTTGCGCGCCGACGCCGATCTCATGGTGTGGCTGACGGGAGCCGAGGCGGAGGCGCTGCAGGCGGCCGTGCGCACCGTGCGTCGCGTGCCCGCGATCGAGCGCTTGCTGCCGACGTGGAACGCCCTCGGCGTGCACCGCGAGGCCGAGTTCAGCCGCGCCCACGCGCCCGCCTTCCTGCGTGGGCTCCCGCCCAAGGGCTGGCTCACGGTCTACCCGTTCGTGCGGAGCTACGACTGGTACCTGCTGCCCGACGATGACCGCCGCGCGATGCTCGCCGACCACGGGCGCAAGGGCGGCGAGTACCCGAGCGTGCAGGCCAACACCGTCGCGAACTTCGCCCTCGGCGACTACGAGTGGATCCTCGCGCTCGAGGCCGACGATGTCGTCGACACGGTCGACCTCATGCGGCACTTGCGCAAGACGGAGGCGCGCCTGCACATCCGCGAGGAAGTGCCGTTCTTCACGGGGCGCCGGATCGGCGTCGACGAGGTCGCGGAGGTCGTGGCATGACCGAGCAGCTCGGCCCCGAGCACGTCGAGACGCCCGTCGCCTACGACGCCATCGTGCTCGCGAGCTTCGGCGGGCCCGAGGGCCAGGACGACGTCATCCCGTTCCTGCGCAACGTGACGCGCGGGCGCGGCATCCCCGACGAGCGCCTCGAGGAGGTCGCCCACCATTACCGCCACTACGGCGGCGTGAGCCCCATCAACCAGCAGAACCGCGAGCTCAAGGCGGCGCTCGAGGCGGAGCTCGCCGCGCGTGGCATCGACCTGCCGGTCTACTGGGGCAACCGCAACTGGGGGCCGTATCTGCCGGAGGCCGTGCAGCAGGCCTATGACGACGGCCACCGCACGCTCATCGGTGTGGCGACGAGCGCCTACGCGAGCTACTCGAGTTGCCGGCAGTACACCGAGGACTTCGTCAACGCGCTCGAGACGACGGGCCTTTCCGGGGAGGTGCGCCTCGACAAGGTTCGCCCCTACTTCGACCACCCGGGCTTCGTGACGCCCTTCGTCGAGGGCCTGCGGGCGGCGCTCGCCGAGCTCGCCGAAAAGGGTCACGCCCCCGAGCGCACGAAGGTGCTCTTCGCGACGCACTCGATCCCGACGGCGGCGGCCGTGGCATCCGGTCCGCAGTTCGGGCCGGGCGGCGCCTACGAGGCGCAGCACCTCGCGGTCGCCGAGGTCGTCATGCGCGAGGCGGGCGCGGGCGTCGCGTGGGAGCTCGTCTACCAATCCCGCTCGGGCCCGCCGAGCCAGCCGTGGCTCGAGCCCGACATCAACGACGTCATCGAGAAGCTGCCCGAGCAGGGCGTCGAGGCGATCGTGATCGTTCCGCTCGGCTTCGTCTCCGACCACATGGAGGTCCTCTGGGATCTCGACAACGAGGCGCTCGACACGGCGGCCGAGGCCGGGATCGTCGCGCGCCGCATCCCGACGCCGGGTGTGCATCCGGCGTTCGTCGCGGGCCTCGTCGATCTCGTGCTCGAGCGCGTCAACGGCACCCCGGTCGCCCAACGGCCGGCCCTCACGAGCCTCGGCCCGTGGTTCGACGTCTGCCGGCCCGGATGCTGTGTCGGCGTCGAGGCCCCCGCGAGCTCCGCGCGAGGAGCGGCATGACCTTGCGGCTCGGCACCCGGGGGAGCGCGCTCGCGCTCGCCCAGGCCGGCGCCGTCGCGACGCGGCTCGGTGCCGAGCTCGTCACGATCGAGAGCGAGGGCGACCGCTCGAGCGCACCCCTCGCGGACCTCGGCGGCGCGGGCGTCTTCGCGGCGGCCCTCCGCGAGGCGCTCCTCGCGGGCGAGGTCGATGCGGTCGTGCACTCGTACAAGGACCTCCCGACGACACCGCTGCCCGGCCTCACGGTCGCCGCGGTGCCGAAGAGAGCGGATGCGCGCGACGCCGTCTGCGCATCCGGCGGTCGCGATCTCGATACGCTCCCCGCGGGGGCACGCGTCGGCACGGGGTCGCCCCGCCGCCGGGCGCAACTGCTGCGGCGCCGTCCCGATCTCGAGGTCGTCGACATCCGCGGCAACATCGACACGCGTCTCGCGCGTCTCGAGACCGCCGACCCCGAGCGCCACCTCGACGCGATCGTCCTCGCGGCCGCCGGGCTCGACCGCCTCGGTCGCAACGATGCCGTCACCGAGTGGCTGAGCCTCACCTCGTGGCCCACGGCGCCCGCGCAGGGTGCGCTCGCCGTCGAGACGCGTGCGGGCGACGAGAAGCTCGTCGCGAAGCTCGAGCACAAGCCGAGCCGGCTCACCGCGGAGGCCGAACGCGGCGTGCTCGCGCGCCTCGAGGCCGGATGCGCGGCGCCCCTCGGCGCGTCGGCGCTCTTCGAGGACGGCCTGCTCTTCCTCTCGGCGCGCGTCTACGCGCTCGACGGCTCGGAGCACCTGACCGCGTCGCACGCGCTGTACCCGGAAGACACCCGCGATCCCGCAGGCGAGCTCGCCGCGCGTGTCGCCGACGAGCTGCTCGAGGCGGGCGCCGCCGACCTCGCCCCTCTCGGAGGAGGCCGACCGTGAACGCGCCCGGCGCGAAGCCCGCGAAGCCGCTCGCGGGCTGGCGTGTGCTCGTGCCGCGCGGCGGCACGTGGGGCGACTCGGTCGCGGCGACCGTGCGGAGCTTCGGCGGCATCCCCGTCGTCGCCCCGCTCATCAACTTCGCCTCGACCGACGACCCGACGACGCTCGCCAACGCGCTCCACGAGCTGGAGGACGGCCAGTTCGCATGGCTCGTCGTCACGAGCGCGACGGCCGTCGACGTTCTCAACGCGCAGCGCGTCAAGGTCCCCGACGGCACGCGCGTCGCGGCGGTCGGCGAGACGACCGCCGCCGCCCTGCAGCTCGCGGGCTACCGCGTCGACTTCGTGCCGACCTCGGACAATTCGGCGCGGGGCCTCGTGAAGGAATGGCCCGACTCCGGCATCCGCGGGCGCGTGCTCATCCCGCAGTCCGACCTCGCCGAGCCGACGCTCGTCGCGGGCCTCTCGAAGCTCGGCTTCGCGGTCGAGTTCGTGACGGCGTACCGCACGGTCGGCGTGCCCGTGTCGCTCGAGGTCGCGCGCGATGTCGGCTCGGGCCGCATCCGCGCGATCCTCGTGACATCGGGCTCCGTCGCGCGGCAGGTCGCCGAGCAGCTCGCGCCGCTTCCCGACGACACGGTCGTCGCGTGCATCGGCCCGCGCACGGCCTTCGACACGCGCGCCGCGGGGTTGCCCGTGCACGTCATCGCCGAGGAGCGCACGGCCGACTCGCTCATCGAAGCGCTCGTCGAGTATGCGGAGGCCGGATGAACGGCGCACCCGTGATCCGCCCGCGCCGACTGCGGCAGAGCCCCGCCTGGCGCAGGCTCGCGCAGGAGACGCGGCTCTCCCCGGCGCAGCTCGTGCTGCCCGTCTTCGTCGCCGAGGGCGCGAGCGAGCCGCGCCCCATCGCGTCGATGCCGGGCGTCGTGCAGCACTCGCTCGACTCCTTCCGCGCGGAGCTGCAGCGCGCTGCGGAGGCTGGCATCGGCGGTGTCATGCTCTTCGGCGTTCCCGAGACGAAGGATGCCGTCGGCTCCGGCGCGTCCGAGCCGGACGGCATCCTCAACGTCGCGACCCGCGTCGCGGCGTCGGAGGTTGGCGACGCGCTCGTCGTGCAGACCGATCTGTGCCTCGACGAGTTCACCGACCACGGGCACTGCGGCGTGCTCGACGACGAGGGCCGCGTCGACAACGACGCGACGCTCGTGCGCTATCGCGAGATGGCGATCGCGCAGGCCCACGCGGGTTCGCAGCTCGTGGGGCTCTCGGGCATGATGGACGGCCAGGTCGCCGCCGTACGCGCGGCCCTTGACGCGGCCGGCGCCCAGCACGTGCCGATCCTCGCCTATGCGGCGAAGTACGCATCCGCGTTCTACGGGCCGTTCCGGGATGCCGTGCAGTCGTCGCTCGTCGGCGACCGCCGCACGTATCAGCTCGACCCGGCGAACCGCCGCGAGGGCGCGCGCGAGGTCGCTCTCGATGTCGCCGAAGGCGCCGATGTCGTCATGGTGAAGCCCGCCATGAGCTACCTCGACGTGCTCGCGGATGCCGCCGCGGCGTCGCTCGTGCCCGTGTGGGCGTACCAGGTGTCGGGCGAGTACGCGATGATCGAGGCCGCAGCGCGCAACGGCTGGATCGACCGCGACCGCGCCATCGATGAGTCGCTCGTGTCGATCGTGCGGGCAGGGGCGGATGCCGTGCTGAGCTACTTCGCGGTCGAGGTCGCCGAGCGCTGGGCGCGCGCGTGAGCGCCGAGACGACCGCCGACGCCAACGAGGCGGCCTTCGCACGCGCGCAGGCCGCCCTGCCCGGTGGCGTCAATTCCCCGGTTCGCGCCTATGGGGCGGTCGGCGGCACGCCGCGCTTCCTCGTCTCGGCGCGCGGCCCGTACGTGACGGATGTCGCGGGTCGCGAGTACGTCGACCTCGTGGCGTCGTGGGGCCCGGCGCTTCTCGGCCACGCGCATCCGGAGGTCGTCGCGGCCGTGCAGGAGGCCGCCGCGCGGGGGCTCTCGTTCGGCGCGTCGACTCCCGCCGAGACGGAGCTCGCCGAGCTCGTGCGCGAGCGCGTCGGGCCCGCGAGCGGCCTCGAGAGGCTGCGACTCGTGTCGACGGGCACCGAGGCGACGATGACGGCCATCCGGCTCGCGCGCGGCGCGACGGGCCGCGACCTCGTCGTCAAGTTCGCGGGTCATTACCACGGGCATTCCGACGGACTGCTCGCCGAGTCGGGCTCGGGCGTCGCGACGCAGGGGCTTCCCGGGTCGGCGGGCGTGCCCGCGCCCGTCGCTGCGCAGACGCTCGTGCTGCCCTACAACGACCTCGACGCCGTACGCGCGGCGTTCCTCGCGCATCCGGGTCGCATCGCCGCGGTCATCACGGAGGCGGCGGGTGCGAACGCGGGCGTGCTCGCGCCGCTTCCGGGCTTCAACCGCGCTCTCGCCGAGCTCGTGCGCGCGGAGGGCGCGCTCCTCATCCTCGACGAGGTGCTCACGGGCTTCCGCGTCGGTCCCGCGGGCTGGTGGGGCATCGAGGGCGCGAGCGAGGGCTGGGCGCCCGACCTCTTCACCTTCGGCAAGGTCGTGGGCGGCGGGATGCCGCTCGCGGCGCTCGGCGGACGTGCGGCGCTCATGGAGCTGCTCGCGCCGCTCGGTCCCGTCTACCAGGCCGGCACCCTCTCGGGGAACCCGCTCGCGGTCGCCGCGGGCCTCGCGACCCTGCGCCTCGCCGACGCCTCGGTCTACGCGCGCATCGACGCGGCCGCGGATGCCGTGGCCGGCTGGGTCTCGGAGGCGCTCACCGCCGAGGGCGTCGCCCACGTCATCCCGCGCGCGGGGAGCCTCTTCTCGATCGCGTTCCGCGACGGGCCTGTGCGCGACTACGCGGACGCGAAGGCGCAAGACGCGTGGCGCTACGGGCCGTTTTTCCACGAGCTGCTCCGAGCGGGGGTCGCCGCTCCGCCGAGCGTCTTCGAGGCGTGGTTCCTCACGGCGGCGCACGACGACGAGGCGCTCGACCGCATCCGCCTCGCCCTCCCGCGTGCGGCGCGTGCGGCGGCAGCCGCGAGCGCCTGACGCCTTCCACTCCTCCACAGTCACCCCGTAGCGGCTTCTCCACAGTTTTGAGATTCCCTCTTGCCTGCTACATCAGGCCTGCTATAGCGTTCGGGACGTGCCCCGCCCCGGGGCTCACGAGACGCGCCGAGACGGCGCAGCGAAGGAGGATCCGCATGCTGACGAACGACGTGCTCTGGGAGACCCAGGCGAGGCCCGCCTTCGCCCCGCGGCTGCTCACCGCCGACGCGCGGGAGGGCGTCGACGCGGACTGGGCGGTCGCGGGTGCCGTGGCCGGCATCCTGGGCCTCGGCGTCGGGGTCGTCATCTTCATCTGCTCGGTGTGCCAGGCCCGCTCGTTCAACGCGTGCATGAACGCGGTCGTGAACTGGTGGGGCGCGGGCTGCTGAGCGCCGTGGGCACGACCCGCGAGACGTCCGTCGTCGCCCTCGCCCCGGGGATCCGGGTCGTGCCGGGTGCGCTCGTCGATATCGACGGGCGCACCTTCCCGGTCGACGGGCTCGGAGAGGACGTGTGCCGAATGATCTCCGAGCCCGTCGCCATCCGCGAGCTCATCGACGGTCTTGCGATGGCCCACGAGCGCCGCAGCGACGAGGTGGCCGTGGGGCTGACGGCGTTCCTCGACGACCTCGAGCGGCGCGAGCTGCTCGCGCACAGTGCGTCCTTCGGCCAGGAGGCCCTCGCACGCATCTCTTCGGCGCCCGAGCGCCTCGGCACGGCGCTCGCGACGAGGCGGCCCGTACCGGCCCCGAGCACCGTTCGCCGCTACCCCGCGAATGCCGCAGGGCTCCTGCGTGCGATCGTCGAGGCCCACCAGGCGCTCGCGTGGCTCGGCCTCGCCTTCGTCGCGGGCGGGTCGGGCCTCGCCCTCGCCCTCGCCCCGGAAGCCGTCATCGCCGGGCTCGGGGTGCGCACCGCCGCGCTCTTCGGCGGCGGCTACCTGCTGCTCGTCGTCGTCACGATCGCCGTGCACGAGCTCGGGCATCTCGGCGCGGCGCGCATCGCGGGGGCGACGCTCCTATGCAGCTACGCCCGACTCGGAGCGGCGGGCGTCTCGTACGTCGAGGCGTCGCCCGCGCGGCGCCTCGCCGTCACCGCGGCGGGACCCCTCGCGGCCCTCGGGCTCGACATCGCCGTCGCCCTTGTCATCCGCTTCGGGCCCGATGCGTTCTGGGCGCGCGCGGCCGTCGATCAGCTGCGCCTCTCGGCCCTCGTCGTCGTGATCGCCCTCGGCGTCGCGCAGGCGCTGTGCCTCACTCCGCTCACGGCCGACGGGCGACGTCTGCGTACGAGCTGGCGCGAGTCGAGAGAGGAGGCGCGGACGCATGCTTGAAGTGACGAGCCTCGTGGCCGGGTACCGCGGATTCGAACTCGGGCCCATCGACATCACGCTCGCTGGCGGCGAGGTGCTCACGCTCATCGGTACGAACGGCTCCGGGAAGACGACGTTCATCAGGTCGCTCCTCGGGTTGCACGCCTTGCGCGCGGGCGAGGTGCGTCTCGACGGAGCGCCGCTCACCGCGCGGCGGCCGAGCGAGCTCGCACGAGTCGGCTACATGACCGATTCACCGAAAGACCTGCTCGGCGCCTTCACGGCCCGGGAGTACTGGCGGTACTGCCTCATCGCCTACGAGCGCGCTCGCGGCGTGCGCGCCCCCGAGGTGCTCGATCGCGCCGAGCGGCTCGCGCGCCTGCTCGACTTCCCGAGCGAGCAGCCGCGGCAGCTCGGCGAGCTGAGCCTCGGCACGACGCGCAAGGCGCAGCTCATCGCCGCGACGATGACCGAGCCCGAGCTGCTCGTGCTCGACGAGCCCTTCATCGGCCTCGACTTCATCGCGGCGCGCGCGGTCGAGACGCTCCTGCTCGAGCTGCGCTCCACGGGCACGAGCATCGTCATCGCCAACCATGATCTCGGCCTCGCCGCACGCATCGCCGACCGCGTGCTCCTGCTGCACCGGGGCATCCCGCTCCTGAGCGCGAGCGTCGAGGCGCTCGGCGGACACGAGCAACTCGAGGCGGCGATCCAGAGCCGCCTCGACGCGGCGCGCGGAGTCGGCGCATGACGGCCCTCGTCGTCATGCGCCTGAGGATCTCGCTGCGGCGGCTCGTGCGCGGTCGCCCCGGGACGCGTCGATGGATGCTGCGCGTCGCCGCGATCGGCCTGCTCGTCGTGCTCGTCGAGGCGCTCACCGTCTGGGTCGCGACGCGCCCGCCCGAGGGCGGCCCGATCGCGATGCAGCTTGCCGGCCCCGTGGCGGTCGTGCTCGCGGCTGCGGGTGGCGGCGCGATCGCCCTCGTCGTCGAGGCGTCGCGCGACCAGCTCGGCGAATCGACGGGTTCGCACACGTTGCCGCTCACGCGCGTGCAGCGCGCGGTCGTCGACGGAGCGCCCGGCGTGCTGCTCACGCTCGCGCTCGCCGCCCTCACGACGGCGCCCGTCGCGGGGCTCCTCGTGGCATCCGGACGGCATCCGGCGGCTGCGCTCGCGCTCGCGCTGAGCGCCGTCTGCCTCGGGCTCGCCGTCGCGGCGGTCGTCATCGCCGCCGCGACGGTGCTCATGCCCGGTGCGCGGTGGTCGCCTGTGCGACTGCCCCTCGCGATGCTCGTCGCGGGCGGCTTGCTCGTCGTCGGCGTCGTGCAAGCGATCACCGTCGTCACGTCGCGCACCGTGGATGCCGGGGCCGCCCTGCTCGTCCTGCCGCTGCTCGTGCGGTCGGCGCTCGGCGCGACGGCTCTCCCGGCGGCGCTCACCGCCGGCATCGTGATCGCCGCCCTCGTCGCGATCATCGTGGTGGTGCCTCTCGCCACGAGTCGCGGTCAGGGCACGCGAACGGCCGTCGTGCGCTTCGCATGGCGGGGTCGGGGCGGTGCGGGACAGCTCGCGGCCGATCTCGCCCACGTCGTGCGCAGCCCGCTGCTGCTCGCGAACGGCGCCGCCGTGCTACTGCTTCTCGTCGGCGCCGTCGTCGCGGTGCTCACCGTCGACCGGCGCATCGCCGACGCGCTCACGCCGCTTCTCGTGGTCGTCGGATGCGCGCTCGCCGGCTCGATCGTGCGCCTGCAGCGCGGCCTGCTGCCGCGCATCCGCACGCCGCAGCAGCTCGTGGGCTACTCCGTCGAGTCGTTCGTCGCCTCGCAGCTCGCGGCCGGCCTCGTACTACTCGCGCTCGGCCTGGCTCCCCTCGCGCTCCTCGCGATCCGCGTTCCCCTCGACCCCGCGGCGACCGTGCTCGATCTCGCGACCGGCGCGCTCGTGGCGTACGCCCTCGCCGTCCTGTCGTCGTGGGCGATCCCGGTCGAGTCGAGCACGGGTGCCGCGCAGGCGCTCGCCGCCTTCGTGACGAGCGTCGTGACGGTGTCGCTCGTCGCGGCCCTCGTGCAGCTGCCTGGCGAGCTGGCGGGCGCCGTGCTGCTCATCGTCACGGGAGCGACGGGCTTGACGGCGCTCGCGGCTTGGCGCCTCGAGGCCGCGCGGTGGCGGCCACAGCATCCATCCACATACGCGCACGCCGTGCGCGACGAGAGAGGAGACACACCATGACGACGACGGTGCGAGCGTTCTCGTGGCCCACGGCGGTCACGGTGCTCGCGTGGCTCGCGGCGGTCGCGACGGGCCTCACGATGCTCGTACTCGCGGGCGTCGCGGCACGCGACGCGAGCGGCTCGGGCACCTTCCCGCAGACGCTCTTCGGCATCCCGGTGCTCGAGGGCTTCCGCAACGGCGAGCGCATCGGCGTGCATCTCGCCTGGGGTGCGTGGCTACTCGTGCTCGTGCCGCTGCTCGTGACGGCGGTCGCAACGGCGGCCGGCGTGCGGCGTTACATCCGGGGACGGGCCGATGCCTGAGCTCGTGATCTGGTCGACGCTCGCTGCAGCGCTCGGTGTGACGGAGCTCGTCTTCGCGGGTCGGGGTCGCCGCGACGGCCCGGACGCCCGCGCGAGCGACCTGCTCGCGGTGAGCGCGACGGTCGTGGCGCTCGCGGTGCCCGTCATCCTCGCGCTTGCGGGTGTCGCGCGCTCCGACGCAGTGTCGGCGATCGTCGGATGCTGCGTCGCGACGGGAGGAATCGTCTTGCGGGTTGCCGCCATGGTCGGGCTGCGCGGACGCTACCACCTCACACCGCAATCCGAGCCCGAGTCGCCCTATCTCGTGAGCGGCGGCGTCTACGCCGTCGTGCGGCACCCGGGCTACCTCGCGCTCGTCGGTGTGCTCGCCGGTCTCGCACTCGTCGCGGCGGGGCCCGTGGGGTTGTGTGCGCTTCCCCCTGTCGCCGCCGCCGCCCTTTTGCGCATCGCGGGCGAGGAGCGCATCCTCGCGGACGAGTTCGGTGAGGAGTACGCGCGCTACCGCACGCGCGTCACCTGGAGGCTCGTGCCGTGGCTCTACTAGATCCCGTGGGCGAGCCGGGTGTCGGGAATGAGCACCAACCGGAGCACGAGCCCGAGCTCGAGCTGGAGCTCGCGGTGTTGAGGGCGCGGGCACGCGCTCGCCGCATCGTGGGATTGCGGCTCGCGGTCGCGCTCGCCCCGCTCGTCGTGCTCGTCGCCCTAGTCACAGTCGCGCTCGCGAGCGCCCTCGGATGAGCACGCCATGGGTATGGTGGGCGACATGAGCCTGTCTCCCGGGCAACGCATCGTGACCGTCACGGGGCGCGACCTCGAGGCTGCCGCCGCAGAGCTCACGGCCACGCTCGAGGCGGTGCCCAACGCGCGCATCGTTTCGCTCGTCTCCGACGTCAATCGCTGGAGCTCCTTCAGCGGCCGAGCGACGCTTGTCGCGGTCGTCGACCACGACTGAGGCGCAGCGACCATCACATCGAGGTGAGCGCCGCCGCGAGGCACGCCACGGCGACGAGCGGCGCGGCACCCTGCACGAGCGCAGCGCGCAGCATCCGGCGGTTCGAGGTGATGAGCACGAGGGCCGCGAGCACCATGCTGACGCACACGAAGACCGTGAGAACGGCCCCTGCCAGCTCGAGGCCCGACCAGAGCAGCACGAGGCCCACGACGACGCCGAGAGCCAGGAAGAGGTTGTAGTAACCCTGGTTGTACGCCATGGCGCGCAAGGTCTCGGCCTCGGCGACCGATCGGATGCGGAAGGCGCGACGCGTCGATTCCCGCATCCACAGGACGCTCTCGAGCACCCAGATGTAGACGTGCACGGCGGCGGCGAGGCCCGCGAAGACCGAGCCCGCGACGAGAACGGCGGTGTTCACGCGCTCAGTCTCCCACGCGCACAGCGATGCGGCCCCGGGTGTCGCCCGCGAGGATGCGGCTCGCGTACGCCGTCACCGCATCGAGCGGGATCTCGGTCGTGAGGCTGTCGAGGAGGGCCGTGTCGAGGTCGCGTTCGAGTCGCTCCCAGACCCGATCGCGCGTCACGAGCGGCGCCTCGACGGAGTTGATGCCGAGAAGCGAGACGCCGCGCAGGATGAACGGCATGACGGTCGTGGCGAGCTCCGGGCTCTCGACGAGCCCGCAGCTCGCGACCGCTCCGCCATATCGCGTCTGCGCGAGCAGGGTTGCAAGCGTCGTGCCGCCCACGACGTCGACGGCTCCTGCCCAGCGGCTGGATTGCAGCGGCTTGCCCGTCTGCTGGAGCTCGGCGCGGTCGAGCAGCTCGGACGCGCCGAGCCGCTCGAGGTACCCCCGGTCGTCGGGGTGCCCCGTCGCCGCGACGACGCGCCGCCCGGATGCCGCGAGCAGCATCACGGCGATCGAGCCGACTCCACCCGTCGCCCCCGTGACGACGACGTCACCGTCCGGCAGCTCCGCGTGCTCGAGCGCGAGCACGGCCTGGGCCGCCGTGAAGCCCGCCGTGCCGATCGCCGCGACGCGCCGCATCCCGAGCCGAGGCGGGACGCGCACGAGAGCCTCCGACTCGACGCGTGCCCGGAGGGCGTAACCCCCGTTGCGGGTCTCTCCCAGCCCGGCGCCCGTGAGCACGACCTCGTCGCCGGGCGCCCAGCGCCCGTCGCTCGACTCGACGACGGTGCCGACGACGTCGATGCCGGGAACGAGTGGCGAGACGCGCGCGACACCGCGATCGCCGCGGAGAGCGAGGCCGTCTTTGTAGTTGAGGCTCGAGTAGGCGACATCGAGCAGCACCTCGCCGTCGCCGAGCTCGCTCTCGTCGAGGTCGACGAAGGCGACGCTCGCCCCTTCGTCGCCCCGCGTCATCTGCAGTGCGCGCACCATGCCACGAGCCTAGGCCGCGGTTCGGCGGAGGGCCGCCCCTTACCCGAGTCGTACGTCGAGCTTCTGCACAAGCGGCCGCGTCGTCGGCGTCATGAGGATGCCGCAGCGCAGCACCCCGCGCGGCCCGCGGATCTCCCAGCGCGCCTCGGCCGGGCTCACGTGCTCGAACTCGCCCACGGCCTCGACGCCGCCGATGGCCGCGACGAGCTCGGCGATCGCCGCGGCGCGACGCTCGAGCGGCACGTCGAGTGCGACGCACGCGTCGAGGAGCTCCGCGTCGGGCAGCGCGCCGGAGGCGATCGCGGCGCGCGTGCGCTCTGCGGCATCCACCGTCTCGCGCCACGGCGCGACGGCGGGCGGCGCGGGTGAGGCGGGGGCCGCATCCGGCGACCCGAACGCGCTCGCGAAGGCCGCCTGCACGGGCCCCGTGAGGCCCGTGTACGTCGCGTTCTCGAACACCACGGCGCCGAGTCCGGAGGCCTGCTCCCACTCCATGCGCGTCGTGAAGCCGGGGTAGCCGCCGCTGTGACCGACGAAGCGATGTCCGGCAGCATCCGAGCCCACGACGAGACCGAGACCGTACGCCTGCCACGCACCCTCTCCCGAGGGGTCGCCCGCGACGGGGGTGTGCGGATGCCGCATCCGCTCCGCGAGCCGCTTCGGCAGCACTCCCTCCGCGTCGATCGCGCCGGAGAGCACCCCGCACCAGCGGGCGAGATCGGCGAGCGTGCTGAACAGGCCGCCGATGGGTGAGAACGCGCCGGGTGCGCTGTACGGCAGCGGTTCCCAACCCCCGGGGCCGGGGCGGAATCCCATGACGGCGTTGCCGACCGTCTCGTCGAACCCCGTGCCCGTGAGGCCGAGCGGCTCGAGCAGGAGCGACTCCACGACGCGGCGATACGGCATCCCGGCGCGCAGGCCGACGATGCGGCCCACGATCGCGTAGCCGAGGTTCGAGTACTCGTAGCGTGCGCGTGCGGGCCAGACGGCGCGCACACCTTCGGCGAGCAGCTCCGCGAACGCAGCATCCGTGATCGGCTCCTGACGGTCGGCCCACGGGTCGTCGGTCGGGAAGCCTCCCCGCATAGCGAGGGCGTCGCGCACGGTCGGCGCAGGGCCGTCCGGGCCCACGATCCGCAGCGGCACGTCGAGCGCATCGGCGAGCGGCTCGTCGAGATCGAGCGCACCGGCATCCGCGAGCAGGAGCGCTGCCGCCGCCGTGAAGCTCTTCGTGCACGACGCGATGCGGAACGCGGTCGCGTCCGGTCGCTCTGCCGCCTCGCCGCATCCGTGCACGTGCAACAGCGCACCGCCCGAGAACACACCCCACGCGTGGGCGGGCGCGACCCCGCCGAGCCGTCCATCCAGCAGTGCCGTGAGCTCGGAGGTCAACCGATCCGCGTGGTCCATGCGCCCCACCGTCTCATGCTCCGGAGCTCCGCTGTGTGCGCCTAACCGAACAGGATCGCGGCCTCGTCGTAGCGCGACTGCGGCACGGTCTTGAGGCGGCCGAGGGCGTCCTCGAAGGGCACGGTCACGATCTGGGTGCCGCGCAGAGCGACCATCTTGCCCCACTGCCCCTCGAGCACCGTGTCGACGACCGCCATGCCGTAGCGCGTCGCGAGCACACGGTCGTAAGCCGTCGGCGTGCCGCCGCGCTGGATGTGGCCGAGCGTCGTCGCGCGCGTCTCGATGCCCGTGCGGGCCTCGATCTCGGGGGCGAGCTGGTCGCCGATGCCGCCGAGCCGAGGACGTCCGAAGGCGTCGAGCCCGCGCTCGGAGTGGGCGTCGTCCATCGTGTCGAGCTGGAAGCCCTCTGCGACGACGATGAGCGGGGCCCGACCGCGCGCGCGGGCCGAGTTGACCCATCCGCAGATCTCGTCCATGCTCGTCTTGCGTTCGGGGATGAGGATCGCGTGCGCGCCCGCCGCCATGCCCGAGTGCAGCGCGATCCAGCCGACGTGTCGGCCCATGACCTCCGCGACCATGCAGCGCCCGTGCGAGTCGCCCGTCGTACGCAGGCGGTCCATCGCCTCGGTCGCGATCTGCACGGCCGTGTCGAAGCCGAAGGTGTAGTCGGTGGCCGAGAGGTCGTTGTCGACGGTCTTCGGCACGCCGACGATCTGCACGCCCTCGTCGGTGAGGCGCTTCGCTGCCGCGAGCGTGCCCTCACCGCCGATCGCGATGACGGCATCCATGCCCGCGTCGGCCATGACCTCCTTGACGCGCTCGACGCCGCCGTACTCGAAGGGATTGGTGCGCGAGGTGCCGAGGATCGTGCCGCCCTGCTTCGAGATGCCCATGACCTGGGGCCGCCCGAGCGGCTGGATGTCTGCCTCGACGAGGCCGCGCCATCCGTCGCGGATGCCGACGAACTCGACGTCGTCGTGCTGGGTCACTCCCTTGAGCACTGCGCCACGGATGACCGCGTTGAGCCCGGGACAGTCGCCACCGCTGGTGAGGATTCCGATCTTCACCCGCCCATCATGCCTTGTTTTCGAGTCGCGCCTCTCGCACCGAGTACGCGCGGATCGGTAGAGTGCCCGATGACCGGGCAACACCGGCGATCCACCACATTCACGAGGAGCCTCATGACCGACCCCAACGTCCCCGCCGCCGAGCCCGCGCCCGCCGCCCCTGCTGCGCCGGCCGCGCCCGCTGCGTCCACCGACTACCCGGGCAAGACGCTCGGCATCGTCGGCATCGTTCTCGCCTTCGTTTTCTCGCTCGCGGGCATCATCGTGAGCGCGATCGCGCTGAGCCAGTCGAAGAAGGTGGGCGCCAAGAACACGCCGGCGAAGGTCGGCCTCATCCTCAGCATCATCTTCTTCGTGCTGACGGTCATCATCTGGATCATCGTGGGCGTCGTCACGGCGGCAGCCGTCAACTCGCTCGCCGAGATCTGCAACCAGCTCGGTGAGGGCGTCTGGGACGTCAACGGCGTCACCTACACCTGCGGCTGAGTCATCGCATCTCGAGGGCCGGGGCGGAGCATCCGCCCCGGCCCTTGTGCGTCTCTGATGCGCCGACGCCGTTCGTCGGCCGCCCGAGCTAGCCTGACCGGGATGACCACGCTCACGACCCGCTACGCGCCCGCGCACCGCGTGGAGCTTCGGCTCGTGCTCGGCTCGCTTGCGCAAGGTCGCACCGACCCCACCGTCCGTCGGGATGCCGACGGCTGGTGGCTCACCCTGCGGCTCGCCTTCGGCGCGGGGACGCTCCTCCTGCGCGAGCGCGCGGATGCCGTCGAGGCCCGCGCATGGGGCCCCGCCTGCGAAGAGGCGATCGCGAGCGTGCCGGCCCTGCTCGGCGGCCACGATGACGCCTCCGGGTTCGAGCCGGAGCGGCATCCCGTCGTCGCGAGGCTGCATCGTGAGACTCCTGGTCTGCGGCTCGCGCGCACGGGACGCATCCTGCCCGCGCTCGTGCCGAGCGTGCTCGCGCAGAAGGTCACGGGCATCGAGGCCAAGAGCGCGTGGCGTGAGCTCGTCACGCGCCATGGAGAGCCTGCGCCGGGCCCCGCTCCGCTCGGCATGCGCGTCGTGCCGACCGCGGCGGTGTGGCGCCGCATCCCGTCGTGGGAGTGGCACCGCGCGGGCGTCGGACCGCAACGCTCCGACACCCTCATGCGCGTGTTCGCGGTCGCCGATGCCCTCGAGCGAGCCGCCGCGCTGCCCGCCCCGGAGGCCGCTCGCCGCTTGCGCACGATCGCGGGCATCGGGCCCTGGACCGTCGCCGAGACGCTGCAGCGCAGCCATGGCGATCCGGATGCCGTGAGCGTCGGCGACCTGCACCTCTGCAAGCGCGTCGGCACGGCGCTCATCGGACGTCGTGTCGACGACGACGGCATGCTCGAACTGCTCGAGCCGTGGCGCGGGCATCGTCAGCGCGTCGTGCGGCTCATCGAGGCCGCGGGTATCGGCTACGAGCGCCACGGGCCGCGTCTCGCGATCCCCGTGCACCGCTCGCGCTGAAGGTCGCAGGCGCCTCCCGCCGTCGTGGGTGAGTGGCCCGCCGCAGCGCGACGCCACGAAACCCGCATCGCGCTTGTCGGCATCCGACAGCCTTCTCGCACATCCGGTGATGCATCGCCTAACGTGCCCGCGTGGGCTTCATCCGTCGTCTCTCCCGTCTCGTCTGGCTCTCGACCCGCGCGCCGAAGCTGCCGCCGCTCGACATCTACGACGTGTGCCGCTCGCCGCGCCGTGTCATGCCGGGCGACCTCGACGAGCTGCGGCACATGAACAACGGCGCCTACCTTGCGAACCTCGACCATGCGCGTCAGGAACTCGTCGTGCGCACGGGCCTGTGGAAGCGCATGCGGGATGCGGGCATGTACCCGGTCGTCGGCGCGCAGACGATCGCCTATCGCAAATCGCTCACTCTCGGCCAGCGCTATGTCATCGAGTCGCGCTTCCTCGGGCTCGACGACCGCGCGGCGTACCTCGAGCAGCGCTTCGTCGTCGACGGCGAGGTCTACGCGCGCGCGTACGTGCAGGGCCGCTTCCTCTACGATCGCGGCGGCACCGTACCCATGGACGAGCTCGCGCGCGTGAGCGGCATGGATCCCGAGACGCATCCCGTGCCCGGATGGCTCCACGCGTGGGCGACGCAAGTGCGGCTGCCCGGCACGCGGCAGCCCGCGCCGAGCGCGTGGGAGTGACGCCCGGATTGACGCGGGGTGACGTCCGTCGGCCGTGCCCCTTACTCGTTCTCGAGCACGGCCATCGCGGCGTGGAAACCTCCGAGGCCCGAGACGGCACCGCCGCGGCGCGCGCCCGATCCGCACAGCAGGATGCGGTCGTGCTCGGTCGCGACGCCCCATCGCTCCGCCGCCGTGTCGAGGGGCTCGTCGTCCTCGGCCCACGGCCAGGCGAGCGGCCCGTGGAAGATGTTGCCGCCCGGCATCCGCAGGCTCCGCTCGAGGTCGCGCGTCGTGGCCGTCTCGATGCACGCGCGGCCCTCGGCATCCGTGAGCAGCAGCTCCTCGATCGGCTCGGCGAGCACGGAGTCGAGCGAGCGCAGCACGGCGCGCTGCAGTTCGGCGCGCGCAGCATCCGGATCGCGACCCTCGAGCAAGCGATCGGGCGTCTGCAGCGCGAACACCGTGAGGGTCTGCGCGCCCGACTCGCGCAGCTCGGGCGAGAGGATGCCGGGGTCGGTGAGCGAGTGGCAGTAGCTCTCGAGGGGCAGCGGCGCGGGCACGCGGCCGGCGCTCGCGGCGGCGTGGGCCGTGTCGAGCGCGGCGAAGCCTTCGTGCACGTGGAAGGTTCCCGCGAACGCCGCGGCGGGGTCGACGGATGCGTCGCGCAATCGCGGGAGGCGCGTGAGCAGGAGGTTGACCTTGACCTGCGCGCCCTCCGGGCGCTCGGCCGACTCACCCAGGAGGCGCGCGAGCTCGAACGGCGCGACGCCCGCGAGCACGGTGCGGCCCGCGAGGCGGCGCTCCTCATCGCCGTGCCGGAACGTCACCTCGCCGTCGGGCGTGATCGCGGTCACCTCGGCATCCGTGAGCAGCTCCGCGCCCGCGTCGCGGGCCGCGCGTGCGAGCGCCCCCGAGACGGCGCCCATGCCGCCGACCGGCACGTCCCAGTGGCCGGTTCCCCCGCCGATGACGTGGTACAGGAAGCAGCGGTTCGCGGCGAGGCTCGTGTCGACGGCGGGAGCGAAGGTGCCGATGAGGGCGTCGGTGAGCACGACGCCGCGCACGAGGTCGGACGAGAAGCGCCCCTCGATCGTCTGCCCGATGGGCGCCTCCACGAGCTCCGCCCACACGCGGTCGTCGCCGATCGCGCGGCGGGCCTCCGCTCGCGTGAGGAGCGGCGCCGTGAGCGTCGGCCAGATCGCGCTCGCGAGACGGGCGGTGTCGTCTCCGAACGCGCTCCACACGTCGACGTCGGATGCCGCGCCCACATCCGCGAACGACGCTGAGGTCGCGGCGGCATCCGCCGTGTCGACGAGCAGCCCGCGCTCGCTCCCGGGGAGCGGCGTGTACGAGGAGTAGCGGCGGCGCGCGAGCTGCAGCTCGAGCCGGAGCTCGCGGCGGATGCGCTCGGGCAGGAGGCTCACGAGGTAGGAGTAGCGCGACAGCCGCGCCTCGACGCCGGGGAACACCTCCGCCGAGATCGCGGCGCCGCCGAGGTGCCGGCTCCGTTCGAGCAACGTGACGCTGCGGCCGGCCCCCGCGAGGTAAGCGGCGGCGACGAGCGCGTTGTGGCCGCCGCCGACGATGACGATGTCACGGGTGTCGGTCATGAGGCGAGTATGCACGCCACAGGCCTCGGCGTACGGTTCACAGCACGACGCGCGCGCCGTTGACCTCGGCGGCGGGTGCGTCGAGCCACGCAGCCACGCGCTCGGCGAGCACGGCGGCAGGCGTGCCCTGCTCGCCGAGCGAGCCGACCACGAAGACCGTCGCGGCGCCCTCGGCGGGGGCGAGGCGCTCGCCGAGCTCGGACGCGAGTCGCTCGGCCTGCGCCTTCGCGCGGCCATAGGAGCTCGACGCGTCGGGTCGCGCAGCGGTCGAGCTCACGATCGCGAGCCGCCCCTCGGATGCCGCGAGCTCGGCTTCGAACGCCGCGATGACGTTCGCGAGCGTATCGACGAGCCGCGGCCGCAACCACGCGTCGGCCTCCGCGGAGTCGCCCGCGCGCCATCCGCCCACGAGGTGCACGATCGCGTCGACGCGACGGTGCTGCTCGGCGACCGATGCGGCGAGGGCGCGCACGGCATCGGCGTCGGTGAGGTCGGCGACGCGCCGATCGGAAGCCGCGACGGCGGCGAGCCGCTCGGCATCCGTGCCGACCGCGATGACGGTGTCGCCGCGCTCGCGCAGCCGTGCGCACACGGCCCGCCCTGCGACGCCCGAGGCCCCCGTCACGACGACATTCATGCGAGCGCTACCCGACCTGGCCGGCGCTGTCGCCCTGCGAGCCGCGCTCGCCGGACGCGGTCGCGCTCGCGGAGGGGGAGAGGCCCGTGATGCCCGCTGTCGACTCGATCGTCGGCGCGAGCTTCTTGCCGAGCGCCTCGTAGAACATCGAGAGCGGGAACTCGTCGTCGAGCACGGCGTCTGTGTAGCCCTTGGGTGCGCCCGCGAGGATCTCCTCGGGCAGCCCGCGAGCCCACGCGGATGCCGGGTTCGGCTCGAGCGTGCCGCGCACGAGTTCGTAGGCGGCGAGCCAGTGCGCCGTCTTGGGGCGGTCGATCGAGCGCCAGTACAGCTCGTCGATCGCGTCGGAGAGGGCGATGACGGCATCCGGCACGGCGTCCCAGTCGAAGGCGAGCTGCGTGTCGGTCCAGTGCAGAACGTGGTGCTGGTGCAGCCACGCGAAGAGCAACTGCCCGCCGAGCCCGTCGTAGTTGCGCACGCGCGAGCCCGTGAGCGGGAAGCGGAAGATGCGGTCGAAGAGGATCGCGTGCTGCACGTGCACGGCGCGATCTCGCGTGTGCTCGTCGGCGTCCTCGTCGCGCGCGAGCGCCACGCACTCGCGGAACGCCGTGAGGTCGCAACGCAGCTCCTCGAGCGAGTAGAGGAAGTACGGCATCCGCTGCTTGATCATGAAGGGGTCGAAGGGCAGGTCGCCGCGCATGTGCGAGCGGTCGTGGATAAGGTCCCACATGACGAAGACCTCTTCAGCGAGCGCCTGGTCGTCGAGGAGCGCGCGCTGACTCGGCAGCAGCTCGAGCTTCGTGATGTCGGCGGCCGCATCGACGACGCGACGGAAGCGCGCCGCCTCGCGGTCTTGGAAGATCGCGCCCCACGTGAACGGCGGGATCTCGCGCATCGCGACCGTCTCGGGGAAGAGCACGGCCGAGTTGGTGTCGTAGCCGGGCGTGAAGTCGACGAAGCGCAGCGAGACGAAGAGCTTGTTCGTGTAGCGCTCCTCGAGCCGCGCGATGAACTCGGGCCAGATGACCTCGACGATGAGCGCCTCGACGTGCCGATCGGGCGAGCCGTTCTGCGTGTACATCGGGAAGACGACGAGATGGCGCAGGCCGTCGACGCGGTGGCTCGCGGGGTCGAACGCCACGAGCGAGTCGAGGAAGTCGGGTACGCCGAAGCCGTCGGCCTCCCACTTCGAGAAGTCGCGCGGGAGCGCCTCGAGGTAGGCCGCGTCGTGCGGGAACGCGGGGGCGAGGGCGCGGATGCCGGCGACGATCGCGGCGACGTGCGCGCTCGCCTCCGGATGAGCATCCGGGTCGGCGATCGAGCCGTCCTTCTCCTGCAGCTGCTGCAGGGCGGTGGCCGCCTGCTTGAGCTGAAGCCAAGCGCCGCTGTGCTCGGCGATGGAGGCGTCCTCGACGACCTCGGGTTCTCCGATGATGGACGGGGTCTGGGCGATCGTGGTCATGGCGCCTCCTCTCCGCCTTCGAGCCTAGGAACGATGCCTGTGCAGAGGGTTGCCAACGACGCACGAATCATGCGTCGACGCACGATTCGCGCATCGAACCGCTGTCAGAGCCCGTGGCGGCCGAGCCAGTCGCGCAGGAGCTCCGTGAAGCGCTCGGGATGCTCGACGCTCGGCAGATGCGCGGCATCCGCGAACCGCGCCTGCTCGGCACCCGGGATGCCCTCGACGAGGAGCGCAGCCGCGACCTTGGCGTCGCTCACGTCGTGATCGCCGATCACGACGAGCGTCGGCACATCCACCTCGCCGAGGCGGTCGATGGCGGGGCGCTCGGGCGCGGCAGGGGTGCCCGCGAAATCCCAATGCGCCGCGCCGACGTTGAGCTCGATCGCCCGCTCGAGGAACGCGGGGTCGACCTCGTCGGAGTCGCGGTCGGGCCCGAGATCCCACAGCTGCACCTCGATGCGCACGAGCGCGTCGACGTCTTCCGCGCGCTCCGCCTCGTCCATCGCTCGCTCGAGGGCGCGCTCGTTCTCGGTGTAGGCGATGCCGTCGAAGCGCTGTCCGCTCGGGTTCGAGCCGATGAGCACGAGGCCCGTCACGCGATCCGGATGCGCGAGCGTCGCGTCGAGCGCGAACCGCCCGCCGCGCGAGGCGCCCACGAGAACCGCGCTCGCGGCATCCGCGGCGTCGAGCACGGCCACGAGGTCGTCGACCTCGGAGTATGCGACCGCCTCTCCCGGCGACGCGCCGTAGCCTCGCGTGTCGTAGCGGATGACGCGGTGGTCGTTGGCGAGTTCGGCAAATTGCGGATCCCACATCGCCCGCGTCGCGACGCCCGCGTGCACGAAGAGCACGGCCGGTGCGTCGGGCGGCCCCGCGACGTCGAAGGCGAGCGTCGCGCCCGGCACGGCCACGGTCGAGGGCACGCACCCAGGCTAGGCGACGCATGTCGGGGGCGATAGAGGCGGGGATGTCGCAGGTGCAGGCTCAACGCGGCAATTTCGCGCCGAGGGGCGTTCGATGCGGCAGATGAGCCTGTAACTGCGACGGCAACGGCGGCGACGACGGCGACCGCGACCGCAGCGGCGGGCGGCGACGGCGCTCAGGGCAGCGCGCGAACGAGCGCCGCGTCCGGGAACTCGACGAAGTATCCCGTGTCGTTCTGGGGCTCGGATGGCGGGAAGTCCGTCGAGACGATCTGAGCACCGGATGCGAGTGCGGCGTCGCGCTGCTCCGCACCGGTGGCGAGGTCGGCGTCCGCGCGCGTGCGCACGATGATGCCCTCGGCGAGGGCCGTCGCGAGGAGCGGATCGCGCGGGTCGTCGATGATCGCGAAGCGCGCATCCGCGGCGCCAGTCTTCGAGGAGGTGAAGATGCTGCGCCCCTCGAGGCCGGGGTGGCCGTCGAGGTAGAGCTCGCGCACCGTCTCGTTGTCGCCGAAGTAGAGCAGCACGCGATCGCGCAGCTCGCCGACCGTCGGCCACGCACCCCCCGCGAGGTCGTCGGGCGAGAAGAGGCGCTCGCCGAGCTGTGCCTCCACGAGCGCGTCGAGAGCGTCGGCGGCCGCGGCGTCGAAGTCGCGCAGGGTCGGGTCGAGGAAGGTGTAGTCGTCTTTGACCTCGACCATGATGCTGATCGGCAGGTGACCGGGGTGACGCGCCGACCACAGGGCGATCTCCTCGAGGCCGAGGGCGAGATCCGGGGCCGTCGCCCGGTTGCCGACGAGCGGCACGTGCACCGACCAGAAGTGCTCGCCGTCCCAGCGGGCGTCGAGCTCGAAGCTGCGGATGCCGGCGTCGAGCTGCTCGGTGAGCGTCGCGTGGTCGTACTGGAGGGCGGGCGCCTGGCTCGGCTCGACGAGGCGGATGACCTCGGTCTGCAGCCACGTGGGCGCGAGGTTGTAGCTGTTGTGCGTCGCGATCACCTGCAACTCGTCGTAGCGGAGGGCATCGAACTCGTGGGTGTCGTCCGCGGGCTGCGGTGCGTCTGCCGCGGTGCGCAGCTCTTCCATCCGGTCTGCCTGCGCACGCACGGCGTCGCCGCCGATGATGGCGAAGTGCGACACGAGTGCCGCGAACGCGAGCACGAGCGTGCCGACCGCGATCCCCGCGATGCGCAGAGCCTTCTTCACGCCGCCCCCCTTGCCGACCGACGCGGCGCCGGAACCCCGCCGCGCGCCCCTACGCTAGCGGTAGGCGTCTCCCCCGCTCGCGTCGAGAGGGCGCAATCGGTTCATTCGAGGTCGATGTTCGGTCTTTTGCGCCCTCACGATGCCGAGGGAAGCCGCGAGATCATGCCTAGAAGATCATCGGGCGGTCGTCGTCGGGCGCCTCGAGGTCGAGATCGACGACGACGGGCACGTGGTCGCTCGGGCCGTCGCCCTTGCGCTCCTCGCGGTGGATGGATGCGTCGACGACGCGATCGGCGAAGGCGCGCGAGCCCAGGATGAAGTCGATGCGCAGGCCCTCGTTGCGGGGGAAGCGCAACTGCTTGTAGTCCCAGTAGGTGTAGCCGTCGGGGCGGATGGGACGCACGACATCCGTGAGGCCCGCCGCCTCGAGCGCGGCGAAGGCCTCGCGCTCGGGGGGCGAGATGTGGGTCGAGAGCCCGGGCACGAGGCTCGGATCGCCGACATCGGAGTCGAGCGGCGCGATGTTGAAGTCGCCCATGAGCGCGAGCGAGAGGTCGGGGTCGGCGGCGAGCCATTCGCGCACGTCGGCCGCGAGAGTCGCGAGCCAGTCGAGCTTGTAGGCGTAGTGCGGGTCGGCGAGAGCGCGCCCGTTGGGCACGTAGAGGCTCCAGAGCCGCAGGCCCTCGATCGTCGCGCCGAGCGCCCGCGCCTCGATCGGCACATCGGTGCCTTCATGTCCCTTCAGGAAGCCGGGCTGGCCCGGGAAGCCGACTTCGACATCCGTGATGGGATGCCGCGCCGCGATCGCGACGCCGTTCCACTGATTGAGACCGTGCAGCACGACCTCGTACCCCGCGTCGTGGAAGGCCTCGAAGGGGAACTGCGCCTCCGTGCACTTGATCTCCTGGAAGGCGACGACGTCGACGTCTTCGCGCACCATCCAGTCGATGGCGCGGGCGTGACGCGTGCGGATCGAGTTGATGTTCCAGGTCGCGATGCGCATGCGCCCACGCTAGCGCCCACGGGTGTCGGTCAAACGCTATAGCGTTGCGCCTCGCGCGCCCGCGATCCCTGCCGCGCGACGGCAAGCGCTATAGCGTTTGGCATCCGGCCTCGCGCCCTAGGCTGTACGGCGTGACCGACGCCCGCACCCAGCTCATCGAGCACATCTCGAACGAGGCCGTCTTCCACGGCGACTTCACGCTCACGAGCGGCAAGAAGGCCAGCTACTACATCGACCTGCGCAAGGTGAGCCTCGACCACCGGGTCGCTCCGCTCATCGGGCAGGTCATGGTCGATCTCATCGCCCAGATCCCCGACGTGGATGCCGTGGGCGGCCTCACGATGGGTGCCGATCCGATCGCGGCAGCAGTGCTGCACCAGGGCGCGGCGCGCGGCCTCTCCTACGACGCCTTCGTCGTGCGCAAGGAGCCCAAGGACCACGGACGCGGCAAGCAGGTCGAGGGCCCCGACCTCGAGGGCAAGCGCGTCATCGTGCTCGAGGACACCTCCACGACTGGCGGCTCGCCCCTCACGGCCATCGAGGCGCTGCGCAAGGTGGGCGCCGAGATCGCGGCCGTCGCCGTCGTCGTCGACCGCGCGACGGGAGCGCAAGAGCGCATCGAGGCCGCGGGGTACCCCTATCTCGCGGCGATCCGCCTCGCCGACCTCGGGCTCGAACCGCAGTAGACCGGCCCATGAACGAGCGACCCCGCGACGACGAGGAGCAGTCGGCGAGCGACTGGCTCGCGGCTCAGTTCGCCGACGAGCAGACCTCGGCCGCGGATGCCGTGCCGCCTGCGCCGGCGCCGCCGGTCCCGCCTGCGGCTGGGACCGTGCCACCGGCCGCGACCGCGCCACCCGCGTCTGGGACCGCGCCACCCGCGCCTGGGACCGTGCCACCCGCGGCTCCTCCGGCGACGGGAGCCTGGCCCGCTTCCTCGGCTATCCCGACGCCGCCGCCGACCGCGTCCGCGGCACCGCCGCCGCCGGCATCCGCACCGCCCGTCGCGGAGCGTCCGAGCGGTGGCTTCTCCTGGGGGTTGCAGCCGGGCGGCTCGACGACGCCGCCCGTCGCGAGCTCCGCGGGCGGCGCGACGGTTCCGCCCGCAGCGCCCGCTGGGGCGTCGCCCGTGCCGCCCGCCGGGGCGTCGCCCGTGCCGCCCGCCGGGGCGTCGCCGGTGCCGCCCGTCGCGGCCGCGTCCCCGAGCGGGGCTGTCCCGCCCAGCGGTCCCGTCCCGCCGAGTGGCCCGGTCCCGCCCGGCGGCCCCGTCCCGCCCGGCACCCTCTTCCCTGCGAGCGGCGGCGGTGTCCCGCCGGCCACGACGTCGCCTCCCACCCAGGCATTCGCGCCGCTTGCGGAGACGCCCGCGCCGGCCCCGCCTGCGCCCGCCTCAGCCGAGCCCGCCGCACCGTCCTGGAATCCGCCCGGGAACTCGTTCTCGCCGCCGACCTCCGGAGTGCCTGCCTCGGCATCCGTCCCGCCTGCAGCTGCCGCACCGCCGCACGCACCGGCCCCGCCGCCCGCAGCCGCACCACCCGTGCCGCCCCCGCTCATTGAGCCTGCCGAGCCCCCGCCGACCGTCGCCTGGACGGTCTCCGCGCCCGCCGAGCCACCCGCCGCAGCCATGCCGTTCGAGACCGCGCGGCTGCCCGAGGTCGCGCCGGATGCCGACGACGCGCCGAGCTGGGACGTACCGACCCAGATGATGGAGGCCGTGGCGAACGGCGAGGCGGCGGCGCCTGCCCCGCCGAGCTCCGCGGCACGGGACCCGCTCGCGACCGACGTCGCGGCGACCGAGCTGCTCGGGGCCGCTGCGCTCGCGCACGACCCCGGCACGACATCCGCGCTCGAGTCGCTCTTCGCGGAGGAGAACTTCCGCGACTATGAGGCGGAGCCCATGCCGTCGCAGGCGCCGTTCGTGCGCGCGCGGGCGGAGGGCCCGGCCGCCGAGACCGCGCCATCGGAGCCCGCGGAGATCTCGCGCGTCCAGAAGGTGCTGCTGGGTATCGCGGGCGGGCTCGTGGCCGTGCTCGCGCTCGCGGCCCTCTTCCTGCTCGGGACACGGCTCCCGGCGATCCTCGGCCCCGCAGCGGCCCCCGTGGCGGACGGCTCGCCGAGTCCGAGTCCAAGCCCGAGCGAGACGACGCTTCCGGTGGGCCCTGTCGCGCCCGGCACGTGGGCATGGGACGAGCTGCTCGGCGGCGAGTGCCTCGACCCGTTCGAGGATCCGTGGGCGGAGGAGTTCACGGTCGTCGACTGTGCGCAACCTCACCCCGCGCAGATGGTCTACCGCGGCACGATCCCGCCCTCGGCCGAGGGCGTGACCGACGACCCGTTCCCGGGCACCGAGGCGTTGCAGGGGCAGATGGCGTTGCTGTGCTCGGCTCCGGGTGTCGTCGACCTCGCGGCCGCCGGCCAGTACACCGATGTGCAGCTCCAGGGCACCTACCCCGCGACCCAGGAGCAATGGGATGCGGGCGAGCGCGACTTCTACTGCTTCGTGAGCCGTTCCTCGGGCGAGCCGCTCACGGGCTCCGTCGCGGTGCCGCCTCCGGCTCCCGCCGCCTGAACGCGCGAGGCGCTACGGCAGCAGCTCGTGCACGCCCGCGAGGATCTCGGACGGGCGGAAGGGGTAGCGCGCGATCTCGGCGTGGTCGCTGATGCCCGTGAGCACGAGGATCGTGTGGAGGCCCGCCTCGATGCCGGCGACGACATCCGTGTCCATGCGGTCGCCGATCATCGCCGTCGTCTCGGAGTGGGCGTTGATCTTGTTCATCGCCGAGCGGAACATCATGGGGTTGGGCTTGCCCACGACGTACGGGTCCTTACCGGTGGCCTTCGTGATGAGGGCCGCGATCGCACCCGTCGCGGGCAGCACGCCGTCGGCCGAGGGGCCCGTGGCATCCGGGTTCGTCGCGATGAAGCGCGCGCCGTCGTTGATGAGGCGGATGGCCTTGGTGATGGCCTCGAACGAGTAGTTGCGGGTCTCGCCCACGACGACGAAGTCGGGCGCCGTCTCGGTCATGACGAACCCGGCCTCGTGGAGGGCCGTCGTGAGCCCGGCCTCGCCGATGACGAAGGCCGACCCGCCGGGGATCTGGCTCTTGCAGAACTCCGCGGTCGCAAGGGCCGAGGTCCAGATGCGCTCCTCGGGCACCTCGAGGCCGGATGCCCGCAGGCGCGCCGCGAGGTCCCGCGGCGTGAAGATCGAGTTGTTGGTGAGCACGAGGAACTGCGTTCCCGTCTCGACCCATTGGTGGATGAGCTCGGACGCTCCGGGGAGCGCCTCGTTCTCGTGGACGAGCACGCCGTCCATGTCGGTGAGCCAGCTCTCGATGTGGGGGCGTGCCTCGTGGCGCGTGGTCATGGCTCCAGGCTATTGGGCCAAACGCTGCAGCGTTTGCGTCCTGAGGGAAGACGCGCGCCACCTTTCGGCTCGGCGCCACCGACATCCCTGGCGCGCGTGGCCAACCGCTACAGCGTTTGCGACGAACGAGGGGCGGCGAGGAAGCGCGCGCGGGGCAGGCGGGCGCGCATGACGGCCACGGCATCCGGGTTCGCGTCGACGAGCAGGAAGCGCCGACCGAGAGCCGCGGCGACGGCGCCCGTCGTCCCGGAGCCGGCGAAGAGGTCGAGCACCGCGTCGCCCGGCGCGCTCGACGCTTGCACGATACGGCGCAGCACGCCCTCGGGCTTCTGCGTGGGGTAGCCCGTGCGCTCGGCTCCACTCGTCGCGACGATCGTGTGCCACCACACGTCGGTCGGCAGTTTGCCGCGCTCGGCCTTCTCGGGAGTCACGAGCCCAGGGGCCATGTACGGCTCACGATCGACGGATGCGTTGTCGAAGTAGTAGGCATCCGGATCCTTCACGTACACGAGGATCGTGTCGTGCTTCGCCGGCCAGCGCCGATTGGACTTGCCGCCGTAGTCGTAGGCCCACACGATCTCGTTGAGGAAGCACGCGCGGCCGAAGAGCGCGTCGAGCGCGACCTTGGCGTAGTGCGCCTCGCGGTAGTCGAGGTGCAGGTAGAGCGTGCCGCGCGCGTCGAGCAGACGCCACGCCTCGGCGAGGCGTGGCTCGAGGAAGGCCCAGTAGTCCTCGAAGCGGTCGTCGTAGCCGTAGAGGGTGCGCACGACCGTGCGGTAGCGCTCGCCTCCGTAGCCGGTGCGGTCGCCATCCGGATCGCGCACGGTCTGCACGGCGCGGTGCCGTTGCGTGCGGCCTGTGTTGAACGGCGGATCGAGGTAGACGAGGCGGAAGCTCGCATCCGGCAGCGCGCGTGCGACGTCGAGATTGTCGCCGAGAACGACGGAGTCCGGGCTCGTGGCGTTCCACGAACCGGGACCCCACGCCGCGTCCACGCCCATGCGCCGAGGTTAACGGACGAAGCGGGCGGAGAACGCCACAGGCGGCGGGAGCAAGTCCTCCCGCCGCCTGCGCGCTGTGCCGCCCGCGCCAGCGGGTTCTCCCGCCGACCGTGCATGAGTCCCCGTGCTCAGGCGGTGACGAGCGACTCGAGGCGGTCGTAGCCCTCGCGCATGCCGCGCTCCATGCCGGAGGCGACCATGCCGTCGCGCGCCTCGACCGTCGGGTAGACGGCGTGGCCGGAGAGGCGGGTGCGGCCGTCGCCCAGGTCTTCGAAGGTCATCGACTCGATGCTCACGGCATCCGGGTAGCCGAGGAACTCGAAGGTCTGGATGGCGAACTCGTTCTCGCGGACGGTGTGGAACACGCCGCGGAACGCGTACTCGTTGCCGTCGGGGTCGCGGTGCACGTAGCTCCAGTTGCCGCCGGAGCGGAAGTCCCACTCCGTCATGTCGGCCTCGTAGCCGTCGGGGCCCATCCACTGCGCGACGAGCGCAGGGTCGCGGTGCGCGTTGAAGACCGCCGCGACGGGCGCGTCGAACTCGCGCTCGAAGTCGACGAACGGCAGGCCCTCGGGGGCCGCGACCTTCAGGGCGTTGCTCATGATTCCTTCTCCTTCGTGACACGCGGGGTGTCGTCGGCGGATGCGAGGAGGGCGTCGAGGGCGCGGAACCGGCGCTCGGTCTCGAGCCGGTAGCGGTCGATCCAGGCGGTGAGCCGCTCGAGCTGCGCGGGCTCGAGGTGCACGGGGCGGCGCTGTGCGTCGCGCGTGCGCGATACGAGGCCCGCCTGCTCGAGCACCTGGATGTGCTTCGACACCGCCTGGAGGGTGATGTCGAAGGGCTCCGCGAGCTCGTTCACGGTCGCCGGCCCCCGGCTCAGGCGTGCGATCATCGCGCGCCTCACCGGATCGCCGAGGGCCACGAACGCGCGGTCGAGGCGCTTCTCGTCGTCCATCTCGTCATCCATTATTCAACTATATCATTGATCAACCGATCTGTTGAACAAGATAGGCTCAGTCCGCGAATCCGTCAACCCCTTCTCGGCGCCGTTCCGGCTGACGGCGCAGTAGCCTCGGGGCGTGGAGGATGCGGATCGCGCGCCCGTCGGGGTGGGACCGTGGCCGGGGGGCAAGGCAGCGTGGCCCGACGACCCGCGATACGACCCCGAGCTGCTCGAGAACGGCGACACGCGCAACGTCGTCGACCGCTATCGCTACTGGCGCCTCGAGGCGATCGTCGCCGAGCTCGACGCGCGGCGGCATCCGTTCCACGTCGCGATCGAGAACTGGCAGCACGACCTCAACATCGGCTCGATCGTGCGCAGCGCCAACGCGTTCCTCGCCGAGACCGTGCACATCGTCGGCAACCGCCGCTGGAACCGCCGCGGCGCCATGGTGACCGACCGCTACCAGCACATCGTGCAGCATCCGACGATCGACGACTTCGTCGCGTGGGCGCGCGATCGCGACCTTCCGATCGTCGCCGTCGACAACACCGAGGGCGCCGTCGCTGTCGACGCCTTCCCCATGCCCGAGCGCTGCGTGCTGCTCTTCGGGCAAGAGGGCCCCGGCCTCACGGATGCCGCGCTCGCGGCCGCGGACGCGCACGTCGAGATCCGGCAGTTCGGCTCGACGCGCTCGATCAACGCCGCGGCCGCCGCGGCGATCGTCATGCACGAGTGGGTGCGGCGGCACGCTCCCGCGTCGTAGCCGGCCGGGCCCGGTGACCCCGGGGGGCGGAGCCGATAGGCTGGGGTGTAATCCCCATCCGACAAAGGGAGAAGAGCTATGCCCGCGATCGTGCTCGTCGGCGCCCAATGGGGCGATGAAGGCAAGGGCAAGGCGACCGACCTGCTCGGCGACCGCGTCGACTACGTCGTCAAGTTCAACGGCGGCAACAACGCCGGCCACACCGTCGTCGTGGGCGACCAGAAGTACGCGCTGCACTTGCTGCCGTCGGGCATCCTGAGCCCGGGTGTCGTGCCCGTCATCGCGAACGGCGTCGTCGTCGACATCGAGGTGCTCTTCGACGAGCTCGAGGCGCTCAGCGCGCGCGGCGTCGACGTCTCGCGCCTCCTCGTCTCGGCGAACGCGCACGTCATCACGCAGTACCACCGCACGATCGACAAGGTCACCGAGCGCTTCCTCGGCAAGCGCCAGATCGGCACCACCGGCCGCGGCATCGGCCCGACGTATGCCGACAAGATCAACCGGGTCGGCATCCGGATCCAGGACCTCTTCGACGAGAACATCCTGCGGCAGAAGGTCGAGGGCGCCCTCGATCAGAAGAACCACCTGCTCGTGAAGATCTACAACCGCCGTGCGATCGGCGTCGACGAGGTCGTCGACGACCTGCTGTCGTACGTCGACCGCTTGCGTCCGATGGTCGCCGACACGAGCCTCGTGCTCAACGAGGCCCTCGACGCGGGCAAGACCGTGCTCTTCGAGGGCGGGCAGGCGACCATGCTCGACGTCGACCACGGCACGTATCCCTTCGTGACATCCTCGAACGCGACGAGCGGCGGCGCCGCGACGGGCTCGGGGGTCGCACCCAACCGCTTCGATCGCGTCATCGCGGTCGTCAAGGCCTACACGACGCGCGTCGGCGCGGGGCCGTTCCCGACCGAGCTCTTCGACGACTCGGGTGAGTTCCTGCGCTCCGCCGGCTTCGAGTTCGGCACGACGACGGGCCGCCCGCGTCGCACCGGCTGGTACGACGCCCCCATCGCGCGCTACGCGGCGCGCATCAACGGCGTCACCGACTTCGTGCTCACGAAGCTCGACGTGCTCACGGGCCTCGAGCGCATCCCCGTGTGCGTCGCGTACGACGTCGACGGGCAGCGCTTCGACGAGGTGCCCGTCAATCAGTCCGACTTTCACCACGCGACGCCCATCTACGAGGAGTTGCCGGGCTGGTCGGAGGACATCACGGGCGCGCGCACCTTCACCGAGCTGCCGAAGAACGCGCAGGACTACGTGCTCGCGCTCGAGGGCATGTCGGGCTCGCGCATCTCGGCGATCGGCGTCGGGCCGGCGCGCGATGCGATCGTCGTGAGGCACGACCTGCTGTGACCGCAGCGGTGCGTCGCCTCGTGCGCGTGAGCGGCGTCGTGCAGGGCGTCGGCTTCCGCTGGGCGACGCGGGCCGAGGCCGAGCGCCTCGGCGTCGCGGGCCGCGTGCGCAATCTGCCCGACGGCACGGTCGAGGCCGAGATCGAGGGCGCTCCGGATGCCGTGGATCGAATGCGGGAGTGGCTCGCTCACGGCCCGCCCGCGGCATCCGTCACGGCGTGCGAGGTGCACGGGGTGCCGCCGACGGGCGAGACGGGGTTCCGCATCGACGTCGGCTGAGGCGCGAGGTCGGCTGGGCGGCAGCGGTCTCGGTCCGTGGATGCCGCGTCAGCTCGCGGATGCCGTGATCGCCCCGAGGATCGCCGACGCCGTCCACACCCCGAGGATCGCCGCGACGAGCGGGACCCCGAGCGCGACGATCCAGTCGAGCGCCGTGGGGGACACGGGCTCACCGGTCGCCGAGAGCGGTCGCCGGGTCGCGGGAAGCACGACGACGGAGGTGCGCTCCCCCTCGCTCGTGAACGGCCGGTCGTCGGCGCGCGTCCAGCCGAGGAAGAGAGCGCGCGGTGCCGCCCGCAGCGTGAGCACGAGAGGCACGAGCCCCATGGCGACGAAGAGCACGGCGATCACGAGGTTGCTCCACCCGCCCTCGACCGTGAAAGCCGCGATCGTGAAGGCGATGCCGAGACCCACGAAGAGGATCGGCCACGCCCAGCCGACGAGGGGTGCCGCGAAGCCGCGCGCGAGCGCGAGCGCGAGGCCCGCGGCGACCAGGCCGCCGAAGATCGAGAGCGGCACGGTCGCGACGACCTCCGCCGGGCACTCCACCTCGATCTCATAGGGACCGCCCGAGGCGCAGAACCCGCCGAGCCCCATGACGGTCGCGGCGCCCCGGTAGAGCAGCGTGAAGCACAGCACGAAAAGCCACCACGAGAGCGCCGCTCCGAGGTAGCGCCACACGGGTCCGACGAGACGCATGGCGTCACGGTAGCGGATGCCAGGATGAGAGTGTGAGCGCCATTCCTCCGCCCCGCGCCCCCCTCGTCGGCCGTTTCGTGCGCCTCGATCCGCTCGCAGAGGACGACCTGCCCGAGCTCTGGCGCGCGATCGGCCGACCGGAGGTCTTCGCGGGCGGCTACGGTGGCGGCCTCGCGGGCCTGCCCGCCGACGAGGAGGCCTTCATCGCGTGGGCGCCGGGGTATTTCCCACACGAGCGCGGCAACACGTACGTCGTGCGCGTCGCATCCGGACCGCACGCGGGCGAGGTCGTCGGCACCTCGAGCATGGCGGACTTCGACGAGGCGCGTGAGTCGGCCCACATCGGGTGGACCGCCTACGACCCGCGCGTGTGGGGGACGCAAGTGAACGTCGAGGCGAAGCTGCTCATGCTCGGGGCGCTCTTCGACGGCGGCTTCGGTCGCGTGAAGCTGCAGGCGGATGTGCGCAACGAGCGCTCGCGTGCCGCCATCGCGAAGCTCGGCGCCTCGTTCGAGGGCATCGCGCGCCGCGACCAGCGTCGCGCCGACGGGTCGTGGCGCGACACCGCCATCTTCGCGGTCGTCGTGGAGGAGTGGCCCGCGGTGCGTGCGGGGCTCGAGCGCCGACTCGACGACTGGGGCGAGCGGCCCGTGCTCTTCCGCTCGGTGCCCGCCGTCTGAGCCGCCCGAGCCGCCCGCGCCTGAGTCGGCCGCGCGGCTCGGGCTGCCCGCGCGGTTCGGGACACCGGCCCCTGCCGACCGGGACGCGCGGCCTGCGACCGTGGGCGGATGGACTGGAGACCCGACGTGCTCGGCGGCTTCGAGCAGCTGCCGCTCCCGCTCCCCGACGACGACGAGGGCGTGGTCGTCGCGACCCTCGTGCGCCCCACGGCCGCGAAGACGGCCGCGTGGGGTCGCGAGCCGCACGGCCTCGCGCATGGCGTCGACGTGCTCTACGTGCACGGATGGTCGGACTACTTCTTCCAGGTCGAGCACGCCCTCTTCTGGACGCGCGCGGGTGCGCGCTTCCACGCTCTCGACCTGCGCAAGTACGGCCGCAGCCTCCTCCCGCATCAGACGCCGGGCTACACCGACGACCTCGCGGTGTACGACACCGAGCTCGCCGCGGCGCTCGCGGCGATGGGACGCGACGAGAACGCGCACCGCCCGCTCATCGTCATCGGCCACTCGACGGGCGGCCTCACGCTCGCACTGTGGGCGGCGCGGCATCCAGGCGCGGTCGACGCGCTCATCCTCAACAGCCCGTGGCTCGAGTTCCAGGCGGATGAGCTCGGCCGCCGGGCGATCGCGCCCCTCGTGGCCCTCGGGGCGCGGCTCGGCCCGCGCGCCGCGCTCCCGGGCATCGACCGCGGCTTCAACACGCTCGCGAGCTCGCGCCTCTTCGACGGCGAATGGGACTACGACCTCCGCTGGCGGCCCGAGCGCGGCTTCCCCGTGCACAGCGGCTGGCTCGACGCCGTGCTCGACGGGCACGCCCGGGTCGCCGAGGGACTCGACATCGGCATCCCCGTGCTCGTCATGCTCTCGGCGCGCAGCTGGCTGCAGCAATCGTGGTCGCCGCGCATCTACGACTCGGATGTCGCGCTCGACGTCGACGGCGTCGCCGAACGCGCGACGCGCCTCGGCTCGCACGTGTCGGTCGTGCGCCTCGACGGCGCCCTGCACGATGTGCTGCTCTCGCGGCGATCGGTGCGGGCGGCGGCGTACGACGCCATGGCCCGCTGGACGCGCGCCTACCTTCCCGAGTCGGCGTCGGTCGACCGCTTGCTGGGCGCCCTGCGCGGGTGAGCGTCGCGAGCGGGCCGGCGGATGCGAAGCCCGGTAATCTCGCCCTATGACCGCCGACGCCACCGAGCCGTCCGTCGACCCTCTCGCCGAGCTGCAGCGCTACCGGCAGAGCATCGACAACATCGATGCGGCGCTCATCCACTTGCTCGCCGAGCGGTTCAAGGCGACCCAGGCGGTGGGCCGGCTCAAGGCCGCGAGCGGGATGCCGGCATCCGACCCGAGCCGTGAGCGCGAGCAGATCGCGCGCTTGCGGGCCCTCGCCGAAGAGTCGCATCTCGACCCCGAGTTCGCGGAGAAGTGGTTCACCTTCGTCGTGGCGGAGGTCATCCACCACCACGAGCGCCTCGCGTCGGGCGGGGACGCGCCGGCGTGACCGCGGCATCCGTGTGGGATCCGCGCGCCCTGCCGTCGCTCGCCGGACGCACGGTCGTCGTCACGGGCGGCAACGCGGGCATCGGCTACTTCATCTCGGAGCAGCTCGCGAGCGCAGGCGCACGCATCGTGATCGCCGCGCGCTCGCGTGAGAAGGCCGAGCTTGCGATGGGCTCGATCCGCTCCCGTGTTCCGGATGCCGAGCTCGCCCACGTGCCGCTCGACCTCACCTCGCTCGCGTCGGTGCGCGGGGCGGCCGAGGCGATCGCGGCGTTCCGGCCGCTGCACGCGATCGTCGAGAATGCGGGGCGCGTCGTCGCGTCGCGTCGCCGGCTCGTCACGGACGACGGCTTCGAGGCGACGGTCGGCGGCAACTTCCTCGGGCACTTCGCTCTCGTGACGCTGCTCTTCCCGGCGCTCGCCGAGGGCGGCCGCGTGATCGGCATGGGGAGCGACTCGACGCGCATGGTCCGGCTCGAGGCCGACGACCTCTGGTCCGAGCGCCGCTACAGTCCCTTCCGCGCCTACGCGTTCTCCAAGCACGCGGTGCAGGGCTTCCATCTCGAGCTCGCGCGGCGACTCGATGCGGCGGGCGATTCGCGGATGTCGCTGCTCGCACATCCGGGCTGGGCCACGAGCGCCTACGCCGAGCGGCGGCCGGGCATCACCGATCGCGACCCGCTCGCCGGGCGAGTCTTCGAGGCGCTCACGGGCTGGGTCGGGCAGGGCAAGCACCGCGGCGCGTGGCCCGCCGTGCGTGCGGTGGCCGACCCGGATGCGCGGGGCGGCACGTACTTCGGCCCCCGTCTCGAGCTCGCGGGCCGACCCGTGCCGACGCGGCCCGTGGCGTCATCCGCCGCGCCCGAGTTCGGCGCGTGGCTGTGGGCCGACGCGGAGGCGAAGACGGGGATGCGGTTCCCCGTGTAGGGGTGGCCGCTGCCCCGCCGGCTACGCGAAGCGGGCGCGCAGCGGCTCGCGGAACGTCGTCGCGAGTTCGTCGACGGATGCCGTGAAGGCCCCCTGCACCTCGAGCGCCGGCTCGGAGTCGGTCACGCCGATGCGGAGCACGGGGTAGCCGCGGCCCTCGCACAGACGCGTGAACTTGACGTCCTCCTCGCGCGGAACCGCCACGAGCACGCGGCCCGTCGACTCGGAGAAGAGCGCCGTGGCGAGGTCGACGCCGTCGCGCTCGAGCAGCTCGTCGAGGAACACGCGCGCGCCGACGCCGAAGCGCAGCACGCCCTCGGCGAGGGCGATCGCGAGCCCGCCATCCGCGAGGTCGTGCGCGGCGGCGAGCAGGCCCTCGTGCGCCGCGGCGGCGAGCAGGCCCGCGAGCTCGCGCTCGCGCTCGAGGTCGACTACCGGCGGGCGGCCGCCGAGGTGGCCGTGCACGACGCCCGCCCATGCCGAGCCGTCGAGCTCGAGCGCGGTCGTGCCGAGCAGGTAGAGGTTGTCGCCCGCGTCCTGCCAGCCCGACGGCACGCGGCGCCCCACGTCGTCGATCGTGCCGAGCACGGCCACGACGGGCGTCGGGTGGATGGGCACGTCGCCCGTCTGGTTGTAGAAGCTCACGTTGCCGCCCGTGACCGGGATGCCGAGGGCGAGGCAGCCGTCCGCGAGCCCCTCGACCGCGCGCGCGAACTGCCACATGACCTCGGGGTTCTCCGGAGACCCGAAGTTGAGGCAGTCCGAGACGGCGGCGGGCGTCGCACCCGTGACGGCGACGTTGCGGTACGCCTCCGCGAGCGCGAGCTGCGCACCCGCGTACGGGTCGAGATAGGCGTAGCGACCGTTGGCATCCGTCGCGAGCGCGAAGCCGAGGCCCGAGGTCTCGTCGACGCGCACCATGCCGCCGTCGTCGGGGTAGCTGAGCGCCGTGTTGCCGAGCACGTACTTGTCGTACTGGCTCGTGATCCAGCTCTTGTCGGCGAGGTTCGCCGAGCCCAGCAGCTGCAGCACCTGGTGCTTGAGATCGGCGCCCTCGGTCGGTCGCACGAGAGCGGATGCCGTGTCGGCGTTGACGTGGTCGATCCAGCTCGGGTAGGCGATCGGCCGCTCGTACACGGGCCCGTCGACGGCGACCGTGCGCGGATCGACGTCGACGATCGTCTCGCCCTTCCAATCGATCACGAGCCGCCCCGTGTCGGTGACCTCGCCGAGCACGCTCGCTTCGACATCCCACTTGCGGATGACCGCGAGGAATGCGTCGAGCTTCTCGGGTGCGACGACCGCCATCATGCGCTCCTGGCTCTCCGACATGAGGATCTCCTCCGCCGTGAGCGAGGGGTCGCGCAGGAGCACTTCGTCGAGCACGATGTGCATGCCGCCGTCGCCGTTGCTCGCGAGCTCCGAGGTGGCGCACGAGATGCCCGCTGCGCCGAGATCCTGGATGCCCTCGACGAGCCCCTCGCGGTAGAGCTCGATGCAGCACTCGATGAGCACCTTCTCCATGAAGGGGTCGCCCACCTGCACGGCGGGGCGCTTGCGGCCCGAGCCCTCGTCGAACGACTCGGACGCGAGGATGGACGCGCCCCCGATGCCGTCGCCGCCCGTGCGCGCCCCGAACAGCACGACCTTGTTGCCGACGCCGCGCGCGTTCGCGAGGTGCAGGTCTTCGTGCCGCAGCACGCCGACCGCGAGCGCGTTGACGAGCGGGTTCGCCTGGTAGATCGGATCGAACCACGTCTCGCCGCCGATGTTGGGCAGGCCCAGGCAGTTGCCGTAGAAGCTGATGCCCGAGACGACACCCGGCACGACCCGCGCCGTGTCGGGGTGGTCGAGCGCGCCGAAGCGCAGGGCATCCATGACGGCGACGGGCCGCGCGCCCATCGAGATGATGTCGCGCACGATGCCGCCGACGCCCGTCGCGGCGCCCTGGAACGGCTCGACGTAGCTCGGATGGTTGTGGCTCTCGATCTTGAACGTCACGGCCCAGCCCTCGCCGATGTCGACGACGCCCGCGTTCTCGCCCATGCCGACCATGAGGTTCTTGGTCATCTCGGGCGTGACCTTCTGCCCGAACTGCCGCAAGTGCACCTTGGAGCTCTTGTAGGAGCAGTGCTCGCTCCACATGACCGAGTACATCGCGAGCTCGCCGCTCGTGGGGCGCCGCCCGAGGATCTCGCGGATGCGCTGGTACTCCTCCGTCTTGAGCCCGAGCGCCGCGTACGGCTGCTCCCTCTCCGGCGTCGCGGCGGCGTTCTCGACGGTGTCGACGACGTGCGTCGAGGGGGTGCTCACGGGGGATTGCTCCTTGCGGGGGAGGGGCGAGTGGCGACGCGCCCATCCTACCGGCGCGCGCATCCGCATCCGGTGGGCATCGAGAGGGCGCGAACCGTCGTTCCCCGCGCCGCGAGCAACGGCTAGAGCTCTCGCGGTGCGCGCGCAACGTTGGCGGTATCCTTTCGAGGGATGGCGTTCGCGCCACTGTCGCGCGGCATCCGGCATCCGCGAACCTGGGGATGGCCGCGCGGCGGCCGGAACGGAGGCGGCATGCGACGACACCAGGTCGTCGTGCTCGTGCTCGATGGCGCGCAGCCGCTCGACGTCGGCATCCCGGCGCAGACCTTCCAGGCGCGCGACGAGCTGCCCTACGACGTGATCATGTGCGGCGTCGAGCCGGGCGTCGTGCGCTCGGGCGAGGGGATGGCCTACCTCGTCGAGCACGGCGTCGAGGCTCTTACGCGGGCGGACACGGTGATCGTGCCGGGCTATCGCGACCCCGTGCGACCGGTCGACCCGCGGGCGCTCGAGGCGCTTCGCGCGGCGCACGCCCGCGGGGCGCGCATCGCCGCGATCTGCACGGGCGTCTTCGCGGTCGCGGCGGCGGGCCTGCTCGACGGACGGCGCGCGACGACGCATTGGCGCCACGCGCCCGACCTCGCGCGCCTGCACCCCGAGATCGACGTCGACGGCACCGTGCTGTTCGTCGACGACGGCGACGTGCTCACCTCGGCGGGCGTCGCATCCGGGATCGACCTGTGCTTGCACCTCATTCGCGCGGACTTCGGCGTGCGGATGTCGAACGTCGCCGCCCGGAGACTCGTCGCGGCCCCGTATCGCAGCGGCGGGCAGTCGCAGTACATCCCCCGCTCGGTGCCCGAGACGCTCGGCGATCGCTTCGCGGCGACGCGTGCGTGGGCTCTCGAGCGCCTCGGGGAGCCGCTCACGGTCGCCGACCTCGCGCGCCACGCGGCCGTCTCGACGCGCACCTTCTCGCGTCGCTTCGTGGAGGACACGGGCTACACCCCCCTGCAGTGGATCCTGCGCGCGCGCGTCGACCTCGCGCGCGAGCTGCTCGAGCGAACCGACCTCGGCGTCGAGCGCATCGCCGCGGATGTCGGGCTCGGCACGGGCGCCAACCTGCGGTTGCACTTCCAGCGGATCCTCGGCACGAGCCCGAGCGAGTACCGCCGCATCTTCGCGCGCGTGCCGGCGTAGCCTCGCGCTCGCGAACTGAGCTCTGCTGCCCTGCTCGCTCGTCCATCTGGTGCCGGCGGGCGGAGATAACGTCTGGCGGCGGGGGATGTTGCTCCCGCCGGATGCCTGCTGCGCCGCCCGCATCTGCGGGTTCCCCCGCCGATGCGGCGGCCGCCTCGCGGGCTCGGGGCACTTGGCGCGAAGCTCGCGCGAGCTGGCCGTCGAACCCCTGTCGCGGACGGCCCGGGCGCGCGAGCGTGGATGCGACACAGTCCGCATCACGGAAGGAACCCCCATGACCACGCGTGTCGCCATCAACGGCTTCGGGCGCATCGGACGCAACGTGCTCCGCGCGATCCTCGAGCGCGACACCGACCTCGAGGTCGTCGCCGTCAACGACCTGACCTCGCCCGCGACCCTCGCCCAGCTCTTGCGCTACGACTCGACTCTCGGCCGGCTCGGGCGCCCCGTCGAGGCCGGCGACGACCACCTCGTCGTCGACGGGCACCGGATCGCGGTGCTCGCCGAGCGCGATCCTGCGGCGCTGCCGTGGGCCGAGCTCGGCGTCGACGTCGCTCTCGAGTCGACGGGCCGCTTCACGGCGGCCACGGATGCGGCAGCCCACCTCGAGGCCGGTGCCGCGCGCGTTCTCGTGAGTGCGGCATCCGCGGGGGCCGACGTGACGATCGCGTACGGCGTGAACCACGAGCAGTACGACCCGGAACGGCATCGCATCGTCTCGAACGCCTCGTGCACGACCAATGCGCTCGCGCCCCTCGCTCAGGTGCTCAACGGCGTCGCGGGGATCGAGGCCGGCTTCATGACCACTGTGCACGCCTACACGCAAGAGCAGAACCTGCAGGACGGACCGCACCGCGACCTCCGTCGTGCGCGCGCGGCCGCCGTCAACATCGCACCGACGACGACGAACGCCGCCGCGGCGATCGGGCGCGTGCTGCCCGAGCTCGACGGTCGCCTCGATGGCTACGCCATCCGGGTGCCCGTCGCGGTCGGCTCGCTCGTCGAGCTCAACGTCACGGTCGAGCGCGAGGTCACGATCGACGAGCTGCATGCGGCGTACCGGGATGCCGCGGCGGGTCGGCTCGCGGGCGTGCTCAGCTACACCGAGGACCCGATCGTCTCGACCGACATCGTGGGCGACCCCGCCTCGTCGATCTTCGACGCGGGGCTCACGAAGGTCATCGGCCGCCACGTCAAGGTCGCATCGTGGTACGACAACGAGTGGGGCTTCTCGAACCGCGTCGTCGACACGCTCGGGGTGCTCGGACGCTGAGTTCCGCGAGGGGAGCGCCGCGCCCCGGCGGCCGCGGCGCTCCCCTCGCGGACGACGGAGGCGGCGCGTACCCTGCGGGCATGGCGACACCCGATCCGGCTCGCGCCCTCGTGTGGATCGCCGCCCGTCGCGCGCTCGTCGCCGAGCGCCTCGCGGCGGTCGAGGCGCGCCTCGCATCCGTGCGCGAGGCCCGCAGCGAGTGGTCCGACGAGGAGCACGACCCCGAGGGCTTCGCCCTCACCTTCGAGTGGCAGCAGGCCGAGGGGGCGAGCATCGAGCACCGCCGCGAGCTCGCCGAGTTGGATGCCGCAGAGGCTCGCGTGCGTGCGGGAGCCTACGGCACGTGCGAGGTGTGCGGACGCCCCATCCCCGAGGGGCAGCTCGAGCTGCGACCGGCGCGCACGCGGTGCGTCGCGTGCACCGACGCGCGCCGCTGACGCACGGGCCGCCGCGGCATCCGCGCGGCTTCGCTAGACGCGAGCGAGCGTGTGCTCGATGACTGACTGGAAGAACCGCAGGCCGTCGACGCCCGAGCGCATGGCATCCGGCATGTCGGGGCCGAAACCGGGCTCGGTCGCGTGCTCGGGGTGCGGCATGAGGCCGACGACGTTGCCGCGCTCGTTCGTGACGCCCGCGATGTCGCGCAGGGAGCCGTTGGGGTTGACGTCGAGATAGCGGAACGCCACGAGACCCTCGCCCTCGAGCCGGTCGAGCGTCTCGTCGGTCGCGATGTAGCCGCCCTCGCCGTTCTTGAGAGGGATGACGATCTCGTCGCCCTCGGCGAAGGCGCTCGTCCACGCCGTCGAGACGTTCTCGACCCGCAGGCGCTGGTCGCGGCAGATGAAGTCTCCGTGGTCGTTGCGGATGAGGCCACCCGGCAGCAGCTGCGCCTCGACGAGGATCTGGAAGCCGTTGCAGATGCCGAGCACGGGGAGCCCTGCGTTCGCGGCGTCGATCACCTCGGACATGATGGGCGAGTGCGCCGCGATCGCGCCGCACCGCAAGTAGTCGCCGTAGCTGAAGCCGCCCGGCAGCACGATCGCGTCGACGCCCTGCAGGTCGTGGTCGCCGTGCCAGAGGGCGACGGGCTCCGCGCCCGCGAGGCGCACGGCGCGCTGGGCGTCGCGGTCGTCGAGCGAGCCGGGGAAGGTGACGACGCCGATGCGCGCGGCCATCAGGCGACCTTCACGGCCACGACGTCTTCGATGACCTGGTTCGAGAGGAACTCCTCGGCGAGGCGCTGGGCCTCGGCGAGCACGGCATCCGTGACCTCGCCCTCGACCGTCAGCTCGAAGCGCTTGCCGATGCGCACGCCGCTGAAGGTCGTCGACCCCTGCTTCGCGATGGCGCCCGCCGTCGCCTTGCCGGCGGGGTCGAGCAGCTCGGGCTTGGGCATGACCTCGACGACGATCGTGGGCACGGGGCGACTCCCGGAGTTCGAGGGGCGGGGAACGCCTTCAGTCTACGGCCAGCTCGCCCGGTCGTCCCGCGTGGGCGATGGCGGAGAGCCCGCGCGGCCAGGCATCCTCGATCGCCCACCGCGCCCAATCGGCGTAGCCCGAGGCGGACGGATGGAAGCGATCGCGCGCGAAGAAGTCCGGTCCGTAGGGCGGCGGCACCTGATCCGTGATCATCCAGCGCGGATCGCGCGCGATGACGCGCGCGGCGGCACGCTCGAGGTTGCGGGAGTGCCGGTACAGGGTCGTGCGGAGCGGCTCGGGCAGCACCTCGAACCGCAGGAAGATCGGCAAGTTCGACATGACCACGCGCGCCTCGGGCAAGCGGTCGCTCAGGGTCTCGAGCAGCACGCGCAGGTCGCGCGCGAAGGCACGAGCCGAGCGCGCGTGGAGGGCGTCGTTGGCGCCGAGGCTCACGAAAACGAGATCGGCGGGTCGCGCGAGAGCGTCGCTGAGGTGCCGCTCGAGGAAGTCGTGCGTGTCGGCGCCGTTCTCACCCACGGCGCGCCACAGCACGCCGCGACCCGTGCGGGCGTGCAGCTCGCGCGCGAGCGACCCGGGCAGCGCCTCGTCCTGTGTCGCGGCGCCCGTGCCCGCGGCGGTCGAGTCGCCGATCACGAGCAGACGCAGCGGCTCCGGGCCCTCGACCTTGCCCTCCCAGGGCAGCGCGGCATCCGGCAGCCTCTCGACCTCGCGCTCGAGGCGGCGTTTCTGGGCCAGGATGCGGGCACCGTGCAGCACGAGGAAGCCGCGGCTCGCGCGCAGGGCGCGCGGGTAGACAGGGTCGTTCACGGTGCGATCCTAAAGATGTCGTCGGCGAGGGATGCGGCGGGCACGCGGCCCGACGTCATCCGCGTCCGGGCGCGGTCACGAGGATGCGGTTGCCCCATGGGTCGTCGAGCTCGACCGTGCGGCCGTCGTCGCGCGACTCGACGCCGAAGTGCGCGAGGCGCTCGCCGAGTGCCCCGAGCTCGTCGTCGGACGGCACCTCGATGTCGACACGGCCGAGGCCCAGGGTCGCCTGACGGCGGCCTGCGCCGCGGGAGTTCCAGACGTTCATGGCCATGTGGTGGTGGTAGCCGCCTGCGCTCACGAAGACCGCCTGGTCGGGGATCGCGATCGTCTCGTCGAAGCCGAGCCGGTCGACGTAGAAGGCTCGAGCTGTTGCGATGTCGCCGACCGAGAGGTGCACATGACCGACGCGCGCGTCGCCCGCGAGCGGGCCCACGAGGCCGTCGTCCGTGAGGTTCTCGGCGAGGAAGCGGTTGGGATCGAGGTAGATCGTGCCCATCTCGATCGTGCCGTGCACCCAGCTCCACTCGCTGCGGTCGCGATCCCAGTAGAGCTCGACGCCGTTGCCCTCGGGGTCGTAGAAGTAGAAGGCGTTCGACACGAGGTGGTCGGACGACCCCGTGAAGGTTCCCGGATGCTTCTGCGCGACCGAGTAGACGGCGGCGGCGAGTGCGGCCTTCGAGTCGAAGAGGATCGCCGTGTGGAAGAGGCCCGCCTCGCGCGGACCCGCGTGGCGCAGCGCGGGCGTGTGCTCGAGCACCACGACGGGACGTCGCGCCTGGGCGCGGCCGAGCACGACGCGCGGCCCGGATGCCTCGAGCACGTCGAGGCCGACGGCGTCGCGGTAGTAGCGCGTCATCCCCTCGAGGTCGGCGACGTTGAGGGTGACGGCGCCCATGGTGGTGTCGGCGGCGAAGCTCATATCTCTCTCAACATACTTGTCGCTGCAACCATTCCACCAGCGGCTCTCCGCGGCCCGCTGCGCTAGGTGCGCGCCCCTCAAGACTCAGGTGGTTGAGGAGCGCCGCGCGCAGCGCGACGCGTCTCGAAACCACCGTCGAGCCCCGCCCCCTCACGCCGTCAGGCGCTCGATGAGCTCCCGGTAGCGCGCCGCCGTGCGCTCGACGATCTCGGCGGGGAGGGGCGGCGGCGTGCCCTGCTTGTCCCAGTTCGCCGCGAGCCAGTCGCGCACGATCTGCTTGTCGAAGCTGTCGAGGCGGTGCTCGCCACCGCCGGCGTACAGCGACGCATCCCAGTAGCGCGACGAGTCGGACGTCAGCACCTCGTCGGCGAGGGTGATCGCGCCCGTCTCGGGGTCGCGCCCGAACTCGAACTTCGTGTCGGCGAGGATCACGCCGCGCTGCTCGGCGATCGCGGATGCCGTGGCGAACACCCGCAGGCTCAGGTCGCGGATCGCGGCGGCATCCGCCTCGCCCACGAGCTCGACGGTGCGCTCGAAGGTGATGTTCTCGTCGTGCTCGCCGAGCGGCGCCTTGTAGGCGGGCGTGTAGATCGGCTCGGGCAGGCGATCGCCGTTCGAGAGCCCGGCCGGGAGCGGCACACCGCACACCGACTGCGTCGCCTGATACTCGATCCAACCCGAGCCCACGAGGTAGCCGCGCACGACCGCCTCGATCGGGAACATCTCGAGCCGCGTGACGAGCATCGCGCGCTCGGCGACGTCGGGCGGCAGGGGCGTCGAGAGCTCCGCGAGCCCGCCGTGCGCGCCCGCGAGGTGGTTCGGCACGTCGGCGAGCTGCGCGAACCACCACAGGCTCAGCGTCGTGAGCAGCGCGCCCTTGCCCGGGATTCCGGGCTCGAGCACGTGGTCGAAGGCGCTCACGCGGTCGGAGGCGACGACGAGCGCGCGACCGGGTTCGGCATCCGAGAGGTAGAGATCGCGCACCTTGCCCGAGTACTCATGGCGCCAGCGCAGCGCCTCGAGCCGCGGGTCGCCCGCGCTCATCGCACGACCCGCTCGGCGATGTCGCGGCGGTAGTGCCCGCCCTCGAGATGGATGCGGCCGAGCGCCTCGTAGGCCGCGCCGCGAGCCGCGCGGAAGTCGCCGCCGCGTCCCACGACGCCGAGCACGCGACCGCCGGTCGCGATGTACCTGGCGTCGGAGAGCGCGGTGCCCGCGTGCAGCACCGTGACGCCGGGGACGGCCGCGGCATCCTCAAGGCCCGTGAGCTCGCGACCCGTCACGGGGTTCTCCGGATAGCCCTCGCTCGCGAGCACGACGACGACCGCCGCCTCGTCGGAGAACGACGGATACGGCATCCGGCCGAGCGCGCCCGTCGCGGCCGCGAGCAGCAGCTGCGAGAGGGGCGTCGTGAGCCGCGGCAGCACGACTTGCGTCTCGGGGTCGCCGAAGCGCGCGTTGAACTCGATGACGCGCACCGCGCCTCCGCCCGGACCGCCCTCGTCGGCCACGATGAGGCCGCAGTACAGGAGGCCGATGAACGGCGTGCCCTCGGCCTCGAGCGCGCGCACGGTCGGCAGGGCGATCGTGTCGAGCACCTCGTCGACGAACGCCGCCTCGGCGCCCCAGCGGTCGGTGAGCCAGGGGAGGGGGGAGTAGGCGCCCATGCCGCCCGTGTTGGGTCCCGCGTCGCCGTCGAGGGCGCGCTTGTAATCCTGGGCGGGGCTCAACGGCACGACGTCGTGGCCGTCGGCGAGGAAGAAGAGCGACACCTCCTGGCCCGAGAGAAACTCCTCGACGAGCACGGGGCCGTGTTGCAAGTAGTACTCCGCGTGCGCGATCGCCGCGTCGCGGTCCTCGGTCACGAGCACGCCCTTGCCTGCCGCGAGGCCGTCGGCCTTGACGACGTGCGGTGCGCCGAGCTCGTCGAGCGCCGCGGTGAGCTCCGCGAGCGTCGTCGCACGGATGGCGCGGCCCGTCGGCACGTTCGCTTGCTCCATGATGCGCTTCGCGAAGGCCTTCGAGCCCTCGATCGCGGCGGCCGCCTTGCCGGGTCCGAAGACCGGCACGCCCTTCGCGCGCAGGGCATCCGCGACGCCCGCGACGAGCGGGGCCTCCGGGCCGACGACGACGAGCTCGATGCCGTTGTCGAGCGCGTATTGCGTGACGATCCGGCCGTTGCTCACGTCGAGGCCGACGGTCTCGACACGCGCCGCGATGCCGGCGTTGCCGGGGGCGACGGTGATCTCGTGCGCGGCATCCTCCGCGAGGAGGGCCTCGACGATGGCGTGCTCGCGAGCACCGGATCCGAGGACGAGGATCTTCACCCGGACAGGCTACCTGGCGCTCAGGGGCCCGCCGCTGCGAGGCCGGCTTGACGTCGTGCACGCCGTCGCCGCCGCGCCGCCGCGCCGCCATCTCGCGTCCCGTCTCACGACTCGGTCATCCCATCTCAAGGAGCCCCGCATCCCATCTCAAGGAGCCCTGCGTCCCATCTCAAGGAGGTGCGGTGACGGATGGCGTGCAACGGGGCTGGTGGGGCTACTTCGCGAGTCCGGTCCTTGAGATGGGATGGCCGAGTCCTTGAGATGGGAGCGCGAGCGGGGCGCCCAGCCGCCGGCTGGGCGCGGTAGCGTCGAGGCATGGCGGTGCGGCGGCGGATCGACGCGGATGCGGGTCGCGCCGCCGTGCGCGCGTGGCAGGGCGGCGCCGACGACCGGCAGACCATCGCGACCGCCGTGCGCTTCCTGCTCGAACAGCTCGCGAACGACCACGAAGGCAACTCCGTCGAGGTGCGTGTGCCGCCGTTCGGCGCGACGCAGGCGATCGAAGGCCCGCGCCACACGCGCGGCACCCCGCCCAACGTCGTCGAGACGGATGCCGCGACGTGGCTCGCGCTCGCGACGGGGGCCGTCACGTGGGATGCCGCCCTCGCGGACGCCCGCGTGTCGGCATCCGGGGTGCGCGCCGACCTCTCGGCGGTGCTGCCGGTGCGCTGGAGCTGAGCTCGGGGCTCGCGTGCAGGCGAACTGCGCGAGAATGGAGCCGTGAGCGAGCCCGAGTCCCCCGAGGAGCCCCAGCGCGCGACCGTGCGTCGCGCCCCGAAGTTCGGGGTCTTCATCGCCGTGGGGGCGGTGCTCGGGGCATTCGTCACGCTCATCCTCACGAGCCTCTACCCCGCCGACCCCAATATCGGGTTCGGCGCGACCTACGCTTACTTCCTCGTCTACGGCATCCCGTTCGGTGTGCTCGTCGGCGCACTCGTCGCCCTCGCCTTCGACCGCCGCAGCCGCCGCCGCGCGCGCACGATCGACGTCGAGCACGATCGCGTCAGCTGAGCTGGTTGCGCTCGACCCACTCGAGGTACTCGGGCGTCACGCTGCCCGTGATGTACTCGCCCGTGAAGCAGCTCATCTCGAGGTCGGTGATGGGCGAGCCCTCGAGGATCGCCGACTTCATGTCGTCGACCTCCTGGTAGATGAGGTAGTCGGCGCCGAGGGCCGTCGCGATCTCGGGGATCTTGCGGCCGGCCGCGATCAGCTCGGCGCGCGAGGGCATGTTGATGCCGTAGACGTGCGGATACCGCACGGGCGGCGCCGCGGAGGTGAAGGTCACCGAGTTGGCCCCCGCCGCGCGCGCCATGTCGACGATCTCCTTCGAGGTCGTGCCACGCACGATCGAGTCGTCGACGATGAGCACGTTCTTGCCCTTGAACTCGCTCGACATCGCGTTGAGCTTCTGCTTGACGCTCTTCGTGCGCTGCTCCTGGCCGGGCATGATGAAGGTGCGGCCGACGTAGCGATTCTTGTAGAAGCCCTCGCGGTACTCGATGCCGAGCTTGCGGGCCACCTGCATGGCGGCGGGGCGCGAGGAGTCGGGGATCGGCATGACGACGTCGATCGACCCCGAGGGCGTGTACTTCGCGATCGTGTCGGCGAGCCGGTCGCCGAGACGCAAGCGCGCGTCGTAGACCGAGATGCCGTTCATGATCGAGTCGGGGCGTGCGAGGTAGACGTACTCGAACGAGCACGGGATGAGTCGCGGGTTCTTCGCGCACTGCCGCGAGAAGAGCTCGCCCGAGCGGCTGATGAAGACCGCCTCCCCGGGCGCGACATCCCGCACGACCTCGTAGCCGCCGTGCTCGAGCACGAGCGACTCCGACGCGACGACCCACTCGGAGCCGACGAGTCCCTCGCTGCGGCGGCCGAGGATGAGCGGACGGATGCCGTAGGGGTCGCGGAAGGCGAGGAGCCCGTGCCCCGCGACGAGCGCGATCGCCGCGTACGAGCCCTCGACGCGTTCGTGAAGCGTCTCGATCGCATCGAAGACCTGATCGGGGTCGAGCTCGTCGCCGCGGATCTGCGCCTGCAGCTCGTTCGCGAGCACGTTGACGAGCAGCTCCGTGTCGGAGTTCGTGTTGAGGTGACGCCGGTCGGTGTGGAAGAGCTCCTCGGTGAGCTCGCGTGTGTTGGTGAGGTTGCCGTTGTGCACGAGCACGATGCCGTAGGGCGCGTTGACGTAGAACGGCTGCGCCTCCTGCTCCTTCGAGGCGTCGCCGCGCGTCGCGTAGCGCACGTGGCCGAGGCCCATCGTTCCGAGCAGGCTGCGCATGTCGCGCGTGCGGTACGCCTCGCGCACTTGGCCCTTGGCCTTGAACATGTGGATGATCGAGCCTTCGGCCGTCGCGATGCCCGTGGAGTCCTGGCCGCGGTGCTGCAGAAGGGACAGGGCGTCGTAGACCTGCTGGTTGACGGGGCTCGATGAGACGATGCCGACGATGCCGCACATGCTGCGGGCTGCTCCTGTGGTTCGGGGTCGCGCGCACCGGATTGAGGTACGCCCCATCCTCGCACACGGCCCCTGAGCATTCCGGATGCTGGGCCTCGGTACGCTGGGCGGGTGACGAGCGCATCCGGCGGCAGCACCGCATCCGCGACGGGCCACGGCGACGCGAGCTACGCCGCGGCGGGCGTCGACACCGCCGCGGGCGACCGCGCGGTCGAGCTCATGAAGGCCTCCGTCGCACGCACGCATGGGCCCGAGGTGCTCGGCGGCGTCGGCGGGTTCGCAGGCCTCTTCGATGCAACCGCCTTGACCGGTTACCGGCGGCCGCTGCTCGCGACGAGCACCGACGGCGTCGGCACGAAGATCGCGCTCGCGCTCGCGGTCGACAAGCACGACACGATCGGCCAGGATCTCGTGGCGATGGTCGTCGACGACATCGTCGTCGTGGGCGCGAAGCCCCTCTTCATGACCGATTACATCGCGACCGGCAAGGTGCACCCCGAGCGCATCGCGACGCTCGTCGCGGGCGTCGCGCGTGCGTGCGAGGCGACCGGCACGGCCCTCGTGGGTGGCGAGACCGCCGAGCATCCGGGGCTCATGGCACCCGACGACTACGACATCGCGGGCGCCGCCGTGGGCGTCGTCGAAGCGGATGCCGTGCTCGGCCCCGAGCGTGTGCAGCACGGAGACGTCGTGGTCGCGATCGCGAGCTCGGGCCTGCACTCGAACGGCTTCTCCCTCGTACGCCATGTGCTCGAGCAGCGCGGCCTCGCGTACACCGCCCGCTCGGAGGAGCTCGGAGGCGTCGTGGGCGAGGTGCTGCTCGAGCCGACGCGCCTCTACACCGCGCCGCTCCTGCGCGTCATCGACGAGTTCCCGGGCGCCGTGCACGCGCTCAGCCACGTGACGGGCGGCGGCATCGCGGCGAACCTCGCGCGCGTGCTGCCCAAGGGCGCATGGGTCGAGCTCGACCGCTCGACGTGGAGCCCGCAGCCCGTGTTCCGCGTGCTCGCCGAGTGGGGCGGGCTCACGCTCGGCGACACCGAGGCGACGTGGAACCTCGGCGTCGGCTTCTTCGCCATCGTCGCCGCGGATGCCGCGAGCTCGGTCACGCGCGCGCTCGAGGCCGCGGGCCTGCCCGCGTGGGTCGCCGGGCGCGTCTCGACGGCATCCCATGACCTCAGCGGTTTCGAGCAGGGCGCGAAGGGCGTCGACGGCGGCGCCGTGCGACTCGTCTCGAACTACGCGGACTGAGAAGCCGCTCGCGGAAGCGGCGCGCTCAGGCCCGTCGTCGGGGCCGGCTCGCCGCGAGAGCGGCGCCCGCGATCACGAGGATCGCCGCGGCGATGAGGGGCGGGATGGCATCCGCGCCCGTCGAGGAGAGCGCCGTCGGACCTGCGGGCACGGCAGCCGGGGCCACCTCGACGGTCAACTGCGTCGTCGCCCCCGTGGAGAGCTGGGTGACGGTGAGCACGTGCGGGCTCGCATGCGGGAAGGTCACCTCGAACGAGCCGTCGGAGGTCTCGATGATGTCGCTCGCGACGCTCGACGTCACCGTGTAATCGCTCGCGGCGAGGGGGCCCGTGGCGCCCGTGTAGTCCGTCGCGGTGACGGTGAAGCGCGCGGTGCCGCCCTGCGAGGCGCTGCCACCGTCGCGTGCGACGTCGACCGTCGGCGCCTGCGCAGCGCGAACCCGCACGGTAAAGCTGGCCGTAGCGGTGTTGCCCAGGGAGTCGGCGGCCGTGCAGGTCACCGTGGTGTCTCCCGGCCCGAACTCGCTGCCGCTCGCGGGCAGGCATGCGCTGCTCGCGACCCCGGCAGGATCCTCGACCACGGGGGCGGTCCACGTGATCGTGGCGGATGTCTCGTTCGGGGTCAGCTGGCGCGACACGTCGCCGAGTCCCGAGATCGTGGGCCCCGTCGTGTCGAGCGTCACCGACATGGTGTTCGAGGCGGCATTCGTGTCGGTTCCCGCGCCACTCGTGCTCGTCACCGCACCCGCGGGCAGCCGCACCCTGATCGTGCCATCGCGCTCGGTGCCCGTGATCGTCACCCGGTACAGGGTCGCCCCTGTGTAGTTGAGGAACGGCCACTCGTCTTCGAGCGCGAGCACGTAGCCGGGGGTGTCGAACCATCGCCGCAGCGGTTCGACCGTCGCCCCGGTCGGCACGGCGGTGCCGCCGAGCTCCAGCGCGGAGACGTCGATGCCCGGGACGGGCTCCCGAACGAGGATGTCGAAAACGGGGAGCGTGTCGGTGAGCGTCTCGGCGCCAGGCGGCAGCAGCATCCGGGTTCCGAAGGGGAGCCCATCGCAGTGAGCGGTGTCGAACGCCTGCGCTCTCTCGAGGTCGTCGTAGAACCCCGCGACGAGCGGATTGGCGCTCGGAGGCGTCGTGTACGTCGCCGTGACCGGGATCGGATTGCCGTCGCCGTCGAGCTCGGAGTCGAAGGTCGTGCGCTCGGGGCTTCGATAGAGCTCGGTGCCGAAGCCGTCGATCACCTTTCCGTGCACGCGATACGGATTGCCCGCGGAGTCGAGCTGTTCGCCGATGTGGACCGGCGCACGGAACTGCACAGTCCACGCGTCGCACGTGAGCGATCTCACCGTGAGGCTGTCGAGCGCGGTGCCGAAGTCGATCGTGCACCGCTCAGACCGACGAGCGCGATCCCCATGGCGAGCGCGGCGCGTACAGGGCGGCGGCCTCGCCCCTGCGTGCGCGTCGTCGCTCCCCCGACCATGCTGAAATCAGCGATCAGCCTACCCGCGCGATGACACCAACGATCAGCACCCGAAAGAGGGGCGCTCAGGCGGTCTTGACGTCCTCGTCGAGGTCGTCATCCTCGTCGTCGCCGTAGGTGTCGGCGTACTCGGGCCACTTCTCGAGGTCCTCCTCGAGCCGGGGGTTGCCGGCGAGCTCGCGCTCGAGAGCGGAGTAGTTGGTGTCCGGGCTGAAGTACTTCAGCTCCCGGGCGACCTTGGTGTGCTTTGCCTTCTGACGGCCGCGCCCCATGCGTGACCCCCTCGTTTCAGGATGGCGATGTGACGATAAAAGACTGCCGGGGAGTCTATCACGCGCATGTGTTCTCGCCCTGGTCGGGGGCGGATGGCTCACCCTGGAGAGGTGCGCCGCTGCGCTTTCCTTCGACGCCGCTCGGCGACGGCGGATGCGGCCTTCTTGGCCGCCGCGGTCGCCTTGTCGTTGACCTTCTTCGCGCCCTCGAACTCGCTTCCGAGCATCGCAAGACCACCGAGCGCGACGAGCGCGCCCGGGCCGGGCAGCGGCATGAGCACGACGCCGAGTGCGACGGTGGCTCCCCCCGTGACGCCCACGGCCGTGCGGTAGGCGCGATTCGCGGTGGGGTTGCGGCGGATGCTCGCACGCGCCCGGCGGGCGGCGCGCGTGCCGCTAGCCGCCGCCGCACCGACGATCCGTCCGGCAGCGGCGGCCGCGGATGCCGGGGTGCTCGCGAGGTCGTCGGGCTCGGGGGTGACGCGCATGCGACGAGGCTAGGCGCGCTTGCTGAAGGGAGCCTGCCCGCGCCCAGGGACGACGGGTAACGTGGAGCGGGTGACCGAGCGCCCGACCGACACCTCCGTGGTCATCGTCGGCGCCGGCCAGGCCGGGCTCTCTGTCGCCTATTACTTGCGCAAGCTCGGTCTCGACCCCGGCAACGACTTCGTCGTGCTCGACCGCGGTCCCGGGCCCGGCGGGGCATGGCAGTTCCGCTGGGAGGCGCTGCGGCTCGGGTCGACCCACCGCGTGAACGACCTTCCGGGCATGGACGAGCTCGGGCTGAGCTTCGACACGGCCGATCGCACCCTCCCCGCGCGCGAGGTCATCGCCGACTACTACCGCCGCTACGAGCAGCACTACGACCTCAAGGTCGTGCGTCCCGCCGACGTCACGCGCGTGCGCGCGACCCTCGACGGCTTCGAGGTGACCTTCGACGACGAGTACGGCGACCAGACGTTCTCGACCCAGGTGCTCGTCAACGCGACCGGCACGTGGGGGGCGCCATTCGTGCCGTGGTATCCGGGGATGAACGAGTTCCGCGGGCGCCACCTGCACACGGTCGACTACCGGGATGCCGAGGAGCTCCGCGGGCGCGACGTCGTCGTCGTGGGCGGCGGCACGAGCGCGATCGGCTTCCTCATGGAACTCGAGGGCGTCGCCGGGAGCCTCACGTGGGTCACTCGGCGCCCCATCGAGTTCCTCGAGGATCAGGAGCTCAACATCGAGGGGGGCACGCGCGCGGTGACGCTTCAGGATGCCGCGGCGCGCGAGGGTCGCGCCCTCCCGTCGATCGTCTCGACGACGGGCGTGCCGCGCACACGCCGCATCCAGTCGGCCATCGAGCGCGGTCTGCTCGACCCGCGACCGATGTTCGAGCGCGTCGAGCCGGATGGCGTGCGCTGGGCCGATGGCAGCTTCCAGCGCGCCGACGCGATCATCTGGGCGACGGGCTTCCGGCCCGAGCTCCGCCACCTCGCCCCGCTCAAGCTGCGCGAGCAGGCGGGCGGCGTGACGGTCGCGGGGGGTGCGGCATACCGCAACGCGAACGTCTTCTTCGCGGGGTACGGGCCCACGGCATCCACGATCGGCGCGAACCGTGCGGGGCGCACGATCGCGCGGCAGGTCGTCTCGGCGCTCAGCGCGCTCGGCTACTGACCATCGCACGGGCGAGGTGGCTGAGGAGCGCCCGCGCAGCGGACGCGTCTCGGAGCCTCCCTCGGTCGTGACGCTGGTTTCGAGACGCGTCGCCCTGCGGGCGGCGCTCCTCAACCAGCTGAGTGGCCCCTGCGGGCGGCGCTCCTCAACCAGCTGAGGGGCCGGGGCCCCTCAGCTCAGGGCCTCGAGCACGACGATCGATGCGGCCGCCGACCACGCTTGCGGGCGGCATGCGGCCGGGTAGGGCACCGGGCGCGGCACGTCGGACGCCGCGTCACCGCCGTGCAGTTCCGGCATCCGGTAGTCGAAGGCGACGGCGGCCCGCAGCAGGCCCTCGGAGAGTGTTCGCGCCTCGGCCGTGAACCCGTCGCGATGCAGGCCGCGGATGGCGATCGCCGTGTCGTGGGCCCAGATCGATCCGCCGTGATACGAGAGCGGCCAGTAACCGCCCGAGCCGGTTGCGAGTGTGCGGATGCCGTACCCCGCATCGAGCCGCGGCGACACGAGGCGGCGCGCGACGATGTGTGCCTCCTCGGCGTCGAGCAGCCCCGTGCCGAGGAGGTGGCCGATGTTGCTCGTGAGCGAGTCGACGGGCCGCTTGCGGGCGTCGAGCGCGATGGCGGGGTAGCGGCCCTCGGCATCCGACACCCAGAAGCTCTCGCGGAAACGCGACGCGAGCCGGGCCGCCCAGGCGCGCCACCCGGCGCCATCCTCGCCGAACTCCTCGAGCAGTGCGGCTCCGCGCACGGCGGCCGCGTGGGCGTACGCCTGCACCTCGGCGAGGGCGATGGGGCCCTCCGCGAGCGACCCGTCGCGCCACTGCACGGAGTCGCCGGAATCCTTCCATCCCTGGTTCGAGAGGCCTCGCCCGCTCTCGTCGACGTACTCGAGCAGGCCGTCACCGTCGCTGTCGCCGAAATCCCGCATCCACGCGAGGGCCGACCGGAGGGCCGGCAGCAGCTCGCGCGTCTCGTCGTCGCCGAGCCCGTGTTCGCGCGCATCCGCGAGCAGGCAGACCCATAGCGGGGTCGCGTCGACGGTGCCGTAGTAGTACGGGGGCAGTTCGACGCCCTCGTCGGGCAGCTCGAGGGTCGCGCGTCGCACCTCGTGGATGATCTTGCCGGGCTGCTCGGCGGTCGCCGACACGCGCTCACGCCCCTGGAGGGCGGCGAGCGTGCGGAGTGTGCCGTGCGCGATGCCCGTACCGAGGGGCAGCAGGAAACGCGCCGCCCAGATCGAGTCGCGACCGAAGAGCGTGAAGAACCACGGGGCTCCCGCGCCGAGGAACTCGTCGCGGGATCCGAGGCGCGTGAGCCGCAGTGCGTCGAGGTCGTCGAGCGAGCGCTGGACCCAGCGCCGCAAGCGGTCATCGGCGCCGTCGAGCTGCGGGGCCGTCCAGCTGGGCGCGGTCGCGGGGCGTGCGACGACGGCGAGCGCGTCGCCCACGTCGAGGGCGAGTGCGCGCGTCGCGCTCCCGCGCGCGGGTACCTCGACGTGCCACGCGATGCGGATGCGAGCGCCGTCGAGCGCGATCGTCGCCTCGGGGGCGCGCAGCGTCGCCGACACGGCGGCGTCCGACCACGTGATCGCCGCATCCGTCGCCCGCGGTTCGGCCGCGACGGGCGTGCGACCCGTCTTGACGACGTCGACGGGCGTGAGCTCGGCGAGCAGCTCGACCGCGAGCTCCACCTCGAGAGCGTGCTCGAGACGCGACTCGATCGTGAGGTCATGGTCGACTCCGTCACCGCGTGCGGAGCGCCGAACCACGAGGCGCACGTCGGGGTCGGCGCCGGGGGCGTCGAGGCCGCGGAGCAACAAGACGAAGCGCACGGACGAGGCCGAGTCCTCGAGCGTCGCGATGGGCTCGGGGGCCGCTCCGTCGACGAGGGCCGTCCAGGCGCGCGCCACCCGCACGTCGGAGACGTAGATCCCGTCGATGGGCTCGCTCATGTCGCCGCCGGGTCGTGACCAGGCCTGCGTCGGCGCGCACAGCACGACCATCGCGTCGTGAAGAAGAGGCTGACGGCCGGTGGCCTCGAGTGGGAGCATCCGGACGACCTTCGCTGCTCGTTCCCTGCGGGTGATGACGGGGGCCGGTTGACAGCCCCGGCTCGCCAGGTAACATAACACCGACAATTTGATCGTTCAAACCCCGGATGCCACATCCGGTCACGATCGGTCGACGACGCGGGCCAAAGGAGGTCGGTGTGGCACAGCTCCCCACGGTGGAAGACGTCGCGCGCCTGGCCGGCGTCTCGCGGCAGACGGTCTCGAACGTCATCAACACGCCCGAGATCGTGCGCCCCGAGACGCGCGAGCGCGTCGAGGCCGCCGTGCGCGAGCTCGGCTATCGCCCCCACGCATCCGCCCGCCGCTTGCGCACGCGCACGAGCTCCACGATCGGCATCCGCCTCGACCCGTTGCCGCGCGGCATCTCCGGTGCCATCCAGGACCGCTTCCTCCACGCCCTCACCGAGGGCGCGGCACAACGCGGGTTCCGCGTGACGCTCTTCACGGCACGCGACCCGCACGACGAGATCGAGCAGTACCGCAGCCTCCGCGACGGCGCCGACGTCGACGCCTTCGTGCTCACCTCGACGGCCTATGACGACCCGCGCATCGACTGGCTCGCGCGCGAGCGCATCCCGTTCGTCTCTTTCGGCCGCCCGTGGGGTGCGCGCGACCTCAACGACCCCGAGCGGCTGTGGGTCGACGTCGACGGCCGTGCCGGCACGGCCCTCGCGACCCGGCATCTCATCGGGCGCGGGCTGCGCCGCATCGGCTTCCTCGGGTGGCCGGCGGGGTCCGGCACGGGCGATGACCGTCGCGCCGGCTGGCGTGACGCGATGCGCGAGGCGTTCCCGGAGGTCTCCGATGCAGAGCTCGCGCGGCTCTCGTTCGAGACCGTCGAGGCCGTCGCCCCCGCGCGGGTCGCCGTCGAGGAGCGGCTCGCCGCGGGCGTCGAGCTCGATGCGCTCGTGTGCGTGAGCGACTCGGTCGCGCTCGGCGCGATGATGGCCGTCCGCGAGGCGGGGCGGCCGCACTTCCCTGTCATGGGCTTCGACAACACGCCGGTCGCGCAAGCGGTCGGCCTCTCGAGCGTCGATCAACGCCTCGACGAGGTCGCGACCGGCATCCTCGATCTGCTTCTCGGCGCGACGGGACGTCGCGTCCTCCCGCACGGGAGCGGCACCGATCCGCTCGGTCACCGCCTCGTGACCCCCCAGCTTGTCGTGCGCCGGTCGAGTCACCTGGCGCCCGTCGAGGAAGCCGACGGCACCATGCCCGGCGATCACATGAGAGAGAAGGAAGAGCAATGAGCAAGAAGACGTGGGGCGGCGCGGTCGCCCTCGCGGCGGCCTCCGCTGTCGTGCTCGCCGGTTGCGCCGGCGGAGGCGACGGCGGTGACTCGGGTGCCGGCAGCGAGCTCACGATCCTCATCGGATCGAGCGGCCCGGCCGAGACGAAGGCCGTGCAGGATGCGGCCGACAGCTGGGCCGCCGACAACGACGCGACGGTCAAGGTCATCGCGGCCGACGACCTCAATCAGCAGCTGAGCCAGGGCTTCGCGGGCGATGATGCGCCCGACCTGTTCTACATGGCGTGGGATCAGTTCGCCAACTACGCCGGCAACGGGTACCTCGAGAGCTACGCGGGCGACCTGTCGAACGCTGACGACTTCTACCCGTCGCTCGTCGACACCTTCACTTTCGACGGCGACTTCGTCTGCGCGCCGAAGGACTTCTCGACCCTCGGGCTCATCGTCAACACCGACCTGTGGTCGGCCGCAGGCCTCACGGATGCCGACATCCCGACCGATTGGGACAGCCTCGAGGCGGTCGCCAAGAAGCTCACGACCGACACGACCGTGGGTCTCTCGTTCGGCCTCGAGTACGCGCGACTCGGCGTCTTCATGAACCAGGCGGGCGGCACGCTCGTGAACGACGACGGTACGGAGGCCACGGCCGATTCCGCCGAGAACCTCGCGGGCCTCGAGTACGTGCAGAAGCTGCACGACGAGGGCGTGCTCAAGTTCCCGAGCGAGATCGACGCCGGATGGGGTGGCGAGGCGCTCGGCGCCGGCAAGGCGGCGATGGTCATCGAGGGCCCGTGGATCAAGGGCATCGCGACCGACTATCCCGACACGAAGTGGGCGGCCTACGAGCTCCCCGCGGGACCGGAGGGGAAGTCCACCTTCACCTTCACGAACTGCTGGGGCATCCCCGCGAACTCCGACACGCGTGACGCGGCCGTCTCGCTCGTCGAGTTCCTCACCTCGGACGATCAGCAGCTCGCCTTCGCCGACGCGTTCGGCGTGATCCCGTCGACCGAGTCGGCCGCCGCGAGCTACGCCGAGAAGTACCCCGACTACGCGACCTTCGTCGCGAGCAACGACTACGCCGTGAGCCCCGTCAACTTCGCGGGCTCGGCATCCGTCGTGGGCGACTTCAACGCGAAGCTCGAGGGGATGGCATCCGGGAACGTCGACCTCAAGGCGATCCTGGCCTCCTTCCAGGAGGAGCTGCAGGCCGCGCTCGACGAGGCGAACGGCTGAGCTGATCGGCTGATCGGCTGACGCACGGAGAGGGAGCACGAGGAGGACACGATGAGCAGAGGGATCCGGGGCAACGAAGCCCGCTACGGCTGGGCGTTCACCGCCCCCGCGATCCTCATCATCGGCGTCTTCCTCGTGCTCCCGATCCTGCTCGCGCTGTGGGTGAGCTTCAGCGACTGGAACGGCCTCGGCTCGCCGCTCGGCAACTCGGAGTTCATCGGCGGCGCGAACTACGCCAAGGTGCTCGTCGACTCGGGCCTCGCGCAGCGGGACTTCGGCACGTCGATCCGCAACAACCTGTACTACGTCATCGCGGTCGTGCCGCTGCAGACGGCGCTTGCGCTCTTCCTCGCGGTGCAGGTCAATCGCCGGATGCTGCGCGGCCGCGGCTTCTTCCGCACGGCGTTCTACTTCCCCTCGGTCACGAGCTCGATCGCCATCACGACGATCTTCATCTTCCTCTTCACCTCGTCGGGCGCCGTCAACGCCGTGCTCCGCTGGTTCGGGGTCAACGGCCCGAACTGGTTCGCCGACCCGACGGGCGTGCTGCACATCGTGCTCGGCTGGTTCGGGGTCGACGGATCGGGCGCCGCGGCCGCCGACGGACCGCTCGGCTTGAGCTGGTGGGACTGGTTCGCCGGCCCGTCGGTCGCGATGTGCGTGCTCATCGTGCTCGCGATCTTCACGACCTCGGGAACCTTCATGCTGCTGTTCCTCGCGGCGCTGCAGAACGTCGGCGAGGAGGTCGGCGAGGCAGCGGCTGTCGACGGGGCGGGCCCCTTCCGCACCTTCTTCTCGGTGACGCTGCCCATGCTCAAGCCGACCGTCTTCACCGTGCTCACCCTCGGCCTCATCGGCACGTGGCAGGTGTTCGACCAGATCTACCTCACGGGGCGCGGCGCCCCCGCGAAGACCCTTCTCACGCCCGCGTTCCTCGCGTACGACACCTCGTTCTCCGACCTCAAGTGGGGGCAGGGCGCGGCGATCTCCTTCATCCTCTTCGGCATCATCGTCGCCCTCACGCTCTTCCAGCGGTGGGTGCTGCGGGATCGCGACACGGGTCGCGCGGGTCGGCGTCGCGAGGTGCGCGCGATCGCCCGGCTGCGCAGGGACGCGGCGGCGGTGACGGCGAGCGGGACCGCGGCGCCGGACGGGGCGGTGCCCGAGGCGCCCGTTCCCGCAGACGGACGGCGGCATCCGCGCGACCGATCCGAGGGAGGTGCGCGATGACCATGCCCATGCACGTCGGCCGGCGCCGCGCCGCGACGATCGGGCTCGCGCTCAGCTACGTGCTGCTCGTCGTGCTCGCGCTCGTCTACATCTACCCGTTCCTCATCTCGGTGTCGGGCAGCTTCAAGACGGATGCCGAGGCGACGCAGCAGCCGCTCGGCCTCCTTCCGCAGACGTGGAGTTTCGCGGCCTACGAGCGCCTCTTCACGACCGTGCCGCTTCTGCAGTGGGCGGGCAACTCCCTGCTCATCACGATCATCGTGACGACCGGACGGGTGTTCTTCGACTCGCTCGCCGGCTACGCCCTGTCGCGCTTGCACTTCCGTGGCCGGGCGGTCATCTTCGCGGCGCTCGTGGCGGTCATGGCCGTGCCGAACGTCGTGCTGCTCATCCCGCGCTTCCTCATCCTCAAGGAGCTCGGGCTCTACAACTCCTACGCCGGCATGATCATCCCGATCATGATCGACGCCGCGGGCATCTTCATCATGAAGCAGTTCTTCGAGTCGATCCCCGTGTCGGTCGAGGAGGCCGCGCGCATCGACGGCGCGGGGGTCTTCCGCACTTTCTGGACGATCGTGCTGCCCATGGCGACGCCAGCGCTCGTGACGCTCTTCATCCTGAGCTTCCAGGGGTCGTGGAACGAGTTCGCGCACTTCGTCGTGTCGCGCAACGACCCCGACCTCAACACGCTCACGACGGGAGTCGCATCCCTCACCTCGGGCCAGCTCGGATCGGGCAACCAGTACCCGCTGCAGCTCGCGGCCGCCGTTCTCATGTCGATCCCCGTCGCGGTGCTCTTCTTCGTCTTCCAGCGCCGCATCATGTCCACCTCCCAGGGGGGCGAGAAGGGCTAGCTCCAGCTGATCGCGCTCGGACCCAGATACAAGGGGGTCCGAGCGCCGTTAGCTGGAGCTAGCTGAACCCCCGCCGCGAGGGTCAGGGCTCGTCGGCGAGGTCGATGGGGTCGTCCGCGAGGTCGTTCTCGGCGAGCTCCGGCTCAACCTCGCGCTCGTTGCCGCCCGTCGGACCGCTCGGGCCCGTGCCGGGCTGCGGCAGAACCGTCTCGCCGGCGACGGCATCGTTCGTCTCGGTGCTCGCGAGCTCGGGGTCGGTGCGTGCGGCATCGACGAGAGGGTCGTTCTCGCGGTCGGTCATGATCGCTCCTTGTCTGCTGCGTCCAGATCACCGCGTCGACGCAGTCCCACCAAGGGCCTTGCGCGGGGCACGCCCGCGTGCAACGCCGCGTTCAGGGGAGCGGCGAGGCGTCGTCGCGCAGCGAGCGCACCATGCTGCGCAGGATGCGGAGCGCATCCGCCTGGTCGGCCTCGCTGAGCTCTCGCAGCATCCGCAGCTCGACCTCCCGCACCGCCCTGCTCGCCGCCTCGAGCCTGCGCCGACCGCTCGGCGTGAGGCGTGTCGGCAGCACCCTGCCGACGGATGGTTCGTCCGCCCGCGTCACGAAGCCGTCGCGCTCGAGCGCCTTCAGCAGCACGTTCATCGACTGGCGCGTCACGAAGGCGCCACGCGCGAGCTCCGAGTTCGACAGGCCGGGTCGCTGGGCCAGCAGCTCGAGGCACGAGTAGTGCGTGATCGTCATGCCGAAGGGGCGCAGCGCCTCCTCCATCGCTGTGCGCAGAGCGCTGGAGGCTTCCTTCAGCAGGTATCCGAGCGAGGTCTGCAGGTCGATGCCGGCATCGTCGTGCGTCATGTCAGAAGTCTGACATAGACTGGAATGTGTCAGATAACTGACACGATACGAAGGAGCCTGCCATGCCAGCAACCGGACCCGACTTCATCTCGCTCCAGGTGCGCGACCTCGACGCCTCCCAGGCGTTCTACGAGCACTATCTCGGACTCGTGCGATCGCCGGCCGGCCCCCCGCACGCCGTCGTCTTCGACACGCAGCCCATCGCCTTCGCCGTGCGCGCCATCGCCCCAGGCACCGACCTCGCATCCGCGGCGCAGCCGGGCCTCGGCGTCTCGATCTGGTTGCACGCGACCGGGGTGCAGGGCATCCATGATGCCCTCGCCGGCGACGGCCACCTCATCGTGGCGGCGCCGATCGACGGCCCCTTCGGCCGCACCTTCACCTTCGCCGACCCCGACGGCTACCACGTCACCCTCCACGACCGTGGCTGACGCGGCGCTCGGTCAGCGGCGCGACGCCTTCGCCGGCCGCTGCGGCGCGCGCACGGGCGGCCGCACGGGCTCGCCACGGCGATCCTGGCCCGGGAGCGGCCGCGAGCGCCGACCGTAGATGAGATCCGAGGAGTCGAGCAGCCACGGCACGAGGGCCACCACGACGCCGTGCACGAGCATGAGCTTGTGCCGGATGCGGCGCGCCTTGTGGTTGTGCAGCAGGTTCTCCCACCAGTGCCCGACGATGTACTCGGGCAGGTACACCGTGACGACCTCCGAGCCGTGCTCGGCGCGATGCTGCTTGATGTACTTGATGAGCGGCAGCGAGATGTCGCGGTACGGCGACGAGATGATCCGCAGCGGAACCCGGATGTTGTACTGCGCCCACTGCCCCTCGAGGCTCTCGCTCGCCGCGTCGTCGATCGAGACGTGCACGGCCTCGATCGTCTCGTGCCGCGCCGCGATCGCGTAGTCGAGCGCCTTGAGCACGGGCTTCGAGAGCCGCCCGACGAGCACGATCGCGTGGTCGCCCGACGATCCGAAGACCGTCGTGGCATCCGGCGCGATCTCCTTGTCGACATCCCGGTAGTAGCGGTTGACGCCGAGCATGAGCACGAACAGCACGGGCATGATGAGGAACACGAGGTACGCGCCGTGCGTGAACTTCGTGATCGTCACGATCACGAGCACTGTCGCCGTCATCGTGACGCCGATCGCGTTGATGACGAGGCTCCGGATGAGGGGGCCGCGTCGTTCGCGGCCCGCGCGCAACAAGCGGATCCAGTGGCGCACCATGCCCGTCTGGCCGAGGGTGAACGACACGAACACGCCGATGATGTAGAGCTGGATGAGCGCCGTGACGTTCGCCTGATAGACGACGAGGAGCACGCCCGCCGCGATCGAGAGGGCGATGACGCCGTTCGAGAAGATGAGGCGGTCGCCGCGCGTCGAGAGCGCCTTGGGCGCGTAGTTGTCGTGCGCGAGCACCGAGGTGAGCAGCGGGAAGCCGTTGAACGCCGTATTGGCGGCGAGCAGGAGCACGGCGGCGGTCGCGGCCTGGATGACGAAGAACAGCACGGAGCTGTTGCCGAAGGTCGCGGCGGCGAGCTGCGCGATGAGGCTGCGCTGCGGCGCCGAGCCGTCGGCGGGACGACCGTCGACGCACTCGACGAAGCCCCCCAGCTCACACGGGTTCTCGACGTACTGCACATGCGCGACAAGCGCGATCGTCACGAGGCCCGCGAAGAGCACGATCGCGATCGAGCCCATGATCACGAGAGTGCGCTGCGCGTTCTGGATCTTGGGGCGACGGAAGGCCTGCACGCCGTTCGAGATCGCCTCGACGCCCGTGAGGGCGGAGCATCCGCTCGCGAAGGAGCGCAGGAGCAGCAGCACGAAGGCCGCCTGGCTGAGGTCGTGCACCTGCACGTCGAACTGCGCGCTCTCGGCGACGGGCGCATCGCCGAGGGCTGTGCGCACAAGGGCCGTCACGATCATGACGGCGACGCTCGCGATGAAGAGGTAGGTCGGGAGGGCGAAGGCCTTGCTCGACTCGCGCACGCCGCGCAGGTTGATCGCCGCGAGCAGGATGATGAACCCCACCGCGAGCTCGACGCGCCACGGGTTGAGCGTCGGGAACGCCGAGATGATGTTGTCCACGCCCGAGGCGACCGACACCGCGACGGTCATGATGTAGTCCACGAGCAGGGCGGCCGCGACGACGAGCCCCGCCTTCTCGCCGAGGTTCTTCGACGCGACCTCGTAGTCGCCGCCGCCCGAGGGATAGGCCTTGATGAGCTGGCGGTAGGAGAGCACGACGACCGCGAGCAGCACGACGACGGCGAGTGCGATCCAGGGCCCGTACGCGATGAGGCTGAGGCCGCCGCCGAGCAGGATGAGGATGAGCTCCTGCGGCGCATACGCGACCGACGAGAGCGCGTCGCTCGAGAAGATCGGCAGCGCCAGGTGCTTGGGGAGCAGCTGCCCTTCGAGCTTCTCGGTCGGCAGCGGATCGCCGATGAGCCAGTTCTTGGCCGATCGCGGCGCGTCGTCTGAGGCGGGTTCGCCCTCATGAGTCACGGCGGGAAAGCATACGCCTCGCGCGCGTCGCGTCAACTCGCCCGCTCCCGGCTCCCGCGCGCCCCTATGATCGTCCGGTGACGAGTGGGCGACGCAGGCGGCGGTGGCCGTGGATCGTGGGCGCGATCGTGCTCGTGCTGCTCATCCCGGCGGTGGTGCTCGGCCTGCCGATCCTCCTGCACCACGACGGCGGGGCCGCCAACCAGCAGCAGCCGGCGGAGGATTGGCCGACGACCGTGACCGCGACGGGCGACGATGGACGCGAGCGCGAGCTGAGCGTCATCTCCCCAGAGCCGGGCGGCACGGTCGACACCTCCGCCCTCGAGGTCGGCGACCACATCGTCGTGAGCGGCACGGGCTACGACGCGGGCCAGGGTATCTACGTCGCGATCTGCGTCATCCCCGACGACTCGAGTGTGAAGCCCGGCCCGTGCCTCGGTGGCGTGCCCGAGACGGATGCGTCGAACGGGTCCGCGGGATCCTCCGCCGAGGTGCAGTGGGCGCCGAGCAACTGGATCAACGACGACTGGGCATGGAAGCTCTTCGGCGCGCGCGCCTACGACGATGTCGCGACGGGCACCTTCACGGCCTACCTCGAGGTCACAGACCCCGTGGGCGAGGGCTACGACTGCACCGTCGACCGCTGCGCGATCTACACACGCAACGACCACACAGCGCTCGGCGACCGCGTGCAGGACCTCTACATCCCGGTGGGGTTCGCCTCCGAGGAGTGACGCAGGTCGAGACCCTCAGCGCCGCAGTGCCGCCGTCACCTCGCGTCGCACCTCGTCGAGACGCGTCGTGAGCAGCGTCACGGCATCCTCGGGAAGCGCTCCGCGCGTGAGCCGCGACCGCAGCTCGGAACGCAGCTCGGCGCGGAAGGTCGCGAGCGCCGCCTCCGCCTCGTGCAGCCGCTGCCGCCCGACGATCCGCGGATCCTCGGCGGTCTCGGTGCGCCAGTCGCCGGCGCTCCCACCGCCCGTGCCACGCGGATCCCGTGCGGCGGCCGCGAGCTCCGCCTTGAGTGTGCGCATGGCGTCGTTCACCGAGGCGCGCACCTCGTCGGCGAGACGGCGAACCGAGTCGGTGACATCCGTTTCGATCGCGTCGAGCTCGTCCTGGCGGGCGGCGAGCTCACCGCGACCGGCATCCGTGATGGCGTATACCGTGCGGCGGCCGTCGGACTCCTTCGTGACGAGCCCCTCTTCCTGCAGCTTCGCGAGACGCGGGTAGATCGTCCCGGCGCTCGGCACGTAGGTGCCGCCGAAACGATCGCCGAGAGCCTGGATGAGCTCGTAGCCGTGCTGCGGTCGCTCGGCGAGCAGGCTCAGCAGGTAGAGGCGCAGGTGGCCGTGGGCGAAGACGGGGGGCGTCATGCGCGCACCGCGTGCAGGATGCTGACGTCGCCGCCGACGGTGTTGATGCGCACGTCGGTCCAGCGCTTGTCGAGTTCGCCGTGGCGGGCGGTGTAGCGGCCCTTGACCACGCTGATCGACTGGGCGTCGAGCTGGAGCTTGCCGCCGACTGTCTGCACGGTGTAGGCCGAGGGCGTGTCTGGCTCGAAGCGCGCCGTGACGGAACCCGACACGGTGTTGACCCGCACGGCATCCGGGATCCCGCTCGCATCGAGCATGATCTCGCCCGAGACGCCGTCGACGTCGACCTTGGTGACGGCGCCGGATGCGATGACGGCACCCGAGACCGTGTTGACGCCGATGCCGCCCGCGTGATCGCGCACGGTGATCTCGCCGCTCACCGAGTTGGCGGTGAGCTTGCCCGTGAGGCCGTCAGCGACGAGGTCGCCCGAGACGGTGTTGAGCTGCACGTCGGCCTCTAGGCCCGCGACGAGGGCGTCGGCCGAGACGACGCCGAGCGTGACGGCGACGGTGCGCGGCACGAGCACGCTCACCTCGGCACGGATGGACGAGCCGAAGTTCTTGAAGACGTCAATCCAGTTGTCCCAGCGCAGTTGGGGGTGGTCGATCTCGAGCCGGTCGCCGTCGACCCGGACGAGCAGCTCGCGACCGTGCACCGAGTGCACCTCGACCCGGACGCCGGGCTCGTCGTGCCCCACGATGTCGACGTGCCCGCCCACGAGGCCCACCTTCAGTCGGCGGATGTTCTCCAGGTCGATCACCTTCGGGCCGTCGACGAGCCACTTCTCCTGAGCCATCGCGGCTCCTCCCTGTCTCCAGCCCGCCGCGGGGCGTGTCTCTCGCGATATATCGCGTCTAACGTGGACTCACGATATATCGCGTCTTGCTCTCGCGCAACCCACTCTCCTCAGGAAGAGTCTGCGCGGGGCTTGCGGTTGACGCTGCGTCAATGTCTAGCGTCGTGTGAGGCACCCGGTCGGTGCCTTGAGAACGGAAGGAGGAGACGGATGGATCGCAGCATCCAGGAGGTCGCTCGGCTCACGGGCGTCACGAGCCGCACCCTGCGGCACTACGACGACATCGGCCTCGTGCGGCCCAGTCGCGTGGGTGCCGGCGGCATCCGCTTCTACGACGCGGATGCGCTCGTGCGCCTGCAGCGCGTGCTGCTGTTGCGCGAGCTCGGGCTCGGCCTGCCCGCGATCGCCGAGGTGCTCGAGGGGCAGACCGATGACGTGCACGCGCTGCTCGCTCACCGCGAGTGGCTGCGCAAGGAACAGGAGCGCCTCGCGCGGCAGATCGCGAGCGTCGAGGCGACCATCGAGGCCCTGGAAGGAGGTGAGGAACCGATGGCAGAGAACATGTTCGACGGCTTCGACCACACGCAGTACAAGGACGAGGTCGAGGAGCGCTGGGGCAAGGACGCGTACGCGAAGTCCGACGCTTGGTGGCGCGGCATGAGCGACACCGAACGCGCCGAGTGGCAGGCGCGCGTGGCTCAGCTCGGCGCCGACTGGATCGCCGCGGCCGAGTCCGGCATCGCGCCGGATGACGACGCGGCCCAGCAGCTCGCGCGACGTCACGTCGAGTGGCTGGCAGGCATCCCCGGCACGCCGGGCGCCACGAAGGAGTACGTCACGGGCCTCGGCGAGATGTACGTCGCCGACCCGCGCTTCGGCGCCAACTACGGCGGCGTCGAGGGCGCGACCTTCGTGCGCGACGCGCTCGCCGTCTACGCGGAGCGTCACCTCTAGTCGCCATGGAACGGCCCCGGATGCGTCTTCACCCGCATCCGGGGCCGTTCCCGTCCGCCCGCTGGTTGAGGAGCCGCGGAGCGGCGTCTCGAAACCAGCGCCGTTGCCGCCTCGAGCCCTACGGCAGCAACATCCGATCGACGGGCACGTGGCGATAGCCGTCCTGCGCCGTCACGGCGACGGTCGCGATGATCGCCCAGAGCGACAGGGCGCCGAGCGAGAGCAGCACGATCATGCGGTCACCTCCCCCGCGGATGCCGGATCCGGAGCCCCGGCGGACGTCGCCTTGGATGTCGCGATCGTCGTCGCCTCGGAGGCGCGCGGGCGTGCGGCGGGCGCCTGCGGCACGGTCAGGAGCGGAAGCGTCACGCCCACCATGGGGCCGATGAGGAGCGCGAACGCGAGCGTTCCGACGCCCACCTGACCGCCCAGCAGCCAGCCGATCGCGAGCACGGTCACCTCGATGCCCGTGCGCACGACCCAGATGGGCCAGCCCGTGCGGGCATGGAGCCCCGTCATGAGGCCATCCCGCGGGCCGGGGCCGAGGCGCGCGCCCACGTAGAGGCCCGTCGCGACGGCGAGCAGAGCGAGCCCCGCTGCGAACACGAGCCCCTGAAGCCAGGGCTCATGCTGCTGCGGGATGACGGCGAGGCCGAGATCCGCCGCCGGGCCGATGAGCAGCACGTTGAGCACCGTTCCGACGCCCGGCTTCTGCCGGATGGGGATCCACAGCAGCAGCACGACGGCGCCGATGATGATCGTCAGCACGCCGAACGAGGTGCCGGTCTGCACGCGCAGGCCTTGCGTGAGCACGTCCCACGGCGCCACGCCGATGCCGGCGCGCACCATCATGGCGATCGCGATGCCGTAGAGGAAGAGCCCGACGAGCAGTTGCGCGATGCGGCGAGTCCAGAGGAGGGGCGGGGTCACGGTGAGCAGTCCACCGGATGATTGGCATCTCAACAAGAGTCCAATCCGGCTACACTGGCCGCGTGAACTCCCTGTCGGCTCGTGCATTGGCCCTGCTCATGGTGGATTGGCGCGGTTCCACGGGGCCCGCCTACGTCGCGCTCGCCGACCGCATCCGGCTTCTCGTGCTCGACGGCCGCATCCCCCTCGGAACGCGACTGCCCGCCGAGCGCGAGCTCGCGAGCCACTTGCGGCTCAGCCGCACGACCGTCTCTGCCGCCTACGCCGAGCTCCGCGAGAGCGGCTACCTCGAGAGCGTGCGCGGCTCCGGAAGCACCGTCCGCCTCCCGCAGGACTCCCGCCCCGACGACGACCTGCTCGCGGATGCTCCGCTCGACTTCTCGAAGGCGTCGCTTCCCGCCCTGCCGGCCGTCGCGCAGGCCGCAGTCGCCGCGGTCGACCGGCTGCCGAGCTTCCTCTCCGACAGCGGCTTCGATCCCTTCGGCCTTCTCGTGCTGCGGCGCGCGATCGCGGATCGCTACACCGAGCGCGGGCTGCCGACGGATCCCGAGCAGCTCATGATCACGGTCGGCGCGCAATCGGCCATCCATCTCGTCGCGCGCACGCTGCTCGCGCGCGGCGACCGGGCGATCGTCGAGTCCCCCGGCTACCCGCACGCCTTCGATGCGCTCAAGGCAGCGGGTGCGCGCCTCGTGCCCGTCGCCGTCACGACCGACGAAGGCTGGGACGTCGCGGGGCTCGAGCAGGCTTTCCAGCGCACGAGCCCGACCGTCGCGTACCTCATGCCCGAGTACCAGAACCCCACGGGCCGCACGATGGATGCCGCGACGCGCTCGCGCGTGCTCGACCTCGCCCAGCGCGAGGGCACGACCCTCATCGTCGACGAGACCATGACGGGCCTCGGCCTCGACGGCCAGCCGCGTCCCGAGCCGTTCCCCGTGGCGCGCAACGTCGTCACGATCGGATCGGTCGGCAAGTCGATCTGGGGCGGCCTGCGCATCGGGTGGGTGCGGGCCGAGCGCGAGGTCATCCAGCGCATGGCGCGCGCCCGCTTCGCCGTCGACCTCGGCACCCCGATCCTCGATCAGCTCGTCGTCGCCGAGCTCGTGCCGGGCTACGAGCAGCTGCTCGCGGGCCGCCGCGCCTACTTGCGCCAGGGCCGCGACCACCTCGCGAAGCGCATCCGCCAGCAGCTGCCGGAGTGGCGGATGCCGCACGTCGAGGGCGGGATCGTCGCGTGGGTGGGCCTCGGCGCCCCGCTCAGCTCGCAGCTCGCGCTCGCGGCGCGCGAGGAGGGTCTCGTCATCGGCGCGGGCCCGCGATTCGGGCTCGACGGCGTGTTCGAGCGCTTCCTGCGCATCCCCTTCGGGATGCCGCCCGACCAGATCGACCGGGGCGTCGAGGCGCTCGCGGCGGCGTGGCACCGCGTCACGCGCAACGCCGTGCGCCTCGATGACGCGGATCTCGCCCACGTCGTCTAAGCCGGGCGGCTCGCCGATGCTCTCGGCGCTTCGCGCCCCCGCTTCGCTGTGCTGGTCCGGCGCCGCGGTGACGCCCGGCCGCTCGAGTGCCGACACAGCAGGCATGTCAGGTGGTTGAGGAGCGCACCGCTGCAGGCGGTACGCGTCTCGAAACCACCGCCACCGCGCCGGCCCGCACTCAGGAGACTCCGAGAATCGGGGCGGGGCCGCCCTGGAATACTGAGGCACGTGCACGGGGCCGTGCGCTATCCGGCCGCATCCGCGGCATCCACAGCATCCGGGGGAACCGTGTCACTGCTCTCCGTGTTCAGCTTGCGCAACCGCGCGCTCATCGCCCTGCTGACGATCGTCGTCGCGCTCTTCGGCGGGTACGCGCTCACGGCCCTCAAGCTCGAGCTCTTCCCGTCGCTCACGCTGCCCAACGTCACGATCGTGACGACCTACCCCGGTGCGAGCCCCGAGGTCGTCGAGAACGACGTGTCGACGCCGATCGAGTCGGCCATCCAGGGCGTCGAGGGCCTCGACTCGACCTCGGCCACGAGCTCCGCCGGGATGTCGACCGTGCAGGCGAGCTTCGCCTACGGCACCGACCTCACGCGCGCGGAGCAGAAGGTCGAGCTCGCGGTCGGGCGCATCCAGTCGCAGCTGCCGAGCGGTGTCGATCCGCAGGTCGTCACGTTCTCGGTCGGCGACTTCCCCGTCGTGCAGCTCGCGGTCACGAGCGATCTCGACACCGCCGAGCTCGCATCCCGGCTCGAGACCCTCACGGTGCCGGCCATCGAACAGCTCGACGGCGTGAGCGCCGCGACGGTCTACGGAGCGACGGGCCAACGCATCACGATCACCCCGGATGCCGCGCAGCTCGCGGCGCACGGGCTCAGCACGCAGGCGATCCGCGACGCGCTCAAGGCCAATGGCATGCTGCTCGCGGCCGGCACGGTCGACGAGGGCGACAAGACGCTCACCGTGCAGGCGGGCGTCAAGATCGACTCGACCGAGACGCTCGAGAGCCTTCCCCTGCTCGGCGGAGCCCCAGCGACGATCGGCGACGTCGCCGAGGTGGCGATCGTCGACAACCCCATCACGGGCATCTCGCGCGTCGACGGCGAGCCCGCGCTCACGATCGCCATCACGAAGACCCCCGCCGGCAACACCGTCGACGTCTCGCGCGACGTCAACGCGCAGCTCGACGACCTCGCGGCGCAGCTCGGGGGAGACACCTCGTTCACGGTCGTCTTCGATCAGGCGCCGTTCATCGAGCGCTCCATCAACTCGCTCGCGACCGAGGGCCTTCTCGGCCTCGGCTTCGCGGTCGTCGTGATCTTCATCTTCCTGCTCTCGATCCGCTCGACTCTCGTCGCGGCCATCTCGATCCCCGTCTCAGTGCTCATCACCTTCCTCGCGATGCTCGCGACGGGCTACTCGCTCAACGTGCTCACGCTCGGCGCGCTCACGATCGCGATCGGGCGCGTCGTCGACGACTCGATCGTCGTCATCGAGAACATCAAGCGGCACCTCGGCCTCGGGGAGGACAAACGCGAGGCGATCCTCACGGGCGTCAAAGAGGTCGCGACGGCCATCACGGCGTCGACCGTCACGACCGTGGCCGTGTTCCTTCCCATCGCTCTCGTGGGCGACATCACGGGCGAGCTCTTCCGGCCGTTCGCGCTCACGGTGACGATCGCGCTCGCGGCCTCGCTCTTCGTGGCGCTCACGATCGTGCCCGTGCTCGCCTACTGGTTCCTCAAGGCCAAGCCGCACCATGCACACGATGCGACCGAGGTCGACACGCGGCACCCGGTCGACGAGCTCGAGCATCCGTCCGCCCTGCAGAAGGGCTACCTGCCGGTCATCCGCTGGACGGTCGCCCACCCCGCCATCACGATCTCGGCGGCCGTCGCGGTGCTCGCGGGAACGCTCGCGCTCGTGCCCATCGTGCCGACCAACTTCGTGGGGGATTCCGGTCAGAACACCCTCACGATCAGCCAGACCATGCCCGCGGGCACGAGTCTCACGGCCAAGGATGCCGCGGCGAAGGAGCTCGAAGAGGCGCTCGAGGGCGTCGACGGCGTCGAGACCGTGCAGGTGTCGATCGGATCGAGCGGCGGATCGAGCTCGGCGCTCGCGGCGCTCTTCGGCGGTGGCGGGTCGACGACGTTCTCGATCACGACCGACGAGTCCGTCGACCAGGAGGTGCTGCGCTCGGACGTGCAGCACGTCGTCGACGGACTCGACCCGGATGCCGTGGGCGAGATCTCCGTCTCATCCGGCTCGGGCGGCGGCGGGTTCTCGAACGACATCGCGATCGAGGTCACGGCGCCCGACGAGCAGACGCTCGGCGACGCGACGACGCAGATCCTCGACGCCATGCGCGAGCTCGACGTGACGCAGCAGGCCGAGTCGAACCTCTCGGCGACGCAGCCCTACATCGCGATCCAGGTCGACCGGGCGAAGGCGGCATCCGTGGGCCTCACGGAGGTCGCGGTCGGCGGCATCGTCGCCGAGGCGATGCTCCCCGCATCGGTGGGGTCGGTCGAGATCGACGGGAGCACCCTCTCGATCTACATCGACAACCCCGACGCGCCCACGACCGTGCAGGAGCTCGAGGACTTCGTGCTGCCGACCCTCGCGGGGCCGCAGCCGCTCAGCGCACTCGCGACCGTCGAGCAGGTCGACGGGCCCGCCTCGATCTCGACCCAGCGCGGCGTGCGCACGGCGACCGTCTCGATCACGCCCGATACCGCCGACATCGGCACGGCATCCGCGACCGTGCAGCGAGAGCTCGACGCGCTCGACCTGCCGGACGGCGTGACGGCGGAGCTCGGCGGTGTCACGGCCCAGCAGGAGGACGCCTTCAGCCAGCTCGGCCTCGCGCTGCTCGCGGCGATCCTCATCGTCTACACCGTCATGGTCGCGACCTTCCGCAGCCTGCGGCAGCCGCTCCTCCTGCTCGTCTCGGTGCCCTTCGCGGCGACGGGCGCGATCCTGCTGCAGCTCGCATCCGGCATCCCGCTCGGCGTCGCGTCGATCATCGGTCTGCTCATGCTCATCGGCATCGTCGTGACGAACGCGATCGTGCTCGTCGACCTCGTGAACCAGTACCGGGACCGCGGGATGGGGGTGGTGGACGCCGTCGTGCACGGCGCCTCGCGTCGTCTGCGGCCGATCCTCATGACGGCGCTCGCGACGATCTTCGCGCTCATCCCGATGGCGGTCGGGCTCACGGGACACAGCGGCTTCATCTCGCAGCCGCTCGCGATCGTCGTGATCGGCGGCCTCATCTCGTCGACCGTGCTCACGCTCGTCGTGCTGCCCTCGCTCTACACGCTCGTCGAGGGCGCGCGTGAACGCCGTGCGGCCCGTCGCGAGGCCCGCGCGGCTGTCTGACACAGCGGGCCTGCCAGGTGGTTGAGGAGCGCCGCGAAGCGACGCGTCTCGAAACCACCGTCGGTGGTGTCCCTTCCGCCGCTCAGCCGGCGGTCGGCGTCGGGGCGGGCACCGGAGCGGGCGAGGCCGGCGGCTCCGCCGCCGGGGCGTCGGTCGCGGGCGCGACGGGCAGCTGCGTCGGGGCGAGCGTTCGGGCGAAGAAGTCGAGGATGCGTGTCTTGAGACCGTCGTCGATCATCGCTATCGAGTGCAAGCGGCCCTCGACCGTGACGAACGTCGTATCGACCCCGGCATCCCGCAGCGCGCGCACGAAAAGGCGCGCCTGACCGAGCGGGATCAGCTCGTCGGTCGAGTGGGCGACGAAGAACGGCGGGTCGGTCTCATCGACCCACGTGCTGGGGGATGCCGCCACTGCTGCGGGGCAGTCGTCTTCCGTCGCGCAGTCGAGGTAGGCGAGCTGCACGGGCACGAAGTCGTCGGTCGCGGCGACGCCCGTGAGGTCGATGGGCCCTGAGAGCTCGGCGACGGCGGCGACGCGCACGCCGCGGTCGAGGGGGCCCGAGCCGCTCGTGCCGAGGAGCGACACGAGGTTGCCGCCCGCCGAACCCCCGAAGGCCCCGATGCGCGTGGGGTCGATGCCGAAGCGCGTCACCTGCTCGGGCTCGCGCAACCATTCGACGGCGGCGCGCACATCGTCGATCGCGGCGGGGTAGGGGTTCGCGGGAGCGAGGCGGTAGTCGACCGCGAAGGTCGGGTAGCCAGCCTTCGCGAGCCATTGGCACACGGCACGCCACGCGACGTCGTTCTTGGACCCGCGCGCCCAGCTGCCGCCGTGCACGACGACGATCGCGGCGCGAGCGGCATCCGTGAGCGGGTCGAACCCGGGCGGTGTGCACGCGTCGAGGTAGAGCGGGAGGCCGTCGATCGTCTCGTACACGATGTCGACGGCGGTCGGCACGCTCGGGTCGGTCGCGAGGTTGGGATTGCTCGACACGACGACGCCCTCGACATGCGTCGACTCGTCACCCGTCGGCGCGCAGGCCGCGAGCAGCACGAGCGCGCCGAGCACCGCGGCCCCCAGGGCGGCACGTGTCGGGTTCGCGGCGCGCATGATCGCACTACCGTAACCCCGGCTCGCGGCAGAGTTTGATGCGAGTGTTCGGATGCTGCGCCTCGCCTCCGCCGCGGTCCTTCTCGGGACCGCCACAGCGCGAACCCGTGCGGCAAGCGCTCACGGCGGAGGAGTGGGATGCCGCCTTCGCGGAGGGTGAGCGGATGACGCTCGCCGAGGCGATCCAGCTCGCCCTCTCGATCGTCCCCAGCCGCGCGCGCTGAAGCCGCGGTTCACGGCGGATGCACGGCATCCCCCGCTATGCTCGTGCGGTCGGCTCTCGACGAATCGCGGCATCGCCGCGCTGTATGCACTGTGTAGGTCGAGCGGGCCGGATCGTCCACGCATCCGTGGGCGAGGACTTCCATGAGGAAAACGGCCCCGGCCACTTGAGTCCGGGTTCTCGTCGCACGCGTTCGCGCGCGCGGCGCACACTCACGAACACCGGAGACACATCCATGGCGTACAACACGCGCGCCGCCCATGGCGGCAAGAAGAACCCCGGCAAGGGCGGGGCGAAGAAGGTCGGCGGACCCTCGGCCAAGCACCGCGGCTACACGCCCGAGACGGATGCCGCACGCGGCGGCAAGAAGCCGCGCTGGTCGGCCGAGCAGCGCGTCGCGAACGGCCGCGGCGTCGAGCGCCCGCGCGGACAGCGCGACGAGCGCACGCGTCGCCCCGAGCGCGCCGAGGACGGCCGCCCCAACTGGGAGCCGCGCGGCAAGGACGCACGGACCTCGATCGAGCGCGCCCCTGCGGCGCGCAAGCGCGACGGCGGCTCCAGCGCGCGCGGGCATGAGCGATTCGTTCGGGAGGACGACACGCCGCGCCGGGACGGATACCGGGGTCGCGACGGCGTGTCGTCCTCCCGGAGCAGCTTCGCGGGCGACCGCCCGCACCGGCTGGCCGGCGACCGGCCGCAGCGCCGCAGCTCTGGCGACGAGCGGCCCCGGCGCGAGGACCGCGGGTATGACGAGCGTCCGCGCCGCGAGGGCCGCGCCCACGACGAGCGGCCGCGCCGCGACGAGCGTGCTCCGCGTGCTGAGCGCGCCTGGCGTGGCGAGCGCGCCGACCGGGCGCCGCGTCCCGTCGTCGAGGATGTCGTGCTCGAGCGCCTCGAGGCACAGGCCGTCGAGGCCGCGGATGTCGAGGGCACGAGCTTCGCCGACCTCGGCCTCGGCCAGAACATCGTGCGCGAGCTCGGCGAGCTCGGCGCCGTGACGCCGTTCCCGATCCAGGCCGCGACGATCCCGCCCGCGCTCGAGGGCCGCGACGTGCTCGGCCGCGGCCGCACGGGGTCCGGCAAGACCATCGCGTTCGGCGCGCCCCTCGTCGAGCGCCTCCTGCGCATGCAGGCGGGCGAGCAGAAGCGCCGCCAACCGGGGCGCCCGCCGCGCGCCCTCATCCTCGCGCCGACGCGCGAGCTCGCGCTGCAGATCGACCGCACGGTGCAGCCGATCGCGCGCAGCGTCGGCCTCTTCACGACGCAGATCTACGGCGGCGTGCCCTTCGCGCGCCAGCTCGGCGCCCTCGACCGCGGCGTCGACATCGTGATCGGCACGCCCGGGCGCGTGCAGGACCTCGCGAACCGGGGCAAGCTCGACCTCTCGGCCGTGCAGGTCACGGTGCTCGACGAGGCCGACCACATGTGCGAGCTCGGCTTCGCCGAGGTCGTGACCGAGATCCTCGACCAGGTCGCCGAGGGCGGCCAGAAGCTCCTCTTCTCCGCGACGCTTGACACGGGCGTCGCCGACATCGTCGAGCGCTACCTCGACGAGCCCGCTGTCTACGAGGTCGCGGGGGAGGACCAGGCGAGTTCGACGATCGAGCACCGCGTGCTCCTCCTCGACCAGCGCGACAAGCAGCAGGTTCTCGTAGAGCTCGCGTCGGGCCCCGGCAAGAAGCTCGTCTTCGCCCGGACGCGCGCCTTCGCGGAGCAGCTCGCCGACCTGCTCGACGACCATGGCATCCGCGCCGAGCCGATCCACGGCGACCTCACGCAGTCGCGCCGCGAGCGCGCTCTCGACAAGTTCGCGAACGGCCGCGTCACGGTGCTCGTGGCGACGGACGTGGCGGCGCGCGGCATCCACGTCGACGACGTGTCGCTCGTGATCCAGGCGGATGCGCCGGATGAGTACAAGGCCTACCTGCACCGCGCCGGCCGCACGGGCCGCGCGGGCAAGGACGGCCTCGTCGTGACGCTCGTGCCGCGCAACCGCCGTCGTCGTACGGAGGAGCTGCTGCAGCGCGCCGACATCGTCGCGGAGTGGACGCCGGTCGCCCCGGGCGACGCCCTCATCGAGGAGCTCGCGGCCCGCTGAGGCCGAAGCTCATGGGCCGCGCGTGTCACGGCGCGCTGCCGTGCGCACATGAGCACGCGATGAACAGCGGATGACGCGCACGCGCGCGCTCTTGCGCGATGTCGGCGGGCGGGGGTAGGGATGAGGTGGCCCCCAAAAGGGGGACAACCCGACCACGCTGTCCACGTCGAACAACGGAGCACCGCGCGTCATGACAACTCCACAACCCATCGACCGGCCGCGCACCTCGCCGCGGCACCACCTCGCGGTCGTCGCCTCGGCGGCCGTCGCGGCCCTCGGCCTCAGCTCGCCCGCCGCGACTCCGGCCCTCGCGGCCGACACCACCCACACGATCGCCGAGGTGCAGGGCACCGGGGCGAGCACGCCGCTCAACGGCCAGCCGGTCACGGTCGAAGGCGTCGTCACCGGCTACTACAACGCCGCATCCGGCTACCGCGGCCTCTACCTGCAGACGGCGGGCTCGGGCGGAGGCGCGGATGCCACCCCCGGCGCCTCGGACGGCATCTTCGTCTACTTCAACCAGCTCAACCCCGCGGTCGCCGTCGGCGACCTCATCCGCGTCACGGGCACGGCGGGCGAGTACCAGGGCCAGACGCAGCTCACGGCGACCGCGGCATCCGCGTACGAGGTGCTGCAGGCGGGCGCGGGCCTGCCCGAGGCGACGCCGCTGCCCGACACCGTCGTCGGTGCGGATCGCGAGGCCTTCGAGGGCATGCTCGTGCAGCCCACGGGCGACTACCGCCTCGCGTCGAGCCACGAGCTCTACAACTTCGGCTCATTGTGGCTCTCGGCGGGCGGCGAGCTCGTCAAGTCGACCGAGACGACGGATGCCGGCGACGCGGCCAACGCGATCGCGGCGTCGAACCTCGCGCGGCGCCTCATCGTCGACGACGGCTACAGCATCCGCGTCGACAACAGCGCGCATGTCGGCGGGCAGCCGTACTTCACGGCCGACACGGTCGTGCGCAACGGCGATCGCTTCGTGGCGCCGGCCAAGCCGATGATCCTCGGCTACGGCTTCGACAACTGGCGGCTCCAGCCGCAGACGCCGCTCACCGATGCGAGCGACGCGTCCTACAAGCCGAGCTTCGAGACGCTCAACCCGCGCCCCGCCACAGCCCCCGCGGTCGGCGGCGACGTGCAGTTCGGCAGCTTCAACGTCTTCAACTACTTCACGACCTTCGGGGGCGAGGCTCGTGGCGCCGCCGACGCGGCGCAGTTCGCGAAGCAGAAGGCCAAGATCGTGGCCGCCATCAACGGCCTCGGCGCGGACGTCGTCGCCCTCGAAGAAATGGAGAACTCGGCGGTGCTCGGCGAGCAGGCCGACGAGGCGCTCGCCGATCTCGTGGGCGGGCTCAACGCGGCCGCCGGTGCCGGCACGTGGGACTACGTGCGCACGCCCGACCCCGTGAACGCGGCGGGCAACGACGTCATCACGACGGCGATCATCTTCAAGCCGTCCCTCGTCACGCCCGTCGGCGAGAGCGTCGCCGACACGGATGCCGTGTGGGACATCGCGCGCAAGCCGATCGCGCAGACCTTCGACATCGGCGACGGGCGCCTCGTGACCGTCGTCGCGAACCACTTCAAGTCGAAGACGCCGCCCGAGGGCAACACGGCACCCGAGCCGGCCGACGGCCAGGGCTTCTTCAACGCCGAGCGCGTCGCGCAGGCCGAGCGCCTTGCGACCTTCGTCGACGCCCTCGCGGCCGACCCCGCGAAGAGCTCCGACGTCATCCTGCTGGGCGACTTCAACGCCTACGGTCAGGAGGACCCGGCCCAGGCACTCACGGCAGCGGGCTTCGTCGACCTCGTGCCGACGAAGGCGCCAGGGCAGTACACGTACACCTTCAATGGCGAGCTCGGCTCGCTCGACCACGCCTTCGTGAGCGAGTCGCTCGCGTCGTCGGTCACGGGTGTCGGCGTGTGGGGCATCAACTCCGCCGAATGGAGCGACCGCGGCTACGCCTACGGCGCGACCGACGGCTCGAGCCCTTACCGCTCGAGCGACCACGACCCGGTGCTCGTGGGCGTGAGCTCCGCCACGCCGCCCGTCACGATCGACCTCTTGAGCATCAACGACTTCCACGGCCGGCTCGAGGCGTCGAGCACGACCGCGGGCGCCGCGGTGCTCGGCGGGATGGTGCGCTCCTACGAGGCCGAGAACCCCAACACCCTCTTCGTGGGTGCGGGCGACCTCATCGGCGCGTCGACCTTCACGTCGTTCATCCAGCAGGACGAGCCGACGATCGACGCCTTCAACGAGATCGGACTCGACGCGAGCTCCTTCGGCAACCACGAGTTCGACAAGGGCCGCGCGGATGTCGACGACCGCATCCTCGAGCACGCCGACTGGCCGTACCTCGCGGCGAACCTCTACGACCGCGACACGGGTGAGCCCGCGTATCAGGAGTATGAGCTGCGTGAGTTCGAGGGCGTCACGATCGGCTTCATCGGCGCCGTCACCGAAGACCTCACCGAGCTCGTGAGCCCCGCGGGCATCGCGAGCCTCGAGGTCAAGGAGGTGGTGCCCGAGGTCAACCGCGTCGCCGAGGAGCTCTCCGACGGCGACGAGGCGAACGGCGAGGCCGACGTGCTCGTGCTGCTCGTGCACGAGGGCGCCGCGACGACCGACATCTCGAGCGCGACCGACGACTCCAACTTCGGCCGGATCGTCACGGGGGCCGACCCCGAGATCGACATGATCATCTCGGGTCACACGCACCTCGCGTACGACTTCGACGTGCCGATCCCCGGCACCGACCGCACGCGGCCGGTGATCTCCTCGGGTCAGTACGGCGCGATGTACGGCCACTCGACGATCGTGTTCGACCCTGAGACCGAGGCGCTCTCGATCGAGACCGAGAACCTCAATCTCATCGGCGCGTTCGAGCCCGACCCGGCGGTCGCGCAGATCGTCGCGGATGCCGTGGCGGTCGCGCAGGAGCTCGGTGCGGTCTCGCTCGGCTCGATCACGGAGGACATCCGGCGGGCCGTGCAGTCGAACGGGTCCGAGAACCGCGGCGGCGAGTCGACGATCGGCAACCTCATCGCCGACGCGCAGCTCGCGGCCACGGAAGACCTCTCGACGCAGGTGGCGATCATGAACCCCGGCGGCATCCGTGCCGATCTCGTCTATGCGGGAACGGGGCCGAACGATCCGGACGGCAACGTCACCTACGCGGAGGCCGCGCTCATCCAGCCGTTCGCCAACACCCTCGTGACGCTCGACCTCACGGGTGCGCAGCTCAAGGCCGTTCTCGAGCAGCAGTGGCAGCCGGCGGGAGCTGCGCGTCCGTTCCTCAAGCTCGGGCTCTCGAAGGGCCTCGAGTACGTCTACGACCCCGCGGCCCCGGCCGGATCGCACATCACGGCGATCACGCTCGATGGCCAGCCGGTGACCGACGACCAGGTCATCAAGGTCGTGACGAACTCGTTCCTCGCCTCCGGCGGTGACAACTTCGGGGCGTTCACCGACGCCGCGAACATCGCCGACTCGGGCCGCATCGACCTCGACGCGTTCGTCGCCTACATCGGCGAGAACTCGCCCGTCGCGCCCGACCCGGCGCAGCGTGCGGTCGGCGCGACGCTGTCGGCCCCCGCCGACGGCACGGCATACCGGGCGGGCGAGCAGGTGACGGCCGAGCTGTCGTCGCTCCTGTTCAGCACGGGCGGACCCACCTCGGGTGAGGCGACGATCAGCCTCGGTGACGAGGTGCTCGGCACGGGCGAGCTCGCCTTCCAGATCGTCGACACGACCGACGAGCAGGGCACGGCGACCGTGCAGTTCACGATCCCGGACGGCGTCGAGGGCGTGCAGACGCTCACGATCGCGGGCCCCGGTGGCACGGAGGTCGCGCTGCCCATCGAGGTCGCGGAGTCGACCGAGCCGAGCGAGCCCGTCGGCACGCGCACGAGCGCCACGGCGCCGCTGCTCGTGTGGGGTGGCTCCGTGAACTACCGGGTCACGGTGCGCACGGATGACCACTCGCCCGCCGTCGGAACCCTCGTCATCCGCGACGGGGCGAAGACGGTCGCGACGGTCGACCTCACCGAGGCGGCGAAGGGCAAGGCGACGGTCAAGCTCAGCCTCAAGCGCGGACTGCACTTGCTCACGGCGCAGTTCGAGGGCGAGGGTTTCGAGCCGTCGATCAGCTGGCCGTCGCTCGTGCTCGTGCTGTAGCGACGCTCAGCGCCCCCACATGAAGGTGCGGGGGTCGCCGCCCCCCGACGGCGAACCCCCGCTCCGGATTTCCCCCCAGATATCCGGTTACCTTGACTCGAAGGTAACGATTCAACGCGGCGAGCGCGATGACCCCGAACGGGGGACAAAGCGGATGCCGTGGGGGACGCATCTGCACAGCTCGCGTCGCCCGTCGCCTCTCCCCCGTCGCGATCCGCGCGCCTGCCGGCGTCCGTGCCGGCGGGTACCGTGGGCACATGCCCTCCCCCCTCGATGTGCTGCATCGCGTCTTCGGCTACGCCGAGTTCCGCGGTGAGCAGGCGCACATCATCGAGCAGGTCGTCGGCGGGGGCGACGCCGTCGTGCTCATGCCGACGGGCGGTGGCAAGTCGCTCTGCTATCAGATCCCGGCCCTTGTGCGGCCCGGCACGGGCATCGTGATCTCACCGCTCATCGCCCTCATGCAAGACCAGGTCGACGCGCTCGAGGCACTCGGCGTGCGCGCCGCCTTCCTCAACTCGACGCAAGATCCGGATGCCCGCCGCCTCGTCGAGCAGCAGCTTCTCGCGGGCGAGCTCGACCTGCTCTACCTCGCCCCCGAGCGCTTGCGTCTCGAGAGCACGCTCGCCCTTCTCGACCGTGCACCGCTCGCTCTCTTCGCGATCGACGAGGCGCACTGCGTCTCGCAATGGGGCCACGACTTCCGTCCCGATTACCTCGGGCTCTCGGTGCTCCACGAGCGCTGGCCGACGGTGCCGCGCATCGCGCTCACGGCGACCGCCACGGCGGCCACCCGGCGCGAGATCGTCGAGCGGCTCGAGCTGCGCGAGGCGCGCCAGTTCATCTCGAGCTTCGACCGCCCCAACATCCAGTACCGCATCGAGCCCAAGAGCCAACCGCTCGCGCAACTGCTCCAGCTCATCCGCACCGAGCATCCGGGCGATGCGGGCATCGTGTACTGCCTCTCGCGTGCGTCCGTCGAGAAGACGGCCGAGGCGCTCGTCGCCGAGGGCATCCCCGCCCTGCCTTACCACGCGGGCCTCGACGCGAGCGTGCGTGCGCGCAACCAGGCGCGCTTCTTGCGTGAAGACGGCATCGTCATGGTCGCGACGATCGCCTTCGGCATGGGCATCGACAAGCCCGATGTGCGCTTCGTCGCGCATCTCGACCTGCCCAAATCGGTCGAGGGCTACTACCAGGAGACGGGCCGTGGGGGGCGCGACGGCCTGCCCTCGACGGCGTGGCTCGCCTACGGCCTGCAGGATGTCGTGCAGCAGCGCCGCATGATCAACGAGTCCGAGGGAGACGCCGCCTACAAGCGCCGGGCGTCGCAGCACCTCGACGCCATGCTCGCGCTGTGCGAGACGGTCGAATGCCGCCGTGTGCAGCTGCTCAACTACTTCGGCCAGGGCTCCGAGCCGTGCGGCAATTGCGACACGTGCCTCGCCCCTCCCGAGGCGTGGGACGGCACGATCCCCGCCCAGAAGCTCCTCTCGACGATCGTGCGTCTCCAGCGTGAGCGCAACCAGCGCTTCGGAGCGGGCCACCTCATCGACATCCTGCTGGGCCGCGACACCGAGCGCATCCGGCAGCAGCGTCACGACGAGCTGCGCACCTACGGCATCGGCACCGAGCTCTCCGAGCAGGAGTGGCGCGGCGTCGTGCGCCAGCTTCTCGCCCAGGGCCTGCTCGCCGTCAACTCCGACGGCTACGGCACGCTCGTCATCACGGATGCCTCTGCCGCGGTTCTCGACGGCTCCCGCACGGTCAAGCTGCGGCGCGAGCCGGAGCGCGCCGCGAAGGCCACCAAGCGCAAGGCCGTCGCCGAGCTCCCGGATGCCGCGCAGCCGCTTTTCGAACGCCTGCGCGCCTGGCGCGCCGACGTTGCGCGCGAGCAGGGCGTGCCCGCCTACATCGTGTTCGGCGATGCGACCCTCCGCGGCATCGCCGTCACCGAGCCGACGAGTCTCGAGCAGCTCGCGACGATCTCGGGCGTCGGCGAGAAGAAGCTCGAGGCCTACGGCGACGCCGTGCTCGCCCTCGTCACAGGCCGCGAGCCCGACGCCACCCTCACGGCGTCCGAGACGGGCCTCACCCCGGCCGGCTGACGAGCGCCGCCCCGCAGGCCCGACACCTCGTGCGGTTGAGAGCGCCGCACCAGAGCGCTCACACCCGAGGCGGTTGAGGAGCGCCGGGCCGCAGGCCCGACGCGTCTCGAAACCGCCGTCGGCAGGATCGCCGGACCCGGCCCCCGAGCCGCGTCGACCGCGCCGCCCCGCCCGAGCTACTCCGCGGCGGCCTCCGCAGCCTTCGGCGCGCGCTTCGGTGCGGGCTTCGCCGCATCCGCCGCCCCGCCGAGCGCCGCGCCCGCGGCGCCGCCGAGCAGCGCCGAGAGGTCGAGCCCCGTGAGGTTCTTGACGACCGCGGGAACCTCGCTCGCCACCTGGCCGACCGTCTTGGTGACGGCCGAAGCGCCATCGGTCGAGACGACCGTGAGGTTGCCGATCGCGGCGAGCGGTTCGGCGACCGCGCGCGTGATGTCGGGCAGGCGCGCGATGATCTCGGACGCGAGGGCCGCCTCGCCGTACTTCTTGAGGGCCTCGGCCTTGGCGTCGATCGCGCGGGCCTCGGCGAGACCCTCGGCGGCGACGGCCGCGGCGCGTGCCTCACCTTCGGCCTGGATACCGGCTGCGAGGGCCACCTGCTTGTCGCGCTCGGCGATACCCGCGAGCCGCACGGCCTCGGCGGCGGCCTCGGCATCCTGAACCGCGGCGACCTTGTTGGCCTCGGCGATGCGTGTGCGCTTGAAGGCGTCAGCCTCGGTCGCCGCGTTCGCGGCGTCGCGCTCGGCCTGGGCCGCCTGGACCGTCGCGTAGGCCTCGGCCTCCGCGGGCTTGCGCACCGAGATGTCGAGACGCTCCTGCTCGACGCGAGCCTGCTCGGCGAGGGCCTCGCGCTGCTGGGCCGCGACGAGCTTGTCCTGCTCGGCGGTCGCGAGCTGGCCGGCGGCGTTCGCCTCGGCGTTCGCGCGGTCGGTCTCGGCCTTGATGGCGGCCTGCTTGAGGCTCAGAGCCTTCTGGCGCTCGGCGATCTGCTCGGCCGCCTCGATGCGCGCGAACTCGGCGGCACGCTGGGTCTCGGCCTCCTTGACCTCGGCGTTCTGCCGGGCGAGCGCGGCCTCGGCGCGACCGAGGTCGGCGAGATAGCTCGTGCCGGGCGTCGAGATGTCGGAGATGTTGAGCAGGTCGACCTGCAGACCCTGCTCGGCGAGGTCGGCCTTGGTCGCCTCGACCACAGCCTCCGAGAGGGCGTTGCGGTTCGAGATGATCTCTTGCACGGGCATGTTGCCGATGATCGAGCGCAGCGAGCCTTCGAGCGACTGCTGGATGATCTGAGTGAGCGAGTTCTGCTGCGAGAGGAAGCGCTGGGCCGCACGACGCACGCCCTCGGCTGTGCCCGACACCTTGAAGTTCACGGATGCTTGGATCGCGAGCTTGATGAAGTTCTTGTCGACGCCCTCGACCGCGATGCCGATCTGACGCTGCTCGAGCGACACGAGGAAGCCCTGCTGCAGGATCGGCCAGATGAAGACGCGGCCGCCGATCACGACGCGCTGACCGGAGTCGGGCTCCTCGCCCTTGCGGCCGGCGCCGCGGCCGACGATGACCATGGCGGAGTTCGGCGGAACGCGCTTGATGCGCCCTGCGACGAACGCGAAGATCGCGAGCACGACGACGACGAGCGCGATCACAGCGAAGACGGTGACGTTCTCGGTGAAGAGGTTCACGGGAGCGTGGCCTTTCGTGGTGGAAGGTGGTCGGTGGTCAGGCCTCGGATGCCGCGTCGGCGTCGTCGGCGAGCGGCATTGCCCGCTCGACGCGCACGCGCGATCCCTGCTGCTCGATCACGCGGATGCGCGTGTCACGCGGGATTGTCTCGTCGGCGAAGGCGAGGCGCGTCTCGATCTCGTGCGGACCGTCGAGGCTCACCTCGCCGGATGTCGTCGTGACCGTCGAGCGTGTGACGCCGTAGAGTCCGACGGGCGACGACGGCGTGCCGTCCTCGCTGCGGCGGAGGCTGCGGATCAGCAGCTGCACCCCGACGAACACGACGATGCCGATGACCGCGGAGATGAGGTACGCCGACCATTCGGGCAGCCCATTGGCCACCGAGATCGCGCCGGATGCGCCGAACACGACGAGCGCGCTCCCCACGGCCGTGCCGGAGAGCGCGCCGTCGAGGAAGTCGAGGATCTCGTCGAACATGAGCGAGAAGACGACGAGCAGCAGTCCGATTCCGCCGACGATGAGGAAGGGGAGCATGCCTTGAGTCTAGGGTGCGGGCCGCGGCGGGCGGCAGGGCACCTCTCCCCTAGGAGCTTCTGCGGGGATCGGGGCTCGCTTTCCCGTCGCATGCCCCCGCGTATCGCCTGCGGCGATGCGCTCCCGCCAGTCCCGATGCCAGCGACGGGAAAGCGAGCCCCGACCCCGCATGCCCCACGCGGCATGCCCGCGATGCGACGCTGGCACGGTGCGCTTCCTCGGTCGGCTGCTGCTCGCCCCGCTCGCCCGGCTGATCTTCCGTCCGCGCGTCATCGGGCGCCGCAACGTGCCGAAGCGCGGCGGCGTCATCATCGCGTCGAACCACCTCGCGTTCATCGACAGCATCGTGCTCACGCTCGTCGCACGCCGGTCGGTCTCCTTCATGGCAAAATCCGCATACTTCACCGGGCGCGGCGCGAAGGGCCGCCTGCAGCGTGCGTTCTTCAGCGGCGTCGGGGCCGTACCGGTCGAACGCGGTGCCGGCTCGGCGGCGCAGGATGCGCTCGACGCGGGCCTCGAGGTGCTCCGGGCGGGCGAGGCCTTCTCGATCTACCCGGAGGGCACGCGCTCGCGCGACGGCCGCCTCTATCGAGGCCGAACGGGGGTCGCATGGCTCGCCCTCACTGCGGGCGTGCCCGTCGTGCCCGTGGGTCTCATGGGAACCGACCGGATGCAGCCGGGCGGCGCCGGCCGCATCCGTTTCGCGCGCGTCACGGTGCGGTTCGGCGAGCCGATCGACCTCTCGGGCTATGGCCCTGCGACCTCCGGCCGCGCGCGACGGGAGGCGACGGATGCCGTCATGGCCGCCATCCTGCGTCTCTCGGGGCAAGAGCTCGCGGGCGTCTACAACGAGCCGCCACCCGCGAACGTGCGCGAGCGGGTGAGCCGCATGCTGCACCGTGAGCGCCGCTGATCTCGCCCTCGCTCGCCCGACGAACTAACGTCATGGCATGACCTTCAACGACGACTCCGACATCAGCAAGGGTCGCATCAGCCGCCGCGCCAAGGGCGGCATCGCGATCGGCGGCGGCGCCGGCGTCGTCGGCATCATCGCGCTCGTGGTCGCGCTCATGGGCGGCCCGGATCTCACGCCGTTGCTCGGCGGGCTCGGCGGCGAGGGCGGCACGACGGGAGAGGAGTCGTCGCTCGAGCAGTGCGCGACGGGCGAAGACGCCAACACCGACCTCGATTGCCGCATGAAGGGCGCGGCGGCGTTCCTCGACGACTACTGGCCCGGCCAGTTCGAGAGCGGCTACCGCAGCACGCAGATCGAGCTCTTCACGGGGTCCACGAACACGGGATGCGGGGGTGCGACGAGCGCCGTCGGCCCCTTCTACTGCCCGCCCGACGAGACGATCTACATCGACACGAGCTTCTTCGACGAGCTGCGCGATCGCTTCGGCTCGAGCGGTGGCCCGGCCGCTCAGCTCTACGTCGTCGCTCACGAGTGGGGCCACCACATCCAGAACATCACGGGTCAGATGAACGGCATCGACAACTCGCAGACGGGGCCGACCTCCGACGGCGTGCGCCTCGAGTTGCAGGCGGATTGCTACGCCGGCGCGGCGCTCGGTGCCGCGGAGAAGACGACGGATGACGACGGCGTGCCGTATCTCGAGCCCCTCACGGACCAGGAGTGGGCCGACGCCCTGAGCGCGGCATCCGCGGTCGGCGACGACCACATCCAGGAGCAGACGCAGGGCCAAGTGACGCCCGAGACGTGGACGCACGGCGCGAGCGAGCAGCGTCAGCGCTGGTTCAACACGGGCCGCACGGGCGGACCCGGCGCGTGCGACACCTTCTCGGTGGCGGGGTCGAAGCTCTAGCGCCGACCGCCCGTTTGGGCGAACCCGACAAGCGCGAGGGGCGGCCGGCGGGCGGTCGTCGTGCGCCTCTCACGAGACGTTCGACAGCCGCACGCGCGCGACCTAGCGTGAAGTCATCCCTCGACTCTCCCGCAAGGAGGACGACATGACGCGCACTGACGCCGCTCCCCCGGCCCCCGCCGAACTGCCCGACGACGTGAGCACGCCCCGCGACGCGGCCACGGCATCCCGCGAGCTCCGCATCGACGTCGACTGGCTCCGCGAGTACCTGCTCGGCCGCTGGGCCGAGGACCGCAAGGCCTCGCGCGCTCTCGCCGAGCGCCCCGAGTTCCACTTCCAGGGAGACCTCTCGCTCGCCGAGCACCGCGCGCGCGTGCTCGGGCAACTGCACCGCCTCGTCGAGGAGGACGCCGTGCATCGCGCCTTCCCCGCGCGCTTCGGAGGCCGTGACGATCACGGCGGCAACATCGCCGCGTTCGAGGAGCTCGTGCTCGCGGACCCCTCGCTGCAGATCAAGGCGGGCGTGCAGTGGGGCCTCTTCGCGGCCGCGATCTTGCACCTCGGCACCGAGCGGCACCACGAGCAGTTCCTTCCGGATGCCATGAGCCTCAAGGTGCCGGGCGCGTTCGCCATGACGGAGATGGGGCACGGCTCGGATGTCGCGTCGATCGGCACGACCGCAACGCTCGACCTCGAGACCGACGAGTGGGTCATCCACACGCCCTTCCCGGCCGCGTGGAAGGAGTTCCTCGGCAATGCGGCGCTTCACGGGCGCGCAGCGACGGTCTTCGCGCAGCTCATCGTGAAGGGCGTCAACTACGGCGTGCATTGCCTGTACGTGCCCATCCGCGACGCCGATGGCACGCTCCTGCCGGGCGTGAGCAGCCATGACGACGGCCTCAAGGGCGGCCTCAACGGCATCGACAACGGCCGGCTCGCCTTCGACCACGTGCGCGTGCCGCGCACGAACCTGCTCAACCGCTACGGCGACGTCGACGAGAACGGCACCTACACCTCGCCCATCGAGAGCCCCGGACGGCGCTTCTTCACGATGCTCGGCACGCTCGTGCAGGGGCGCGTCTCGCTCGACGGATCGGCGACGCTCGCGTCGAAGCTCGCCTTGCACATCGCGATCACCTACGGCAGCCAGCGGCGCCAGTTCACGGCGGGCAGCTCCGACGAGGAGGTGCTGCTCGACTACCAGCGCCACCAACGGCGGCTCCTGCCCCGGCTCGCCCAGACCTACGCGATGTCGTTCGCGCACGAGGAGTTCCTCGAGCTCTTCGACCGTGTCTTCTCGGGTGAGGAGGACACGCCGTCGACGCGCGAGGACCTCGAGACGATCGCGGCGGCGCTCAAGCCCCTCGCGACGTGGGCGGGCCTCGAGATCCTGCAGGAGGCGCGCGAGGCGTGCGGCGGTGCGGGCTTCATGGCCGAGAACCGGCTCACGCAGCTGCGCGCCGACCTCGACATCTACGCGACCTTCGAGGGCGACAACAACGTGCTCCTGCAGCTCGTCGCCAAGCGCCTGCTGACCGACTACTCGCGCCGCTTCGCCAAGGCGGATGCCGGAGCGCTCGCGCAGTACGTCGCGGGCCAGGTGGGCGAGGCCGCGATCAACCGCACTGGCCTGCGCCAGCTCGGCCAGACGATCGCCGACTTCGGCTCGAGGGCGCGCTCGGTCGGCTTCGTGCGCGACGAGGACTCGCAGCGGCAACTGCTCACGGATCGCGTGCACACGGCGGTCGCGGAGCTCGCGGCGAAGCTGCGCCCGGCATCCAAGCTGTCGCCCCTCGACGCGGCCGCACTGTTCAACCGGCACCAGAACGACCTCATCAGGACCGCCCGCGCGCACGGCGAGCTCTTGCAGTGGGAGGCGTTCACGCGGGCGCTCGCGAAGGTGCCCGAGGGCGACACGAAGCAGGTGCTCACGTGGTTGCGCGACCTCTTCGGTCTCGGCCTCATCGAGAAGGATGCCGCCTGGTACCTCGTGCACGGCCGGCTCTCGGCCCAGCGCGCGGAGGCGATCACGGCGTACATCGACGACCGGCTGCTGCCGCGCATCCGCGAGCACGCGCTCGATCTCGTCGCGGCGTTCGGGCTCACGCCTGGGCTCGTGCGTGCACCGATCGCGTCGGGCGCGGAGCAGGAGCGCCAGGACGAGGCGCGCGCCTACTACGCGGCGCTACGCGCGTCGGGTGAGGCTCCGATCGACGAGAAGGCACTCCGCACGCGCGACGCCCGCTGACGCGTCGCTCCTGCTCACCCACCGTCTGCCGCGCGCGCGAGCTCCTCGAGATCCTCCTGCAAGTCGGCGAGCGCGATGCGCCGCGCGGCGCCCGTGAGCGGCTTGGGCCCTCGGCGGCGGGGAACCGCGGCGGCCGCGGCCGCGATGTCGTCGAGGGCGAGCATCCGCGCGTCCTCGACGAGGGCGACGACCGCGGCCTCGTCCTCGGCGAGAGCCCGCAGCCGCGCCGCGAGCGCGAGGTGCACGCGCCGCCGCCGCCGCAACTTGGGCACGTCGCGGTCGACGTAGTCGCGCGCAGTCACCGCGCGGAAGTGCCGCCCATGCGCGTACTGGATGTCGCGCACGAGCTGGGCGGCATCCGCCTCGTTCTCGACCGCGAGGGCCTCGAGCTCCATGCGCACGGCATCCGTGTACCACTCGAGGTCGAAATCGACTCCGTCGCGCAAGGTGCGCACGATGACGACGTTCTTGACCTTCTGCCGCACCCCCGCGCGCGCGACGAGCAGCGCATCCGCGACGAGGTCCGCGAACAGCGGACGCCGTCGGAACGGGGAGCGGGGAAGGGCCATCGATGACACGCTAGCCGCCTCGCGCGGCGCTCAGTCGGCGTAGTCGCTCAGCTCCTCGCGCAGGGCATGCAGCGCGCGCGAGCGGGCGAGCCCCGTCGCGGGCGTCGTCCGTCCGAGGCCGGGAACGGATGCCGTGGTCGCCGCGAGCTCGTCGAGCGCGTTTCCGCGCGCCTCGGCGACGAGCCGGCTGATCGCGTCGTCGTCGCCCGCCACGCGACGCAGCTCCACGGCGAGGTCGTCGAGGACGTGCGCGCGACGTCGGAGCCGGCGGGCGTCGGCCGCCCGGTAGTCGTCGGCGGCGAGGGCTCGCCCGCGACGATGCGCAGCCGAGGCGCGCAGCCCGCGCACGCGCGCGGCATCGGCATCCGCCTCGGTCGCGAGCTGCTCGAGCTCGGTGCGCGCCGCGTCGGCGAACCACGCGGCATCGAAGTCGGCGTCGTCGCGGAGTGCTCGCACGAGCACGAGGTTCTTGAGGGCCTGCCGCACGGCGGCGCGCGACACGAGGGTCGCGTCGGCGACCATCTCGGAGCGGCGAGGGCGGCGGGTCATGGCGCCCACGGTATCCGCGGGGGCGAGCCGGGTGAAGGGGCCTTGGGCCCGGCCGATGCGAAGCAGTGGTGGCTCTATGGCGGTGGCTGGTTCTGACCAGGCCTTTTCCTGGATGCTCGCAGTTGGTTCAGCGGGCGGAAATGGCCCGGATATGGCCCAACCCTGAAGGGCTGCGATCCGGATCGCACCGCTGTCGGCATCGGTGAAGCGGGCTATCCTAACGCGCTCTAGCCTCCGTGTTGCAGTAGATGTGAGATTGGGTGTTCGGCGGGCAGGGCGCGTTCGGCGCCGACTTCCTAAGTTAGGAGGTCGGTTAGGAGGTCGGTTCGTCGTCCTCGAACAGTGGGCGCTGGAGGCCGAGGGATGTGAGCCGGTATCGGTTGTCTCGACGTCCACGGCCGGGAGCTGTCGGTTCGACGAGCCCCTCGTTCTTGAGTGTGCGCAGCCAGTGCTCAGCCGTCTTCGAGGTCAGGCCGAGCAGGTTGCTAACCTCGCTCTTGGACAACTCGCCGTACACCTCCAGCAAGCCGAGGATCTGGCGGCGCCGGTTCGGTCGCGATGCCTTGCCACCCTCGCTCACGCTCGTCGCGTACGGCGAGAGCGTGTAGCTGGCACCGCGCTTTAGTCCGGTTTGGTCGATCAACTCGCGAGCGACAAGGTCTTGTAGTTCTTTGGTGGCGCGGTTGCTGTCCGCGATGCCGGTTGCCGCGCGATAGCGGGCGTTCGTCATGATCTCGCCGTGCCGCATGAGAGCGAGCCCAGTGCATTGCGAGTCGGTCAGTCCATCCCTTCCGAGCGACTGAAGCCACGCGACGGTGCCCTCGTCGAGCAAGGTGTGGTTGGGGAAGGTCACCTCGAATGAGGTCGTGCTGTCCTTGAACCGCGGAGGGCTCATTCCGGCCTCGCGAAGCGCTGCGAGCATGGTCCGGATTCCCGACCCCCTGTTCTCGCAGACCGTCCTATCCTCACCGGGAATCAGAACGTCTTCGAGCATCTTGAGAAGCGAGCCGTTGCGCGCGGAGGACGTGCCTTCATCCCCGAGGTGCTCGACATCCACTGCGCCGAAGAGCCCGCCAGGGTTCATGATGCGCAGGCGGTCGGGATACATCTCGATCTGTACCTGCGTGCCGCGTGATCCGGGGCTCAGGTCGCGGTGGACGAGCGCGTTGACGATCGCTTCGCGGAGGGCCTCGGGAGGGTACTCCAAGATGTCCCGTCGGCCTGCGCCGACGATGAGCGCGCGCTTCTTCATGTTCCTATGCACGATGGCGAGAGTCTCTTCGACGATGACCGGGATCGGTCCGTCGATGCTGGCGTTGTCGAGGAACCTCACGCCTGCAGCGTCGCGCACGCCAGCCGTCGTCGGGTAGTAGACGAACGTGACGTTGAGTTGGGGGAAGAACTGCTGCGGATAGCGTCCGAGCGCGAGAAGGCCAGCGAGAGTGGGATGGTCCTCCCCGTCGGAGCCGCGCGCGATGACCTTTGTCATGCGGAGGATGACGCTATCGGGCTCCTCGGCGAAGATGCGTGCGTTCGTGCCTGTGCGCAGCCGACTCGTGTACTTCGCGACCCCGGCCGGGTCGAGATCGTCAACTGTGGCGTCGAGGATCGGCTCGTGGTCGAAGACCGGCTGGCCTCGATCGGCGACGAGTTGATGCACTTCTTCCGAGGTGAGACGGCGGTCGCCGTCTCCGACTCGAATGTATGAGCCGCGATCCAGGCCCCGAGCCTTGACGTAGCACGGCTTCTGATTCCGGGGAAGTTCAGGGATATCTGCGATGACGAGCGTCTGCCCGTCGACTTCGGCGAACTCGATCTCGGGCGCCAGGGCGGGCACGATGTCGGTGCGTGCCCAAGATGCGAGGTCGGCCATGATCTTCTTGGGGTCGCGTACGCCGATCGCGGTGAAGTTGCCGCCCTCCTCGACGCCGAGGACAAGCGTGCCGCCGCCGGGGGTGTTGGAGAACGATGAGAGCGTTTCCAGCACAGACTTGGGGAGGTCCGTCTCGGCTCGTTTGGCCTCGACAGATGTCGCCTCCGCGCCGAACTTCCGTAGTGCGGCGATGACCTGAGTGGCATCGTTCACGACCACCTCCTCACGCAGTGTTCAATTAGCATCTTACCTACGCAAGTTAGGAAGTGCAGTAAGAAAATTAGGATGTCGCGGGTCGGAGCGGCCTGCGCTGAACCGCTGCATTATCGGGCACATCGTCGTCACATTCCGATCCCGCAGTTCGAGGGTGTCGGCCGTTGGTCGAGTGGGCGGCGGGTGAAGTCGTGGAGCTGCGGGGCGCGTGCCTTCCGCTCGGCCAGGGCGCGCTCGGCGGTCTCGCGCCGGGCCAGCTCCTGGGTGGCGCGGCCGCGATGAGCTGCGCTGCCTCAGCCACAGGTAGGGCCTCGATGGTGGCGAGGTCGCGGCGGGTCGTCGGGCCGGAAAAAACCTGATGGACCGCGACTTTAGGTGGTGGCTCCGACGGGCGTCGATCCCGTGACCTCACGATTTTCAGTCGTGCGCTCTACCAACTGAGCTACAGAGCCTCAGCGGACGTTGCCGCCGATTGTGCGAGAGCCTCTCCTTGCGGAAAGGCTCTCGACCAGCGACCCTGACGGGACTTGAACCCGCGACCTCCGCCGTGACAGGGCGGCACGCTAACCAACTGCGCCACAGGGCCTTGCTTGTGAAGTTGTATCGGCTGGTGACCCCAACGGGATTCGAACCCGTGCTGCCGCCGTGAAAGGGCGGTGTCCTAGGCCACTAAACGATGGGGCCATGACGGCGAACCGCATAGCAACCGAGGATCAAGCATACGTGTCGATCGCCGTTAACGCTAATCGAGGCGGATGCCGTGGCGACTCTCCATGGATGCGGCGCTTCGGCATCCGGATCGCGGCGCGGATGCCGTGCGCGATTGGCTCGTCCGGGCGCGCCCTCCGCCCGAATCTCAACTCATGGTTGAGGCTTGACGCGCCGCGCAGTGATCCTGGTGAGGGTCTCCGCGTGTTGTTAGTGTGATTGATGTTGCTCATGTGACATAACGCCCAGGCGCGTCGCAGGGAACGGGGAGAGATGCAGCACCCACGGGGGATCAGCGAAGCACGCACTCGACGCACGGCGGCGAGCGCGCGGGCCGTGATCGCGGCGGTCGCCGCAGCCGCGCTCGCCGTGTCGCTCGGCGTGCAGCCCGCCATCGCCGCGCCCGCGCAGGACTTCCCCAGCTGGGACGACGTGCAAGCGGCGAAGCGCGACGAGGCATCAGCGAAGGCGCAGCTCGACTCGCTCAAGCAGAGCATCGCGAGCGCCCAGGTCGAGGTCGACCGCACTCAAGCGGAGGCGGAGAAGCGCGGCAACGAGTACGCGGCAGCCGAGAGCGCCTTCGACCAGCAGGCGATCGTCACCGAGAACGTGCGGGCCCAGGCGGATGCCGCGCGGTCCGCCGCCGAGAAGGCGCGTCTCGAGTCGACGCAGCTCATCGCGAACCTCGCGAAGCAGGGGGCAGGCGACGACATCACAGCGGGGCTGCTCGGAGACACGGGCGACGCCGACGGCTACCTCTACCGCATGGGCGCGATGCAGAAGGTCTCGCAGCACAGCGACGCCGTGTACACGAACGCCCTGCAGCTGCAGAAGACCGCCGACTCGCTCGCCGAGCAAGAGGCTGTCGCGGAGGCGAAGCTCGACGAGCTGCGCAAGGACGCGCAAGCGAAGCTCGAGATCGCCCAGCAGGCCGCGACCGAGGCGCAGCAGAAGTTCGACGAGCTCCAGGCCGCAAAGGCCAAGGCAGAGGCGCTCGTGGCCTACCTCACCGACAAGCGCGAGGTGACCGAGGCCGACTACCTCGAGGGCCTGCGTCAGCAGTGGGGCTCGGGCGCTGCGGGCGAGGTGAGCGCGAGCGGATGGGCGCGCCCGGCCGCCGGCTACATCACGTCGAACTTCGGCTGGCGCATCGACCCCGTGAACGGATCGCGCGCGTTCCACACGGGCGTCGACCTCGCGGGTGGTGGATGCGGCGCTCCGATCTACGCGGCGCACGCCGGCACCGTCGTCTACGCGGGCTGGTACGGCAGCTGGGGCAACTACATCCGCATCGACAACGGCGACGGCACGAGCACCGCCTATGGGCACATCATGCCGGGTGGCATCGGCGTGCACATCGGGCAGCAGGTCGGCCCCGGCCAGCTCATCGCGAAGGTCGGCACGACGGGCCACTCGACGGGATGCCACCTGCACTACATCGTGCGGGTTAACGGCGAGACGCTCGTCGACCCCGTGCCCTTCATGCGCAACCAGGGGATCACGCTTGGCTGAACACGACGACGCGGCGTCGGCATCCGCCTTCCGCCGCCCCACGGGACCGGCGGCGACGGCTGCCGTCTCGATCGCTGCCGCCTTCGCGCTCACGGCGACGGGCGGCATCCCCGCGGCGGCCGCGCCGGCCGATGACTACCCGACGTGGGCGGAAGTGCAGGCGGCCAAGCAGAGCGAGGCTGCCAAGAAGGCCGAGATCGCGAAGCTCGAGCAGCTCGTGGCGGGGCTGCAGGAGCAGGCGGCGGAGCTCGAGAAGGCCGCGATGCAGAAGGCGGAGGATGCCCTGCTCGCCCAGAACGAGCTGCAGGCCGCCGAGGCCAAGACGACGCGCCTCGCGGATCAGCTGGCCGACGCGAAGAAGCGGGCCGACGCATCCGCGAAGCTCGCCGCGAGCCTCGTCGCACGCCTCGCGCGCACGGGCGGTGGCGATCCGACGGCGGCGCTCGCCTTCTCGTCGGAGTCGGATGCCGATCGCCTCTTGTCGCGGCTCGGCACGATGTCGAAGCTCAGCGAGTCGTCGACGGCCCTCGTGCAGCAGGCGGTGTTCGACCAGAAGACGGTGTCGTCGCTCGCCGACGAGGCGAAGGTCGCCGAGGACGAGCGACGCACGCGCGCGGATGCCGCCCAGCGGGCGCAGGCCGAGGCGGAGCAGGCCGCCGCCGCTGTCGAGTCGCAGGTCGCCGCGCAGCAGGCCAACCAGAACGTGCTGTACGCGCAGCTCGCGAGCCTCAAGGGCACGACAGCCGAGCTCGAGAAGGCGTACGCCGAGGGTCTCGCGGCGCAGCCGCAGGAGCCGGCCCCGGGCGGTTCGACGGGCGGCGGGACCGGCGGATCGAACAACGGGGGGTCGAACGGCGGCTCCACCGGCGGCGGCTCCACGCAGCCGCCGCCGACCCCCGTCGGCTCAGCCGTCGAGGGGGCCATCGCCTACGCGAAGGCGCAGCTCGGCGAGCGCTACCAGCTCGGCGGCATGGGCCCCGACGTGTGGGACTGCTCGGGCCTCACCAAGGCGTCGTACGCATCCGTGGGCGTCTACATCGGCACGCACAGCTCGACGGACCAGTACAACTACATGGCGGCGCAAGGCCGGCTCGTGCCCTACAGCCAGGCGGTCGCGGGCGACCTCATCTTCTACTCCGACGGCGGTTCGGCATCCGTGCCGCGCAAGTACCACGTGGCGATCTACCTCGGCGGCGGCATGATGATCGAGGCGCCCAACCCGAGCGCACCCGTGCGCATCGTGAAGGTGCGCACCTCGGATCTCGTGCCGTACGTCGGGCGGCCCACGGGCTGAGCGGGCGCCGGCGTGTCAGCCGGTTGAGGAGCGCCGCGCAGCGACGCGTCTCGAAACCGGCATCACCATCGCGGCGACGGCGGCCTCGAGACGCGCACCGCCTTCGGCGGCCGGCTCAGTGCTCGGGAACGTACGCCTCGACGCCCGCCTGCACGATGGCCTCGGCCTCGGCCGCGTCGCCCCAGCCCTCGGTCTTGACCCACTTGCCGGGCTCGAGGTCCTTGTAGTGCTCGAAGAAGTGCTCGATCTCCTTCTTCGTGTACTCCGGGATGTCGTCCACGTCCTGGATGTGCGCCCAGCGCGGGTCCTTGGCGGGCACCGCGATGACCTTGGCGTCGCTGCCGCCGTCATCCGTCATCTTGAAGACGCCGACGGGGCGCACCTTGACGCCGACGCCCGGGAAGAGCGGGTACTCGAGCAGCACGAGCACGTCGACCGGGTCGCCGTCGAGGCCCAGCGTGTTCTCGATGTAGCCGTAGTCGGTGGGGTAGACGAAGCCTGTGAAGAGCACGCGGTCGAGGAACACGCGGCCGGTCTCGTGGTCGACCTCGTACTTGTTGCGGCTCCCCTTGGGGATCTCGATGACGGCGGCGTAGTCGGCCATGGTGTCTCCTGTTCACAGCTCCTGCGGGCGCAATAACGTTAGCCGATGGCTGCTGACGACCCACGCCCCCGTCTCACGCCCGCGCGAGCCGACATCCGCCGCGCCGTTCGCGCCGCCCTTGCCGACCTCGTGGTCGCAGATACAGGCTCGACTGGCCGTTCTGGCGGCGGCGGAGGCGCGGAGGATCAGATCAAGCCTGTAGCTGCGACGCGGCCGCTCGTGCTCGTCGCCCTGTCGGGTGGGGCCGACTCGCTCGCGCTCGCGGCGGCGACGGCGTTCGAGGCGCCGCGGGCCGGCATCCGGGCGGGCGCGGTCGTCGTCGATCACGGCCTGCAGTCGGACTCGGATGCCGTGGCGGCCCGCGCCGCCCATCAGGCCCGCGAGCTCGGGCTCGACCCCGTGATCGTGACCCGTGTCGAGGTCGGCACCGCGGGCGGGCCCGAGGCGGCGGCGCGCGAGGCGCGGTACGCCGCCCTTCTCGACACGGCGCGCGCGCTCGCCGCCGCGGCTGTGCTGCTCGCGCACACCCTCGACGATCAGGCCGAGACGGTCTTGCTGGGCCTCGTGCGGGGATCGGGTGCGGGGAGTCTGCAGGGCATGGAGCCGGCGGCTGGGCTCCTGCGGCGGCCGCTTCTCGGCATCCGGCGCGAGACGACTCGGCAGGCCTGCCTCGATGAGGGGCTTGAGCCGTGGGACGACCCGCACAACGAGGACCCGGCGTATGCGCGCGTGCGCGTGCGGCAGCGCGTGCTGCCGGTGCTCGAACAGGAGCTCGGGCCGGGCGTCGCCGAGGCGCTCGCGCGCACCGCCGAGCTCGCACGCGAGGATGCCGAGGCGTTCCAGCGGCAGATCGACGAAATCATCGAGGACATCTGCGAGCCGGCCGAGGCGGGCATCGCCGTGTCTGTCTCGGCGCTCGCGGCGAACCCGGCGGCGCTGCGGCAGCGCATCATCCGCTATGTCGTGCTCTCGGAGTTCGGGGTGTCGCTCACGCGCGCGCAGACGCTCGACGTCGCGCGCCTCGTGACCGACTGGCGGGGCCAGGGGCCCCTCGATCTGCCGGGCGTCACGGCCCGCCGCGAGGGTCGCCTGCTCATCTTCGCCGCCTCTTAGTTCCCGTTCCGCGCGTTCGTGCCCGCAGCAACGGGAACGACGACGCGGAACGGGAACTATCGACCGTAGGCTGGACGCATGGAGCCGGCCGACATCCAGGGTGACCTGACCGAGGTGCTGCTCAGTGAGGCCGAGATCCACGCGCGGATCGCCGAGCTGTGCCGCGAGATCGAGCGCGACTACGAGGGCCGCGAGCTGTTGCTCGTCGGCGTGCTCAAAGGCGCCGTGATGGTCATGGCGGATGTGTCGCGCGAGCTGCGTCGGCACATCGAGATGGACTGGATGGCGGTGAGCTCCTACGGCGCGGGCACGCAGTCGTCGGGCGTCGTGCGCATCCTCAAGGACCTCGACACCGATCTGACGGACCGTGACGTGCTCATCGTCGAGGACATCATCGACTCGGGCCTCACGCTCTCGTGGCTGCGCGAGAACCTCTCGTCGCGCGGTGCCAAGTCGGTCGAGATCTGCGCCCTGTTGCGTAAGCCCGAGGCCGCCAAGGTCGAGGTCGACGTCAAGTACGTGGGCTTCGAGATCCCGAACCACTTCGTCGTGGGCTACGGCCTCGACTACGCCGAGCGTTACCGCAACCTGCGCGCCGTCGGCATCCTGGCCCCTCACGTCTACTCCTGAGGCGCCTCAAACGCTGCAGCGTCTGCCGTCGCGCGGCAGACATCCCTGGTGCGGCACGGCAGACGCTGCAGCGTTTGGCGGCACACACATCAGCCTCCGGCGAACATTCAGACGCCGCCAAGCGGCCGGGCGGTAACCTGAGGGCCACGTCTCAGAGGAAAGGACGCGGGCTCGCGCCCGCGAACACATGGACTTCAAGCGCATCTTCCGCGGCCCGCTCATCTACATCGTGCTGGGCGTCGTCATCCTGATCGTGGGCTTCAACCTGTTCACCTCGGCGGCGGGGTTCCGGCAGATCACGACGCAGCAGGGTCTCGAGCTCCTCAACGGCTCGACCGTCGAGAAGGTCAAGATCGTCGACGGCGAGCAGCGCGTCGACCTCACCCTCTCGAAGGCGTATGTCTCGGATGACGTCGACCTCGGCAAGCAGGTGCAGTTCTACTACGTCTCGCCGCGCGGCGAGGAGGTCGTCACGGCGATCACCGACTCGAAGGCCGAGTTCGACGACGAGGTTCCCCAGACCAACTGGTTCACGAGCCTGCTCGGCATCCTCATCCCCTTCCTGCTCATCGGCGTCATCTTCTGGTTCCTCTTCAGCTCGATGCAGGGCGGCGGCAACCGCGTCATGCAGTTCGGCAAGTCGCGTGCGAAGCTCGTGTCGAAGGAGAGCCCCAAGGTCACGTTCGCGGATGTCGCGGGTGTCGACGAGGCGGTCGAGGAGCTCCACGAGATCAAGGACTTCCTGAAGGACCCGTCGAAGTTCCAGGCGGTCGGCGCACGCATCCCCAAGGGCGTGCTGCTCTACGGCCCTCCGGGAACCGGGAAGACCCTGCTCGCGCGCGCCGTCGCGGGCGAGGCGGGCGTTCCGTTCTACTCGATCAGCGGCTCGGACTTCGTGGAGATGTTCGTGGGCGTCGGCGCGAGCCGCGTGCGCGACCTCTTCGATCAGGCGAAGCAGAACGCGCCGGCCATCATCTTCGTCGACGAGATCGACGCCGTCGGACGCCACCGCGGCGCGGGTCTCGGCGGCGGGCACGACGAGCGCGAGCAGACCCTCAACCAGCTGCTCGTCGAGATGGACGGCTTCGACCCGAAGACCAACGTCATCCTCATCGCGGCGACGAACCGCCCCGACATCCTCGACCCCGCGCTCCTGCGCCCCGGCCGCTTCGACCGCCAGGTGGCCGTCGACGCGCCCGACCTCGAGGGCCGCAAGAAGATCCTCTCGGTGCACGCCAAGGGCAAGCCGATGTCGAAGAACGTCGACCTCGACGTGCTCGCGCGCAAGACCCCGGGCTTCACGGGTGCCGACCTCGCGAACGTGCTCAACGAGGCCGCGCTCCTGACCGCCCGCAGCAACGCGCAGCTCATCGACAACCGCGCCCTCGACGAGGCGGTCGACCGCGTCATGGCCGGTCCCCAGCGTCGCACGCGCGTCATGAAGGACAAGGAGAAGCTCATCACGGCCTACCACGAGGGCGGTCACGCGCTCGCGGCGGCGGCGATGAACCACACCGACCCCGTCACGAAGGTCACGATCCTCCCGCGCGGCCGCGCCCTCGGCTACACGATGGTGCTGCCGCTCGAAGACAAGTACTCGGTGACGCGCAACGAGCTGCTCGACCAGCTCACCTACGCGATGGGCGGCCGGGTGGCCGAGGAGATCGTGTTCCACGATCCGACCACGGGCGCCAGCAACGACATCGAGAAGGCCACCGCGACGGCGCGCAAGATGGTCACCGAGTACGGCATGAGCGCCACGATCGGCGCCGTCAAGCTCGGCCAGTCGCAGGGCGAGGTGTTCCTGGGCCGTGACATGGGCCACCAGCGCGACTACTCCGAGGAGCTCGCCGAGAAGGTCGACCTCGAGGTGCGCGCCCTCATCGAGCAGGCGCACGACGAGGCGTACCAGGTGCTCTCCGACAACCGCGACATCCTCGACCGCCTCGCGCGCGAGCTCATCGAGAAGGAGACCCTCGACCACAACCAGCTGGCCGAGATCTTCGCGGATGTGCGGCGCCTGCCCGAGCGTCCGCAGTGGCTCTCGAGTGAGCACCGTCCCCTCAGCGACCTGCCTCCCATCGACATCGCGGCATCCGCTCCCGTGGATCCCGGTTCGGTGGATGCGGGGGTGGACTCCCAGCCGCCGTCGAAGCCGCAGCGCAGCCCCCGCCCGCGCCAGACGCCTGGCATCGCGCCTGCTTGAGGCCGAACGTGCCCATCGACTCGGGACGCATCGAGGCGGCCGTCGTCGAATTGCTGCGAGCGATCGGCGAGGATCCGGCGCGACCGGGCCTCGAGCGCACGCCGCAGCGGATCGCCGCGCTGTACGCCGAACTGTTCGCCGGCATCGACGAGGAGCCGCTCGCCCACCTGGCGGAGTCGGGCGACTTCGCCGACGAGAACGCGGGGGGCGAGCTCGTGCTCGTGCGTGACATCGCGTTCCGCTCGACGTGCGAGCACCACCTGCTGCCCTTCACCGGCCTCGCGCACCTCGCCTACGTGCCGGGGGAGCGCATCGTGGGCCTCGGCAAGCTGACCCGCGTGGTCGAGACCCTCAGCTCGCGCCCGCAGTTGCAGGAGCGTCTCGGCGAGCAGATCGCCGACACCCTCGAGCGGGGTCTCGCGCCCCGCGGCGTGCTCGTGGTGCTCGACGCGCGGCACGGATGCGTGACGGCGCGCGGCACGCGACAGGCGGCATCCACGACGGTCACGGTCGCCAGCCGCGGCAGCCTCGCCGACCCCGCGAGCCGCGCAGCCGTGCTCGCCCTCGTGGGGGGCGAAGCGGGCGCCGCACAGGCGGTGACGGAGGCCCCGTGACCGCGATTCTCGGCGTTCTCAACGTGACGCCCGACTCGTTCAGCGATGGCGGTCGCTGGCAGCGGCTCGACGACGCCGTGGCGCATGCCGCCCGGATGCGGGCCGAGGGCGCCGACTGGATCGACGTGGGGGGCGAGTCCACGCGTCCGGGCTCGGTGGCGATCGACCCTGAGGAGGAGCAGGAGCGCGTGCTGCCGGTGATCCGCGCGCTCGGTGAGGCCGGCATCCCGGTGTCGGTCGACACGCGCAACGCCTCGACCGCGCACGCGGCGGTCGAGGCCGGCGCGACGATGATCAACGATGTGTCGGGCGGCCTCTACGACCCGCATATGGCGGTCGTGGCGGCCGAGACGGGCGTGCGTTTCGTCGTGATGCATTGGCGCGGCGGTGTCGATGTCGAGCCGCAGTACATCGATGTCGTGTCGGAGGTGCGTTCCGAGCTGAAGGCGCGGCTCGCCGAGCTGCTCGTGATCGGGGTGCGGCGCGAGCAGCTCGTGATCGACCCCGGGCTCGGGTTCGCGAAGACGGCCGAGCACAACTGGCAGCTGCTGCGCGGTCTCGGCGAGCTCACCCAGCTCGCGCCCGTGCTCATCGGCGCCTCACGCAAGCGCTTCATCGGACGCCTGCTGCCCGAGAACGCGCCGCTGGGCCGACGGGACGCGCCGACGGCGACGATCAGCGCGCTCGCCGCGGCATCCGGGGTGTGGGGGGTTCGCGTGCACGACGTCGCAGCGACGAGACTGGCTCTGGATGTGCAGGAGCAGTGGAGCACGGGAGGCCGCGATGAACGCGCGTGATGAGATCGCCCTCACGGGGTTGCGGGCGATGGGCTACCACGGGGTTCTGCCGCACGAGCGCGTCGAGGGGCAGCTGTTCATCGTCGACATCGTGCTGCACCTCTCGCTCGCGCCGGCAGCCGAGGGCGACGCCCTCGCGGCGACTGTCGACTACGGCGAGCTCGCGAACCGCGTCGTGCGGGCCGTCGAGTCGGATCCGGTCGACCTCATCGAGACCGTCGCCGACCGCGTGGCCCGCATCGGGCTCTCCTATGCCCCCGTCGATGCGGTCGAGGTGACGGTGCACAAGCCGAACGCGCCCATCGAGGTGCCGTTCGCGGATGTCGCGGTCACCCTCCGCCGGGAGCGCGCATGAGCAGCGACCTCGTGCGTGCCGTTGTGGCGTTCGGTGCGAACCTCGGCGACCGGGCCGCGACGATCCAGGCCGCGGCCGACCAGCTCGCGGCCACCGACGGCGTCGAGCTCGTGAAGCTCGCGCCGGTCATCGAGACGTCGGCGCTGCGCCCCTACGGTCTGGACCGCGAGGCGCCCGCCTACCTCAACACGGTGGCCGTCATCCGCACCTCGCTCGCCCCGAACGAGTTGCATGCGGTGCTGCGGGATCTCGAGGATGCGCACGGTCGGGTGCGCACGCAGCGCTGGGGTGATCGCACGCTCGATCTCGACCTCATCGTCTACGGCGAGCTGCAGCAGGACGACCCTGAGCTGACGCTGCCGCATCCGCGCGCCCACGAGCGCGATTTCGTGCTGCGGCCGTGGCTGACGGCCGACCCGCAGGCGGAGCTTCCCGGGCGGGGTCGCGTCGAGGAGCTGCTCGCCGAACTCGACCGCCACGAGCTGGGTGGGGGAGCGACGTGACCCGCACCCGCGCCTCGCTGCTCGTCGTGCTGGCCGCGGTCGGCGCGATCGGCGGGTTTCTCGTGCAGCTCGCCCTCGGCGCGTTCGGTGCGCAGAAGCTGCTGCCCGAGTTCACGCTCGCGATCACGCTCGTGCTCATCGCGGTGATCGTCGTGGCTCTCGCCGTTCCGATCCGCCGGGCGACGCACGGCAAGGTGCGCAGGAGGGTCGATCCGTTCTATGCCACGCGTGTCGTGCTGCTCGCGAAGGCGTGTGCGGCGGCGGGCGCCCTGCTCACGGGTGCGGCGGCGGGCATGATCGCGGAGCTGCTCGTGCGGCCGGTGAGCTCCTCGGAGGCACTGTGGCGGATGCTCGCGATGCTCATCGCGTCGGTGCTCGGTCTCGTGGGTGGTCTCGTGGCGGAGACGCTGTGCATCGTGCCGCCCGACGATGACGAGAACCCGTCGAACGGCGCAGCCGCGTAACCCCGTCCTGGCCAGGCTTTTTGCTGAATTGCTTGCCGATGGTGACGTTCACATGTTAACGTCACCATCGCACACATTCACCCTGGGGATGCTCGAGGACGAGCACACAGCGAGGACGCAGCGTCGCGTCCGCGGCATCCCTTCACCAAGGAAGGACCTTGCTGTGAAGCGAACGACGAAGATCGCCACCGCGACGATCGCCCTCACGATGCCGGTTGCGCTCATGCTCGCCGGATGCTCGGGAGACTCCGGCGACAACGGCGGCAGCGACGACAACACCCTGACCGTCTGGGCCTGGGACCCGGCCTTCAACATCTACGCCATGGAGGAGGCCGAGAAGATCTACCAGAAGGACCACCCGGACTTCTCCCTCGACATCGTCGAGACCCCCTGGGACGACCTGCAGACCAAGCTCACGACTCTCGCGCAGTCGCAGGAGTTCGGTGAACTGCCCGACATCTTCCTCGTGCAGAACAACGCGTTCCAGAAGAACGTCATCAACTACCCCGACCTGTTCAGCGAGGCGACCGACGCCGCCGACTTCTCGGAGTTCCCGCAGGCGGTCGTCGACTACTCGACCGTCGACGGTGTGAACTACGGCGTGCCGTTCGACTCGGGCACCGCGATCGCCGCCTACCGCACCGACGTGCTCGCGGAGGCCGGCTACACGGTCGATGACTTCACCGACATCACGTGGGACGACTTCGTGACCAAGGCCGAAGACGTTCTCGCCAAGACCGGCAAGCCGCTGCTCTCGGGGCAGGCCGGCTCGTCCGACACGATCATGATGATGCTGCAGTCGGCCGGTGCGAGCCTGTTCGACGCCGACGGCAACCCCACGATCTCGGGCAACAAGGCGCTCGAGGCCTCGATCGACACCTACATCGAGCTCGTGAACGCGGGCGTCTTCACCGAGGTCAACTCGTGGGATGAGTACATCGGCACCTTCGTGAACGGTTCGGTCGCCGGCACCATCAACGGCGTCTGGATCTCGGGCTCGCTGCAGACGGCGGCCGACCAGTCGGGCAAGTGGGGCGTCACCAACCTGCCGAAGCTCGACGGCGTGTCGGGTGCCACGAACTACTCGGCCAACGGCGGCTCCTCGTGGGCGATCAGCTCGAATGCGAACGTCGAACTCGCGAGCGACTTCCTGAAGTCGACCTTCGCCGGCTCCACCGAGCTCTACGACACGATCCTGCCCTCCTCGGGTGCGGTTGCGAACTGGATCCCGGCCGGTGACAGCGACGTCTACGCGCAGCCCGTCGACTTCTTCGGCGGCCAGGCGGTCTACGCCGACGTCGTGAAGTTCGGCGCCTCCGTGCCGAGCAACAACACGGGCGTCTACTACTACGAGGCGCGGGATGCGGTGAGCACGGCGATCACGAAGATCATCGACGGAACCGACATGGCATCCGCGCTCGACGAGGCGCAGTCCACCGTCGAGTTCGCAATGAACTAGCCGTACACACGGGGGCGGCTGGGAGCCGCCCCCGTGTGTACTGGCCTCCATTAGCTGGACGACTGCGGGCGGCTTCACCGCCCGCGCACGCCGCTGCTCTACCGCCGCGAATGGCGGCGGCCCGAGATGCAAGACCTAGACGACCGACAGAACGAGGTGCCACCGTGAGTGCACTGACCGCGACGAAACCGCGCGGCGACCGGAGACGGCTGGGAACCGACCGGCGCCACAACCTGACCGGCTGGGCGTTCCTGATCCCGGCCGCGCTGCTGATCGTGCTCATCAGCTTCGTGCCGATGATCCAGGCGCTCATCCTGTCGCTGCAGACAGGGCGCGGCACCCGGCTCGATTGGGCCGACCCGCTCTGGTACAACTACCAGCGCCTGCTCGGCGACGAGATCTTCAAGCAGACGCTCGGCAATACCTTCATCTACCTGCTCATCCAGGTGCCGATCATGCTGCTGATCGCCCTCGTGCTCGCCAACCTGCTCAACAACCCGCGGTTGCGCGGCAAGGCCTTCTGGCGCACCGCGATCTTCCTGCCGTGCGCGATGTCGCTCGTGGCCTACTCGCTCGTGTTCCGCACGATGTTCGCCACCGACGGCTTCGTCAACGACATGCTCGTGGCCTTCGGCGCCGAGCCGGTCAACTGGCTGGGCGACGCGACGACGGCACGCGCCGTCATCATCCTGGGCCTGCTGTGGCGCTGGACCGGTTTCAACATGATCTTCTTCCTCGCCGGCCTGCAGAACATCGACCGCTCCACGATCGAGGCCGCCCGCATGGACGGCGCGAGCAACGCGCAGGTGTTCTGGCGCGTGACGGTGCCGCAACTGCGCCCCATCATCCTGCTGACGGCGATCATGTCGACCAACGGCACCCTGCAGCTCTTCGACGAGTCGTGGGCTCTCACCCAGGGCGGGCCGGCGCACGCCTCGATGACGATGTCGCACTACCTCTACGAGATCTCGTTCCAGAGGAACCCCAACTTCGGCTACGGCGCGGCGGTCTCGTACGTGATCCTCATCCTCGTCGCCGTGCTCGCCTTCATCCAGCTGCGGATCGGAGACAAGCGTGATTAAGAAGCTGCGGGATGTGCCCGGCTACGCCTTCCTCGGGATCTGGACGATCTTCTCCCTGTTCCCGCTGTACTTCATGCTCGTCTCGGCCACCAACACGAGCCAGGACGTGCTCGCCTCGCGGTTGCTGCCGGGTGGTGCGCTGTTCGAGAACTTCGTGAAGCTCTTCCAAGCGCAGGATGTGCTGCGCGCGATGGGCAGCTCGGCGGCGATCGCGCTCGGCACGACGGTGCTCGCGCTCGTCATCTGCTCGATCGCCGGCTACGGCTTCGAGGTGTACCACTCGCGGGGCAAGGACGTGCTCATGGGGGTGCTGCTGCTGGCCATGATGATCCCGTTCGCGGCCACGATGATCCCGCTGTTCCAGGTGTTCGCGAAGCTCGGGCTCGTCAACTCGCTTTTCGCCGTGATCGTGCCCGCCATCTCGACGCCGCTGCTCATCCTGCTGTTCCGGCAGTCGTCGCGCGCGTTCCCGACCGAGATTCTCGAGGCGGCCCGCGTCGACGGCCTGAACGAGCTCTCGATCTACGCCCGCATCTACATCCCCACCATGCGCGCGACGTTCGCGGCGGCCGGCGTCATCACCTTCATGACGGCCTGGAACAACTACCTCTGGCCGCGCGTCATCCTCATCAAGAACGAGGTGCAGACGATGCCGATGCTCATCGTGAACCTGAGTGCCGGCTACGTCACCGACTACGGCGTGCTCATGCTCGCCGTGCTGCTGGCGTCGCTGCCCACGGTCGTCGTCTTCCTCATCCTTCAGCGTCAGTTCGCCAACGGCATCACGGGAGCCATCAAGTGACCCTCGACCTCACCCGCATCGCCGACCCCCGGGTCGTCTCCGAGAACCGGATGCCGGCCCACTCCGACCATCGCTGGTTCCGCGACGGCGCGGAGGCGGCATCCGGCACGAGTTCCTTCGAGCAGCTGCTGAGCGGCACCTGGAAGTTCCACTACGCACCGAGCCCCGCCGACACCGTCGATGGCTTCGAGGCGCCGGACTTCGACGCGACGGGGTGGGACGACATCCCGGTTCCGGCGCACATCCAGCTGCAGGGCTACGACCGCCCCCAGTACGCGAACGTGCAGTACCCGTGGGACGGGCAGGAGCAGGTCGAGCCGGGGCAGATCCCGACCCTCTTCAACCCGGTGGCCTCCTACCGCCGCACCTTCGCACTCGAGGGCCCGCTCGCGGCCGGTGAGACCGTGTCGATCGTCTTCGAGGGCGCCGAGAGCGCGATCGCCGTGTGGTGCAACGGCGTGTACATCGGCTACGCCACCGACAGCTTCACGCCCTCCGAGTTCGACGTGACGGATGCGCTCGTCGCGGGCGAGAATGTGCTCGCCGCGCAGGTGATCAAGTGGAGTTCGGGTTCCTGGCTCGAAGACCAGGACATGTACCGCTTCTCGGGCCTGTTCCGCGATGTCGTGCTGCGCCGGCGACCCGCGGTGCACGCCGAGGACCTGCGGGTGACCACCGCGCTCGCCGATGACCACACGAGCGCCGAAGTGCGTCTCGCCGTCGCGCTGCGGGGTGAGGGCACGGTGAGCGCGCGGCTCGAGGGCGTGGGCGAACTCGCGCCCGAACCCGATGGCACCCTCGTCGTGTGGGTCGAGGACCCCCGGCTGTGGAGCCCCGAATCGCCCACCCTCTACGACCTCGTCATCGAGGTGCGGGATGCCGCGGGCGAGGTGACCGAGGTGATCCCGCAGGCGGTCGGCATCCGGCGATTCGCGATCGACGACGGGCTGCTGACCCTCAACGGGCGGCGCGTGGTGTTCCACGGCGTCAACCGCCACGAGTTCGGGCTCGAGGGCCGCGTCATGACGCGCGAGCAGACCGAGGAGGACCTGCGCGCCCTCAAGCGCCTCAACGTCAACGCGATCCGCACCAGCCACTACCCGAACAACTCGTTCTTCTACGAGCTCGCCGACCGCTACGGCTTCCTCGTGATCGACGAGATGAACCTCGAGACCCACGGCATGTGGGACCGCCTGCGCTACCTCGGTGCCGGCGACGACGAGGCGCTGCCCGGCGACCGGCCCGAGTGGCTGCCCGCGCTGCTCGACCGCGCGGCGAGCATGCTTGAGCGCGACAAGAACCACGCGAGCGTCGTCATGTGGTCGTGCGGCAACGAGTCGTACGGCGGCACCGGCATCCTCGCGGTCGCGGACTGGTTCCGCGCCCACGACACCCGGCCTGTGCACTACGAGGGCGTCGACTGGGACCCGCGCTACCCCGAGACAACCGATGTGCTGAGCCGCATGTACACGCCGGCCCGCGAGCTGCCGGCGTACCTCGCCGAGCATCCGGGCAAGCCGTTGATCCTGTGCGAGTACGCCCACGCGATGGGCAACTCCTTCGGCGGGGTCGACGCGTACCTCGACCTCGCGTATCGCGAGCCGCGGTTCCAGGGCGGCTTCATCTGGGACTTCTCCGACCAGGCGATCGCGCTCGTCGACGCGGATGGCCGTGACTACTTCGGATACGGCGGCGACTGCGGCGACTCGCCCCACGACGGCGACTTCTGCGGCAACGGCATCTTCTTCGCCGACCACACGCCGACGCCCAAGGCGCGCGAGGTCGCGAAGCTCTACCAAGGGCTGCACGTGACGGTCGATCGCGGCTCGTTCACGGTCGAGAACCGTTTGCTCGCCACGCGCTCGTCGGCGTACGAGTGCCGCGTGACGCTCGCGCGTGAGGGCGTCGTGCTCGACGCTGGGGTCGTCGAGACGGATGTCGCGCCCGGCGAGGCGGCGAGCTACGCGCTGACGGTCGCGATCCCCGACGAGCCCGGCGAGTACGCCGTCGAGGTGTCGTTCCGGCTGCGCGCCGCGACGACCTGGGCGGATGCCGGTCACGAGGTCGCGTGGGGGCAGGGCGTCTTCGGCGCGTGGCTGCCGCCCGCACGCGTGGGTGCCGCGCCTCCGCGGCTCGTGCACGGCATCCACAACACGGGCGTGCACGGCGCGCGGTTCCATGTGCTCTTCTCGCGGTTGCACGGAGGGCTCGTCTCGTACCGATTCGGCGAGAGCGTCGACGGCGGCCGCGAGCTGCTCGGCGGCATCGTGCGACCGAGCTTCTGGCACGCCCCGACGTCGAACGAGCGGGGGTGGGGCGGCCCCTACGAAGACGGCGGATGGCTGCTCGCGAGCCGTTACTTCCGCTCGGGACAGGGGTCGACGGATCCCGTCGTGACGGTCGGCGACGATGGTGCCGTGACGGCGGTCTACCGCTACGCGCTGCCGCTGCAGCCGGCGACCGTGTGCGAGCTCGCATACCGCGTCGACGGCTCGGGGCGCGTCGAGGTGACGCAGACGATGGAGCTCGCCGAGGGCCTTCCCGAGCTGCCCGAGTTCGGCACGCTGCTCACGACGAGCGCCGACTTCGATCGCTGGCGCTGGTACGGCGAGGGCCCGGAGGAGTGCTACGTCGACAGGCGCGCGGGTGCGCGGCTCGGCGTCTACGAGACGGATGTGCGCACCGCCCTCACGCCGTACGTGCGCCCGCAGGAGGCCGGGAGCCGCACGGGCGTGCGTTGGGCCGAGGTCACGGATGCGCGCGGCGCCGGCATCCGCGTCGATTCCGAGGGCGGCATGGAGTTCTCGGCCCTGCCGTGGACTCCCTTCGAGATCGAGGACGCCGCGCATCCGAACGAGCTGCCGCCGATCCATCGGACGGTGCTGCGTCCCGCGCTCATGCGCCGGGGTGTCGGAGGCGATGACTCGTGGGGCGCGCGTACACTGCCGAAGTACCGGCTGCCGAGGACGGGCACGTTGCGCTTCCGGTTCGCGTTCACGGGGGTCTGAGATGGCATCGCGGCGTCCTTCCATGCGGGACGTCGCACGGGTCGCCGGGCTCTCGCTGCAGACCGTGTCGCGCGTCGCCAACGGCGAGCCCAACGTCAACGATGCGACGCGCGATCGCGTGCTCCAGGTCATGCGCGAGCTCGGCTACCGTCCGAACCTCGCCGCGCGGGCGATGCGTCGCGGCTCCTTCAAGACGATCGGCATCGTGTATCAGGGTCTCCACGCGGTCGGCACGCGGCGCACGGTCGAGGCGGTCTCCGAGAACGCGGTGCTCAACGGCTATGCGACGACGCTCATGCCGATCGCGGCGGCGACAGGTCTCGCGACGAGCGGCGCCTTCACGAGGCTCGAGGAGATGGCCGTCGACGTGCTCGTGCTCATCGTGACCTCGCAGATCGAGTACGACAGCAAGGTGCAGTTCCCCACGGGCGTGCCGGCCATCCTCGTCGGGCCGCAGAGCACGCCCGAGGTGTCGGCGCTCGATTCCGACCAGGTGGGCGGGACGACCGCAGCGGTGCGTCACCTCCTCGACGCGGGGCACCGCACCGTGCACCACATCACGGGCGCGCCCGGCTCGTTCTTCGCGGCGCGTCGCATGGAGGTCTGGCGCGGTCTCCTGGAGGAGGCGGGCCGCCCGGTCCCCGCTCCCCTCGAAGGCGATTGGACGGCCCGCTCGGGGTACGAGGCCGTGCGGCGGCTGCTCGAGCGGACCCCGCCGGATCAGCTGCCGACGGCGATCTTCGCCGCGAACGACCAGATGGCGCTCGGCGCCTACCGGGCGCTCGGGGAGGCCGGCCTGCGAGTGCCGCACGACGTCTCGGTCGTGGGCTTCGACGACATCGAGGAGGCGGCCGACTTCAGCCCGCCCCTCACGACGATCGCACAGGATTGGGATCTCCTCGGGCGCGAGGCCTTGCGGGTCGCGAGCGAGTCCCTCGCGGGGGCGCCCCCGCAAGAGGTCCTGCTGCCCACGCGCCTCGTCATCCGCGACTCGGTCGCCCCGCCGCGTTCCTGAGCCGCGCCGGGTAGCGTGGAGCCGTGACCGACGACGCCGCCCACGCGACCGCCTCGCCCGCCGAGCCCGGCCCCGCGACGCCCGAGCCCCGCTCCGCGAGCGCGGATGCCGCATCCGGACGCCTCGAGCCCGTCGCGGGCGAGTGGCGGCGCGTGTCGCCGAAGTACATCGTCGTCGACCTCGTCGGCAACCTCGTGACGGGCGTCATCTTCACGGCGGTCTCGACGGCGCCCGCGTGGCTGCTCGGCTGGGGCGTGTGGTGGTGGGTGCTCCCGGTCGTCGTCGGCATCGTCTCGATCGTGCTCATCGCGCTCACACCGCGGCGCGTGCGCTCGATCGGTTACCTGCTGCGTGAGGACGATCTGCTGTTCCGCCGCGGCATCATGTTCCAGCGCTTCGTCGCCGTGCCGTTCGGACGCATGCAGCTCGTCGACATCACGCGCGGGCCGCTCGCCCGCGGGCTCGGGCTCGCCGAGCTCAAGCTCGTGACGGCGGCGGCAGCGACGGGCGTCGTCATCCCGGGCCTCACGCTCGCGGATGCCGAGCAGCTGCGCGACCACCTCGTGGCGCTCGCCGAGACGCGACGGGCCGGGCTGTGACCGAGCTCGCCGACGGCGAGTGGCACCGGCTGCACCCCGCCACCCCGCTTCTCCGAGGCGGGATCGCCTTCATCGCGATCCTCGGCGTCGTCGTCGCCAATCTGCGCGAGCGCCTCGTCGAGCTCTTCGTGCCGGGCCTCGAGTGCCCCGAGGACTTCTGCTCCGAGGATCCGATCTCGATCGTGCTCGACCGCTACCTCGTGATCGCGCTGCTCGTGGCGGCCGCCGTGCTCCTGCTCATCGTCGCCCTGTTCTGGCTGTCGTGGCGCATGCACACCTTCCGTGTGACCGACGAGCTCGTCGAGGTGCGCTCGGGCGTCGTCTTCCGCTCGCACCGGCAGGCGCGGCTCGACCGCATCCAGGGCGTCAACATCAACCGCCCGCTGCTCGCACGCATCTTCGGCGCGGCGCGGCTCGAGATCAGCGCGGCGGGTGCCGACGCCAACATGCAGCTCGCCTACCTGAGCGGCGCAAACGCCGGCGGCTTGCGCGTCGAGCTCCTGCAGCGCGCCTCGGGCATCCAGGAGGCGCGACGTGCGGCCGCCGCGGAGGCGGAGGCCCAGCAGGCCGTCGCCCCGGATGCCGTGGTCGCGGGCGCGCCCGTCGCCGTGTCACCCGGCCTCGGCGAGCTCGCCCGCCAGCGCTACGCGGAGCTCACGGCACCCGAACTCGACCCCGCCCTCGCGCCGCCCGAGTCGGTCGTCAAGATGAGCCTCGGCCGCCTCGTCGGCTCGACCGTGCTGAGCGCGACGATGGTGTTCTTCCTCGTCGCCCTCGTCGTGATCATCGTCGTGCTGAGCACGACGGGGGTCAACGGCGCCGTCTTCTTCACGCTCATCCCCATCGCGTTCGGCTTCGGCTCGTTCCTCGTGAACCGCATCGTGAAGTCCCTGCGCTACTCGATCGCCGCGACGCCGCATGGCGTGCGCGTGGGCTTCGGCCTGCTCTCGACGAGCAACGAGACGCTCCCGCCCGGCCGCATCCACGCCGTCGAGATCACGCAAGAGCTGCCATGGCGGCCGTTCGACTGGTGGACGGTGCGGGTCAACCTCGCCTCGCACTCGAGCGCGCAGGGTGCCGCGGGGCAGCAGAACACGACGATCCTGCCCGTCGGCTCACGCGCGGACGTGCTCAAGGTGCTCGAGCTCGTGCTGCCGAGCCTCGTGACCGACGAGACGCGCCTCCTCATCGAGAGCGGCCTCGTGACCGCACGTGCGGGCGACGGCTTCACGACCTCGCCCCGGCGCGGCGCGGTGCTGCGCTGGTTCTCGTGGCGACGCAACGGCTACCTCCTGCATCCGGATGCCGTGATCCTGCGTCGCGGCGCGATCTGGCGCTCGCTCACGGTCGTCCCGACGGCGCGCACGCAGAGCGTTGCGGCACATCAGGGTCCGCTCGAGCGGATGCTGCGACTCGCGCACGTGCGCTTGCACACGGTCGCGGGGCCCGTGACGGCGAGCGTCGGCGCGCTCGACGTGCACGACGCATCCGCCCTGTTCCGCGACGCGGCGGCGGCCGGCATCGCCGCGATCCGCGCCGATCGCACGCACCGCTGGGGCTCGGCGTGACGCCACGGGACGGGCGGCTCGGCGTCGGCGTCATCGGCGGCGGGCATGTGGGGCCGGTGCTGGGCGCGGCCCTCGGGGGTGCGGGGCACGCGGTCGTGGGCGTCGCGACGGTGTCGGACGAGGGGCGCGAGCGCGTCGATGCGCTCCTGCCCGGGGTTCCCGTGCTCGCGGTGCCCGAGCTCGTCGAGCGCAGCGAGCTCGTGCTCATCGCGGTTCCGGATGACGAGCTCGCGCAGCTCGTCGCGGGCCTCGCGACGGTCGGCGCGTGGCAGCCCGGGCAGCTCGTCGTGCACACGGCCCCCGGCTTCGGCACGGGCGTGCTGCAGCCGGCGTTCGCGGCGGGGGCCATCCCGCTCGCGATCCACCCCGCGATGGCGTTCACGGGCACGAGCATCGACCTCGCGCGCCTGCACGAGACGTGGTGCGCCGTCACGGCGCCCGGCCCCGTGCTGCCGATCGCGCAAGCGCTCGTCGTCGAGCTCGGCGCCGAGCCGGTCGTCGTCGCGGAAGCCGAGCGCGAGCGCTACGGCGCCGTCATGTCGGCCGCTCGCGCCTTCGCGACGGATGCCGTGGCCGGCTTCGCGCGCGAGCTGCGGGAGGCGGGCGTCGACCGTCCGACGCGCCTGCTCGGGCCCCTCGTGCGCTCCGCCGTCGAGAACGCGCTCGCGGCGGTGCCGGACGATTCCGGGCCTCTCTGACGGGGTTTCGACACGCTCGCTGCGCTCGCTACTCAACCCGCTGAGTCCCTCGCTCATCGAGTAGCGGCGCAGCCGCGTGTCCAAATCAGCCTCATGGCCAGCGGCTAGCCTTATCGACTGTGAGTGCACCCGAGGTCGTGACGACGATCGCCGAGCTCCGCGACCGCCTCGTCGGCGCGCGCGTCGCGCTCGTGCCCACGATGGGCGCCCTGCACGCGGGGCACCTCGCGCTCGTCGAGCGCGCGACCGAGCTCGCCGACACGGTCGTCGTCTCGATCTTCGTCAACCCTCTGCAGTTCGGCCCGAGCGAGGACCTCGACCGCTATCCGCGCGATCTGAGCGCGGACCTCGAGGCGCTCGAGGGCCGCGGCGTCGCCTACGTCTTCGCGCCGAGCGTCGCCGAGATGTACCCCGACGGCGACCCGCACATCACGGTGCACGGCGGGCCGGTCGCGGAGCTCCTCGAAGGCGCGAGCCGACCCGGCCACTTCGACGGGATGCTCACGGTCGTCGCGAAGCTCCTCGGCATCGTCCGCCCGGCCGTCGCGGTCTTCGGTCAGAAGGACGCCCAGCAGCTCTGGCTCGTCGAGCGCATGGTCGCCGACCTCGACATCGCGACGCGCATCGAGGCCGTGCCGACGGTGCGCGAACCCGACGGACTCGCGCTCTCGAGCCGCAACCGCTACCTCTCGCCCGAGCAGCGCGCCGCGGCGCCCGCGCTTCATCGTGCTCTCGAGGCGGCGGCATCGGCGTCAGGCGACGGCCTCGCGGCGTCGCTCGCGGCCGCGCGGGCGGTGCTCGAGGGAGAAGAGCTCATCACGGTCGACTACCTTGAAGTGGTCGACCCTCGTACCTTCCGCGCGGTCGGCGACGACCACCGCGGCCCCGCGCGCGCGCTCATCGCGGCGCGATTGGGGTCGACCCGCCTCATCGACAACGACGCCCTCGACCTGAACTGAGCACCACGTGACCGAGCCCACCGCATCCGCGCCCGAGCCCACCGAGCCGACGACAGAAGAGATCGCCGAGCAGAAGGCCGTGCGTCTCGCGAAGCGCGAGCGGCTCATCGCCGAGGGCGACGAGGCCTACCCCGTGCGCCTGCCGATCACGACGACGATCCCCGAGATGCGCGCGCGCTTCGGGGAGCTTGAGGCGGATGCCACGACGGGTGTCGATGTCGGGCTCGCGGGCCGCGTCGTGCACCTGCGCAACACCGGCAAGCTGTGCTTCGCGGCGCTGCAGTCGGGCGACGGCTCGCGCATCCAGGCGATGGTGTCGCTCGCGGAGGTCGGTGAGGAGTCGCTCCAGCGGTGGAAGGAGCTCGTCGACCTCGGCGACCACGTGTTCGTCGCGGGCGAGGTCATCTCGTCGCGGCGCGGCGAGCTCTCGATCCTCGTGAGGGAGTGGCGGATGGCGGCCAAGGCGATCCTGCCGCTGCCCAACCTGCACTCCGAGCTCAACGAGGAGACGCGCGTGCGTCAGCGCTACCTCGACCTCATCGTGCGCGAGCAGGCGCGCGCGACGGTCGTCGCGCGCGCCAAGGCTGTCGCGTCGCTGCGGGCGACGTTCGCCTCGCACGACTTCATCGAGGTCGAGACGCCCATGCTGCAGACGATGCACGGCGGCGCGGCGGCTCGTCCCTTCGTGACGCACTCGAACGCCTTCGACACGGAGCTCTACTTGCGCATCGCGCCCGAGCTCTTCCTCAAGCGCGCGGCCGTCGGCGGCATCGACCGCGTCTTCGAGATCAACCGCAACTTCCGCAACGAGGGCGCCGACTCGACCCACAGCCCCGAGTTCGCGATGCTCGAGGCCTACCAGGCCTACGGCGACTACCACACGATCGCCGACCTGACCCAGGAGCTCATCCAGAACGCGGCACTCGCCGTCGGGGGTTCGCACGTCGTCACGTGGGCCGACGGAACCGAGTTCGACCTCGGCGGCGATTGGGCGCGCATCTCGATGTACGACTCGCTCTCGGATGCCGCGGGTGTCGCGATCACGCCTGAGACCCCGCTCGCCGAGCTCGCGGGGCTCGCGGAGCGCGAGGGCGTCGAGGTCAAGCTCCCGACGCACGGCAAGTACGTCGAGGAGCTGTGGGAGCACTTCGTGAAGTCGGGTCTCGAGCGGCCCACTTTCGTGATGGACTTCCCCGTCGACACCTCCCCGCTCGTGCGCGACAAGCCCGGAGCGCCGGGCGTCGTCGAGAAGTGGGACCTCTACGTGCGCGGCTTCGAGCTCGCGACCGGCTACTCCGAGCTCGTCGACCCCGTCATCCAGCGCGAGCGCTTCGTCGAGCAGGCCAAGCTCGCGGCGCGCGGCGACGACGAGGCCATGCGCCTCGACGAGGACTTCCTGCGCGCGATGGAGCACGGCATGCCCCCCATGGGCGGCATGGGCATGGGCATCGACCGGCTGCTCATGGCGATCACGGGCCTCGGCATCCGCGAGACGATCCTCTTCCCGCTCGTCAAGTAGCGCACGCGCGGATGCGCTCATCCGCTTCCCTCGTCGTGCGGCGGTCGTCGCGGAGGCGACGGCGTTCCCAGGCGCGCGCGGTAGTCTTCGGGGATGCCCGACCGGCTTCCCGGCGACCCGCCGCCCAATATCTCGACGAACCGCATCATCCTGTGGATCGTCGTGGCGGCCGTCGGTCTGTGGCTCGTCGGCACGGGAGTCGCCGGCATCATCGCGAAGGCGGGCTGATGGATCGTCGCACCTCGCGCCTCGTCATGTACGGCGGTCTCGTGCTCATCGTGGCGGTCGTCGTGCTCGTCGTCGTCTTCAGCCCGCGCTGAGCGGGCCCGGATAGGCTGACGGCATGCCGACCGACTTCTGGGGGAACGCGATCTTCTCCGTGGTCCCCACGATCGCGCTCGGGCTCGTGTTCTGGTACATCCTGCGGACGATCATCCGCGCCGACCGCACGGAGCGAAAGGTCTACGCGCAACTGGAGGCCGAGGAGCGCGCGCGTCGCGCCGCCGCCAAGGATGCCGCCGACTCAGCCGGTTGAGGAGCGCACCGCGCTCAGCGGGTTGAGGAGCGCCACGCCGCAGGCGTGACGCGTCTCGAAACCAGCGTCACCCCGCCCTCCCCGCTCCCGCGGCCGCAACCGCACGTTCGGCAGCTCCGGCGCCGGCAACGGCGCACCGTCGTACCCCTCGACGTGACCGAACCGCCCGGCCCGATCGGCATCCGCGATGACGTCCCCCTGCCACTCTCCGCGCCACGCGACGATCTCGTCGTGGCTGCGGCCCACGAAGTTCCACCACATGACGATGGCCTCGTCGAGCGGCGCGCCCCCGATCACGAGCACCCGCAGTGGGCCGGCGGGGGCGTCGATGCGCACGGCATCCGCTCCCACCGGAACGACCCCGAGGTGGTGGGCCGGCACGTCGACGCTCTGCAGGCGCGCGGGCTCGTGGTCGACGACGAGGCCGTACTCTAACTCAGGGTCGGCCGGCAGCTCGACCGAGGCGCCGGCCGGCAGCACGAGCTCGGCGGCGACGAGGGGTGTGTACGCCGTGACGGGTGAGGTGACGCCGAGCCACGATCCGACGAACACGCGCAAGGTCGCCTCGCCGACGGTCGCGACATCCGCGACGTGGTGCTCGAAGAACGGCGCGACCCCGCGCCATGCCTCGGGGAGGGCCGTCCACAGCTGCACGCCGTGCAGCGTCTCGGCCGCGGTCGTCGACACCTCGGAGTGCTGGATGCCGCGACCCGCTGTCATGAGGTTGACCTGGCCCGGATCGATGAGCTGGTGCGCGCCCGTCGAGTCGCGGTGCTCGATCTGCCCCTCGTAGAGCCAGCTGACCGTCTGCAACCCCGTGTGCGGATGCGGCGGGGTGTCCATGACGCCCGCGCGCGGCACGGGTGTCGGCCCGTAGGAGTCGACGAAGCACCATGCCCCGATGAGGCTGCGCCGGCGCTGCGGCAGCGTGCGCCGCACGAGCAGTGCCCGCGGGCCGCCGAGGGGCACCTCGCGCGGCTCGAGCACCTCGACGCCGGCCCCGGCGTCCGGGTCGACGACGCACACGAGCTCCTGCGGGTGCTTCTCGAGGTTGCTCATGGGGGAACCCTACGCCGCCCCCGCCGACTCACTCGCGGTCGGAGGTGAGGGATGCGGGGCTCCGGATGCGCCCAGGGCGAACAGGGGCATGCGGGGGAGGGAGCGCTCGTTACCCTCGATGTATCGCCACGGCACCCGCATCCGTGGCGTGAGGAGTTGAGAATGTTCGAGCGTTTTACCGACCGAGCCCGTCGGGTGGTCGTCCTGGCCCAGGAAGAGGCCAAGATGCTCAACCACAACTACATCGGCACCGAGCACATCCTGCTTGGGCTGATCCACGAGGGCGAGGGTGTCGCCGCCAAGGCGCTCGAGTCGCTCGGCATCTCGCTCGACGCCGTGCGCGAGCAGGTGCAGGACATCATCGGCCAGGGTCAGCAGCAGCCGACCGGCCACATCCCGTTCACCCCGCGCGCCAAGAAGGTGCTCGAGCTGAGCCTGCGCGAGGCGCTGCAGCTCGGCCACAGCTACATCGGCACGGAGCACATCCTGCTCGGTCTCATCCGCGAGGGCGAGGGCGTCGCCGCCCAGGTGCTCGTGAAGCTCGGCGCCGACCTCAACCGCGTGCGCCAGACCGTCATCCAGCTGCTCTCGGGCTACCAGGGCAAGGAGCAGGTCGCGGTCGGCGGCAACGAGCAGGCCGCCAACGACAAGGGCAGCCAGATCCTCGACCAGTTCGGCCGCAACCTCACGCAGGCCGCGCGCGAGGGCAAGCTCGACCCCGTCATCGGGCGCGAGAAGGAGATGGAGCGCGTCATGCAGATCCTCTCCCGCCGCTCGAAGAACAACCCCGTGCTGATCGGCGAGCCCGGTGTCGGCAAGACCGCCGTCGTCGAGGGCCTCGCCCAAGCGATCGTGCGCGGCGACGTGCCCGAGACCCTCAAGGACAAGCAGCTCTACACGCTCGACCTCGGAAGCCTCATCGCCGGGTCGCGCTACCGCGGTGACTTCGAGGAGCGCCTCAAGAAGGTCACCAAGGAGATCCGCACACGCGGTGACATCATCACCTTCATCGACGAGATCCACACGCTCGTCGGCGCGGGTGCCGCCGAGGGCGCGATCGACGCGGCCAACATCCTCAAGCCGCTCCTCGCGCGCGGCGAGCTGCAGACGATCGGCGCGACGACGCTCGACGAGTACCGCAAGCACTTCGAGAAGGATGCCGCGCTCGAGCGCCGCTTCCAGCCGGTGCAGGTGGCCGAGCCGTCGCTGCCCATGACGATCAACATCCTCAAGGGCCTGCGCGACAAGTACGAGGCCTTCCACAAGGTGTCGATCACGGATGGCGCGATCGTCGCCGCCGCGAACCTCGCCGACCGCTACGTGCAGGACCGCTTCCTGCCCGACAAGGCGATCGACCTGATCGACGAGGCCGGCGCCCGCCTGCGTCTCTCGATCTTGTCGGCGCCGCCGGAGCTGCGCGAGTTCGACGAGCGGATCGCTGCCGTGCGCGCCGAGAAGGAAGGCGCGATCGAAGACCAGGACTTCGAGCTCGCCGCCGCCAAGCGCGACGAGGAGAAGAAGCTGCTCGGTGAGCGCCTGCGCCTCGAGAAGCAGTGGCGCTCGGGCGACGTGGCCGCATCCGGCACCGTCGACGAGGGCGTCATCGCCGAGGTGCTCGCGAACGCGACCGGCATCCCGGTGTTCAAGCTCACCGAGGAGGAGTCGGCGCGGCTCATCTTCATGGAGAAGGCGCTGCACGAGCGCGTGATCGGTCAGGAGGAGGCCATCTCGGTTCTCGCCAAGACCATCCGCCGCACGCGCGCCGGCCTCAAGGATCCGAAGCGTCCGTCCGGCTCGTTCATCTTCGCCGGCCCCACGGGCGTCGGGAAGACCGAGCTCGCCAAGGCGCTCGCGGAGTTCCTGTTCGACGATGAGGACGCGCTCATCTCGCTCGACATGTCGGAGTACGGCGAGAAGCACACCGTCTCGCGGCTGTTCGGTGCCCCTCCCGGCTTCGTCGGCTTCGAGGAGGGCGGCCAGCTCACCGAGAAGGTGCGCCGCAAGCCGTTCAGCGTCGTGCTCTTCGACGAGATCGAGAAGGCGCACCCCGACATCTTCAACTCGCTCCTGCAGATCCTCGAGGAGGGTCGCCTGACCGACGGTCAGGGTCGCGTCGTCGACTTCAAGAACACCGTCATCATCATGACGACCAACCTCGGCACGAAGGACATCACGGGCGGCCCCGTGGGCTTCACCCTCGAGGGCAACACCGAGAACTCCTACCGTGCGATGCGGGCGAAGGTCGTCGAGGAGCTCAAGAAGCACTTCAAGCCCGAGTTCCTCAACCGCGTGGACGAGACGATCGTGTTCCCGCAGCTCTCGCAGGACGAGCTGCGCCAGATCGTCGAGCTCTTCATCAAGCGCCTGAGCGAGCGCCTGCTCGACCGTGACATGACGATCGAGATTACGGATGCCGCGAAGACGCGCCTGATCGAGCTCGGCTGGGAGCCGACCCTCGGTGCACGGCCGCTCCGCCGCGCGGTGCAGCACGAGATCGAGGACCGCCTCTCGGAGGAGATCCTGCACGGCCGCCTCGAGGCGGGCGACCACGTGCACGTCGACTTCGTGGACGGCGAGTTCGTGTTCGAGACCGGGCGCCAGCCGGGCCGCGAGCTGCCTGCGGGCGTGGGGGCGGCATCCGGCTCGCTCGACGCGGCCGAGGAGCTCGGCGCGTAACGCGACGCAGACGCAGAACGGGGCGGGAGCGTGGGCTCCCGCCCCGTTTCGCGTGGAGGTTGCGGCGTCTCAGTCGACCCGCTCGATGAGCAGAGTCGCATCGGTCGGGGTGATGCTCAGAGCGTCGTTCGAGTCGCTGATGAGGTCGATCTCGTCGCCCGCCTGAAGGTCGACATACGTGGTCGCGGTGAAGCTGCCTCCCTGCACAAGGCTCCGCATCGAGAGCACAAGGGCGATGTTGACGTCGACGATAGGGCGGAAGACGCGCGTTCCCGGCAGTTCGGCGCCGTTGACGCGTAGTGCATAGGCCGCGTATGCAGCCGAGCTCAGGGATGTCGTGGCCGGTCCGGTCGCGTGGGGGGAGACGACGTAGGTGATGCGATAGCTGCCGCTCTCGAGCACATAGATGTCGCCATCGTTCTGCGCTGCGGGGATCGCGCTCGCGGCGGCGGGAGGAAGCTGGATCGGTATGAGGCTGCCCGTGAGTACGCCCTGATTCTGTGTGCGGAACATCGCCCACGACCGCACGGCGTCGGCGCCTGCCGGGCCCGCCGGGCCTGCCGGGCCCGCCGGGCCGGTCGCGCCGGTCGCGCCGTCAGCCCCATCCGCACCCTCGGCGCCGGGCGCCCCGTGTGCTCCAGGCGCACCCTGAGGGCCAGGGATGCCTTGCGGTCCTGTCGCGCCTTGGGCCCCGGTTGCGCCCCGCGGCCCCGTGGCGCCAGCCGGCCCCGGTGTGCCTGCGGGGCCTGCCTCACCTTGCGGGCCCGGGGAACCAGTCGCGCCGTCGCGACCATCCGCTCCATCTGCGCCTGGCTCGCCGTCGGCCCCGCGCGCTCCGGCGGGCGCCGACCCTCCAACCGCGGCCGTCACGAGCGACCCTGCGACTCCGCCGGCGAGACCGAGCACAAGGGCTCCTACGAGGAGCAGAACGGGAATGCGCTTCACGAGGCCTCCGAACGTCGAGCGGATGAGCCAGTAGAGCATAGAGAACCGGGGCGCCGTGCCGGCGCAGCGGCCCTAGGCTGAGCGCGTGTTCTCGCGCCCCGACCGCATCATCGTGCCGCAGTACGCGCCGCCGGAGGGGTTGAGCCTCATCGCGTGCGCCGAACTGCTCGGCGAGTCGAAGCGCGCCGTCGCGGCAGAGCTCGTCGGCCTCGCGGTGCAGGGCGTCATCGGTGTCCGGGCGGGCGCGCGCCGCCGCGAGGGGTTCGAGCTGCTGCTGCGGCGCGTGCCGGCGGATAACGGCACGGCGGCGACGCGCGACGACCTCGCCGTGCTCACGGCGGTGTTCCCCGGGCTGCGGCCCGGCACCTCGACGACCCTGTCGCCGTCGACGCGTCGGCGGCTCGGACACGAGCTGCGCGGCGCTCATCGCGAGGCGGTCGCCCGGCTCATCGCGGGTGGTCTCGTGCGCGAGCGGGGCATCCTCGAGAAGGCCATCGTGTTCTGGCGCAAGCAGCCGACCGAGCCGACCGAGCGCGCGCATCCGCTCGTCGACCACCTGTGGGGCCTGCACGACTACATCGCGTGGGCGGAGGCCGACCGGCTCGCGTTCCACCAGTCACCCGCGGGCGCATCCGTGCGCGAGCTCGACGGCACGGCGATGCTGCATCTGCACGAGCGCCTGCTGCCCTACGCCGTGCTCTTCGGTCTCGAGAGGCAGTGGATGCGCGAGCTCGCCGTGCGCTACGAGGCGGCGCGCACCGAGCTCGTCGACGTCGCCGACGGCGTCGAGGTCGCCCTGCACGTCGCGAGCGCTGCCGCGGATGTCGCGAGCTTCGTGGGGGATCTGCCCGACCTCGACGACCTCCCCGATCTCGGCGAGCTCGGCTCGGCCGTCGATCTCGGGGATGCCGCGGGCGGCATCGGCGCGTTCTTCGGCGGGCTCGGCGAGCTGCTCGGCGGCATCGACCTCTGAACGCCGGGATCTTCGGCGGACGGGCCGATCGCGTCCGTGCCGCGACCGGCCCGCGCCGAGGGCTCAGGGCTCGATCGTCGCGAGGTCGTCGAGCAGCGACGGATGCGTCGGCGTCCAGTTCATCGTGGAGCGCGTGTGCTCACTCGAGGACGGTTGGTCGACCATGAACACATCGCCGAGCGGGCCGAAGGCGTCGGCGGGCTGCTGCTCGATCGGCAGGTCGAGCCGCGCCGCGATGACCTCGGCGATGCTGCGCACGGGCACGCCCTCGTCGGCGACGGCATGCCACGCCGTGCCGGCCGGGGCGTTCTCGAGAGCGAGGCGGAAGAGCGCGGCCGCGTCGAGGGCGTGCACGGCCGGCCAACGCTGCGTTCCGTCGCCCGGATAGGCCACGACGCCCGTCGTGCGAGCCCGCTGGGTGAGGAGCCCCGCGAAGCCGCCCGTGCCATCGCGGTGCACGGTGCGGGGGAGGCGCACCGACGTCACGCGCACGCCGCGGTCGGCGAGGGCAAACAGCGCGCGTGCCGATTCGAAGCGACCCGCGACGGGTCCGGCGGCCGACAGCTCATCGTGCTCCGTCGACGCCCGGGCCGCGACGGCCGGGGTTCCGGATGTCGTGACGATGGGCTTGCCCGTCCCGACGAGAGCCTCGCCGAGCACGCGCATCGCGGCGGCCTCGTCGGCGATGTCGGCCGCAAGGGCCTCGGCGCTCGAGAAGTCGTTGCCGAAGGCGAGGTGGATGACGCCGTCGGCGGCGGATGCCTGCTCGCGCAGGATGTCGAGCTCGCGCAGCGAGCCGCGTACGGGCGTGGCGCCCGCCGCGTCCACGAGCGCGACCGAGCGATCGCTTCGCGCGAGGACGCTCACGGTGTGGTTGTGCGCGAGCAGCTCGGCGACGACGGGGGCGCCGATCGTGCCGGTGCCGCCGGTGACGAAGACATGCATGGGGTCTCCTCGAGAGTGATGGGACTATTGTCCCGTCACTCTATCACCGTGATGAGACCTTGGTCTCATCACGTAGAGTAGGACGCATGGCACGCTGGCAGCCCGGCGCACGACAGCGTCTCGTGATGGCCGCCGTCGACCTGTTCGCGGAGCAGGGATACGACGCGACGACCGTCGTGCAGATCGCCGACCGCGCCGGCGTGACCAAGAGCACCTTCTTCCGCTACTTCCCCGACAAACGCGACGTGCTCACGGCGGGTCAGGCGATGCTCAGCCGCCTGCTCGTCGAGGGGATCGAGCAGGCGCCGCCGGATGCGAGCCCCCTCACGGCCGTCTCTCACGGCCTCGCAGCCGTGTCAGCGCAGATGACGTCGTTCAACCGCGAGCTCGGAACCAAGTTGGGCACGGTCGTCGCGGCGAACGCTGAGCTGCAGGAGCGTGAGGCTCTCAAGAGCGCGGGGATGGCATCCGCGATGACCGAGGCCCTCCTCGCGCGAGGTTTCGCGGAACCCGTGGCGCGGCTCGCCGCCGAGCTCGGCGTGCTCGCGTTCCGGACCGGCTTCGCGCGGTGGGTCGCGGCCGAGGGCACGACGCTCGCCGAACATACGGATGCCGTGCTCGACGAACTGCGCGCGGCATCCGCCGACCTCGGTTGAGCGTCGCCGCGGATCGCGTGGTGGCGACGCCTAGGCTGAGCGGGTGACCACCGAGTTCCGGGTGCGCCGCGCGCGCACCGCCGACGTCCGCGGAATGATCGAGCTCATCGAACCGTATGTCGAGCGACGGATCCTGCTCGGCAAGGAGCGCGTCACGCTCTTCGAGGACATCCAGGAGTTCCGCGTCGCCGAGACCGCCGCGGGCGAGCTCATCGGCTGCGGCGCCCTGCACGTCATCTGGGAGGACCTCGGCGAGATCCGTACGATCGCCGTCGCCGAGCACTGGCTGCGGCACGGCGTCGGGCACGCGCTGCTCGAGCACCTCGAGCAGGATGCGCGCGAGCTCGGACTGACGCGCCTGTTCTGCCTCACCTTCGAGACCGAGTTCTTCGGCGGGCACGGCTTCGAGCCGATCGGAGAGCGCGTCGTCGACCCGGACGTGTACGCCGAGCTCGTGCGCTCGCCCGACGACGGCGTCGCCGAGTTCCTCGACCTCGCGCGCGTCAAGCAGAACACCCTCGGCAACACGCGGATGCTGAAGCAGCTCTAGCGCGCCCGGCACCTCGGAATCCGCCGGGAGTCGGCGCCATGCCGCGCGTGCCTCCGCGCTCCCGCGTCGGCCGGGCCTACCCTGGCGGCATGACGAGCCAGCAGCCGGGTCGCCTGCCCGCGTCGGTGTACCGGCGCAGGAGGATCGTCGTCGGCCTCGGCGTGCTCGCCGTCATCGTCGTCATCGTGCTGCTCATCGTGCGGCCGGGCGCGGGGGCCGATGAGCCCCGCACCCCGAGCGGCGCGTCCGACAGTCCGGCACCCGGCGCGAGCGAGACGACGGACGCCGACGGCAGCGCGCCGTGCGACCCTGCCGCGATCACGCTCACCCCCGTGACCGACAAGGAGAGCTACCAGGCGGGCGAGGTTCCCATGATCTCGATGAAGATCGTGAACTCGGGCGCGACGGCGTGCACCTTCGATGTGGGCACGGGCGCGCAGCTCTACTCGATCGTGAGCGGATCCGATCCGATCTGGAACTCGCGCGACTGCCAGCAGGACCCGCAAGAGCTCGAGAAGGTGCTGGAGCCGGGCGTCGAGCTGACGACGACCCCGTTCGGGTGGGATCGCACGCGCTCCTCGGCCGACACGTGCGACGCCGACCGTCCCGAGGTCACAGCCGGCGGGGCGACCTACCGCCTCTCGGTCTCGCTCGGCGAGGCGAAGTCGAGCGGCGACGTCGCGTTCTTGCTGTACTGATTCACTGGCGCCGCGATGATCCGCGGCGCTGCGCCGAAACAGCCTGTGCAAAGCAGCGGGCTCGGGTGCGGTAGCGTCGTGCCAGCGCTGGAGCCCGATGTCCGACACCACCACCACCGTCGCGGAGCAGAGCGAGCAGCCCGCGGTCACGCGTCCCGTCTCGCGGCTTCGGCGTGCGCTCGTGTGGTTCGCAGTCGTGGGCGTCGTCGCCGTGGGGGCGCTGGGGCTCGCGGCATCCGACCTCGCGACCGCACCTGTCCGGGGCGGGAACGCTGCGCGCTTCGTGCCGGCCGACGGCACGGCGATGCTCGTGACGGCGGGCGATGGAACCCGCACCGTGCACGAGAATGCGCGCGACACGGGGCCGTCGCTCCTGCTCGAGCTGCCGAGCAACGCGGCGTCGCACTTCTTCGGCGACTTCACCGACGGCGAGCTGCGCACGGCCCAGCTCTGGCGGGAGTCGGTGACCGCGCTCGACGACGGCACTCCGCAGACCTCGACGCTCTACCTGCTCGACGACCGCGGCGTCTCGATGCTCGCCTCGCTCGGCGGAACCGTGGGCTTCAGCTACTCGCCGTCGCTCGTCATGCTCCCCGCTGATGCCGCACCGGGCGTCACGTGGAGCGGCGAGGGCGACGCGATGCCCGCGGGCCTGCTGCGGTACACGATGACGGGCGAGATCACGGCGGGCGCGGACGGCTGCCTCGTCGCGACGACCGACACGCGCTACCTCGAACGCGACTCCGGCTCCGAGCTCGTCGCGATCGCCGAGACGGCGACCTGGTGCCCCGGTCGCGGCGTCGTGGTCGACGAGGGCGACGTGTCAGGTCAGGCCGTGAGCTTCGTGAGCGAGGAGCTTTCCGAGACGGGCGGGGTCGCGCGCGAGGGCGTCGACACCGAGGCCGCCGTACGCGACTGGGCGACGGCATCCGGATGGCGGGCGCACGAGCTCTCGTTCCAGGTGAGCGATCCCGTGTACGGGGAGTCCGCACAGGGCCTGCCCTTCGACGGCCTCGCAGGCAGCGTCGGCGACGGCGCCTTCGTGGCCTCGCTCGGCAGTCGCCTCGCGGGGTACACGCTCGACGGCACGCTCGCGACGCGACGCTGGGTCGCATCCCCCGGCGGCGACCTGCTCGAGCTCACGACGATCGGCGAGGTGACGCTCGTCTCGACGAGCGAACGGCGCCTGCTCGCCTACGACGACGAGGGCGTGCGGCTGTGGTCGATGCGATTCCCGGATGTCGTGCTCGCTCCGCCGACGGCTGTCGCGGGCGGCGACGTCGTGGCCGTGAGCGTCGACGGCACACTGCGGCGCATCGACCTCGCGACGGGCGAACAGCTCTGGTCGACGACGTTGCGCACGGATGTCGAGACCGCTCCCGCGGTGGGCGGGGGACTCGTGGTCGTCGTCGATCGCGGCGGCGCGGTGCTCGCGCGCGCGCTCGACGACGGCACCGCGCGCTGGGAGACCGAGCTGCCAGCTGCCGAGCGCGCGGCGATCGGCGGCGGGGTCGTCGCGGTGCAGGGCGCGACCGCCGAGGTATGGGCGCTCGACCCGCGCGACGGGTCGCGGCGATGGGACGGCGAGCACCACGGCGTCTCGCGCCGCCTGCTCGTCGTCGACGGCGTCGTCGTCTCGCAGAGCGACGAGGGTACAGCCGCGTGGGCGGCGGATGGCGACGGCACGACGATCTGGACGGCCGGCGGCTCCGAGGCCCTCCTCGCCGGCGATGGGCGAGTGGTCCTCGTCGACGGCGACTCCGTGGAGCTGCGCACGCTTGCGGGTGAGGTGCTCGAGCGCGCCGAGATCGGGGCGGCGGGGCTCGGGGTCGTGCGCATGTACCTGCCGACCGCGCACGGGCTGCTCGTCCTGCAGAGCAACACGACAGGGATCGAGGTGCGCGGATGAGCGAGACGGCGATGCCCGGCGCAGCGGAAGCGCCCCCGGCATCCGAGGCCGCGCTCGAGCCGCTGGCATCCGCGTCGCCCGCACGCCCCCGTCGCGCGCTCGCGATCGCGCGGCGCACCATCGCCGAGTTCGTGGGCCACGTCATCGTCGACCCCGTGCGCGAGGGCCGGTTGCGGGACGTCGGGTGGCCGTTCGGACTACGTCCCATCGTGGTCGTCGCCCTCGTGGGCTATCTCGTCGCGGCCGTGCTCGTGCTGTTCTCGGGACCGTTGCGCGAGCTCGTCCCGCTCGCGGCGCAATCGGGCACCGTGACCCTGACGCTTCCGCGCGCCCTCGTCTGGATCGTGCTCGCGCTCACGGCGCTCTCGGCGACCCTCGCGGCATCCGGAGCCCTTCACGCGCGGCCGTGGTTCCGGTGGCTCATGACGGCATTCGTCGTGATCGTCATGCTCTTCACCTCGGTGCCCGACCAGGAGGCGGTTCCGGTGGCGCGCATCCTGACGGTGTTCGCGTGCGTGGGGCTCGTGGTGTTCGTCGCGTTGCGGGGCGGGCGAGGCTTCCGGTGGTGGGAGTTCGTCGTGCTGGCTGCGCTCATCTGGGGGCCGCTCACCGTGACCGCTGCCGTGCTCACCGCCGTCAACCGCATGGCGGGCTACGACTTCGTGCCGCTTCTGCTGAGCCTCATGCTCTCGAGTCTCGGACAGCTCGCGATCCCCGCGGGTCTCGCCGCGGGCGCGGCGGTCGCGAGCTTCACGGTCTCGTCCGCCCTGTGGGCGGCCAAGGTCGTGCGCGACGTCATCGGCGCCCGAGCCGTCTATGTCGCGCTCGCACTCGTGGCGGTCTGGCGCACGGTGGACGTCGCGCTCGGCGCCGGCCGCCTGTTCGACCCGGATGCCACGAGCGGCCTGGTCGGTGCGGCGCTGCTGCTCGGCCTCATCGCCGTGAGCTGGGTCGCGCTCGCGCGCATCCGCCGCGGTCGGGGCGTTCCCTCGGCGCAGGGCATGGCCGATCGAGTCGACGGCCTCGCGCTGCTCGTCGCGGCGTTCACGACGACGAGCCTGCCCGCCACGCCGCTCATCGTGCTCGCGCAGGTCGTGCTCGGCTATGGCGCACCCGCCGAGGCGGCATCCGTGCTGCTGCTCGTGGGCGACGCGCTCACGGGCACGACGATCGTGTTCGTCGTGCGCGGCGTGGGAGCTCTCGTGCTGCTCGCGCTCGCGGTCGTGCAGGCCCGGCGCGGGCGTCGCACGATGCCCGAGCTCATGGCGGCACTCGGCGTCGCGGGCGTGCTCATCGCGGTCACGGCTCTCGTCGGCGTTCCCCTCACGTGGGAGCCGGATGCCCTCGCGGCGATCGGCGCGGTGCTCGCGCTCGTCGTGCTCGTCGTCGCACTCGTGCGTCGGCGCCTCACGGGCGCGCGAGCCACCTCGGTGCTCATCGCGCTGCTCATGTCGGCCCTCTTCGCATACCGCGAGATCGTCACCGACCCGATCGCGTTCCTGCTGGGGTTCGCAGGCGGCGCCGTCGTGCTCTTCGGTTTCGTGTGGGCGTTCCTCACCGAGAACGGGGTCGCGAACGGCGATTCTCGCGCCTATCCGCGCAGCGCGCGCGTGCAGCTCGCCCTCGCGAACGGCGTCTTCGCGATCACGGTGTTCGCGTTCCTCGCGCTCGCGCGCGATCCGCGTGCGACGGTGTCGCTCGGCGATCTCGCCGAGTTCGGTGCGCAGGCGTATGGCGATCCGCTCGTGGCGGCCGGGTTGCTGCTCGCCTTGTGGGCCGCGGTGCGGGGGCGCGAGGTCGATGCGGGCGGCGAGAGCGAGGACGGAGACGGGGGCGCGGGCGCGGGTGCGACGGCCCGCGGTGACGCCGGTTCCGAGATGCCCCCGTCGGGCGCTCCTCAACCCGTCGGCGCTGGCTAGCGCCTCCGCTCAGCTGCCGAGGGTGCTCTCGCGCGGGATGACGGTGTGCGGGGCGACGACCTCCTGCGCCTCGGCATCCGGGTCGTCGATGCGCGCCGCGATGCGCGCGACCGCGTTGCGAGCGATGAACGGGGTGTCGAGCGAGACCGTGCTGAGCGACGGGCGCGAGTAGCGGCCCTCCTCGATGTCGTCGATGCCGATGATCGCGACGTCCTCGGGCACGCGGAGGCCCGCGTCGAACACGGCGCGCAACGCGCCCATCGCGAGCAGATCGGAGTAGCAGAAGATGGCATCCGGACGCGGCGACCGCGCGAGCAGCGACCGCGCCGCCTCGTAGGCGTCGGCGCGGCGGTAGTGTGCGGCGGCCTCGATGCTCACGGGCGCGAGCCCGGCATCCGCGAGAGCGCTCTCGAACCCCGCCGTGCGCTGCTGGGGCGTCGAGTACTCCTCGTCGGGCTGCGCGCCGATCGCCGCGATGCGCGTGCGGCCGAGCGCGACGAGGTGGCTCGTGGCGTCGTGGGCGGCCCGCACGTTGTCGATCGCGACGTGGTCGTAGCGGCCGTCGAAGTCGTGCTCGCCGAGCAGCACGAGCGGCATCGAGGTGCGCCCGTTCATCTCGAGCAGTTCGGCGGGCGTCACGAGAGGGGCGAAGAGGATGCCGTCGAAGAGCATCGTGCGGTCGCCGCCCGTGAGCAGTTCGCGCTCGCGCTCGTGGTCGTGGCCCGTCTGGTCGATCATGACGCGGTAGCCGACCTCGGCGGCCGCGTTGATCACGTCGCGCGCGAGCTCACTGAAGTAGGGCACGTCGATCTCGGGCACGACGAGGGCGAGCATGCCCGTGCGTCCCGTGCGGAGGGTGCGCGCGACGGGGTTGGGGCGGTAGTCGAGCTCGTCGATCGCGTCGAGCACGCGCTTGCGCATCCTGTCGCTCACGTGGGCGTAGCCGCTCACGACGTTCGACACCGTGCGCATCGAGACCTGGGCGAGCTCGGCGACGTCTCGCAGTGTTGCCGGCATCCGCGCCCCCTTCTCGCTCACGCGATCCCGCATCCGGTTCTCGCATGATCGTAGCGTTTGCAACGTATGCAAACATGCTGTACCGTTTTGCACACGTTGGCAAACTTCCCGCACAAAGGAGTGTTCCCATGCACCAGCGCACCACCCGGGCCCTCGCGCTCGGCGGGCTCGCCGCGCTCACCCTCAGCCTGACCGCCTGCGGGCCGTCGATCGGCGGAGATGACGCGCCGGCCGACTCCTCCAAGCTCCAGGCCCCGACCGAGGCGTCGCCGAAGGGCGAGATCACCATCTGGGACCGTGAGGGCGACCTCTTCAAGGTCTTCGACGAGGCGATCGCGGCGTTCAACGAGAAGTACCCCGACATCGTCGTGCACCACGAGGCCGTCGACATCTCGGCGAAGCTGCAGAACACGCTCATCACGGGCAGCGATGTTCCCGACGGCGTGTTCCTCGACGACCAGCTCGTCGCGGGTTACGCCGACCACCTGTGGGATCTGAGCGACGTGCTCGCGCCCTACGTCGACGACATCGCGCAGCAGAAGCTCGACGTCAACTCGCAGAACGGCGGCATCTACGGCGTGCCGTTCGACCTCGACCCGGGCCTGCTGTTCTACAACGCGACCGCGCTCGAGGCGGCGGGGGTCGACGCCGACGCGATCGAGACCTACGACGATCTGCTCGACGCTGCGCGCGCCTACAAGGCGGCCGTGCCCGACTCGGGCCCCATCCACCTCGAGCAGAGCCCCTTCCTCGGGCAGCTTCAGCTCGAGATGTACGCGAGCCAGCTCGGCACGGCCCTCACCGACGAGAAGGGCGAGCTGCGGCTCGACTCTCCCGAGTACGAGCAGATCCTGACGTTCCTCGACACCGTCAGCACGGAGGGCCTCGGCACGCGCGCGGAGTACCTCTCGCCGACGGACGTCGAGACGCTCGACTCCGGCAAGCAGGTCTTCTACCCGTGGGCCATCTGGTTCGACTTCGCGCCGCAGCAGCTGCTCGAGAACACCTCGGGCGACTGGCGCGCCATGCCGCTGCCGGCGTGGACGGATGGCGGAGCGCGCTCCGGCGCGATGGGCGGATCGTCGTTCATCCTCCCGAAGGACGGCGGGAACTCGGAGCTCGCGTGGCTCTTCTACGAGTTCCTGATGTTCGACGAGGCCGGCTACTCGACCGTGTGGGGGCCGAACTCGGTCTACCCCGAGGGTCTCAACACCTCGATCCCGAGCTACCTGCCCGCGGCCGACCCCGAGAAGCCGCTCTTCCAGCCGGTCGACGCGTTCGGCGGCCAGGACCTGTGGGCCGTCGCGACGGAGGCCGGTGCCGAGATCCCCGGCAGCGTGCCGACTCCGAGCTGGTGGGCGGGCGCCGTCGACTACCTCGGCAACAACCTCCAGCTCATGCTCGACGGCTCGCTCACGCCCCGGGAGGTCATCGAGAAGTCGACGGCCGACATCCAGGCCAACCTCATCGACCGGCAGTAGCCGGCATCCGCATCCGTTGAACCCTCGAGACCGGGAGTCCCGTTGACCACGACATCGCTGCCGCGCACCGCGCGCCCGCGCAAGCGGGGCGCGGGGCTCCCGGTCACGAGGCGGATCGCGCCGTACCTCTTCGTCGCGCCGTTCGTCGCGCTCTTCCTCGCCTTCGGCATCTACCCGATGCTGTTCACGCTGCGGCTGAGCTTCACGAACTGGCACGGTGCGGGGTCGGCGCAGTGGGTGGGCTGGGACAACTACAGCTACCTGCTCACCAACCCCGCCTTCTGGAACTCGCTCGGCAACTCGGCGGTGCTGTGGCTGCTCATCATCCCCGTGCAGCTCGTCATCGCGCTCGCGGCGGCGATCCTGCTCGACAACGCGAAGCTCAAGGCGCGCGGCTTCTACCGCACGGCGTTCATCGTGCCGTTCGTGACACCGCTCGTCGCGGTCGCGCAGATCTGGGTCGTGCTGTTCGACCAGGACTACGGCGCCGTCAACGCGGTGCTCGGCGTCTTCGGGTTGCCGGATGTCGCCTGGCTCACCTCGAGCGAGTGGGCCAAGCCGACTCTCGCGCTGCTGTTCATCTGGAAGACGACGGGCTTCATCATCGTCATCCTCCTGTCGGGCCTGCAGTCGATCGACTCGACGGTGTACGAGGCGGCCGCGCTCGACGGCGCCGGCCGTCTGCGCAAGGTGTGGAGCATCACGATCCCGCTCATCCGCCGCACGCTCATGTTCTCGGTCGTGCTGCAGACGCTCGCCGTGTTCCAGATGTTCGCCGAGCCGTTCGTCGTGACGCAGGGCGGACCGTACTCCTCGACGACGACGGCGGGCCTCTACCTCTACAACCACATCACCCGGGGCGACCTCGGCACCGGGGCGGCGAACTCGTTCCTGCTCGTCATCCTCGTGATGGCGCTCTCGCTCGGGTTCGTGCGGCTGCTGCGAGCGAAGGACTGACGCGCGTGACCCTCTCGACCCCCGCCGGCGAGCGTCGTCGGCCCCGCATCGGATCGCACGCGTTCCTCGTCGTGCTGACCCTCGCGTTCCTCGCGCCCGTCGTGTGGGCGGTGCTCTCGGCCTTCAAGCCCGCGAACGACATCATCCGGCATCCGCTCGAGTTCGACCTCGGCAGCTTCGGGCTCGACAACTTCGTCGGCATGTTCCACGACGTGCCGATCCTGCATGGCTTCCTCAACACGATGATCGTGCTCGTCGTGAAGGGCTCCATCACGCTCTTCTGCGCGCCCCTCGCGGCCTATGCGTTCGCGAAGTACGAGTTCGTCGGCAAGAACATCCTGTTCGGCACGGTGCTCGTGACCCTCATGCTGCCGACGATCGTGCTCATCATCCCGCTGCTGCTCGAGATGAAAGAGCTCGGCTGGGTCAACACCTACCAGGCGCTCATCTTGCCGGGAGCGGTCGACGCCTTCGCGATCTTCTGGATGCGGCAGGTGATCGCCGCGGTGCCCGACGAGCTGCTCGATGCGGCGCGTGTCGACGGCTGCGGCGAGTTCGGGCTGTACTGGCGCATCGTCGTGCCCGTCATCCGTCCGGGCCTCGCGGGGCTCGCCGTGCTGACCGTCATGAACATCTACAACGACTTCGTGTGGCCCGTCGTCGTCGCGAGCTCCGAGCGGATGGCGACGCTGCAGGTCGTGCTGTCGACGCTCGCATCGACGATCTCGGGCAACAAGATCGGCGCCGACTACGCGACCGTGACGGGCGAGCTGCTCGCCGCGAGCACCGTCGCGCTCGTGCCGCTGCTCGTCATCTTCTTCCTCCTTCAGAAGCACTTCATCAACGGCATCCTCGCCGGAAGCGTGAAGGGCTGATCCATGGAAAGGCACCGCATGACCGTCCCCAAGCCCGAGTACCCGCGTCCCGACCGCGACCGATCCGACAGGTGGCTGAGCCTCAACGGGCAGTGGGCGTTCGAGAGCGACGAGGGCGCGACGACGATCACGGTTCCGTTCGCGTGGGAAACGCACGGCTCCGGCGTGCAGCGCACGTGGCTCGAGCGCGGCGTCTACCGCCGCGAGCTGCCGGCCACCGATTGGCCGCGAACCTACTTGTGCTTCGGCGGGGTGCACCACCGTGCGCGAGTGACGCTCGACGGTGAGGTGCTCGGCGAGCACGTGGGCGGCTCGGTGCCGTTCGAGTTCGACATCACGGGTCGGTCGGGTGAGCTCGTCGTCGAGGTCGAAGCGCCTGCCGACAAGCGCGAACTCGTGCACGGCAAGCAGCGGTCGATCCCGCGCGACGACTATGACGGCGTCTCGTTCACTCCGACGTCGGGCATCTGGCAGTCGGTGTGGCTCGAGGGCAGGGGGCGCGAGGAGATCCGCTCGGTCGTCGTGCGCGGTGACTCGCTCACGGGGTTCGACGTCTCGGGATCGGCGGATGCCGCGGAGGTGCGCATCGACGGCGTGCCGTTCGCGGTCGTCGACGGGCGCTTCGCGGGACGGATCGACATCGCCCAGCCGCGCCTGTGGTCGCCCGATGATCCGCACCTGTATGAGCTCGAGGTGACGACCGCCGACGATCGCGTCATCGTGACGGCGGGGCTGCGCCGCATCGAGGTGCGGGGCGAGGAGCTCTACCTCAACGGCTCGCGCCTCTACCTGCGGGGCGTGCTCGACCAGGGCTACTGGCCCGAGACGGGACTCACGGCACCGAGCGAGGAGGCGCTCGTGCGCGACCTCGCGCTCGCGCGTGAGCTGGGCTTCACGATGGTGCGCAAGCACATCAAGCTCGAGGAGCCGCGCTGGCTGCACCACGCCGACCGGATGGGCATGCTCGTGTGGGCGGAGCCGCCGGCGCCCAGCCGCTGGACCCCGGCATCGGCCGAGGCCTTCCTCGCGCAACTCGCGCCCATGGTCGAACGCGACGGCAATCATCCGTCGATCATCGTGTGGGGGCTCTACAACGAGGAGTGGGGGCTCGACTGGGACATCCCCGGCAGCCCGGAGCGTGCGGATGCCGCGGTCGCCGCCTATGAGGCGATGCGGGCGCTTGACGACTCGCGTCCGATCGTCGAGAACTCCGGCTGGAATCACGTGCGCAGCGACCTCGTCGACTGGCACTACTACGACGAGGACCCGGGGTCGTGGGCGCGCGGCGTCGCGGGGCTCGCCGACGGGTCGCGTGAGGACTGGCCCGTGAGGCTCGGGCCCGACTTCGTGGTGGACAAGAGCCTGTACGGCTCGGCATCGTTCCCGCGCACGGGCGTGCCCATCGTCAACAGCGAGTACGGGGCGGGGTTCACGAGCCTCGAGCGCGCGTGGCACACCCGCTGGCAGACGCAGGAGCTGCGGCGACATGACCGTTTCGCGGGCTACGTGTACACCGAGCTCACCGATGTCGAGCACGAGATGGCGGGCGTCGTCGACGCCGACCGTCGCGCGAAGGACGCGGGCGGCCTCGACTACGCGTCGGTGCACGCGGATACCGTGCTCGTCGTCGACCTCGTACCCGCGCATGCCGGGGCCGACATCCCGGTGCCGAGCGAGCCCTTCTCGCTCGACGTGCACGTGTCGCATCACGGTGCGGATGCCGTGCGGGGCACCGTGCACGCCGCGTGGGGAGGCGCGGGTTCGCGCTTCCGCGAGGGGCTCGATGCTGTGGCGAGCGCGCCCGCGTCGGCGCAGCCGTTCGTGCTGAGTTCCGGGGCGACGCTCGATATCCCGGCGCCAGGACGTGCTGCGCGACTGCACCTCTGGTTCGCGGATGAGAGCGGTGCGGTTCGGGCGCGCACCTTCGTGGATGCGGCGCCGGTCGAGGCGCCCAACCGGCGGGGCGCGCGCCCGGAATGAGACGTGGCGCGCGTCGGTTCCGCCAACGTCCGGCGCGCGTCACCCTCGCGGTACCGGATGCGGCGTGCGGCGTGGGGCATGGGGCATGGGGCATGGGGCATGGGGCATGGGGCGTCGGCGTGGGGCAGTCGGCAGCGGGGCGGCGGGGTCGTGGGGCGATGGGCGGTGGTTTCGAGACGCGCCGCGCGCGGCGCTCCTCAACCGCCTACCTGTCAAGCAGGTGCCGAGACGCGTCGCGCCGTGGCAGCGCTCATCAGCACCTGACGGCCGAGCTGGCAGCGAGCAGGCGGCGGTACGCGGCGGATTTCGAGGGCAGGTCGATGGGGCGTTGCAGGGCGTCGATTGACCGCGGTGGGATGAGCTCGTAGCGGATGCGGCCGTCGCGCATGTCGTGGCGGAACTCCCAGCCCTGATCGTGCACGAGCCGATGGTGATGGCGGCACAGCAGGATGCCGTCATCGATGTTGGTCTCGCCGTGATCTCGCTTAACGTGCCGGATGTGGTGCGCTTCCGTCCACGAGGGTGGTCGCTCGCATCCCGGGAACATGCATCCGCCGTCTCGGGCGGCAAGAGCGATGCGTTGCTTCTTCGTGTACAACCGGGAGGTGCGGCCGAGGTCGAGAGGGCGACCCTGCCCATCGAAGATGACCTGTTGCGCACCCACCGCGCACACGTGACGCTCCGCCGTGCTGATCGAGACGGGGGCGGTCTGCCCCTCGAGGAACGCGGTGCCGACCCCCGAGACGAGGTCGGCTGCCGTCACGAGCACACGAACCGCAGGCGCGCCTTCACCGAGGAGGAATGACGGCTCGGCGGCGTGCCCCGCGCGAAGCAGGTCGACGAAGGTGTCTGACGCGTACTGCTCGGCCGTGCGGGAATCCTGCTCAACCGCGCTCGATCGCTCGACTGCGGCTTCGTCGACGAAGCGCGGCCCACCTAGCTTGGGCGAGGTCACCCGATCGTAGACCTCGGACACGACGGCGGCCGTCTCGGGATCCATGAGCCACACGAGGCGCGACATGCCGTCGGACTGGCGATAGATGCGGAGTGAGCGCGCGTCGTGGCGCCGTCGTTCGCGGAGCGCGACGCCGGCGATGTCGAGTTCGTCGCGCAACTGTCGCGCGTGTGTCAAGAGGCGATCGACATCGAGCGATCGCGCCTCAGCCGCGAGCCGGCCCGCGGCCTCCGTGAGTTCGCCGACGCCGATGCTCCCGGCATCCGTCGCGGGGTCTCCCGTGAGCCGGTCGGGTTCGCCGAGACCGCGGCGGATGGCGTCGGCTTGCTCGACCGAGATGGCACCGGCGCGCACGCCGCGCGCGACATCGGCCATCCACGGTGCGGAGGGCGCAGCGGGTGCGGGGTCGGGGTCGAGGATCTCGCCCGTCGCCGCGACCACGTTCTCCGACGACTCGGCGGCTTGCTCGGCCTCGGCGGCCTCGAGGAGCATCGTGCCGACGCTCACCGACCGTTTGGCGTCGGAGAGCGACGAGCCCGTCGCGACCCGCAGCAACTCGGCGGGCGTGCGGTGGCCCTGCGATTGCGCGAATCCCGAGAGACCCAGTTCGGGACGCGAACGGCGGGCGACCTCGCCAGCGACGATCGCGGCTTGCCCGCGGATGACACGTTGCTGAGCCGCGTAGAGCTCGGCGAGTCTCAGGAGGTCGGCGTCGCCCACGTCATGGATGCGGCTGGCATCGATCGTCGTCGCCATGAGTGATCCGAGGAGTGCGGCCTGGTCGATGATCGGATCGGGAAGCAGCGGAAGATCGAGGGCTTCCTCGCGGCGAACTGACGGGGCCACGCCGGGCGCGCTCGCCGTCACGGCATCGAGCTCGGGCTCGAACGTGAGTGCGAGGCAAGGCATGAGATAACGGTATAGAGAATCGATTGTCAGTTCTAGACTTGGGACGAAAGTGGTGGAGAAGTCGTGGGATGGCGCGCGTGGGAGGAGGTGAGGCTCGGGAGCGTGGGACGGTGGTTTCGAGACGCGTCGCGCTTCGCGCGGCGCTCCTCAACCACCTGGCGAGCGCGCGCGGCGCTCCGAGGCCACCTGCCTGCCGGCGCGCGGGGCTCCGGGGCCACCTGGCAAGGGCAGGCTGCCTTGGGGGCGGGTTTCGACACGCCCGCTGCGCGGGCTACTCAGCCCGCGACAGTCCCGATCCTCAACCCTCAGGCGGCACGCGCCTCGAGACGAGCCCCGTCAGCGGCGCGCGGCGCTCCTCGACCACCTGACGAGCGTCGCGCGGCGCTCCTCGACCACCTGCGAGGCCTGGCGACGCGAGACCGCTAGAACGCGGGCGCGTCGACGACCTCGGCCCCGCGGGCGGAGAAGGCGATCGACTCGGCCGTCTGGATCGAGCCCACCTCGGAGTCGATGATCGTGCGATAGCCGAGCCGGCTCGCCTCGCTCGCACGCTGGCGGCCGCTCGCGACCGGGCGCACCTCGCCCGCGAGGCTGATCTCGCCGATCGCGGCAAGGGTGCGGGGCAGCGGCTTCTCTTTCGCGGCCGAGGCGATCGCGAGGGCGATCGCGAGGTCGGAGCCCGGCTCGGCGAGGCGGATGCCGCCCACCGTCGAGACGTACACCTCTTTGTCGGAGAGCTTGATGCGGCAGCGCTTCTCGAGCACTGCGAGGAGCATCGCCACGCGCGCGCCATCGACGCCGCTCACGATGCGGCGCGGGTTGGGCGCCGAGGTCTCGACGACGAGCGCCTGCACCTCGACGGGTAGGGCGCGCCGCCCCTCGAGCGTGACCGTCACGCACGTACCCGGCACGGGCGTGCGGGAGTGCGAGAGGAAGAGTCCCGACGGGTCGGGCACCTCGGCGATACCGTCGCCGGTCATCTCGAAGCAGCCGGCCTCGTCGGTGGGACCGAAGCGGTTCTTGAGGGCGCGCACGAAGCGCAGCGCCGTCTGACGGTCGCCATCGAAGCTCAATACGACGTCGACGAGATGCTCGAGCACGCGCGGTCCCGCGATCGTGCCGTCTTTCGTGACATGCCCGACGAGCAGCAGCGGGATACCGCGCTCCTTCGCGACGCGGATGAGCGTTCCCGCGACCTCCCGCACTTGCGCGGGCTGGCCGGGTGCGCCATCCGAGAGCGCCGACGCGATCGTCTGCACCGAGTCGACGACGAGGAGCCCCGGACGCACGGCATCCACGTGGCCGAGCACCGTCGCGAGGTCGGTCTCGGATGCGAGATACAGCTCGTCGTCGAGCGCGCCCGTGCGCTCGGCCCGCAGCCGCACCTGCCCCGCCGACTCCTCCCCCGAGACATAGAGCACGCGCGTGCCGCCGCGTGCCGCCCGCGCCGCGACCTCGAGCAGGAGCGTCGACTTGCCGACGCCCGGCTCGCCCGACACGAGCACGGCCGCCCCGGGCACGAGGCCGCCGCCGAGCACGCGGTCGAACTCGCCGATTCCCGTCGGGCGATGCGCCGCGTCCTGTGCGACGTGCGCCGTGATGGGCTTGGCCGCGCGCGATTCGGGTACGGATGCCGGGGTCACCGTCGTCGTCGGGGCGCCGCGTTCGACGATCGAGCCCCACGCCTGACACTCGGGGCAGCGGCCAAACCATTTGGCGCCCGTCCAGCCGCACTCGGCGCATGCGAATCCGGGTGCTGCGGGTCGGGCCATGCGGTCAGCCTAGGTGCGGCCGCCGACAGCGCGCCTCACGCGAACAGCTGTACCGCGAGCACGACCGCTGCGACCGCGAGCGCTCCGAGGCCGAGCCACCCGGTCGCGAGCACGGCGCGTTCGTCGCCCCAGCTGAGCACGTCGGGCTCGCGCACGGGCCCCTCGAGGAGCCGCTGCGCCGCAGCAAGCGAGTGCGAGCGACCGACGCGCGTGCCCCGGTGGTCGGCGGTCACGAAGCCGCCGTCGACGAACTCGATCGTGCCGACGAACTCGCCGTCGCGCGTCCCGGCCCAGAGGCCGTCCGTGACCCCCGCCCATACGGCGCGCGTCGAGGGCGCCGCGGGGGGTGCGGGGATGAGGGTTGCGGTCATGGTGCTCGTCCTCTCGTGGTGACGATCCCGGGGGGATGACGTGGTGGTGTCCCTCCCCCGATCATCCCGACCCGCGGCGTGCGCGTCCACACCGCCCGAGGGGCTTGCGGGGGCAGTTCGCACCTGCTATGCAAGCGCTCCGGCAGGTTTGAGCAGGCGGTACTACGGTCGAGACGGCCGCCGCCTGGCGACCGATGTGATCGCCCGGATCGCATCACGAACGAGCGCATCCGCACTCCTACAGATGATGCGTGGATCGTCGTCGGGAGGAGGTGTGCTGCGGCCGTGGACGGACTGAACGGTGCGCGACTGTCGGATGCCTCCGACGCCGAGCTCATCCGCCTGACTCGCGAGGGCGACGCCGATGCCTACGGCGTCCTGTTCGCGCGTCACGCGGATGCCGCCACCCGCTACGCCGCGCGCCTCACGGCCGGCACCGCGCTGTCGGCCGACGACGTTGTCTCCGACGCCTTCGTCGGCGTGCTGCAGGCGATCCGGGCGGGAAGCGGGCCTGAGGAGGCGTTCCGCGCCTACCTCTATACCTCGATCCGCAACGGCGTCATGACCCTGCGGGCTCGCGAGTCGCGAACCGTCGCCGTCGAGGATCCGGCCGCCTACGAGAAGGTCGAGCCGGGGCCCGACCCCGGCATCGCCGCGTTCGAGTCCGCCGTCGTTCAGCGCGCCTTCGCGTCGCTCCCCGAGCGATGGCAGGCCGTGCTCTGGTATCACGAGATCGAGGGCATGAAGCCCGCGGCGATCGCGCCCCTGCTGGGGGTCAGCCCCAACGGCGTCTCGGCGCTCGTGCTGCGCGCGCGGGAGGGGCTGCGCGACGCCTACCTGGCCGCGCACCTCGCGGAGGTCGACGCCTCGCGTCCCGAATGCCGGTGGACGGCCGAGCGCCTCGGCGCCCACGCCCGCGGCACTCTCGCGCGTCGCGAGAGCCGTCGTCTCTCGCGTCACCTCGCCGAGTGCGCCGACTGCACTGCGATGGCGGCCGAGGTGCACGACGTCGCACGCGGTCTGCGCGCCGTCGTCGCGCCGCTCGTTCTGGGTGCCGGCCTCACGGGGTGGCTGCAGGCGCAGGCGGCCGAGCAACCGGCGGCGGCTTCCACGGATGCCGTGGCGAGCACGACGCGATCGGCCGGTCGTGCGGCGCGTGGCCCCGCCGTCGCCGTCGTGGCGGCCAGCGCCATCGTGGCGGTCGTCGGCACGGCCGCCGTCGCGGGCATCATCACGTGGCTGGGCGCGGATGGCGCGCATCCCGAGCCGCCCGCCTCGCCCCCGGTGGCCGCGCCCGGCGACGACGGCGCGACGCCGCCTGTCGAGGTGCCCGACCCGACGACCGAGCCGGACCCCGAGGTCGTCGAGCCGTCGGTGCCGCCGGTGCGTCCGCCATATGCGCCGCCGGCGGAGCCGACGCCGCCTGTCGATCCGGTGGACCCGGTGGATCCCGTCGACCCCGTCGACCCCGAACCGCCCATGACGCAGAGCCTCATCACGGGCGCCCTCGCGGTCGTCAACCGCGCGCATCCGACCCTCGTGCTCACGCAGCCTGTCGACTCGATCGCCTCGGCATCCGTGAGCTGGATCGCCGACAACATGCTCGGCGCGACAGCGGTGTTCTTCGAGATGGGCGGGTCCGAGTACGCCATCCCCGCCGACTCCATCACGACCGTGACGCTGCCGAGCGGCTCGCCCGGCTATCTCGCGGTCGCCGACGCGAAGGACATCGTGACGGACTTCATGGCCGGCGGTGGCCCGGTCGACTGGGCCATCTCCGAGAACTTCGGCGTGCTCGACTGGCGGCTCGAGGTCGTGCAGACGACGAGCGAGGTGGGGGGCGTGCGGCTCGACGGTCCGCTCGAGCTCGATGCGGGTGATGAGGTCGTGATCCCGCTCATCGCTCCGGGGTCGGGCGTCGCCTATGTCACGACCCTCGACGGATCGCAGCCCGAGGCGACCGTCGTCGACGGAGCGCTGCACATCCGCGCGCTCGCGCCTGTGGTCGTCCACTCGGTCATGGTCGTGTTCGACGCAGTCTCGCCCTAGCGAGTTCCGCGAACTTTTTCGGGGAATCGCGTCACGATCCGCCTCGTTGCCCGTCTCTCTCACTGGACGGATGCGTGTTTCGGCGCCGTCCGTCACCCACCCGAAGGAGCCGCCATGCTTGTCCGTGCCCGCGGTCATGCGGAGTCGATGCGGCATCCCGTCGTCGGCGCTCGGCGGGTGCGGGATCGCATCGCCGTGGCGGTCGCCGCGGTTCTGCTCGGAGCGGGTCTCGCGCTCGTCGCGACGTCGGCCGCTCAGGCCGCCGCGGGGGGCGAGAGCCCTCGCGATGTCGAGGGCCCCGCACGCGCGATCGCGGCGATCACATCGATGCGAGACGAGGGAGAGCTTGCGATGCCGGCGACCGAGTCGCCCGTCTTCGCGATCGCAGGCGGACTCGTCGGACTGACGGCGAGCGCCATCCTCGTGCTCGCCGTGCGGCGCAGCTCGCCGCGCTGAGTTTCCGGCATCCGGTCGCGACCCGAACGCGACCGGCGGTCGGAGTGCATAACGGCCCCGGGCATCGATTGCCCGGGGCCGTTGCGATCATGCGGCGGTGACGCGCTCGAGCAGCACCATGACCTCGTAGTGCTCCGTCTGCGGGAACATGTCGAAGACGCGGATGCGGCGCGCCCGCAGCGACGGCATCGCGGCGAGGTCGCGGGCGAGGGTCTCGGCGTTGCAGCTCGAGTACACGACCGTGCCGACCGTCGAATGCTCGAGCGTCGCGCACAGCTCTGCACCGAGACCGCGACGCGGCGGGTTGACGATCACGGCATCCGGAGCCGCCGCTCCCCCGATCGCGGTCGCATCGCCCACCTCGAACGCGACGTCGGCGAGCCCCGCCTCGGCGGCCGAGAGCCTTGCACTCTCGACCGCGGGCGCGCTCGTCTCGATGCCGAGCACGCGCCGGCCCGGCGCCGCGACATGGAGCGCGAAGCCCCCGACGCCGCAGTAGAGGTCCCATACGGATGCCGGCCGCACCTCGTCGAGCCACTCGCGCGCCTGCCGGTAGAGCGCCGCCGCGATCTCGGTGTTGGTCTGGAAGAAGCCACCCGGCCGCAGATGCAGCACGACGTCGTCGAGGCGCATCGCGAGCGTCTCGTCGGCTGTGAGCGGGATCTCGACGTCCCCCTCCGTGACGGCCTTGTGCTCGGGCAGGAGGTTCGCCGAGACGACGGCGAGCTGCGAGAGCTCGGCGAGCAGCGAGGGCAGGTGCTTCCGGATGCGGGCGAGCGACTCGGTCGAGCGCAGCACGAGCCGCAGCATGAGGCGGCCGTCGGGCGACTCGGTGAGCAGCACGTTCTTGAGCTCGCCGCGGCGGGCCGGCACGTCATAGGGCACGAGGCGTGCGCGCGTGATGAAGGCGGCGATCGCGGGGAACGCCGCGCGGAGGCCGGGGGCGAGCACGCCGCATCCGCGCAAGTCGACGCCGCGGCGCTCGCCGTCGAGGATACCGAGGGTCGGCTGCTCGACCGTGCCGCCGACGACCATCTTCGCCTTGTTGCGGAAGCCCTCGGGGCGGCTCGCGACGGGCGGGAGCCACTCGGCATCCGCCCACGGCGCGAGCAGCGACTCGGCGTGCGCGACCTTGCGGGCGAGCTGCGCGTCGTGCGCAACGCCCATGAGGGTGCACGAGGTGCACACCCCCGCGTCGAAGTAGTCGCACTGCATAGCGAGTGGAGTCACCGCCATAGTTCCTGCTCCCGCCAGGCCGAAGGGAACCCCATGTCTCGTTCGGGTGAGACGAAGTCGTTAGCGGGGAACCGTGTCATGAGTTCGGCGAATCGCCTCGGCCAGTCAGATGTCGGGGAGAGCGAACTCGCGATGTGGGCGACGACGACCGCCGCAGCGTAGACCTTGGCCCGCTGGGCGTTGTCGAGCTCGCGCAGATGCACGATCGCGGAGGGCGCCTGCGGGCTGGGTCGTGCGATCGCATAGGTGAGCCTTCGGTTCCACAGCCGGCCATGGTGCGCGGAGACGTTGCGCAAGTAGGCGATCGTCTTGAGCCAGCCGTACATGACGGTTCCCGAGTTCGTGCCCAGCGCTCGTGCGATCTCGCTGCGATCATCGTCGCGCAGGAACCCGAAGAGCCGCACCAGCGCCCCGAACTCCATGATCTCGGTTGCTACCCAGATCGGGAGGCGCCCGTCGTACTTCTCGACGTAGTGGCGAACAAAGTCCTCCGACTTGGCTGCGTCTTGGGCGCGGAGGTGGCGCGCGACCCAGGTGTCCCAGAGCGCCGCCCCGTCCGGACCCGGGCGAGCGCACGACGCCTCATCGAGGTGTCGGGGGTTGAGATGCCCGAAGGCGTCGCGTCGGCCGAGGACGTAGGAGAGCTGCACGCGAAGGCCGATCTCGATGGCCTCGAGTGCGTCGATCAGCAAGAGACGGAGCTCTCGGTCGAACCGCCACAGCTTCTCGACCAGCTCGAGGGATGCACCATCCATGAACTCGTCCCGGCGGTACTGGACACTGCTCGAGCGCGCCTCGTCGGGGCCGAGGAGGATCCGGAGTGGATACGCGTAGGCGCTCAGTCGGTAGTAGCCGACACGACGAAGAAGTGCGACGGCGTCGGCCGGATCGGAGATCCGCAGGCCGCGACGACGCAGATGCTCGACCTGGTCGTCGAAGCTCAGATGGGGCTTGTCGTAGTCCATGTCGGGTCGATCCGGAAAAGAAAACCAGCCCGTGACCTGCGGTCAGAGGGGCTGGTGTTTATGGCGAAAGTCTATCAGGCACCCACGACAGGCGCAGAGGCTTCGCTCGTGTCGGCCGCGCCCGTCGCGAGCGCCGTACTGGGCCTCCTCGTCGTGCTGGGCTGAGCCCGGGCGCGGTGATCGGATAGTCTCCGAGGCTGTGACCACCGAGCCCGCGCCCGCCTCGCGCACGCGCCGCGGCATCCGCTGGGTGGCATCCGGGGTCGGGCTCGTGCTGCTCGCGGCCGCCGTCGTGCTCGTGGCGCGCTGGCTGCGCGGGACCGAGCCCGTGCAGGGCTTCCTCGCCGAGTACCCCGGGGCGTATGCGCTGCCCGAGGGCGCGCCGGTGGGCTTCCCCGCGCGGCTCGGCTGGCAGCACTTCTTCAACGCGTTCCTGCTCGTGCTCGTCGTGCGCACGGGGCTGCAGGCGCGCGCCGAGAGGGTGCCCGCGGCCCTGTGGAGCTCGCGCCGCAACCGTCGCCGACGCATGAGCCTCACGGTGTGGCTGCACCTTGCGCTCGACCTGTTGTGGATCGCCAACGGCGTCGTCTACGTCGTGCTGCTGTTCGCGACCGGCCAGTGGATGCGCGTCGTGCCGACCGATGGGGCCGTCGTGCCGAACGCGGTCTCGGCGGCGCTGCAGTACGCCTCGCTCGACTGGCCGCTCGAGAACGGGTGGGTGGGCTACAACAGCCTCCAACAGCTCAGCTATTTCGCCACGGTGTTCGTCGCGGCGCCGCTTGCGATCCTGACGGGCGCCCGGATGTCGGTCTTCTGGCCGCGCGATGCCGAACGCCTCAACCGCCGCTATCCGTTCGCCGTCGCGAATGCCGTCCACTTGCCCGTCATGCTCTACTTCGTGGCGTTCACGATCGTGCACGTCGCGCTCGTGCTCGCAACGGGTGCTCTGCGCAACCTCAACCACATGTTCGCGGCGCGCGATGCCGACGACTGGGTCGGCTTCGGCATCTTCGTCGTGGCCCTCCTCGCGATCGCGGGCGGCTGGGCGCTCGTGCGCCCCGCGGTCGTCGACCGCATCGCGAGCGCGTTCGGCGACGTCAGCCGACGCTGACGGCGGATGCGCGGCGCCGACCGGTGCGCGCGCTCCAGCGGTCGCCCACGCGCTCGACCTCGATGGGGTGCTCGAACGCGCGCGTGACGGTGTCGGTCGTGAGCGCTTCGGCCACGGGCCCGGATGCCACGGTGCGCCCGTGCGCGAGCAGGAGCACGTGGGTCGTCGTCTCGGGCAGCTCCTCGAGGTGATGGGTCACGAGCACGGTCGCGAGCTCAGGCGCAGAGGTTGCGAGCTCGGCGATCGTCTCGAGCAGTTGCTCGCGGGCCGCGACATCGAGTCCCGTGGTCGGCTCGTCGAGCAGCAGGAGTGCCGGGTCGATCACGAGAGCTCGCGCGATGAGCGCGCGCCCGCGCTCGCCCTGCGAGAGCACGGGCCAGACGGCATCCGCGCGGTGCGCGAGGCCGACGCGCGCGATGAGCTCGCGCGCTCGGGCGAGCTCATCGGCGCTCGGCTCCCAGCGCAGGGGCGGCTCGATCGAGCCGGTGAGGCCCGTGAGCACGACCTCCGTGACCGTGAGGGGCGAGCGCACGGGGTGGCGCGGGTCGACGTGGCCGATGCGCCGACGCAGCTCTTGCAGGTCGACGCGGCCCAGGCGGTGGCCGAGAACCTCGACCGTGCCGGAGCTCGGGTGGGTGCGCGCGCCGCAGAACCCCAGCAGCGTGCTCTTGCCCGCGCCGTTCGGGCCGAGCAACGCCCAATGCTCGCCCGCCGCGACCGTGAGGTCGACGCCGTCGAGGATGACCGAGCCGCCCCTCGTGAACGTCACGTTGTCGAGCGCGAGCACGGACGTCACGAGAGGCGCTCCACGAGCGAGCGCAAGTGGCTGCGGCTGAGGCGCGCGGCAAGCCCCGCGTCACGGGCGGCGACGGTGTCGGCGAGCTCGAGGTGCGCGTCGTGATCCGCCTCGGCGGGGAGCGGCCGCATCCGCAGCATGTCGACCATGGCGCGGCGCACGCGCGGCGTGAAGCCATCGAAGAGCTCGAGGAGGATCGCGTTGTGCGCTGCGGCGACGACGGCGCGATGGAAGGCGATGTCGGCATCGACGAGCGCCTCGACGTCGCGTGCACTCGCGCGTTCGTCGAGGGCACGCCGCATCGCGCGCAACTCGGTGGGCGTGCGCCGGATCGCGGCGAGCTCGGCGGCGTGCACCTCGACCGCCATGCGCGCCTCGAGCACCGAGACGATATCGGCGCGGCGCACGACGGCATCCCACTCGTCGTGTACGTCGAGTGCCGTGACGTAGACGCCGGAGCCCTGGCGGCTCTCGAGCACGCCGCGCCCTGCGAGCTGCCGGATCGCCTCGCGCACGGTCGAACGGCCGACGCCGAGTTGCGGTGCGAGCGTCGTCTCGCCCGGGAGCCGGCTGCCGAGCGGCCACTCGCCCTCGCGGATGCGGGTGAGCAGAAGCGCCGCCGCCTGCTCGGCGAGCGGGGTCCGGGTGAGCTGCGTCATGTCGCCTCGATCTGTCAACTTGTCTGAGGAGTTCGAGTGTACGCGATCGAGGCGACGCGAGCGCGAGGCGGGGCGCCCTCGACACGGTCGCGGAGCATCCGGAGTAGAGGGAAACGTACGAATGCGCGTTTGACCAGGTGGCGGTACTTTGTGACGACTGTGAACCTCGTAGACCACCTTGAGGGCGACGGCCCGCATGTCGCTTTCGTGCGTGCCGGCACGCTTCACGGCACGTATTGCGTGTTCGAGCGCGTCGACTCGGCAACGTGGGCCGTCGACTTCTCGCCACCGTTCGTCGACGAGAAGGGGATGGTCGACTTCGCGACACTGTCAGGTGATCACTCGGGCCCGGGGTCGACCCTCGCCCTCTTCGAGGATGCCGAGCTGACCTTCGCTCCGAGCGAGCTGGTGCCACGCATCCTGAGTCAGGTGACGCGGGGAAGGCTCCGCGAGCCCGCGCTGATCGCGCCGGACGCGGCGCCCGTGGGGCCGTATGTCAACGCGCGGACGCTCGTCGAGCACCTCGCGGCGGCGCTGGCGGCCGAGCGCGCCGACCCCTGGCTGCTGTGGAACTCCAACCTCCCCGCGGAAGGCAGGAAGCTCGTGACCGTCGCCCGTCGTTCCGAGGCGGATCTTCAGCGAGTCCTCGACCTTCTCGAGAGCGTCGGCCTGCGGGTGACGGTGGCGCCGATCAGAGCCGTCCCCGACGACCCGTGGGCGGCATTCGCATGACGGGTCGAGAGGGAGCCGGGGAATGAACGCGACGTCACGACGCGGAATCGTCGTCATGGTGGTGGGGCTCTCCTTGATGGCCATCGGCTTCGCGGGAGGCCTCGTGGGCTTCTTCGTTCCGGGTGTCATCCCGGACTCGGGCGCCGGCGGGTGGCTCATCTTCGTGCCGGGCCTGTTGTGGATCGGCGGATTCGCTCTCGCCATCGTGGGCGGCGTGGTCGCGCTGCGGGGACGGCGGCGGCAGGGCTGAGACCCGGTGCCGACGGCGAGCACGTCGGCACCGGGCCTCCTGCTGAGTGGCTACGTGAGAGACGCCGCAGTGCGGCGTCGCCGCCACCACACGCCGACCGCGCCGAGGGCGAGCAGGAGCGCGGCGAGTGCGATTCCACCCCCGTCCGTGACGCCCGTCGCCGCGAGGCTCGGTCCCGCAAGCACGGTCACGTCGGCCGCCGCGAGCACGACCCCCGCATCCGCCGTGAGACGCAGCGAGTGCGCGCCGATCGGGGTCGACGCCGGGACGGTGACGGTCGTGTCGAGCACGCCATCCGCCGCCACCGTGACCGTCGCGAGCGTGAGCGGGTCGGAGTGCAGCACGAGCGTGTAGCTGCCGGCGGGGATGTCGGCACCCGTGACCGTGATCGTGCCGCCCGCAGCCACTGTCGCCGGGCTCACCGCGAGCGTCGCGGCGGTCGTGCCCTCGGGCGGATACGACGCGAGCTGGTGATTGACTCCCGGCGTCGTCGTGCTCTCGCCCGCGTCGTTGACCTGGTGCCGGATGCCGCCCGCGCCGTTGAGCATGACCGTCGTGATCGACTCGAAGGTCACGTGGGCGGTGCGCGGCGCCTGCACGCCGCTCTCCGCCCAGATGTCGGCCCCCTGGTTGAAGAAGGAGTAGATGCCGAGGCCGTAGGCCGCGTGGCGCGTGACGTCGTCGGCCACGCGATAGCTCGCGTATCCCGCGCGAGATCCGTCCATCCAGGCGGCCTGGCTCGGCACCTCGTAGGGGATCTCGCTCTGGTAGAACACCGTCACGCCGTCCTGGCCGTTCCAGACCACCTGGTTCTTCTGGTAGTGCTCGACGAACAGACCCGTGGCGGTCACCGAGTCGCCGTTGACGACGAGCCCGTGGTCGCCGCGGCTGCCGGTCCACGTGCCGGTTCCGCCGACGCCGTGGTCGCCGCGCCACGCCCAGATGTGGTCGAGCAGCACGTGGTCGCTGTTGACCTCGATGCTCGAGGTGGCGTTTCCGGCCCACGGCCCGCCGACCCGGATGAAGACGTCCGAGAGGGTCGTCGGGTCGCCCGCGTCGGATGCCGTGGCGCCGGCCGGGCCGATCCTGACGAGCACCTCCGAGTTGTCGACGCCCGCGTCGACCGTGATGCCCGCGATCTTGACGCCCGCGACATCCGCGACCTCGATCGCCGCCGTGCCGTTGTCGGGCGTGAGCGACGCCATGCCGATGCCGAGCACGACCGTGTCGGCGCGCGTGACCTTGATCGCCGACTCGAGGTGGTAGACGCCCGGGGTCAGCAGCAGGTGCTTGCCGGATGCGAGCTGCGCGTTGATGGTCGCGGCGCTTTCGCCCTCGTGCGCGAGGTAGAAGTCCTCGATGCCGATCGACGTGCCGTGGGCCGCATCCGTGGACCAGTTCACGCCGCTCGCATCGGTCGTGGCGTTCGGCACGAAGACCGCGTACTCGCCGCCCTCGACATAGAGGAACGGAGCGGGCCGGCTGACGGGCGTCGTGGGCAGATTCGTGTACACGCCGGGGTCGAAGTCGGTCGCCGGGGCGCCCGCGACGCCCGAGAACACCTGGTTCCAGACTCCGTTGCTCCAGGAGCCGATCTCGCTGTCGCGCGTGTACCACTGCTGCTGCGAGCCGGAGAGCACCTGGCCGTCGACCTTCGAGTCGGCCAGGTAGCCGCCGCTCGAGTAGCCGCCGAACGACGGCATGAGGGTCAGGTCGCCCCGCACGTGGACGCGTCGCAGGGGAGCGGCTTGCGAGACGGCCCAGCGAAGCTGATGCGGCGCGGCGGTGCCCTCGGGCATGGTCGCGCCGGGAGCATCCGTGCAGCTCGCGTCGAGCACCGGCGCGTCTGCGGGGACCGGGCGCTGGATGGGGTTGATCGCGAGGTTCGACATCGACCGCCAGAAGTTGGTGAGCGCGCTGTCGCCGCCCGCCCACCACGGGCATCCCTGTGCGGGGCTGACGCCTTCCGCGTGCAGCGCGCCGTTGATGAGCACGTCGTCGGGCGCGGCGCCGAGGCCCGCGACGGTCTGGTAGTAGCCGATCTGGCCGTTGACGATGCCGGTCGCCGTGGCCGGATCGTCTTCACCCGCGGCGCTCCCGTAGGTGCCGGGTAGGAAGAAGTAGGCGTGACGGTTCTGGCTGAACTCGCCCTCCTGGGCGCCGGCGGCGAGAGCAGCGTTGATGTCGTCGACCGACCAGCTCGTGTCGAAGACGGTGACGTTGGGGCCGAAGTCGGGGTTCGACGGGTCGGCTGTGGCGGGCGCGGCGACGAGCAGACCGGATGCCACGACGGCTGTCGTGACGGCGGCGGCTCCGAGCGTGCGCGAGCGGGGGCGCGAGGGCACTGCGGTTCTCCTTTGAACTCGAGGGGTGGAGCGGGTTACTTACTGGCCAGTAAGTCAGCAAGTTTCAACCCCGATACTGGCGCACCGGGAACGCTCCCGCCAGCCCCAGTTTTTCGGCGGCCCATGGTCGCGCTCTCACCGAGCGCGTGACTGGCGCGAAGAGCGCAGGCCGTCAGCTCGCGGGGTGCAGCAGCTCGGCGACGCGCTCGCGCAACGCGGGCACGACATCCGCCTCGAACCACGGGTTCTTCGCCTGCCAGCGGAAGTTGAGGGGCGAGGGGTGCACGATCGGCAGGAAATCGGGCAGGTAGTCGGCATACGCCCGCACGGTCTCGGTGAGCGAACTGCGGCGCGCCTGCCCGAGGTAGTAGGCCTGCGCGTACGAGCCGATGAGCAGCTTCACGCGGATGTCGGGCATGAGCGCGAAGAGCGGCGGATGCCAGCGCTCCGCGAAGCCGCGGCGCGGCGGCAGATCGCCTCCCGTGCCGCGGCCGGGGTAGTAGAAGTCCATGGGCACGAGAGCGAAGAGGGCGGGATCGCGGAACTGCTGCTCGGTCACCCCGAGCCATTCGCGCAGCCGCGCGCCGCTCGCGTCGTCCCACGGCACGCCGCTCGCCTGGGCGAGGCGACCGGGTGCCTGGCCGATGACGGCGATGCGCGCCGTGGCGCCCGCCGTGTAGAGCGGCGCATAGCCGAGCTCGCGCATCCCCGCGTTGTCGGGATGCTCGATGATCGCCGCCCGAATCGCCTCGAAGGTCGACCGCTCGGTCACGACGCGCGCTCCTCTTCCGGCGGATAGGTGAGCACGCCGTCCACGAGGACCATGGCGGGGTTCAACTCGGCCCGTTCGACATGGCTCGGCGACATGATGTGGAACACCTCGGCACCGGCGACGATCGCGGCATCCGTGATCAGCCGCCGGTGGCACCGCCACGGCACGGCCTCGCTGCACATGATGGCGGGCACGGATGCGTCGGCCAGTTCCAGGAGCGTCTCGAGGCCCGCGCGGAACTCGGGCGTCGCCATGTAGTCGGCGTAGTCGCGGAATGCCCGCACGCGCCACCAGCCGTTGGGGCTCGGGGTGCCTGCGGGCGTGCGCCGACGGCCGCCCAGCTCCTTCGCCCAGCGATAGCGGATGCGCTCCGGGAGGTCGACCTCGAGCGACTCGCGGTCCCATTGGGGGAAGGCGCGCGAGCCCGGCAGCGACCTCACGTCGACGAGCTCGGTCACGCCGTTCTCGTCGAGCATCCCGACGACCTCGTCGAGCTCGCGCGTCGAGTGGCCGATCGTGAAGATGCGGCGGGCGGCGGTCATGCGAGCGCCATGCAGGCGGGAGCCGTCTGCAGGATGCGCCTCGCCCCCGGCTCCCCGCGCACGCGGTCGCCTGCCGCGAACCCGGTCATGACGCCTCCTTCCACTGGTCTACCTATCGGGGCCGCGGCCCGCAAGCCCAGCTTGCCGGGTACCTAGTCGCGCGGCGACTTCTCGTCGATCTGCTCGAGCAGCTCTTTGAGGGCCTTCTCGATGCTGGTGTGGTCGTACTGTCCCGCGCGGCTCTCGCCCGAGATGACCGCGCAGCGGTGCACCTTGCGGAAGTCGCCGTAGGGGAACAGGTACCTGCCCTTGGTGCCCTCGTTCTCCTCCGTGTCCTCGCCGAGGAACCAGAGGGAGTACTCGCTCATCCCCTCCTTGTCGATGACCTTGTTGCCGTCATCCGCCGAGGGGGCGTGCTCGCTCCAGTCGTCGCGTTCGTCGGCCACGAAGTCGCCGTCGCGGATGAGGCTGCGCGCGTGCGAGAGCGCGTCGTCGTTGAGTCGGACGGTCATGGATCACTCCTTCCGTCATCCGGTCTACGCGCGGGTCGCGGATGCCTCACGCCCCTTGACACGGGACGTGCGCGGGGGGCCGGTTTCGAGACGCGTCGCCGCTGCGCGGCGGCGCTCCTCAACCAGCCGGCCCGCCGCCGCTCACACCTCGAGCGACGGCTCGTCCGGCAGGGCCAGGGTGAGCGCCGCGATCGCGATGCTCTCGTGCTGCTCGACGTCGCGCGCGACCTGCCGCAAGCGCACGGCCGCCACCGACTCCGCCTCGTCGTCGACGAGGTCGACGGCCGCGATGAGCAGCAGTTGCCCCGGCCCCACGAACTCGAGGTGCAGCGAGGCGACGCGCGAGATCGCGGGGTGCACGAGCAGGCGCCGCAGCACCTCGCGCCGCGCCGACTCGGGGGGAGTTGTGCCGACGAGGAACCGCCGATTGCGCTGGATGAGCAGCACGGCGACGATCGCGAGCAGCACGCCGATGAGGATCGAGCCGACGCCGTCGAAGGCCGCGATCCCCGTGAGCTCGTGCAGGGCGAGGGCCGCCGCCGCGATCGCGAGGCCGATGAGCGCCGCGATGTCCTCGAACACGACGGCCCGCAGCGTCGCGTTCGAGCCGTTGAGCACGTAGTCGGCGGGGTCGCGATCGAGTCGCGCGGTCTCGCGTCGCACCTGGCGCAGCGACTGCACGAGCGATCCGCCCTCGAGCACGGCGGCGACCGCGAGCACGATGTAGCCCACGAGGTAGTCGGCGCCCTCCTCGGGCGCGAACAGCTCCTGCACACCCGTCACGATCGAGAGCACCGCGCCGACCGTGAAGAGGCCGAACGCCGCGAAGAGCGACCAGAAGTACACGTCGCGGCCGTAGCCGAGCGGATGCTCGCGGTCGCGTCGACGGCGCCCCGAGCGCTCCGCGAGCAGCAGGAACACCTCGTTGCCGGCATCCGCCCAGCTGTGCAGCGCCTCGGCGACGAGCGACGCGGAGCCCGTGATGAGGGCGGCCGCGGTCTTGGCGATCGCGACGGCGATGTTGGCGAGGAACGCGATGACGACCGCCATCGCTCCATTGTGCTCCGCCGCCGCACGCCCTAGGACGAGCGCTCGCGCGCGTCAAGCGGCTCGCCGCGATCCGGATACCGGCCTAGCGTCGGCCGCAGAAGGAGGCAGTCATGTCGAACACACACCCCTTTCCCGTGCCGCTCGTGCCCGGACCCGACGACGGTCAGGCGGACTCCGCCGAGATGGAGGTCGGCGACGAGACGCGGCTCGACCCGGATGCGGACCCCGACCAGGTGAGCTCGGCCGAGGCCGATCGTCTCGCGTCGGGAGCCGAGAGCGACGAGGGGCTTCTCGGCGACGACCCCGTCGACACTCCCTGAGAGCGGTCAGCGCGCGATCGCCGTGTCGGCGTCGAGGGCGAGCACTCCCGCGCCCACGACGCACACGGCGTCGCCGAGTGCCGCGAGCTCGACGCGCACGGCGCGTGCCGCCGGATCCATCGCGCCCTCGGCGACGATGCGGCGCACGGGGTCGAGCAGTTGCCCGCCCGAGCGCGTGACGCCGCCGCCGAGCACGACGATGTCGGGCTCGAGGATGTTGACGAAGTCGGTCACGGCCTGGCCGAGCAGTTCGACGGTCTCGGTCCAGATCGCGCTCGCGAGCGGGTCGCCCTCGGCCGCGGCGCGCGCGACGTGCTCGGCGGTCGTCGGCGCGACGAGTCGGGTCTCGAGATCGCCCTGGGCGATGCGCTCGTCGGCGCGTCGCCCGATGAAGGTGCCCGAGGCGTAGGCCTCGAGGCAGCCCCGGCGCCCGCACAGGCACTGCCGGCCCCCGCGCACGACCGTGATGTGGCCGAACTCGCCGCCGTTGCCCGCGGCCCCGCGGTGCAGGCGGCCGTCGACGACCGCGCCGCCCCCGATGCCCGTCGAGATCGTGAGATAGATCGCGGAATCGGTGCCGCGCGCCGCCCCGTGGCGGTACTCCGCGAGCGCGGCGAGCGTCGCATCGTTCTCGAGGTACGCGGGCAGCTCGAACGCCTCGCTCGCGAGCTTCACGACGGGGATGTCGATCCAGCCCGGCAGGTGCAGGGGACTCACGAGCACGCCGGCGGCAGCATCGAGCGGCCCGCCGCATGAGATGCCGACGCCGCCGATCTCTCCCACGGCATCCGTCGCCTCGGCGATCGCGCGGCGGCCGAGCTCGAAGAGACGGGGCAGGATGACGTCGGGACCCTCGTCGCGACGCGTGGGCTCGACGGTGAAGCCGTGCACGTGGCCGTCGGGCGTCACGACGCCCGCGGCGAGTTTCGTGCCGCCGATGTCGAGGGCGAGCGCGGCGTCCATGGTGTCTCCTCGCTCGACGACTCGTGTGTGGACGGCATGTGGTAACGATGCCACACGCGACTATATGCGACCCCGGGCGCCCAAGGCAACGGGAGCGCTTGCATGAACCCCCGCGGAAAGCAAGAGGGTGGCAGGAGCGCTTCCCGCGAGCGAAGGTGATGATGCACCCGTCACGAAGGAGGCTCCATGCCCGGGTACGCCCGAACCCCGCTCGCCGTCGGCATCGCGCTCGCGGTGGCCGTGCCGGCGACCGTGCTCGTCACGAACGCGGTCGACCGCCGCCGTCGACGGGAGATCTCGCGACTCAGCGGGCGGTGCGTGCCGTCGCGGGCGCCCTCGCCGGTGCCGCCGGAGCATCCGCATGCGATGACGTAGGGCCTGGCGATGGTGGTTTGACTGTCGAGCTGGTTGAGGAGCGCCGCCCGCGGACGACGCGTCTCGAAACCAGCGTCGTCAGTGCACGTCGACGAGCGCCTCGACATGCTGACCGAGCCGCAGCTCGCCGATCGTGACGTCGAGCGCGAGGCGGTTGCGGCGCGCCGCGACGGGTCCCGTCGTCACCTGGAACACGAGCTCGCGCTCCTCGCCCGCCGCGAGCCACGTGCGCGCGGCCGCGGGCTCGACGGCCCAGCCCTCGGGCACGACGGGCTCGAGCACCGCCTCCGCATCGTGCGGATGCGGATTCCGCACCGTCGCGCGGTAGGCGAGCGTCGCGAGCGGAGCCGCGGCCGCGCGATACGGCGCGAGCCGGCACAGCACGCCGTCGGCGCCGAGGTCGAGCTCGTCGAGCGGCAGGAGCTCGTGATGCAGCTCGTCGAGGTTGGCGCCCGCGGCGAGCAGGTAGTCGAGGTACGCCGGGTCGGTCGTGCGCGGCTCCCAGTGCCCGCTCAAGAGCAAGCCCGGCGCGACGCGACGGTAGAGGCGCGCACTCGCGACGTAGTCGCCGAGCCGGAAGCGGTTGCGGTACTGGTAGTTCAGGATCTCGCGGCGCTCGCCCGGAAGGCCGAGGTTCTCCTGCTGGTCGCCCGTGAACATGACGGTCACGCCGTCGACGCGCACCTCGAACGCGGCCGCGAAGAGCGTGTGCCCGGGCTGATCGTGCACCGTGATCTCGTACTCGTTCCAGCGCACGGTCGTGCCGAGAGCGAGCGAGCGGTCGGCGACGATCGGCTCGTACCACTGGCACGGCAGGTCGTGCTCCCAGGGGTCGGCGAGCACGGGCGCGACGTGCTCGGGCGCCCAGATCTCCGCGCCCTCGACGTCGCGCAGGAGCGGCATCCCCGCGACATGGTCGTCGTGGTAGTGGGTCGCGAGCACGGCCGAGATGCGCGTGACGCCGTACTGCTTCTTGAGGGCGGGAAGCGAGGCGAGCCACGGGCGCCGGGACGCGCGGTCCTGACCGGTCGGCAGGCCCGTCGTCATGTCGTAGCCGTAGTCCACGAGCAGGGCCTCGCCGGTGCGCGAGAGCAGCACGTAACTGCACGAGAGGCTCGAGCGGTTGAGCAGCAAGTGCTCGGTGAGCTGCACGTACGGATTCCGCAGACGGTCGACGAGATCCCAGTCGTGCCAGCGCCGGGAGTCGACGTAGGCGTTCATGCGCTCCGCGAGGAGCGCGAGCGCGCCCGCCGCATCCGCCATGACGTCGCCGTGCGAGGGCAGCAGCCGGTCAGGCGACTCGTCGGCGAGCAGGTAGCAGCTCAGCACCGCCATCGCGGGGCCCTCGGTCGCGGTGTAGCTCCATTGGGTCGCGGCGAGCGACCACACCTTGCCGGGGGCGTAGATGAGGTCGCCCGTGAAGGCGAGGCGCTCGCCGTCGCGGTCGAGCAGGTAGCTCACCGAGCCGACCGTGTGGCCGGGCGTCGGGATGGGGCGCAGCGTCACGCCGCCCGCCTCGAACACGCGGTATTCGGGCACCGTCGCGTGCACGGGAACGGGCTCGAGAAGCGAGAAGCGGTCCTGTCGCACGTTGTAGTCGTTGTCGAGCGTGCGCGTCGCCCACATCTCGTCGACGCGCGCGAAGAGGTCGACCTCGACGGGCGGCACGTGGATGCGCGCCCCGTGCTCGACGGCGCGCGGCAGACCCTGGGCCTGGTCGCGGTGGTGGTGCGTCATGAGCACGTCGGTGATGCGGTCGATGCCGAGCTCGGCGAGGTGGTCGAGCACGTCGCCCGCGCCGAAGTCGATCGCGATGGCGGTGCGCGCGCCGTCGGGGGCGGGCTCCTCGGCCGCGACGAGGTAGACGTTGCACGTGTCGGCGACGAGCCACACGCCGCGCGCGACCTCGCGGGGCGCGGCGCTCATGACCGGGCCTCCCGATAGGCGCGCCAGCTCGCCGCGACGGCCTCGAGGTCGGCGCTCTCGATGCGCTCGCCGCTGTTGTCGATGGCCTCGACGTAGTAGAGCGCGGGCACGCCGTAGCGGGGCTGCGCCGCGACGTAGTCGAGCCACGAGGCGCGGTCCGGCATCGGCCACTGGTCGGTGTCGATGAGGTGCTCGGGCAGCACGCGCGATGCGATCGCGTGGCGCATCGCGAGCTGGTCGGTCACGGGGACCCGTCGGCGGTGCACGTCGTGCTCCGTGACGTCGTTGAGACGCACCATGTCGCACACGTCGCCGAACGAGGGATGCACGGCGTGCGCCACGAGGAGCGCGTCCGGCTTCGTCTCGCGCGCCGCCGTCGCGATCGTCTCGAGCAGCAGGTGCACGGCCGCGATCCCCCACACGCCGTCGGTGCCCGTGAGGCTCACGCCGCTCGGGCCGCGCTGCGTGAAGTCGATCTTGAAGCCGTCGGCGTCGAGCCCATCGGGGCCGAGCAAGTGCCGCACGATCTCCGCGAGGCGCGCGCGGTATCCCGGATGCCCCGGGTCGACCGTCACGGCGTCGCCCACGGCGTTGCGCACGCACTCCTCGGCGGGCACACCCTCGGCATCCCACGCCTTCCACCACAGCAGCACGCGGCGGCCCTCGGCGTGGCGCGCGTCGATCCACGCGCGCAAGTCGGGCCACTTCGCCGTGTCGACGGCGCCCGTGCCGTATTCGGCCTGCCAGCGATCGTCGACGACGATCGTGCCGGGGTCGACCGCGTGGGCGTCGAGGCGCGCGAGGAACGCGTCGTAGACGTCCTCGCGCGCGAACTCGGGGGCAGCGCGCACGGTCGCGACGTCGTCCTCGACCGAGACGAGCGGAGCCGTCACGGCATCCGGATCGTCGTGGTGCAGCCGGTGCGCCGCACGTGCGCATTGCGCGCCCCAGCCGCAGAACAGCGGCTCCGCCCACCACGACGTCGCGGCCCGGGCGGCGGGCGCATAGCCGTGCGCCTCGAGGTCGGCGCGGTAGTCCTCGAGCACACCCCAGCCGGATGCCGCGGGCCGCAGCACGATGACGGGAGAGGTCCACGACCCCCACACGGGCGTGTGGCCCTCGTAGTCGAGCTGCACGAGGAAGCCCCCGTCGAGGGGCGCGTAGCGCATGGCCGTCATCGTGAGCTCGTCGACGGGCGCGCGCAGCCACATGCCGAGCCAGTCGCCGCCGGGCGGCCTGGTTGCGTCGTCGGGCACGGCGCGCGCGAGACCGAAGGCGAGGGGCGGGGGCGAGAAGACCGCGTTGAGGCGTCCGGCATCCGCGTCGCCGACGACGCCGAGCACGGCGGGCGACGTCGAGGGGCGCACGAGCTGCACGGGCTCGGTCGCCGCGGGCACGAGCACACCGCCGAAGCGGATGTCGGAGCGGAAGACCCCGCTCGCGGAGTTGGGCATCGCGCCCGTGCCGCCGAAGAGCGTGAGCTCGGTGAGGGAGCCCGTGCCCGAGAGCTCGAGCCGCACCTCGACGGCGTCGGGCGTGCAGCGCAACACGAGGTCGCGGCGCAGCCACACGCTGCTGCGTGCGACGACGCGCAGCTCGACGGCGTCGTCGTGCTCCTCGGCGTCGATGCGCTCGATGTGCACGGTGTCGTCGGGCGCCGTGCGCGTGTGGGCGGACGCGAGCAGGCTCAGGTACGACCACGCCGCGCCGTCGGCGTCGGAGAGGATGGCGACGGGCGCCCGGAAGAGGGCGGCGGCGGTGTCGGGGATCTCGAGCTGGTATCCAGCGGCGCGCACGTGCAGGCGCTCACCGGAGCGCTCGACGGCGACGGCCCGGGATGCCGTCGTCGGGTCGGCGAAGGGCATGCCGATATCGTATCTGAGATCGTTCCCAGAGAGGGGGATCAATCCGCAGGTCGTGCCGTGGAGGCGCGGCGAGCGAAACCGGCGGGAAGCGTCACGGTGTGCGGCGCGGCAGTCGGCTCGGCGATGCGCGCGAGGAGCTGCTCGACGGCCGTGCTGCCGAGCTCGGCCGCGTTCTGCGTGATGGCCGTGACGCCCGGCGTGACCATGCTCATCCACGGGGCGTCGTCGAAGGCCACGAGGCTCAGCTCGTCGGGGATGCGGAGGCCGAGCTGGGTGGCCGCGCGCCACACGCCCTCGGCGAGGAGGTTGTTGGCGGCGAAGACCGCGGTCGGGCGATCGGGGCCCGAGAGCAGCTTCACGGCGACGCGCTCGGCGGCCTCGGCATCCCATCCGGCCGCGACGATGAGCTCGGGGTCGAGGGGCACGCCGGCCGCGTCGAGCGCGTCGGCGAAGCCCGCGCGCCGCTCCTGGCCCGTCGTCCAGTCGGTCTCGTCGATCGCGAGCGCAATGCGGCGGTGCCCGAGGCTCAAGAGGTGCTCGGTTGTCGTGCGAGCCGCGTGCCGGTTGTCGATGACCACGGCATCCGCCTCGCCGAACACGCGGTCGACCTCGACGACCGGCACGCGCTGACGCTGCAGGAAGGCGACGGCGTCGCCCGCGACGGGCGTGAGCACGACGCCCGCGACGCGCGAGGCGACGAAGGCGCGCGCCGCCTCGAGCTCGTCGGCGGGGCGTCCGCCGTCGTCGACGAGGAGCATCGTGTAGCCGGCCCGGCGCGCGCGCTCGCCCGCACCGTAGGCGAGATCGGCGTAGAAGGCGTTGCGCAGGTCGGAGACGATGACGCCGATGACGCGGCTCGAGCGCTGCTTGAGGCTGCGCGCCGTCGCGTCGACGACGTAGCCGAGGTCGTCGGCCGCCTTGCGCACGCGCTGGCGCACGGCCTCGGCGACATAGCCCGTGCCGGCGAGAGCGCGAGATGCGGTCGAGCGCGACACGCCGGCGCGTTCGGCGACCTCCTTGATCGTCACGCGCCCGGGATGCTCGGATGCGCTCATGCGCTCACGCTCCCTCCACTGCTGGGACGCCAGCCTAGCGGGCGATGCGGGCGGCGCTGGTTTCGAGACGCGTGCCGCCGGAGGCGGCCCGCTCCTCAACCAGCTGACGATGCTGCGGGCGGCGCTGATTTCGAGACGCGTCGCCGCTGCGCGTCGCCGCTCCTCAACCAGCTCGGCAGGCAGGTGGTTGAGGAGCGCCCGCCGCGCCCTCACAGCTTCTGAGCCCGCACGAGCCGCGCGTAGAGCCCGTCGGCCGCCACGAGCTCGTCGTGCGCGCCGACCTCGACGACGCGTCCGTGCTCGAGCACGACGATGCGGTCGGCCGAGCGGATCGTCGAGAGCCGGTGCGCCACGACGAGCGTCGTGCGGCCTGCGCGCAAGCGCTCGAGCGCCTCTTGCACGGCCGACTCCGACTCGGAGTCGAGGGCCGAGGTCGCCTCGTCGAGCAGGAGCACGCGCGGATCGCGGATGAGCGCGCGCGCGATCGCGAGCCGCTGCCGCTGGCCTCCCGAGAGCCGGGCGCCGCGCTGCCCGACGACGGTGTCCCATCCGTCCGGGAGGTCCTGCACGAGCTCCCACGCGTTGGCGTCCCGCAGGGCCTGCTCGAGCTGCTCGTCGGGCACGCCGGGGAGGCCGTAGGTGACGTTCTCGCGGATCGAGCCCTCGAACATGACCGACTCCTGCGGCACGACGGAGAAGAAGCCGCGCACCTGTCGCAAGTCGAGCTGCGACATGTCGTGGCCGTCGAGCAGGATGCGGCCGCGCGTCGGGCGCACGAAGCCGAGCACGAGGTTGAGGAGCGTCGACTTGCCCGAGCCGCTCGGGCCGACGAAGGCGATGGTCTCGCCGCGCTCGATCTGCAGGTCGACGTCGTCGAGCGCGAGCAAGCGATCGCCGGGGTAGGAGAAGCCCACGTGCTCGAGGCGGATGACGCCCTCGACCGCGTCGAGTGTCGCCTTGCCCTGGTTGAGCTCGAGGTCGGGATCCTCGAGCACCTCGGCGATCGAGCGCACCGACTCGCGTCCGCGCGCGAGCGTCGGCGCGAGGTTGAGCAGCATGACGATCGCGTTCGTGAGGATCGTGAAGTACGAGCTCAGCAGCACCACCTGCCCCGGGGTGATCGCGAGGATGCCGGAGAGCGACGCGAAGGCCGCCGCGCACAAACAGAACATCGTGAGCAGCTGGAACATGAGCCACGACACGGCGCCGAAGCGCCCGTTGAGCTGGTCGAGCAGGTGGGCGGCGTCGCGCACGTCCTCGACGCTGTCGACGACGCGTCGGGCGGCGACCTGCTCGAGCCCGTGCGCGCGCGTGACGGGCATGAGCGTCGCCATCTCGCCGACGCGCGCCGAGAAGCCCTCCATGCGCCGGCGGAAGGCCTCGTTGCGTCGGTGCGAGACGCGCCGCACGGCGACGACGAGCGTCACGCCCACGGGGATCGTGAGCGCGAAGACCGCGATGAAGGCGGGCACCTGGATGGCGGTCATCGTGAGCGCGCCGACGAGGATGCAGATGCTCGACATGATGGGCGCGAAGGAGCCCTGCAGCATCTGCTCGATGTTCTCGACGTCGCGCACGACCTTGGTCTGGATGACGGCCGAGCTCGCGCGCGTATGGAAGCCGATCGAGAGGTTCTGCAGACGCTCGACGAGCGCGTTGCGCAGATCGGCGCCGACCTGCCGGTAGACCCTGCTCCACTGGTCGTTGTAGAAGATGCCCACCGGGTAGTTCTGGCCGAGCACGAGGGCCGCGGCGAGGGCGTAGAGCCCGAGGGTGTGCAGCGCACCCCGGTTCGCGACGACATCGATGACGGCGCCCGTGATGACGGGCAGAAGCCACTGCGGGCTGTCCTTGATGATGTACGCCGGGATGATGAGCAGCATCCGGCGCCGATGCCGCATGACGAGGCTCAACAGACTCCGCATGGGCGGCCGCTGCGTCGGGAGCGTGATGGGGGCGGTGTGGTCCTCCGGGGGGCGCGCGGTCATCCCGCCGTCGCCTCCCTGGCGATCATGTCCTCGCACGCGAGCAGGAGCACGCCCGCCGACCAGGCGTGCGAGAGCGTGAGCATCATCCCCTTCGGCTGGAAGCACTCGGTCTGGTAGTAGCGCTCGGTGATCATGCCGCGGTACGCGCCCAGCTCGCCGTCGTGCCGCGGCAGCAGCTGCCGGAAGCACGCGAAGGCCTCCTCGGCTCGGATGCGGTACCAGTCGTCGCCCGTCCACTCGCTCAGCGCGATGAGGTCGTCGGTGCAGATGAGCCCGTACGCGTGAACGTGCTGGTTGGAGCTGGATGCCTGATCGGCACCGCGCGTGCGGAATCCGTACGTTCCGAGCGGCGTGAGCGGCTCGAAGGCGACGTCATACGAGTAGCGGAAGGTGAAGGTCCACTCGGCCGCGCGTCGGGCGAGGTCGAGCCAGCGCTCGGCGCCCGTCGCGCGGTAGAGCGCGCAGTACGCCATGACCGCGACGTAGCCGTCTTCGCTCGTGGGAGCGAGGTCGACGTCTTCGGGGGCACCGTGCAGGTACTCCGCGCGCACGGCATCCGCGTAGTAGTCGCCCGCGCGCTCGGCAGCGGGCAGGTAGCGCGCATCCCAGTCGCGTGCGGCCACGAGGGCGGGCACCCACGCGAGCGCCGCCGTGCCCTCCCACGAGAGCACCTCCCCCGTCAGGGCGTCGTGGATGAGACCCAAGGCGCCGTCGGCGCGCTGGCGGGCGACCATGGCATCCAGGTTCGAGCGTGCGGCAGCGCGCCACTCGGGCCGGTCGTCGAGCGCGAGCGCCCGGATGAGGAAGTCGGTCGCTTCGCCGAGCGTGCGGGCGTGCAGCCCGTTCGACAGACGCGTCCAGCTCTGGCTCCAGCCGCGACCGCGGTACCACGTGCCCCAGAAGGTGCCCGAGGGGGAGAGCTCCGCGGTGCAGAAGTCGATCACGCGGCGCGCCGCATCCGCCGCCTTCTCGTCGCCGACGCGGATGCCGTGGCGCAGCAAGGCGGTCGCCCACGGGATGCCGCTCACCCATCCGACGTGCATGGCCTGCCGATCGACGGGTCGGCCGTCGCCGCCCGAGACCTCGCGGTCGAAGCCGACCGTCTCGAGCAGCACGCCCGGCTCGGGGTCGTAATGCCAGCGCACGAGGCCCTCGGCGGCGATGGCGGCGGCTTCTCGGGCATCTATCCACGGGTTCTGCGGGAAGCGCTCGCGCGACTCCGCGTGCAGCTCGCGGAGCACGCGGTCGTAGTCGTGGCGGTCGGCCGAGAGCGGCAGCACGCGCACGGCGAGGGAGACGACCTCACCCGGCGCGAAGCGGTGCCGTTGCACCTCGGGCGGGCGCGGTGTCGCGTCCCCGTAGTACGAGACGGGGTACTCGCGCGCGGGCGCGGTAAGCGCGAGCCGGGCACGGCCGTCGCGGACCGCGAAGCCGATCGCCTGCTCGCCGATCGCTCCCGTCTCCTGCGCCACGAGCACCACGCCGGACAGCTCTGGGCCGGCCCAGCAGAACACCGCCGGCGTCGCCGCGCGGTCGGCGCGGAGGTGCCACTCGTCGCTCACCATCGCGGCGTGCTGCTCGGGGCTCGTCGCCCCGAGCTCGAAGCGCGGGAAGACGCGGTCGTTCGCGGCGGGGCGGTTCTCGCCGTAGAACGCGCCGGGGATGAGCACGGATGCCGCGGGAGCGTCGAGCTCGATGACGACGCGGATGGCGGCCTCGACGGGCTCCGCGCCGTGGTAGCTCACCTCGATCGCGTACGCGGTGCCCGATCCGCTCGCCTCGGCACGCAGCGCGATGGCGAAGTCGTCGGCCGCGGCGTCGAGGATCTCGACGCGCGGATCCGGAACCTCCCCGGGGCCGGACATCACTCGTCGAGCGGGAGCTCGAGCAGGTCGAGCTCGACGATGTCGCCCTCGCGGGGCACGCGGAACGTGCGGATGCGGTACGGCTCGAACGTCGCCTCGATCGTGCGACCGACGATTGGCAGCTCGATCGTCGCATCGACCGTCTCGCCGCGCGTCTCGACCGCGCGCACGATGAGGTCGGCGCCGCCGGGGCCGTCAGCCGCATCCTCGGAGCCCTTGATCGCCGTCACGAGCACGGAGCCGCGGCCGTCGTCGGCGAAGGAACCCTCGGGCCCGAGCGGGCCCTCGTGGAACGACTCGAGCATGGCGCGCACCCGCTGGCCGAGCTCGATCGCCCGGCGCGCAGGCTGCGCGGCCCGGTGGTCGCCGCGGTGAGGCACGACCTCGTAGCGGAAGCGCTGGATGCCCTGATCCTGGAAGGAGTAGACGCCCGACTCATCGAGCAGGCGCGGGTCGTGCCATGAGTAGACGGGGCTGCGCACGGCCGTGATGCCGATGCTCGGGGCGTCACCGGGCGACACGTCCCAGCCGTGCTTGTCGGTCGCGACGACCGTGAGGCCCGCGGACGCGCCGCCGATGGTGCCGGTGAGGTCGACCCACGACTGGGCCGGTTCCTCCGCGCCGTCGACGGGGCGCTCGAGCTCGCCGAACGGGATCTCGTAGGTGGCCTTCGGATTCTCGAGCGCCGTCGGAAAGCGGAGCTTGAGCAGGTGCGCCTGCTCGCGCCAGTCGAGCGTGACCTCGACGCGCAGCGCGCGGGCGTCGTGGCCGAGGATGAACTCCTCGACGAGCGTCGAGCGGCCCCAGGAGCGCTCGACGCGGATGCTGGCCCGCAGCGCCCCGGACTGGCGCACGGCGATGCGGTCGACCGTCATGGGAGCGCCCTCCCACGCGTAGGAGATGACGCGGTGGCCCCACGTGTCGGTCGGGTCGTCGCAGATCTGGGTGTGCGTCTCGCCCGGCGTGCCCGCCACGAGGTCGACGCCCGTCTCCTTGTCGAGCAGCGAGCTGAGCCACCCCGTGGCCGGATCGAACTCGGCGCGCAGGAACTCGTTCTCGAGCACGGTCTCGCTCACGACGAGGCCGCGCGAGGGAGCCGGGTCGAGCGCGGGTCCCGGCCGCAGGCGGTAGAGCCGGTAGCCGAAGGGGGGCAGGCTGGCACGGAACGCGACGGCGCCACGGCCCTTGTCATCCGTCGTCGCGACCGACTGCACGCGCTGCGACACGGTCGTGGCGCCCGCGCCGTCGACGACGTGCACGCCCGTCGGCTGCACGCCGTACTGCAGCTCGACATCCTCCTCGACCGCCCAGGGGTGCGGGTTGAAGACGACGACGGGCTGCGTCGCCGCCTCGAACGGGATGTCGATGCGCGCCGCGATGAGGTTGTGCGCGCGCGTGATGATGCGCTTCGAGATCGCGACGGCTTCGCCGAGCTGGTCGCGTGCGTCGTCGTAGGACTGCTCGATCGCCGAGCCCGGCAGGATGTCGTGGAATTGGTTGAAGAGCACTTGCTTCCAGGCGCGCTCGAGCTCCTCGCGCGGGTAGGCGATGCCCGAGTCGAGGGCCGACACGGCCGCCCAGCGCTCGGCGTTCAGCACATTGAACTGCGCGCGCCGCTGCCAGGCCTTGATGCCCGAGTGCGCGGAATAGCATCCGGGCGCGTGGTGCTGCAGGTCGTCGCGCCGCACGCCGAGCGAGTCGAGGAACGCGGGCCCGCGCGCGAGCATCTCGTCGAAGTACTCACGCGGGCTCGACATCTTCATCCTCCCGAAGGTGCCCATGCGGTCGTAGCGGTGGATCGAGTCGATGTTGGCCTTGGTCGGGCCGCCGCCGTGGTTGCCGACACCGTAGAACACCATGCCCTCCCCGAGCGAGGAGTCGAGCTGGGCGATCGACTTCTCGGTCTGCCAGGCGACGTCGCCCGGCGGCGAGCAGTACTCGAAGGGGATGCGGTAGGCGAGCACGCGCGAGCCGTCGGGAGCCTCCCACCAGAAGAGGCTGTCATCGAGGTCGGACTCGTGCTTGCCGGGACGCAGGAACATGTAGGAGTCGAGGCGGTGGCCGCGCAGGATCTGCGGGAGCATCCCGTTGTGGCCGAAGGGGTCGACGTTCATGCCGACCTGGGCGAGCTTGCCGAAGCGGCTCAGCAGGTAGCGCTGACCGTAGAGGCCCTGGCGCGCGAACGACTCGCCCATGGGCATGTTGTTGTCGGGCTCGACCCACCAGCCGCCCGCGTTGACCCAACGGCCCTCGGCGACGCGCTCCTGGATGCGGGCGAAGAGCTCCGGGTCTTGCTCCTCGACCCACGAGAGCAGCACGATCTGGTCGCACGTGAAGATGAAGTCGGGGTACTCCTCCATGCGGTCGAGCACGCTCCGGAAGGTCGCACGGGCCTCCTGGTAGCCCTCCTGCCACGGCCAGAGCCACACGGGGTCGAGGTGCGAGTTGCCGATCATGTGCAGCACGCGCTTCGGCGACGCCGCCGGGCGAGGCGCCGCGGGTACGGTCTCGGGACGGAAGCCCGAGGGCGCGTTGGAGAGGGGTGCTCCGGTTCGCTGCGGCTGCTTCGCCTGCTTCGGGGTCACAGGTACTCCTGGTCGTCGTCGGCCCACGCATCGATCATCTCGCTGATCACGTGGAGCATGAAGGTGTGCATCTCCTGGATGCGCGGCGTCGTCGAGCTCGGCACGATGAGCGCGATGTCGGCGTGCGCGAGCGCGGGGCCGCCGTCGCCGCCGCCGAAGAGCACGGTCGTGGCCCCGGCGGCACGTGCGGCCGCGAGTGCCGAGACGACGTTCGCGCTGCGACCGCTCGTCGTGAAGGCGGCCACGACATCCGCGGGGCGTGCGAGCGCCTGCACCTGGCGCGCGAAGACGTCGTCGTAGGAGTAGTCGTTCGCGATGCACGTCATCGTCGTCGTGTCGGTCGAGAGCGTGACGGCGGGCAGCGGGCGGCGATCGCGCTTGTAGTGGCCGATGAGTTCGCCCGTGAAGTGCTGGGCGTCGGCGGCGCTTCCGCCGTTGCCGAAGGTGTAGAGGATGCCGCCCGCCGTGAACGCGGCGATGAGCGCGTCGGCGGCACGGCGCACCTCGGGCAGCAGCGCCGCGGCGCGCTCGGCCACCTCGCGGTGGTCGTCGAGCTGGGCGCGCATCCACTCGGGGACGTCGGGCGTGATCGGTTCAGGCATGGCTCGGCTCCTGGCTGCGATCGGCGGCATGGACGGCCGCGCCGACGACGCATACGGCGTCGCCGAGGGCGGCGAACTCGATGCGCGAGGCCGCTGCGGCGGGCGGCATGGCCCAGCGCTCGACGTGGGCGCGCACGGGGTCGAGCAGCATGGCGCCCGCGCGCGTGACGCCGCCTCCGAGCACGACCACCTCGGGCTCGAAGGTGTTCACGAGGTCGGTCACGGCCTGGCCGACGACCTCGACCGTCTCGTTCCAGAGCCCCTGCGCGACCGCGTCGCCGGATTGGGCGGCCGCGACGACATCCTCGGCGCGCACGGTCGCGAGCGCCGAGAGCACCGTCGCCTGCTCGGCCGCCGCGACAGCCTCGCGGGCGCGCAGCGCGATCGACGTGCCGGACGCGTAGCCCTCGAGGCATCCGCGGCGCCCGCACGTGCACACGCGCCCGCCGGGGCGCACCATGACGTGGCCGAACTCGCCCCCGTTGTTCGCGGCGCCTCGATGCAGGCGCCCGCCGACGATCGCCCCGCCGCCGACACCGGTCGAGAGCGTGAGGTAGAGGGCGTCCTGTGCCCCGCGGGCCGCGCCGTGGCGGTGCTCGCCGATCATGCCGGCGGTCGCGTCGTTCACGAGGTGGGCGGGCACGCCGAACTCGGCGGCCGCGAGCGGGCCGATGGGCACGGCGTCCCAGTCCGGCAGGTTGAGGGGGCGATGCACGACGCCGGCTTCGGCATCCAGCGGGCCGCCGCAGCTGATGCCGACGGCGTCGACCGTCGGGTGGCCGAGCTCGGCGAGGGATGCGTGGGCGAGGTCGAAGAGGCGCCGCACGACGGCCCCGTGGCCCTCTTCCTTGCGCGTCGGGGTGATCCGCAGGCCGTGCACCGTGCCATCCGGTTCGACGACGCCGACGGCGAGCTTCGTGCCGCCGATGTCGAGCGCGAGCGTCGATCGCGTCGGTGCGGTCATGGGGTGTCCTGACTGGAGTGCTGCGGATGCCCCGCGCTGATCGGGGTCTGACATCGTTCCCATATCCTAGGTACGGCGTTCGCGTCGGGTCAATACGACTGGGCCGGGTATCGTTGCCACACATGTCGACTCCGCTGTCGCTTCCCGCCCCCCGCATCGGCGCGCTCGACGGGGCGCGCATCCCCCTCCCGCCTATCGAGCTCGTCGCCGAGACGCCCGAACTTCGCGTGCCGCGTGACGAGCACGACGAGCCACGAGCCGAGGGCTTCGCGATCGAGGTGCGGGCGGATGCCGTGCGTGTCGTCGTCGCCGATGCCGCGGGCGAACGCCACGCCCGCGCCCTCCTCGAGCAGCTCGGCGCCGCAGGCGAGCTCCGCACGGGCACGGTCGCCGACTGGCCGGAACTCGCCGAGCGCGGCGTCATCGAGGGCTTCTACGGCGCGCCGTGGAGCCACGCCGAGCGCCTCCGGCTCGTGGCCGAGCTCGGACGGCTGCGCATGAACCGCTACGTCTACGCGCCGAAGGACGACCCCTACCACCGCCGCCGCTGGCGCGAGAGCTACCCCGAGGCCGAGGATGCGGCGCTCGCCGAGCTCGTCGCGGCCGCGCACGCGGCGGGCGTCGAGCTCGTCTACGCCCTACACCCGGGTCTCGACATGGTGCACTCCGACGACGCCGACCATGCCGCGCTCGCGCGTAAGGCGCGCGAGCTGCACGCCCTCGGCATCCGGCGCTTCGCCCTGCTCTTCGACGACATCGACGAGGGCTTGCCGGATGCGCGCGACCGCGAGCGCTTCGGCGAGGGTGTCGCGGGGGCTGGCCGTGCGCACGGCGCGAGCTGCACGCGCTTCGAGGCGGAGGTGCTCGAACCGCTCGGCATCGGCGGGCGGCTGCTCATGGTGCCGACCCACTACGCCGGCTCCGATCCGACGCCCTATCGCGACGGCCTCGTCGAGACGCTCGCGCCGGGAATCGGCGTGTTCTGGACGGGCGACGACATCGTCGTGGGCGCCGTGACCGAGGAGCAGACGCGACGGGCCTCGCGCGCGTTCGGCGGGCATCCGCTCGTGCTGTGGGACAACTTCCCGGTCAACGACTTCGACCGTTCTCGGGCGTTCCTCGGGCCGCTGCTCGGGCGCGAGCCGGGCCTCGGACGCGCGGGCCTCGACGGGATCGTCGCGAACCCCATGGTCGAGTTCGAGCCGAGCCGCTTCGCGATCCATACAGTCGCGGCGTGGGCATGGAATCCCGACGCCTACGACCCGGCGGCCGCGGCGGAGGCGGCCCTGCACGCTGTCGCGGGGGTGGATGCCGAGACCTTGAGGCCGCTCGTCGCTGCGGCCTCGAGCTGGCCGCCTTCGGCGCCGCAGCATCCGGAGCTCGCTGCCGAGGTCGACGCCGCCGTGGCGGACGGAGGCCGGATCGGCCCGCGCCTTGCCGAGCTGCTCGATGAGCTCGACGGCCTCGCGGGGCTCGAGACGACGACGCCCCTGCGCGCGGCGCTGCGCCCGTGGGCGGATGCGGCACCCGCGACGACCGCCGTTATCCGCGCCGCGCTCGCCCACCTGCGCGGCGAGGCCGACGCGGATGCCGTGGAGGCCGCGTGGGAGACCGCGCGTACCGCTCGCCACGGCCTCGCGCGCGACGTGGCTCGCGCCGTCGCCGAGCGCACGCTCGGCCGTACCCTGCCTGACCGCGTGCGTCCCGAGGGCGAGCCCGCGGCGGCGGAGGCGGCGGGCGACTGACCCACGGGCGTCCGGGCCGAGGCTCGACCCGCTCATGAAGGGTGAGGGGTCGCAAAGTGTTGTCTTCGCGGCGTGTTGAGTGCACTTTGCGACCCCTCGGCTTCACCTCTGGGCGTCACCGCTCGCGCTTGACAGGGCGGGTTGGGCGATGTGGTAACGTTGCCACATTTCTGGCCGGCGACACAGGGGAGTGTGCAGGTGACGAACGGCATCGGCGTCGGGATCGTGGGCTTCTGGCACGTGCATGCCGACGACTATGCGCGGCAGGCGACCGAGCATCCGGCTACCCGCGTCGTGGCGGGCTGGGATGCCGACCCCGCGCTCCGCGCTGAGGGCACGGCACGCCTCGGCATCGACGCCGCCGAGTCGCTCGACGAGCTGCTCGCGCGCCCCGACGTCGACGCGATCACCGTGACGACCGCGACCGCCGACCACACCGACGTCATCACGCGCGCCATCCGCGCGGGCAAGCACGTCTTCACCGAGAAGCTGCTCGCGCCGACCGTCGCCGAGTGCGAGACGCTCCTGACCGAGGCGCGGGAGCGCGGCGTCGCGCTCGTCGTGTCGCTGCCGCGGCTCTCCGAGGCGCCCTTCGCGACCGCGGCATCGCTCGTCGATGCGGGCACCCTCGGCACGGTCACCTACGCGCGCGTGCGCATGGCGCACGACGGCTGGCTCGCGGGCTGGCTGCCCGAGCGCTTCGCGGATCCCGTCGCCGCGATCGGCGGCGCCTTCGCCGACCTCGGATGCCACCCCGCCTACCTCGTGCAGCGCCTCCTCGGTGCGCGGCCCGCTCGCATCACAGCCTCGTACGGGAGCGTCACGGCGCACGCCGTGGAAGACAACGCCGTCGTCGTCGCCGAGTACCCGAACGGCGCCCTCGGGGTCGCCGAGGCGAGCTTCGTGACGACGCCCGGCGCATCCGCGCTCGAGGTGCGGGGGACGCACGGGTCGCTGCTCTTCGGCTTCGGCCGTGAGGAGCTCATCGGCAAGGGCGGCGCCCTCGGCGAGCAGTGGACGGTCGTGCCGCTCGAGACGGCGCCCGTGGCGCCCTTCGGGCTGTGGGTCGACGCGATCACCGGCGGCGCCGACGTCACCGGCAACCAGCTCGCGGCCGTGGAGCTCACGCGCTTCATCGTCGCCGCGAACGAGGCGGCGGCCGCGGGCCGCGCCATCGACATGGAGAGGGAATCGTGACCAGCACAGACGGCGCGAAAGTGCGCATCGGCCTCATCGGAGCGGGCGGCATCGCCGGAGCGCACGTGGCGGGCTATCGCCGCAATCCCGACACGGTCGTGTTCGCGGCGGTCGCCGACCCCGTGCGCGAGAGCGCCGAGAAGCGGCGCGGCGACGACGAGGGCGTCGCGATCTACGCCGACTACCGCGAGATGATCGCCGCGGGCGGCATCGACGCGGTCGACATCTGCCTCCCGCATCACTTGCACGCGGATGCCGTCATCGCCGCGGCGGACGCGGGCCTCCACGTCCTGTGCGAGAAGCCGTTGTGCCTCACGCTCGCCGAGGCGGATGCCATCACGGCTGCTGCCGAGCGTAACGGCGTCACGATCATGTGCGCGCACAACCAGCTCTTCCAGCCCGCCGTCGCGGCCGCGAAGGAGTTCATCGATTCGGGGGCGCTCGGGCGCGTGTACGAAGTGCGTACGACCGACAGCTTCTTCAACGACTTCACGCCCGAGAGCATGGGATGGCGTGCGCACTCCGCGACCTCGGGCGGCGGCGAGCTCATCGACACGGGCTACCACCCGCTCTACCTCCTGCAGTACCTCGCCGGCGGGACCCCCGTCGAGGTCGCGGCGATGCTCTCGCGGCACCGGCTCGACTTCATGGAGGGCGAGGACTCGGCCCAGGTGCTCGTGCGCTACGACAACGGCGTGGTCGGGCACGTGACGACGAGTTGGGCGTACGAGCCCGCGGTCGGCACCGAGAAGTTCTCGCTCGTGGGCGAGAAGGGCTCGCTCAGCTCCGACGGCACGACGCTCGTCTCGCGCATCCGCGGCGAGGAGCCGGTCATCACGGCCTTCGAGCAGGTGCGCGAGTTCGACGCCGAGATCGCGCACTTCGCGGAGTGCGTGCTCACGGGCGCGCGTCCGATCCAGACGCACCGTGAGGGCATCGACGTGCTGGGCGTGATCCTCGCGGCCTACGAGTCGGCGCGCTCGGGCGCGATCGCGCGCGTGGGGGCGGTGCCGGCCGAGGAGGCCGCGGGGTAGCGCACGGGGGTGACGGTGGTTTCGAGACGCGTCACGCCTGCGGCGTGGCGCTCCTCAACCACCTGACGCGCACCCCTCAGCTGGTTGAGGAGCGCCGCGCGCAGCGCGACGCGTCTCGAAACCAGCGAGCCCGGCTAACCGTCGATCCCGCGCAGCAGCCGCACCGCAGCGGCCACGGCGTCGCCCATCGTGCCCCGCGGCGTCATGGTGGACGGATGCCAGAGCTCGAGCGTGAGCCAGCCGTCGTAGTCGCCGAGCGCGTGCACGAAGCCCGTGACGTCGAGCTCGCCCTCGCCGAGGGCCTCCGTCGGGATGCCGTCCCGCTGATCGCGCAGATGCACGGCGAGCACGCGCTCGCGGTGGTCGCGCGCCCACGCGACGGGGTCGTGCCCGGCCGTGAGCGCCCAGCCGGTGTCGATGCACAGGCCGACCGCGTCATCCGCGTGCTCGATCACCGAGGCGAGGTCGGCCGCGGCGAGGTCGTACGTGTCGGCGTGGTTGTGCAGCGCCACACGCAAGCCGAGGGGTGCCACGAGCTCGGCGATGCGGCTGAGGTTCTCGCCCTGACGCGCGACATCCGCGGGGGTTCGGGGCAGCGTGCCCGCGGCATCCACCGCATCCGAGTTCATGACGAGCACGCGTCCGCCCGCCTCGGCGAGCCGCCGCGCGACGGGCAGCACGCGCCCCTCGATGTCGAGCTCGGCGAACGCCGGCGTGAGCGGCATCCCGATGTACGATGCGGATGCCCGCAAGCCGAGCCCCTCGAGGATCGCGCGCTTCTCGGGGGTCGGGTCGGTCTCGACGCCAGTGACGCCGGATGCCGCGCACGCGCCGTAGAGGCTGTGCCAGTCCCACTCGACGCCGTCGCGCGCGAAGCGCTCCATCCAGCCGTAGAGGGCCGTGGCGATGCGCGCGCTCACGATGCGAACTCCACGGTCTGCGGCTCGCCCGTGCGGGCAGCGCGGTAGATCGCGCGCAGCAGCAGGAACTCGGCGACGGCCTGGGCTCCGAGCGTCGCGACCGAGTCGCGACCGCGCACGGCGTCGGCGAAGGCCACAAGCGGCCGGTCGAAGATCGACAGCTCCGAGCGCGGTGGCGGGGCCACCTCGCGTTCGACGATCGCGCCGTCGGCATCGCTGCGCACGTAAACGGGCTGCTGGGAGTCGAAGGGCGTCCAGTGCACGGCGCCGCGCGTGCCCGAGAGCTCGGCGTGGCCCGTCTCGGTCGCGTGCGTTCCGCTCGCGCGGCCGAAAGCGACGGAGAGGACCGTGCCGTCGCGGCGCGTGAACCGCAGGGCGGCCCCGGCATCCGTCTCGACGTCGAAGACGACGTCGGCAGGATCCGCGCCCGTACGGGGCTGGGCGACCCACGCATCCCGCACCTCGACCTTCACGGGGTCGAGGAGGTCGACGAGCGTGGACACGTCGTAGGGCCCCCAGTCCATGACGACTCCGCCCCCGCTCACGGCGGAGTTCAGGAACCAGCGGCTCGCGGGCTGGTACTCGATGCCCGCCCGGCTGCGGGCCCAGCGGGTCACGAAGCTCAGCGCGTAGAGCTCGCCGAGCTCGCCCGACGCCATCACGTGCTTGACGGCCTCCGTGTGCGGCAGCCCGCGGAAGCGCGTGCTGCACACGCCGAGCAACCGCCCCGCCTTCTCGCTGGCGGCGAGCAGGCGCTCGGCGCCCTCGCCGTCGAGCGCGAGCGGCTTCTCGACGAGCACGTGGCGTCCGGATGCGAAGGCTGCGATCGCGGGGTCGACGTGCGCCACGGGGGGCGTCGCGACGACCACGACGTCGTCGGGTCGGCCGGGGCTCGAGGCGAGCATGGCGTCGGCGGAGTCGTACGTCATCGCCGGATGATGCAGGGCCGCGAAGTCGCGCAGCACGGTCTCGGCGGGGTCGGCGACGTGCAGCTCGATCGGTTCGCCGAGCTTGCGGGATGCGTCGGCGTGTGTGCGGGCGATGACGCCGGCGCCGATCAGGTAGAGCCTCATTGCTTCTCCGTTCTGTGGTGACGGTGGTTTCGAGACGCACCTTCGGTGCTCCTCAACCACCTGGCAGGGGGTGGGGCGGTGGTTTCGAGACGCACCTTCGGTGCTCCTCAACCACCTGGCAGGGGGTGGGGCGGTGGTTTCGAGACGCGCCGTCGGCGCTCCTCAACCACCTGGCAGGGGTGCGTCGTCCGCGAGCTCGGCGACGCCGCGCAGCGTGCGCACGACCCCGCCGCGCTCGTCGGTGAGCACGGCGACGCGCGCGCCCGGCGCGAGATCCGCGTCGAGGGCGAGCCGGGCATCCGGAGCCGTCCACTCGAGCCGCAGCGAGTGCGCCCCCGTGCGCGTGACCGCGAACGCGCCGTCGAAGGCCGGGTGGTCGCGGCGCAACCGCGCGAGCGCGAGGATCGCGCGCGGCACGGGACGCTCGAGCGCCGCGCGCAGCTCCTCCGGCGAGTACGCGTGCCGGTTGACCTCGCGGCCCTGCCCCGTTGCGAGGAAGCGGGCGCGGTCGTCGCGCCCGTCGAGCAGCCCGACGTAGTACACCTGCGGCTCGCCCGGCAGCAGGAACTGGATCGCGCGGCACAGCACGTACGCGTCGTCGTCGGCGACGACGCTCGGGAACGTCGCGTTGATCTGGTGCGGCATCGACGCCCACTGGGGCACGACCGAGGCGAGGTCGGAGTGACCATCGGTCGCCGCGGATGCGCGCTCGAAGATCGCCCGCATCTGCTGCTCGTCGATGAGCCCGGGCCGAGCGCCCGCGGGCCCCGCGTCGATGATGCCGATGCCGTCGTGCGTGTCGAGCACGGTGACGGCGTTCGCGGGGCGGATGTCGAGCCAGCGCACGAGCGGACCGATGTCGCCGTCGCCGAGCGCGTGCAGCAGGAGCGCCGGCAGGGCGAAGTCGTACACGAGATCCACGAGCGGCGCGATCGCGAGCTGCAGGCTGTAGTGGGCGTGCACCTCGACGAGCACGCGCAGGCCCGCGGCGCGCAGCCGGGCCGTGAGCTCCTCGACGAAGGCGAGGGTGGCATCCGTCATGAACGAATCGCTGCCGGGCGTCTTGACGGCGTAGCCGACGGCGTCGAGACGCACGACATCGACGCCGGCCCCGGTGAGTGCGCCCACGATGCGGTCGAGGTAGGCGAGGGCCGCGGGATGCCGCACGTCGAGGTCGACCTGGCTCGGCATGAAGGTCGTCCACACGAGGCGCCGCTCGCCCGCGATCGCGTAGGGCGTGAAGGGCAGGCCGGGGCGCGGGCGGTAGAACGCCGTGATGCCTGCCTCGTCGGCGCCGTCGGGGAACACGCGGTCGAAGGTCAGGAACATGCCCGCGTGCGGCGAGGCGTCGCCGTTGGCTGCCCAGTCGAGGAACTCGGGCGAAGCGCTCGACACGTGGTTCACGATGAGGTCGGCCGTGACCTCGCGTGTCGCCGCGATCTCCGCGAGCTCGCTCCAGTCGCCGAGCCGGGGGTCGACGGCGGTGTGGTCGACCGGGTCGAAGCCCGCGTCGTCGCCGTCGAAGGGCGTGTAGAACGGCAGGATGTGCACGCCCGCGAGATCGGCGAGCGGCCCGTCGAACACCTCGCGAAGCCGGCGCAGGTCGCCGCCGAGCCGGTCGGCGTAGCAGAGCAGCCGTACCCCCCGTGCGGTGAGGGGTCGCAAAGTGTCCCCATTCCGGCGGTTTGAGCGCATTGTGCGACCCCTCACCGCGGGCCCGCAGGGCCCGCGCCCCCGGCCGCGTCGAGCACGGCGCGCAGCGCGGATGCGGGGGAGGTCAGCACGGGCACGTCGACGTGCGCCGCGTCGGCGGCGGGGGCCATCGACGCCTGCGCGAGCACGATGACGTCGGCGTCCGCGGCGGCGGTGCGCACGGCATCCGCGACGAGCCGATCATGATGTGCGAGGTCGCCTGCGGCGCGCGCGGATGCCGCATCCGGCACGACCGTCGCGCGCACCGTGGGCGGTCGCCCCGAGCCGGCCGCTGCGCGCTCGAGGATGCGCCCCGTGGGCCCGAGCGTCGCCTCGAGCGTCGCCAGCACGGCGATGCGGCCGCCGGGGCCTGCCGCCGCGATCGCCTCATCGGCCATGCGTGCATCGACGCGCACGACGGGCACGGCCGCGGCGGCGGCGGCCTTCTCGACCGACTCGCCGATCGACGAGCACGTCACGAGCACGGCATCCGCCCCCTCGCGCGCGAGGTGCGCGATGTGCTGGGCGACCGCCGCGTCGACGTCCTCGTCGACGCCCGAGCGCACGGCGGTCGCGAGCAGCTCGGCGTCGACGACATGCACGGCCGTCGCGCCCGGAACGGCGCTCGCGAGGTCGGCGTCGAAGCGCGGCGCGAGCGCCGGCACGGTGTGCAGGAACCCGATGCGCATGTCAGGCCTCCGTCCAGGGCCGCGCGTGCGCGTCGACGATCTCGCCGAGCCGCTCGAGTCGCGGACGCGAGCGCTCGCGGAGCACCGCCGCGACATCCGGAACGCCCACGACGTCGCTCCACAGCGCGCGTCCGGCGAGGAAGCCGCTCGCGCCCGCGCGGCAAGCCGCCTCGACGGCATCCGGGAAGCGATCGAGCGGAACGCCCTGCGAGAGCACGACCCAGGGCCCCGTGATGTCGCGCGCGAGCTCCTCGCTCGCGGCGAGCTGCGTGCGTGCGTCGCCCGCGCCCGCGAGCGGCACTTGCACCTTGTAGAGCGATGCGCCGAGCGGCGAGAGCTCGCGCGCGGCCTCGCGGATGGCGGCCTCCTGATCCCACGTTCCCGCGGTGAGCTCCTCGGGCGTCGCGCGCACGACGGGCTCGAGCACCGAGAGGACGCCGCGTTCGCGGGCGGCGTCGACGAAGCGGCGCGCGAGCTCGACTCGCGCCTCGCGCCGGGCATCCCGTCGCCAGATCACGAGCAGCTTGATCGCCGCGACTCCGTCGCTTCGCGCGTCCTCGAGGGCGTCGTCGTCGAGGCCCGTGTCCTCGACGGGCTCGCCGGGCTGCTGGTCGAGGGTGTCGGCCGCGAGCATGAAGCCGCAGCCGGCGGGCAGGAGCCCGTCGCGCAGGATGCCGAGCCCGCCGAAATCGCGGTCCACGAGGAATCCGCTCGCGAGGTCGCCGAGCTCGCTCGCGACGGCGCGCTTGAAGTCGACGAGCACATCGTCGGCGGGTCGCCCCGCGCCCGCGAGGTCGAACATGTGCCGCAGGCTCTCGCGTTGGTCCATCGCGATCATCGCGAAGCCGCCGCCGGGGCGGGCGATCGCGTGGAGGGTCGGTCGGGGGATGGTCATGATGCTCCTTCGGTGACGGAAGTGGATGCGGCGGCGAGGGCGGCGAATCGCGCGCGCAGCTCGGGCATCGCGTCGTCGCGCGCGGGCACGGTGCGAAGCGGTGCCTCGGTACGCGCGACGAGCCCCTCGCGCTCGGCGGCGACCGCGGCGGCTCCCGCTGCGACGGGTGCGTCGAGGTCGACGACGGGCAAGGGGCGACCGACGAGCGACGCCATGAGGCCGGCGAGCCGGTCGTTGCGGCGCACGGGCGCACCCGTCGCGACGACACGTGCGTCGTCGCGGGTCCCGGTGAGGTCCGCGACGACATCGCGCATCCATGCACCGTGAGCCGCGAGCCCGCGCAGGATGCCCGTGAGCTCCTGCTCCGGATCTCCCGGCCGCGCATCGCGCAGCACGTAGTCCGCCTCGGGATCAGGCGCGGGGCACTGGCGCCCCGCCGGGTACGGCAGGGCGAGGGCGGGGCCCGGATGCCGGGGGGCGTCCGCGAGGAGCGCCTCGGCATCCGCTCCCGCGAGTGCGGCGCGTCGCCGCCAGTCGGCGATGAGCGAGCCGCCCGCGGGGCTTCCGGCGAGGACGCCCTCGCGGTCGCCGTCGACGCCGCGCACGACGCTGATGCCCTGGGCGCCCGCGCGGCGGCGGTCGACGGCGGTGCCCTCGGCGGCGAGCGCGAGCACGGCCTCGGTCGTGCCGAGGGAGTGCACGATCGTGCCGGGGACTCGCGCGCCCGCGGCGCGGGCGGCCACGGCGTGGTCGTGACCCGCGATGCGCACGGTGGCCCCGCGCACCGCGTCGAGGCCGCGGTCGACGACGCCGACCGGTTCGTCGGGTGCGAGCGTCTCGCCGAGCAGGGCCCGCGGGATCGCGAGCGCGTCGAGCAGCTCGGAGTCCCAGTCGTCCGGGAGCGGATCGCCGGGCGCGGGCAGCCGATAGGCGCCGCTGCGGCCGGCGAGCGTGTGGTCGGTCGCGACGCGTCCCGTGAGGGCGGCGGCGACGAGATCGGCGGTGAAGGCCCACCGTGCGCCGGCCGGGATCCCCGCGCGCACGAGCTCCGCCCAGGTCAGGAGTGGCAGCTTGGGCGCGAGCGGGGCGCCCGTGCGCGTGTGGAGCTCGGCAGCGTCGAGGCCGTCGGCGAGCGCGAGACGGGCGCGCGCATCGCCGCGGCGATCCCAGCGGATGAGGGGCCCGCTCGGGCGGCCCGACGCATCCACGAGGGCGCCCGTCTCGGCCATGGACGCGATGCCGATCGCGGCGATCGCTCCACCGGCCTCGGCGAGCGCGGCATCCGCGGCGGCGAGGGCGGCATCCACGAGTCCGGCCGCGTCGAGGCCGGCCGCGCCGCGCGTCACGACGGCGCGCTCGCACATGCGGCCGTCGTCGAGAGCGACGACAGCGGCCTTGACGTTGGTGCTGCCGATGTCGATCCCGAGAGTCTGCACGCGCATCTGCACGGATAGGATAACGTTCTCACATCCGGGCATGCCGTCGAGCATGACACCGCCGACGGGTAGTCGTCAAAGGGGGTGCGCACATGGTCGAGCGTTGGGGCATCATCGCCGACGACGTCACGGGCGCGTGCGACGTCGCCGCCGAACTGCGCGAGCTCGGGCTCGAGGTCGCCGTCGTGCTCGGGGTGCCGGATGCCGATGCGATCCCGCGCGACGTCGACGCGGTCGTCGTCGGGCTCGGAACCCGCACGGCGCCACGCGAGCAGGCTGTCGCCGAGAGCCTCGCGACGGCATCGGCTCTGCGCGAGGCGGGTGCAGGCCGCTGGTACCAGAAGTACTGCTCGACCTTCGACTCCACCGATGAGGGCATGATCGGCCCCGTCGCCGACGCCCTCGTCGACGCGGGCGGCTACCGCGCGAGCGCCGGCACCCCCGCCACGCCGCATTCCGATCGCACGGTCTACCGCGGCCACCTCTTCGTGGGCGACCGCCTGCTGAGCGAGAGCCCGCTCGCCCACCACCCCCTCACGCCGATGACCGATCCCGATCTCGTGCGCGTGCTCGGGCGGCAGACCTCGCGGACCGTGTCGCTCGTCGACCATCGCGCGCTCGGTGGGGGCGCGGATGCCGTGGCGGCACGCCTCGCCGCCGCCGACGGGCACGTGCTCGCCGACGCGCTCGACGACGCCGATCTCGACGTGCTCGCGGCCGCGATCGACCGGGCCGACGTCGCGGTGCTCCCGGGCGGGGGCGCGGGGCTCATCACGGCCCTCGCGCGACGTGTGCGCCCCGCCCACTGCGGGGCGGCCGCGGACGTCCCCGAGGCAGGCCCCGGACTCGTGCTCGCGGGGAGCGCGAGCGCGCGCACGCGCGAGCAGCTCGCGGCGGCGGGTGGGCCCACCGTCGAGGTCGACGCGGTGCGCGCCGCCGGCGACCGGGCGCGTGTCGTCGCCGAGACGCTCGCCGGCATCCGCTCCGACCTCGCGGCGGGGCGCGTGCCGATCGTGAGCGCGGGCCACGATGCACAGGCCATCGCGCGCGCCCAGGCGCGACTGGGGGTCGCCACCGCCGCCGACGCCGTCGAGGGTGCGCTCGCCGAGGTGGCGAGCGCCGCCGTCGCCGAGCTCGGCGCGCGGCGCCTGCTCGTCGCGGGCGGTGAGACGAGCGGCGCCGTGACGCGTGCCCTGGGGCTCCGCGCCCTGCGCCTCACGCAGCGCGTCGATCCGGGCGTCGCGTGGGCGACGGGTCGTGCGGTCGCGATCGCAGGGGAGCCCGTGCTCGGCGTGCTGCTCAAGTCGGGCAACTTCGGAGGCGTCGACCTCTTCACGCGGGCGTGGGAGGCGGCACCGTGAACGCGGATGCGCTCATCGCCGCCGCCCGGCACCTTGCGGCCCGCGGGCTGTCGCCCGGCTCCTCGGGCAACCTCAGCATCCGCGTGGGCGACCGCGTGCTGCTCACGCCGACGGGGTCGTCGCTCTCGCGTGTCGAGGCTGGCGATCTCGCGGAGCTGAGCCTCGACGGCACCCAGCTCGCGGGCGGTCGCCCGACGAAGGAGTGGGCCGTGCATCTCGCCGCTTACGCCGCGGATGCCGCGCTCGCGGCGGTCGTGCACCTGCACGCGCCCGCCTCGACGGCGCTCTCGTGCCTGGCGCCCGCCGAGGACGGCCTCGCCGATCTGCCCGCCTACACGCCCTACCGCGTCATGAGCCTCGGCGAGGTGCCGCTCGTGCCCTACGCGCGACCGGGGGATGCCGCCCTCGGTGCCGAGGTCGGCGCGCGTATCGCGTCGGGTCACCGCGCGCTGCTGCTCGCCAACCACGGGAGCGTCACCGCTGCCGCGACCCTCGACCGTGCCGTCGACCTCGCCGAGGAGCTCGAGGCGAGCGCCGCTCTCGCTCTCGCCCTCGCGGGCCGCGACGCCCGCGAGCTCACCCCCGCCGAGCAGGCCGCCCTGAGGTCTCCGCTGCACGGCTGACCGCTGTCGAGGTGGCTGAGGAGCGGTGCAGAGCACTGCGGGGTGGTGGTTTCGAGACGCGTCGCGCTGTGCGCGGCGCTCCTCAACCACCGGGTGGTGCGGCTGGTTGGGGTCTGTCGAGGTGGCTGAGGAGCGGTGCGGAGCGGTGCGGAGCGCCGCGTCTCGAAGCCTCCGACGCCGCAGCGGGCTCGAGGTGACGGTGGTTTCGAGACGCGTCGCGCTGGGCGCGGCGCTCCTCAACCACCTGACACCCGAGGGGCGCGCGCATGTCGAGCGCAGCGGGCATGCGGCCGGGAACCGAATCCGCTCCCCCCGCGAAGCGTCGAGAGGCTACGGCCGGGCCAGCACGGCCCCGTCGGCCGCGAGAGCGTCACGCAGTGCACCAGTCGGCACCGCGTGCACCTCGCCCGCGCCGCGCACCGCGAGCGCCGCCGCCGTGCCGGCCGCCTGCCCGAGCATCTGGTACTGCGGCTCCATCCGGATCGACGAGAACGCGACGTGCGACGCCGAGACGCACACGGCCGCGAGCAGGTTCGACGCCTCCGAGGCGCGCGGCAGGAGCGCCCGATACGGGATCCCGTACGCGGGCACGCGCACCGAGAGGTAGCCCTCGTTGACGACGTGCGAGCGCGGCTCGGGGTGCTCCCACGCGGTGATCCAGCTGCGCTGCACCTCGCGGATGTCGAGGTGGTACGACCCCAACGCGATCGTGTCGTCGGGCACGTCGCCCGCGCGCAGCTCGTGCTCGGTGAGCACCGTCTCGCCGACCATGCGCCGCGCCTCGCGCACGTAGAGCTGATGCGGCAGGTGGCCGGTGTCGGCGAACTCGTCGGGCGCGAAGCCCCAGCGGCCGAGCTCGTCGCGGATGCCACGCGGCACCGCCGGATCGCTCGAGAGGAACCACAGGAACGAGAGTGCGTGCCGCGCGTGGTGCGCCGCGATCGCCGCGCGCTCGGCGGCCGAGCCCTCCGCCCATCCGCGTGCCGAGCCGTCGAGCACGCTGAGCGACACGGGCCCGAGCGAGTTGGCGTCGCACTTGGCTCCCGGCAGGTTCGGCTCGAGCCCGAGCCAGCGTCCGGCGGGCTCCTCGGCCCCGCCGACCGCGAGGTAGCGGCGGCCGAGCTCCCAATACGCGGGGTCGTAGCCGTCCGGCTCGGTGAACGGGATGCGGTCGGCTCCGCTCGTGAGGCACAGGCGGTAGCCATACGACATGACGTTGCCGTCGCCCGCGCCGACCTCGGCCATGGGCGAGGGCGCGAGCTGCGCGATGAGCGGCCCCTCGCGTTCGCCCGTCGGGTCGTCACGGAACGGCGAGACGCCCCACGGCATCGAGTGACGGCCGGGCGCGATCTCGCGGCGCCCCGCGAAGGTCTCGCCGTACAGCGCGCGGTCCTCGCGCCCCACGCGGGTCGTGACGCCCGCATACGCGAGCACGTCGCCCTCGTACGTCGCGTCGACGACGACGCCCGCGCTCACGAGCGATCCGGAAGCGAGCCGCACCCCCGTCAGGCGCGTCCCGGTGCGCTCGACCCCCGCGACGGTCGCATCCAGCACGACCTCGACACCGGCCTGCTCGAGCCACCGCCGCATGATGCCCTCGGCGACGTGCGGCTCGGGTCCCGCGTAGTGGCCCACCGGCACGCCGTAGTGGTCGGCGACATCGCGCCGGAAGCGCGCCGCGAGCCCGCCGAGCACGCGCACGTCGCCGACATCGGTGTACCCGAGCCCGCCCGACACCATGCCGCCGAGGTGACGTCCCTCGGCGAGCAGCACGACCTGCGCGCCATGCTCGGCGGCCGCGACCGCCGCCGCGACACCCGCCGCGGTCGCGCCGACGACGACGACCTCCGTCGATGCCGCGCTCATCCGAACGCCCCGAGCGAGTCGACCGCGCTCTCGGCCGCGGCATGCTCGGGCACCGCCGCGAGGTCGCCGTCGGTCGCGATGAGCGCCGCGTAATGCCGGGCGCTCTGCTTCACGATGCGCGTGCCCGTCGGGTAGTCGACGTAGACGAGCCCGAAGCGCGGCCGGTAGCCGAGTGACCACTCGAAGTTGTCGAAGAGCGACCAGTGCGTGTAGCCGACGAGCGGCACCCCGGCCGCCACGGCATCCGCCATCGCCGCGACGTGCTGGCGCAGGTAGCGGATGCGGCGCACGTCGTGCACCTCGCCGTCGTGCTGCGGCGTCTCGTTCGACACGAGGCCGTTCTCGGTGATCATGATGGGCACGCCCGGGTACTCGCGGTGGAGGCGCAGCAGCAGCTCGCGCAGCGCATCCGGCACGATCTCCGTGCCCTCGTCGGAGAGCCGCGACTCCTCGGGCGCGCGCACGACTTGCCACGGGAAGGGGCGGTCGGGGCCGACCTCCGCCGCCTGCATGACGCGGCGCGTGTAGTAGTTCACGCCGAGGAAGTCGCTGCGACCGCGGATCGCCGCCTCGTCGCCCTCGCGGATGACGTCGAGCGGGCCGCCGATCGCGCGCTCCCAGTGCGCGCGCATGTCGTCGGGATACCCCTGCCCGAGCAGCGGCTCGAGGAACCAGCGGTTGACGTAGCCGTCGCTCCCCCACGCGGCCTCGCGGTCGGCCTCCGAGTCGGATGCGGGCACGCACGGCAGCAGGTTGGGCGCCGCGCCGATGCGGCCCGTCACGAGGGGGCGCATGGCGTCGTAGGCCGCGCCGTGGGCGAGCAGCACGTGATGCCCCGCCGCGACGGCCGCGCCGAGGTCGGCGATACCCGGCGCGTGGATGCCGAGCTGGTAGCCGAGCAGCTGGATGATCCACGGTTCGTTCTGCGTGATCCACCACGGCACGCGGTCGCCGAGGCGCGCCGCGACGGCCTCCGCGTAGTGCACGAACGCGTCGACGCTCGACCGGTCGACCCAGCCGCGGCGATCCATGAGGGCCTCGGGCATGTCCCAGTGGTTGAGGGTGACGACGGGGGCGATGCCGCGCTCGAGGAGGGCGTCGACGATGCGCTCGTAGTGATCGAGAGCGCGCGCCTCGATGCGCCCGCGGCCGTCGGGCACGACGCGCGACCACGCGATCGAGAAGCGGTAGGCGCGCATCCCGAGCTCCGCGAGGAGCTCGACGTCGTCGCGCCAGCGCCGGTACGAGTCGACGGCGATCGCGGCGTCGCCACCGCCCTCGATCGCGCCGGGGCGGCGAGCGAAGGAGTCCCAGATCGAGGGCCCGCGCCCGTCGGCGTCGAGCGAGCCCTCGATCTGGTATGCGCTCGTCGCGGCGCCCCACAGGAAGTCGGAGGGGAAGGGGGAGGTCATGATGCTCCTCGGTGATCGGATGGTGGTCGGTGGTTTCGAGACGCCGCCTCCGGCGGCTCCTCAACCACCTGGGATGCGGGGTCGGTGGTTTCGAGACGCCGCCGTCGGCGGCTCCTCAACCACCTGGGGTGGAGGTGGCAGGCAGGGGGACGGGGTCGGCGTTCCACGCGTCGACGACGAGCTCGCCGTCGCGCGGCTCGCCGCTCACGAGAGGGATGTCGCGCGTCTCGCCCGGCAAGAGGGGCCGCGGGTCGGCGAGGGCGGCGAGCAGCCGCGTGTCATCGGCGGGGCGCGTGTCGCGCGGGCCCCACGCGACGGCGGCGACGGGTCCCGTGTTGCGGATGCGCCATCCGCCTTCCGTCGCCTCGACCGCGAGCGTCGTGCGCGGGAGGGCGCGCAGCACCGCGAGGTCGGCGTCGCCCGTCTGCAGCACGGTCTCGTCGTCGACGAGCGCCCCGTCGGCGGCGAGCCAGCGCGCGCGCCAGAGGAACGCGCCGGAGGGCGTGGGCGCCTCGAGACGCGCTGCAGCATCCGGGGTGGCGACCGCGCCCATCGGCACGGCTGTCGACGCGAGCTCGCGGCCCGCGAGGTCGAGCACGGCGAGCTCGAGCCGGCCCCCTGACGGGCGGCCTGTGCGGCTCCACAGCCACGCCGCTGCCGAGATCGTCGCATGTTCGCCCCACGTCGTGCGCTCGGTCACGATCGTGACGCGCTCGTCGCGGAAGGCGCGCGCGAGCACCCCGAGCGCGGGCTTCGGTTCGCCGTCGAAGCCCACGAGGGCCGTGCCCCACGCGTTGGGGTACGACTCGGCGAGCTGCCACGGCAGCACCATCGAGGTGCGCGGCCAGCGGCGGCGGTCGGCCTCGAGCGCGATCGCGAGGCCCGAGGACTGCAGCCACTGGCTCGCGCGCCGCAGCTCGTCGAGCGTCATGCCGGCGCCGAACAGCCCCACGAGCTGGGCGGCGTTGTTCCACCACTCGCCGAGATGGCGCATGAGGGGGTTCGTGCGGTCGGCCGGTTCGCGCGCCTCGGCCGGCACGAGGTGCTCGAAGAGCCGTCCGTTGGCCATGCCCTCGACGCCGAACTCGGTGTGCGCGAGGGCCGTGCCGGCGGCGGCGAGCGCGTGCTGCGCCTCGGTCCCCTGGTACTCCCATGGCCCATGCACATCGTGCTGCGCGGCGGGATCGCGAGCGATGACGTCGAGCCGGTGGTGGAACTCGGGACCGCTCGGCGAGGTCGGCAGCCAGCCGCGCTCGGGGTCGAGCTCGCGCACGACCTGGGCGAGCGCGCGCAGCACGGCGCTGTCGTCGGTGCCGAGGGGCCCCGCGTCACCCTGCAGCTCGTTGCCGCCTCCCCACAGCACGAGTGCGGGGTGATGGCGGCGGGCGGGTACGAGCTCGCGCGCGTCGGCGGCGAACGCGGCCACGACATCCGGGTCGTCCGACGGCGCGCTCTGGATGCCCGACGACGATTGCGAGAACTCCTGCCACACGAGCAGCCCGCGCTCGTCGCATGCCTCGAAGAACTCGGGGCTCTCGACGAGTCCGCCGCCCCACACACGCAACAGGCGTGCTCCGGATGCCCGGGCGACGTCGAGCAGGTGGGCGAGGCGCTCGCGCGTCACCTCGCCGAACTGCGCGTCGGCGGGCGCCCAGTTGACACCGGTGAGCGGAACGGGCACGCCGTTGACGCGCAGGCCGTACGGCAGGGCGTCGTCCGGCGAGCCGGGCGTGCGCTCCCACGCGATGTGCCGGAAGCCGATGCGCCGCACCTCCTCGTGGTTCCCGACGCGCACCCGCAGCTCGGCGAGCGGCTGCTCCCGGAGCCCCGCGGGCCACCACAGGGGCGGATGCGGCACCTCGAACGTGAGCGACGCCGCGTCGTCGGCGCCGATCGCTCCCGTCGCGACGAGTTCACGTCCGTCGCCGACGTCGAGTCGCGCCCCGACGTCGCGCCCGGATGCCGCCTCCGTTCGCGCACGTACGGTCACCGTGCCGCGGGTGAGGTCCTCGGAGGTCTCGACCACCACCTCGAGCGAGGCCAGTCGCGGCCCACGGCGCAGGCGCACGGGGCGCCAGATTCCCTGGTGCGGGAACGGCGGGCAGAAGTCCCAGCCGTAGCCGAGTCGCGGCGCGTGACGGCGCACGGCATCCGTACGGCCCACTTGCGGAACGCCCGGCGGCACGGGGTCGACGACGACCGCGAGCACGTGGGGGCCCGGATGCGTGATGCGCACAGGTAGCCGCAAGCGCCGGTAGAGCCCCTCGACTCGACCGAGCTCCTCGCCGTCCCAGAAGACACGGCCGCCCGGGTCGATGCCCTCGAACTCGAGCACGGCGTCCGCGTCGACCCAGCTCTCGTCGAGCTCGACGAGGCGTCGAAGCACCCACGAGCGCGAGGCCGTCCACTCGGCATCTCGCGAGCCCCAGCCGCGACGCGGATCCGGGATGACGCCGAGGCGCGCGAGGGCGTCGACGACCCCGCCGGGCACGCGCGCGGGCGACCATCCAGGAGCACCGCTGTCCGGGGCGACACTGTTGAGCGCGTCGGGCGGCGGAGCGGCCACGTACCACCGCCAGGTCTCGCCGATCGACTCCCGCAGCTGCCACTGTCCTGCGAGGGGCACTTCGTCAATCCCTTGCAGCGGGTGCCTCGGCCGACCTATAGTCCTCACGACGCCCATGTGGAATCGTTACCACATTCCGGCCGCCGAGTCGATGTCGCCTCACGAGGGGAGCCCCGTTGAAACTGACCCGAAGCATCGTGGAGGTCACCTGATGGCCAACACGACAGTCGTCGAGACCGCCGCGGGAACGCGCGAGTTCACGACGCGCAAGTACAACAAGCGGGAGTCGATGGCCGGCTTCCTGTTCATCTCGCCCTGGATCGTGGGATTCCTGATCTTCACGCTCGGCGCGATGATCTACAGCCTCGTGATCTCGTTCAGCTACTACCAGCTCGCGACCAACACGGCGCGGCCCGCGGGGCTCGCGAACTACGAGGCGCTCATCCAGGACCCGAAGGTCATGCTCTCGCTCGGCAACACGCTCTTCTACGCCGTGCTCGCCGTTCCGCTCGAGATCATCTTCGCGCTCTTCCTCGCGATGCTGCTCAACAACGTGCGGCGCGGTGCGGGCGTGTTCCGCACGCTCTACTACCTGCCCAAGATGACGCCCGCCGTGGCCACGGCATCCGTGTTCTTCCTGCTGCTCAACGGCAACCAGGGCGCCATCAACAAGGGCCTCGCGGCGATCGGCATCCAGGGACCGCAGTGGCTGCTCGACCCGAACTGGGTGAAGCCGTCGATCGTGCTCATGACCCTGTGGGGCGTGAGCGGCACGATGGTGATCTTCCTCGCGGCGCTCAAGAACGTGCCGAAGGACCTCTACGAGGTCGCGCAGATCGACGGTGCGGGCCCTGTGCGCCGCTTCTTCTCGATCACGCTGCCGATGATCTCGGGCGCGATGTTCTTCAACGTCATCGTGCTCTCGATCGCGGCCCTGCAGACCTTCGACCAGGCGTACCTGCTCTTCTACCGCGATACCGGAACGGGCGCCTCGGATTCGTCGCTCTTCTACGCGATCTACCTGTTCCAGCAGGCGTTCCGCCAGTTCAACTTCGGATTCGCCGCCGCGATGGCCTGGTTGCTGTTCGTGATCATCATGATCATCTCGCTCATCCAGGTGAAGGTCGGCAACCGATTCGTCTACTACGAGAGCGAGCGCTGATGACCGTCGACACCTCCGCCGTCGCACCGACGATCTCGAGTGCCGGCAAGGAACGCCCCGCGATCACGAAGCCGCGCCGCAGCGTCGGCTCGATCATCGGGCAGATCATCCACTGGATCGTGCTGCTGTTCTTCGCGGGCCTGTTCCTCTACCCGTTCGCGTGGCTGCTCGCCGCGAGTTTCAAGCCGCGCGGGCAGGTCTTCGACAACCTGCTCATCCCCAAGACGTTCCAGCCCGAGAACTTCGTGCAGGTCTGGAACGAGCTGCCGCTGCTCAACTGGGTGGGCAACAGCATCCTCATCGCCGTGCTCGCGGCGGGGTTCGTGACCGTGTCGAGCTCACTCGTCGCGTGGGGCTTCGCCTACTTCCGGTTCCCCGGGCGCAGCTTCCTGTTCGGGCTCGTGCTCGCGACGATGATGCTGCCGGGCGCCGTGACGCTCGTGCCGCAATACCTCATCTGGAACAACATCGGCCTCGTCGGCACGAACGTGCCGCTGTGGGGCATGAACCTCTTCGGCTCGGCCTTCTACATCTTCCTGCAGCGCCAGTTCTTCCTGGGGCTGCCGCGGGAGATCTTCGAGGCCGCGCGCGTGGACGGCGTGAGCTACTGGGGGATGTTCTGGCGGATGGCGTTCCCGCTGTCGATCCCGTCGTTCATCATCGTGTTCCTCTTCGAGTTCCAGGCGAGCTGGAACAACCTGCAGGCCGCGCTCATCTACCTGAACGCGGGGAGCGCCGAGGGCTACACGGTGCCGCTCGGCATCGCATCCGCGATGACGAAGTACAGCCCGACGAACGGCGGGCACGGCGACTACCAGTTCGTCATGGTGGCCGCTCTTCTCGTGACCTTGCCGATGCTCATCCTGTTCGCGTTCGGCCAGCGCTACTTCATCGAGGGGGTGGCGACGCAGGGTCGCAAGGGCTGAGCGCGCGAGGCGCATGGCATCCGCTGCGGGCGGGTCGTGCTGGGAACGATTCCAGCATGACCCGCCCGTCTCGACGTTGCGCGCTGGTCTCGTTCACATCACGAATTACTTGCACCGCTGCGAAATGCAGTCAACCCCTTGTCCCAACGCCGACTGTGGGGTACGGTCGCCAATGTGGGATGGTTCCCACATCTGATCACGTTCCGTGTGCTCGATGGCGAGGACGCCGAGAGCTCGCAGCTCCGAGAGGACATTTCGATGAAGAAAACCAAGCAGATGCTGCTGGCCGCCACGGCCGGTGCGGCGCTGTTCACGCTCACCGCGTGCGGAGGCGGCGGAAACGGCCAGGGTGCCGCCGCCGACTTCAGCAAGGACTACTCCGGAAGCCTCAGCGTGTGGGGCTTCGAGAACGCGGATGAGGTCGGCACCTCGCGCGTCGAGGTCGCCGACAAGACGGTCGGCGAGAAGGACGTCAAGGTCGAGCTCGAGGCCGCCGCGTTCGACGCGCAGAAGTTCACGACGCGCGCCGCGAGCGGAAGCGTTCCGGATGTCGTGCAGATGGACCGCCAGTTCGTCGCGACCTACGCGGCCCAGGGCCTCGTGATGCCGGTCGACAAGTGCTTCGCGCTTTACGACATCGACCCGAAGGAATACTGGTACCCGCAGGTCACCGACGACGTCACGTACGACGGCGGCATCTACGCGGTTCCGCAGTTCTACCAGCCGCCGGCCATCCTGCTGAACACGCGCGTCATGGATGAGGCGGGCGTCACGATCGAGGACATGAACACCTCCAACCAGGACGTGTTCCTCGAGGCGGTCAAGAAGATGACCGTCATGGATGGCGCGAACCCGACCCGCATGGGCTTCGACCCGCAGGGACCGCAGAAGGCGGGCCTGTGGATGCTCGCCTTCGGCGGCAAGACGATCGACGCCGACGGCAAGCCCGCCCTCGACGACCCGAACAACGTCAAGGCCATCGAGTTCCTCAAGAAGGTCTACGACGAGCAGGGCGGATACGCCAACGCCAAGAGCTTCGTCGACTCGTTCGACGTGTTCGGCGACAACAACTCGTACGTGGCTGACCAGGTCGGCGCCGCGGTCTTCGACCAGTGGTACCCGAACGTGCTCACCTCGTACGCCGACCAGGTGCAGCTCGGCGCGACGCCCGTCATGACGCAGGACGGCAAGCCCTTCACGGTCGCGAGCGGCTCGTCGTTCGTGATCCCGACCTCGGCCAAGAACCCCTCGGCGGCGTGCGCGTGGCTCATCTCGCTCACCTCGCCCGAGGCGTGGGATGCCGCGGGCAAGGCGCGCGCCGAGACGACCGCCAACGACCCCGGCCGGCACGGCATCAACACGGGCCTCTTCACGGGCTCGCCGGAGGCCGACCAGGCCATCCGCGACGCGTACGTGAAGCCGAGCGACTACCCGGGCTTCGACCAGACGATCGACACCTACTACACGGTGGCGGCGAACGGTCAGTCGTTCGGCTCGTCGCCCGCTGGTCAGCAGATCCAGACGGAGCTTCAGAACGCGGTGACGTCGGCACTGCTCGGTGAGAAGTCGGCCGAGGACGCCCTCAAGGCGGCCCAGGAGGCAGCCATGCGCGCCTACAACCAGGTGGCTGGCTGATCGACAGCCGACCCGACGGAGGCGGGCGGTCCCACGGGGCCGCCCGCCTTTCGGCGTGCGAGGGGGAGGAGCAGCGGATGCCGGAGGGGCTTGCGAGCGCGGTCGCGACCGCGATCGGTGCGGGTGGCGGCGCGCACGTCGCGATCGACGAGGTCGTGCGCGACGGCATCGACTACGACGCGTTCCTCGCGCACCGCTCGGTGCATCGCATCCGCGGCACCGCGCGTCTCGATGGGGAGCCCGTCGCGTGGTCGCTCGTCGAGAAGGTGACCGAGGGTCCCGCGTTCGCGTCGCCCTACCTGTACGACAACGCGCGGCGCGAGCTCGCGGCCTACACCTCGGGTCTGCTCGACGACCTCGCCCCGCGCGTGCGGGCCCCGCGCCTGCACGGCGCGCACGAGGACGCCGAGGGGCGCATCACGCTGTGGCTCGAGGACGTGCCCTCGCCCGCGAGGCCGCTCTCGGCCGGCGCGATCGTCGGCGCCGCGCGCGACCTCGGCGGGCTCGCGGCTGCCTGGGTCGGCCGTGTGCCGCGTGAGCCGTGGCTCTTCACGGGATGGATCGGCAGGCACAGTCAGGCGGAGGCGATCGGCGACGGCATCGCGGTGCTCAGGCGGCGGCATCCCGCGGTCGTCGAGCGCCTCGGGGCGAGGCTCGACGAGGTCGAACCCCTTCTGCACGCACAATCGCGACTGCGCGGCATCCTCGAGAGCCTTCCGCAGACGCTGTGCCATCACGACGCCGTGGGCGCCAACGTCTTCCCGCGCCCCGACGCGACGGTGCTCATCGACTGGGAGTCGGTGGGTCTCGGCGCCGTGGGGGCGGACCTCGCGTCGCTGCTTTTCGCATCCGCCCGCCGGGGCGATGCCTCGGCGCACGACATCGCGGCGGTGTTCGAGGAGGCGACCGACGCGTACGCCGAGGCGTGCGCCGGCGTGGTCTCACCTGCCGAGGTGCGACGAGGCCGGGATGCCGCGATCGGCCTGCGATGGAAGCTCGCGGTCGACGTCGCCGCGGCTCTCGAGCGGGGGGAGCCCATCCGACGGGGAAGCGCGATCGCCGAGGCGCCCGAGGACGCCATGGACGAGCTCGTCGTGCTCGTCGACGTGCTGCTCGACGCCGCGGCGCGCGCCCTCGCGTGAGCCGCCGCGCTCAGACCGTGAGGAGCACCTTCGTGGCGCGCCGCTCATCCATCGCCCGGTAGCCCTCGGCCGCCTCCTCGAGCGGGAGCGTGAGGTCGAACACGACACCCGGGTCGATCTCGCGATCCCAGATGAGCCGGATGAGCTCGGGCAGGAAGCGTCGCACGGGTGCCGGGCCGCCGTGCAGGTGCACGCCCGAGAAGAAGAGCTCGCGGCCGTCGAGCGAGACGCCGTGCGAGACGCCCACGTAGCCGACGTGGCCCCCGGGCCGCGTCGCGCGGATCGCCTGCTCCATGGCCTCCTGCGTGCCGACGGCCTCGATGACGGAATGCGCGCCGAGGCCGTGCGTGAGCTCCTTGATCTTCGCGACGCCGGCATCCCCGCGCTCCTCGACGATGTCGGTCGCGCCGAAGCGCTGCGCGAGGGCCTGACGGTCGGCGTGGCGCGACATCGCGATGATGCGCTCGGCGCCGAGCTGCTTCGCGGCGAGGATACCGAGCAGGCCCACGGCACCGTCGCCGACGACGGCGACCGTCTTGCCGGGGCCTACCTCGGCGGCGACGGCCGCGAACCATCCCGTGCCGAGCACGTCGGATGCCGCGAGAAGCGAGGGGATGAGCTCGGGGTCGGGGTGCCCCGGCGTCGCGACGAGGGTGCCGTCGGCGAGCGGCACGCGTGCGAACTCGGCCTGCGTGCCGATGCGTCCCATCGGCACGGTGTGCACGCAGCGCGACTGGTACCCCGCCTGGCAGATTTCGCACGTGTTGTCGGAGGCGAAGAACGAGCCGACGACGAAGTCGCCGACCTTGACGTTCCGCACCTCGGCGCCGACTTCGGTCACGACCCCCGCGTACTCGTGCCCCATGGGCGCGTCGCGCACGCGCTCGACACCGCGATAGGGCCACAGATCCGAGCCGCAGATGCACGTGGCCGCGAGTCGGATGATCGCGTCGCTCGGCTCGACGATCGTGGGCTGCTCGCGCTCCTCGACCCGGACGTCGCCGGGGGCGTGCATGATGACTCCGCGCATGGTTCTCCGTTCCTCGTCGTCATGACGAGTCTGCCGTGCGCGCGGGCCCGGCCGCTGGCTACGTCACGAGGTCATCCGACGCCAGGCGGGAGCTTGTCGACGCCGTGCCTCGCGGGCTTGTCGGGTTCCGCGGCGGTCTCGGGTGACATGGGCGAGCCGCCCTCGGGCGCGTTGCCGGGGTAGTGCGGCTCGTCGATCTCGGATGCGGGGTCGCGCTCGTCGCGCGGCGGCAGGTGGTCGAGGGGCTCGCGGATGTCGTCTCGATCGGTCATTCCCCCAGGCTCCGTCGCGACGGCGCCCCGCGGCAGGGGGTTGCGGATGCCGTCTACGCGTGCTCGGCCCCCGTCACGCGGGGCTCAGCAGCAGGGCGAGCGCGGCGAGGCCCCGCGTGGCAGGATGAGCACGACTCAACGAGAAGGCGGTGCGATGGCGACCCGACCCGACCCGAGCGACGGCGTGGCGCAGCTCGCCGAGCTCTTGCGCGAGGTGCCGCCGACTGGTCGCGCACGTGTGCCGGATGCCGCTGCCGCGGTCGACCCCGAGACCCGCCGCCGCCTGCGCCGCCGCCGTGCCATCACGGGCGGCATCTCGGCGGGGGTCGTCGTAGCCCTCATCGCGGCCTACGTCGGCTATGCGCTCACGGCGCCCCTCGCCCCGCCGGCCGGTGCCGCGAGCCCGCCGCCCGCCGTCTCCGGCCCCGCTGCCGCGGTCGCCCTGCCGCCCGACGGCGTCTCGGCCATCAGCGTCGCGGGCGGCGACGGCTACCTCGGCGCGGAGGCCTCGGGCATCTGGATGGGCGACGGCATCGACGAGGTACGCCCCATGGCGAGCATCAGCAAGCTCATCACGGCCATGGTCGTGCTCGAGGCGAAGCCGCTCGCAGGCGTCGACGACCCCGGCCCGACGCTCACCTTCGACAAGGACGACCACGCGCTGTACGACAAGTACTACGTGCTCGGTGCGACGATCGCGCCCATGCCGACGGGCAGCAGCATGTCGCTGCACGACGCGCTCGAGGCCATGCTCGTCGTCTCGGCGTGCAACTACGCGGAGGCGGTGGCGGAGTGGGCGTTCGGCTCGCAGTGGGCGTTCCTCGCCGCGACGAAGACGTGGCTCGCGAAGCAGGGGCTCGCCCACACGACGATGGTCGAGCCGACCGGTGTCGACGCGCGCAACGTGACCACGCCATCCGACCTCATCGCGCTCGGCAAGCTCGCGATGGCGAACCCCGTGATCGCCGAGATCGTCGCCGCCGAGCGGCTCGACGCCCCCGGGCTCGAGGGCATGTGGGCCACCAATACGCTGCTCGGCGAGTACGGCATCCGCGGCATCAAGACGGGAACCCTCGGGCCCGACGCCTCGAACCTGCTCTTCTCGGCCGAGCTCGGTGTGGGGCTCGACGAACCGCTCGACGTGACGGGCGTCGTGCTCGGGGGCTTCTCGCACGAGACGGTCGATCGGGATGTCACGGCGCTTCTCGCGAGCATTCAGGCCGGCTTCCACTCCGTGGCGGTCGCCGAGAAGGGCCGGGAGCTCGGCTCGTACACGACGCCGTGGGGCGCGAGCGCGCGAATGGTGCTCGCCGACGACGCGTCGCTCTATACGTGGTCGAACACGCCCATCGAGGTCACGATGACCCCCGTGCGCAGCTCGACGGGCCGTGCGGGGGAGCAGCTCGGCACGGTCACGTGGACCGCGGGGCCGCAGTCGGTCACGGTTCCCGTCGTGCTCGACGCGACGATCGAGCAGCCCGACGCGTGGTGGCGCCTGACGCATCCTTTCGAGTTGGGCGAGTAACGTTGCCGGCCCGGCGAACTCGAGGCGAGAGGAACGACGACATGACGATTCGGTTCATCGAGCAGTCCGAGCTCGAGCACGGCAACCTCGAGGGCTACCTCTTCGGCTCGAGCGTCTCGGTCATCTTCGAGCGCGCATCACGCGAGGGGGTCGGGCCGCGTCTGCATCGGCATCCGTACGACGAGACCTTCGTCGTCTACGCGGGTGCGGCCCGCTTCACCCTCGGCGACGACGTCGCCGAGGTCACCGCGGGCCAGATCCTCGTGGCCCCGGCCCTCGTGCCCCACAAGTTCGTGACGCTCGGGGAGTACCGCGCTCATCACATCCACGCGAACGACCGCTTCGTCACCGAGTGGCTCGAGTGACGGCCGCACGCCGGAGCTGATCGTCAGGCCGCGCGCCTCCTGCGAAGGAACAGGAGCACGCCGCCGCCGATGAGCAGGGCGAGAGCGGCAGCGCCGCTTCCACCGAGGGCCCATCCGGTCGCGGCGAGGTCGTCGCCCGGAAGCTCAGGGGCCTGCGTCACGACGCGTGCCGTCGAGGGATCCGAGGTCACGGGCGTGCCTCCCGGAGGGGTCGCGCTCGCGGTCGCCGTGTTGCTGAGCGGCTGACCCGTGAGGTCGGCCGCGACGACCGTGTAGCTCGCCGTGCACGTCACCTGCTGGCCCGGGATGAGCGACGCGGGGTCGCTCGGGCACTCGATCGCGCTCAGCTCGCCCGCTCCCGAGAACGAGGCCTCGTCGATGGCGATGTCGCTGAGCGTCGTGTTGCCCGTGTTCGTCACGAGGAACGCGTAGCTGATGCGCTGCCCGGCCTCCGTGATCGTCGCGGTGTCTGCGCTCTTCACGACCGTGAGCGCGGGGTTCGCCGGCTCGGGCACCGTCACGGTCGACGGTGCGGAGGGCACGGTCGTCGTCGATCCGGGCGGCGTTCCCCCGGCCGTCGCGGTGTTGGTGATGGAGCCCGCGTCGATGTCGGCTTGCGTCACGATGTACGTCGTCTCGCACGTCACTTGCGCTCCCGGAGCGAGGGATGCCGCGGCCGCCGGGCACGTCGGCGTCGGCAGCGGGTCGGAGCCCGTGAAGTCGACCTCGGTGATCGAGATCCCCTCCATCGTGACGTTGCCGGTGTTGGTGACCACGAAGGAGTAGGTGATCGTCTCGCCGGCGTGGAAGTCGGCGGGGGCCGAGGGGGACGCCGACTTGACGACCGAGAGGCCGGGCGTCTGCGTCGCGGTCACGCTCGCGGGTGAGGGGGCGGATGCCACGGGCGTCGTCGAGGCGGGCGGCAGGCCCGTCGCGCGTGCCGTGTTGGTGATCGTGCCCGCGTCGAGGTCGTCCTGGGTCACGGCGTAGCTCGCCGTGCACGTCTGGTCGGCTCCGGGTGCGAGCGTGGCCTGCGGGCACAGGGCGACCGGTGTCGCGCCCGTGCCGGAGAAGGCGTCCTCGACGATCGTGATGTCGGAGAGCGTCACGTTGCCCGTGTTGGTCACGAGGAACGCGTAGACGATCGTGTCGCCGACCGCGTCGACCGTCGAGACGTCGGCCGACTTCACGAGCGTGATCGCGGGTGCGGCGGTCGCGGTGACCTCGGCATCCGAGGGGTCGGAGACGGGTGTGTCGACGCCGGCGGGCGGAGTCGCGGTCGCCGTCGCGGTGTTCGTGATCGTGCCGGCGTCGATGTCCGCCTGGGTGACGGTGTAGTCCGCCTCGCATGTGACCGACTGGGTCGGCGCGAGCGAGGTGTCGGGCGGGCACACGACCGTGATCGTGCCCGTGCCCGAGAAGGCGGTCTCGTTGACGATCGGGTCGTCGAGGGTCACGTTGCCCGTGTTCGTCACGAGGAACTCGTACGTGACGGTGTCACCCGCGCGAGCGACGGTCGTCGGGGTCACCGACTTCACGAGGCTGAGCGCCGCCGTGCGCGGAAGGGGCGTCGTCTCCTCGGAGGGCGGCGAGACGGGAGGCGTGCCGCCACCCGGCGGGGTGCCGGTCGCGGTCGCCGTGTTCGTGAGCTGTCCCGCGTCGACGTCGGCCTGCGTGAGCGTGTAGCTCGCGGTGCACGTCGTGTCGTCGCCGGGCGCGAGGGTCGTCACGGGGCACGTGATGGCGCTGAGCGAACCGGTGCCCGAGAAGGAGCCCTCGGTGACGCTGATGCCCGTGAGCGTGACGTTGCCCGTGTTCGTCACGAGGAAGGAGTACTCGACGATATCGCCGGCGCTTCCCGCACCCGCGACCGTCGAGTCCTTCACGATCGTGAGGCCCGGCGCCGCGGGGATCGTGACCGCGGCCGAGGAGGGTGCCGACTCGGGATCGGTGCCGCTCGCGGCCGTCGCGGTCGCGACCGCCGTGTTCGTCACGGTGCCTGCGTCGACGTCGCTCTGCGTGAGCTCGTAGCTCGCGGTGCACGTCACCGTCTGGCCGGGAAGGAACGTGCCGGTGGGGCACGTCGCCACGGGCTCGGACGCTCCCGAGAACGCCGTCTCGTCGATCACGGGATCGCTCACGGGGACGTTGCCCGTGTTGGTGACCGTGAACGAGTAGATCACCGTGTCGCCGGCCGCGTGAGCGGTCTCGGGGCTCACCGACTTCTCGAGCTCGAGCGCCGGTGCCGCGAGGATCGGGATCTGCGCGCTCGACGGCGTGCTCGTGACGGGCGTGCCGCCGTCAGGCGGAGTGCCCGTCACGGTCGCGCTGTTCGTGACCTGACCGGCCACGATGTCGGCCCCCGTCAGTTCGTACTGCATCGTGCAGATCACCTGCTCATCGGGGTCGAGAGGCGTGATCTCGGCGGGGCAGTCGATGGCCGAGGGGGCGCCCGTGCCCGAGAAGTCCGAGTCGTCGATCGTGACGTCGGTGAGCGGCACGTTGCCGGTGTTCGTCACGACGAAGGAGTAGGTGATGACCTGACCCGCGACGTAGGACGCGGCATCCGAGGGTGATCCCGACTTCACGAGCGAGATCGCCGGAGCCGGGGCAGTCGTGGGCGTGTGGGTCGTGGCGGGCGACGAGGTGACGGTGTCGGTCGTGCCCTCGGGCGTGCCGCTCGCGGTCGCGATGTTGTCGACGCCGCCGCCCGCCTCATCGGCGTCGGTGATCGTGTAGGGCGCATCCGCCGCGCACGTCATGTTGGCGCCCGGCGCCAGGGGGCCGGTCGGACACGTGACCGAGCCGACCTTGGGGTCGGCTACCGCGACGCCGTTGAGGGGCAGCAGGCCCGTGTTCGTGACCGTGAAGGTGTACTGGATCGTGTCGTCGGCATCGACGATGCCGTCGGCGTTCGTGTCGACGGGCGTACCCGCGTGCTTGACGAGGCTCAGCGCGGCGGGGGTTCCTGTCGTCGACGCCGTGTTGTTCGCAGGGATGTTGTCGGCCTCGTTCGCGGTGACGGTCGCGGTGTTCGTGACGGGAGCCGCGAGATCGGCGGGCACCCTCGCCGTGATCGTGAACTGCGTCGACTGGCCCGCGAGGGTGCGGCCGCCGACGCACGTGACGGTGTTGCCCGCGACCGTGCAGCCCGGAGTCGGCGACGCGACATCCGTGAGCGGGGCGGGCACGACATCCGACACGGTGAAGCCGCTCGAGTTCCCGGCGCCGTTGTTCGTGACGGTGATCGTGTAGCTCACGGTGCCGCCGGGGATGAGCGCGACGGGTCCCTGCTTGGCGATCGCGAGATCCGTAGGCTGGCCCGGGGAGCCGGCGCCGTCGTTGTTGCCACTCGCGGGCCCCGGGCTCACCGAGATGCGCGTGAAGGTCGGATTGGCGCTGCCGGGGTTCGTGACCGCGACCTGTGTGACGCGCCCCGAGGCGTTCTGCGAGAACCCGAGGTTGCCGTTGCCGAACGTCCATGCCGCGCCCGAGAAGTCGGTCGCCCCGTTGATGAAGAACGGTGCGGGGAAGTACGCCACGGCGCCGTTCGCGGGGTTGATGCGCGTGATCTGAGCGCTTCCGTTGCCGACCGCGTGGCCCCAGAAGAAGCCGTTCGCGAAGGTGATGTCGGCAGAGAGCGGCGGCTGGGTCAGGGTCACGGTGCGCGCCGCGACACCCGTCGTGACGTTGATGCCCGTGAGCGTGCGGTAGCCGGCCGCGCTGCTCGTGATGTAGAAGAGCCCGTCGGCGCCGAAGGCTGCGGCGTTGACGGAGGGGAAGGTGTTCGTGCCGATGCGCCGGATCGCACCCTGCTGCCCGATGCGGATGAGCGAGCCGGTCGGGTAGGTGGCGTTGCCGACGCTCACGATGCCGTAGAGGTAGTTGTTCGCCGTGTTGTAGGCGATCGAGTTGTACGTGATCGCCGATGCGGGTCCCTCTGCCTGGAAGCTCACCGTGCCCGTGCTGTCGGTCACGGCCTTGAAGAGGCCCGTCGGCTGGTTCTGCGCGACGAAGACGAGCGGATCGGCTGCCGGGAACGGATCTCCCGCGGCGGCCTGAGCCGACTCCGCGGTCACGATGCTGCCGGCGGCGAGCCCCGCAAGCGCGAGCGCGCCGCTCACGAGCGCGGAGAGCATCCGTGACGGTCGGCGGACGATCCCGCTACCGGATGCTCGTCGCGTCGCGTTGGTCGAAGGTGCAGACACAGTTCCCCCTATGCCGTATCTCTCAGGCGTGGTGCGGCCGGGTTCCCGCCGGGGCAGGTTATCCGCGAACGGCCCGCGCCCGACCGGAAAATCACCCTCGATGTCACCCTGGCGGCGCCGCGAGCGATGCCGACCGTCGCGCTCGAGTCGCCTTCGCGAGTACCGTGCGAAGCGACAGCCGGCGAGCGAGGGAGTCTCTCATGGGCAAGGTGTTCAGCGACCTCTCGATCTCGCTCGACGGCTTTGCGACGGGGCTCAACCAGCGTGAGGAGGCGCCGTTCGGCGACATCGACGAGACCTGGCTGCACGGCTGGATGTTCGAGGGAGCCGACGAGAACCGCGCGGAGGTCGACGCGATCGTCGACTCGGGCGCGACGATCATGGGCCGCAACATGTTCGGCCCCGTTCGCGAGGAGTGGAACCGCGACTGGCGCGGGTGGTGGGGCCCCGATCCGCCCTATCACCACGACGTCTTCGTGCTCACCCACTACCCGCACGACCCCATCGAGATGGAGGGCGGCACGACGTTCCGCTTCGTGACCGACGGCATCCACGCGGCCCTCGAGCGGGCGCGCGCCGTGGCGAGGGACCGCGACATCTCGGTTGCCGGCGGGCCCAGCACCGTCAACGAGTTCCTCGCGGCGGGGCTCATCGACGAGCTGAGGCTGCACGTGACCGCGTGTGTGCTCGGGGCGGGCGTCCGGGTCTTCGAGGGGGTTCCGCCGCAGCGGCTCGAGCGCGTGGCTGCGCGCGAGACCTCGCTCGTGACGCACTTGAGCTACCGCGTGGTGCGCTGATCCCCTTGCTCGTCGCGACGGCGCGTGAGGTAGGCGAGCTCGGCGCTGTTGCCTGCGAGCGCGATCGCGGCGTCGTACGCGTCGCGCGACGCGGCATCGCGCCCCAGCCGACGCAGCAGCTCCGCGCGCGCCGCGTGGAAGGCGTGGTAGCCGGAGAGCACGGACGCGAGCTCATCGACGAGGGCGAGCCCCGCATCCGCTCCGTCGCGCTCGCCGATCGCGATCGCGCGATTGAGCCGAACGATCGGCGAGGTGTCGAGCAGCGCGAGCTGGTCGTAGAGTGCGACGATCTGGTCCCAATCGGGTGCGTCGCCGTCGGTGTGCACGGCGTTGATGGCGGCGAGCAGCTGATATCGACCCGGAGGGATGCCGGAGGCGAGTCGCTCGCGCACGAGAGCGTGCCCTTCGCCGATGAGGCGCGCATCCCACCGTCGCCGATCCTGCTCGGCGAGCGGCACGAGCGCCCCGTCGGGTGACACACGGGCTCCGCGGCGCGCATCCGTGAGGAGCATGAGGGCGAGGAGCCCCGTGGTCTCGCCCTCGTCGGGGAGCAGCTCGTGCAGCAGGCGCGCGAGGCGGATCGCCTCGCTCGTGAGCTCCTCCCGCACGGGCGGCGTCTCGGGGCCCGAGGCCAGGTAGCCCTCGTTGAACACGAGGAAGAGCACCGCGAGCACCCCCGAGAGACGCCGCGGCAGATCCTCGCGGGTCGGCACGCGGTACGGGATGCCCGCCGCCGCGATCTTCGCCTTCGCGCGCGTGATGCGCGCGCCCATCGTCGTGTCCTGCACGAGGAACGCCCGCGCGATCTCGGGCACGCTCAGCCCGCCGACGAGGCGCAGCGTGAGGGCGAGGCGCGCCTCCATCGCGAGCGCCGGGTGGCAGCACGTGAAGATGAGGCGCAAGCGGTCGTCGTCGATCGCGCCGAGCGGCTCGGGATCCGGGTCGTACACGAGAAGCGCCTCTCTATGCCGTGCGTCGCGCGTGTTCTCGCGTCGCATCCGGTCGATCGCCTTGCGCGTCGCCGTCGTCGTGAGCCACGCGCCCGGGTTCGGCGGGATGCCGTCCGCCGGCCAGCGCTCGGCCGCGGTCGCGACGGCGTCGGCGGCCGCCTCCTCGGCGATGTCGAGACTGCCGAACCGTTTCGCGAGCGTCGCGACGACCCGCGCCCACTCCTCACGGTGGGCGCGGGCGAGGACCTCGTGCGCGTCGATCAGGGCTCCGCGAGGAGGGGCCGCACCTCGAGCCGCCGGTTGCAGGCCTTCGAGCCCTCCGCCATGAGCTCGAGCGCCACGTCGAGGTCGGGTGCCTCGATGATCCAGAAGCCCGCGGCCCACTCCTTGGTCTCGACGAAGGGGCCGTCGCTGAGGATCGGCTCGTCGCCCCGAGCGTCGATCACGGTCGAGACCGTCGGGTCGGCGAGGCCTGCCGCGAAGACCCAGTGGCCGCGCGCGATGAGCTTCTCGTTGAACGCGTCGATCGCCTCGAGCTCCTCGGGCGTGCCGGAGTTGCTGCGGCTGTCGATGACGTTGACCAGATACTGCATGCTCTGATCCTCCTCTTTCAGCGCCCCTCGCGGCGCTTCGGCCCGACACCGGCCGGGATCTCGCCGTGCGGATGCGGCTCGTAGACGAGCTTGAGAGTGCGGCCGTCGAGCACGGTCGACTCGATGAGGTCGAGGTCGAACTCCGCGCCGTCGTGGAGGAGCGCGGCATAGCCCGAGTGGCCGGTGATGGCGGGGAACACGGTGAGCTCAAGCCGATCGACGAGCCCGGCCGCGAGCAGCGCGCGGTTGAGCGAGATGCTGCCGTGCGACCTCATGGGTACATCCGTCGTGCGCTTGAGCCGCTCGATCGCGGTCACGGCGTCCTCGCGGATGACTGCCGAGTTGTTCCAGCCGAGCGGCTCCTCGAGCGTGTTCGAGAAGACGATCTTGGGCAGCGCGTTGAGGCTCTCGTAGTAGGGCTCGTCGTAGTCGACGACGAACTCGCGGAAGGCACGGAACGTCGTCGCACCGAACACGAGCACCTGCTCCTGCTGGAAGGTGCGCACGCGATCCGCGATGACATCGGGGCCCTCCTTGCCCCAGTAACCGGGCCAGCCGTGGGCCGAGCCGTAGCCGTCGAGGCTGCAGAAGAAGTCGACGGTGAGGGTGGTGCTCATGGTGTGCTCGCTTTCGTTCCGCCGCCCCATGTGGGCGGTCTCATGATCGCCACGAATGCGACCGGCCCGTTTCGACACGGCGCGGGAGATCTCCTCCGGTAGGTGAATAAGTCGTACAGTCATGTACAACTTAGGAGTAGGAATGACACAACACCAGGCTCAGCGCCCCAAGCGCGCGGACGCCGTGCGCAACATCGAGTCGATTCTCGAGGCCGCTGCCGTCGCGCTCGCCGAGGATCCGGATGCGAGCATGGCCGAGATCGCGGCCGCCGCCCGCGTCGGACGCGTGACGCTCTACGGCCACTTCGCCTCGCGCCGCGAGCTCGTCGAGGCGACGGTGGCCCGCGCGCTCGCGGAGGGAGACGCGGCCCTCGATGGAGTCGACCTTTCGGGCGATCCGCGCGAGGCGCTCGGCCGCCTCATCGCCTCGAGCTGGCTGCTCATCGCCCAGATCGGCTCGCTCGCCGCCGCCGCCGAGGCCGAGCTCGGGCCCGAGCGGATGCGGCAGCTGCACGAGCGGCCCGCCGCGCGCGTCGAGCAGCTCGTCGCGCGCGGTCAGCGCGAGGGTGTATTCCGCTCGGACCTGCCCGCCTCGTGGCTCGTGACCCTCCTGCACCTCGTGATGCACGGAGCCGCCCGCGAGCTGCGGGCAGGGCGCATCGAGCCCGGGGATGCTGCTGCGTCCCTCATCGCGTCGACCGTGCTCGCCGCGTACACCCCGCCAGGGATACCCGTGCCGGCGATCGAGATCCGGAGCGTCCCGTGAGCGGCGGTGGTACGCGCGGCGGAGCCCACGGCATCCTGTGGTGGCCGACCGCGCTCGGCACCGTCGCCGGCGTCGCCGTCGGGATCGGCGGCGGCCTCGCAGCGGTCATCATGGTGTGCGCCGCGATCTACGTTCTCGCGGCCGTCGTCGGCCGGCCGAACGCCGCGTGGATCGGGTTCCTTGCGTCGTTCCCGTTCATCGGCGCCGGCATCGTGCTGCACCAGCCGTGGGTCTCGCTCGCAGCGATCGGGCTCGCCGCCCTCGTGCTCGTCGGGGTGGGCATCGCGCGCCGCACGTGGACGACCGCGAGCAACCGCTGGCAGCTGCTCGGCATCCTCGTGTTCTCGGCGATCGCGGTTGCTGTGGCCCTGCTCGGTGCGACGCTCGCCGCGGGGGTGCTCGTCGTCGCGGGGCTGCTCGGCCATGCCGCCTGGGATGTCTGGCACCACGTGCGTCGCGCGGTCGTCGCCCGGTCGTACGCGGAGTTCTGCGCGGTGCTCGACCTCGTGCTCGCGATCGTCGTGGCGGCGTCGCTCGCGCTCGGCGGCGTCGGCGCGACGGGCGCGTGATCGTGGCGCGGGGGTCGTTGCGAAGGGGATGACCTCGCGCGCGACGCGGATTATCGTCGTCGGCATGTGCCGCAACATCCGCTGCCTTCACAACTTCGACCCGCCGACGACCGACGACGAGGTGCGGGAGGCCGCGCTGCAGTTCGTGCGAAAGGTGAGCGGCTCGACGCATCCGTCGCGCGCGAACACGCCCGCGTTCGAGCAGGCGATCGACGAGATCGCGGCGGCGACGAGGCGCATGCTCGATCAGCTCGTCACGAACGCGCCGCCGAAGAATCGCGAGGTCGAGGCGATCAAGGGTCGCGCGCGACACGAGAAGCGCATGGAGCGCGAGGTGCGCATCCGCACGGCGGGCTGACGGCGGGCGAGGGTCACGCTGCCAGGCGGAAGGTGCGCGCGAAGCGGTAGAGCAGCTCGCCGCGCCCGTTGAGCACCCGCACAGCACCCGTCGCGATCGCGCTGCGCGGGTCGAGTTCGCCCGCGATGAGCCGGTGGATGCCGGCATCCGCCGCGAACGCGAGATCGGCGGGGCCGTCGCCGCGCCGCACGTCGAGGCTCGGGCCATCGACGCGGATGAGCAGCTCGGCGTCGTCGAAGAGCGCCGCGTAGGCGGTCGCGGGGAGGTCGCGTGCGACCTGGGGGCGGAAGGCGCTGCGCAGGTCGATCGTCATCGAGTCGGGCGTGATGATCTGCTGCTCGCGCGGCTCGTCGAGCGCGCTGAGGCCCCAGGCGCCGAGGGCGAGCACGATGGGCTCGAGCTCCCGGCCGAAGGGCGTCAGCTCGTAGATGACGATGCGCGATCGCGGCGCGCGACGGATGACGCCCGCCGCCTGCAGCTCCTTGAGCCGGGCCGCGAGGATGTTGCTCGGGATGCGCGGGAGGCCCGCCGCGAGCTCGCCGTAGCGGCGGGGCCCCACGAGCAGGTCGCGCACGATGAGGAGCGCCCACCGCTCGCCGATGAGCTCGACGGCGCGCGCGACGCCGCCGTACTGCCCGTAGTCGCGAGACGCCACGGGGTCAGGCCTCGTGGGCGGCGACCTCGGCGTTCGCGGCGTTCGCATCCATCCAGCCGAACTCGAGCACGTGCCCGTCGGGGTCGGTGAGCTGCCGCTGATACATGAAGCCGTAGTCGGTGGGCTCTTGCGTCTCGGTGCCGCCCGCGGCGAGTCCGTCGGCGATCCTCGCGTCGACGGCGTCGCGACTCTCGAGGTACACGATGAACGCGCCCCACGCGGGGCCCGACGGGTCGGCGATCGGCCGCTCGGTGAAGGACTGGAAGAACTCGCGCGCGACGACCATGAGGTAGCTGTGCCCCTCCTCGATGACAAAGCACGTGCCGTTGTGGTCGCTCATCGCAGGGTTGATCGTGAAGCCGAGGGCCGAGTAGTAGGCGTTCGAGCGCTCGAGGTCGGCCACCGGGAGGCTGATGAATAGTTGGGTCATGGGGTGCTCCTTGTCTCGGTGATGACACTTGCAAAAAACAAGTGCGGAGTCAAGGGGCTACTGCGTGGTCGCGTGCGAGGTGATGATGCGAGGAGGACGGGGAGGAGAAGGAAACCGGTGGCTTCGCGGTGCGGACCTGCGGCCCGGCACGCTCGTGCCGCGTTGCCTGTCCGATACGACGAAGCGCCCGTCCCCTTCGGGACGAGCGCTTCGTGCTGGTGGCGGTACCGGTGGGATTTGAACCCACGGAAGGCGTGAACCTTCACATGTTTTCGAGACATGCTCCTTCGGCCGCTCGGACACGGTACCGCCGACGAGTCTAACGGACGCCGGGCGGTGCTCGGTACGCGCGGCTGCCGGCCCGGCGGGGGAGCGGCTCGGCGCTCAGCGGCGGCGCGACGCCGTCACCGTGAACTTCGGCGTGCGCGCGAGCTGGCGCGTCGGGCCCACGAGGCGCTCGAGCACGGGACGGTAGCCGAGGTGCGAGTTCCACACGACGCGCAGCTCGCCGCCGGGGCGCAGCACGCGCGCGGCATCCGCGAAGAGCCGGTACGCGATCTCGGTCGTCACGGCGGCGCCCGCGTGGAAGGGCGGGTTGAGCACGACGAGGTCGGCGCTCGCGGCGGGCTCGGCCGAGAGGCCGTCGTCGTGGCGTGTCTCGATGTCGACGCCGTTCGCGGATGCCGTGAGCCGCGCCGAGGCGACGGCGATCGCCGAGACGTCGCTCGCGAGCACGCGCGCATCCGGTGCCCGCCGCGCGAGCGCGACGGCGACGACGCCGGTGCCGCACGCGAGGTCGATCGCCCGCGCGAAGGGCGGGAGGGTGTCGAAGGTCGCGAGCAGCGCGCGCGTGCCGACGTCGATCGTCGCGCCCGCGAAGACGCCCGGCAGCGCGACGACCTCGAATCCGTCGAGCGTCGCCCGTTCGGGTGCGAGCGGTTCCCGCGCCACGGGTTCGCGCGCGACGACGATGCGCGACTTCGCGCGCGCGAGCGTCACGTCGATGCGCCGGAAGCTCCCGCCGAGCACCTCGTTCTGCGTCGGCGTCATGTGCTTCACGCGATTGCCCGCGAGCACCACGAGGTCGGGCCCGCCCGCGGCGGCGACCGCCCGCGCGACGGCGTCGAGTCGCGCGAGCGAGCGCGGCATCCGCAGCAGCACGAGCGAGGTGGCGCGTGTCACGATCGAGGCGAGCGGATGCTGCGCGCCCCCCGCGAGACCCGTCGCCCGGGCGTTCGCGGCGAGGGCGCGCTGCGCGACGATCGAGTCCTGGTGCACGCGCACCTCTCGCGCGCCGAGCAGCTCGGCACCGAGCGCGAGCGCACCGTGGGTGTCGTCGATCACGGCGACCTCACCCGCGAGGGCGTCGGGAAAGGCGGATGCCGCGTGGTCGAGCAGGTAGCGGTCGGCCGCGTCCCACGCGCGCAGCTCGGCGTCGCCGACGTCGGGCGCGCGCGAGAGGGCGGCCAGCACGCGCTCGAGAGGGTCCACCCCTCGACGGTACTGCGAGCCCCCCGCCTACTCGCCCTCGCGCACCCTCCGCACGAAGGTCTCGACGTGCTCCCGCAGCGCGGCGATCCGGCGCTCGCGCTCGGCCTCCACGTCGAAGCCGACGTAGGCGAGAGCGGGGCGGCGTCGCACGTTGGTCGAGCACTCGAAGTTCGCGCACACGAGGGTTCCCAGGGTGTTGCCGTTGCGTCCCGCGGCCCCGGCGCGCTTCGCGCTGAAGAGCACGACGTCGTTGGGCAGCTGTACGTCCTCGCACCACGAGCACTGGGCGCGGGCTCGCGGGCGCGCCTCGGCCTGGCGCAGCAGCACGCCGACGGGCGCGCCGTCGAGCTCGGCCACGACGTAGCCGAGGGCGGGCGATTTGCGATCGCGCCAGCCGAGGTAGTCGAGGCGCTCCCAGTCGAGCTCGTCGATGGGGGCGGGCAGTTGCAGGTTCTGTCGCTCGCGGAGCGAGGCGTTGATGAAGGAGCCGCGGATGGCGGACTCGCTGAAGGCGTGCATGGATGTCTCCGAAGAAGTCGTCTCGCGGGTCGCGAGAAATGGGGGTGAGGTCGTGCGCGAAGGGCGCAGCTACCTCGCGTCGGCGAAGAAGACGCCGACGACCCCCTGACGCCCGGTGGGCTGCGAGACGGAATGCACGAGGAAGACCTTACGCCTCAGCCGCGTCAGGCGCCCGCGCGCAACGTCTCGACGAGGGGAGTCGTCGGGCGGCCGATGAGGCGCGACAGGTCACCCGTCACCTCGCCGAGCAGACCGTCGCGGATGTTGCCGTCGAGGCCCACGATGAAGCCGACCGTGCTCGCGTCGAGCCCCGCCGCCGTGAGCGCCGCGGTCTGCTCCTCGGGCGTCTGGGCCGTGTAGCGCACCTCGCGACCGAGCACCTCGCCGATCGCGCGTGCGAGCTCCGCGAAATCCCACGCCTCGTCGCCGCCGAGTTCGTAGACCCGGCCCTCGTGGCCGTCTTCGGTCATGACGACCGCCGCCGCCTCGGCGAAGTCGCGTCGCGCGGCGCTCGCGACGCGCCCGGCGCCGGTGCTCGACGCGACGACGCCCGTCTCGCGCGCCTCGGCGAGCGTCGAGAGGTAGTTCTCGGTGTACCAGTTGTTGCGCAGGATCGTCGCGGGAACACCGGATGCCGCGATCGCCTCCTCGGTCGCCTTGTGCTCGGGCGCGAGCAAGAGGGCCGACGTGGTCGCGCGCGGCGCGCTCGTGTACACGAGCTGCTGCACGCCCGCGGCGGCGGCCGCGTCGATGACCGTCGTGTGTTGTGCGACGCGACGCCCGACCTCCGACCCCGACACCAGCACGACGCGATCGGCGCCGGCCACGGCATCCGCGACCGATGCCGCATCGTCGTAGTCGACGCGCACCGCCACGACGCCGCGATCTGCGAGATCCGCGAGCTTCGAGGTGTCGCGCGCGCCGGCGCGGATCTCGGATGCGGGAACGCCGCGGTCGAGCAGCGACTCGACGATGAGGCGGCCCAGGTGACCGGAGGCTCCGGTGACGAGAAGGGTCATGGCGTGGTCCTTTCCATAGCTACGCACGCATCAACCGCAGAGGCAGGCGGCTTCATTCCCGCGCAGGACGCAATTCCCGCGCAGGACGCATGCGCGGGTGATGCACGTCTCGGCCACGCGCGGCAGGATCGAGGCATGGCATCCATCGGCGTCATCTTCCACCCCGAGGTCGAGCCCGAGGCGCTCCCCGGCTACGCGCAAGACGCCGAGGCGGCGGGCCTCGACGAGCTCTGGTTCTGGGAGGACTGCTTCCGCGAGGGCGGCCTCGTGAGCGCGACGACCGCGCTCGCGGTGACGAGCAGCATCCGCGTCGCCACGGGTGTGCTGCCGATGCCCCTGCGCAATGTCGCGCTCACGGCCATGGAGGCCGCGACGCTCGCGCGCCTGTTCCCGGGGCGCCTCATCCTCGGCGTCGGCCACGGGGTGCAGAGCTGGATGGGCCAGGCCGGTGCCCGCGTCGCGTCGCCCCTCACTCTCATGCGCGAATACGTCCCAGCCCTGCGCGCGCTGCTCGCGGGCGATCGGCTCACGACCTCCGGCCGCTACGTGTCCCTCGACGACGTCGCGCTCGACTGGCCGCCCGCCGTGCCGCCGGAGGTGTGGGCAGCGGGCGAGGGCGCCAAGACGCTCGCGCTCACGGGCGAGCTCGCCGAGGGCACCGTGCTCACGGGAGGCACCTCGGCATCCCTCGCAGCCCGCGCGATGGGGCTCGTCGGCGAGGGCCGCGCCACCGCGGGGCTTGAGGGCTCGCAGCCCGCAGCGGTCTTCATCATGACGGTTTTCGCCGAGTCCCCGGATGCCGTCGCGTCCGCGCAGGCCCGACTCGAACGCGCGTGGAACGACTGGAACCTCACGGGCGAGACGCGCAGCGGCGTCGTCGGCACCCCCGCCGAGGTCGCCGATCAGCTGCGCGCCTGGCTCGACGCGGGCGTCACGAACCTCGTGCTGCAGCCCATGCCGGACGCCGACCGCACGGCCTTCCTGCATGCTGCGGGCGAGGTCGCGGCGCGTCTTCGGCCCAGCACGTGACCGTGGGCTGAGTAGTGTCGTCGGTGTGGGGGACTTGGGGGGATCTCGCGGGGGGCGCGGCGCTGCGTGTGACCCCGTTCGCCGCATCATCCGCGAGGGCGACCTCGGCGAGATCGCACGGCTGAGCGACGAGTTCTGGTATCACCTGCCCGACCGCTACGGCCCCGAGCTGCTCGACCGCGTCGCGCGCACCCCCGCCGCCGAGCTCGAGCGGCGCCCGCGGGTGCTGTACGCCTCCCGGCTGGCCGCCGAGTTCAGCGACGACTCGCGCGACCCGACGCTGCGCCGGGTGATCGACTTCCACCGCGCCGTCGGCGCGCGGTACGCGAGCCGGTTCGAGGCCTTCACGGACCCCGGTGACGTGCTCATCGCCGGCACCACGGCGTCCATCGGGGCACGCCTCGCCGGCGACCTCGACGAGGCCGAGCGCATCGCCGCGCGCGTGCAGGCACGCCTCGACGAGCTCGACGTGGCCGAGGCGGCGTCGTGGCACGCGACCATCGCGGGAGGCCGTCCGGGATGGCTCGCGAACCAGCGCTCGCTCACCACGCTGCTCGCGGGCGACTACGACGGCGCCATCAGGCATGCGACGGCGGCGTTCGTGCAGGCGGGCCCGGCGCCGCATCACAACTGGAGCGCCTCGGGAGGCGCGGCGCACCTCGCCCTGCTCGCCGCGATCCGCGGGCACCGCGCGCTCGCCGAGGGATGGCTGGACCGTCTCTTCGAGAAGGGGCCGGTGCATCCGCGCGTCGAGCACCTCACGACCCTCGGAGCCAAGCTGGCCCGCGCGCATCTCGCCATGGACCGGCTCGACGCCGGCGCGGCGGCCCGCGAGCTCGAGGCGGCGGGGGCCGCCACCGAGCCCGTCGAGCTGTGGCCGTTCGTGGCACACGCCGAGGCGCGCTACGGGCAGCTGTTCGGCGACCCGCACATCGCGCTCGTGCGACTCGATGCTGCACGGTTCGCGCACGGGCTCGACGACCGCCACTGGGCGCGGGGCGGCTACGTGCTGGCTCGCGCGCGGGCCGACCTGCTCGCCGAGCTCGGGGACGCCTCGGGCGTCGCGGCCGCAGCGGAGCAGCACCCCGAGGCCGTCACGCTGCTCGTGGCGGTCACCCGCTCGCACCTGCTCGCCGGCAGATGGAGTGCGGCGGCCGAGGTCGCCGAACGCGGGCTGCGCGGTGCCTCCGTTCGCGATGCGGTCGAGCTGCGCGTCATGAGCGCGGCAGCGTTGCTGCATCTGCACGACCCGGATGCCGCGCGCCGGCAGTTCGGCATCGCACTCGCGACGCGCTCGGGCGACGACCATCGCGCACCGTTCACGAGCATCGACGCCGCCGATGCTGCCGGGCTCTTCCAGCTCGCCGGGCTCGCCGAGCCCTTCCCCGACGGCGCGCCCGCGCGGTCCCTGCGTCGGTTCGCGGGCGGGCAGGCCGACACCACCGGGCCGTCGTCCGACTCCGAACTCGTGCCGCGGCCCCGGCTGCTGCGTCTGCTCGACGACGCCCGGCGGATCGTGCTCGTGCGCGCCGGCGCCGGCGCAGGCAAGACCGCCGTCGCCTCCGAGTGGGTCGCGGAACGCCGACGCCGCGGGCACCAGACGGTGTGGTTGCAGGTCGACTCCGTCACGGCGTCGCGCGTCGAGTTCTGGCGCCGCGCCGTGACCGTGCTCGAGGAGCACGGCCGCGTGCGGGCCGATGGTGACCTCGGCCGCTTCCTGGAGGGCGCGATCCCCGTCGAAGCGGTTCCCGGCCTCGTCGTCGAGCTGCTCTACCAACACGAGCGACCCGTGCGCGTCGTCGTCGACGACCTCCATCTGCTCGCACCCGATGCCGTGCGCGACATCGTGTGGGTGCTCGAGCGGGCGCCGCACCTCATCCTCGTCGCCACGAGCCGGGGCGGCACGCTCGTCGACGACGCCGAGATGCTGGCTCGGCTCGGCGGACGCGTGATCGGTGCAGCAGAGCTGGCGCTCACCTCCTACGAGCTGGGTGAGCTCGCCGCCCGCGAGGGACTCGCGCTCGACTCGCGCGACCTCGCGGTGCTTGCGCGGCTGACGCGAGGCAATCCGCTGACGGCCAGGCTCGCGATGGCCGCGATCGTGCGCGGAGGTGTCGGGCCGATCGACGCGGAGCGGCTCGCCGAGACCCTCGCCGAATCGGTGGCACGCGAGGTGCTCGCCGAGTTCCCGGATGCGCGCGAGCGTCGGGCGGCGGTGCGGCTCGCGGTCGTGCCCTCGGCCGACCCTCGGCTCGCGGCCGAGCTCGTCGACCTCCCCGATGCCGAAGTCGAGTCGCTGCTCGGCTCGTTCCGCCGCCGAGGGCTGGGAGAGCTCGACGACGAGGGCCGCCATCCCGGCTTCCGCTTCCACGTGCTCGTGCGCCATGTGCTGCGCCGGGAGGCCCAGCGCCAGCTCGACGTGAGCGAGCGCGCACGGCTGCTCCGCATCGCCGCGGTTCACGCCGAGCGGAGGAACGACCCGACGGCTGCGATCGCCCTGCTGATCGACGCGCAGGCCTACGATGCCGTCTGGCCCGTGGTCGTGCGCAACTTTTCCGAGCTCGCGACGCATCGTGTCGACGAGATGATCACGCTGCTGAGCCGCATCCCCGCCTCCGACCTCGCCGAGCACGGCACGCTCGGCATCGCGTTCGCGATCATGCTGAGCGAGCGTGAGTCGACGCCGTCCGGGCGGGTGCGGCGGCTCGTCGCGACGGGCTTGCGTTCGCTGCATCGGCTGCCGCCTCCGCACGACGACGCGGAGCGCCATCTGCGGCTGCTCGCGGAGTTCGGGGGGCTGCGCGCCGCGCGACAGTACGAGCGGGCGGTTGCCGCCGGCGAGGCGGTCGTCGCTCAGCAGGCCGCGATGGTCGGGTCGGACGAACGCGCGCGTGAGGTGTTCGCAGTCGGCATGATGCAGGTCGTCGTGACCGACGTGCTGGCCGGTGCGTTCGCCACCGCTGTCTCCCACGCGGCAGAGCTGGCGCATGACGATCACCTCGGCCGCAGCTCGCACCGCCGCGCCGTGCTGGCTGAGGCCCACGCGCTCGAGGGCGACATGGTCGCGGCAGCGCGTTTGGTCCGGTCCCTCGACGGCGAGGCGACCGAGGAGTGGGCGGCATCGCGCTACGCACGGGGCTGGCATCTCGCGCGGGCGCTTCTCGCCGCCGAGCACGGCGACCCGCGCGGCTCGCTCGCCGCGCTTGAGCCGCTCGAGCGAGCCGAGTTCAGCGAGCACCGGGCATACGCCCTCTGGGCGAATGGCTTCGCTCACCTGCTCGCGGGCGATCCTCAGCAGGGTCTCGACTCCTTCGCATTGAGCTTCGGGGGACGGCGGGTCCGCGGCATGAGCAGGTACGCGGCCGACCTGTTGACGGCGGTTCAGGCTGACCTCGCCCTCGCCGCGGGTGACCTGGAACGCGCGGATTCGGTGCTGGCCGGGCGAGCCGGCTCCGCGCCGCTCGCGCTCGCGCGCGCTCGGCTCGCCCTCGCGCGCGACAGCCCGCGGCACGCGCTGCGGTCGCTCGACGAGGTCGACTGGGCGGAGACGACGCGCCGCCATCTCGGCGAGAGCCTGCTGATCACGGCCGTCGTGCACCTGCGCGACGACAACCGCAGCTCCGCCGACTTCGCGCTGGCCCGCGCCACCGGCATCCTGCGTCGCTCGGGATTGGCATCCCCGTTCGCGATGGTGCCGCGTCGCGATCTGCAGCTCCTCGGAGCGGAGTTGCCCGCCGCCCTGAGCCCGCTCGCGGATCCCTTCGCGGCGCTGGGCGGCCGTGCGACCCTGAGCCCGCGCGAGAGGGCGGTGCTCGCCCAGCTCGTGTCGTCGGGCTCGGTCGTGCAGATCGCGGAGGCGCTGTTCGTGTCGCCGAACACCGTGAAGACCCAGCTGAAGAGCATCTATCGCAAGTTCGGCGTCTCGTCGCGGGAGGATGCGGTGCAGGAGGCGCGACGGCAGGGCTTGCTCACCGATCAGTGACCCCCGAATGAGGGTCATGCCCCTGAAGGCGGGTGAACGCTGCGGGTGAAAAATGCCCTCGCCCTTCTGTTCGACGGCCAGGATTGGCGTAAGTGCATCCCGAGCACCACCCGGATTCTCCGAGCTTCGGGGTGCGCGAGAGGCGCAGACCAGGGGGTTGCAGACTGATGATGAGCGTGCGCGCGCGGACTCGTGGGGATCGGCGGATGCGGGCGGCATGGGCCGTCGCGCTCCTGGCCGCCTTGATGACGGCCCTGCTCCCGGCCCCGGCGGCCAACGCCGCGGGACCGGCCGTGGTCGACGTGGAGATCACCGCTGTCGACTACGCCACGGGGCTGCCGCAGACGACGGCGGCCTACAACACGCACGGCAACCGGGTGGCGTACCGCGTCGATTACTCGTGTGCCGTCGCGGTCTGCAGCGATGCGACCGTCACGATCACGCCGCCGCAGGCGAACCCCTACGGCATCGTGCCCAACCTGAGCCTTCTCGGCGCATGGGGGCCGAACCTGCTCACGTACAACACCTGGACCGCTCCGGCCGGCCTGGCCGGCGCCACGATCGGCGGTGACGACGTCACCGGCAAGGTCGTCTCGCTCGGCGACGTGCCCGCGGGCACCTCCGGCTCCTTCGTGGTCGTCTACGCGTTTCCGGCGACGGTGAACCGCACCATCATCCCTGCGCAGCTCTATCCCGACGGTTTCCAGCTCATCCACTCCGCCACGATCTCCTCCCCTAACGCGACGGGCGACGCGAGCGCGACGGCGAGTCCGGTCACCTGGAACATCAGCGTGCCGGCGCCCTCGATCGTGCTCGCGGGCCCGGGAACCGTCCGGCCCGATACCGATGTCAACTATCAGATCCGCATGTCGAGCGGCTCCATGGGCCGCGGCGGCGGCAACATCTACGGCGTGTCGTCGGCGCAGGCCGCGGGCAACCACACCGTGACCATGCAATTGCCGCCCGAGGCGGAGTACGTGTCGGCGACGGGTACCCCGGGCGCCGTCTACGACTCCGTCGCGCACACGCTCACCTGGACCGAGGGCTCCGAGGCGGATCCCACGTGGTGCGCAGGTGGCGGATGGGGTGCGACCATCCAGAACAACGGCTACTGGAACCTCACCCCGCCCTGCTACACACCGCGCAACGTCGTGCTCCGCTACCCCGCGGCCGCTTTCACGAGCGATCCCAGCGGCTGCAACTTCGACGCGAACGTGACCCCGACCGTGCGCGTCGATGTGACCTACCTCGACACGGCGCGCACGGAGAAGAGCGCCACGGCGTCATCGACCACTGCCGTGTCGTGCTACGACCCCTTCGGACGTGTGAACGTGTCGAAGGACTCCACGAACGACGGCGGGACGTATCCGGCCGCAAACCGGCCGGTCAACATCCCGCCGGATGTCACGGGCCTTAGCTGCGATGCGACCGGCTACGACGACTGGGGCCGCGCCTGCACGACCGGCCAGCCGCTCGCCGCATTCGGCGACAACAACAAGTACTGGTATGTCTACGGCTACAACGCCGGCAACGTGCCGGGTGTGATCACGATCGAGGACACCGATCTCGACCACCCCGACATGCCTGTGTATCAGATTCAGGCGAGCGCGACGACGCCCACCCCAACGATCGACTACACCTATCAGTGCGGCAGCGACGCGCCCGTGTCGGACACAGTGACGACGACCTCGCTGCTGCTCAGCAGCCTTGTCACGGGTGCGGACTGTCGCTTCACCTCGGCGACCGTCACGAGCGGTGCCGTCGCAGCCGGCAACGTCCGGCCCCAGGACACCGGGACGGGCGCGCGGTTCGACGTCATCTTCCGTTATTCGGTTCACGTGGGTGCCACCCCCGGCATCCGCACCAACGCGGCTACGGCTACCGTGAGCTACCCCGATTACCCGGAACTCGCCGACCTCAGTGATTCCGCCTCGCGCAACGTGAACCTGCGCGAGCTGCCCAAGGCCACTGTCTATCCGAGTCTCACAGCGGGCTGGGCGACAGCGCCCGTCGTCGAGGGCGGAGGCCAGGCGGTGCCGGGCCGCGATGTGACCTTCTCGGTACGAGGTGCCACTGGCAACTTCAGCGGCGAGAACGACTACGCGCCGCAGTATGCGTTCGTTGCGCCGGCGGGCTGGACGATCCAGCCCGGTTCGGCATCCTTCGCCTCCAGCGTGCCGGCGGGAGCGACCTTCACCTATCGCACGACCGTAGTGGACGGCGTCACCCGCCAGATTGTCGTGGCGTCGTGGCCGGATGGCGTCACCTTCGGTGAGAACGTCACCCTGCCGACCATGACGGTCGTCGCGACGCCGACGTATTCGGTCGTCGCGGGCACGACGAGCGTCGCGCACGCCTGGATCGGTGATTCGCGCGACATCTACGACAACACCACGATGGTGTACACGGGTGCGCGACAAGACGTGGGCGATGCTGACGGCGACGGTCGCACGACGGACTGGTTCTCGACCTCCGCCCAGAGCATCCTCGTCTCCTCCGCGGATGCGGTGAGCGTGATCAAGGAGATCTGCCGCCCCGACCCGGATGCCGCCGACGGCTGCGAGTGGCTCGGCGACCCGAGCCAGGCGGTGCCCGTCTCGACGACGGCCACCGGCATCCGCTACCGCGTCACGATCCAGAACACGGGCAACACGAACCTCACCGGGCTCGTCGCCTATGACGTTCTGCCGTACGTGGGCGACATGGGCACGAGCAACGGCACGGCGTCGACGCCGCGCGGCTCGACCTTCAGCGAGAGTCTGGCATCGATCGACGAACAGAGCGCCGGTCTCTCGCTGAGCTACTCGAGCTCGACGAATCCGCCCCGGCCCGAGGTGTACGGCGGATCGACCACCGGCGACTGGACGGCATCCGCCGTCGGCGCTCAGGCCATCCGTGCCGCATACGGCGCAGCCCTCGCGCCCGGCGCCTCGGTGAGCTTCAGCTACTCTGCGAACGTCGGCGCCGAGGCGACGGCGGACTCGATCGCCTGCAACTCGGTGGCGATCGACACCGACACGACGGTGCCGGCCGAGCCGCCGGCGGTCTGCGCGCTCACCGCCGAAGCCGACCTCGAGATCCTCGTGCCGGAGCGCCTGCCGCTGCAGGCCGGTCGCCCGGGCGTGCTGCCGTTCACGGTCACCAACCACGGCGGCTCCGCACAGGCGCCCGCGATGGTGGCGGTCGAGATCCCGGCGGGCGTGACGGTCACCTCGCTCACGCCCGCTGGCTGGGACTGCACCGCATCTGGCAGCGCGCCTCTGAACGGCCCGGCCACGCTCAGCTGCGTGCCCGTGAACGGCACGGGTGCCGTCACCACGATCGCGCTCGGCGCGGTGGTGCCCCTCGACGTGCCGGTCGTGGTCGCCGCGGCCACGACGACGCTGTGCGTGCCCGGGGAGGTGTCGAGCCGCATGGTCGACCCGCAGCTCGCCAACAACGAGACGGAGGGATGCGTCACCGTCGCCGCGTTCGACGGCGCCCTGTCGATCGACAAGGACGACAACCGCACCGAGGTCGGGATCGGCGACGAGTACAGCTACGAGATCGTCGTCTCGAACGAGCTCGTCGGCGAGTCGCTCGACGACGTCGTGCTGACCGACACGCTGCCGGCGGGTCTCGCCTTCGTGAGCGCCTCCGACGGCGGAGTGCTGAGCGGCGCCAGCGCCGACGGCACCGGCGGAACCGTGACCTGGCCCGCTGCGTCGCTCGGTGCGACAGGTGAGGCGAGCGAGGACGGCGACGCCACCGCGGGCGGCGCGAACACCTCGTTCACGCGCACCGTGACCGTGCGCGTGGTCTCCACCGCATCCGGTGCGGTGGTCAACCTCGCACGTGTGGTCGCGAGCGACCCTGCGGATGCCGCGACGCCGTTCGAGGAGACCGCGAGTGACACCGACCAGCTGCGGCGCCTCACCGTGACCAAGTCGAACGACGCGCTGCCCGCCGGGGTGCGCGCCGGTGACACCGTCGAGTACACCGTGACGCTCACCAACTCGGGCACCGTGGCGTACACGGCTGGTGACCCCGCGACGCTCGTCGACGACCTCTCCGCCCTGCTCGACGACGCCAGCTTCGTGGCGGGCTCCGCGACCGTCGAGCTCGGGGGGTCGACGTCGCCGCTGGTCGACCCTTCGGGTGGTCTGCTTTCGTGGTCGGGCGCGCTCGGCGTCGGCGCCTCGGCGATCGTGCGCTACAGCGTCACGGTCGGCGACGGCTCCACGGGCGACCTCTCGCTCGTCAACACGGCGTACTCCGCGGGCGATGTGAGCAGCTGTGCCGACGGTCTCGACGCCGACGGCTTGTCGTGCGCTTCCACGACGACGGGCTTCGCCCCCGTGCTCGACAAGCGCATCGCCTCGCTCACGCAGGGCGACGACGGCCGCTGGACGATCGTCTACGAGATCGACGTCACGAGCCTCGACGCCGATGACGCGACCGTGTACGACCTCGCCGACTCCCTCGCATTCGGCGCGGGGATTACCGTTGCGAGCGCCGCCGTGACCGCGGCCCCCTCGGGCATCGCGACCGAGCCCTGGTCGGGCAGCGGACCGATCGTGAGCGATGTGACGCTCCCGGCGGGGGCGGTACACAGCTACCAGGTGGTGGTGATCGCCGACGCCGGCCAGGCCGCAGGCACCGCGGGCGCGGTGTGCAACGCGGGCGTCGCGGGCGGGTTCGCGAACCGTGCGACCCTCACCGCCGAGGGCGACAACCCCGTTACGGCGGAGGTCTGCGCCGCGCCCGTCGCACCGACGGTGACCAAGACGGTCGCGTCACCGACGCAGCAGCCCGACGGCACCTGGCTCGTGAGCTACACCGTCACGGTGTCGAACGCGAGCACCACCGTGGGCGGCCTCGCCTACACGCTCGACGATGAGCTCGTGCTGCCGAGCGGGGTCGACGTGCTCGACGTGAGCGTGAGCGGTCCGGCGGGCGCTCCGGTGAACACGGCGTTCGACGGGTCGACCGACACGGCTCTGCTCTCCGGTGTGGATCGCGTGCCCGCGGCGAGCTCGGCCACGACCCCTGCCACGCGCGTCTACACCGTGGTGTTCCACACCTCGGTGCCGGCGGGCTCGGGGACCGCGAGCACCTTCGCCTGCGCACCCGCGGGCACGGGCGGCTATGCCAACGGCGTGACCCTCTACGCGGGCACGAGCACGACGCAGCTGGCCGAGGCATCCGCCTGCGCGCCGATCGCGCCGCTGCCGACGCCGACCATCACGAAGCGCGTCGTGCAGACCTCGGTCGACGCCGTCTCGGGCCTGTGGACGCTCGACTACGAGGTCGTCGTGGCCAACCCGAGCACGCAGTTCTCGACCGTCTATACGCTCGACGACGCCCTGCAGTTCGCGGCCGCCGCCTCGATCGAGAGCGCCACCATGACCTCGACGGATGCGCCCGTCAGCGCCGGCTGGAACGGTCGCACGCAGACGGTTGCCGTGGCCGGCCAGTCGCTGCCGGCCGGCGCCTCCGACGTCTTCGCGGTGACCGTCGTGGTCGACGCGAGCGCGATCGACGCCGAGTCGGCGGCGGCCGACTGCCGCATCGACGCGGGTGAGACCGGAACGGGGTACCGCAACCTCGCCACCGTCACCTCCGGCGTCGCAAGCGCCTTCGCGGTGGCCTGCGAGCCCGCGACCGACCCGAGCGTTGTGAAGACGACGGTCGGCGCGCCCACGCAGGACGCCACCACGGGCGTGTGGACCCTCGTCTACGAGGTCGAGGTCACCAACCGCTCCACGACCTCGGTCGCGGGCGGCATCCCGTACTCGATCGACGACGCGCTCGACTTCCCGACGGGTGTCGACGTGGTCGGGGTGACGGCGACGTCCGACGGGGGAACCGTGAACGGCGGCTTCGACGGCGTCGACGACACCACTCTCGGCGCAGGCTCGATCGAGGCCGCGATCGACGACACGACGCCGGCGCAGCACACCTTCATCGTCACGGTGCAGTTCCGCGTGCAGGCCGGCATCGACACCGGGCTCGAGTGCTCGGCGACCGATGAGACCGGCGGACTGCTCAACGTCGCCGAGATCACGGTCGGCTCGCGCGTCTCCGGCGCGACGGCGTGCGCCGAGGTGCCCGAGGTGCCGCTGCCGGGCGTGACGAAGACCGTGCTCGATCAGGAGCAGCAGGCCGACGGCACGTGGCTGCTGCTGTACCGGATCACCGTGGGCAACCCCTCGGCGAGCGCCGTCGTGGCCTACGACCTCGACGACGAGCTGGCCTTCGGCGCCGGGATCGACGTGGTCGGTTCGCCGAGCATCGTGGCCGCCCCCGCGGGCGTCTCGTCGCTCGTGAACCCCGACTGGGACGGCGTGGCCGACATCTCGCTCGTCGAGGACATCCTGCTGCCCGCGGGCGGCTCGCACAGCTACACGGTGCGCGTCGTGGCCGACTCGGGCACGCTGCGCGGCACCGACACGGCCGCCGACTGCGTGATCGACGGCGCGGAGACCGGCACGGGCTTCCTCAACCGGGCGATCGTCGGCAGCGCCGTCGCCCAGACGGATGCCGAGGCCTGCGCGCGGATCTTCGACCCGGCGGTCACCAAGCAGGTCTCGGGGCAGCCGACGCAGCAGGCCGACGGCTCGTGGCTCGTGAGCTACACGATGGCGGTGAGCAACCCGTCGGCCATCGAGCTGAGCTACGGCCTCGAAGACGAGCTGGACTACCCGGCCGGTGCGGCCGTGACGGTCGAGTCGGCTTCGGCCCGCGCGGGCGGGCCGGCGGTGGTCGCCGGATGGAACGGCAGCACCCAGCTGCAGCTCGTGGCAGAGGGCACCCCGCTTCCCGCCTCCGCGGTGCACGTCTTCGACGTCACGCTGCGTGTGGTCTTCCCGGCGGGCCAGGGCTCGGTCGCGAACGCGTTCAGCAACACGGCGACCGTCGAGTCCGGTGCGGGTGGTGTGGTGCGTACCGACGCCGTTGCGACAGCCGACCTGCTCGTGCCGGAGCTCGAGATCGTGAAGAACGTCACGGCCGACGCCGTGCCGCGGATCGGCGCGACCGTGAGCTACGAGATCGTGGTGAGCAACGTCGGCCAGGGGGCCTACACCGCGCTCTACCCCGCGGTCGTCTGGGATGACCTCGCGGGCGTGGTCGACGACGCGAGCATCGACGGCCCCATGACGGCGACGCCGAACGTGGGAACCGTCGGAGCGGATGCCGACCGCACCTCGTGGCGCGGGCCGCTCGCATCCGGCGCCTCGGTGACCCTCGAGTACACGGTGACCGTGACGGGCGGCGGTGACGCCGTGCTTCACAACGTCGCCTTCGGCGCCCCGGCATCCGTGACCGACCCGGCCACGCCGGACGAGGTCAACTGCGACGCAGCCGACAACTGTGCGTCGACGCGCACGGCCCTCCCCGCCGTTCACATCGCGAAGTCGGCGAGCGTGAGCTCGACGACCGCGGGTGGCGTGGTCGAGTACACGGTGCAGCTCACCAACACGGGCGAGGTCGACCTGCCCTCGGGCGACCCGGCGACGTTCACCGACGACCTGGCCGGCGTTCTCGACGACGCTCGCTATCAGGGCGACGCGAGAGCCGACACGGGAACCGTCGACGTGTCGGGCACGACTCTCAGCTGGACGGGAGCCCTCGCCGCCGGAGCCACGGCCACGGTGCGCTACTCGGTGCGGGTCGCCGACCCGATGTCGGGTGACGCGATGCTCGTGAACCTCGCCACCGTGGATCCGACGCTGCCGACGCTCGCCCTGAGCCTCGATGCGCCGTCCGATCGCACCGTGTCGACACGGACCTCCGTGCTGACCATGGCGGAGACCGGCGTCGACGTCGGCGTCTGGGCCCTCGGTCTTACCGCTCTCCTCTTGCTCGCCGTCGGCGGGGCCGGAGTCGTCGTCGCACGTCGCCTGCGCCGATCGGAAGGCTGAGCGGCTGGGGGCCGTCAGGCGCCGTCCCTCCGCGGCCATCCCCGTCGCGAGGGGCGGCTCGCCCTCGTGACCCGTGTGCGTGTTCCGAGCGAGCCCACAGCATCCGCTCAGCGCATGACAGGTGCGGCCGATAGCGTCGCGGTGTGACCGACGCCGCCGCCGTGCCCGAGCCCACCACCTCGTCCGCCGCATCAGGCGCGGCTGCCGCGCGCACGGGATCCGTGCCGGCGGCATCCGCGGCGGCATCCGCGACGACGCCCTCGATCGCCGACCTCGAGATCTACCGCGGCCTGTTCTCGTCGATGACGGGCTACGACGAGGCGATGGCGAGCGCCGACGGCCAGGTGCCCTTGCAGCTCATCAAGAACCTGCAGAAGCGGGTCGCGGCCTTCCACCTCTCCTACAAGTTCGCGATCGACGAGCTCACGACGAAGATCGAGATCCTGCAGGAGGAGTTCGAGCACACGCACGACTACAGCCCCATCGAGCACGTGCGCACGCGGCTCAAGTCGATGGACTCGATCATCGAGAAGGTGCGGCGCACGAACTGCCCGCCCGACATCGAGAGCGTGCGGGCGCGCATCCGCGACATCGCGGGCGTGCGGATCACATGCGCCTTCGTCGCCGATGCCTACTGGGTCGCCGACATGCTCATGGCGCAGTCCGACCTCGAGGTGCTCGAGATCAAGGACTACATCGCGCATCCCAAGCCCAATGGCTATCAGAGCCTGCACCTCATCGTGACGGTGCCCGTCTTCCTCTCCGATCACACCGAGTTCGTGCCGGTCGAGATCCAGCTGCGCACGATCGCGATGGACTTCTGGGCGAGCCTCGAGCACAAGATCTATTACAAGTACGACCGCGAGGTGCCGGCCGCGCTCGTCGCCGAGCTCACCGAGGCGGCCGATGCGGCACGCGCTCTCGATGCGAAGATGGCGCGCCTGCGCGAGCAGATCCGCGGGGTCGCGGACGTGCCGACCGTCGCTTCCGCACCCACGGGGCCCGCGGCATCCGCATAGCGCCGCTCACGTGAGGCCTTCGGCGGTCTGCTCGAGATCGGATGCCGGGGCAGGTCGCTGCGTCGCGATCGCGGTGCCCGCGGCGGCGCACACGAGCACGATCGCGAGCAGCTGCACCCAGCCGAGTCGCTCGCCGAGCACGATCCAGCCGAACACGGCCGCGACGACGGGGCCGAACGAGGTGATGATCGCGTAGAGCCGTGCTGTGATCCGCCGGAGGATGAAGGTGTCGAGCGCGTACGGCAGGGCCGACGACAGGATGCCGATGCCGAGCAGGAGCGCCGCCACCGGCCACGAGAAGCGAGCGCCCGGAAGGGTCAGGGCGGCGATCGGCAGGATGAGCACGAGGCTCACCATGCTCGCGACGGTGAGGCCCTCGAGCCCCGGAAGGCCGAGGGCCACGCGGCGCGTGAGCAGGATGTACGCGGCCCATGCCGCCGCGGCGATGAGTGCGAGCACGACGCCCCACGCGTCGATCGTGCCCTCGAGACCCGTGAGCAGCACGACGCCGGCCCCCGCGACGACGACGCACACGACGTCGAGCAGGCGGCGCGAGGTCGCGAGCGCGAGCAACAAGGGGCCGAGGAACTCGACAGTCGCCGCGATGCCGAGCCCGAGCAGGTGCACCGACTCGTAGAACGTCAGGTTCATGACGGCGAGCGACACCCCGAGGCCGACCGCAGGCCAGAGCCGGCGCCACGTGAGGAGCGCGCGTTTCGGCCGGTAGAACGGCAGCAGCACGACGATCATCACGAGCTGCCGTGCCGCCACGACGATAGGCGAGCCGACGTGCGGGATCGCGACGCCCGCGAGCGCCGAGCCGAGGTTGATCGACACCTCCGTGCCCACTTGCGTGCTCGCGCCGACGATCGTGCGCCGTCTGCTCGCCGCGGGCACTTCGCTCACCTCCCTATTCTGAGGGGTCGCAAACTGTGGCCGACACGCGGGGATGACGACGATTCGCGACCCCTCAGGGGCGGGGTGCACACTCGGAGGATGAGCACCGACGCCGAGACCATCGCCCGCATCGCATCCGAGCGCGGCCTCACCGTGGCCGTGGCCGAGTCGCTCACGGGCGGCGCGCTCGCCCAGGCGCTCGCCGCGGCCCCGGATGCGAGCGAGTGGTTCGCGGGCGGCGTCGTCGCGTACACCGTGCGCACGAAGGCGCGCGTGCTCGGCGTGCCAGAGGGGCCGGTCGTCAACGCCCCCACGGCCCGTCGGATGGCGGAGGGCGTGCGCGAGCTGCTCGGGGCCGACATCGCCGCGGCGGTCACGGGCGTGGGCGGACCGGGGCCCGAAGAGGATCGCGCGCCCGGCACGGTCTTCCTCGCGATCGTCACCGCCGACTCCACGCGCATCACGGAATTCGCCTTCGACGGTGACCCGGCATCCGTCGTCCAGCAGACGGTCGACGCGACCCTGCACGCCATGCGCGTCGACCTCGGCTGAGGCACCCTCCCATCCGGGCGACGCCGCCTATGCTCGACGCATGGCAGAGCAGCCCGCGATCGACCCGCGATACGACCCCGCCTTCCAGCGCGGCTACAACGGCCCCGTCGCCACGGGCAGCCGCGCGGATGCCGTGGTGCGTCGCCCCGCGCCTCACGTGACGAGCGCCCTGCAGCGCCCCGCCGCCGAGCCCGAGTCGCCTCACCCGCATCCCGACCCTGTCGCCGAGATCGTTCGGGATCCGGAGCCCACGGATCAAGAGGCCGCCAGGGCGGCGACCGCCGCCACGATCGTCACGGCGCCCGCTGCGATGCGCCCGCCGTGGAGCAACCCCTTCGCGATCGCCGTGACGGTCGTCGGCATCGTCGTGCTCGCGCTCGGCGTGTGGCTACTCCAGGAGACCTATCAGCTCACGCAGTCCGAGACCGGGTTCCAGACGCAGGCCGACTACTGGTTCCTGCAGTGGGGCATGATCGGCGGACCCGTCTTCGCGGCGCTCGGCATCGCGATCCTCGTCGCCGTGCTCGTGTTGTGCGCCGTGTACTGGGGCCGCCGCCCGCGGCACGACGAGGCGGACTGACCCGCGCCGCTCAGCGCTGGCAGCGCGGGCACCACGTCACGACGCGCTCCTCGCCGGGCAGCCGACCGAGCTCGCCATGCTCGAGACGTGTGCCGCAACGCAGGCACGGCTCGCCCGCGCGTCCGTAGACCCACGTGCGGCGCCCGCGGCGCACGTCGCCCGTCGTCGTGCGCGTCCAGCGCGTGCGGTTCGCGACGAGCATGCGATGTGCGAGGTGGACGAGCGCGGGCACATCGTCGACGTCGCCGACCACTCGCGTCGGCAGGAGCCCGCGCACGAAGCACAGCTCGTTCGCGTAGACATTGCCGATGCCGGCGAGATTGCGCTGGTCGAGCAGTGCGGTGAACACGGGCACGGATGGCTCTGCCGCGATCCGCCGCGCAGCCTCCGCGGCATCCGTCTCGCTCCAGTCGGCGGCGAGCAGGTCGGGGCCGAGGTGGCCGACGACGCGCTCCTCCTCGGAGGTGGGGAGCACCTCGAGCACGCCGAGCTCGAAGCCGACCGACTGGATGTCGTGGGCCGTGAGCACGGCACGGGCCTGAAACGCGGGGCGCGTCCAGCGCTCGCCGCGCCGGAAGATGCGCCACGCGCCCTCCATCTTGAGGTGCGAGTGCACGGTCCAGTCGCCGATGCGATGCAGCAGATGCTTGCCGCGCGAGACGACCTCGCGCACGGTCTCGCCCGTGAGGTCGACGGTCGCGAACGCGGGCACGCGGAAGTCCGACGCGGTGAGCACGCGCCCCGTGAGCGCGTCGTGCTGCTGCCGCGCCGTGAGGTAGACGGTGTCGCCCTCGGGCACCCTGGCACGGTACCCCACGAGGCGGGAGAACGCCGCCGGGGCAGGGCGCCCGGCGCTCCTCGGCCGCCTCGGCATCCGCTTTCGGCGGAGCCGCTCTCGGCGGATCCCGCCCCACGCGCCTCCCGCGCGGCGCAGGCTGGCTGCATGAGCGACGAACCCCGCCCCCTCCGCTTCACCGACACCGTGCGTCGCGAGCTGTACGAGCAGCGTGTGCTCGTGCTCGACGGCGTGCTCGACGATGACAACGGCACCCTTCTCGCGACGCAGCTCATGGCGCTCGCGGCGGCGGATGCGGCATCCGACATCGCCCTGTGGATCCACTCCCCGGGCGGCTCCGTGCCGTCGATGCTCGCCATCCGCGACCTCATGCGGCTCGTGCCGTGCGACGTGTCGACGCTCGCGATCGGGCTCGCGTGCAGCGCAGGGCAGTTCCTGCTGTCGTCGGGCGCGCCGGGCAAGCGGCGGGCGCTGCCGCACGCGCGCATCCTCATGCACCAGGGCTCGGCGGGCATCGGCGGCACGGCGGTCGACGTCGAGCTGCAGGCAGCCGACCTGCGCTACACGCGCGACGTCGTGCTCGGGCTCATCGCATCCGACACCGGCCAGCCCGTGGAGCGCGTCTTCGACGACTCGCTGCACGACCGCTGGTACTCGGCCGAGGAGGCGCTCGCCTACGGCTTCATCGACGAGATCGTCGACGACTTCGCCCGGATCGCGCCGCCGCGCCGCACGCGCGGCACCGGCTTCACGGTCGGGAGCCCGGCATGACGAGCTACACGATCCCCAACGTCATCGCGCAGCATCCGCGCGGTGAACGCATCATGGACGTCTACTCGCAACTGCTCACCGAGCGCGTCGTCTACCTCGGCACGCCCATCGACGCGGGCGTCGCGAACGTGCTCGTCGCGCAACTGCTGCACCTCGAGGCCGACAATCCCGACCGCGACATCCAGCTCTACATCAATTGCGAGGGCGGCGACCCGAGCGCGATGCTCGCGGTCTACGACACGATGCGCTACATCCGTCCCGAGGTCGCGACGACGGTCGTGGGCCAGGCCGTCGCGGTGGGTGCCGTGCTGCTCGCGGCGGGTGCGCCCGGCAAGCGCGCCGCCCTCCCGCACGCGCGCGTCGTGCTGCACCAGCCCGTGTCGCAGGGGCGCGGGGCGATCCCCGACCTGATCCTGCAGGCGGATGAGGTGGTGCGGGTGCGGTCGGACATCGAGGGGATCCTCGCGCAGCACACGGGGCAGAGCGTCGAGCGGTTGCGTGCCGACACCGACCACGATCGCGTGTTCACGGCATCGGGCGCGCGCGACTACGGCCTCGTCGACGTCGTGATGGCTGAGCGGGGGTCAAACGCTGTAGCGGTTGGCTCAGGGCGCCCGTAATACCTGCTGCCCTCCGTCAAACGCTGCAGCGTTTGTGACAGGGTCAGGCGGCGAGTGCCAGAGTGGCGCGCACGCTCGCCTGAGCAGGCTGTGCGGGAGCGAGCTCGCGCAAGCGCTCGGAGACGCCGAGCGTGAGGTCGACGAGGCTCGTGTCGAGCGCGCCGGCGACCGCCGCGATCATCTCGCTCGAGGGCTCCTTGAGCCCGCGCTCCATCTCGGAGAGGTATTGCGGTGAGACGCCCGCGCGACGGGCCGTCTCGGTGAGTGTCTGCCCTCGTTCGTGCCGGATGCCGCGCAACTGGTCGCCGAGGAGGTGCCGCCACAGCGGCTCGGGGTCGGTGCTCGCCATGGCCTCACCCTAGGCGCGGTATGACGCCGCTGTCGCGCGCGTCCGCTCACAGCAGACGGCGGTCCGGTGGTTGAGGAGCGCCGCGCAGCACGCACGACGCGTCTCGAAACCACGGAGCTCTCGTGGCATGCCCGGTGGCTTCGAGACGCGTCCGCTGCGCGGGCGCTCCTCAGCCACCTTGAGTGATGGTGGCTTCGAGACGCGTCGGGCTGCGCCCGGCGCTCCTCAGCCGCCTCAGCGCAGCCGCAGCCCCTGCGGCGTCGGCGCGAAGCCCGCGCGCTGCAGGGCGTCGCCGAGCTGAGTGCCGACCGCGAACTCGCCGTCGATGCGCTCCACGCGCAGCCGCCCGCCGGCCGCGCGCACGGTTGCGGCGAGGGACGCCGCGGCAGCCTCGATCGCGTCCTCGGCATCCGGGTCGAGGAAGTTCAGCACCGTCTTGCCGCCCTTCTCGACGTAGAGCCCGAGCCGGCCGTCGACGAGCACGACGAGCGCGCCCGCCTTGCGGCCGGGGCGATGGCCCTCCGTGTCCGGCCAGGGAAGCGCCGCCCCGTAGGGGTTCGCGGGGTCGGTCGCGCCGAGCGTCACGGCGGCGGGCGGCGCGTCCTCGACGCGATCGGTGTGGAAGGCCCGCAGCCGGTCGACCGTCGCCGGCGTCGCGAACTGCGCGGCACCGAGCCCCTCGACGAAGTAGCCGCGCCGCACGCGCCCCGTCTCCTCGAGCGTCGAGAGCACCTTGTACACGAGAGCGAAGCCCCCGTCGACGCCCTCCGCCTGCACCGAACCGCGCGTCACGACGCCGTAGCGCTCGAGCAGCTGCTCGGCGAGCGCGGTCGCGCGCGCCGTGGGCACGGCATCCGGATGCGGCAGGAGGCTCCAGCGCCCCGCGACCGTGGGCGGGGCGGATGCCGAGAGCGAGGCCGCCACGCGAGCTCGCGCCCGATGCGCCCGGCTGCGCGGTGTCGCGCGCGCGCGCGTCGTCGTGGCCCCGAGCCGCGCGCGGAGCGCCGTGAAGGTGTCGCCCGTGACGCGCCCCGCCCACACGAGCTCCCAGAGGGCGCGCGCGACATCCGTGTCGGTGAGGGGTTCGGCATCCGGTTGGGCCACGGCGCCCGCGAGCTGCCGGAAGAAGTAGCCGCCGCCCCCCTCGAGCGCCGCGAGCAGGCGGTCGCGCAGCGGGTCGGGCTCGAGAGCGAGCGGTTCGGGCAGGGTGAGCGGCGCGGCATCCGCGAGGTGCAGGCTCACCCAGCCGTCGCCGCCCGGCAACTCGCCGCGGCCCGCCCACAGCACCTCGCCGGATGCCATGAGCTCGTCGAGCATCGCGGGGCTGTAGTCGCGCACGCGGCTCGGCAGCACGAGGCTTTCCCAGCTCGTGGCGGGCAGCGGCAGGCCGGCGAGCTGGTCGATCGCGGAGACGAGGCCGTCGATGCCCCTGAGGCCGCCGCGCTCCACGGCCACGTGCTGCCACTCCGGCAGGAACCGCCCGAGCGTCGCCTGGGGCACGGGCTCGACCTCGCGGCGCAGGGCCGCGAGCGACCGCGCACGCAGGCGGCGCAGCACCTCGGGGTCGACCCACTCGAGGCCCGTCGCCCCCGGGCGGAACTCCCCCTCGACCGCGCGGCGATCGGCGGCGAGGCGGCGCAGCGCATCCGTCACGACCGCGACGCCGAGACCGAGCCGGGATGCCGCATCGGCCGCCGTGAAGGGGGCGTGCGTGCGCAGGTAGCGGCTCACGAGGTCGCCGACAGGGTCGGCCACGGGCTCGAGGAAGGCCGTGGGCACGCCGATCGGGAGCGGCACGCCGAGCGCGTCGCGCAGCCGCGCCGCGTCTTCGACGACGGCCCAGCGCTCGACGCCCGCGATCTGCACCCGGAGCACGCGGCCCGCGCGCGCGAGTTCGGTGAGGGTCTCGGTGAGTCGGTGGTCTCGAGACGCGTCGCGCTGCGCGCGGCGCTCCTCGACCGCCTCATCAGGTGCAGCTGGTTGAGGAGCGCCCGGCGCAGCCGGACGCGTCTCGAAACCAGCTGACCGTGCAGCCACCTCCTCCACCGACAGCGGCCCGAGCACCCGCAGCAGGTCGACAATCCCCTCCGCGTCGCGCGCGTGTCGATCGGGCTCGAGTCGTTGCAGCTCGCGCTCGAGCTGCGCGATGACCTCGGGGTCGAGCAGCTCACGCAACTCGGCGCGGCCCAGCAGCTCGGCGAGCAGAGCAGGGTCGAGCGAGAGCGCGGCCGCCCGGCGCTCGGCGAGCGGCGAGTCGCCCTCGTAGAGGAACGCGGCCACGTAGCCGAACAGCAGGGTGCGCGCGAAGGGGGAGGGCGCATCCGTCTCGACCTCGACGAGCCGCACCTGCCGGCCCGCGATCGACGAGGCGAGCTCGCGCAGCGACGGCAGGTCGTAGACGTCCTGCAGCACCTCACGCACGGTCTCGAGGATGATCGGGAAGCTCGGGTACTTGCGCGCGACCTCGAGCAGCTGGGCGGAGCGCTGCCGCTGCTGCCACAGGGGCGAGCGGCGTCCCGGGTTGCGACGGGGCAGCAGGAGTGCGCGCGCGGCTGCCTCGCGGAAGCGCGACGCGAAGAGCGCCGAGCCGCCGACCTCCTCGGTCACGAGCGTCTCGAGCTCGTCGGGCTCGAAGGCGAAGAGCTCGGCGCCCGGCGGCTCGGCATCCGTCTCGGGCAGCCGCACGACGATGCCGTCGTCGCCCGCCATCGCCGAGCCGTCGACGCCGAGGCGCTCCCGGATGCGCGCCGCGACCGCGAGCGCCCACGGCGCGTGCACGGGGGTGCCGAAAGGCGAGTGCAGCACGAGCCGCCAGTCGCCGAGCTCGTCACGGAATCGCTCGACGAGCAGCGTGCGATCGCTCGGCACGACGCCCGTCGCGGCCTTCTGCTCGGCCACGAAGGCGCGCAGGTTGCGGGCCGCGCGCTCGTCGAGGCCGTCGGCCTCGAGCCTCTCGGCGCTCACGGTTCCGGATGCCAGCTCGGCCTGGAACGCCCCGATCGCGCGCCCCAGCTCGGCCGGCCGCCCGAGCCCGTCGCCCTTCCAGAACGGCACGCGCCCGGGCTGCCCGAACGCGGGGGAGACGAGCACGCGATCCGAGGTGATCTCCTCGATCTTCCAGCTCGTCGCGCCGAGCGCGAAGACGTCGCCGACGCGCGACTCGTAGACCATCTCCTCGTCGAGCTCGCCGACGCGGCGCGCGCCGTCCTCGGAGCCGACGATGAACACCCCGAACATGCCGCGATCGGGGATCGTGCCGCCGCTCGTCACGGCGAGCCGCTGGGCGCCGGGGCGACCCGAGATCGTGCCCGCGACGCGGTCCCACACGATGCGGGGGCGCAGCTCCGCGAACTCGTCGGACGGATACCGCCCCGCGAGCAGATCGAGGGTCGCCTCGTACGCGCTGCGCGGGAGCGTCGCGAACGGCGCCGAGCGGCGCACCGTCTCGAACCACTCCTCCACGTCGACCGTGTCGAGCGCGACCGCCGCGACGGTCTGCTGAGCCAGGATGTCGAGGGGGTTCTGGGGAACCGCGATCGCCTCGATGAGCCCCTCGCGCATCCGCTCGGTCGCGATCGCGGTATGCAGCAGGTCGGCACGGTGCTTGGGGAACAGCACGCCCTTCGAGATCTCACCCACCTGGTGCCCGGCGCGGCCCACGCGCTGGAGCCCGGATGCGACGCTCGGCGGCGACTCGACCTGGATCACGAGGTCGACGGCGCCCATGTCGATGCCGAGCTCGAGCGAGCTCGTCGCGACGACGCAGCGCAGGCGGCCCGACTTGAGGTCGTCCTCGATCTGGGCGCGCTGCTCCTTCGACACGCTCCCGTGGTGCGCACGCGCGAGCACGGGCTCGGCGCCGCTCGTGCTGCCGGATGCGCCCATGAGCTGGGCGGGGATGCGAGGTGGCTGAGGAGCGCCGCCGGAGGCATCGTCAGCTGGTTGAGGAGCCGCCGCAGGCGGCGTCTCGAAACCAGCGTCGAGCGACTCGAGGTAGATCTCATTCATCGACGCCGTCAACCGCTCCGCGAGCCGCCGCGAGTTCGCGAACACGATCGTCGAGCGATGCCGCAGCACCTCCTCGACGATCGCGCGGTCGACGTGCGGCCAGATCGAGCCCCCGGATGCGAGCGCCTTCTCGTCGTCGTCGAGCTCGGCATCCGTCGCGCGTGCGCCGAGCTCGGTCATGTCCTCCACCGGCACGACGACCCGCAGCTCGAAGGTCTTCTGGATGGGCGGCGACACGATCTCGACCGGCTCGCGCCCGCCGAGGAATCGCGCGACCTCTTCGAGCGGCCGCACGGTCGCCGAGAGGCCGATGCGCTGCGCCGGCCTCGGCAGCAGGGCGTCGAGCCGCTCGAGCGACACCGCGAGGTGGGCGCCGCGCTTCGTCGCGGCGACCGCGTGGATCTCGTCGACGATGACCGTCTCGACCCCCGCGAGCGTCGAACGCGCCTGGCTCGTGAGCATGAGGTAGAGCGACTCGGGCGTCGTGATGAGGATGTCGGGGGGCTCCCGCAGCAGCAGTCGGCGGTCGGCGGAGGTCGTGTCGCCGGACCGCACGCCGACGCGGATGTCGGGGGGCGTCATCCCGAGCCGTCGTGCCGTCTGCGTGATGCCGACGAGCGGGGAGCGCAGGTTGCGCTCGACGTCGACGCCGAGCGCCTTGAGCGGCGAGATGTAGAGCACGCGCGTGCGCTTCGCGGGATCGGCGGGCGGCGCCGTGAGCAGCCTGTCGAGCGACCACAGGAAGGCGGAGAGCGTCTTGCCCGACCCGGTCGGCGCCACGACGAGCGCGTGCCTTCCCGACGAGATCGCCTCCCACGCGCCGGCCTGCGCCGCGGTCGGCTGCGGGAACGCGCCATCGAACCACTCCCGCGTCGCCGGGGAGAAGCGCTCGAGCGCGGCATCCATCCCCCCATCTTCGCGCCCACCCCCGACCCCGGTTCGGCTTTTCGCGGGAGGTGACGCGAACCTGCGTCGGGCGGAGTCATCCTTCGGAGGTACGGAGCGGGCGGGAGATACCCCGCACGGGGGCCGAGCCGCACCGGCGGCCCTTCCTAGCGTCGAGACGTACCCCGACGAAGGAGGGAACCATGATCGAGGCACGAGGCCTCACCAAGCGATACGGCGACCGGGTCGCCGTCGACGACGTCAGCTTCACGGTGCGCCCGGGCGCTGTGACGGGCTTCCTCGGCCCGAACGGCGCCGGCAAGTCCACGACGATGCGCATGATCGTCGGCCTCACGCGCCCCACCGAGGGAAGCGTCACGGTCGCCGGCCAGCGCTACGCCGAGTTGCGCTCGCCGCTCACGACGGTCGGCGCCCTGCTCGACGCCAAGGCCGTGCACACCGGCCGCACCGCCTATCAGCACCTCTTGGGCCTCGCCGCGACGCACGGCATCCCGAAGGCGCGCGTGCACGAGGTCATCCAGCAGACCGGCCTGGATGCCGTGGCCGGCAAGCGCGTCAAGGGCTTCTCGCTCGGCATGGGCCAGCGCCTCGGCATCGCGGCCGCCCTGCTCGGCGACCCGCACGTGCTCATCTTCGACGAGCCCGTCAACGGACTCGATCCCGAGGGCGTGCGCTGGGTGCGCACCTTCGCGCGCTACCTCGCCTCCGAGGGCCGCACCGTGTTCCTCTCGAGTCACCTCATGAGCGAGGTCGCACTCACCGCCGACCACGTGATCGTCATCGGCAAGGGCCGGATCCTCGCGGATGCGCCCGTCGCCGAGCTCGTCGCGGGCGCGGGACGCCAGGCGGTGCGCGTGCGCACGGCGCGCGCACCCGAGCTCGCCGAGCTGCTCGCGCGCAGCGGCGCGACGATCGCCTCCGAGGAGGCGGACGTGCTCGAGATCTCGGGCCTCGACACCGCCGACATCGCGGGCGCGGCGGCTGCGGCCGGTATCGTCCTGCTCGAGCTCACACCCCTCACCACCTCACTGGAGGACGCGTACATGGCGCTCACCGACGACGCGGTCGAGTACCGCACGAGCGCGGTTCCCACGGAGGTGGCCCGATGAGCGCGACGACGACGGCGATGCCGGCATCCGGCATCCGTCCGACCTTCGGCCGTGTCGTGCGGTCGGAGTGGATCAAGCTGCGCACCCTGCGCTCGACGCTGTGGGTCGCGGCCATCACGATCGTCGTCATGGCGGCGTTCGCCGGGCTCTTCGCGTGGGCCGTGACGTCGTTCCCCGACGGAGCTCCGACAGGATCGGGCGTGCTCGTGGTCGGCTACCCGATCGCGCAGCTCACGATCGCGGTGCTCGGCGCGCTCGTCGTGGCGGGGGAGTACGCGACCGGCTCGTTCCGCTCGACGCTCGCGGCCGAGCCGCGGCGGATGCGCGTCGTCGCGAGCAAGGCGCTCGTCGTGCTCGCGGCCGCGTTCGCGGTTTCGGTGCTCGCCCTCGCCCTCTCGGCGGCCGTCGCGCTGCCCGTGCTGTCGGCGGGCGGGCTCGACGTGGACTTCGGCGGCGACGACATCCGCGCGCTCGTCGGGGCGGTGCTCTACCTCACGGTCTCGGCGTGGTTCGCGTTCGGCATCGGGCTCCTCGTGCGCAATACGGCCGCGGCGATCACGACGGTCGTCGGACTGCTCTTCATCCTGCCGATCATCGTGCAGATCATCGCCGCGACGACGGGCGCACAGTGGCTGTGGGACCTCTACCAGTACCTGCCGGCACCCGCTGGCTCGGCCGTCATCTCGGGTGACGTCACGGGCACGGGCGCTCTCGAGCCGTGGACCGGCTTCGCGGTGTTCTGCGGGTACACGGCCGTGCTCCTCGCGGCCGGCTCCCTCGCGTTCTCGAGACGGGACGACTGATCGACGAGTCGACGCGCATGGCGGCGCCGCATCCCCCATCGGATGCGGCGCCGTCGTCGCGCGTGCTCGCGCGGCTCAAGCGCTGGGTGCGTTCGGTGCCCGCTGCGACCGCCGACGGGCCGTTCACCGAGCTCGATGCGCGCCGCCTCGGACCCGTGCGGCGCTACTTCGTGCGGCATCCGGTCGTCATGGACCTCGTCGTGGCGCTGTGGTTCGCCGTGCCGTCGGTCGTCACGGCCCTCGTGGTCGCGACGGCGGGTGGGGATCCGGCCACGGGCGCGCTGTTCCTCGCGATCGCTGCGGCGGGCGGCCTCGTGCTCATGCGGCGGCGGCACGAGCCCGTGCTCACGGTCGCGGCGCTCGTCGTGCTCGGCGTCGTGAGCATGGTGCTCACCCGCGAGTCGAACGGCGTCGAGTTCGCGATCGCACTCGGGATGTACGCGGTCGCGACCGCGCGCGGCCCCGCGGTCACGTGGCTCGTCGAGCTCGGCGCCGTCGCCGTCACGACGGCGACCGCCGTGCTCTTCCTGCGCCGCGCGGCGAACGACCCGGATGTCGACCCGGCAGGCCTCGTCGTCGCGACGAGCGTCTTCCTCGTCGTCGCGTCGCTCATCGCGATCGCGATCGGCGTGAGCGTGCGCGGCCGTCGGCAGCACATCGACGCGCTCATCCAGCGCGCGAACGCACTCGCCCACGATCGCGAACAGCGCGAGGCCCTCGCGGTGGCCGACGAGCGCACGCGCATCGCGCGAGAGCTGCACGACGTCGTCGCGCACTCGCTCACGGTCATGGTCGCGCTCGCCGACGGCGCTCGCGCGGCATCACCCGCCGATCCCGAGGGGGTCGCGCGCGCTCTCGACGCGCTCACCGAGACGGGCCGTTCGGCGCTCGCCGATATGCGGCGGGTGCTCGGCGTGCTCCGCGAACCGGGTGACGAGGCGCCCCTCGAGCCGGAGCCCGACGTCGGCCTCGACGAACTCGTCGAGCGGTTCCGCACGGCAGGGCTGCCCGTGCGGCTCGTCCGCGCAGGGCCCCTCGACGAGCTGCCCGTCCCGGTGCGGCGCTCGCTGTGGCGCATCGTGCAGGAGTCGCTCACGAACGTGCTGCGTTATGCACCCACCTCGCCCCTCGTGCTCGTCGAGCTCGCCAGGACGACGGATGCCGCGGGCGACGGCGTCGAGGTGCGCGTCACGAACCGGGCGGAGCCGCTCGCGAGCGAGGCGGGATCCGCATCCGGAACCGGCCGTGGCATCATCGGCATGCGCGAGCGCGCCGCGGCGCTGGGTGGGGCGGTCGAGGCCGGCCCTCACGAGCGCGGGTGGCAGGTGCATGCGACGCTCCCGCTCGACGGGGAGCGCGCAGGGGAGGGAGCGCTGTGACGGACGACAGCATCCGCGTGCTGCTCGTCGACGACCAGTCGATGCTGCGTCTCGGGTTCCGCATGGTGCTCGGCGCGGAGGAGGGCATCGAGGTCGTCGGCGAGGCGGGAGACGGCGCGGCCGGGCTCGCGATGACCAAGGCACTGCAGCCCGACGTCGTGCTCATGGACGTGCGGATGCCGGGGGTCGACGGCATCGAGGCCACGCGCCGCATCCTCGCCGAGGCGCCCGGTGCGCGAGTCATCATCCTCACGACCTTCGACCTCGACGAGTACGCATTCGCGGCCCTCCGCGCCGGCGCGAGCGGCTTCCTTCTCAAAGACGCGCGACCCGCGGAGCTCGTGGCGGCCATCCGCGCGGTCGCGGCGGGCGACGCGGCCGTCGCTCCGCGCGTCACGCGCCGCATGCTCGAGCTCTTCGCCGAGCGGCTCCCGGATGCCACGGCGGCGTCGCCCGCCGACGAGCGTCTCGCGGCACTCACCCCGCGCGAGCACGAGATCTTCGCCGCCCTCGGCGAGGGCCTGAGCAACGCCGAGATCGCGGCCCAGTTCGTGCTCTCGGAGGCGACGGTCAAGACGCATGTCGCGCGCGTGCTCGGCAAGCTCGGCCTGCGCGACCGTGTGCAGGCGGTCGTGCTCGCCTACGAGACGGGGGTCGCGGGCCGCTGACGTGCCTCACCGGCGCGGGCGCGCAGGAACTCGGCGACGTCGCGGAGCATCTCCTCGCTCACGGAGTGGCCGAGGCCCGGATACACGGCGCCGGTGAGCGAGGTGTGGTGCGGCAGCCAGGACTCGGCGCGGTGCACGAGCGCGGGCGTGAAGAGGGGATCGACGGCGCCGCGGCCCCAATACGCGGGCGGTCGCGCGATCGCGAGCGCGGCATCCGCGGGGTGCGCCCCGCCCACGACGAAGCCCGCCATGTTGACGGCGAACGACACGATGCCGTGCCCCTGCCGCAAGAGGTGCGTCGCCATCGCCCCGCCCTGCGAGAAGCCGAGCGCGCCGACGGTCGTCGGGCGCCACGGCAGGTGTCGCAGCCATGCGAGCACGGCGTCGGCCATCGTGTCGGCCGAGGCCAGGCGCGGGTCGCCCGGGGGCTCGACGGCGTCGTCGAACCACGCGTAGCCCGACCCGACGACGTGTGGCGCGCGCAGCGAGGCGTAGCAGAACCCCGCGGGCAGCAGCGGGAAGAGCGACGCGAGGTCGCGCTCATCCGAACCGCGACCGTGCATCACGATGACGAGCGGGTGCTGATGCCGCCCGTCGGGCTCCGTGCTCCAGACGACGAGTTCGGGATCGATCGCGATGTCGGCCACACCTCCATCCTGCACCCCGGAGCATCCGCCGAGGCGGGTGAAAACGAAGCGCGAGGCGATGCGCGCCCGGAGGCGCGGCCCGCTGTCACAATGAAGCATGAGCACCGTCGGCGCCGGAATCCCCGAACCCCCTCGCGACGAGCCGAACTCGGTATGGCTGAGCGACGACGAGCTCGCGTGGGTGCGCGGACGCCTGCCGCTGCTCTACGTCGAAGCCGTGCCCGTGCGCGTCGACGGCCTCGGCGTCGTGACGGAGGTCGGCGTGCTGCTGCGTGCGAACGCTGCGGGCGAGATCACGCGCACGCTCGTCTCGGGCCGCGTCATGTACGGCGAGACGATCCGCGACGCGCTCTTCCGCCACCTCGAGAAGGACCTCGGGGCGATGGCGTTCCCATTGCTACCGGCGAGCCCCGTGCCGTTCCAGGTGGCCGAGTACTTCCCGATCCCCGGGCTCTCGGCGTATCTCGACGAGCGCCAGCACGCCGTGTCGCTCGCTTTCGTCGTCCCCGTGACGGGCACGTGCGAGCCGCGTCAGGATGCGCTCGAGATCACGTGGGTGACGCCGGCCGAGGCGTCGTCGCCGGCGTTCCACGCCGAGCTCGAAGGCGGCCGCGGCACGCTCTTGCGCGCAGCCCTCGCCTCCGTCGGCGTGCTGGGCTGAGCCTCCTCCGACGGCGCTGCGCGGCACTCCCGCTCTCGCTTCGCCTGACTCAGCGAGGGCCCGGCCCGAGCGGCGGGAAACCGGCCCCAGCGGCGGGAAACCGGCCCCAGCGGCGGGAGAAATCACGCCGTCGGGCGGCCACACGCACATGCGGCGGGAGTAGTTGCTCCCGCCGCACGCACGGTTCTCCGCCCGCGCTCGTGGGTGGTGACGGATCGGATGCGTCAGCCCCCGTTTCGCGCACCTGAGCGGCGGAAAGAGACGCGCCCACGGGCGGCGGAACACACATGCGGCGGGGGTAGTTGCTCCCGCCGCATGCGGGGTTCTCCGCCCGCGCTCAGTGCAGACGATCCGGATGCCTCAGCCCGCGGGGCGGTTGGCCCGACGTCCGCCGCGGCGGGGGTTGCCCTGCGGAGCCGCACTCGACGAGCTGTAGACGGGCGTGCTGCCGCCGCGCGTCGAGGCGCCGCGTGCGCCACCGCCCGTGCGCTGCTGGCCGGAGCGCTGCTGGCCCTGCTGGCTCCCGCGCTGGCCCGTGCGCTGCTGGCCCGTCCCGCCCGTCGCCCCGGGACGCCCCGAGCGGTCCCGACGCGGGCGATCCGAGCGCGGCTGCTGCGCGGCATCCCGTTCGGCCCGGGCGGCGCGCTTGCGCTGGGCGTTCGCACCTTGGCTGCGTCCGCCCCCCTGCTGGCGGGGAGCACGAGGCTCGGGCGTCACGTGCGGAGCGACCTCCCCCACGAGCGCCGCCACGGGAGCGGCATCCGCGGTCACCCGCTGCACGGCCGCCTGGATGCCCGCCTTGCGCATGAGCTGCGCGACGTCCTTCTCCTGCGCGGGCAGCACGAGCGTCACGACGTCGCCCTCCGAGCCCGCGCGCGCCGTGCGACCCGAGCGGTGCAGGTAGGCCTTGTGCTCGGTCGGCGGGTCGACGTGCACGACGAGCTCGACGTCGTCGACGTGCACGCCGCGCGCCGCGACATCCGTCGCCACGAGCACGCGCACGGATCCCTCGGCGAACGCCGCGAGGTTGCGGTCGCGCTGCGGCTGCGAGAGGTTGCCGTGCAGGTCGACGGCCGGGATGCCGGATGCCGTGAGCTGTTGCGCGAGCTTCTTCGCGTGGTGCTTGGTGCGCATGAAGAGGATGCGGCGCCCCATGCCCGACGCGAGCGTGCGCACGAGGTCCTTCTTGGCGTCGACCCCCTCGACGCCGAACACGTGGTGCGTCATCTTGACCGGCGGCGCGTCGATCTCGTCGACCGAGTGCAGCACGGGGTCGTGCAGGAACCGCGTGACGAGCTTGTCGACGCCGTTGTCGAGCGTCGCGCTGAACAGCATCCGCTGCCCATCGGCGGGCGTCGCCGCGAGGATGCGCGTGACACCCGGCAGGAAGCCGAGGTCGGCCATGTGGTCGGCCTCATCGATCACGGTGATCTCGACCGCGTCGAGGCGGATGTGCTTCTGCGCCATGAGGTCTTCGAGGCGGCCAGGGCACGCCACGACGATGTCGACGCCCGCCTGGAGCGCTGCCACCTGGCGGTTCTGCGAGACGCCGCCGAAGATCGTCGTCACGGCGAGGTCGTAGGCGTCCGCGAGCGGTGTGACCGTCGCGGCGATCTGGGTCGCGAGTTCGCGCGTCGGCGCGAGGATGAGCGCGAGCGGAAGGCCGGCGCGGCGGCGGCCGCCCGCGAGGCGCGTGCCGAGACGGGCGACGAGCGGCAGCGAGAACGCGAGCGTCTTGCCGGACCCCGTGCGGCCGCGTCCGAGCACGTCACGCCCGACGAGCGTGTCGGGCAGGGTGTCGGCCTGGATCGGGAAGGGTGTGGTCTTGCCGCCTGCCGCGAGGGTCGCGACGAGGGGAGCGGGCACGCCGAGCGTGCTGAAGTCGGTGGTCATGGTGTGCTTTCGAGTGGGCGCGGACATGCGTGCCCGCGGAGGGCGAGCGTGCCGGACGGCACGTCGGTTCGCCGTGAAGGAATGTCATCGCCCGGCCGTGACGAGGGATCGTGACGGGGGCGGGAGGGATGCGTTCGACGACGCGGGCGCGAGGTGCGCCACGACGAGCCTAGCGGACGGTGCCGTGGAGCGTGCGAACACCGCCGCCATCCGTTGCGCTCCATGACATCGCGCGGCGTCGCCGGTGCCCGCCCGCCGATACGCTCGACACCATGACGTCGCCGCGCACCCAGAGCTACTACCAGGTCCGCTTCGAGTGGGGCGCCGAGGGCGCCCGCGCGGTCGCCGACGGCGTGCACGCGATCGTGTGGGTCGACGAGCTCGGGGCTGAGGAGGTGCCCGAGCTCGACATCGAGATCGTCGCGGGCGCGCTCCGCAGCGCGGATGCCGTGGCGCGTTGGTCGCTCGAGCGTCAGGCCGAGCTCGGGGGCCGTTTCGTGATCGCCGTCGTGGCCGCGGGGGCCCGTCAGCCCGACGGCTCGCTGCGGTTCGCGGTCGAAGACCTGCTCGCTGCGGGCGCGATCATCTCCGCGATCTCCGATCTCGGCATCGACCACACCTCACCGGAGGCCGCGGCGGCGGCCGCCGCCTACGCGGGACTGCGAGGGGCGACCCGCCACCTCGTGACGGCATCCGTGTCGGCGCGCGAGCTCGGCGGCGTCGAGCTCGACCTCGAGCCGGCTGCGGAGGTCGAGCGTCTTCGCTGACGCGCGACGAGCCGCGACCGGCTCGAACCGCGACGGCTCGAACCCGGCGGCCCCGAACCCTCGTCGACTTGCGACAATGGACGCAGGAGTCGAAACGGTGGTGATCGGTGTGAACGAAGCAGAGAACGGCGGCGCGATGACACGGGAGCACGAGCACGCCGTCGGCACCTGCCCCGAGTGCTTCGTCGAGCTGCAGCGCGATGGCGAGTGGTGGCGCGCACGCCCGGAGGGTGCGCGACTCGTCGGCCTCGTCGTCGCGCGCGATGACCTGCCTCCCATCGTGCAACAGCGTGCGGACCTCGCGCAGTTCGGCGTCTCGATCCACGACTTCCGGCATCCCGCGCCCGAGACCCACGAGACCTGGGAGCAGCGCCTCGAGCGCTCGTTCGGCCGGCTCGAGCGCGGCGACGTGCTCGTCGTCGCGAACCGTCGGGCCCTCGGGCGCGCACCCGAGGAGGAAGTGCGCACGATCGCCTCGCTGCGTTCGCGGGGTGTCGTCGTCAAGGTGCTGCGGCACGGTGCGCAGCACCTCGCGGAGGCCTGACGGGCGTCATCCGGCAGCCGGGCGCGCGGCGGCGTAGCCTCGAAGCATGTTCCAGGCGAAGCTCGGCGAGCAGGTCATCGCCCAGGCCGACGAGGCCGACGTCATCCACATCGAAGGGAACGTCTACTTCCCGCCGTCCGCCGTCGCGGAGGGCGTGCTGCGCGACAGCCCGACCCCGTACACGTGCCCGTGGAAGGGCGAGTGCCAGTACTACAGCGTGCGCGCGGGTGACGACTGGCTCACGGATCGCGCGTGGGCGTACCCGGAGCCCTACCCGACCGCGATCGACAAGGTCGGCCGCGACTTCAGCGGCTACGTCGCGTTCTGGAAGGACGTGCAGGTCTCGCAGGCCTAGCGCGTCGCTCAGCCGAGAGCCGCGACCGCTTCGATGCCCACGAGCGCCTCAGGGCGCCCGAGCGCCGCGACCTTGAGCACCGTGACGGCCGTCGGATGCGGTCCCCACACCTCGGCGGATGCGGCGTAGGCCTCGTTCGCGTCGACCGACTCGGCGAGGTAGATCGTGAGCTTGACGACGTCGTCGACCGTCGCACCGCCCTCGTCGAGCACGGCGAGCACGTTGCGGAGGGCCTGGACCGTCTGCTCGGCCAGACCGCCCATGATCTGTCCGGCGCCGTCGGTGCCGTTCTGTTCGCCGACATAGAGCATGCGCCCCGCCGGCGCGATGACGCCCTGCGAGAAGGCGGGGTTGCGATGCAGGGCCGCGGGGTTGAGGTGGGTGATCATCCGATGTCCTCTCGTGTGCGGGCGGTGCGTGCGCGCTCCCGATGGGCGCGCACCTTGGCTCGGTTGCCGCAGCGTTGCATCGAGCACCACCGACGGCTGTTGGTGCGGGACTCGTCGCGGTAGACCATGCGGCAGTCGTCGGCATCGCAGCGCCGGATGCGACCGTCGTCGCGCGCGGCGAGGTTCGCGACCGCTTCGCGCGCGAGCGTCGAGAGGGCTTGAGCGATCCGGATGCGGCCCGCACCTGCCTGGCGGCGGCCGCCGGCGAGCGCGGGCGGGATGTCGGGCATGGCGGCGAAGAGGTTGAGCGTGTCGACGTCGTCGGCCGCGAACGGCTCGCGATCGGCGGCGGCCACGTAGAGGCGCGTGAGGGCGTCGCGCAGGATGAGGGCGTCGGCGAGGTCGCGCTCGCTCGCGTCCTCGCGCGCGACGTGGCCGACATGCTCGGCGAGCCAGGCACCGAGATCGCCGGGCGAGCGCAGGCGCTCCCACTCCGGAACGCCGCGTCCCATGTCGCCCGTGTAGGCGAAGTCGAGGCTCTCGGCGCCGGCGTCGAAGAACCAGGGGGAGCCGTGAGCGGGATGCATCCACTGACCGGTGCTCATGTAACCACAATAGGTAGTGTCGGTGGTTTCGAGACGCGCCGCTTCGCGTCGCTCCTCAACCACCTCGACAGTGCGGAGGCTCACATGGCAGGTGGTTGAGGAGCGCCGGGCCGCAGGCCCGACGCGTCTCGAAACCACCGTCCGCGGTACCGCTACCGCCGCACCCACGCGATCTGCAGCGCCGGGTCGAAGCGCCGCGAGCAGCGTCCGCACGACGTCGCGCGCGTCGGCCGCCGGTAGCGGTACATGACGTGCCCGTTGGGGCACGTGCCGACCCACGGTGCGAGCTCGTGGGGAACGGGCCCGTCGTGCGTGCGTCCGCCGACGTAGCCGAGCTCCTCGGCGACGCGCTTCCACTCCGGCCCGTGCCCGGCCTTCGGGCCGGCGATCGCGTGGGCGACCTCGTGCAGGAGCGTCTGGTGCACCTCGTCGTCGTCGGAGCGAAGGGCGATGTGCCGTGACACCGAGATGCGCTTGGCCGTGTAGTTGCACAGCCCGGCACGCGTCTTGGCGTGATCGAAGGCGAAGGTCCACTCATCATCGAGATGCATGCGGATGAGCGCGTCGGCCCAGACGCGTACGCGCGCGAGGTCCGCCACCGCTCAGCCTTCCTGCAGTTCGCCGAGCCGCACCGAGAGGATGCGGTCGTCGCCCGCCCGCGGCGAGCCGCGCCCATCGGTGTTGTTGGTCACGAACCACAGCGTGCCGTCGGCAGCACGCACGACCTCTCGCAAGCGCCCGTACTCGCCCGCGAACCATTCGACGGGATCGAGTCGGCCGTCGGCCGCCGGGTAGAGCGCCCACAGCCGCTCGCCGCGAAGCGTCGCGAGGAAGAAGGTGCCGTCGACGTAGGCGAGCGCGCTCGGGCTCGCCTCGCTCGTCGGCCATTGCACCGCGGGATCAAGGTAGCCCTCGACGCCGCCGACGCCCTCGACGACCGGCCAGCCGTAGTTGCCGCCGGGCACGATGCGGTTGACCTCGTCCCACGTGTTCTGGCCGAACTCCGCCGCCCACAGCTGACCCGCGTCGTCCCAGGCGAGCCCCTGCGGGTTGCGATGACCGAGCGAGTAGACGAGCGATCCCGGGAAGGGGTTGTCGGCGGGTGCCTCGCCGTCGGGCATCATCCGCAGGATCTTGCCGTTGAGGCTCGACTGGTCTTGCGCGCGATCGGGCACGGCCGCATCGCCCACTGTCGCGTAGAGCATGCCGTCGGGGCCGAACGCGAGGCGCCCGCCGTCGTGATTGCGCGCCTTCGCGAGCCCCGCGAGCACGACCTCGGGAGCCCCGAGCGCGAGGTCGTCGCCGAGCGGCATCCGCACGATGCGGTTGTCGGATGCCGTCGTGAGATAGGCGTAGAGCCAGCGCTCATCCGCGTCGTCGAGCAGTGCGATGCCGAGGAGCCCGCCCTCGCCCTCGTGCACGACGCCGGGCACCTCGCCGAGGGGAGTGAGGGTGCCATCCGTCGCGAGGTGTTGCACGACGCCCGTGTCGCGTTCGCTCACGAGCGCCTCGCCGGGGCCCTCCGGCAGGAGCGCGATCGACCACGGGCTCGTGAGCCCCTCCGCGACGACGACGGGTTCGCCTACGGGCTGCACGCCGCCGCCGTCGGAGGGGCTCGCGCCGCCGGGCGGCCGCGAGGCCGTCGGAGCGGGTGACGGCGCCGCGCATCCCGCGAGGAGGCCGAGGAGGACGACGGCCGCCGCGGGAAGTGCGAGGCGGAGGATCACTCCTCCATTCCAGCACCGCATCCGCGTCCCCGCCGGAGAGCCTCAGCGCTTCGGGGGAATCTGGAACACCCCGCGACCCGGGGGAGGAGAGGCGACGGCCGTGGCATCCGTCGCGACGGGCGCCCCCGCGATCCAGTCGCGCAGCGCCGCGCCGTGCACGAGCTGCGCCGGATGCGGTCCGCCCGCGAGCAGCCGCGGCATCCAGTCGAGCGGGAGCTCGGAGGCCGAGGCGGCGAGCACGAAGTTGCCGAAGCGCCGCCCCTTGATGACCTGCGCCTCGCCGAGCACCGCGACATCCGCGAACACCATGCCGAGCGTCGCGGCCTGCCCGCGCGCGAACGCGGCCCCCTGCCCGTCGGCGATGTTCGCGAGCAGCACGCCGTCGGCAGCGAGGAACGCGGCGCACTCGCGGTAGAACTCGACGGTCGTCACGTGCGCGGGCGTGCGCGCGCCCGAGAACACATCGACGACGAGCAGGTCGACCGACCCGCGCAACCCCGCGGGCAGCTTGCCGAGCACCTCGCGCGCATCGCCGTAGCGCACGCGGATCGACGCATCGCGGGGAAGCGGCAGCTCCGCGCGCACGAGCTCGACGAGGGCGGGCTCGAGCTCGATCACCTGCTGCCGGGAGCCCGGCCGCGTCGCCGCGATGTAGCGCGGGATCGTGAGCGCGCCCGCCCCCAGATGGAGCGCCGTGATGGGCTCGCCCGGGTCGCGCAGTTCGTCGATCACGTGCCCCATGCGCGCGACGTACTCATAGAAGAGGTGCGTGGGGTCGCCCAGGTCGACATGCGATTGCGGCGTTCCGTCGACGACGAGCTCGAAGCCCGAGGTGAGACGATCCGGGCGCACCTCGGCGCGCATCCCGTTCGACAGTCGCACGCTCGGCAGCTCGTCCATCCCGCCATTGTCGCGCGCCGCGACCCGAACCCGGATGCGGGGGTCAGCCCCACCGGCTCGGGGGGCTCCCCGGATGCCGCCCGCCGTCGCCCGCGGCGAGGCTCGAAGGAGAACGAGAGGAGACCCCCATGAACACCACCACCCAGCGTCCGCTCGCGCGCCGCCGCGCCGCCCGCAGCGTCGCCGCGCTCGCATCCCTCGCCGTCGCCGGCGTCGCGCTCGCGGGATGCGTGCCCGCGCCGCTCGTAGCCGCCGGGCCGCGTGTCACGACCGAGCTCGAGGTCTCGGATGGCGTGCACGCTCTGCGTCTCGAGACCGCGGGCGACGTGACCGTCGAGCTCGGCGAGGAGCCGGGACTCACCGTGCGCGCCCCCAGGTCGATCTCGGAACGGCTGACGGTCGACGAGGAGGACGGGACGCTCGTGCTCGGATCGCGCGGGCCCGGCGTCTGGTCGGCGCGCGTCGAGTACGTGCTCACGGTCGTCTCCTTCGATGAGCTCGTGCTCGAGGGGGCCGGCGATGTGACGGCCGACTTCTCGTCGGCGGACGAGGTCGACATCCGCGTCGACGGCGCGGGGGACGTGCGCGCGACGGGCGTCGACGCCGACGAGGTCGAGGTCGCCATCGGCGGGGCCGGCGACGTACGGCTCGAGGGCACGGCGCGCTCGGGGGAGCTGACCGTGAGCGGCACGGGAAGCATCCGCGCGTCTGAGCTCGTGCTGCAGCGCGCCGAGGCCGAGATCTCGGGTGCCGGCGACATCGCCGTGCATGCGACCGACGCTCTCGACGCGCGCATCTCGGGCGCGGGCGACATCCGGGTGTCGGGCGAGCCCCGGATCACGAGCGACGTCTCAGGGCTGGGCGACGTCATCGAGCACTGATCGCCGGAAGCGGGCGGATATCTGGCAGTGCGGCGGGGGGAGTTGCTCCCGCCGCACCTTGCGTTCTCCGCCCGCACCTGCAGCTGCTCCAGCCGCACCTGCAGCTGCTCCAGCCGCAGGTGCAGCTGGTCCCGCCGCGCCTGCAACTGCTCCGGCGCGCGTGCAGTGACTCCCTTGCACGTGCAGGAGCCCGGCTTTATAGACCCGCCGGAGGCCGATGTCAAGGAATAAGTAGACACGGCGCGTCGTTCCGACCTATAGTTGTTCTTTGCGCTCCCCTCTCTCACCCTGCCCTCATATTGCGGTCGGCCGGTGTGTGCCCGAAGGCGGTTCCCGAAAATGGCGGCGGGATGCCCTCGACGTGCGGAGCGCCTCCTCACTGACCGACACCAATTGAGGCCGACGGGTCTCACGGAGGTTGTTTTCCCTTGGCTGCTGCGCGCTCCGCATCCAGTAAGAACTCCCCTAAGAACGGTCGCGGCGCTTCGCGGCTCTCGTTCGCCAAGATCACGGACACCCTGACGGTTCCGGATCTGCTCGCCCTTCAGACCGAGAGCTTCGACTGGCTCGTCGGCAACGACGCGTGGAAGGCGCGCATCGCCGACGACCCCACCGCCTCGACGACGACCGGACTCGACGAGATCTTCGAGGAGATCTCCCCCATCGAGGACCTCGGCGAGACGATGCAGTTGAGCTTCTCGAACCCCGAGCTCGAGGAGCCCAAGTACTCCATCGAGGAGTGCAAGGAGCGCGGCAAGACCTACGCCGCGCCGCTCTACGTCAACGCCGAGTTCATGAACCACATGACGGGCGAGATCAAGACCCAGACGGTCTTCATGGGCGACTTCCCGCTCATGACCGAGAAGGGCACCTTCATCATCAACGGAACCGAGCGCGTCGTCGTGTCGCAGCTCGTCCGCTCGCCCGGCGTGTACTTCGAGCGCACGCCCGAGAAGACCTCCGACAAGGACGTCTTCTCGGCGCGCATCATCCCGAGCCGCGGCGCGTGGCTCGAGTTCGAGATCGACAAGCGCGACCAGGTCGGCGTGCGCATCGACCGCAAGCGCAAGCAGTCGGTCACGGTGTTCCTCAAGGCCCTCGGCATGACGAGCGAGGAGATCCTCGAGGCCTTCGCGGGTTACGAGTCGATCGCCTCGACGCTCGAGAAGGACGCCATCCTCACCAAGGAGGAGGCGCTCAAGGACATCTACCGCAAGCTCCGTCCGGGCGAGCAGGTGGCCGCCGAGGCCGCGCGCGCGCTCCTCGACAACTTCTACTTCAACCCGAAGCGCTACGACCTCGCCAAGGTGGGTCGCTACAAGATCAACCGCAAGCTCGGTCTCGACGCGCCGCTCGGCGACTCGGTGCTCTCGCTCGACGACATCGTCGCGACGATCAAGTACCTCGTCGCACTCCACGCGGGCGAGACCACGATCTCGGGTGTGCGCGACGGCAAGAACGTCGACATCCGCCTCGACACCGACGACATCGACCACTTCGGCAACCGCCGCATCCGCGCCGTCGGCGAGCTCATCCAGAACCAGGTGCGTACGGGCCTCAGCCGCATGGAGCGCGTCGTGCGCGAGCGCATGACGACGCAGGACATCGAGGCCATCACGCCGCAGACGCTCATCAACGTGCGTCCCGTCGTGGCCGCGATCAAGGAGTTCTTCGGAACCTCGCAGCTGTCGCAGTTCATGGATCAGAACAACCCGCTCGCGGGCCTGACCCACAAGCGCCGCCTCTCGGCTCTCGGCCCCGGTGGCCTCAGCCGCGAGCGCGCGGGCGTCGAGGTGCGCGACGTGCACCCGAGCCACTACGGCCGCATGTGCCCGATCGAGACGCCGGAAGGCCCGAACATCGGTCTCATCGGCTCGCTCGCGACGTTCGGCCGCATCAACGCGTTCGGCTTCATCGAGACGCCCTACCGCAAGGTCGTGAACGGCAAGGTGACCGACCAGATCGACTACCTCACGGCATCCGAGGAAGACGAGTTCCTCGTCGCCCAGGCGAACGCGCCGCTCGACGCGAACGGCCGGTTCGTGGAAGACAAGGTGCTCGTGCGCCCCAAGGGCTCCGACGTCATCCTCGTCAACCCCGACCAGGTCGACTACATGGATGTCTCGCCGCGCCAGATGGTGTCGGTCGCGACGTCGCTCATCCCGTTCCTCGAGCACGACGACGCGAACCGCGCCCTCATGGGCGCCAACATGCAGCGTCAGGCCGTGCCGCTCCTCCGCTCCGAGTCGCCGTTCGTCGGCACCGGCATGGAGGGCTTCGCGGCGATCGACGCCGGGGATGTCATCACGGCTCAGAAGCCGGGCGTCGTCGCCGAGGTCTCGGCGGATGTCGTGACGATTCAGCTCGACGAGGGCGGCACGCAGGAGTACTACCTGCGCAAGTTCGACCGCAGCAACCAGGGCACGAGCTACAACCACCGCGTCATCGTCTCGGCGGGCGACCGCATCGAGGCCGGCGAGGTCATCGCCGACGGTCCCGCGACCGAGAACGGCGAGCTCGCGCTCGGCAAGAACCTGCTCGTCGCGTTCATGCCGTGGGAGGGCCACAACTTCGAGGACGCGATCATCCTCAGCCAGCGCCTCGTGGCCGACGACGTGCTCAGCTCGATCCACATCGAGGAGTACGAGGTCGACGCGCGCGACACCAAGCTCGGCAAGGAGGAGATCACGCGTGACCTCCCCAACGTGAGCCCCGAGCTGCTCGCCGACCTCGACGAGCGCGGCATCATCCGCATCGGCGCCGAGGTGCGCCCGGGCGACATCCTCGTCGGCAAGGTCACGCCGAAGGGCGAGACCGAGCTCTCCGCCGAGGAGCGCCTGCTGCGCGCGATCTTCAACGAGAAGAGCCGCGAGGTGCGCGACACCTCGCTCAAGGTTCCTCACGGTGAAGAGGGCACCGTCATCGGCGTCAAGGTCTTCGACGCCCAGGACGGCGACGACGAGCTCGGCTCGGGCGTCAACCAGCGCGTCGTGGTGTTCATCGCGCAGAAGCGCAAGATCACCGAGGGCGACAAGCTCGCGGGCCGCCACGGCAACAAGGGCGTCATCTCGAAGATCCTGCCCGTCGAGGACATGCCGTTCCTCGCCGACGGAACGCCCGTCGACGTCATCCTCAACCCGCTCGGCATCCCCGGTCGCATGAACTTCGGCCAGGTGCTCGAGACCCACCTCGGATGGGTCGCGAAGCAGGGCTGGAAGGTCGAGGGCAACCCCGAGTGGGCGGCGCGCCTGCCGAAGGACGCGCACGAGGCCGCACCCGGCACGAAGGTCGCGACCCCCGTGTTCGACGGTGCGGCGGAGGAGGAGATCGAGGGACTGCTCGACTCGACCCTGCCGAACCGCGACGGTCAGCGCCTCATCGACCACACGGGCAAGACGCAGCTGTTCGACGGCCGCTCCGGCGAGCCGTTCCCGCACCCCGTCTCGGTCGGCTACATGTACATCCTCAAGCTGCACCACCTCGTGGACGACAAGATCCACGCCCGCAGCACGGGCCCCTACTCGATGATCACCCAGCAGCCGCTCGGTGGTAAGGCGCAGTTCGGCGGCCAGCGCTTCGGCGAGATGGAGGTGTGGGCTCTCGAGGCCTACGGTGCCGCCTACGCGCTGCAGGAGCTCCTCACGATCAAGTCCGACGACATCCTCGGCCGCGTCAAGGTGTACGAGGCGATCGTCAAGGGCGAGAACATCCAGGAGCCCGGCATCCCCGAGAGCTTCAAGGTGCTCATCAAGGAGATGCAGTCGCTGTGCCTGAACGTCGAGGTGCTCGGTGCCGACGGCTCCGTGCTGAGCCTCAAGGACACGGATGACGAAGTCTTCCGTGCCGCGGAGGAGCTCGGCATCAACATCTCCACCCGCTTCGAGTCGTCGTCGATCGACGACATCTGATCCGGGCCCACAGGATTTCGTAGAGAAAAGAAGCGAGAGAGAACACACACGTGATCGACGCAACCACTTTCGATCAGCTCCGCATCGGCCTTGCCACGAGCAAGGACATCCGCGAGTGGTCGTACGGCGAGGTCAAGAAGCCCGAGACGATCAACTACCGCACGCTCAAGCCCGAGAAGGACGGCCTGTTCGGCGAGCAGATCTTCGGGCCCAGCCGCGACTGGGAGTGCTCGTGCGGCAAGTACAAGCGCGTGCGCTTCAAGGGCATCGTCTGCGAGCGCTGCGGCGTGGAGGTCACCAAGAGCTCCGTCCGTCGTGAGCGCATGGGCCACATCGAGCTCGCCGCGCCCGTGACGCACATCTGGTACTTCAAGGGTGTGCCGAGCCGCCTCGGCTACCTGCTCGACATGGCGCCGAAGGACCTCGAGAAGGTCATCTACTTCGCCGCGTACATGGTCATCGACGTCGACGAGGAGGGTCGCCACGCCGACCTCCCCGGGCTCGAGAACGAGCTGCGCCTCGAGATCAAGAACCTCGAGCAGCAGCGCGACGACCGCGTGAACGCGCGTCTCGTGCAGCTCGAGGCCGACCTCGCGGCGCTCGAGGAGGAGGGCGCCAAGTCCGACCAGAAGCGCAAGGTCAAGGACGCGGGCGAGAAGGAGATGGCCCAGATCCGCAAGTCGTTCGACGAGCAGATCAAGCAGCTCGAGGAGGTGTGGGAGCAGTTCCGGGGCCTCAAGGTCGGCGACCTCAAGCCCGAGGACTCGGTCTTCCACGAGCTGCAGGACCGCTACGGCCTGTACTTCGAGGCCCACATGGGCGCCGAGGCGATCAAGCGCCGCCTCGAGTCGTTCGACCTCGAGGCCGAGGCCGAGGTGCTGCACGAGCAGATCGCGAACGGCAAGGGTCAGAAGAAGATCCGCGCCATCAAGCGCCTGCGCGTCGTCAACTCCTTCCTGCAGACCGGCAACTCGCCGGCCGCGATGGTGCTCGACGTCGTCCCGGTCATCCCGCCGGAGCTCCGCCCCATGGTGCAGCTCGACGGTGGCCGCTTCGCGACCTCCGACCTCAACGACCTCTACCGTCGTGTGATCAACCGCAACAACCGTCTTCGTCGTCTGCTCGACCTCGGCGCGCCCGAGATCATCGTCAACAACGAGAAGCGGATGCTGCAGGAGGCCGTCGACGCCCTGTTCGACAACGGTCGCCGCGGCCGTCCCGTCACGGGAACCGGCAACCGCGCGCTCAAGTCGCTGTCCGACATGCTCAAGGGCAAGCAGGGCCGCTTCCGTCAGAACCTGCTCGGTAAGCGCGTCGACTACTCGGGCCGCTCGGTCATCATCGTGGGTCCGCAGCTCAAGCTGCACCAGTGCGGTCTGCCGAAGCAGATGGCGCTCGAGCTCTTCAAGCCGTTCGTCATCAAGCGCCTCATCGACCTGAGCCACGCGCAGAATATCAAGGCCGCCAAGCGCATGGTCGAGCGGTCGCGCCCGCAGGTGTGGGACGTGCTCGAGGAGATCATCCGCGAGCGCCCCGTGCTGCTCAACCGCGCGCCCACGCTGCACCGTCTCGGCATCCAGGCGTTCGAGCCGCAGCTCGTGGAGGGTAAGGCCATCCAGCTGCACCCGCTCGTGTGCGCCGCGTTCAACGCCGACTTCGACGGTGACCAGATGGCCGTGCACCTGCCGCTCTCGGTGGAGGCGCAGGCCGAGGCGCGCATCCTCATGCTCGCGTCGAACAACATCCTCAAGCCGTCGGACGGTCGCCCGGTGACCCTGCCCTCGCAGGACATGATCATCGGTCTGCACCACCTCACGACGGTCACCGAGGGTGCTGTGGGCGAGGGCCGCGCGTTCGCGTCGCTCGCCGAGGCGATCCTCGCGAAGGACGAGGGCACGCTCGACCTCAACGCCAAGGTGCGCATCCGCCTCGAGGGCGTTTACCTCGAGGACGCGCCCGAGGGCTTCGTGCAGGGCTCGACCAAGGTGCTCGAGACGACGCTCGGCCGGGCGCTCTTCAACCAGGCCCTCCCGGAGGACTACTGGTACGTCGAGGCCGTGGCCGACAAGGGCAAGATCTCGGCGATCGTCAACGACCTCGCGGAGCGCTACCCGAAGGTCGAGGTCGCCGCGGCGCTCGACCGCATCAAGGATGCGGGCTTCTACTGGGCCACGCGCTCGGGCGTCACGGTCGCCCTCTCGGACATCGTCACGCCGGCCGACAAGCCGGAGATCGTGGCGAAGCACGAGAAGCAGGCCGCGAAGATCCAGTCGGAGTACGACAAGGGTCTCATCGACGACGCGACGCGCCGCAAGGAGCTCATCGACATCTGGACCGAGGCGACCAACGAGATCGCCGCGTCGATGCAGGCGAGCTACCCGAAGGACAACAACATCTACCGGATGGTGTCGTCGGGCGCTCGAGGCAACTGGCTGCAGGTGCGCAACATCTCGGGCATCCGCGGTCTCGTCGCGAACCCGAAGGGTGAGACGATCGCCCGCCCGATCATCTCCTCGTACCGCGAGGGCCTGTCGGTGGCGGAGTACTTCATCGCCACGCACGGTGCCCGTAAGGGTCTCGCCGACACCGCCCTCCGTACCGCGGACTCCGGCTACCTGACGCGTCGTCTCGTCGACGTCGCCCAGGATGTCATCATCCGCGAGGACGACTGCGGCACGACCAAGGGCCTCGAGATCCGCATCGCGCAGAAGATCGGCGACGAGCTCGTGCGCGACGAGAACGTCGAGAACTCGGTCTACGCTCGCAATCTCGCCGAGGACGCGATCGACGCCAAGGGCACCGTGATCGCGGAGGCCGGCACCGACGTGGGCGACGTGCTCATCAACACGCTCATCAAGGCGGGCATCGAGACCGTCAAGGTGCGCTCGGTGCTGACGTGCGAGTCGGCGGTCGGCGTGTGCGCCGCGTGCTACGGCCGCTCGCTCGCGACCGGCAAGCTCGTCGACATCGGCGAGGCGGTCGGCATCATCGCCGCCCAGTCGATCGGTGAGCCCGGCACGCAGCTCACGATGCGTACCTTCCACCAGGGTGGTACCGCGGGTGCCGACGACATCACGCAGGGTCTGCCGCGTGTCACCGAGCTCTTCGAGGCCCGCACCCCGAAGGGCGCGAGCCCCATCGCGGAGGCCGCGGGTCGCATCGAGATCGAGGACACCGAGAAGCAGCGCCGGATCATCCTCACGCCCGACAACGGCGAGGAGCCGCAGATCTACCCCGTGCTCAAGCGCGCCACCCTCCTCGTGGAGGACGGCCAGCACGTGGAGCTCGGCCAGCAGTTCGTGGTCGGAAACCTCGACCCGAAGGAGGTGCTGCGCGTGCAGGGCGTCCGCGCCGTGCAGCAGCACCTCGTCGACGGCGTGCAGGGCGTCTACCGCTCGCAGGGCGTGCCGATCCACGACAAGCACATCGAGGTCATCGTGCGCCAGATGCTGCGCAAGGTGACGGTCGTGGAGCACGGCGACACCGAGCTGCTGCCGGGTGAGCTCGTGGACCGCTCGCGGTACACCGAGATCAACCGTGCGGCGATCGTCGAGGGCAAGAAGCCCGCGTCGGCGCGTCAGGAGGTCATGGGCATCACCAAGGCCTCGCTCGCGACCGAGTCGTGGCTGAGTGCCGCGTCGTTCCAGGAGACGACCCGCGTGCTCACGCAGGCGGCCATGGAGGGTCGTTCCGACCCGCTCGTGGGTCTCAAGGAGAACGTCATCATCGGTCAGCTCATCCCCGCCGGAACCGGTCTCGCGAAGTACCGGAACGTGGCCGTGGATGCGACCGAGGAGGCGAAGGCGGAGCGCTACCCGAACCGCATCTTCGCCGACGACTCGGCGTTCTCGGAGGCCGACTTGAGCTTCGTCGACTTCGACAGCTTCAGCTCGGACGACTTCCAGCCCGGCACCTACAGCTGAGTCACAGCACCACGAAGGGCCCCCGTGTCAACGGGGGCCCTTCGTCGTTCCCGCCCGCAAGGCCGCTCGCTAGGCTGGGAACCCCCAGGTAAGGAGCACGCCATGGCCGAGCCGACCGACCCCCAGGACCCCGCCGAGCGCGACGCGCTCCCCGTCGAGCCCGTCTCGGCATCCGAGCACGTGGGCGCCGGGCCCGTCGTGCCCGAGGTCGACGACGACGAGGTGGTCGACGATGTCGCAGAGCCCGTGCTCGTCGATCGCTCGGTCGACACGGCGGAACCCGTGACGGCGGAGCCGGTCACGGGCGAGCCGGTCACGCAGACGGTGCCCGCCACCACCCCGCGCGAGGTCGTCTACGTGCAGGCGCCCACGCCGCCCGCGCCTCGCCACAACCGCGGCTTCGGCGTGCTCATCTCGCTGCTCGGGGCGGTCGCGTTCGCGCTGCTGTATCTCGCGGCGGCGGCCATCATCTTCATCGTCACGCCGCGCACGCGCGTCGAGGACACCTTCAACGCCTTCCTCGTGAGCGACTTCTTCTGGATCCCCGTCGTCGCCTACGCCGTCTTCGCCGTGCTCTTCGCCCTCATCGTCAACCGTGCGGCATGGTGGGCGCACGTGATCGGCAGCCTCTTCGTCGCGGGTCTCACCTACGGCGTCTCGCTCGGCATCCTGGGCCTCATGCGCAACGTCGTGGCGATGACGCCCGCGGATGCCGCGCAGCTTTTCGGGGTCATCGCGTCGAGCGCCCTCCTGCTGTGCGTGCTGGCCCTCGCGCGCGAGACCTCGCTGTGGTTCGGCCTCGCGATCGCCGCGCGCGGCCGTCGGGTCAAGGAGCGCAACGCCGCGGAACGTGCGATCTTCGAGCAGAGCGTCGCGGAACGTCGTGCGGAGTATGAGCGAGCCCATCCCTCCCTCTGAGCGGCCGCGGCATCCGGAGCGCGTCGCGGGGCTCTTCGTCGCCGTCACGTGGGCGGCCCTCGTGTTCGCCGTCTTCGGCGTGCTCTCCGTCGTGCTCGACCGCGAGCCGGTCGAGAAGCCCGTCGGGCCGTACTTCGGGCCCGCCGTCATCCTGCTCTCACTCGGGGTGGTCTACCTCGGCATCGTCCTCACGGTGCCCGCGCGACGCCCGTGGCTCGGCGCGATCGCGACGGCGGCGGGCGTCTACCTCGTCGTGCTCGTGGCGGCGTTCGCGGTCGACACGGCGCTCACCCTCGAGCAGGCGGTGAGCCCCTTCGTGCTCGCCGCCGCCCTCATCGCCCTCGTGCCGCCCATCGCCTGCTGGGCGTGGTTCCGGAGTGCGGAGGCGCGTCCCGGGCGCCGCTAGCCCGCAGATGGGTACCCCTCCACCATTGGGGGCTACGGTGCCGACGCGGAGAGCAGATACCCTCGATTCGACGGCGCCCGCCATCACCGCCGCCGAGCGGCCAGGCGCCGACGCATCGTGGCGGCAGGGGCCGTCCCATGCCGCCGGGGGGAAGGAAGAGGACGCACCCGTGGCCCGACGCACCACCGCGCCGCCTCCCGTGCTGCCCGGATACAGCTACATCCGCCCGCTCGGTTCCGGCGGTTTCGCGGATGTCTTCCTCTACGAGCAGGACATGCCGCGCCGGGTCGTCGCCGTCAAGGTGCTCATCGACGACGCCGTCAACCCCGAGGTGCAGCGCACCTTCAACGCCGAGGCCGACATCCTCGCGCGGCTGAGCGCGCACCCGTCGATCGTCACGATCTACCAGGCGAGCATCTCGGCCGACGGCAGGCCGTACTTCGTCATGGAGTACTGCCCCGACAACATGAGCGCACGCTACAAGAAGGCGCCGTTGCCGGTCGCCGAGGTGCTCGACGCGGGCGTGCGCATCGCCGCGGCACTCGAGACGGCGCACCGCAGCGGCGTGCTGCACCGCGACATCAAGCCCTCGAACCTGCTCGTGACGAGCCTCGGCACGCCCGTTCTCGCCGACTTCGGCATCGCGGCGGCCGTCGCGCGGGCCGATGAAGACCCCGAGGTCTTCGCGATGTCGATCCCGTGGAGCTCGCCCGAGGTGCTTCAGGAGCGCGTGTCGGGCTCGGTGCCGAGCGAGATCTGGAGCCTCGGCGCGACCCTCTACACCCTGCTCGCGGGCCGCAGCCCGTTCGAGCCGCCCTCGCGCGAGAAGCTCCCGCGTGATCAGCTGCAGGCGCGCATCATCCGCGCGCGGCTCGCGCCGACGGGACGGGCGGATGTGCCCGAGCGCCTCGAAGCGGCCCTCGCCCGCGCGATGGAACGCGACCCCGCGAAGCGCCACGAGTCGATGGCCGCGTTCGCGGAGGAACTGCGTTGGGTGCAGTACGAGCTCGGCGTGCCGCCCACGGCGCTCGAGGTCGCCGCGAGCGAGTGGGCGGGTGCAGCAGCTCCCGTCGACTTCGCGAGCGCGGCGCCGCGGGGTCCCGTGATCTCGACCGTGCGACAGGACTCGCGCCGCGCCGCGCGCGCGGAGACTCTCGCGTCGGCTCAGCGACGTCGCGTGGAGCAGGCGGCTCCCGTTCGCAAGAAGCTCTCGCCGCTCGCCGCCGCGCTCATCGGCGCCGTCGCGGGAGCGGTCGTCGTCGGCGGGATCGTCGTGGCCGTGCTCGCCGCGACGGGGGTGCTGTAGTGGCGCCTCGCACCGAGCCGCGCCGGCATCCGTGGGGTCTCGTCGCGAAGGTCGTGGCAGGCGTCGCGGTCGTCGGCACGGTCACGACGCTCGCGGTCGTCGCGCAGGGCTACGACGCCCAGGAGGTGCCGCGTCTCGAGACCTCCGTGTGGGTCACGCGCGCCGACGGCCAGTACGGACGCGTCAACACCGACCTCGCCGAGCTCGACACCGTGCGGGCCGTCGCCGACCCGAGCGGCATCGTGCAATCGGGGGATGCGGGCGTCGTCTTCACGCAGGGCTTCGGGCAGGCCTGGGCGATCGACCCGGCCGCCCCCGTCGACCTCGGCGCGCAGGACGATGGCGAGACCGCCGACGCCGCGACGGGCGCCGCGACGCCCGCAGGCACGCGCCAAGTGCAGGCGGCGGGCGACCGCATCCTGTACCTCACGAGCACGGGTGAGCTGCATCTCGGCGGCTTCTCGACCGACGGCGTGCTCGAGAGCCCCGCGCAGCTCAACCCCTTCGCGGATGCCGAGGTCGCCGAGGGCGAGGAGCCGCCGCGCTACGTGGCGTCGGCCGCCGCCCTCGACGCGAACGGGCGCGTCGTGATGTACTCGTCGGCCGAGCACGCCGTTCGCGGCTACGACGCCGCATCCGGACGCTTCGCGGGCGAGCCCGCCGCCGTCCCCGAGCCGCCGGATGACGACGCACAGCTCGAGCTCGTGCTCGCGGGCGGGCGCTGGGTGCTCTCGGACGCCGCCGAGGGACTGCTGTGGATCGAGGGACTCCCGGCGCCGATCGAGACGGGACTCGGTGCCGACGCGCTCCTGCAGGAGGGGGCGTCGGATGACGCTCGCGTGCTGCTCGCGGACGCGAACGGGCTCGTCGCCGTGTCGACGACCGATGGCGCCGTCACGACCCTTGCCGAGGCCTCCGGCAATCCCGCCGCGCCCGTCGTCGTGGAGGGCGTCGGCTACGCCGCATGGCTCTCGACGAGCGGCGGGACGCTCTGGTCGAGCTCCGCGGACGCGCCCCTCTCGCTCGCTCTCGACGGCGACGAGCTCGACGACGCCCGCACGATCCAGCCCGTCTTCCGCAGCAACGGCGACCGAGCGGTGCTCGTCGAGACGACGACCGGGATGATCTGGACGGTACCCGACGGGCGCCTCGTGCCCGTCGAGGAGTGGACGCCCCTCGACGACAGCGTCGAGCAGGAGGGCACGGTCGACGTCGACGACGTCATCGAGCAGCAGCCGCCGGTCGCCGTCGCGGACGCCTTCGGCGTGCGCCGCGGCGCTGTCGTGAGCCTTCCCGTGCTGCTCAACGACCACGATCCCAACAAGAAGGACGTGCTGACGATCGACCCCGCCTCGGTCACGGGCCTGAGCGACGGGAGCTTCGCGCAGCTCGGTCTCGTGGCCGACGACCAGGCGATCGTCGCGCGCGTGAGTGCGGCGTCCGGATCGGCGACCTTCAGCTACGCCGTCACCGACGGATCCGCCGTCTCGACGCCCGTCACGGTGACGCTCACCGTCGTGCCCGAGGGGCAGAACACGGCGCCCGTGTGGTGCGGCGTCGCGGATTGCCTGCAGCGCTGGCCCGAGCCGCAGCTCGCGCCGGGCGGCTTCGTCTCGGTGCCCGTGCTCGCGGGCTGGGTCGACCCCGAGGGCGACACCGTGTCGTTGAGCGAGGCGCGCGCCGACGACCCCAACGCCCCCGTCACGGTCGTGCCGACCGCGGACGGCCGCGTCGTCGTGCGACACCAGGATCCCAACGCCGCCGACGCCGTCATCCCCGTGACGGTCACGGTGAGCGATGCCTTCGGCGCCACGACGTCGATGCCGCTCGAGGTGCGCGTGACGTCGTCGCCCGCCCTGCAGGCGTCGCCCGTCGCGCTCTCGGCGGGGATCGGCGAGAAGCGGCAGGTGACGATCGCCGACGCGGTCGTCGGCGGGTCGGGCTCGTACCGGCTCGCGGATGCCGTGGCCGTGTCGGGCGAAGGCTTCACGGTCGCGCCGAGCGCCGCGACCGGCACGATCGAGCTCACGGCCGATCGCCCGGGCCGCTACCTCGCGAGCTACACCGTGCAGGACACCGTGACGCTCGCGCGCCAGACGGCTGTCATCCGCTACACGGTCGCCGAGGGCGAGAGGCCGCTCGCGCTCCCGCCGCTCACGGCGTTCGTGCGCCCGGGCGAGGACACGACGGTCGACGTGCTCGCGGCGGCGCAGAACACGACGGGCCGCGTGCTCATGGTGTCGCAGGTCACGACCTCGGATGCAGGGCTCAGCGCGAGCGTCGTCGGCCAGTCGTTCGTGCGCGTGAGCGGGCGGACGGATGACGGACGCCCCGGCCGCGTGGGCGTCGCCGAGGTGCAGATCGCCGACGGCACGGGCGCGACGGCGATGACGCAGCTCACGGTGTTCCTGCTGGAGCCCAGTCACGGCACGAGCCCGATCGCCGTGCCCGACGCCGTCTCGGTGCGCGCCGGCGCGCAACTCGACATCACCGTGCTCGCGAACGACGTGAGCCCGCGCGGCGAACGCGCGCAACTTCATCCGGAGATCGAGGGCTCGGGCGCGCCGGGCGAGCTCGCCTTCGCCTCCGGCGACGTCGTGCGCTACCTCGCGCCGGAGACGCCGGGTGTCTACACGCTGCACTACGCGAGCTATCTCGAGAACGATCCGGCTCGCCTCGACACGGCCGCCGTCACGGTCACGGTGCTCGGGCCGGGAGCGAACCGCGCGCCGCAGCCGCCCATCCTGAGCGCGCGCGTGCTCGCGGGTCAGTCGGTCGCCATCTCGGTGCCGACGACGGGCCTCGATCCCGACGGCGACGCCGTCGTGCTCGCCGATGTCGAGCAGCCGCCCGCCGGGGCTGGCGTCGCATCGATCGACGCCTCGGGCGCGACGATCGTCTACCGCGCCCCCGCCGACGGCGTCGCGGGTGGCCAGCTCTCGTTCGGCTACACCGTGCGCGACTCGCTCGGGGAGGAGGCCGAGGGCGTCGTGCGCGTCGGCGTGCTCTCGGGCGAGTTGAGCGACGTCGCCCCCGTGACCTACAGCGACTACGTCGCGGCGCCGCTCGGATCGACGTCCCCCGTCACCGTCGAGCCGCTTCGGAACGACCGGGATCCCAAGCAGGGCGAGCTCACGATCCTCGACGTCGTGCCGAACGCGCCGGCCGGAAGCGAGGAGTACGCGCGCCTCGACGCCCTGCTCGATCGCGGCGCGACGTCGCTCGCCGACGGCACGGTCGTGCTGCGAGCGGGCGACGTGCCCGGCACGCATTCCTACGTCTACACGGTGCAGTCGTCGGCGACCTTCAGCACGGCCGAAGGGCTCATCGTCATCGGCGTGAGCGACGCTCCCGCACCCGATCACCCCGTCGTGACCGACACGATCGTGACGGCGCAGTCGCGGCACGAGCTCGCATCCGGAATCGACGTCGTGACGGGCAAGGTGGAGTGGCCCACGGGCGACGTCGCGTCGCTCGAGCTCTCCCTGTGGGGTGACGCGACATCCGGCTTCACCGTGACGGGTCGTCGCATCGCGGGCGCGGCGCCGGCCGCCGGCGCGATCGTGCCCTTCGCGCTCACGGGGACGGATGCCGCGGGCGCGGAGGTCGTGAGCTACGGCTTCCTGCGCATCCCCGCGTTCGACGACATGCGCGTGCAGTTGCGGCCGGGCATCGAGCCCGTCGAGGTCGGCGAGGAGAAGACCGTCGAGATCGCGGTTGCCGAGCTGCTCGACGTGGACCCCGCGGATGCCGTCGAGGTACGCGAGGACGACTCCCTCGCGGTGCAGCGTGCCAACGCCGCGTGCGCGACGGCGGGCGGTGACCGCGTGAGCTACGCGGCCGGCCGTGAAGCCCCGTGGAACGACACCTGCAGCGTCGCGGTGCGCCTCGACGGGCAGAAGCGCTGGAGCATCGTCGCCGTGCCGCTCGCGATCCTCCCGAAGGATCCGCAGGCGATCCTCAACCCGATCAGCCGCACGGTGCCGCCCGGTGAGACCCAGACGATCGACCTCCTCGCCGAGACCGTCACGTGGGAGGGTGGCCGCGTCGGCGACGAGTCGGTGCTCGACTTCGCCGTCGCGTTCAGCGGCTCGTCGTTCATCGTGACGCAATCGGGCGGCACCGTGAGCGTCGAGGCGCGAGCGGATGCGCGGCCCGGCACGCGCGAGACGGCGCGCCTGTCGGTCACCTCCTACGGCGGGCTCACGAGCACCATCACGCTCGTCGTGGGCATCGCGGCACCCGATGCGCCGCGCGGCGCGACGTTCGGCTTCCAGTGCGACGTCAGCCGCGGAGCGACGTGCCTCATCACGGCCGTCGGTATCCGGGGCGAGTACGATCCGTTCGCGGGCAAGCCGGGAGCGGGCCTCAGCATCGTCTCGGTCGGCACCTCCGGTTCCGTCGTGTGCCCCGTCACGACCGTTACGAAGGCGAGCGACACCCAGCTCGCCGCGAGCTGGCCGTCGGGTCCCAAGCCCGTCGGCGGCGAATGCGTCGTGTCGTTCACGGTCGAGGATGCGCAGGGGCGCACCGGTCAGGGACAGCTCACCCTCGACGTGCTCGGCTACCCGCAGACGCCTGCGAGCATCACGACGCGCGACTACACGGCCACGTCGGTGCGGCTGCTCGTGACGCTCGGCAACGCGGCGCAAGCGCATCCGCCGGTGACGGGGGTGACGATCCTCGAGAACGGCGCGCCGGTCTCGGCGGACTGCATGCGCGTCGCCGTCGGCTTCTCCTGCCTCGTGTCGGGACTCGTCAACGGCGAGCAGCACAGCTACACGGCACGGGCGGTCAACAGCGTCGGCGAGTCCCTTGACACGACGCCCGTGACGACGTGGGCCTACCGGCCTCCGACCGCGAGCAACCTCACGGCGACACCCGTCTACGACCCCGCCGTGACCTCGGATGTCAAGGGCGCCGTGGAGGTGTCGGTCGCCTCCGCCGACGACACGGCGGGCTTCCGCGTGGTCAACACGGGCCAGTACGTTCCCCGCACGGGGGCGACCACGGTGTTCGACATCCAGCTCGATGTGGGACCGCGCACCGTGCAGCTCATCCCCGTGAGCCGCTTCCAGCCGCCGACGACGGGTGGTTCCGACGGCGACCAGTTGTCGGCATCCGTGCTCGTCGCGGGCCGCCCCCGCTACGACAACTCGGGTGTCGCGACGGCGTCCGCCGAGCAGGTGACGCTGAGCGGCACGGTGTTCAACGCCAACCACAGCGCCGAACCGGTCTCGCAACTGTGGGGGGCGTGGCTCAACGGGACGCCCACATGCAGCATGAGCCCTTCGGGCGAGGCGCGCCTCACGGGAGCCGGCGTCGTGACCTCGAGCACCAACGTCATCTCGGGCCTCACGAAGTACCGCCAGTACAAGGTGGCCGTGTGCGGCACCGCAGGGTTCGGCGCCGTGCTCTCGGCGCCGCAGCAGGTCGTGACGTGGGGCGCGACGGGAGCGCCCGGGGGCGACCTCAGCTACACGATCGCGACGACGCCGGACTCACAGGGCAACGTCGACGTGTACGACATCGTCGCAGGGCCGAACCCGTCGGCCCCCGGCGGATTCACGACGTGGTACTCGAACGGCGGCTCGTGGTCGCAGAGCTTCTCGCTCGACGATGCGGCCCCGCCCGACCCCCGCGTGCGCAACTGCCTCACCTTCGACCCGTCGTACTGCGGAGACACGGTGAGCCTCACGCCGTCGGCGGGATCGGCGCCCAACATCGTGCGCGTCACCTTCCCGAGCGCGGCGTGCGTCACCGACCCGACCGCGGGCGACGTCATCGTGAGCCGCAACCTCGCGAGCGCGACCGTCACCGACAACGGCGACGGCACCGTCACCTACACCGTGACCTTCGCGGGCGACTACAGCGTGCTCGCTCCCGCGACGCGGAGCTACCCCGTGTGCGCGCCGCCCGATCCGCCGCTCCCGCCCGACGAGGGTGCAGGTGGCTGACGCCGCCGCATCCGCATCCGATCCCACTCCGAGAGGACACCCCATGACGATCTCGACCGAGCAGGCGACGTGGTACGCCGAGACCTTCGGCGCGCTCGCCGACAACGTCGAGCAGGCCATCCTCGGCAAGCGGCACGTCATCGAGCTCGTGCTCGCGACAGCGCTCACGGGCGGCCACGTGCTGCTCGAGGACGTTCCGGGAACCGGCAAGACCGCGCTCGCGCGCACCCTCGCTCAGACCGTCGCGGGAACCTCGAGCCGCATCCAGTTCACGCCCGACCTGCTTCCCGGGGATGTGACGGGCATCACGATCTACGACCAGAAGCGCGGCGAGTTCGAGTTCCACGCCGGCCCGATCTTCGCCAACATCGTGCTCGCCGACGAGATCAACCGCGCGAGCCCGAAGACCCAGTCGGCGCTCCTCGAGGTCATGGAGGAGGGCAACGTCACGGTCGACGGCGTCACGCGGCCCGTGGGGCATCCCTTCCTCGTGATCGCGACGCAGAACCCCGTCGAGCAGGCGGGCACGTATCGGCTGCCGGAGGCTCAGCTCGACCGCTTCATGATCAAGACCTCGATCGGCTATCCCGACGACGGCGCGACCCTGCGCATCCTGCAGGGGGTCACCGAGCCGCCCAAGCAGGTCGCCGCGATCGCGACGCCCGAGACGCTCGTCGCGATGCAGGAGCTCGCGCGCACGGTGCACGTCAACCCGCTCGTCTCGGACTACATCCTGCGCCTCGTCGACGCGACGCGTCGCGCGAGCGAGGTACGGCTCGGCGTCTCGGTGCGCGGGGCCATCGCCCTCGCGCGACTCGTCATGACGTGGGCCGCGGCGCACGGACGCACCTTCGTGACGCCCGACGATGTGCGCGACCTCGCCGTGCCCGCGCTCTCGCACCGCATCATCCTCGAGCCGGAGGCCGAGTTCGACGGCGTCACGGCCGCCGAGGTCGTCGGCCAGGTGCTGCTGGATGTCGTGCCGCCTGCCGAGAACGGGGCCGCCTGACCCCGTGAACGAGAGCACCGAGCACCGGTACGGCCGCACGGCGACCGTCACGGGCACCCGCACGCGCGGCGCGACCGTCACCCGGTACGCGACCGAGCGCACGGGGTTCGCCGCGCGCGTCGACGGCGGGCGCCGCGCGGCCACGCGCGTCGCGACGGTGCTGCGCTCCGCGGCGCGGTGGCTCGGTGAGACCGTGAGCCCGGCCGGCTGGCTCCTGCTCGGCGTCGCGATCGGCGGCGCGCTCGCGGCCGTGCTGTGGGGATGGGCCGAGGCATGGGTCGCGGCCGCCATCGCGACCGCGCTGCTCGTCGTGTGCGTGCCGTTCCTGCTCGGCCGTCATGACTACGCGATCCGGCTCGAACTCGATCGCGACCGGGTCATCGCGGGATCCGAGGTCACGGGCGAGCTCGACGTCGTCAATCGCGGACGTCGGGCGTCGCTCCCCGTGCTGCTCGATATCCCGGTCGGGGAGGGCCTCGTCGAGGCGCACATCCCGCTTCTGCGCGCCACGGCGCAGCATCGCGAGAGCATCACGATCTCGGCGGCGCGCCGCGGCGTCATCCCCGTGGGACCCATGACGATCTCGCGCGGCGACCCCCTCGGCATCCTGCGCCGCGAGCAGGCGTGGCCCGAGGTGCAGACGATCTACGTGCATCCCGTTACGACGCCCATCCCGTCGACGAGCGCCGGCCTCATGCGCGACCTCGAGGGCGCGGCGACCTCGACGATCGTCGACTCCGACCTCGCGTTCCACGCCATCCGCGACTACCTCCCGGGCGACTCCCGCCGGCACGTGCACTGGAAGTCGACGGCGAAGACCGGGCAGCTCATGGTGCGGCAGTACGAGGAGACGCGGCGCTCGCGCATCGCCGTCGTGCTCGACCTCGACGCCGAGCGCTACACGAGCGACGACGAGTTCGAGCTCGCCGTGAGCGCCGCAGCATCCCTCGCGCTCCAGGCCGTGCGCGACGGGCGCGAGGTGCTCGTCACGACGAGCGCCGAGATCCCCGAGCACGCGCTCGGCATCGTGCACTCCATCCGCACCCTTCCGACGCTCACGCCGCGCGCGATGCTCGACGGCATGAGCGAGCTCGACGCGAGCGTCTTCGTCATGCCGCTCGAGCAGGTCGCACGCATGACGGCGCAGGCGTCGCCGCAGCTCTCGATGGTGTTCGCCGTCACGGGCAGTCAGCAGCCCGTCGCTCGCCTGCGGGCCGCTGCGATCGCGTTCCCGAGCGACGTCACGACGATCGCCGTGCGCTGCGAGCCGGGAGCGGAACCGACACTGCGCTCGGCGCGCGAGCTGCGCGTCATCACGATCGGGATGCTGCACGACCTCGGGCAGCTCATGGCGCGGGGGGCGGCCTCGTGAGCGTCGCAGCGGCAACCGGTCGCGCGCCCCGCTCGGGGCTCGAGGTCGCCTGGGGTGTCGCGGCGATCGTGCTCTCCACAGCGCTTGCGGCGCTCGCCGCGTGGCCGATCTACGAGAGCTGGCGCGTCGCGCTCGTCGCGGGTGCGGGTCTCGTCGTCGGTGCGGGATCGGTGCTGCTCGGCTGGCTCCTGCGACTGCGCTGGGGCTGGACGGCCGCGGTCGCGGCCCTCCTCTACCTCGTCGCTGTGGTGCCCGTCGCGATCCCCGCGGCGCTCGGCGATGCGGGCCGCCTCGTGCGCGGCGTCGTCGACGGCGTGCTCGGCGTCGTGCTCGGCTGGAAGCAGCTGCTCACGGTGAGCTTGCCGGCGGCCGAGTACCAGGCCGTGCTCGTGCCCTTCCTCGTCGTCGTCGCAGTGTGCTCCCTTCTTGCCGCCGCGCTCGTTGCCTACGGCGGTCGTCGCGCTCCACTCGCCGTCGTGCCGCTGCTCGCGATGTCCCTCTTCGGCGTCGCGTTCGGCTCCTCGCTCGGCGGACCGGATGCGGCGATCGGCCCCGTGCGCATCCCCGCGCCCGCGCATGTGCTCATCGGCGTCCTCGCCGTGACGGTGTGCCTCGTCTGGCTCGTGGGGCGCGCGCGCATCGCGCGCTCGCGAGCCTTGCGCGTCGCGCGCGATCGCGCCGCGACCGTGCGGCAGGGGGGCGAGTCGCTCGTCGCGGCGCTTCGCCGCCGCACACTCGCCGCGGGCCTCGTCGTCGTCGCGCTCGTGGCCGGGCTCGCCGCCGCACCGCTCGCATCCGCTTTCGGTCCGCGCGAGACGCTGCGCGACGGGGTCGAGCCCGTGCTCGTGCTCGAGCGGCAGCCGAGCCCCCTCGCGGCGTATCGCGGCTGGTTCGCGGGCGCGGCGTTCGACGAGGAACTCTTCCGCGTCGAGGGCGCGACGGGGCTCGACCGCTTGCGCATCGCGACCCTCGATGCCTACGACGGGCAGACTTTCCGCGTGTCGTCGGGCGCCGACGGCGCGCGCTTCTCGCGTGTGCCGCGCACCGTGGGCGCCGAGGCGACGGCGACGATCACGATCGGTCCGGGGTACGAGGGCGTCTGGGTGCCGCTCGGCGAGGCGACGGATGCCGCCCCCGCCTTCGCGGGGCCGCGCGCGGAACAGCTCGCGGACGGCTTCTACGCTGCTGCCGCCCTCGACGCCGCCGTCGTCGTGACGGATGCCGCGGGCGGCGGCCTGCGCGCGGGCGACAGCTACCGCATCCCCGCGACGACTGCCGGCACGCCTGCGGACCTCGCCTCGAGCGTGGGCGGAGAGTCGAAGCTCGATGCCGAGGCGCACCCCGCGCTCGCGGCGTGGGTCGAGGAGCAGGGCCTCGGGCGCAGCGGTGCCGACCTGCTCGAGCTCGTCGAGAGGCTGCGGGCGCGCGGCTATCTGAGCCACGCTCTGCGCGAGGCCGACGATGCGAGCCAGTGGATCGCGGCACTCCAGGCGCGCGCGGGCTACGAGTTCGCGGCCAGTCGCTCGGGCCACTCGACCGCGCGCATCGAAGAGCTCTTCACGGCGCTCGTCGAGCAGCAGCGGCGCGCGGGCGACGACGCTCCCGACGAGCTGCTCATCGCGGGCATCGGCGACGACGAGCAGTTCGCGACCGCCGCAGCTCTGCTCGCGCGGTACCTCGGCTTCGACTCGCGCGTCGTGCTCGGCGTGCGGCTCGGCGACACGGGCGCCGACTCGGGGGTCGCGCCGTGCGCCGAGACCTGCACGGGCGCGAACGTGACGGCGTGGGCGGAGGCGCGCACGGCATCCGGCGACTGGGTCGTGCTCGACGCGACGCCCCAGTTCGCCGAGCCCCCGTCGACCGTGAGCCCGAGCGAAGAGCCGCCGCAGAACCCGACGGTGCCGCGCGAGCCCTCGGCCGAGGTGCTCGACCCGCCATCCGCGGAGAGCGACGAGGGCGGGAACTCTCAGGCGGGCGAGACGCCCGAGCCCGGCTGGCTCGACGCGCTGCTCCCGATCGTGCTCGCGGTCGCCGCGGGGGTGCTCGCGGTCGGCCTGCTGCTCCTGCCGGTTCTCGTCTTCCCGGTTGCGAAGGCGGCGAGACGTCGGTGGCGGCGAGACGCGAGCGCCGCCGAGGTGGCGATCGTGGGAGCCTGGGAAGAACTCATCGACCACTACGTCGACTACCGGCGCGACGTGCCGCGTCGCCTGACGCGCGCCGAGACCGCGGATGCGATTCACGGCCGTGCGGCACCCGCTCTCGCGGAGATCGTTGATCGCGCCGTCTTCGGCGAGCACGTGCCGACGCCCGACGATCGCGCGACGAGTTGGCGCCTCGTCGACGAAGAGCGCCGGCGCGTCGCCGCGGAGGCGAGCCTGCTCCAGCGCATCCGGGCCTTCGTCAGCCCGGCCTCTCTGCTCCACCGGATGCGCGACGGTCGCGCGACGGCGACTTCGACAACGACTCGTCAGCGACGGAAGGAAACTCGATGACCGACCCCTACGACACCGGCGCCGCGGTGGCGGCTCTCGTGGTGCTTCTCGTGTACCTTCTGCTCCTTGTCGGCGTATACCTGTGGTACGCCATCGCCCTCTCGAAGCTCTTCCCCAAGCTGGGTGCCGAGGCATGGAAGGGCTGGGTGCCCATCCTCAACGAGATGGAGATCCTGATCCGGGGGAGCGTTCCCGCGTGGTCGATCGTCTTCGCGTTCATCCCGTTTGTGAACCTCTACTACCTCTATCTGAAGGGCGCCGCGGCTCACCGCATCGGGGCGCGATTCGGCCGCGGTGCGGGTACGACGGTGCTCGCGATCCTTCTTCCCCCGGTGTGGGCGAGCCTGCTGGCAGCGGCGAAACCCCTCGACGGCACGCCGCTTGAGCAGCGCGTCGCAGGCTACGCGCCGCACGCACCAGTCGGTGCGGCCGCAGCACCCCCCGTCCCTGCGGGATGGCCCGGAACCGGTGGGACGGCCGCCGCCGCGCCCGCTGTCCCGGGGGCTCCCGTGCCGCCGCCGCCCCCGCCGCCCGCGCCCGCTGTCCCGGGGACCTCCGTGCCGCCGCCCCTGTCGCCCCCGCCCGCACCGCTGGCCGCGGCGCCCGCCCCTGCGGCTCCGCCGCCTCCTCCTCCTCCTCCCGCTCCCGCGCCCGCAGTGGTTGCTCCCGCGCCCGCGGTGGTTGCCCCCTCTCCGGCGGTGGCCGCTCCCCCTCCGGCGGCGGCCTCGGCACCGCCGCTGCCCCCCGTTCCGCCGGTGCCTCCCGCCTCGTCCGCGGCTTCGAACGTCTCGGTGCCCGCGCCCCCGCCACCGCCGGTGCCTCCCGTCTCGCAGGCTCCCGCAGCGTTCCCAGAAGAACCCATCGAGCCCGCGGTGCCGGACGCGCCCGTCGTCGCTGCCAGCCCGTGGGCGCCGCGGCAGCCGGCATCCGTCCCGGAGACGATCGTCGCCCGACCGGCCGAGGTTGTGCCTCCGCCGCCCGCGCCGTCGGCCCCTGCCGCAGACGACGACCTCGGTGAGACGATCGTCGTCGACCGGCGCCCGCGCATCCGAGCGCGCCTCGACGTCGACGGCGGCCAGACCATCGCCATCACCGGTGCGGTCGTGGTGCTCGGGCGCAAGCCCACGTCCGGGGAACCCGGTGTCCAGGACATCGCGATCGCCGACACGACCCGCACCCTGTCGAAGGTGCACGCGCGTCTCGACCGCCATGAGGACGGGTGGGTCATCACCGATCTCGACTCGACAAACGGGGTCGTGGTGGTCGCGCCCGACGGCACGGAGACCCTGCTCGATCGGGGTGCGAGCGCACCTGTCACGGCTCGTTTCATCCTCGGAAAGGTCGCGATGACGATCACCGAGGAGGGCGGGCGCGTATGACCGCGGTCACGATCGGCAGCGTACGGCTCAGTGTCGCGGCCGTGAGCGATCGCGGCCTCGTGCGCGAGGTCAACGAGGACTCATTCCTCGCCGACGGCCCGGCGTTCGTCGTCGCCGACGGCATGGGCGGCTACGAATCAGGTGATCGCGCGAGCGCTGCCGTCGTCGCGGCCTTCCGTGAGCATTTCACCGAGCTGTCGGCCGGCGAGTTCGCACGAGTCAACGACGCCCTCATCGATGCCGACGACCGGGTGGCCGAGGTCGCGGCCGACACGACGCGCGGCGCGGGCAGCACGGCGACGGGCATCGTGCTCGTGACGCACGAGGGGCATCCGTTCTGGCTCGTCTTCAACGTGGGCGACTCGCGCGTCTACCGGCAGGCGGGCGGCGCCCTCGAACAGCTCACGACGGATCACTCGCTCGGACGCGAGCTCGTCGCCCGCGGCGAACTGCGCATCGAGGATCTCGCGACGTTCCCCGACCGCAACGTCATCACGCGCGCGATCGGAGCGGTCGACAGCCTCGCCGACAGCTGGCTCGTGCCGGTCGTCGACGGCGACCGCCTGCTGCTGTGCTCCGACGGCCTGCACGCTGAGGTCGACGACGAGAGCATCCGCGCCATCCTCACGATGAACGGCCAGCCCGAGGCGGCCGGGCAGGTGCTCGTCGATCGCGCGAAGGCGAACGGCGGTCGCGACAACATCACGGTCGTCGTGATCGACGTCGTCGCGGGTGGGATGACGGATCTCGGCGACGACCCGACCGGCACGGCGCCCGTCGCCTACGACGACACGCTGCCTGTGAGGTGATGCGGATGACGCACGAGCTCCCCGAGGACGACGCCGACGAGCGCACGGTCGTCGTCGAGCGCGCGCGGGCGGCGGAGGCCGCCCCCGCCCCCGACGCCGACCTCGAGCGCACGATCGTGCGGCCGCGCCGCGGGCGGCGCGCTGCGGGGGTCGACGAGGGCGACGAGCGCACGATCGTCGTGCAGCGGCGGGCTCCCGCCGACGAGGAGACGATGGTCGTCGATCGGGGCGCGCGCGGCGTCAGCGCGGATGCCGACGAGCGGACCGTGGTCGTCGCGCGCGACGATGAGGACGACGACACGAGGGTCGTCGATCCGGACGACGATCGCACCGTCGCGCGCGTGCGGACCGACGACGCGACGATCGCGCGGCCCCGGCGCGAGGACGACGACCGCACGGTCGCACGCCCCCGGCGCGACCACGACGCGACGGTCGTCTCGGGCGCCCCCGAGGCATCCGCGTCCTCGCTCCCGCCCGTGCCGAGCCTGCGCCGCGTGCGCGGTGAGCGCCGCCGCGGCATCGCTCCGCCGCCCCTCCCCGCGGGCTTCACGCGCGCTCCGAGCGCGGCAGTGGGACCGGGCGCTGTCGAGCACTACACCCCGCGCGAGCTCCCCGCGCCGCCGACCGCGGCCCCGGCATCCGTGAACCCGGCGGCGCTCGCCCGCGTGCCGGACGCCGCCCTTCCCTCGGTCGCGCGCCGCGCTCGTCGCACGGCGATCGCTTCCCTCGCCGCCTTCGCCGCCGCGTGCCTCGTGTCGGTCACGGGTCTCGTGCTCATCGTGCTCTGGATGCTGCTCTGATCGCCTATCCCCCGGATGAGGGGGTCGTCGGGGCCGTCGCAAAGCGGTTAGCCTGACGCTCTCAGGGATGTGGGGTTCCTGATCGCGGCGTCGCCCGGGGGGAGCGACGCGGTGCAACACCGTGCAGACACCTAGGGGGTGGCATGGCCTCCCTGTCCGAGATCCTGATCATCCGGGGTCAGCTTCCGATCACGTCGATCGACACCGCATCCGGCAGCGACGACGAGGCGCAGATCCGCGAGCTCGTGACGCAGGGCCTCTTGAGCGAGAGCCAGGTCGCGTCGGCGCGTGCGGCGCAGCTCAACCTGCCGTTCGTCGACCTCACGGAGTACCCCGTCGATCCCTCGGCCGTCGCCCTCATCCCGGGCGGGCTGCTGCGGCGCCACAACATGCTGCCGATCGGTCGTGACGGCGACCGCCTGCTGCTCGCGATGGCCGACCCGCAGGACGTGCTCGCTCTCGACGACGTACGTGCAGCCGTGCGCGTGCAGGTGCGGCCCGTCGTCGCCGAGCGGCAGGACCTCATGAACGCCATCAACCGCTTCGTGCGGGCCGACGGCGAACTCAACGACCTGACCTCGGCCATCCAGGAGGATGCCGACCCGACGCCCGGCAACGACCTCGCGGTTCAAGAGGTCGAAGACGACGCGCCCATCGTGCGCTTCGTCAACCTGCTCATCAGCCAGGCCATCTCGGATCACGCATCCGACATCCACATCGAGCCCGGCGAGCAGGAACTGCACGTGCGGTACCGCATCGACGGCGTGCTGCACGAGATGCAGCGCGCGCCGAAGACGATCCAGAACGGCGTCATCAGCCGTCTCAAGATCATGGCCGACATCGACATCGCCGAGCGGCGCAAGCCGCAGGACGGCCGGCTCTCGGTCATGCACGGCGGCAACAAGATCGACCTCCGCGTCGCGACGCTCCCGACGGTGTACGGCGAGAAGATCGTCATGCGTATCCTCGACAACTCGGCGACGCGCCTCGGCATCCAGCAGATGGCGATGCTCGAGCGGAACGCGGCTGCCTATAGGAAGTCGTACACGAAGCCCTACGGCATGATCCTCGTGACGGGCCCGACGGGGTCCGGAAAGTCGACGACGCTCTACACGACGCTCAACGAGGTCGCGAAGCCCGAGATCAACGTCATCACGGTCGAAGACCCGGTCGAGTACCGGTTGCCCGGCATCAACCAGGTGCAGGTCAACGTCAAGGCGGGCCTGACGTTCGCGAGCGCCCTGCGCAGCATCCTGCGGTCCGACCCCGATGTCGTGCTCATCGGTGAGATCCGCGACCAGGAAACGGCGCAGATCGCGATCGAGGCGGCGCTCACGGGTCACCTCGTGCTCTCGACGCTTCACACGAACGACGCCCCGAGCGCCGTGACGCGTCTCATCGAGATGGACATCGAGCCGTTCCTCGTGGGGTCGGCGCTCGACTGCGTCGTGGCCCAGCGCCTCGCGCGCCGCCTGTGCGACAAGTGCAAGCAGCCGTATCACCACGCGGCAGAGGAGCTCGAGGCGCTCGGCTTCGGCTACGACCCGCGCATGGGGATGCCGACGCTCTTCCGCCCCGTCGGATGTCAGCACTGCTCCAACACGGGGTACCGCGGGCGCCTCGCGCTCCACGAGGTCATGACCGTGACGGAGGAGATCGAGCGGCTGGCGGTCGCGCGCTCGTCGAGCGCCGAGATCGGCCGTGTGGCCGTGCAGCAGGGAATGGCGACGCTGCGCCAGGACGGCTGGGCGAAGGTGCTGCTCGGCATGACGAGCGTCGAGGAGATCCTGCGCGTCGTCGCGTGAGCGACGCCGGGAAGCGCGAGTTCCGATGGAGGGGGAGGACCAGCGCGTGAACAACAACATCTACGAGATCCCGTTGACGGATCCCGCGGCACCGCCCTTCGGCGTGCCCGGCGCGGGCGGCGCGCTGCCGACGCCCAACTCGCAGCTCCCGCCCAACGCGGGCCCGTCGACCGACTTCTCGCAGTTGCCGCCGCCGGGCGCGGGCATGCCGCCCGCCTCGGCGCCCATCCCGGATGCCTTCCCGGCGCCCGCCGCGCCCGCGCCCGAGGGCTTCTCGGCCGCGCCCGCGATGACGGGCTACTCGCCCGCTCCGGAGCCCGTGCTGCACCCGCCGACGTTCCCCGTGCCGGTCGCCGAGGCGCCCCTTCCCGAGCCGCCGATGGCGGTCGCTCCGCCCACGCCCGCACCCGCCGGGCACGTCATCGACGACGAATTCGCGCGCGCCGCACGTGCGAACGCCGATGCCGACCTCCTGCACTGCCTGCAGGAAGTACTCCTCGCGGGCGCATCCGACCTCCACGTCTCGGTCGGCACGGCGCCACTCCTGCGCATCGACGGCTCGCTCACGCCCGTGCGCGACCAGCCCATCTGGGATCGCGAGAAGACCGCGACGGCGCTCTACAGCATCCTCAACAGTCATCAGCGGGCGACGTTCGATGAGAACCTCGAGCTCGACTTCGCCTTCACGCTCTCGGCCAACGCCCGCTTCCGTGTGAACTTCTACCAGCAGCGCGGCGCGATCGGCGGGGCCTTCCGTATCATCCCCACCGAGATCAAGCAGCTCGCTCAACTGGGGGTGCCCGAGCAGATCGGCGAGTTCGCGAAGCTCCCGCGCGGGCTCGTTCTCGTGACGGGTCCGACCGGTTCGGGAAAGTCGACGACGCTCGCGGCGCTCATCGACCTCGTCAACCAGACGCGCGCGGATCACGTCGTGACGGTCGAGGACCCCATCGAGTTCCTGCACACCAACAAGAAGGCGCTCGTGAACCAGCGCGAGGTCGGGGCCGACACCCACAGCTTCGCGAACGCCCTCAAGCATGTGCTGCGTCAGGACCCCGACGTCATCCTCATCGGTGAGCTCCGCGACCTCGAGACGATCTCGGTGGCCCTCACGGCGGCCGAGACCGGTCACCTCGTGTTCGCGACCCTGCACACGCAAGACGCGGGTTCGACGATCGACCGTGTCATCGACGTCTTCCCGCCGCATCAGCAGGATCAGATCCGCATCCAGCTCGCCGCGACGCTCCAGGGTGTCGTGTGTCAGACGCTCGTCAAGCGGGCGACGGGCGGCGGACGTGCCGTCGCGACCGAGATCATGGTCACGACACCCGCCATCTCGAACCTCATCCGCGAGGGCAAGACGCACCAGGTGCGCTCGGCCTTGCAGGCGGGGCGCCAGTTCGGCATGCACACGATGGATCAGCACCTCGCCGAGCTCGTGAACGCGGGCATCGTGGCGTACGGGCCCGCGGCCGAGAAGGCGCAGGACATGGAGGACTTCAAGCGCCTCGTGCACCGGAGCGATGCGGCGGCCCAGCAATGACGATGCTCAGCTACGCCTACAAGGGGCGTGACGGGGGCGGCAAGCTCGTCAAGGGCAAGCTCGAGGCGCCGAGCGAGGCGGCGGCCGTCGCGCGCCTCAAGACGATGGGCGTCATGCCGATCGACCTGCAGCAGACGGCGACGGGCACGGGTCTCCAGATGGAGATCAACATCGGCTTCCTCGAGAAGAAGGTGGGGCTCAAGGACCTCGCCGTCATGAGCCGGCAGATGGCGACGATGGTGTCGTCGGGCCTCTCGCTGCTCCGGACGCTCACGATCCTCGCTGAGCAGACCGAGAACAAGAAGCTCGGCACGACGCTCGATGCGGTGCGTGTGCAGGTCGAGACGGGTTCGTCGTTGTCTGCGGCGTTCGGGAAGCATCCGGATGTCTTCCCGCCCCTCATGGTGCACCTCATCCGCGCGGGTGAGACGGGCGGCTTCCTCGACCGCTCGCTCGAGTCGGTCGCGGACACCTTCGAGAAGGAGGTCAAGCTCACCCAGACGATCAAGTCGGCGCTGACCTACCCCGTCGTCGTGCTGTGCATGGCGATCGTCGCGACGATCGCGATGCTCGTGTTCATCGTGCCCGTGTTCGAGCAGATGTTCGCGAGCCTCGATGCGGAGCTTCCGGTGCCGACGCAGATCCTCGTCGTGCTCTCCAAGAACATGATCTGGATCGTGCCCTTGCTCATCGTCGCGCTCGTGGTGTTCCTCCTCTGGTGGCGATCGCATAAACACGACGAGAACGTTCGACGACGCGTCGACACCCTCAAACTCAAGCTGCCCGTGTTCGGGCTGCTCTTCCGTAAGGTCGCCGTCGCGCGGTTCGCGCGCAACTTCGCGATCATGACGCGATCGGGCGTGCCGATTCTGCAGGCGCTCTCGATCGTCGGCGAGACCTCGGGCAACTGGGTCGTCGCCAACGCGATGCACCGCGTTCAGGATTCCGTGCGCGCCGGACGCTCGGTCGCCGCACCGCTCGCGGAGGAGCCGGTCTTCCCCTCGATGGTCGTGCAGATGATCGCCGTGGGCGAGGACTCAGGCGCCATGGACACCATGCTCGGCAAGATCGCCGATTTCTATGACGAGGAGGTGCAGTCGACGACCGAGTCGCTCACCTCGCTCATCGAGCCGCTCATGATCGCCGTCATCGGCGTCATCGTCGGCGGCATGATCGTCGCGCTCTACCTCCCGATGTTCTCGGTGTTCAGCGCGATCACGGGACAGTAGGGGTGGGCCCGCGGGTGCCCCCTGTTTGGGGAGTCGCAATACCTGAGGGAAACCGGGAGATTGTCCGCGGGGGGTCATCACTAGGGGGACCACCCGTCCACTGTTCGACACACCAACACAGGATGGGAAGCATGAACACTGCAATCCACCGGGCGCTCATCGCGAAGCGCGACGCACTCAAGGCGAACGAGGCGAAGGGCTTCACGCTCATCGAGCTCCTCGTCGTCGTCCTCATCATCGGCATCCTCGCGGCGATCGCGGTGCCGGTGTACCTGGGCATCCAGGACACCGCGCGCACGAACGCGGCGATCGCCGACCTCGCGAGCGTCAAGACGGGCGTCCAGGCGTACATCACGGAGAACCCCGACCAGCCGAAGCCGACCACGATCGACATCCTCGGCACGATCACGCTCTCTGCGGACAACTGGAACCCGGTTCCGACCGCTATCACGTGGACGGATGACTCGTTCACCGTGACCGGCACCTCGGCCAACGGCAAGACGTGCACGGTGACCGACACGACCGAGCCGACCTGCGCGTAACAACCCCGTCGGCGAAACGGCGCTGACACGAGGTGCGGGGTGGCGGATCCTTCGCCACCCCGCACCTCCCATGAACAACATCAGTCGACCTTCGGGAGTGGAAGGGCATGATGCGAGTGACTCCGCACGACGACGAGGGCATCGGTCTCACCGAGGTCCTCGTCGCGATGCTGCTGCTCGCGATCGTCGCGGTCGCCCTCCTCCCCTTGCTCATCACGGGCATGAAGCTCGCCGTGACCAACACGACGGTCGCTGCGGCATCCCAGCTCGCCAACGACCGGATCAGCGCTGCGCAGGCCGCCGCACCCGGTTGCTCGGACGTCGTCGCGGCGGTGAACGGCACCTTCGACACGACCGACAAGCGCGGCGTCGCCCTGCGGGCGACCACGACGGTCGTCGGCAGCTGCCCCGCGGGCGTCGAGACAAGCGCTGCGACCCTCAAGGTCACGACGGTCGTCGTGCGCTCCGACACCGGGGACCAGTTGGCATCCGCATCGACGCTCGTACTGGTGACGGAACCATGAACGGCATCAAGCGGGCCCTCCTCGACGACCGGGGCATGACCCTCCCCGAGCTGATCGTCGCGAGCCTCGTCACGGTGCTCGTGCTCATCGCGGCGGGGGGCATGTACATCAGCACCCTGCAAGCGCAGCGCACGGTGAGCGCACTGAGCGAATCAGCGACGTCGGCCCAGCTCGTGGCGCGTTCGATCGACGCGGGCGTGCGCAACGCCGTGATCGTCAAACCGATCGTCACCGGGGCGGATGGCGGCCAGCTTCTCGTCGTCTGTTCAGCCGGCGCCGATCCGGACTCGGTTGGCTATGCATGGCGGGCCTGGTACTACTCGCCGACCGGAGACGGCGAGCTGCGGACCAAGACCTCCTCCGACTCGTCGGCACCGACGGCCCCCACCGCCTCCGCGCTCGCCGGCTGGAGCCTCCTGCTACGCGGGGTCACCGCGGGGGGCGCAGGCGGTACCGTGTTCGGCATCGACCCGGACACCTCGCGCGTCTCGATTCGCTTCACGTCCGTGGGCGACGACACCGACTCGACCACGATCGACTTCGCCTCCAACCCGGCACCTCATCCCAGCTATGCACCAGGATCGGAGCCCTGCACATGAGCATCGTGCGCCTCGCCCGGCTGTTCCGCGCCGCCCGCGACAACGATCGCGGCGTCGCCCTTGCGACCGTCCTCATCGTCATGTTCGCGGGTGTCATCCTCACGATGGTCGTCGCGGGGACCGTGCTGTACTCCTACACCTTCACGTCGTCGACGCGCGCGGGCGTACAGGCGCAGGCGTCTGCCGAGGCGGGCGTCGCGGCGGCTCGAGCGGGCCTGCTCAACGGCACGTGCGCGGCGAATGGCGGTCTCTACACGGGTACCGACCCCGCGTACTCCGTTCAGGTGTACAAGCCGAGCGCGAACGGCAGCTGGACGCCGGGCTGCCCGGATATGTCGCAGAACGCGCGCATCGTCGCGACCGGAACGGCGGCCACCAAGGGCGTCAACGGGGACAGCTCGCGCGATACCGCGACCGTCGAGACGATCTTGAGCAGCAAGGGCACCGGCGCCGCGATCGTCGCGGGCGGCCCGGCCATCTATGCGTATGACGCCGCCGGGTTCGGTGGCAGCGGCACCCTGCTCTCGCTCGACGGCAGCATCGCCGATGTCATGTTGCGCAAGGGCGATGTGAACTGCGACGGCGGTGCGTCTGGCGCCGTGCAGCTCGTCATCAAGTCCGGCAACTTCACGGGCGGCGGCAGCTGCACGGTGGAGGGGAGCATCTGGGTCAACGGCGACGTGACGCTCAACGGTGGCGCGACCGTCAACGGCAGCATCACGGGCCGGAACGTCACGGTCGCGGCGAACAAGGTCGGGGGCAATATCTGGGCCGACGAGACCTTCACGGGCAAGTGGAGCACGCCGATCGGCGGCTGGGTGAGCGCGAACACGGTCAACGTCGCGGGATCCGCGCTGGCAGGCGACGCATGGTCACGGAGCACGACGAGCACCTTCACCGTCGCAGGTGGCTCGGTGCAGGGCTCGGTCTACGCGAGCGGCGGGTTCACGATCAGCAACGGCAGCGTCAAGGGCGGCAAGGTCGCGGGCACCGCGTGCTTCAGCGGTGGGACCGTCGCAGGGGCTTTCACGGTGCGCACCCGGTCGACGACGGGAGGCTGCCAGACGTCGGTCTCGGGTGGCGGCAGCGTCACCGTCGCGACGCCGACGCTCCCTGCATCGCCCACCAAGCCGAGCTCCATCACCGTGCCGGACTGGATCGACTTCGGCAGCAAGCCCGAGCACTACACCTCGGCCGGGTGGGCGGGCTTCACCGTCTACACGATGGGCTCGACGTGCAAGGAGCCTCAGTTCCTCGCCGCGCTTCAGGCCATCGGGTCCAACCCGGGTGTCATCGATGCGCGCAACTGCCCCAACGGCATCGAGACGTTCAGCGGCAACGCCGACACCTACTACGAGGACAGCCCGCAGTCGGGCCACCACGCATGGCGCGTGCGGAACGATCTCGTCATCATCGCGAGCAAGTTCCCCCTCGGGAACGGCTCCCTCAACGGGGTGGGCGAGAGGCGGAACGTCTGGTTCATCGTGCCGGATGTCATTCCGAACGGAACGCCCGACTGCGTGAGCGGCAAGGCGAACGACATGGAGATCAACGGCGGGATGAAGTTCCGCAACGTCAACGTCATGATCTACAGCCCGTGCCGTGTGACGATCGACTCGAGCGTGGCGTTCCAGGGGCAGATGTTCACGCACTATGCGACCGTGGAGGGAGACGCCCACATCACCTATCAGGCGGTCGGTCTCCCGGGCTACGACCTCAGCACGGGTCTCGAGACGAGTCCGCCCGCGAGCGAGTGGGAGCGCAGTGTGCTCTCGCAGCGGAATATCAGCGACTGATCCATCGTGGCAGCCACTCTCGTTCTCGGCGCGTTCGGTTCGATCATCGGGTCGTTCCTGAACGTCGTCATCTACCGCGTGCCGCGCGGGCGGTCGCTCGTGAGCCCGCCGAGTGCGTGCGGGGCGTGCGGCCACGCGATCCGCTGGTACGACAACATCCCGCTCGTCTCGTGGCTCGTGCTGCGCGGACGCTGTCGCGACTGTCGTGCGCGGATCTCGGCGCGCTATCCGCTCATCGAGCTCGCGACGGCCCTTGCCTTCGCGGCGGTCGCCGTGCGGTTCGTTCCGGATGTCGTCGCCGCGGCGTCCGCGCCGAGCGCCGTCGCCGCGTCGCTCGTGCTTGTCGCGTTCCTGTACCTCATCGCGATCAGCGTCAGCCTCGCCGCGATCGACCTCGAGACGCTGCGCCTACCCAACGCCATCGTGCTGCCCGCGTACCTCGTCGGGGCCGTGCTCTTCACCGCGGCCGCCGTGCTCGGTGGTGCATGGTCGCCCCTCGCGACGGCCGGCCTCGGCCTGCTCATCATGGGCGGCCTCTACCTGCTTCCCGCCCTCATCCGGCCGGATGCGATCGGCGGGGGAGACGTCAAGCTCGCAGGCGTGCTCGGGATGTTCCTCGGCTGGCTCGGCTGGCCGGCGCTCGGCGTCGGCATCGTCGCGGGCTTCATCCTCGGCGGCCTGTGGGGCGTCGCACTCATCGTCGCCGGCAGGGGCCGGTCGGCACGCGTGGCCTTCGGCCCGTGGATGCTGGCTGGCGCCTGGATCGGCGTCTTCGCGGGCGGTCCGCTGCTCGCCTGGTACCTGGGGCTCTTCGGCCTCGGGTCCTGATCACTGTCAAACGGGGGGAAAGAAATGGCTAAGAGCGTCGTCGGCGTCGATATCGGCGCCAACTCGATCCGCGGGGTGGAGGTGCAAGGATCCGCGACACCGAAGCCGGTGATCGTGCGCATGGGAGAAGTGCCGCTTCCCGAGTCAGCCGTCCGAAAGGGCGAGGTGGTCGAGGTAGGCACCGTCGCGACCGCCCTGCGGCGGCTGTGGGGCGATGCCCGATTCACGTCGAAGGACGTCGTGCTGGGCATGGGCGGACAGCGCGTCTTCGCGCGCGACTTCTCGGTGCCGCTCGCATCGATGGAGCTCATCCGCGAGTCGCTGCCGTTCCAGGCGCAGGACATGCTGCCGGTGCCCGTGAACGACGTGCTGCTCGACTTCTACCCCATCTCGATCGAGGAGGGCGAGCAGGGCCAGCAGGTCTCAGGTCTTCTCGTCGCGGGCGTCAAGGAGGCGATCAACGCCAACGTGCAGGCGACGGTCAGCGCGGGCTTGCGCCCCGTGCACGTCGACCTCATCCCGTTCGCACTGAGCCGTGCGCTCACGCCGCGTCGTAGCGCGCGCGGGCGCGAGGCGATCGTGTCGATCGGCGCCGCGACGACGAACGTCGTGGTGGTCGTCGACGGCGTGCCCAAGTTCGTGCGCATCATCCCCAACGGGGGAGACGACATCAATCGCACGATGGTGCAGCGCCTCGGATGGAACCCCGAGCAGGCCGAGCACGCGAAGCGCGCGATCGGGCTCGGGCTCAACTCCGTGTCGCCCGAGGAGCGCCCGATCATCGAGATCATCTACGAGGTCGCCGGCGAGCTGCTCGGCAACGTGCGCAACACGCTCAGCTACTACGCGAGCGCGCGCCCGAGCGAGCCCATCGAGCGCGTCCTCCTGACGGGGCGCGGGGCGCTCCTCACCGGCATCGCGAACGCCCTCGCCGACGTCGTCCGGCTTCCCGTCGGGCTCGTGGATCCCCTGAGCTCGTACCGGCTGCCGGTTGCGAAGGGCGCGCCCAACTACACGCACGAGCAGCTCAACGCCTTCACGACCGCCTTCGGTCTTGCGCTGGGGAGCCACGCATGAGCACCATGACGGCACCCCCGCCCCAAGCGACGCAGCAGCAGAAGAGCAAGGCCGCTTCGTCGGTGAAGATCGCCCTTTCCGGCGATCCGTCCGTGCAGCTGCTGCCGCCCTCCATCCGTGATCGAGCGATCAGCAGGTCGCGGATGCGCACGGGTGTTCTTCTCGTGATCCTCGGGCTCATCGTCGCGCTCGGGCTGTTCGCGGCGGCATCGCTCCGAGCGACTGAGGCGCACCAGGCCCTTCTGCGTGAGAACAATCGCGGGTCGGACCTGCTGGCGCAGCAGGCGCAGTATGCGGATGCCGTCGCCCTCGATCGGCTCATCGCGCAGGCCAAGCAGTTGCAGCAAGCCACGGCGGAGACAGAGGTCGACCTCGGCCCTCTGCTCAAGAAACTCATCGCGACCTTGCCGGCAGGCGGCGAGATCGCCGAGCTCGCCGCGCTTAACTACGTCCCGTGGGAGGCCATGCCGGGCGAGGATGAGGACGCGACGAGGCTCGCGAGCGCCGGGCTCGTGGCATCGTTCGCGCTGCACGTCAACACGACGACGATCCAGGACGCCACGAACTACTCGCGGGCCATCCGGGAGCTTCCGGGCGCTCTCGACTCGACCATCACCGAGGTCGCCGTCGGCGTCGACGGTCGCGTCACCTCCGTCGTCACGTTGTTCCTCGGTCGCGATGCCGTCTCGGGGCGGTTCGCAGCGCAAGAGGGCGAGCAGGACGCGGATGGCGCGGATGCGGCGGGCGAGCCCGCCGATGAGACCGACGAGCAGGAGGGCTGATCATGTTCAACTCCGGGCGGATCTGGCTCGTCGTCGGCGCCCTCGTCGGCGCGGCGGTCATCGGCCTCGGCTACCTGCTCGCGGCGGCTCCGTTCTTCAGCGAGGCCGACGCGGCCGATCGGCAGCGTACGCAGGTGGAAGCGCAGAACAGGGAGTACGAGGCGACTCTTGCTCACATGAAGTCGCTCGACGACAAGAAGGATGAGCTGCTCGACGACTACGACGAGTTGAAGGCGAGCGTGCCGCCGACGGCGGACATGCAGGGCTACTTCGACTGGCTCGCGACCGCGGCGGCGCGGTCGAGCGTCTCGTTGTCGATCGCGGGCGTCGCCGATGTCAAGGACTACGAGCGTGCCGAGGACGCCATCGGCACGATTCAACTCGATCCGGCTTTCGTCGAGAACCTCGGGGTCGTGCAGGTGAAGATGACGATCGGGGGGACGGCCGACCAGGTCGCCGACTTCCTGCATCTCCTGCAGACCGATGGTCGTCTGCAGTTCATCAACCAGGTGGACATCCGACTCGGGACGACGTTGACGACGGACATCAGCGGCCAGATCTTCGTGATCGACGATCCGGAGCTCCAGGTCTTCGATCCGTCCGCTCCGGGCGGCTCCGAGGATGGCGCGAGCGAGGATGCGGGCGACGAACCCGATGCGCCCGACGAGTCAGAGTCGCCCAGCCCGAGCGATACCCCCACCCCGCCGAGCGACGCCGAGACCCCCACCGCACGCGGGTAGCAGAGACCGCCGGCGGCCGCGCCCCTCCCGTCGCGGTCGCCGGCTTCTCTCTGTCGCGCGAGCGACAGCATCCGGATGCCCGCACATTGCGGCAGATTACGCGCGCGGCTACACTTGATTGCGTGTGTGCACTCGCACACGTCTCCCCTGCTGTCGTGACGACCCTCTCGGGCCGTGCGCGGGCGCGGAGGCGGAGCGATCGCCGCACAGGGCCAGGCCCCGGCACCCGTCGCGGCTGACCCCCACGGCATATCCGTCGGCAGTCCTCCCGAGGTTCCTCGGAAGGTGACGGATCCCGATGGATCCACCATCAAGCTGTCACCGTGCAGCGTGAGCAAGGAGCACTTTTGCCCACCATTCAGCAGCTGGTCCGCAAGGGCCGCACGCCGAAGGTCACGAAGACCAAGGCCCCGGCCCTCAAGGCCAACCCGCAGCAGCGCGGCGTGTGCACGCGTGTGTACACCACGACCCCCAAGAAGCCGAACTCGGCCCTCCGCAAGGTCGCCCGTGTCAAGCTCTCGAACGGCACCGAGGTCACCGCCTACATCCCCGGCGAGGGCCACAACCTGCAGGAGCACTCGATGGTGCTCGTGCGCGGCGGTCGTGTGAAAGACCTCCCCGGCGTGCGTTACAAGATCGTCCGCGGCGCCCTCGACACGCAGGCCGTCAAGAACCGCAAGCAGGCCCGTAGCCGCTACGGCGCGAAGAAGGGTTGAGTTAGATGCCTCGCAAGGGACCCGCAGCCAAGCGCCCTGTCGTCGCCGACCCGGTCTACGGTTCGCCCGTCGTCAGCCAGCTCGTCAACAAGATCCTCCTCGACGGCAAGAAGGACCTCGCCCAGCGCATCGTCTACGGCGCGCTCGACGGCGTGGCCCAGAAGTCCGGTCAGGATGCGGTCGTCGTCCTCAAGAAGGCGCTCGACAACGTGCGCCCGACCCTCGAGGTCAAGAGCCGCCGCGTCGGCGGTTCGACCTACCAGGTGCCCGTCGAGGTCAAGCCGCACCGCGCGAACACCCTCGCGCTGCGCTGGCTCGTGAGCTACTCGAAGTCGCGTCGCGAGAAGACGATGACCGAGCGCCTGCAGAATGAGATCCTCGACGCCTCGAACGGCCTCGGTGCCGCGGTCAAGCGCCGCGAGGACACGCACAAGATGGCCGAGTCGAACAAGGCCTTCGCCCACTACCGCTGGTAAGCATCCGGGTCGTCCGGATGTTGCACCTCTCGCAGGTGCGCATCCGGACGGCCTGAACTCTCCGATTCCCGAAAGAAGGAACACCCCGTGGCACAAGACGTGCTCACCGACCTCACGAAGGTCCGCAACATCGGCATCATGGCGCACATCGATGCCGGCAAGACGACGACGACCGAGCGCATCCTCTTCTACACGGGCGTGAACCACAAGATCGGCGAGACGCACGACGGCGCCTCGACGACCGACTGGATGGAGCAGGAGAAGGAGCGCGGCATCACGATCACGTCGGCCGCCGTCACCTGCTTCTGGAACAAGAACCAGATCAACATCATCGACACCCCCGGTCACGTGGACTTCACGGTCGAGGTCGAGCGCTCGCTGCGCATCCTCGACGGTGCCGTCGCCGTCTTCGACGGCAAGGAGGGCGTCGAGCCCCAGTCCGAGACCGTGTGGCGTCAGGCCGACAAGTACAACGTGCCGCGCATCTGCTTCGTCAACAAGATGGACAAGCTCGGTGCCGACTTCTACTTCACGGTCGACACGATCATCAGCCGCCTCGGCGCCAAGCCGCTCGTGCTGCAGCTGCCGATCGGCGCCGAGTCGAGCTTCGTGGGCGTCGTCGACCTCGTCGAGATGCGCGCCCTCGTGTGGCCCGGCGACGCCAAGGGCGACGTGACCATGGGCGCCAAGTACGAGATCCAGGAGATCCCGGCCGACCTCCAGGCCAAGGCCGAGGAGTACCGCTCGGTGCTGCTCGAGACCGTCGCCGAGACCGACGAGGAGCTTCTCGAGAAGTACCTCGGCGGCGAGGAGCTCACGATCGCCGAGATCAAGGGCGCCATCCGCAAGCTCACGATCGCCGGCGAGCTCTACCCCGTGCTGTGCGGCTCGGCGTTCAAGAACCGCGGTGTGCAGCCCATGCTCGACGCGGTCGTCGACTACCTCCCGAGCCCGCTCGACGTGCCGCCCGTGCAGGGTCATGACGTCAAGGACGCCGACGTCATCCTCGAGCGTCACGCGGATGCCTCGGAGCCGTTCTCGGCGCTCGTCTCGAAGATCGCGGTGCACCCGTTCTTCGGTCGTCTCACCTACATCCGCGTGTACTCGGGCTCGCTCGAGTCGGGCGCGCAGGTCATCAACTCGACCAAGGGCAAGAAGGAGCGCATCGGGAAGATCTTCCAGATGCACGCCAACAAGGAGATCCCGGTCCCCTCGGTCACGGCGGGTCACATCTACGCGGTCATCGGTCTCAAGGACACGACGACCGGTGACACCCTGAGCGACGCGAACCACCCGATCATCCTCGAGTCGATGACCTTCCCGGAGCCCGTCATCGAGGTCGCGATCGAGCCCAAGACGAAGGCCGACCAGGAGAAGCTCGGCACGGCCATCCAGAAGCTCGCCGAGGAGGACCCGACGTTCCGCACCGAGCAGAACGTCGAGACCGGCCAGACGGTCATCAAGGGCATGGGCGAGCTGCACCTCGACATCCTCGTCGACCGCATGAAGCGGGAGTTCAACGTCGAGGCGAACGTCGGCAAGCCGCAGGTGGCGTACCGCGAGACCATCCGCAAGACGGTCGAGAAGTACGACTACACGCACAAGAAGCAGACCGGTGGCTCCGGTCAGTTCGCCAAGGTGCAGATCACCCTCGAGCCCCTCGAGGTGACCCCGGAGACCTCGTACGAGTTCGTGAACGCCGTCACCGGCGGTCGCGTGCCGCGCGAGTACATCCCCTCGGTCGACGCGGGCATCCAGGACGCGATGCAGGTCGGCGTGCTCGCCGGCTTCCCGACGGTGGGCGTCAAGGCGACGCTCGTCGACGGTGCCGCGCACGACGTCGACTCCTCGGAGATGGCGTTCAAGATCGCCGGATCGATGGCCTACAAGGAGGCCGCTCGCAAGGCGAACCCCGTTCTGCTCGAGCCGCTCATGGCGGTCGAGGTGCGTACGCCCGAGGAGTACATGGGCGACGTCATCGGCGACCTCAACTCGCGGCGCGGCCAGATCCAGGCGATGGAGGATGCGACCGGCGTCAAGGTCGTGCGCGCCCTCGTGCCGCTGTCGGAGATGTTCGGCTACGTCGGCGACCTGCGGTCGAAGACGTCCGGTCGGGCTGTCTACTCCATGCAGTTCGACTCCTACGCCGAGGTCCCCAAGGCCGTGGCTGACGAGATCGTGCAGAAGAGCAAGGGGGAGTGAACACCGCCGTGTTCATTCCCCGCGCAGCCGCGCGAGCGGCTACGCGGCGCCGGAAGGCGACCAACCTGCCAACCAACTAAAGTAAGTACCCAACCCCGCAACCGCGTCCGGAATCCATCCGGATGCCTGCAATCGAGTCCTGAGGAGGACACCAAGTGGCTAAGGCCAAGTTCGAGCGGACCAAGCCGCACGTCAACATCGGAACGATCGGTCACGTCGACCACGGCAAGACCACGCTCACCGCGGCGATCTCGAAGGTGCTCGCCGACAAGTACCCGTCGGCTGTGAACGTCGTCCGCGACTTCGCCTCGATCGACTCGGCTCCCGAGGAGCGTCAGCGCGGTATCACGATCAACATCTCGCACGTCGAGTACGAGACCCCGAAGCGCCACTACGCGCACGTCGACGCCCCCGGTCACGCCGACTACATCAAGAACATGATCACCGGCGCGGCCCAGATGGACGGCGCGATCCTGGTGGTCGCGGCGACCGACGGCCCGATGGCCCAGACGCGTGAGCACGTGCTGCTCGCCAAGCAGGTCGGCGTGCCCTACCTGCTCGTGGCCCTCAACAAGTCGGACATGGTCGACGACGAGGAGATCCTCGAGCTCGTCGAGCTCGAGGTGCGCGAGCTTCTCTCCTCGCAGGACTTCGACGGCGACAACGCCCCCGTCGTGCGCGTCTCGGGCCTCAAGGCTCTCGAGGGCGACCCGAAGTGGGTGCAGTCGGTGCTCGACCTCATGGAGGCCGTCGACGAGAACATCCCCGACCCGGTGCGTGACAAGGACAAGCCGTTCCTCATGCCCATCGAGGACGTCTTCACGATCACGGGTCGTGGAACGGTCGTCACGGGCCGTGCCGAGCGCGGCACGCTCGCGATCAACTCCGAGGTCGAGATCGTCGGCATCCGCCCGACGCAGAAGACCACGGTCACGGGTATCGAGATGTTCCACAAGCAGCTCGACGAGGCCTGGGCCGGCGAGAACTGTGGTCTGCTCCTCCGCGGCACCAAGCGCGAGGATGTCGAGCGCGGCCAGGTCGTCGTGAAGCCGGGTTCGGTCACGCCGCACACCCAGTTCGAGGGCACCGCGTACATCCTCTCCAAGGACGAGGGTGGCCGTCACAACCCGTTCTACGCGAACTACCGTCCGCAGTTCTACTTCCGCACCACCGACGTCACCGGCGTCATCACGCTGCCCGAGGGCACCGAGATGGTCATGCCCGGTGACACCACCGACATGACGGTCGAGCTCATCCAGCCGATCGCCATGGAGGAGGGCCTCGGCTTCGCCATCCGTGAGGGTGGCCGCACCGTGGGCGCCGGCAAGGTCACGAAGATCATCAAGTAAGTCCCCGACTTACGGCCGCGAGGGGCCCGGATCCGCTGGATCCGGGCCCCTTCCGCGTTCTCGGCGTCGCATAGCGCCGACGACGACGGCTCGGCAAGGGGGAGGCGCGCGCGTCGTGCCGAACGTAGGGTCGGGGCATGGTGCGCCTTCGACGTTCGCGCCCGGGGGAGGGCGGCATCCGGAGGGTGCGGCGCGGTCGCGGGTTCTCCTATGTCGACGAGACCGGACGCGCGATCGAGGACGCCGAGCTGCGAGCGCGGATCGAGGCGCTCGTGATCCCGCCCGCGTGGACCGAGGTGTGGATCTGCCCGCACCCCAACGGCCACATCCAGGCAACGGGCGTCGATGCCGCGGGACGCACGCAGTACCTCTACCACCCGAGCTGGCGTGAGCATCGCGATCGCCTCAAGTTCGACCGCGCGCTCGCTCTCGCGGAATCGCTGCCCACGGCGCGCCGCGGCGTCACGCTCGACTTGCGTCGCGAGGGTCTGCCCCGCGAACGCGTGCTCGCGGCTGCGTTCCGGATGCTCGATACAGCCCACTTGCGCGTCGGATCCGAGCGCTACGCCTTAGAACACGGCTCGGTCGGGCTCTCGACCCTGCGCGGCGCGCACGCGAGCGTCGAAGGCGGCACCGTCGTGAAACTCGACTTCCCCGGCAAGAGCGGACAGGAGTGGTCGTCGGAGGTGCCGGATGCCGACCTCGCTGCGGTCGTCGCCCTCCTCAAACGCCGCGGGCCGCGAGCGCGGCTGCTCGCGTGGCGCGACGAGCGCGGCGCGCATCCGCTCACCCCCGCCGAGATCAACACCGACATCCGCGAGAGAACGGGAGGGGACTTCACGGCGAAGGACTTCCGCACCCTGCACGGCACGGCGACGGCCGCCATCGCGCTCGCACGGATCGGGCCCAAGCCCTCGGCCGCGGCTCAGGATCGCGCGATCGCGGCCGCGATCCGCACGACGGCCGAGCTGCTCGGCAACACGCCGGCCGTCGCGCGGTCGAGCTACGTCGACCCGCGGCTCCTCGACCTCTACCGCTCGGGCGTCACGATCGACCCGCAGCGCACCGCATCCGTCGAGTCGGAGCTGCGGATGCTGCTGTTCAGCTGACACGTGCCGCGCACGGCGTCGGTGGCATGCGCCAGGATGGTCGGGTGACTGCTCGGGGCTGGCTGCTGTTCGCAGCGATGTCGCTGCTGTGGGGCATCCCGTACCTCTTCATCAAGGAGACGGTCGAGACCTTCACGCCCTTCGCGATGGTGGCGGGGCGTACGCTCGGCGGAGCTCTTCTGCTGCTCCCGTTCGCCCTGCATCGCAAGGCCCTGCGGCCCGCCCTCGCGAAGTGGCCGTGGGTGCTCGCGTTCGGCGCGATCGAGATGGCGGGGCCGTTCCTCCTGCTCGGCCACGCTGAACAGCGGCTCCCGTCGGGCACGACGGGCCTGCTCGTGGCGACGGTTCCGCTCGTCGCGGCGATCATCGCGGTCTTCCGCGGCGACCGCACGGTGCTGCGGCCGTTGCGGTTGCTCGGGCTCGTCGTGGGCTTCGTCGGTGTCGCCGTCATCGTGGGCGGGCACGGCTTCGCGGCGGATGCGGGCGACCTGCTCGCCGTCGGCGAGGTCCTGCTCGTCGCGGTGCTGTACGCGATCGCGCCGTTCATCGTCGCGACGAAGCTCACCGACGTCCCCTCGCTCGGATCCATCACGCTCGCGCTCGGCGCCGTGGGCCTGTTCTACCTGCCGTTCGCGCTCCTCGTCCCGGGCGAGGCGCCCACGGTGACCAGCGTGTCGTCGCTCGCCGCCCTCACCGTGCTGTGCACCGCGCTCGCGTTCCTGACCTTCTTCGCGCTCATCAGCGAGGTCGGGCCTGCTCGCGCCCCGCTGTTCACCTACGTCAACCCCGTCGTGGCGATCGCCCTCGGGGTTCTGCTCGTGGGTGAGGAGCTGAGCGTCGGGCTCCTGCTCGGATTCCCGCTCGTCATCGTCGGATGCTGGCTCGCCGCCACGGGCGGGCGCCTGCGTCAGCGCCGCGACATCGGCATCCCGGAACCCACGCCTCCCCTCCCATAGTTCCCGTTCCGCGCGATCGTGGCCGCCGGATCGGGTGCGATCGCGCGGAACGGGAACTATGGGGCGGGGCTGTCGCCTCCTCCCCAGCACGGGGGTGCGCGGCGACTCACAAATCGGTCTCATCGGGCGTGAGGGCGGTGAACGAGCGGCGAGCATCCCATCGTGGAAGAGCTGCCCGCCGAACCGGCGCACGTCGTGCTCGTCCGACGCCTCAATGCGCTGGGGATCCCGGATCAGACCCTGCGATCGTCCGCGGGCCAGGACGCGTTCCACCGCATCCGGCGCGGCGCGTATCTCCCCCGCGACGCGTGGACCGACGCGGGCCGCGACGAACGCTATCGCGCACGAATCGTCGCCGTGGTGGGAACGCGGCGATCGTCGGTCGTGCTCTCTCATCATTCGGCGGCGCTGATTCACGGATTGCCCGTGGCCGATGGCTGGCCCACGCAGGTGCACGTCACGGAGCCGCCGGAGACGGCACGCCGCAGCAAGAACGGGGTGATCGTGCACCGGAGGGCGGTCGACGGCGTTGAGGAGCTCGACGGGATGCTGATGACGGACATCGCGCGCACTGTTGTCGACATCGCCGCGGACGGCGCCTTCGTCGACGCCGTGTGCGTCGCGGATGCCGCGCTGCGCCGAGGCATCTCGCGAGACGAGTTGCGTGGCGCGCTCGAGTCGCGTCCAGGTCCGGGACGATCGCGAGCCACGCGGGTGATCGAGTTCGCGGATCCGCTCGCGGAGACACCCCTCGAGTCCTGGAGCCGGGCGGTGATCGACGAGCTCGGGTTCCCGCGCCCCGTGTTGCAGTATGAGATCGCGACGGCGGGCGGCATCCGCCGGCTCGACTTCATGTGGCCCGACGTCGATGCCGGTGCCGAAGCCGACGGCCTGTGGAAGTACGGCGCGATCGCCGAGGCGCAGGGGATGACCGGACACGAGGCCTTCCGACGCGAGAAGGCGCGCGAGGCCGACGTGCGCATGCACCTCCGCGCCTTCACCCGATGGGGAGCGGACGACGTCCGTGATCGCGAGCGATTGCGCCATCTGCTGCTCTCGTTGGGCCTCCGCCGGCTCCCCTCCTACCGCCCCCGTTACCCCCTCCGATAGTTCCCGTTCCGCGCGATAGTGGCCGGAGGAACGGGTGCGAACACGCGGAACGGGAACTATGGCGGGGGAGGGCGCGGCCGCGACACGCCCGGGTTGCAGCAAATGCCGGGGTGTGGCAGACTTTCATGGTTCAACACGCCGCGCCGTGCGCGCGGATCACTGCCCTGGCAGTGCACAGCCCCCGGATCTCGTCGCAAACAGAACCGGAAGCGGCTGGGCCGCGGGCAGCAGGACGAAGCTTCAATCGAATCCCGATTCCCTCTGGGGAGACGTGTGTGCCTCGCGCGCCGCGGAGCCCCGGCGAGAAGCGGTGATTGACAGAAGAACAGCGGTGCGCGTCGAAGGGCGCGCGGATGTGCGGGCCGAGCAGGCGCCGTACGGGAACAAGGAAGAGAGCTGACCATGGCGGGACAGAAGATCCGCATCCGGCTGAAGTCGTACGACCACGCCGGCCTCGACGCATCGGCGCGCAAGATCGTCGACACCGTGACCCGTGCGGGTGCCACCGTCGTCGGCCCCGTGCCGCTCCCGACGGAGAAGAACGTGGTCGTCGTGATCCGTTCGCCGCACAAGTACAAGGACAGCCGCGAGCACTTCGAGAAGCGCACCCACAAGCGCCTCATCGACATCATCGACCCGACGCCCAAGGCCGTCGACTCGCTCATGCGACTCGACCTGCCCGCCGACGTCAACATCGAGATCAAGCTCTAGCCGAGCGATCCGGAAGCCAGAAGGAAACCCATGTCTGCTGTCAAGACGACCAAGGGTCTGCTGGGCACCAAGCTCGGCATGACCCAGGTCTGGGACGAGAACAACAAGCTCGTGCCCGTGACCGTGGTCCAGATCACTCCCAACGTCGTGACCCAGGTGCGCACGACCGAGAAGGACGGCTACGAGGCCGTCCAGATCGCCTACGGCGCCATCGACCCGCGCAAGGTCAACAAGCCCGCGGCCGGTCACTTCGAGAAGGCGGGCGTCACGCCCCGCCGCCACCTCACCGAGGTCCGCACCGCCGACGCCGCCGAGTATTCGCTCGGTCAGGAGCTCGCGGTCGACATCTTCGAGGCCGGCCAGCTCGTCGACGTCGTCGGCACGAGCAAGGGCAAGGGCTTCGCGGGTGTCATGAAGCGCCACAACTTCCAGGGCGTCTCGGCCTCGCACGGTGCGCACCGCAACCACCGCAAGCCCGGTTCCATCGGCGCCTCCTCGACCCCCAGCCGCGTGTTCAAGGGCATGCGGATGGCTGGTCGCATGGGCGGCGAGCGCGTCACCGTCCAGGGCCTCAAGGTCCACTCGGTCGACGTCGAGAAGGGCCTCCTGCTGGTCAAGGGCGCCGTGCCCGGCGCGCGTGGCCGCATCGTCTTCGTCCGCAACGCCGTGAAGGGTGCCTGATCATGGCCGCTACCACTCTCGACGTCGTCGACGCGAAGGGCAAGAAGGCCGGCTCGGTCGAGCTGCCCGGCGCGATCTTCGACGTGCAGACCAACGTCCCCCTCATCCACCAGGTCGTGACCGCCCAGCTCGCCGCCGCGCGCCAGGGCACGCACAAGACCAAGGGTCGTGGTGAGGTCTCGGGCGCCGGCCGCAAGCCGTTCAAGCAGAAGGGCACCGGTCGCAGCCGTCAGGGCTCGATCCGCGCCCCCGAGCACACCGGTGGTGGCATCGTCCACGGGCCCGTGCCGCGCGACTACGCGCAGCGCACTCCCAAGAAGATGATCGCCGCTGCTCTGCTCGGCGTGCTGTCCGACCGCGCGCGCGGTGAGCGCATCCACGTCGTCGAGTCCTTCGGCGTCGACGCCCCGTCGACGAAGGCCGCGGCCGAGGTGCTCGCCTCGCTCGGCGCGAGCAAGAACGTGCTCGTCGTGCTCGACCGTGCCGACGAGGTGGGCGCCCTGAGCGTGCGCAACCTCCCGAACGTGCACGTGCTCTACGCCGACCAGCTCAACGCCTACGACGTCGTCGTCTCCGATGACGTCGTCTTCACCAAGGCCGCGTTCGAGGCCTTCGTGTCGAGCAAGACCAAGACCGAGGAGGCTGCCCAGTGAGCGGCTACAACAAGGACCCGCGCGACATCATCATCGCGCCGGTCGTGAGCGAGAAGAGCTACGGGCTCATCGACGAGGGCAAGTACACCTTCATCGTCGACCCGCGCTCGAACAAGACCGAGATCAAGCTCGCGATCGAGAAGATCTTCGGCGTCAAGGTCGCCTCGGTGAACACGATCAACCGCGTCGGCAAGACCCGCCGCACCCGGTTCGGCATCGGCAAGCGCAAGGACACCAAGCGCGCCATCGTCACGCTCAAGTCCGGCTCGATCGACATCTTCACGGCTGTCGGCTAAGGACCAGGGAAGAGAATCATGGCCATTCGCAAGTACAAGCCGACGACCCCGGGTCGTCGCGGCTCGTCGGTCGCCGACTTCGCGGAGATCACGCGCTCGACGCCCGAGAAGTCGCTCGTCAAGCCGCTCCCGAAGTCGGGTGGACGCAACAACACCGGTCGCATCACGACCCGCCACATCGGTGGCGGCCACAAGCGCCAGTACCGCGTCATCGACTTCCGTCGCAACGACAAGGACGGCGTGAACGCCAAGGTCGCGCACATCGAGTACGACCCGAACCGCACGGCGCGCATCGCGCTCCTGCACTACGTCGACGGCACGAAGCGCTACATCCTCGCGCCGAACAAGCTGCAGCAGGGCGACATCGTCGAGTCGGGCGCCTCGGCCGACATCAAGCCTGGTAACAACCTGCCGCTCAAGAACATCCCGGTCGGTACCGTCATCCACGCGATCGAGCTCAAGCCGGGCGGGGGCGCGAAGCTCGCCCGTTCGGCGGGCGCCTCGGTGCGTCTCGTCGCGAAGGACGGCCCCTACGCCCAGCTGCGTCTGCCCTCGGGCGAGATCCGCAACGTCGACGTGCGCTGCCGCGCGACGATCGGCGAGGTCGGCAACGCCGAGCAGTCGAACATCAACTGGGGCAAGGCCGGCCGCAAGCGCTGGAAGGGCGTGCGCCCGACCGTCCGCGGTGTCGCGATGAACCCGATCGACCACCCGCACGGTGGTGGTGAGGGCAAGACCTCCGGTGGTCGTCACCCGGTCAGCCCGTGGGGTCAGCCCGAGGGCCGCACCCGTCGCCCCAACAAGGAAAGCGACAAGCTCATCGTCCGTCGTCGCACCGTCGGCAAGAAGCGCAAGTAGAGGTAGTAGAAGATGCCGCGCAGTCTCAAGAAGGGACCCTTCGTCGACGAGCACCTGTACCGCAAGGTTCAGGCTCAGAACGAGGCGGGTTCGAAGAACGTCATCAAGACGTGGTCGCGTCGCTCGATGATCGTGCCGGCCATGCTGGGTCACACGATCGCCGTTCACGACGGTCGCAAGCACATCCCGGTCTTCGTGACCGAGACCATGGTGGGTCACAAGCTCGGCGAGTTCGCGCCGACGCGTACCTTCCGTGGACACGAGAAGGACGACAAGAAGGGTCGTCGCCGCTGACGCGGTGATGCGAGGAGGAAGAGAAATGGTGGAGTCGATCGCCCGCGTGCGACACATCCGCGTGACGCCTCAGAAGGCCCGTCGCGTCGTGGACCTCATCCGCGGCAAGCAGGCTCAGGAGGCGCTCGCCATCCTGAAGTTCGCCCCGCAGGGTGCGAGCGAGCCCGTCTACAAGCTCGTGGCATCCGCGATCGCGAACGCTCGCGTGAAGGCGGATGCGACCAACACGTTCCTCGACGAGGCGGACCTCGTCGTGGCCCGTGCGTTCGTCGACGAGGGCACCACGCTCAAGCGCTTCCAGCCGCGTGCCCAGGGCCGCGCGTTCCGCATCAACAAGCGCACGAGCCACATCACCGTCGTGCTCGCGACGCCCGACGAGCTCGTCGCCGGCGGCGCCGCTGCGAAGAAGGCAGGTAAGTAATGGGCCAGAAGGTCAACCCCTACGGCTTCCGTCTGGGCATCACAACCGACCATGTGTCGCGGTGGTTCTCCGACTCGACCAAGGCCGGTCAGCGCTACGCCGACTTCGTGGCCGAGGACGTCAAGATCCGCGAGATGCTCAAGACCAAGCTCGACCGTGCCGGCGTCGCCCGCATCGAGATCGAGCGCACCCGCGACCGCGTGCGCGTGGACATCCACACCGCGCGTCCCGGCATCGTGATCGGTCGCCGCGGCGCCGAGGCCGAGCGCATCCGCGCCGACCTCGAGAAGCTCACCGGCAAGCAGATCCAGCTCAACATCCTCGAGGTCAAGAACCCCGAGGCCGAGGCCCAGCTCGTCGCTCAGGGCATCGCGGAGCAGCTCAGCGCCCGTGTCGCGTTCCGCCGCGCCATGCGCAAGGGCCTCCAGGGTGCGCAGCGCGCCGGCGCCAAGGGCGTCCGGATCCAGGTCTCGGGCCGCCTCGGCGGCGCGGAGATGAGCCGCTCGGAGTTCTACCGCGAGGGCCGCGTGCCCCTGCACACGCTCCGCGCGAACATCGACTACGGCTTCTACGAGGCCAAGACCACCTTCGGCCGCATTGGCGTGAAGGTCTGGATCTACAAGGGCGACATCACCAACAAGGAACTCGCTCGCGAGCAGGCCGCGCAGAAGTCGGCCCGCCCCGAGCGTCGTGACGGCGGACGCCGCGGCCCCCGTGCCGAGGCCGCCGCAGGAGTCGAGGCGTAACCATGCTCATCCCCCGTAAGGTCAAGCACCGCAAGCAGCACCACCCGGGTCGCTCCGGGCAGGCCACCGGCGGCACGAAGGTCACCTTCGGCGAGTGGGGCATCCAGGCCCTCACCCCGGCGTACGTGACCAACCGCCAGATCGAGTCGGCGCGTATCGCGATGACCCGCCACATCAAGCGTGGCGGCAAGGTGTGGATCAACATCTACCCTGACCGTCCGCTCACGAAGAAGCCCGCGGAGACCCGCATGGGTTCCGGTAAGGGCTCGCCCGAGTGGTGGGTCGCCAACGTCAAGCCCGGCCGCGTGCTCTTCGAGGTCTCGGGTGTCTCGGAGGAGCTCGCCCGCGGCGCGCTCACCCGCGCCATCCACAAGCTGCCGCTCAAGGCCCGCATCATCAAGCGCGAGGAGGGAGACGCGTAATGGCCGTCGGATCCAAGGAGCTCGCGCCCGCCGAGCTCGACACGTTTGAAGACGAGCGTCTCGTCGACGAGCTGAAGAAGGCCAAGGAGGAGCTGTTCAACCTCCGCTTCCAGGCCGCGACCGGTCAGCTCGAGAGCCACGGCCGCCTGCGTGCCGTGAAGCGCGACATCGCGCGCATCTACACCGTCATCCGCGAGCGCGAGCTCGGCATCCGGGCCACCCCGGCGCCGGTCGAGGTGCCCGCGAAGACGGCGAAGAAGTCCACCAAGAAGGCCGAGGCCGCCGAGGCCCCCGCCGATGACACCGCTGAGGAGGCGAACAAGTAATGGCCGAGACCAAGAAGGCCGCCGCGACGCCGGCGAAGGGTCACGAGTCCGCCGCTCACGATGTCAAGGACGCGAGCGCGCGTGGCTACCGCAAGGTGCGCCGCGGCTACGTGACGAGCGACAAGATGGACAAGACCATCGTCGTCGAGGTCGAGGACCGCGTGAAGCACCCGCTGTACGGCAAGGTCATCCGCCGCAGCTCGAAGATCAAGGCCCACGACGAGCAGAACACCGCCGGCATCGGCGACCTCGTCGTCATCTCGGAGACCCGCCCGCTCTCGGCCACGAAGCGCTGGCGTCTCGTCGAGATCGTGGAGAAGGCGAAGTAACCCATGATCCAGCAGGAATCCCGCCTCAAGGTCGCCGACAACACCGGCGCGAAGGAGCTCCTCACCATTCGCGTGCTCGGCGGCTCCGGCCGTCGCTACGCGGGCCTCGGCGACGTCATCGTCGCGACGGTCAAGGATGCGATCCCGGGCGGCAACGTGAAGAAGGGCGACGTCGTCAAGGCGGTCGTCGTCCGCACCGTGAAGAAGACGCGCCGCGCCGACGGCTCGTACATCAAGTTCGACGAGAACGCCGCCGTCATCCTGAAGAACGACGGGGACCCCCGTGGCACCCGCATCTTCGGACCGGTCGGCCGTGAGCTTCGTGACAAGAAGTTCATGAAAATCATCTCGCTGGCCCCGGAGGTGCTGTAACCATGGCGAAGATCAAGAAGGGCGACCTGGTCCAGGTGATCAGCGGCCCCTCGCAGGCGCGCGGCGGTGACCGCGGCAAGCAGGGTCGTGTCATCGAGGTCCTCGTCGACCAGAACCGCGTCGTGGTCGAGGGCGTCAACTACGTCACGAAGCACGTGCGCGTGGGCCAGACCCAGCGCGGCACCAAGACGGGTGGCATCGAGACGCACGAGGCGCCCATCCACGTGTCGAACGTCGCACTCGTCGACCCCAAGACCAAGAAGCCGACCCGCGTGGGTTTCCGTGAGGAGACCGTTGAAAAGGACGGCGTCAAGAAGACCGTTCGCGTGCGCTACGCGAAGAAGTCCGGAGAGAAGCTCTAACGATGGCTAACGCGACTGCCGCGGTGGCTGGCAAGATCCAGCCCCGCCTCAAGCAGAAGTACCGCGACGAGATCACGAAGGCTCTCACCGAGCAGTTCGGGTACACCAACCCGATGCAGGTGCCGGGTCTTGTGAAGATCGTCGTCAACACGGGTGTCGGCGAGGCCGCTCGCGACTCCAAGGTGATCGACGGCGCCGTCAAGGACCTCACTCTCATCACGGGTCAGAAGCCGCAGGTCACGAAGGCCCGCAAGTCGATCGCGCAGTTCAAGCTGCGCGAGGGCATGCCGATCGGCGCGCACGTGACCCTCCGCGGCGACCGCGCGTGGGAGTTCCTCGACCGCCTGCTGACGCTCGCGCTGCCCCGCATCCGCGACTTCCGCGGCCTGAGCCCCAAGCAGTTCGACGGCAACGGCAACTACACCTTCGGTGTGCAGGAGCAGTCGATCTTCCACGAGATCAACCAGGACCAGATCGACCGCGTGCGCGGCTTCGACATCACGGTCGTCACCACCGCGAAGACGGATGACGAGGGTCGCGCCCTGCTGCGCGCGCTCGGCTTCCCTTTCAAGGCGGAGTAGGCCACAACATCCGCTGGTCGAGCGTCGCAGCAGCGTCGCAGGGCCAGCACCCACGAAGGTCGGATGTCGGTGTACCGGCTCCGAAACCACACGGAATAGGAAACCAACGAAATGACGATGACAGACCCGGTCGCAGACATGCTGACCCGTCTGCGCAATGCGAACCGGGCGTACCACGACTCGGTCTCGCTTCCGAGCAGCAAGCTCAAGGCCCACATCGCCGAGATCCTCAAGCGCGAGGGCTACATCGCCGACTGGAAGGTCGAGGACGCGCGCGTCGGTCAGACGCTCACGATCGACCTCAAGTACGGCCCGAACCGCGAGCGGTCGATCGCCGGCATCAAGCGCGTCTCGAAGCCCGGTCTGCGCGTCTACGCGAAGTCGACCGAGATCCCCCACGTGCTGGGCGGACTCGGCGTCGCCATCCTGTCCACCTCCTCGGGGCTCCTCACCGACCGCGAGGCGAGCAAGAAGGGCGTCGGCGGGGAAGTCCTCGCCTACGTGTGGTGAGCTGAGATGTCTCGTATCGGACGCCTTCCCATCGACGTGCCCGCGAACGTCACCGTGACGATCGAGGGCCAGGACGTCACCGTCAAGGGCCCCAAGGGCGAGCTCTCGCTCACCGTCGCGAGCCCCATCGAGGTCAAGCTCGAGGACGGCCAGGTGCTCGTCACCCGTCCCGACGACGAGCGCGAGTCGCGCTCGCTCCACGGCCTCACCCGCACTCTCATCGCGAACCAGATCATCGGCGTGACCGAGGGCTACTCCAAGAGCCTCGAGGTCGTCGGAACCGGATACCGCGTGCAGTCCAAGGGCAGCTCGGTCGAGTTCGCGCTCGGCTACTCGCACCCCATCACGGTCGACCCGCCCGCCGGCATCACGTTCGAGGTCGAGGGCAACAACAAGCTCCATGTCCGCGGCATCGACAAGCAGGCCGTGGGCGAGGTGGCCGCCAACATCCGCAAGCTGCGCAAGCCCGAGCCGTACAAGGGCAAGGGTGTGCGCTACGCGGGCGAGGTCGTCCGCCGCAAGGCCGGAAAGGCTGGTAAGTGATCATGGCTGGCATCAGCAAGTCGGCGCAGCGCAACCGTCGCCACGCGCGCCTGCGCAAGCGCATCGTCGGCACGGCCGAGCGTCCGCGCCTCGTCGTCACCCGTTCGGCCCGCCACGTCTTCGTGCAGGTCGTCGACGACAGCAAGGGCCACACCGTGGCATCCGCGTCGACGCTCGAGGCGGACCTGCGCACCTTCGACGGTGACAAGACCGCCAAGGCCCGCAAGGTCGGCGAGCTTGTCGCCGAGCGCGCCAAGAAGGCGGGCATCGACGCGGTCGTGTTCGACCGTGGCGGCAACAAGTACGCCGGACGCGTCGCGGCCATCGCCGAGGGCGCCCGCGAGGGAGGGCTGGAGCTGTGAGCGACGAAACCCAGAACAAGGAGAACCAGGACGTGCAGTCCGAGGAGATCACCGAGGGTCAGGTCGTGGAGACCGCCGCGGGCACCCAGCAGGCTCAGGAGCCTCGCGAGGCCCGTCGCGGCAGCCGCGAGCGCAACCCGCGCAACGACCGCGGTTCGCGTAACCGCGAGGAGAGCCAGTTCCTCGAGCGCGTCGTGACCATCAACCGCGTGTCGAAGGTCGTCAAGGGCGGTCGTCGCTTCAGCTTCACGGCGCTCGTCGTCGTGGGCGACGGCAACGGCATGGTCGGCGTCGGCTACGGCAAGGCTCGCGAGGTGCCGCTCGCGATCTCGAAGGGTGTCGAGGAGGCGAAGAAGAACTTCTTCCGCGTCCCGCGTGCCGGTGCGACCATCCCCCACCCCGTGCAGGGTGAGGCGGCCGCCGGTGTCGTGCTCTTGCGCCCCGCCGCCGCGGGTACCGGTGTTATCGCCGGTGGTCCCGTGCGCGCCGTGCTCGAGTGCGCCGGCATCCACGACGTGCTGTCGAAGTCGCTCGGCTCGTCGAACACGATCAACATCGTCCACGCGACGGTCGAGGCCCTCAAGCAGCTCGAGGAGCCCCGTGCCGTCGCCGCCCGCCGCGGCCTCGAGTTCGAGGACGTCGCCCCGGAGCGCCTCGTGCGCGCCGAGGCGGAGGCCCGGCAGGCCGCTACCGCGAAGGTTGGTGCCTGATGGCCGCGCGTCTCAAGGTGACCCAGATCAAGTCCGTTATCAGCGAGAAGCAGAACCAGCGCGACACGCTGCGTAGCCTGGGCCTCAAGCGCATCGGCGATGTCGTCGTGCGCGAGGACACCCCGGCGAACCGCGGCTACGTGCGCACGGTCGCCCACCTCGTGAAGGTCGAGGAGATTGACTAATGGCTGACGAGAAGAAGGCTCCGGCCGAGAAGCCGGCCGCCGAGAAGAAGGCTCCGGCCAAGGCTGCCGCCCCCAAGGCCGCCGCCGACAAGGCGACGACCGAGAAGAAGGCGCCCGCCAAGGCCGCCGCTCCGAAGGCCGCTGCCGCCGAGAAGAAGCCCGCCGCCGAGAAGGCCGCCCCCAAGGCGACCGCCTCGAAGGCGGCTGCCGAGAAGCCGGCCGAGAAGGCTCCCGCCAAGGCCGCGGCCCCTAAGGCCGCAGCCGCGAAGTCGGATGACGCGGTCGCCGCGAAGCCCGCCGCCAAGAAGCCGGCCGCGAAGAAGTCGGATGACGTCGCGCGCCCGCAGGTGCTCAAGGCCCACCACCTCCGTCCCGCGGAGGGTGCCAAGAAGGCCAAGACCCGCGTCGGACGCGGTGAGGGCTCGAAGGGCAAGACGGCCGGTCGCGGCACCAAGGGCACGAAGGCCCGCTACCAGGTGCGCGTCGGCCTCGAGGGCGGCAACCTCAACCAGGTCATGCGCGCCCCGAAGCTGCGCGGCTTCAAGAACCCGTTCCGGGTGGAGTACCAGGTCGTCAATCTCGATCGCCTGGCCGAGCTCTACCCCCAGGGTGGCGATGTCACGATCAGCGACCTCGTCGCCAAGGGTGCTGTGCGCAAGAACGAGAAGGTCAAGGTTCTCGGCACGGGCGAGATTACGGTTAAGCTGAACGTTGCGGTCGACAAGGTCTCGAGCTCCGCGGAGCAGAAGATCGTCGCCGCCGGCGGCTCCGTCAAGTAGCCATCGAGGGGTGGCCCCGCCCTGGGGCCACCTCCTCGCCGCACCGACCGTGTGCGGCACGCTTCAGAATCTCACCCGGGAGGCGTCGTGTTCAGAGCCGTCGCGCGGATCTTCCGCACGCCGGACCTTCGCCGCAAGATCGCGTTCACGCTCGGCATCATCGCCCTGTTCAGGCTCGGGTCGTTCATCCCCGCGCCGTTCGTCGACTTCGGCAATGTCCAGCTGTGCCTCAGGCAGAACGCGAACGCGGGAGGTCTCTACGACCTCGTCAACCTCTTCTCGGGTGGTGCGCTCCTGCAGCTGTCGATCTTCGCGCTCGGCATCATGCCGTACATCACGGCGTCGATCATCGTGCAGCTGCTGCGCGTCGTCATCCCGCACTTCGACACCCTCTACAAGGAGGGGCAGTCGGGTCAGGCCAAGCTCACGCAGTACACGCGCTATCTGACCATCGCGCTCGGCGTGCTGCAGTCGACGACGCTCATCACGGTCGCGCGCTCGGGAGCCCTGTTCGGCAACTCGGGCGCGGCGGAGTGCTCGCAGCTCATCGTGCCGGGCGGCGACACGTGGTACGGCATCCTGCTCATGGTCGTCACGATGACGGCCGGCACGGGCGTCATCATGTGGATGGGTGAGCTCATCACCGAGCGCGGGGTCGGCAACGGCATGTCGCTGCTCATCTTCACCTCGATCGTCGCGACCTTCCCGAACGCCCTCGGCCAGATCGCCGCTCAGCACAACATCGAGACGCTGCTCATGGTCATCGCGATCGGGCTCGTCATCGTGTTCGCGGTCGTGTTCGTCGAGCAGTCGCAGCGCCGCATCCCCGTGCAGTACGCCAAGCGCATGGTGGGCCGTCGCACCTACGGCGGCAACAGCACCTACATCCCGATCAAGGTCAACATGGCGGGCGTCATCCCCGTCATCTTCGCCTCGTCGCTTCTGTACCTGCCGGCCCTCATCGCGCAGTTCAACCAGCCCAAGCAGGGTGAGGTGGCTCAGCCGTGGGTGCAGTGGATCTCGACGTACCTCACGCGCGGCGACCACCCGCTCTACATGGTGCTGTACTTCCTGCTCATCGTGGGCTTCACGTACTTCTACGTCGCGATCACCTTCAACCCGGATGAGGTCGCCGACAACATGAAGAAGTACGGCGGCTTCATCCCCGGCATCCGCGCGGGGCGCCCGACGGCCGAGTACCTCGACTACGTGCTCACGCGTGTGACGCTGCCCGGCTCGCTCTACCTCGGCATCATCGCGCTCGTGCCGCTCATCGCGCTCGTGCTCGTCAGCGCCAATCAGAACTTCCCGTTCGGCGGCACCTCGCTGCTCATCATGGTGGGCGTCGGCCTCGAGACGGTGAAGCAGATCGACTCGCAACTCCAGCAGCGCCACTACGAGGGCCTGCTGCGATGACGGTCCGGCTGCTGATCGTCGGCCCGCCGGGAGCGGGCAAGGGCACGCAGGCGGCGCGGATCGCGGAGCGCTTCGCGATCCCGACGATCTCGACCGGCGACATCTTCCGGGCGAACATCGCGAACGGCACGGAACTCGGCAAGCGCGTCAAGGCGATCGTCGACGCGGGCGACTACGTGCCCGACTCGCTCACGAACGAGCTCGTGAGCGACCGCCTCTCCGAGGCCGACGCCACGACGGGGTTCCTGCTCGACGGCTACCCGCGCACCCCCGATCAGGTGCGCTACCTCGAGGAGCTGCTCGCCTCGCACGGTCACAAGCTCGACGCCGTGCTGCGGCTCGTCGCCGACCAGGATGAGATCGTGCGCCGCCTGCGCAAGCGCGCGGTCGAGCAGGGGCGCGCCGACGACTCCGAGGAGGCGATCCGCCACCGCCAGGAGGTGTACCAGCGCGAGACCGCTCCCGTGCTCGAGATGTTCCGCGACAAGGGCCTTCTCATCGAGGTCGACGGACTCGGCACGGTCGACGAGGTGACCGAGCGCATCTGGGCGGCCTTCGCGGGCGCCGGCATCGGCCCCGTCGAGCAGACGGCGTAGGCACTCAACCGCTTCGCGAGGTCGCGGGCTCAACCGCTTCGCGAGGTCGCGGCATCGCTCTCGCGACGCATGCCCCCGCGGCACCGCCTGCGGCGGCGCGCTCCCGCCAGTCCCGATGCCAGCGTCGCGAGAGCGACGCCGCGACCTCGCTTCGCTCGGCGCGGGGCGAAGCGAGCAGGCGGTGGCTTCGAGACGCGTCCGCTGCGCGGGCGCTCCTCAGCCACCTGGCAGCGATCCGACGCCGGCGCGAAGGGGTTGAGTCCGAGCGAGCGGAGCGGGCGGGCGGGATCGCTTGCGAGGCGCTGGCATCGGGACTGGCGGGAGCGCATCGCCGTCAGGCGATACGCGGGGGCATGCGGCTCGCAAGCGATCCCGCCCGGCTGCGAAGCGGCCCGAGCTCAGGCGTCGATGAGGCGCGTGAGCTCGGCGACGAGGGTGGGCACGTCGGTCGCGCGTGCGACGAGGCCGCGCACGTTGTCGCGGTCGGAGAAGACCTCGACGAGCTGGTCGAAGACCTCCTGGAAGGATGCGCGACCCGACTCGCTGAACGCGATGAACGCGACGACCTCGACGCGCGCCTCCCCCCACGGCATCGACGTCGAGTTGAGCACGAGCGCGATCGCCGTGCGCTCGGCCGTCATCTCCATGGCGTGCGGCATCGCGAGCCCGTCCGTGAAGGCCGTCGACGACAGGCGCTCGCGCTCGATCGCCCCCGTGACGTAGGCCTCGTCGACGACGCCCGCCTCGACCATCCGGGTGCCGAGCGCGCGGATCATGCTCTCGGCATCCGGGGCGTAGAGCTCGCGGAAGAAGAGCCGCTCGTCGAAGTACGAGGTGAGCCGCTCCGCGAGGCGCGTGCGACGGCGGTGCCGGCGGATGCGCGCGATCGCGGTGTGGATCGCCTGCGCGTCCGCTTCACTGAGGAAGGGATGCACGACGATGACCCGCTCGCTCGGCGTCGGCGGCTCGATGACCGAGATGACGAGGTCGCCCGGGAGCGCATCCCAGTCGACGTCGGATCGCGTGTCGAGCTGCTCGATGCGCAGTTCGGCGCCGACCGAGGCCTCGACACGGCGCAGGAGCTCGAGGTGGAGGCGGTGGTAGGCGGGAGCGACGATCGTCGCCGTGACCGCCTGCTCGGCTTGCCGTTGCTCCTCGAGCCGCGCGCCGAGGTGCATCGCAAGGTAGGCGATCTCGTCTTCCGGCACCGCGATGCCCGAGTCGAGCTGCAGCTCGCGCGCGAGGTACACCGCGAGCTCGTAGATCATGGGGTAGCCGGATTTGATCGAGCGCGTGAGCGGGTTGCGCGAGAACGACCCCTCGTGGGCCCGTCGCTGGAGCTGCCGGATGTGCATCGCGAGCCGCAGGAGGAAGTCGTCGTCGCCCTCGAGATCGACGAGGTATTCACGGGCGGCCTTCTCGACGATCGCGCGCACACGCGCGAGCTCCTCGTCGTCGAGGGGCGGCGGCCCGGCATCCACGGGGTTCACGGCGACGCGCGTGCCGAGCAGGAAGCCGAGGTAGTCGAGGTCGCCGGGTGCGAGCCGCACGTCGAAGTGCGTCGCCACGAGCTCGTCGATGATCGTCGCGAAGACGCCCTCGTCGCCGCCCGCGCGGTCGGGGAGGGCGTGTCGCGCCTGCGTGCGGTCGACGGCGATCGCGAGATGCAGCAGCACCGTGCCGAGGCCGTAGTCGTTGATCTCGTAGCTGTCGGCCACGAGGCGCGCGATGAGGTCGGTCTTGAAGGCCGAGAGGTCGCCCGCGGCGAACCAGCTCTCGATGCGATCGACCTCGCGCATCCCGCGCGTGGCTTCGTCGCGGAAGAGCGCTCCGATGAGCCGGCGTCGCGACGACTCGGCTCCCTCGAGCTGCACGCGTTCGCGTGTGCGCACGATTGTGAGCCCGACGGCGCCGGCGCGCGACCGCGCCCGCGCGAGGTCCGATTCGAGGGTCGAGTCGCTCACGTGCAGCTGCTCAGCGAGTTCGTACACATCCACACCATCCGACTCGGGCGGCGCGTCGAGCAGCGCGCGCAGGATCGCCGACACGCGGCTCGCGGGCGTCGCGGCACCGTCGTCGACGCCGTCGCGCAAGCGACGCGCCCACTCGGTGCGATCGAGCCGATACCCCGACGGACCCGACTCGATGAGGGGCACGTCACCGAGCTGGTTGAGCGCCGCCACGTAGCCGCGGATGCTGCGATCCGTCACCCCGAGTCGCGCCGCGAGGTCGGCGGCCGTCACCCAGCCGCCATGCTGGGCGAGCGCATCCGTGAGCTGCTCGTGCCGATCGACCATCCGACTCCCGCTCCGCGATCCGGGCCGTGTGCCCAGTCAAGCAAACGGACGGATGCCGCGGGTCGCTTCCGGGGAGATTTCCGGGGGTGCGGAAGGCCCCGGGCTGGCACGACGTCGACACTCGGAGGCACACTGGGCTCGCCCGCCGGGAGAGGGAACCGGCGGGCCCCGGACGCAGGTCAGGGGAGGCAGCGCCGCCACGCAAGCGGGCGGCCGGAGCGCGGAGGCAGCCATGCGGGTGCTCATCGTGTGCGGTGCGGGAGCGTCGAGCACCTTCGTCGCGCAGCGCCTGCGTCGAGCCGCCGCGGCCCGCGGGGTCGAGCTGACGCCCGTGCCGAGCTCGGCCGCTGCCGCCCCGGACCTCATCCCGTCGTGCGACGTCGTCATCGCGGGCGCGCACCTCGGCGAGGCCGTCGCCTCACTCGGCGCGGTCGCGGCCGCCGCCGACGTGCCGTTCGTGGTGATCGCGGACGCGGCGCGGGAGGATGGCGACGCACTGCTCGACACGACGCTCGCGGCTGCAGCCGCCGTCGACCACGGAAGGACACCCTGATGGAACGCACGGTCACGATCGCCTCCGGCCACGGACTGCACGCCCGCCCCGCCAAGCTCTTCACGCAAGCCGTGGCGGCATCCGGTCACCAGGTCACGATCGCGCGACCGGGCGGGAGCCCCGTCAACGCCGCGAGCATCCTCGGCATCATCGCCGCGGGCTTCGAGAACGGCGACGAGGTCGTGCTGACCGTCGAGGGCGACGAGCCCGAGCGCGTGCTCGCCGAGCTCTCCGAGTTCCTCACGACCGACCACGACGAGGCCGCCGGATGATCGAGGTGCGCGAGCTGCGTGGCGTCGGCATCGGGACGGGTGTCGTCGTCGGGCCCGTGCTGCACGTCGCGCGCCGGGCTGCCCCCGCCCCGAGCGATGCGCCGAGCACGATCGGCGCCGAGGCGGAGCTCACGCGAGCCCGCGAGGCGCTCGCATCCGTCTCCGCGCAACTGCGCGAGCGAGCCGCGGGTGCCGACGACGCGACGCGCGACGTGCTCGAGGCGCAGGCTCTCATGACCGACGATCCCGCACTCGTCGACAGCGTCACCGCGAAGCTCGCGACGGGAGTCACGGCCGAGAAGGCCGTGACGGACGCCTTCGCCGAGTTCGCGGCGCTGCTCGCCGACGCGGGCGAGTACTTCGCAGAGCGCGCGGCCGACCTGACCGACCTCGCCGACCGCACGGTCGCCGCCCTGCAGGGACGCTCGACGGAGCTCGTCGTCGATCCCGGGCATCCGTACGTGCTCGTCGCACGCGATCTCGCGCCCGCCGACACCGCCGTGCTCGACCTCGACCGTGTGCTCGCCTTCGTCACGAGCGAGGGCGGGCCGACCTCGCACACGGCGATCCTCGCGCGGCAGCGGGGCATCGTGGCGATCGTCGGCGCCACGGGCGTCGAGTCGCTGACGGACGGCACGCAGGTCATCGTCGACGCCGAGCGGGGTCGCGTCTTCGCCGACCCGGATGCCGCCGAGCTCGCCGACGCCGAGGCGCGTATCGCGGCGCGCGCGGCCGCCGCCGATGCGCCCGCGGGGCCCGGAACGCTCGCCGACGGCACGCCGATCAAGCTCCTCGCGAACCTCGGCAAGCCGGGGGAGGCCGCGGAGGCCGTGCGGCTCGGTGCCGAGGGCGTGGGGCTGTTCCGCACCGAGTTCCTCTTCCTCGACGACGATGCGACAGCGCCGAGCGTCGAGAAGCAGCAGGAGAGCTATCGCGAGGTGCTCGCCGCGTTCCCGGGGAAGCGCGTCGTCGTGCGCCTGCTCGACGCGGGCGCCGACAAGCCGCTCGCCTTCCTCTCGCCGGGCGAGGAGGAGAACCCCGCGCTCGGACAGCGGGGCCTGCGCGCCTTGCGCGCCTCGGAGTCCGTGCTGCGCGATCAGCTCGCGGCGCTCGCGGCCGCCGCGGCCGAGACGGAAGCCGAGCTGTGGGTCATGGCTCCGATGGTCGCGACGGTCGAGGAGACGGCGTTCGTGACGCGCGCGATCCACGACGCCGGCATCCGCACCGCCGGGGTCATGGTCGAGATCCCCTCGGTCGCGCTCATCGCCGACCGCGTGCTCTCGCGCACCGACTTCGCGTCGATCGGCACGAACGACCTCACGCAGTACACGATGGCCGCGGATCGCCAGCTCGGCTCCGTCGCGGCCCTGCAGGATCCGTGGCATCCGGCGGTGCTGCGGCTCGTGCAATCCGTCGGCGCCGCGGGTGCGGCATCCGGCAAGCCTGTCGGCGTGTGCGGCGAGGCCGCCGCCGACCCCCTCCTCGCCGTCGTGCTCGCCGGGCTCGGGGTCACGAGCCTGTCGATGTCGCCGACGGCCCTCGCAGACGTCCGCGTATCCCTCGCGCGGTACACCCTCGACGACGCACGTGCGATCGCCGAGGCAGCCCTGGCGGCCGACGAGGCCGCCGATGCCCGAGAGGCGGCCCGGGCGGCCGCCGACACCATCACCGCCGCACGCTAGTGCGGCATCCGAGCCAGGAGGCACAACCATGACGACGACGTCAGCACCGACGGCGGCATCGCGGGGCGGGGGAGCCCGCGTCGCCGTCCAGAGATTCGGCACCTTCCTCAGCGGCATGATCATGCCGAACATCCCCGCGCTCATCGCGTGGGGCATCATCACGGCGTTCTTCATCCCCGTCGGGTGGACGCCGAACGCGGATCTCGCGACCCTCGTGGGGCCGATCATCCACTACCTGCTGCCGACGCTCATCGCGTACACCGGCGGCCACATGGTCTATGGCGTGCGCGGCGCGGTCGTCGGGTCGATCGCGACCTTCGGCGCGATCGGCGGCTCCGACCTGCTCGTGGCGAACTTCAACGCGACGCTCGCCGAGGGTGAGCCGCAGCTCGGCCAGGTGCACATGTTCATCGGCGCGATGATCCTCGGCCCGCTCGGCGCGTGGACCATGAAGCAGCTCGACCGCATCTGGGACGGCAAGGTCAAGGCCGGCTTCGAGATGCTCGTCAACATGTTCTCGGCCGGCATCTGGGGCTTCGTGATGGCCGTCATCGGCTTCTACCCGGTCGCGTGGCTCGTCAACGGTCTCATGAACGTGCTCGGCACGGTCGTGAACTGGCTCATCGACACGGGGCTCCTGCCGCTCACGAGCATCATCATCGAGCCGGCGAAGGTTTTCTTCCTCAACAACGCCATCAACCACGGCGTTCTGACACCGCTCGGCACCTCCCAGGTCGATGCGCAGATCGCCGCGGGCGACGCGCCCAAGAGCATTCTCTTCCTGCTCGAGGCGAACCCTGGACCGGGCGTCGGGCTCCTGCTCGCGTTCACGATCTTCGGCATCGGCGCGGCGCGCGCATCGGCTCCCGGCGCCGCCGTCATCCAGTTCCTGGGCGGCATCCACGAGGTGTACTTCCCCTTCGCCCTCATGAAGCCCGTGCTCATCCTCGCGCTCATCGCCGGCGGCATGACGGGCATCACGACGAACATGCTGTTCGACTCCGGACTCCGGGCCCCAGCGGCACCGGGGAGCATCTTCGCGGTCATCGCGCAGACGGCACAGGACAGCTATCTGGGCGTCATCTTGTCCGTCGTGCTGTCGGCCACCGTCACGTTCGTGATCGCGGCGATCATCCTCCGGGCTTCGCGCAAACGCGACCTCGCAGCGGCGTCGGCGACGGATGCGCGGCTCGCCGATGCGGTCGCCCAGACGACCGCGAACAAGGGCAAGGAGAGCGCCGTGCTCTCGGGCCTTGCCGCGTCGGTCGCGGTCGACGAGCTCGCGAACCGGCCTATCAACAAAGTCGTCTTCGCGTGCGACGCCGGCATGGGCTCGAGCGCGATGGGCGCGTCGGTACTGCGCAACAAGTTCAAGAAGGCGGGCGTCGAGGCGGATGTCTCGAACGCGGCGATCGCGAACCTCACGGGAGACGAGGACCTCGTCATCACGCAGAACGAGCTGACCGAGCGCGCGCGGCAGAAGGCGCCGAACGCGATCCACGTGTCGGTCGACAACTTCATGAACTCGCCGAGGTACGACGAGGTCGTGGAGCTCGTCAAGGAGCAGAAGGAAGGGGCCGCCCAGTAGGCCCGCGGGTCCGGCGGCGAGAGAGGAGCACACCATGAGCGACGACATCCTGACCCCGGAGCGTGTGGTGCTCGCCGACCGGACCCCCACCCGCGAGGAGGCGATCCGCGATGTCGGACGCCTCCTCGTGGAGGCCGGCGCCGTGCAGCCCGGCTACATCGACTCGATGCTCGCGCGGGAGGCGACCGTGTCGACGTCGATGGGAAACTACCTCGCGATCCCGCACGGCACGAACGAGGGTCGCGAGTTCATCGAGCGCACGGCGCTCGCCGTCATCCGGTATCCCTCGGCGATCGACTGGGATGGCGATGAGGTGCGGTTCGTGATCGGCATCGCGGGCCGTGAGAACGAGCACCTCGAGATCCTGGGGCGCATCGCGGTGCTGTTCTCCGAGGATGACGATGTGCAGGCGCTCCTCGCGGCGCCGACCGCCGCGGCGCTCTACGAGCGCATCTCGGCCGTCAACGAGGAGTGACGCCCACGCGATACGCGCGGCTGGCGCATCCGCGACGAATCGGTTAGGATCGATCTTTGGTGCCTTGTGCCTTCGGGCCGTCTGCACCACAACAATCACCCGCATGACCGAGCGTCATTGATAGCGACTACGAGGGTATGGCCAAGAAAGACGGCGTCATCGAGATCGAGGGATCTGTCCTCGAGGCTCTGCCGAACGCGATGTTCCGCGTCGAGCTGAGCAACGGGCACAAGGTTCTCGCCCACATTTCGGGCAAGATGCGACAGCACTACATCCGGATCCTCCCCGAGGACCGCGTGATCGTGGAGCTGAGCCCCTACGACCTGACCCGCGGCCGTATCGTCTACCGCTACAAGTGACGCTCGAGAAGTAACGGCCGGCGCCCTGCGGGGTGCCGGTACGAGGACAGCGAGAAGGAAACATGAAGGTCAACCCGAGCGTCAAGCCTATCTGCGACCACTGCAAGGTCATCCGCCGCAACGGCCGCGTGATGGTCATCTGCAAGTCCAACCCGCGGCATAAGCAGCGGCAAGGCTGACGCCTCGCCGCTGCTTATGCCGCAGCGGCTGTGCCTTTTGCCGCGGATCGCGAGCGATCCGCGCGAAGCAGCGTCACACACAACTGAATAGCTAGCTAAAGCACCGCCAGAACCTCTTCGGAGGTGACACCTCGGGTTCGGAGGCCCGGGCACCGGCGGATGCTCCACACCTCCGAACGACTCCAGAAGGAGCAGCCGCCATGGCACGTATCGCCGGCGTCGACATCCCGCGCGAGAAGCGCGTCGAGGTCGCCCTGACGTACATCTACGGCGTGGGTCGCACCCGTGCGCTCACGACCCTCAAGGAGACCGGGATCTCCGGTGACATCCGCGTGAAGGATCTGACCGACGACCAGCTCGTCGCCCTTCGCGACTTCATCGAAGGCAACTACAAGGTGGAGGGTGACCTGCGCCGCGAGGTGCAGGCCGACATCCGCCGCAAGGTCGAGATCGGCTCGTACGAGGGCCTTCGCCACCGCCGCGGTCTGCCCGTGCGCGGTCAGCGCACCAAGACCAACGCACGTACTCGCAAGGGCCCGAAGCGCACCGTGGCCGGCAAGAAGAAGGCAGGTAAGAAGTAATGGCTGCTCCGAAGGCCGCCGCGCGCAAGCCGCGCCGCAAGGAGAAGAAGAACATCGCCGTGGGCCAGGCCCACATCAAGTCGACGTTCAACAACACGATCGTCTCCATCACCGACCCCTCGGGTGCCGTCGTCAGCTGGGCCTCGTCGGGTGCCGTGGGCTTCAAGGGCTCGCGCAAGTCGACGCCCTACGCCGCGCAGCTCGCCGCCGAGTCGGCCGCGCGCCAGGCGCAGGAGCACGGCATGAAGAAGGTCGACGTCTTCGTCAAGGGGCCGGGCTCCGGACGCGAGACGGCGATCCGCTCGCTCCAGGCCGCGGGCCTCGAGGTCGGCACCATCAACGACGTGACGCCTCAGGCGCACAACGGATGCCGCCCGCCGAAGCGTCGCCGGGTCTGAGGCTTCGCCTCAGACCTCGGCGACGGATCGAGTAGCGCCGCGCGAAGCGCGACGCGTGTCGAGATCCCGTCCACCCCGCGCGCGACGCGGTAATCGGTCGCAACCGGAACCGAGGTCTGAGGCAACCAGCTTTTCCACAACTCAACAAGAACGGCGGCCCAGCCACCCGCCGCATCTGTCGTGGGCGTCATATGGCGGACGCCCTCGCCGAAAGGAAACCACGTGCTCATCGCACAGCGTCCCACTCTCTCCGAAGAGGTCATCTCGGAGTTCCGCTCCGCGTTCGTCATCGAGCCCCTCGAGCCCGGCTTCGGCTACACGCTCGGCAACTCGCTGCGCCGCACCCTGCTCTCGTCGATCCCGGGGGCTGCGGTCACGAGCATCCGCCTCGACGGCATCCAGCACGAGTTCGACACCATCCCGGGTGTCAAGGAGGACGTCGTCGAGATCGTCCTCAACATCAAGAACCTGGTCGTCTCGAGCGAGCACGACGAGCCCATCACGGCCTACTTGCGCAAGACCGGCGCGGGCGAGGTGACGGCCGCCGACATCTCGGCGCCCGCCGGTGTGGAGATCCACAACCCCGACCTCGTCATCGCGACGCTCAACGACAAGGCGAAGTTCGACCTCGAGCTCACGATCGAGCGCGGCCGCGGCTACGTCTCGGCCACGCAGAACCGCAGCGAGTTCAGCGAGGCCGGCCAGATCCCGGTCGACTCGATCTACTCGCCCGTGCTCAAGGTCACCTACCGCGTCGAGGCCACGCGTGCGGGTGAGCGCACGGACTTCGACCGCCTCGTGGTCGACGTCGAGACCAAGCCGGCGATCTCGCCGCGCGACGCGATCGCATCCGCGGGTCGCACGCTCGTCGAGCTCTTCGGCCTCGCCCGCGAGCTCAACACCGCCGCCGAGGGCATCGAGATCGGGCCCGCCCCGGTCGACGCGGTGCTCTCGACCGAGCTGTCGATGCCGATCGAAGACCTCGACCTGTCGGTGCGCTCGTACAACTGCCTCAAGCGCGAGGGCATCAACACCGTCAGCGAGCTCGTCGCCCTCTCGGAGACGCAGCTCATGAACATCCGCAACTTCGGTCAGAAGTCCGTGGACGAGGTCAAGGACAAGCTCGTCGAGCTCGGCCTCTCGCTCAAGGACAGCGTGCCTGGCTTCGACGGCGCGCACTTCTACGGCGGATACGACGACGAGACCGTCTGAACCCCGCATCTGACCCACTGACTGCGCCGCGGGTGGCCCGCGACGCGCGAATCCTGGAGAACGACTGATCATGCCCCAGCCCACCAAGGGTCCCCGTCTCGGCGGCGGTCCGGCGCACGAGCGCCTGCTGCTCGCGAACCTCGCCGCGGCCCTCTTCACGCACAAGAGCATCACGACCACGGAGGCGAAGGCGAAGCGCCTGCGCCCCGTGGCCGAGCGCCTCATCACCTTCGCGAAGCGCGGCGACCTGCACTCGCGCCGCCGCGTCCTGTCGGTCATCGGCGACAAGACCGTCGTGCACGAGCTCTTCACCGAGATCGCGCCGCTCGTCGCCGAGCGTGAGGGCGGCTACACGCGCATCACGAAGATCGGCCCGCGCAAGGGCGACAACGCCCCCATGGCGGTCATCGAGCTCGTGCTCGAGCCCGTCGTGAAGAAGCCCGCGTCGTCAAAGAAGTCGGCCGCGCGCGTCGAGACCCCGAAGGCGGAGGCGAAGCCCGCCGCCGAGGAGACGCCGGCCGAGGAGACCGAGGCTCCCGCAGAGGAGGTCACGGAGGAGGCCCCCGAGGCTGCCGGCGACGAGGCCGCCGAGGCGACGACCGAGGATGCCCCTGCCGAGGACGCGCCCGCCGAGGAGTCCGAGGAGAAGTAGCTCCCGCATCCGCGCTGTACTCCGAGAGGCCCCGCTCACCCGAGCGGGGCCTCTCGCGTTCCGCGGGATGCAGCGGACGGACATGCGAGCGGGCGGCGGGAGCTGTTGCTCCCGCGCGGCGAGCGGTGGAAGGGCTAGACGGGGCGGGGGAGGGACTCGTCGGCCACGTCGTCGCGGAGCGGCGGCAGCGACGCGAGACGCTGCAGGGCCTCCGTGATCGTCGCCGTGAAGATCGTCGCGCCCACGTGGCCGAAGTGCACCTGATCCCGGGCGAGCTCGTCGAGATGCGGCTGGATGGCGGTGTGCCAGTCGGCGAGCTCGATGTTGCGGTATTGCCACGCGAAGGCCGCGAGCTTCTCGTTGACGCCCGGGATCCATCCGCGCGGCGCTTGAGCCGTCACGAGCACGAGCTCGCGTTCGGGGCCCAGGATGTCGCGGATCTCTGCGAGGGTTGCGTCGCCCACCGAGCCGTTGGTGCCGAGTGCGACGACGACGACGGGACGGAGGGCGCCCGCGTCGCGAAGGGAGCGGAGGATGCCGGGCGCGGTCGACATCTGCCTCGACACCGCGGCGTCGATCTGGATGCCGGGGAACGCCGCCTGCAGCTCCGGGACGGCCGCGAGCATGACGGAGTCGCCGACTGCCGTGATCTGGTCGCCCCGCAGCTCCTGCGGCGGGCCCATGGGCTCGGGCGTCGCATCCGGCGTCGGACTCGGCGACGGCGTCTCGTGGATCGCGTGCTCGCCCGCCTCGACGCGACGCTCGACCTCCCCCGAGTCGGGCTGCATGACGACCGCCGCAGCCGTGCCCGCGACACCGCCGACAGCGAGCAGGAGCACGACGCCGCTCGCGACGGCGGCGAGGCGCGAACGGCGCCATCCGGCGACCCACGCGCGCCACGTCGCGCGGAAGCCGTCGCGCCGCACGGGCGTCTCGACGAAGCGGAAGCTCACGGCGGCCGCCACGACCGTGATCGCGGCCGCGATCGCGCCGAGCACCCACACGAGCACGGGGTCGCCCGTCCACGTGGGCAGGGCCGCCGCGAGCAGGATGAACACGGGCCAGTGCCACAAGTAGATGCCGTAGCTGCGCTCGCCGATCCACCGCAGGGGCGCGATGTCGATCGCGCGCACGAGCGGCGAGCCCGGCACGAGGAACGCCGCGATGAGCACCGCCGTGAGCACGGCGACCGCGAGCAGGCCGCCGCGGTAGGTCCAGTCGGCGTCGCCCGGCATGACGGCCGTGAGCACGAGCAGGCCCGCGAGCGCCGCGACCCCTGCCACGCCGAGCCCGCGCCGCGCGGCACGCGGCCACTCGAGCGCGTGCACGGGCCACCAGCGGCTCACGACCGCGAGGAGCGCACCGAGCGTGAGCCCGAAGGCGTGCGTCCCGGTGCCGTAGTACACGGCCGTCGGCTGCCCGGGGGTCAGGAGCAGCGCCATAGCGAGCGCGGATGCCGCGGTCGCGCCCGCGAGCAGCGCGATCCGCCCGCCGCGCGACATCCGCAGCACGACGACGAGCAGCACGAGCGGCCACAGCAGATAGAACTGCTCCTCGACCGCGAGCGACCACAGGTTGCGGAACAGCTCGGGCACGGCGCCCGCGAAGTAGTCGGACCCCGTCGCGATGAAGTACCAGTTGCTCGAGAAGGTGAGCGACGCGAGCAGCTGCCCGCCGAGCCCCACGAGCACATCGCCGCCGACCGCGAGCGCCGCCGTGCTGCACGCGAGCAGCAGCACGACGAGCGCGGGCAGCAAGCGCCGCGCACGCCGCGCCCAGAAGCCCCGGAGGCGGATGCCCCCCGTCGCGAGGTGCTCGAGGAGCAGCAGGCGCGTGATGATGAACCCCGAGACGACGAAGAACACGTCGACCCCGAGGAAACCGCCGATCGCGACGCCCGGCGTGAGGTGGAAGAGCACGACGACGACCACCGCGAAGGCGCGGAGGCCGTCGAGCCCCGCCACGCGCGCCGCCGGGCGGAGCGCGGGTGTGTCGTCGGTAGGCATCGGGCGGGTCATGGCAACGCCCTCCAGCCTAAACTCGCCACGTGACCAACCCGGAAGCCCCCACGCGCATCCGGCTCGATCTCGCCTACGACGGCACCGACTTCACGGGATGGGCACGCCAGCCCGGGCTGCGGACGGTCCAGGGCGAGCTCGAGGACGCGCTCGCGACCCTCTTCGGCCGTACGGGCGCCGAGCCGCCGCGCATCACCGTCGCCGGGCGCACGGATGTCGGCGTGCACGCCGTGGGACAGGTCGCCCATCTGGATCTCGCGGCGGAGCAGCTCGCGCGCCTCGAGCGGCGACCGCGCGGCCGCGGCGCCGGCGCCGCCGGGGTCGCGTCGCTCGCGCGCCGCATCAACGGCATCGTGGGGCAGGCGGCCGACGTGCAGGTGCTGCGCGCGAGCGAGGCTCCGGCGGGTTTCGACGCGCGGTTCTCGGCGGTGTGGCGTCGTTACGAGTACCGCATCGCGGATGCCGCGGCGCTGCGCGACCCGCGCGCCCGCGCGTTCACGCTGTGGCACCCGGCCGAGCTCGATGTCGAGGCGATGGATGCCGCGGCCCGCGGCCTGCTCGGACTGCACGACTTCGCGGCGTACTGCCGTCCGCGCGAGGGGGCGACGACGATCCGCACGCTGCAGGAGTTCTCCTGGCACCGCGACGCCGACGGCGTGCTCCTCGCACACGTGCGCGCCGACGCGTTCTGCCACTCGATGGTGCGCGCTCTCGTGGGCGCGTGCGTCGCCGCGGGGGAGGGGCGATTCGCCCCAGGACGTGCGGCCGGCATCCGCGACGAGGCGCAGCGCACGAGCGAGTTCATCGTCATGCCCGCCCGGGGGCTGACGCTCGTCGAGGTCGGCTACCCGCCCGACGAGGAGCTCGCGGCGCGCGCCGAGCAGACCCGCGCGAAGCGCACCGCCCTCGCCGGTTTGCCGGATGATGGCCCGATCGACTAGTCTGTTGAGGTTGTCTGCGCGCCGCGCGGGCGACCAGTTGGGCCCTCCACCGTCGGGTTCCGCCGCCTCTCGCGCGCGGAACGCACACCGGAGCGGGATTCACGAACACCACCGACCAGAATCGAGTCTTCCATGACGCGTACGTTCAGCCCCACGCCGGCGGACATCAAGCGCGAGTGGGTCGTCATCGACGCGACCGACGTCGTGCTCGGCCGCCTCGCGAGCCACGCCGCCGCCATCCTCCGCGGCAAGCACAAGCCCACCTTCGCCCCCCACATGGACATGGGCGACTTCGTCATCATCGTGAACGCCGACAAGGTCGCGCTCACGGGTGCGAAGCTCGAGCAGAAGAAGGCCTACCGCCACTCGGGCTACCCGGGCGGCCTCTCGGCCACGAGCTACTCGGAGCTGCTCGAGAAGCACCCGACGCGGGCGGTCGAGAAGGCCATCCGCGGCATGCTGCCGAAGAACTCGCTGGGTCGCGCCCAGATCAAGAAGCTCAAGGTGTACGCCGGCGCCGAGCACCCGCACGCCGCGCAGCAGCCCAAGCCCTACACCCTCACCCAGGTCGCGCAGTAAGCGCCGAGAGACTTCCAAGGACATCACTGATGGCGAAGATCGAAGACACCGTGTCGGACGAGGTTCTCACGAGCTTCTCGACCGAGACCCCGGCCGACGAGGCGCCGCGCGCGCCTCGCGCCGTCCTCAACGTGCCCGGCGCGGCGGTCGGCCGCCGCAAGGAGGCGATCGCGCGCGTGCGCCTCGTCCCCGGTGCGGGCGAGTTCACCGTGAACGGCCGCACGCTCGAGGACTACTTCCCCAACAAGCTGCACCAGCAGCTCATCAACGACCCGTTCAAGGTGCTCGACCTGCTCGGCTCCTACGACGTCAAGGCCAAGATCACGGGCGGCGGCCCCTCGGGCCAGGCGGGCGCGCTGCGCCTCGCGATCGCGCGCGCTCTCAACGAGATCGACCGCGAGAACAACCGCCCGGCGCTCAAGAAGGCCGGCTTCCTCTCGCGTGACGCCCGCGTCATCGAGCGCAAGAAGGCCGGTCTCAAGAAGGCGCGCAAGGCGTCGCAGTTCTCGAAGCGTTAAGGCGCCTCGCGGACTACGCGCATGCCGCGTCTCTTCGGCACCGACGGGGTCCGAGGGCTGGCGAACGGTGAGGTCATCACCGCAGACCTGGCCCTCGGCCTCGCTCAGGCCGCCGCCGTCGTGCTGACCCAGGGCCGGCACGCCGAGCACGTGCGCAGCGAGGGCCGACACCCTCGCGCCGTGCTCGCGCGCGACCCGCGCGTCTCGGGTGAGTTCATCTCCGCCGCCGTCGCCGCCGGGCTCGCGAGCTCGGGCATCGACGTGCTCGATGCGGGCGTCATCCCGACGCCGGCCGCCGCGTTCCTCGTGGGCGACATCGACGCCGACTTCGGCGTCATGGTGTCGGCGTCCCACAACCCCGCGCCCGACAACGGCATCAAGTTCTTCGCGCTCGGTGGCGTGAAGCTGCCCGACGAGGTCGAGGACCGCATCGAGGCCGCGCTCGCACAGCCCAAACTCGCGCCGACCGGCGCAGGCGTCGGTCGCATCCGCCGTTTCGCGGATGCCGAGGACCGCTATCTGCTGCACTTGCTCGGCACGCTCGACGTGCGGCTGGACGGTCTCAGGGTCGTCATCGATGCCGCGCACGGCGCGGCGGCGGGCGTCTCGCCGCAGGTGTTCGCGGATGCCGGCGCGCACGTGACCGTGATCGGCGCCGATCCTGACGGGCTCAACATCAACGACGGTGTCGGCTCGACCCACGTCGAGCGGCTGTGCGAGACCGTGCGCCTCACGGGCGCCGACCTCGGCATCGCCCATGACGGGGATGCCGACCGCTGTCTCGCGGTCGATGCCGACGGCAACGTCGTCGACGGCGACCAGATCATGGCGATCCTCGCGATCTCGCTCAAACGCCGCGGCCACCTCGCGAAGGACACCCTCGCCGTGACGACCATGAGCAACCTGGGCCTGCGCGTCGCGATGGCGGAGCACGGCATCCGGCTCGTGCAGACGGCGGTCGGCGACCGCTACGTGCTCGAGGCCATGACCGAGCACGGCCTCTCGCTCGGCGGCGAGCAGTCGGGCCACATCATCTTCAGCGAGCACGCGACGACGGGCGACGGCGTGCTCACTGGTCTGCAGCTCGCGGCCGAGATGGCACGCACAGGAAAGAGCCTCGCCGAGCTCGCCTCGGTCATGACCGTCTACCCGCAGGTGCTCGTCAACGTGCGCGGCATCGATCATCACGCGCTCGACGACGACGAGATCATCGCGGATGCCGTGCGCCGTCACGAGGACGCCCTCGGCGACGCGGGGCGCGTGCTGCTGCGCCGCTCGGGCACCGAGCCGCTCGTGCGCGTCATGGTCGAGGCGCGCGACGCCGAGGAGGCGCAGCGCATCGCCGACGAGCTCGCGGGAATCGTGCGGGAGCGACTCGCGTTGTCGTGATCGAAGGATCGAATCGACGACAGGGAGCATCATGCCGCTGACAGGGGAGTACGCGCCGAGCACGTCCGAGTGGGCGCGCGAGCAGGCCGAGAAGTTCGAGGCGTCGAAGGGCGCCGAGGCGAACACCCTGCGTGGCAAGCCCGTCATCGTGCTCACCTCAGTGGGTGCCAAGAGCGGCAAGCTCCGCAAGAACGCGCTCATGCGCGTCGAGCACGACGGGGTGTACGCGGTCGTGGCGTCGAAGGGCGGGGCCCCGGAGCATCCGTCGTGGTACCACAACCTCGTGGCGCACCCGCACGTCGAGCTGCAGGACGGCGCCGTCAAGCGCGACTACACGGCACGGCTCGTGACGGGCGAGGAGCGCGCATTGTGGTGGGCTCGCGCCAACGAGGTGTGGCCTGACTACGACGGGTACCAGGCGAAGACGGAGCGCGAGATCCCGGTGTTCGTGCTCGAACCGCTCGAGGGATAGCTGCTGGTCGCGACGCGCCTCCTGCGGATCTGACGCGGGGACCGCGTCAGATCTTGCGGATGAGCACGTTCGACACCGTGTGATCGGCCGCCTTGCGCAGCACGAGCGAGGCGCGGGCGCGCGTCGGCGCGATGTTGTGCTCGAGGTTCGGCCCGTTGATCTCGTGCCAGATCGAGCGGGCGCGCGCGATCGCATCCTCCTCGCTGAGCGACGCGAAGCGGTGGAAGTACGACCGCGGATCCGAGAACGCCCCCCGCTGCAGCCGCAGGAAGCGCTCGACGTACCAGCGCTCGATGTCGATCGTGCGTGCGTCGACGTAGATCGTGAAGTCGAAGAGGTCGCTCACGGCGAGCCGCGCCCCCGGCGAGGGCGGCTGCAGCACGTTGAGCCCCTCGACGATGAGGATGTCGGGTCTGCGCACGACGATCTCCGCCCCCGGCACGATGTCGTAGACGAGGTGGGAGTAGACGGGCGCGCGCACCTCGTCGACGCCGCTCTTGACGCGGCTCACGAACCGCAGGAGCGCGCGACGGTCGTAGCTCTCGGGGAAGCCCTTGCGCGACATGAGACCGCGCCGCTCGAGCTCGGCGTTCGGCAGCAGGAAGCCGTCGGTCGTCACGAGCTCGACGCGGGGCGTGTCGTCCCACCGTGCGAGGAGCTCGCGCAGGAGTCGCGCCGTCGTCGACTTGCCGACCGCGACCGACCCCGCGACACCGATGACGAAGGGCGTCGGCGGGTCATCCTGCTGCAGGAAGTCGCGCGTCGAGCGGTGCAGTGCCCGGGCGCCGACGGCGTACAGGTTGAGCAACCGGCTGAGCGGCACGTACACCTCGGCGACCTCGCGCAAGTCGAGCGCGTCGCCGAGCCCCCGGAGCCGGACGACCTCCTCCTCGGTGAGCGGATGCGCGGTCGTCGGTGCGAGCGCGGCCCACGCGGCTCGATCGAGCTCGAGAAACGGGGTCGCCTGAGCGTGTCGCTCGCCGATCTCAGCCATCCCCACGAGCGTAGTCCCGCGACGGGTTCCGCTCGGTCGCCGTCGCCTAGGATCGTCAGCATGTGCGGAATCGTGGGCTACGTGGGCCCCGGCAGCAGCCTCGAGGTGCTCATGGGCGGCCTCAAGCGGCTCGAATACCGCGGATACGACTCCGCGGGCGTCGCGGTACTCTCCCGGGACGGCGAGCTGGGAGCGCGCAAGCGCGCCGGCAAGCTCGGCGTGCTCGTCGACGAGCTCGCCGCGAATCCCATCGCCGACGGCGGAACGGGCATCGGGCACACGCGCTGGGCGACGCACGGCGGCCCGAGCGACGTCAACGCGCATCCGCACTTCGGCGACGGCGGGCGCCTCGCCCTCATCCACAACGGCATCATCGAGAACTTCGCGGAGCTCAAGGCCGAGCTCGCCGAGGCGGGCGAGGAGTTCGAGAGCGAGACCGACACGGAGGTCGCGGCGCTTCTCGTGGGGCGCGCCTTCCGCGAGACGGGTGACCTGACCGAGGCCATGCGCCGTGCCGCTCTGCGCCTCGAGGGCGCCTTCACGCTGCTCGCGCTGCACCACGATGCCCCGGGCGTCGTGGTGGGCGCGCGCCGCAGCTCTCCCCTCGTGATCGGCCTCGGCGATGGCGAGAACTTCCTCGGCTCGGATGTCGCTGCGTTCGTCGCACACACCCGACGCGCGATGGAGATCGGTCAGGACCAGATCGTGACGATCCGCCCGGACTCCGTCGAGGTCATCGACTTCACGGGCGCGCCGGTCGAGGCGACCGAGTTCGAGGTCGCGTGGGACGCATCCGCCGCCGAGAAGGGCGGCTGGCCGAGCTTCATGAAGAAGGAGATCGCCGAGGAGGCCGAAGCGGTCGCCAACACGATCCGCGGCCGCGTGAGCGACGGTGCGGTCACCGTGAGCGAGCTCGACGGCGTGGCCAGCGCGCTCGCGGGCATCAACCGCGTGCTCGTGCTCGCGTGCGGCACCGCGGCCTACGCGGGCATGGTGGGCAAGTACGCGATCGAGGCGTGGGCGCGCATCCCGGTCGACGTCGAGCTGTCTCACGAGTTCCGCTACCGCGACCCCGTGCTCGACGAGAAGACGCTCGTCGTGTCGGTGAGCCAGTCGGGCGAGACGATGGACACGCTCATGGCCGTGCGCTACGCGCGCGAGCAGGGCGCACGCACGCTCTCGATCTGCAACACCCAGGGCGCCACGATCCCACGCGAGTCGGATGCCGTGCTCTACACCCACGCGGGTCCCGAGGTCGCGGTCGCGTCGACGAAGGCCTTCGTCGCGCAGATCACCGCCCTGTATCTGCTGGGCCTGCACCTCGCGACGCTGCGCGGCACGCTCGCACCGGATGCCGTGGCCGCCTCCATCGCCGAGCTCGAGTCGGTGCCCACCAAGATCGAGCAGGTCGTGGCATCCGCGTCCAACCGCATCGCCGAGCTCGCGCACTGGATGAGCGACACGCAGTCGGTGCTCTTTCTCGGCCGCCACGTGGGCTACCCGGTCGCACTCGAGGGCGCCCTCAAGCTCAAGGAGCTCGCGTACATTCACGCCGAGGGCTTCGCGGCGGGCGAGCTCAAGCACGGCCCGATCGCGCTCATCGAGCCAGGTCAGATCGTCTTCGTCGTCGTGCCGAGCCCGCGCGATCCGTCGTCGTTGCACAAGAAGGTCGTCTCGAACATCCAGGAGATCCGCGCGCGCGGTGCCCGCGTCATCGCGATCGCCGAGCTCGGCGACGTCGCGGTCGTGCCGTTCGCCGACGAGGTCGTGCGCATCCCGCTGGCCGGGCCGCTCTTCGAGCCCTTGCTCTCGGTCGTGCCGCTGCACATCTTCGGCATGGAGCTCGCAACCGCGAAGGGCCTCGACGTCGACCAGCCGCGCAATCTCGCCAAGTCCGTCACGGTGGAGTGAGCGTGATCGTGGGCCTCGGCGTCGACGTGGTCGATCTGGCCCGCTTCGAGCGCGCCGTCGCGCGCACGCCACGGCTCCGCGAGCGACTGTTCGCCGAGAGCGAACGCACGCTTCCCCTCCGCTCACTTGCGGCGCGCTTCGCGGCCAAGGAGGCGCTCGTCAAGTCGCTCGGCGACGCCGAGGATGTGCACTGGGTCGACATGGCGATCGCGGCGGATGCGACGGGCAACCCCGCCTTCGTCATCGAGGGCCCGCTCGCCGCGCTGCTCGAGCGTCGCGGCATCCACGCGCTCCACGTGTCGATGAGCCACGACGCGGGCGTCGCGGTCGCGACCGTCGTCGCGGAGGCGCACGGATGACGGCCCCCCGACGCGAGGCGCGCATCAGCCTCGACGCCTTCGCGGGCAACCTCGAGGCGCTGCGGCGCGAGTCGGCTCCCGCGCAGCTCATGGTGGTCGTCAAGGCCGATGCCTACGGCCACGGCATGCTGCCGATCGCGCGCGCCGCCGTCGAGGCGGGCGCCGAGTGGCTCGGCACCGCGGATCTCGACGAGGCGCTCGCCCTGCGCGACGCCGGCATCCGCACGCCCGTGCTCGCCTGGCTGCATGGCTCGGATGCCGACTTCCGCGCCGCGGTCGAGGCCGGCATCGACGTGGGTATCTCGACACGCGCACAGCTCGAGGCCGCCGCCGACGCGGGCGCGGTCGTGCACCTCAAGGTCGACACGGGGCTCAGCCGCAACGGCTTCGCACCCGCCGAGGCGAGCGCCGCGTTCGCGCGCGCCGCCGAGCTCGAGCGCGCCGGCCGCCTGCGCGTGCGGGGCCTCATGAGCCACCTCTCGGGCACCTCGCCCGACGACGACGCCGCCCAGCGCGTGGCCTTCGAGAGCGCCGTCGACGCTGCGCACGCGGCGGGCCTCGCCCCCGAGCTGCGCCACCTCGGGTCGAGCCTCGCGGCGCTCACCCAGCCGCGCTCGCGCTTCGACCTCGTGCGCGTCGGCATCGCTGCCTACGGCCTGCCGCCCGACGGCGCCGTCGACACGGCAGCGCTCGGGCTGCGACCCGTCATGGAGCTCGTGACCGAGGTTGCCGCCGTTCGCCGCGTGCCGGCGGGCGCCGGGGTCTCCTACGGCTTCACGCACCGCACGGATCGTGAGACGACCCTTGCGCTCGTGCCGCTCGGGTACGCAGACGGCATCCCGCGCCAGGCGTCGGGGCGCGCGAGCGTCGCGATCGGCGGCGTGCGGCATCCGCAGGTCGGGCGTATCGCGATGGATCAGTTCGTCGTCGACGTGGGCGACGCCGAGGTGCACGTCGGCGACGAGGTCGTCGTGTGGGGCGACCCCGCGACCGGCGCGCCGAGCGCCGAGGACTGGGCGTCGGCGGCCGGCACGATCGGCTACGAGATCGTCACGCGCGTGGGACCCCGTGTCGAACGGGTGCCGCTGTCGTGAGCACGACCCGCATCGAGCTCGTGCCGGGCGGCGTCGCCGAGCTCGTGATCCCCGACGCGGATGCCATGGAGGCTCTCGGCGCGCGCCTCGCCGCGGTGCTGCGCGCGGGCGATCTCGTGCTGCTGGGCGGCGAGCTCGGCGCGGGCAAGACGACGCTCACGCGCGGGCTCGGCGCCGCGCTCGGGGCCCGCGGCGCCATCACGAGCCCGACGTTCGTGCTCGCGCGCACGCATCCCACGGCATCCGGCGTGCCCCTCGTACACGTCGACGCGTACCGGCTGGGCTCCGCGGCCGAGGTCGACGACCTCGACCTCGACCTCGAGGGCTCGATCACGGTCGTCGAGTGGGGCGCCGGCAAGCTCGACGGCGTCGCCGACGCGTGGCTCGAGCTCGACATCGAGCGCCCGCAGGGGGGCGATCCCGAGACGGACGACGCGCCCCGCCACGTGCGGCTCACGGTGCACGGGGACCGCTGGGCGGGCGCGACCATCTAGTCGGGCACCCCCGGCGAGTGATGAGCGTCTCGCCGCGCGAGGAGTCATGAGGCCAGCATCCGCGCGCCCCGACGTAGGCTTGTGCGGTGCTGCTCGCGATCGACACCTCGACGGGGACGAGCGTCGCCGTCGTCGACCGCGAGACCGTGCGCGCCGTGCGCACGAGCGCCGACACGCGTGGCCATGCCGAGGTCGTGGGCGTCTTCATCCGTGACGTGCTCACTGAGGCGGGCGTCGCGCCGCACGAGCTCGAGGGCGTCGCGGTGGGCATGGGACCCGGGCCATTCACGGGCCTGCGGGTCGGCATCGCCGCGGCCCGCGCCTTCGCGCTCGGCATCGGGCGGCCCGTGCTGCCCGTCGTCTCGCATGATGCCGTCGCGTTCGGCGAGACGGATGCCGTGCTCGTCGTGACCGACGCGCGTCGTCGCGAACTCGCCTGGTCGGCGTACGCGGCCACGGTATCCGGAGGTCTCCCGCGTCGCAACGCGGGGCCCGCGCTCGCTCTCGCCGCCGAGCTCGAGCAGGCCGTCACCGGGTACGCGGGTTACCGCCGCATCGACGCGGTGACCGTGGATGCGGGCGCCGTCGGGCGCCTCGCGCTCGCGCTCCTCGACGCGGATGCCGCGCTCGGCCCCGCCGAGCCCGTCTACCTCCGCGCGCCCGACGTGACGCTCTCGACACCCAAGCGGGTGACGGCGTGACGCGACTGCGGCCGGCAACGGCATCCGACCTCGACGCGATCGACGCCCTCGAACGTGCGACCTTCCCGAGCGACGCGTGGTCGCGCGAGCTGATCGCCGCGGAGCTCGCGGGTGAGCACGGCTACTACCTCGTGGCGCTCGACGAGGCGGATGCCGTGATCGGCTACGCGGGACTCCTCGCGCCGCGCGGCGGTGGCCAGGCCGACGTGCAGACGATCGCCGTCGCGGAGCACGCGCGGCGCCGCGGCATCGGGGCGACGCTCCTCGACGCGCTCCTCGCGGAGGCGCGCACTCGCGGCGCCGAGGAGGTCTTCCTCGAAGTGCGCGCCGACAACCCCGGCGCGGAGGCGCTCTACGCGAGCCGCGGGTTCGCGCGCATCGCCATCCGCCCCGCCTACTACCAGCCCGACGGGGTGGATGCCGTCGTCATGCGCGCGCGATTGCGGCGAGCCCTCGTGCTCGGCATCGAGACGAGCTGCGACGAGACGGGCGTCGGCATCGTGCGCGGCACCGAGCTGCTTGCGAACGTCATCGCGAGCTCGATGGACGAGCACGCGCGCTACGGCGGCGTCGTGCCGGAGATCGCGGCGCGCGCCCACCTCGAAGCTCTCACGCCGACGCTCGAGGAGGCGCTGCGCACGGCGGGTGTCACGCTCGACGAGCTCGACGCGATCGCCGTCACGAGCGGGCCGGGGCTCGCGGGCGCCCTCATGGTCGGCGTCGGCGCCGCGAAAGCGCTCGCGCTCGCGACGGGGAAGCCCTTCTATGCTGTCAACCACCTCGTGGGGCACGTCGGCGCCGATCTGCTCAACCATGAGCCGCTCGTGGGCGAGGGCGAGCTCGAGCTCCCGACGATCGCCCTGCTCGTCTCGGGCGGCCACACCTCCCTCCTGCTCGTGCGCGATCTCGTGTCCGATGTCGAACTGCTCGGCGAGACGATCGACGACGCGGCGGGCGAGGCATTCGACAAGGTCGCGCGGCTGCTCGGCCTGCCGTACCCCGGCGGGCCCGAGATCGACCGAGCCGCCGCAGCGGGCGACCCCGAGGCCATCCGCTTCCCGCGCGGACTCACGGCGCCCAAGGACCTCGAGCGCCACCGCTACGACTTCTCGTTCTCGGGCCTCAAGACCGCCGTCGCGCGCCACGTCGAGGCGGCACGCGAGGCGGGCGACGAGGTGCCCGTCGCGGATGTCGCGGCGAGCTTCCGCGAGGCCGTCGTCGACGTGCTCCTCACGAAGGCGCTCGCCGCGTGCCGCGAGCTGGGCGTGCCGCGGCTCCTGCTCGGCGGCGGCGTCGTCGCGAACCGTCGGTTGCGGGATGCCGCGGTCGAGCGGTGTGCTGCGGCGGGCGTCGCGCTCCGCATCCCGCCGCTCGCGCTGTGCACCGACAACGGTGCCATGATCGCCTCGATCGCCGCTCAGCTCATCGAGGCCGGTCACCGGCCCTCGAGCCTTGCAGTCGGAGCGGATTCGACCCTGCCCGTGACGACCGTGCAGGCCTGATCGCCCGGATGCCGCAGCGCCCCGAACGGGCGGCTTGCCGTCGCGTCGCAGCGGCTGCCAGCATGGCGGGGACACCCGAGGGGGAGACATGTCCGACAGCGCGAGCCGCGACGCCGCGGCATCCGATTCCGCACCCGAGACCGGCGCATTCGCGGGACCTGCGGCACCCGAGGCGCCCGCCGCGCCGCTCGTCGACGAGAACTACGTCGCGCCGAACGTGTACACGCCGTCCGCGCCGTACGTCGCCTCCGATCCGTACACGGCCCCGCAGACGGCTGCGCCTCAGCAGGCGGCCGCGCCCTCGAATCCGTACGTCGTCGACAACCCGCCCCTGCCGCCGAACCCGTACGTCGACGCAAGCTCGCACGCGCCCGCCCCTGCGCCCGTCGTCGGGCCCGCGGCCGTCGCGCCCGCGCCGCAGCCGGCCTGGGGTGCTGGCCCCGCGTACGCACCGGGAGCGCCTCACGTCCCGCCGCCCGCGGCGCCCTATGCGCCGCCGTATTCCCCCTACAGCGTCGGCGGTGCAGCCTACGCCTACGCACCGCGCACGAACCCGCTCGCGATCACGTCGATGGTGTTCTCGCTCGCGGGATTCATCTTCGGGATCACCGTGATCCCCGGCGTGATCCTCGGCCATGTCGCGCTGTCGCAGATCAAGCAGCGCGGTGAAGGCGGCCGCGGGATGGCGATCGCGGGCGTCGCCGTCGGGTACGCGCTGATCGGCCTCTTCGTGCTCTACTTGCTGCTCATGATCGGCTTGTTCGCGGTCTTCTCCGCGGGCTCGCCCTACGGCTACTGAACCGCTGCGCTCGTTGACAGCCCCCGGGGCCGCTGCGAGCATGGGGCAGGAGTCCATACGTCGAAGGAGCGCCGCCATGACCGATCCCACCACTCCCGCGTCCCCCGAGGAGCCGAACCCCACGACGGATGCGGCCGCAGCCGAGGCCGCTGCGGAGACGCCTTCCGCGCCCGCCGCCGAGCCCGCGCAGCCCGCCGTGGCATCCGATCCCGCACACGCGGCGCAGACGGGCGTGCCGCCGGCCGCCGACAACCCGTACGCGGCGCCCGCCGCACCCGCAGCCAACCCCTACGCCGCTCCCGCCGCCTCGGGGTATGCGCCCGCCGCGCCGGCCGGCAAGAGCCCCGTGCTGAGCATCATCTCGCTCGTCGCGGGCATCATCGGCATCGTCGGCGCCGCGATCGTCTTCATCCCCTTCGTCGGGGGCGTGCTGCAGCTCTTCATCCCCGCGGCTGCCGTCATCCTCGGCTTCCTCGGCAAGGCCAAGGAACCGTTCGCGCCGAAGGGGCTCTGGCTCACGGGCATCATCCTCGGGTTCGTGGGGCTCGGCATCGCCGTGCTCTCGCTCATCCTGTGGGGTGTCGCCTTCGCGAGCTTCGACTACTACGACTACTCGTACTGAGCGATGCGACGACGGGGCGGGATGCGGCATCCCGCCCCGTCGTCGTGTCAGTGAGCGACGCGATCGACGAGCAAGGCGGTGCGTCGCCCCGCGATGCGCGTGAGCACGAGCGTCGCCGTGTCCTCGCCGCGCAACGCGAGACGCGTGCGCAGTGCGGCCGGGTCGACGTCGACACCGCGCTTCTTGATCTCGAGAGTTCCGATGTGGCGCTCGCGGAGCGCCTGCTTGAGCCGGCGCTCGTCGAAGGGCAGCTCCTCGCGAACGCGGAACACCTGGCCGAATGGCGTGGAGGGGGCGGCATCCGTCGTGATCCACGCGATCGTCGGATCGAGCATGCGACCCGCGACACGGCGCGCGAGCTCGCCGATGAGGCGCGCGCGGATGACGGCGCCGTCGGGCTCGACGAGGTAGTCGCCGAGGGTGCCCGCGTCGACGTCGGGCGCGGCATCCGGCGCCGTGAGTTCGGCGGAACCCTCGGCGCTCACGAGGAATGCGGCGCGGCCGACGCCCTCGCGCGCGAGCGGCCCCGACCACACGGCGAGCTCGACGACCTCGCGGTCGACCGATACCCATTGCGCCTCGACGTCGGCCGGGAGCAGCTCGTGGTCGAGCGCCGGGCCGAGCTTGATGCCCGCCGGCCGCTCGGCCGCGCGCGCGAAGACGGCGTCGAGCGGTGGCGACCAGTCGGAGGGATCGGCGTGGCGGCGACCGCCCGTGCGGCGCGCCGGGTCGAACCACAGGGCATCGACATCCGCGGGCTCCGAGGTGAGCGCATCGCCGTGCACGACGTGCGCGTCGGGGAACGGCGCGAGGTTGTACGCGGCGATCGCCGCCGTGACCTCGTCGCGCTCGACGGCGACGACGCGCAGCCCGAGGCTTGCGAAGGCGAGGGCGTCGGCGCCGATGCCGCAGCCGAGGTCGGCGACGGATGCCATGCCCGCGCGCGCGAAGCGCCCTGCGTGCTGCGCGGCCACCTGCAGGCGCGTCGCCTGCTCGAGCCCGTCGGGCGTGAAGAGCATGCGGTCGGCGAACTCGTGGAAGCGCGCGCGGGCCCGCGTGCGCAGCCGTGCCTGGGTCAGCACGGCCGCGACGAGTGCGGGCGGATGCCCCGCGGCACGCAGTTTCGACACCGTGCGCACGACGTCGGCATCCGCCGTGATCGCGCCGACCTCGTCGAGCAGCCGCAGGCCCTCGGGCGTCAGCAGCGCGCGCAGCTCCTCGGGCGTCATGCCCTCACGCTAGTTGCCAAACGCTATAGCGTCGTGCCCCGGGCGCGTGTGATGACTGCCGCGTGAGGGTGAACGCTGCAGCGTTTGGCCCACGTGCACGCGGGGATTGGCAGTCGGATTGAATGAGTGCTAACGGGGGCCTATAGTTGTCCTGGCACTCTCGAAGGGAGTGTGCCAAACCCTGAGTCTTCAGAAAGAGGTCACACGTGTCGGTCTCCATCAAGCCGCTCGAGGATCGCATCGTCATCAAGCAGGTCGAAGCCGAGCAGGTCACCGCGTCGGGTCTGGTCATCCCGGACACCGCCAAGGAGAAGCCGCAGGAGGGCGAGGTCATCGCCGTGGGCCCCGGCCGCATCGACGACAACGGCAACCGCGTCCCGCTCGACGTCGCCGTCGGCGACAAGGTGCTGTACTCGAAGTACGGCGGCACCGAGGTCAAGTTCGGCGGCGAGGAGTACCTCGTGCTCTCCGCGCGCGACGTGCTCGCGGTCGTCGTCCGCTAAGTCCGCGGATCGCTTTCGGGATGCCGCTCGTCGACATCCTGCCGAAAGGCCCCCTGGCTCTGCCAGCGGGGCCTTTCTCGTCTCCCGCATGTCCTCATGCCCGCTAGCCTCGACACGTGACCTCCGATCCGATGCCGCCGCGCGGCGGAGGTCAGGGCGCGGGCCTCGCCTACGGCATCGCGGCCTACGGCCTCTGGGGCTTCCTTCCCGGGTTCTTCCTCCTCCTCGAGCCCGCGAGCCCGTGGGAGATCGTGGCGTTCCGCATCGTCATGTCGCTCGGCTTCTGCGTCGTGCTCTTGACGGTGACGCGCGGATGGCGCGGCTTCCTCGGACTCGCGCGTCAGCCGCGCGTGCTCGGGATGATGGCGCTCGCGGGCGTGCTCATCTACGTCAACTGGCAGGTCTTCGTGCTCGCGACGCTGAGTGGGCACGTCGTGGAGGGATCGCTCGGCTACTTCATCAATCCCGTCATCACGGTCGCCCTCGGCGTGCTCCTCTTACGCGAGCGACTGCGTCCCCTCCAGTGGGTGGCCGTGGGCATCTCGGTCGTCGCGATCCTCGTGATCTCGATCGGCTACGGGGCCTTCCCGTGGATCGCCCTCGCGCTCGCCTTCTCCTTCGGCTTCTACGGCTTCATCAAGAAGCGCGTGGGTGCGCAGGTCGACGCCGTGTCGGGTCTCACGCTCGAGACCGCATGGCTCATGCCCGTCGCGATCGTGCAGCTCGCCGTCACGGGCGCGACCGTCGGCCTCACGTGGGCGAGCGCGGGCGTCGTGCACGGCCTCCTCATGGTCGCGACGGGTGTCATCACGGCGACGCCGCTCTTGTTCTTCGCGGCCGCGGCCCGCCGGCTTCCCCTCGTGGCGCTCGGCCTCACGCAGTACCTCGCGCCCGTGCTCCAGTTCCTCACGGGCGTCTTCCTGCTGCACGAGCCCATGCCGCTCGGCCGCTGGATCGGTTTCTGCCTCGTCTGGCTCGCGCTCGTGCTGCTCACCGTCGACATGATCCGGGCCGCGCGCAGCGGTCGCCGCGCCTCCCTCCCGACCGCGTGACGGCGCGGTAGGGTCGCGGCGTGGCCGCGGCCCCGTCGGCCCGCTGAGGAGGAACCGGATGCCGCGCGCCCGCCCGCCCCGTCGTCGCGCAGCCCTGCTCGGAGCGGCATCCGCCCTCGCGCTCGCGGTCGCAGGCTGCACCGCTTCGCCCATGCCCGCGCCGACGCCGACACCCGGCAAGACGGTCGCCCCGAGCGGTGACGGCGTGCTGCGGATCGGAACGCTCTTCCCGACGACGGGCTCGTCGGCCGCGCTCGGCGCCGCGCAGGTCGCGGGCGTCAACGCCGCAGTGCGCGAGATCAATGCGACGGGCGGAGTGCTCGGCGCGCCCGTCGACGTCGTCAACCGCGACTCGGGCGACGCCTCGAGCGAGATGGCCGAGGCCTCCTTCGCGGCGCTCGTCGAGAAGGGCGTCGACGTCGTCATCGGCCCGAGCTCGTCGGTGCTCGTCGAGCGCCTGCTGCCGCTCGCCATCGAGGCGGGCGTCCCGCTCATCTCCCCCGCGGCGACCTCGGTGCTCACGGGTGCGGAAGCAGACGGCTTCTTCGCGCGCACCGTTCCCGCGTACCCCTTGCAGGGCACGGCGCTCGGCGAGCTGCTCACGAGCGACGGCGCCGACCGCGTCGCGCTCATCGTCGGCTCCGACGAGGACTCCATGTCGATCATCGCGCCGCTCACGGATGCTCTCGCCGAGAGCGGGGGCGAGCTCGTCGCCACGGTCACGGCCACGAACCCGGCGGATGCGGCATCCGCCGTCGCGGCCGTCTCGAAGGAGAAGCCGGATGCCGTCGTGCTTGCGACCGCCGACGACGGCGAGGCGACGCGATCGCTCGTGTCGGGGCTCATCGAGGAGGGATACGGCGGCGAGCGGTTGTGGCTCACGAGCCGCAACCTCGTCGACTACGGGCAGGCGCTCGCCGTAGGCGTCCTCGAGAAGGCGAACGGCATCCGCGAGGGCGTGCGGCCCGACGATGCGTTCATCGCGAAGCTCCGCGTCGAGGACCCGGGGCTCAGCGAAACCCGCTACGCGGCCGAGGCCTACGACGCGACCGTCATCGCCGCTCTCGCGGCGATCGTCGCGCGCGACGACGGCGGGCCGTCGATCGCGTGGAAGCTCGGCGGCGTCACGCGCGAGGGCATCCCCTGCACGAGCTTCGGCGCGTGCGTCGATGTGCTCGCGAGCGAGCCCGACATCGCCTACGCGGGCATCGTGGGCGCCCTCCGTCTCGATGCGGCGGGTGATCCGACGGTCGCGCGTTACGAGGTGTACCGCTACGGTCCCGACAACACGGCCGGGTATGCGGCATCCGTCGGGGGATGAGAGGGGATGCCGCCCGAATGTAACGATTCGGTCGCGTTACCGACCGTTAACACATCGCAATACCGGTGACACGAGCCGAACAGTAGGTTTGAGCAACCGGGGAGGCCGTCAGGTAGCCCCACGGAATCTACAAGGAGCACAATGAGCGTCTTCACACGTTCACGCGGCACGAAGATCTTGGGCGGGATCGCCATGGTCGGCGCGAGCGCACTCGTTCTCGCCGCCTGCACGACGGGCGGGTCGGAGCCCGAGGCAGACGGCGGCGACTTCAAGTTCCCCGTCGACTGCGACGCGGCCGCGCCCGCCTCGTACACGCCGACGTACTCGTCGACGTCGACCGGGCCCGCGAGCGGACTCACCTACAAGATCGGCACCGCGCTGCCCTCGACCGGAAACCTCGCGTTCCTCGGACCGCCCGAGATCTCGGCGACCGAGTACGCGGCATCCGTCGTCAACGCGGCGAACAAGGGCATCACGATCGACCTCATCCAGGGCGATTCGGGCGACACCGACAACAAGGCGTACGAGACCGAGGTCCCGCGCGTGCTCGGCGAGGGCGCGACCGCGATCATCGGCGCGGCGTCGTCGGGCACCTCGCTGCAGTTCATCGACCAGGTGATCGCGGCGAACGCCATCCAGTTCTCGCCCGCTAACACCTCCGCCGCCTTCACGGGCTACGAGGACAACGGCCTCTACTGGCGCACGGCTCCCTCGGACGTGCTGCAGGGCGAGGTGCTCGGCAACCTCATCGCGAGCGACGGCAACGAGACCCTCGGCATGATCATCCTCAACGACTCCTACGGAACGGGCCTCGCGTGCTTCGCGAAGGACGCGTTCGAGGCGGCGGGCGGTTCGGTCGTGTCGGCGGCGCTCTACAACACGGGTGACACGAACTTCTCGTCGCAGGTCGAGGACGTGCTCGCGGCCGACCCCGACGCGATCGCCCTCATCACCTTCGAAGAGGTCAAGACGATCATCCCCGAGCTCGTGGGTGCGGAGTTCCCCGCCGACAAGCTCTACTTCGTCGACGGCAACCTCGCCAACTTCGGCGACGAGTTCGACCCGGGAACGCTCGAGGGCGCCAAGGGCACGTATCCCGCGGTCGACCCGGAGACGATCGCGACCTTCCGTGACGAGCTGCAGGCGTTCTGGCAGGGCGCGGGCAACCCCGAGCTCAAGGACTTCACCTACGCGCCGGAGTCGTTCGACGCGGTGGTCCTGCTCGCCCTCGCGGCGCTCGAGGCCGGCTCGACGGCGGGTCCGGATGTCGCGGCGCACCTGCAGCAGGTGTCGGGCGGCACGGGTGACGGCACGAAGTGCACGAGCTACGCCGAGTGCGCCGACATCATCCTCGGAGGCGGCGTCGCCGACTACGACGGTGTGTCCGGGCCGATCACGTTCAACGAGGTCGGAGACCCCACGGAGGCGTCGATCGGCGTCTTCCAGTACGGGGACGACAACAACTACTCGTTCCTGAACGTGGGCTGACCCACACCACAGCACGAGGCGGCCCCGATCTGCGGATCGGGGCCGCTTCGGCGTGAGGTGGCAGTTGCGGCTCCATCAGCGCGGCTGAAGGGGCCACAACTGCCACCTCAAGCACCCCTCCCCAGAGGCGAGGCTCGACGGCTGTCCACGGTGCGCGCTGCTCGAGACCCCGGCCGGGCGCGAGCCCCACATGCTGCGGAGGTGCCTCCTTCACCGCACCCGTTGCCGGGCCAGCTCGGCGGAGTGTTTCCCTACGCGGATGCCCGCGCGGCGGGCGTGTCGCGCGCCAGGCTTCGCTCGCGAGATCTCGAGTCGCCGTTCCGGGGCGTGCGACGCATCGTCGGGGAGGATCCGACGGCGGATGGCGGGCCGCTCGCGCTCGATCGGATGCTTCGGCTGCGAGTACTCCGCGAGGCGCGCGCGTACGCGACCGTGATGGCCCCGCACGCCTTCTTCGCCGGGCGCACAGCAGCCGTGCTCCACGGCCTCCCCGTTCCTCATGGCGAGGAGCTCGAGGTCGCCGTGCTCGCGCCCGCCCGCGCGCCGCGACGCCGCGGCATCCGGGGACGGAAGGTGGCGTCCGGCCTCGTCAGCGTGCGGATGCTCGAGGGCCTCCCCGTCGCGGATCCCGTCTCGTGCTGGGCGATGCTGGGCGCCGAGCTCGCGGAGCGCGAGCTCATCCGCCTCGGCGACGCGATCGTGCGCGTGCCACGCGGGCCGGGTGGGCGCCGGCATCCCGAGCTCCAGCTCGCGACAGTCGACGAGCTGCGCGCGGCCGCGCTCGAGCCGCACCGGCCAGGGCGGGTACGGCTGCTCCGCGCTCTCGCCCAGATCCGCGTGGGCAGCATGTCTCCGCTCGAGACCGACACCCGGCTCGAGGTCGTGGGTGCGGGTCTGCCCGAACCCGAGCTCGATGTCGAGATCCGCGCGGCATCCAGCGGGAGACTCCTCGGGATCGCCGACCAGCGCTTCCCGGAGTACCGAGTGCTCGTCGAGGTGGAGGGGGATCATCACCGCACCGATCGCGCGCAGTGGTCGCGCGACATCGAGAAGCTCGCAGCCTACGCGGGTGAAGGCTACGACACAGTGCGCGTGACGAGCGCGCACGTGCGCACGCGGCCTGCGCGAGGGGTCGCCCTCATCCGGGCTGCGCTCATCCGGGGTGGATGGCTGCCGCGAGGGTGAAGAGGTGGCAGTCGTGGCCCCATCCACGCCGCCGACAACTGCCACCTCACGGCCCGCAATCGCGAGTCACGCGCCGAGGGTGCCGAGGTAGAGCCCGATGACGTTGGGGTCGTTGAGGAGCTCGCGGCCCGTGCCGGTGTAGGCGTCCCGGCCCTGGTCGAGCACGTAGCCGCGGTCGCAGATCTGCAGGCAGCGGCGCGCGTTCTGCTCGACCATGATCGTCGTGACGCCCGCCTTGTTGATCTCCGAGACGCGCAGGAACGCCTCGTCCTGGCGCGAAGGTGAGAGGCCTGCCGAGGGCTCATCGAGCAGCAGCACGTGCGGGTCCATCATGAGCGCACGGCTCATCGCGACCATCTGGCGCTCGCCGCCCGAGAGCGAGCCCGCGCGCTGTTGCAGGCGGTTCGCGAGGTCAGGGAAGATCGACGTCACGAAGTCGATGCGCTCGGCGACGAGCTTGGGTCGCTGGTACGCGCCCATCTGCAGGTTCTCGGCGATCGTGAGGCTCGGGAAGACGTTGTTCGTCTGCGGCACGAAGCCGACGCCCTTCGCCACGAGTTTGTTCGCGCGCAGGCCCGTGATGTCCTCACCGTTGAGCATGACGGAGCCGGAGCGGATCTTCACCTGTCCGAAGATCGCCTTGAGCATCGTCGACTTGCCGGCGCCGTTGGGCCCGATGATCCCGATGAGCTCGCCTTTCGCGGCGGTGAGGCTCGCCCCGTTCAGGATGTTGACGCCCGGCAGGTAGCCGGCCACGACATCCGTGAGCTCGACGACGACGGGGGGCGCGCTCACTTGTCCTCCTCCGCTCCGGAGCGGCTCTCGGCATCCGCGTCGATCGCGGCGTCGAGTTCGTGCGCCGCCTCGGCGAGCTCGCGCCCCTCGGCGCTCAGCTCGCCCTCGTGGCGCCCCGTGACGACCCCGAGGTCGACATCCTGGTGGGCGCCGAGGTAGGCGTCGATCACGGCCTGCTCCTTCATGACCGATTCGGGTGGTCCCTCTGCCACGACGCGGCCCTCCGCCATCACGACGACCCAGTCGGCGATGTGCCGCACCATGTGCATGTCGTGCTCGACGAACACGACCGTCATGCCGAGGTCCTTGAGGTCGAGGATGTGGTCGAGGAGCGATTGCGTGAGGGCGGGGTTGACGCCGGCCATGGGCTCGTCGAGCATGACGAGCTGCGGGTCGCTCATGAGCGCGCGTGCCATCTCGAGGAGCTTGCGCTGACCGCCCGAGAGGGAGGCCGCGTAGTCGTTCGCCTTGGCGTCGAGCTTGAAGCGCACGAGCAGCTCGCGCGCCTTCGCCTCGATCTCGCCCTCCTGCTTGCGCCACAGGAAGGGCAGCATCCCTGCCCAGATGCGTTCGCCCGTCTGGTGGGTCGCCCCGAGCTTCATGTTCTCGAGCACGGTGAGCAGCCCGAGCGATTTCGTGAGCTGGAAGGTGCGCACCTGGCCCATGCGCGCCGTCTTATAGGCGGGGATGCCGGAGAGCGCCGTTCCGTCGAACGACCAGCTGCCCGCGTTCGGCTTGTCGAAGCCCGTGAGCAGGTTGAAGAGCGTCGTCTTGCCCGCGCCGTTCGGGCCGATGAGGGCCGTGATGGCGTTGCGGGGGATCTCGAGGTGCTCGACGTCGACCGCCGTGAGACCGCCGAAGACGCGTCGTACGCCGTCGACGACGATGATGGGGTCGACCTTCGCGACGCCGGGGCGGATGTCGCCCGTGTGCAGTCCTGTCGACTTGGGGCGCGGGGTGGGCGGTGCGACGTCAGCGGACAAAGGTCAGCTCCTTCTTGTTCCCGAGGATGCCCTGCGGGCGGAAGATGACGAGCAGCATGAGGGCGACGCCCACGAGCACGAACACGAGCATCTGGCTCTGCTCGGTCGTGAGGAACGGGAGCCAGCCGATCTGCACGAGCGCCGGCAGCAGGTTCGAGAGGAACGCGCGCACGACCCAGAAGAGCACCGCGCCGAGCACGGGGCCGAAGATCGTCGCGGCGCCCCCGAGCAGGAGGGCCGTCCACACGTAGAAGGTCTGTGAGGTCACGTAGACGTTCGGGTTCACGTTCGTGCCCATCGCCGTGACGATGCCGCCAGCCGCGATGATGATGCCGCCCACGATGAGCGCTTGCATCTTGAAGGCGAAGACGTTCTTGCCGAGCGAGCGCACGGCATCCTCGTCCTCCCGGATGCCGCGGATGACGCGTCCCCAGGGGCTGCGCATGAGCAGCCACACGAGCAGCACGGCGATCGCGATCGTGATGGCGCCGAAGACGATCACCCACCACTGGTCGGACTGATATGTCCAGGGGCCGAAGCCCCACTTTCCGGGCGGGAGCGGATTGCTCGCACGGAACCCCGCCTGGAAGCCGGAGAGCCCGTCGGCCGAGCCGGTGACGTTGCGGTAGGTCGAGGTGAGGAACAGCAGCCGCACGACCTCCGCCGCCGCGATCGTCACGATCGCGAGGTAGTCGCCCCGCAGGCGCAGGGTCGGGATGCCGAGCACGAGCGCGAAGAGCACCGCCGCGACGAGGCCGATGAGGGCCGCGACGGGCCAGGGGAGCCCGAAGGTGAGGATCGAGATCGCGAAGCCGTAGGCGCCGATCGCCATGAACCCCGCGACGCCCATGTTGAGCAGGCCCGCGAAGCCGAAGTGCACCGAGAGGCCGATCGCGGCGAGCACATACCCGAGGGTCGCGGGCGCCAGGATCTGCGCGGCCGTGAGGGAGAGGATCTGTACGAAGTCCATCGCGGCTATCCGATTCTCTCTTTGCGCCCGAGGATGCCCTGCGGGCGGAACAGCAGGATGACGATGAGCACGACGAGGGCTCCGACGTACTTCAGGTCGGACGGGATCCAGAGCGTCGACAGCTCCACGAGCAGGCCGACGATGATCGAGCCGACGAGCGCGCCGAAGGCCGTGCCGAGGCCGCCGAGCGTGACCGCGGCGAAGATGAGCAGCAGGATGCTCGTGCCCATGTCCCATTTGATGCCCGGGCGGAAGTAGGCCCAGAGGATCCCGGAGAGGCCGGCGAGCGCGGCGGCGACGACCCACACGACGCGCACGACGGCATCCACGTCGATGCCGCTCGCGGCGGCGAGCGAGGGGTTGTCGGAGACGGCGCGCGTCGCACGTCCGATGCGCGTACGCATGAGCCACCACGCGAAGACCAGGATGACGACGATCGAGATGCCCATGCTGATGACGTCCGTGACGGTGAGCCGGATCGGACCGAGCCCGGGAATGGATGTCGCGACGGCTCCCGGCAGCTGCTGGGTGCGGCCGCCGATGAGCATCTGGTAGACGTAGCGCAGCGCGAGCGAGAGGCCGATCGACACGATCATGAGCTGCACGGCGCCGAGACCGCGACGTCTCAACGGCCGCCAGATGCCAGCATCCATGCCGAGTCCGAAGAGCGCGGATGCGAGCACCGCGACGGGGATCGCGATCCAGATCGAGAGCTGCAGGCCGGTCGACACGAGCAGCGCGACGAGCGCGCCGAACGTCACCATCTCGCCGTGTGCGAAGTTCGAGAGCCCGGTGGTCCCGTAGACGAGCGAGAGGCCGATCGCGGCGAGTGCGAGCATGAGGCCGAAGTTGAGGCCGTTGACCGCGCGCGAGAGGAACTGATCCCAGAAGCTCACGGTGTCGCGTTCCGCAGCGCCGAGGGTGAAGTTGCGTGTGACGGTGCTCGTGGCGCCGAACTCGGCCTCGGTCGTGAACGAGAAGCCCTCGGGCGCCGAGACGCCCTCGGGCAGGCTCGACTCGACGAGCTCGACGGTCCACGTGCCGTCCTTCGTCGGCACGGGCACGCGCCAGCTGCCGTTCTCGCCCGTCGTCGCTTCGCCTTCGAAACCGTCGCCGCCCGTGACGCGCACGGTCGCACCCGCGACGGGCTCTCCCGCGGCACGCACATTGCCCGTGATCGCGTAGGGGAAGTCCTCGCTGCGTGCCGACGTGTCGGCCGCGGCCGGACCCGCGAGGCCCACGATAAGCGCGCCCCCGAACATCCCGACGAGCAGTGCGACGATCGCGCGCCTCCAGCGGACGTCCGCGCGCGGTCTACGGGTGATCGGCACCGGCACCTCCTGTGTCGTCGGTCGACGCCGCGAAACCCGGAGGTGGCCGCGGCGACACCTGAACGTAGCCAGCGATTGTTGCCTTCGTGTTTCGAACGCATCATCGCGTTCGAACAGTATGGACGTGTCATGGGCATCCGTCCAACGGGGTGCGCGCCCGGAATGTCTGCGACTCCGAACCGTTAACATGGATTACCGGTCTTCGACGACGCAGCCGGGCTCACCTCATCGCGACCCCAGGGGACACCATGGACCAGCCCGATCCGTTCGGCTTCGTCGGCCTCACCTACGACGACGTCATGCTGCTGCCGGCTCACACCGACGTGATCCCGAGCGAGGCCGACACCTCGTCGCAGCTCACGCGTCGCATCCGCGTCAACGCACCGCTCGTGTCGAGTGCGATGGACACGGTGACCGAGTCGCGCATGGCGATCGCGATGGCGCGCCAGGGCGGCATCGGCATCCTGCACCGCAACCTCTCGATCGACGACCAGGCGACGCACGTCGACAAGGTCAAGCGCTCCGAGTCGGGCATGATCACGAATCCCGTCACGACGACGCCGGATGCCACGGTCGCCGAGGTCGACGAGTTGTGCGGCAAGTTCCGCGTGTCGGGGCTGCCGGTCGTCGAGGGCGACGGGCGGCTCGTCGGCATCATCACCAATCGCGACATGCGCTTCGTCTCGCCATTCGAGAAGTCGACGACGCTCGTGCGCGACGTCATGACGAAGGCCCCGCTCATCACGGCGCCCGAGGGCATCGACCCGGATGACGCGGTCGCGATCTTCGCGCAGCACAAGATCGAGAAGCTGCCGCTCGTCGACCCCGAGGGCCGCCTGCGCGGGCTCATCACGGTCAAGGACTTCGAGAAGACCGAGAAGTACCCCAACGCCACGAAGGACGACGAGGGCCGCCTGCGCGTCGGCGCGGCGATCGGTTTCTTCGGCGACGCGTGGGATCGTGCGGGCGCGCTGCGCGATGCGGGCGTCGACGTCATCGTCGTCGACACCGCGAACGGCGACTCCGCGGGCGTGCTCGACATCATCCGCCGCCTCAAGGCCGACCCGGCGTTCGCCGCGATCGACATCATCGGCGGCAACGTCGCGACGCGCTCGGGGGCGCAGGCGCTCGTCGATGCGGGTGCGGATGCCGTGAAGGTCGGCGTCGGACCGGGCTCGATCTGCACGACGCGCGTCGTCGCCGGGGTCGGTGTGCCCCAGGTGACCGCCGTGTACGAGGCGTCGCTCGCGGCGCGCGAGCGCGGCATCCCTGTGATCGCCGACGGCGGCCTGCAGTACTCGGGCGACATCGCGAAGGCGCTCGTCGCAGGCGCCGACACGGTCATGCTCGGCTCGTTGCTCGCGGGGACCGACGAGTCGCCCGGCGACCTCGTGTACGTCGGCGGCAAGCAGTTCAAGAACTACCGCGGCATGGGCTCGCTCGGCGCGCTCTCAGACCGCGGCAAGAAGACCTCGTACTCGCGCGACCGCTACTTCCAGGCGGACGTGCCCTCAGATGCGCAGCTCATCCCCGAGGGCATCGAGGGTCGCGTGGCCTACCGCGGCTCGCTCAGCGCCGTCGTCTACCAGCTCGTGGGCGGCCTCCGGCAGTCGATGTTCTACGTGGGCGCGCGCACGATCGCCGACCTCAAGCAGCGCGGCAAGTTCGTGCGCATCACACCCGCGGGCCTCAAGGAATCCCACCCGCACGACATTCAGATGGTCGTCGAGGCCCCCAACTACTCCCGCTGAGTGTCAGTCGCTCTCGTTCGCCCCGCCCGCTCAGCTGGCCCGCCCGCTCGGCGCGTCCACTGCGCTCGCCCGCCGGGCTTGCCTGCCGGGCTCGCCGTCCGCTCGACCTGACGGCGGGAACAACCACGCCACCGGCGGGAGAAGCCGCGGGCGCGGGCGGTGAACCAGGAATGCGGCGGGAGCAGTTACCCCCGCCGCCCGATCGTTGCTCCGCCCGGTCGCGGAGCCGTGATCGACCGATGATGGCAGCGCCGCCCGTTGTCCACAGTTCGTGCCTCTCTGAGTTCTCCACCGAGTGACGATTCGCGGATGCGACGACGTTTCGGGGCGGAGATCCTGCGGACATGGATTTCGGCTCGATCGCCACATCACGAGGTCTCGTCTTCACCGCGGATCTCGTCCGCATCGGCTCTGACTCCCGCGAGCTGGCGCGGGCCGTCGCGCGCGGCGAGCTCGTGAAGTTGCGCCGAGGTGCATACGTGCGCGCCTCGGACTGGGAGGCGGCGGATGAGCGCTCGCGTCATCTGCTGCGCGCGGAGGCAGCTCGTCGTGATGCGCGGCAGGAGCTGCCTTTCGCCGGCGCGACAGCCGCAGCGGTGTGGGGCATGTGGCAGCACACCTATCCCGACGAGGTCGTCTTCCTCGACCGGTGGAAAGGTGGCGGCCGTTCCGAGCCCGGGGTGCGACGGATCACCGCTGCTGCCGCCGCAGTCGGCATCCGTCGTGTCGACGGGCAGCTCGTCACCGATGTCGCGCGCACGGCGATCGACGTCGCACGATCTGGAGACTTCGCGACCGCCGTGGGCCCGCTCGATTGGGCACTGTGGCGACGGAACCCGCATCGCGTGACGCGCGAGCAACTCGCCGCGGAGCTCGCGAAGCTGCCCACGACTCTCCGTCGCCGTTTCGTCGAGCGTGCGATCTCGTTCGCCTCGCCTCTCGCGGACTCCTACGCCGAGTCCTTCGCGCGGGCCCTCATGTTCGAGCTCGGCTACGAGCTGCCGGAACTGCAGGTCGAGTTCCCTCATCGATCCGGCGTGTACCTCGTCGACTTTGTGTGGCGAGCTCGCCGGGTGATCGCCGAGTTCGACGGCTTCGGCAAGTACCTCGATCCGTCGATGAACGGCGGCGACCCGGCGCGAGCGGTGTTGGCCGAGAAACTGCGGGAGGACGAACTGCGGCGGCACGGCTATACCGTCATCCGCCTGTATTGGTCGGACCTCATGAATCCGGCTGCCCTCGCGGCGAAGCTGGATGCCGTGGGCATTCAGCGCGGGCGGCGATAGCGCGACGCGGCGGGGGATGCTGCTCCCGCCGCCTGCCGGTTGAGCCGCCCGGTGCTGCGGTTGCTCCCGCCGATCGCGACACAGGTGCAGCCGTCCGACCTCGAGCGCTCCCCGATAGGGTGAAGCGGTGAGCGACATCGAGATCGGGCGGGCCAAGCGCGCGCGCAGGGCGTACGCGTTCGACGACATCGCGATCGTGCCGAGCCGGCGCACGCGCGACCCGAAAGACGTGAGCGTCAGCTGGACGATCGACGCGTTCACCTTCGACATCCCCGTGCTCGCGGCCCCGATGGACTCTGTCGTGAGCCCCGCGACCGCGATCGCGATCGGCAAGCTGGGCGGCCTCGGCGTGCTCGACCTCGAGGGCGTGTGGACGCGCTACGAAGACCCGGAGCCCGTGCTCGCCGAGATCCGCGGTCTCGGTGCCGACGGCGTGACGGCGCGCATGCAGCAGATCTACGCCGAGCCCATCAAACCCGAGCTCATCAAGGCGCGCCTCGCCGAGATCCGCGCGGCGGGCGTTCCGGTCGCGGGCGCCCTGAGTCCGCAGCGCACGCAAGAGCACTACAAGGCCGTCGTCGACGCGGGTGTCGACCTGTTCGTCATCCGCGGCACGACCGTGAGCGCCGAGCACGTGAGCAAAACGGTCGAGCCTCTCAACCTCAAGAAGTTCATCTACGAGCTCGACGTCCCCGTCATCGTCGGGGGTGCCGCCACCTACACCGCCGCGCTGCATCTCATGCGCACGGGCGCGGCGGGTGTGCTCGTCGGCTTCGGCGGTGGCGCTGCGAGCACGACGCGCACGAGCCTCGGCATCCACGCCCCCATGGCCACGGCGGTCGCGGATGTCGCGGGTGCGCGCCGCGACTACCTCGACGAGTCGGGTGGCCGCTACGTGCACGTCATCGCGGACGGCGGCCTCGGCACGAGCGGCGACATCGTCAAGGCGATCTCGATGGGTGCGGATGCCGTCATGCTCGGCTCGACGCTCGCACGCGCCGAGGAGGCGCCGGGCGGCGGATGGCACTGGGGCGCCGAGGCGCATCATCCGGAGCTCCCGCGCGGCAACCGTGTGCAGGTCGGCACGATCGCGCCGCTCGAGCAGGTGCTCTTCGGACCGTCGTCGCATCCCGATGGACAGGTCAACCTCGTCGGCGCGTTGCGCCGCTCGATGGCCACGACCGGGTACTCCGACCTCAAGGAGTTCCAGCGCGTCGAGGTCGTCGTCGCGCCCTACCAGCACAGCTGACGGACGCGGGTCGCTGCGCCATCCCCTGATTCGGACACCCGTCGCGCGCCTTGGATACCCGCGCGCCGGTGTCCAAGACGCCATAGACACGTCTATGACACCCGGGCCTAGGGTTGAGGGGTGGGCGAGTTGAGCCCCCAGGGGCGCGAGAGGGCGCTCGCGGCGATGCGCGAGCGGGAGCTCGACGTGCTCGTCGTGGGCGGCGGCATCGTGGGAGCCGGCACGGCGCTCGACGCCGTGACGCGCGGCCTGCGCACGGGCATCGTCGAGGCGCGCGATTGGGGGTCCGGCACGAGCAGCCGCAGCTCCAAGCTCGTGCACGGCGGCATCCGCTACCTTGAGCAGCTCGATTTCCGGCTCGTGCGCGAGGCCCTCATCGAGCGCGGGCTGCTGCTGCAGCGGATCGCGCCTCACCTCGTGAAGCCTGTCAAGTTCCTCTACCCCGTGACGGTGCCGCTCGTCGAACGGGCCTACATCGGCGCGGGGATGACCCTCTACGACCTCTTCTCGTGGACGGGCGGCCGTGAGCCGGGCGTGCCCCACCACCGCCACCTCACGAAGCGGCAGCTCGCGAAGGCAGCGCCCGATCTGCATCCGGATGCCTTCCGCGGCGGTCTCGTCTACTTCGACGCCCAGGTCGACGACGCGCGCTACGTCGCGAGCCTCGTGCGCACGGCCGTCGAGTACGGCGCGCACGCGGCGAGCCGCGTAAAGGTCGAGGGGCTCCTGCGCGAGGGCGCCCGCGTCGTCGGCGTCGAGGCCGTCGACCGCGAGAGCGGCGAGCGCCTCGAGATCCGCGCGCGTCAGGTCGTCTCCGCCACGGGCGTGTGGACGGATGAGCTGCAGCAGCTCGCGGGCGTACGCCCGTTCCGTGTGCGCGCATCGAAGGGTGTGCACCTCGTCGTGCCGCGTGACCGCATCCGCGGCACGCTCGGCCTCCTGCTGCGCACCGAGAAGAGCGTGCTCTTCCTCATCCCCTGGGGTCGGCACTGGCTCATCGGCACGACCGACACCGACTGGCACCTCGACCTCGCGCATCCCGCCGCGACCGCCGCCGACATCGACTACCTGCTCGAGCACATCAACAAGGTGCTCGCGACGCCGCTCACGCGCGACGACGTCGAGGGCGTCTACGCGGGCCTGCGTCCGCTGCTCGCGGGCGAGAGCGACGAGACGAGCAAGCTCAGCCGCGAGCACATCGTCGCGACGCCCGTGCCCGGCTTCGTCGTGGTCGCGGGCGGCAAGCTCACGACCTACCGCGTCATGGCGAAGGACACCGTGGATGCCGTGGCACGCGGTCTCGATCGCCCCATTCCGCCGTCGGTCACCGAGGACATCGGGCTCACGGGGGCCGAGGGCTACCCGGCCGCGTGGAACCGCCGCGGCCGGATCGCGCGCCGCCACGGCCTCACGCCCGGCACGGTCGCGCACCTGCTCAACCGCTACGGCACCCACACGCGCGAGGTCCTCGCCCTCGTCGACGAGCGTCCCGAGCTGGGGCGGTTCCTTCCGGGCTCGGAGGATTACCTCGGGGCCGAGGTCGTCTACGCTGCGAGCCGCGAGGGCGCCCTGCACCTCGACGACGTGCTCGCGCGCCGCACGCGCATGTCGATCGAGGCGTGGGATCGGGGCGTCTCGGCCGCGCCCGTCGCCGCCCGTCTCATGGGCGAGGTGCTCGGCTGGGACGAGCAGCGCATCGCGCACGAGGTCGAGCGCTACCTCGAGCGCGTGACCGCGGAACGCGCGAGCCAGCTCGAACCGGACGACGCATCCGCCGATCGCGTGCGCCTCGCCGCGCGCGAGGTCTGAGCGCCCGCGCCCGGCGGCCTCCAGCCGCCCTCGCCCGCCCCGGATAGGGTGGAGGGGTCCCGAACGAGCGTGAGGAGTGGCGATGGTCGACGTCCGGCGGGTCAAACTTCCGGGAGTGGGGGTGCTCCATACCTTCGTCACCGATGACGGCGGCAAGGTGGGCGTCATCACGCACCGCTCCGGCGCATCCGATCTCATCTCCTTCGCGGATGCCGAAGACGGCGACGCGCGCAAGGTCTCGCTGCGCCTCGACGAAGACGAAGCGCACACGCTCGCCGAGCTTCTCGGCGGTACGCGCATCACGGAGTCGCTCAGCGGCCTCGAGCAGATCCCCGGGCTCTCGATCGACTGGTTCCACGTCGATTACGACCACCACATCGCGGGCCAGCCGCTCGGCTCGATGACCGAGCGCGGGCTCGCGGGCGTCACGGTCGTGGCGGTCGTGCGCGGCGACTCGGCGAACCCTGGCCCCGACGGCGACTTCAAGGTCTTCCCCGGCGACACCCTCGTCGTCGCGGGCGCACCCGAGAAGGTCGCGAAGGCGTTCCAGTTCTACCGAACGGGCGACTTCAAGCCGCGTTCGGCCGACGCTCCACCCGGGGGCTGAGGCATGGACGGGCACCTCGGCGAAGAACTCATCGTCCTCGGCGTCCTGTTCCTCATCGCATACGTGCTGGGGCGCCTGGGAAAGCTCATCGGGCTGCCGTCGATCCCGATCTACATGCTCGTGGGTCTGCTCGCGAGCCCGCACTTCCACGTCTTCCCGCTCGAGTTCGAGTCGAACTACGTCGCCCTCATCGCGGTGTTCGGGCTCCTGCTGCTGCTGTTCAACCTCGGCCTCGAGTTCGACCAGGACGAGTTCTTCGGCAACGCGGGCAAGCTGCTCATCTCGGGCGGCAGCTACGTGCTCATCAACTTGAGCATCGGGTTCGCCTTCGGGATGCTCGTGGGCTGGGGCACACGCGAGGCGCTCGTGATCGCGGGCATGACCGCGACATCCTCGAGCGCGATCGTCACGAAGCTGCTCATCGAGCTGCGGCGGCTCGCCAATCCCGAGACGCCCATGATCCTCGGTGTGACGGTCGTCGAGGACATCTTCATCGCGATCTACCTCGCGATCGTCTCCGTCGTGCTCTCGGGCGAGACCGACTTCTGGGCCGTCGTGCTCAAGCTCGTCGTGGCCTTCCTCTTCCTTGTGGCGATGGTCGCCGTCGCGCGCTGGGGCGGCCGGCTCGTCTCGCGGCTCGTGCAGACGAAAGACGACGAGCTCTTCACGCTCCTGATCTTCGCGCTCGCGGTGGCCTTCGGCGGCATCGGCGAGCTGCTCGGCGTCACGGATGCCATCGGCGCCTTCCTGATCGGGCTCGCGCTGGGTGCGACGCGCTTCCGCGCCCGCATCGAGGCGCTCGCGACACCCCTGCGCGACGTCTTCGCGGCGTTCTTCTTCCTCAACTTCGGCTTGCAGCTCGACCCCTCGACCTTCGGCGAGGTGCTGCTGCCCGTCGGCATCGCGATCCTGCTCACGCTCGTGCTCAACCTGGGTGCGGGGCAGCTCGTCGCGCGCATCAACGGGTTCGGGCCGCAAGCGGGCCTCAACACGGCCGTCATCCTCATCAACCGCGGCGAGTTCGTGCTCATCCTCGCGACGCTCGCGGCGACCGCGCACGGCGGCGGTCTCGACGCGCGGCTCACGCCCTTCGCGGGCCTCTACGTGCTCGCGATGGCCCTGCTCGGTCCCGTGCTCGCCTCGAACTCCGAGCGCATCGGCGCCCTGTTCCGCCGGCGTCGCCGCTCGACCGAGGAGCCGCACGAGCTCGACCTCGAGCGCGAGCGCGCCCTCGCGCTCGCCGAGGCGGCCATGACGGGGGAGCCCGCGGCGGAGGAGGTCGCGGCGGGCGAGGCGCCCGAGCCAGTCGCGGCCGACGGCGTGCTCGAAGACACCGCCCCGGATGTCGACTCGGCTCGCGAGCGCGAGGAGCGCCTCGCCGAGCAGGCGCGCAGCCAGTCGGAGAGCCTCACAGAGGACGACGTGCGCCGCTCGCGCGAGGTCGACCCCGAGTATTGACGTGACCTCCAGCCGCCGCGTGGGAGAGTACTGACGTGACCGAGGCTCCCGACCCCGACGCGCGCCCGCCCCGGCCGACGTTCGCGCAGTTCATGGGCGTCGCGCGCCGTCCGCGGTGGGTCGGCGCCCTCGTGCTCGCGCTCGCGATCGCGGCCGCCTTCGCGGCGCTCGGCCAGTGGCAGCTCGACCGCAGCGTGCAGAACGCGACCGTGCCCGAGACCACGACCGAGACCCCCGTGCCGCTCGCGAGCATCGCGCGCCCGCAAGCCCCCATGACCGATCCCGCGATCGGGCAGCGCGTCACGGCATCCGGAACCGTCGTGCCCGGCGACTTCACCGTGCTGGCGCCGCGCGAGAACGATGGTGAGACGGGCGCGTGGCTCGTCGCGCACGTCGTGACCGACGACGGGGTCTCGCTCGCCGTGGGCCTCGGCTGGGCCCCGGATGCCGCTGCCGCCGCGGATGCCGCATCCCGCGTCCCCGAGACGCTCGAGGTCGCCGGCCGCTACCTGCCGAGCGAGTCGCCCGAGCTCAACGACGTCGAGAAGGGCGAGCGCCGGGCGCTCTCGATCGGCGAGCTCCTGAACCTGTGGACCGAGCCCGGACCCGTATACGCGGGGTACGTCGTGCTCGCCGCGCCGACGCCGGGGCTCGAGGCGATCCACCAGCCGCCGCCCTTCCGCGACACGAGCCTCAACTGGCTCAACCTCTTCTACGCGGTCGAGTGGGTCATCTTCGCGGGCTTCGCGGTCTTCCTCTGGTACCGCCTCGTGCGCGACGTCTGGGAGCACGAGCAGGAGGGTCAAACGCTGTAGCGTCTGCCCTCGCGCGGCCGTCATCCCTGTGGCTTGACGGCAAGCGCTACAGCGTTTGGCACGAGGTGGGGCAACTAGACTGGGGGCATGCCCGCTGGTCCCCGTCTCTCCGACGTGCCTCGACTTCGGACCGCGCTCAAGGTCTACCGTGTGTCCGCCGCCATCACGGGAACGTTCTTGCTGCTCCTCGTCGTCATGATGGTGCTGCGCTACGGCTTCCAGGTCGACATCGAGCTCGGTGGGCCTTTCGGCTTCCTCGCGCTCACGCCGAAGGACCAGATCACGGCGATCAACCTCTCGATCGTCATCCTGACCGTGCACGGCTGGCTCTACGTGCTCTACCTCGCGTGCGACTTCATCATGTGGCGGCTCGCGCGCTACACCTTCGGGCGCTTCCTCTTCATCGCGCTCGGCGGCATCATCCCGTTCCTCAGCTACTACTTCGAGTTCCAGGTGCCGCCCTACATCGAGGCGCGCATCCGGGCCACGACGGATGCGGCTCCCGCCGCTCAGGAGGTGAGCGCGTGAGCGAGACCGCTCAGCGTCCCGTGCTCGTCGTCGATTTCGGCGCCCAGTATGCGCAGCTCATCGCGCGTCGCGTGCGCGAGGCGGGCGTCTACAGCGAGATCGTGCCGCACACGATCACGGCCGAGGAGCTTGCCGAGAAGAACCCCGTGGGCATCGTGCTCTCGGGCGGCCCGTCGAGCGTCTACGAGGAGGGCTCGCCGTCACTCGACGAGGGCATCCTCGAGCTCGGTGTGCCCACCCTCGGCATCTGCTACGGCTTCCAGGTGATGGCGCAGCAGCTCGGCGGCGAGGTCGCCAAGACGGGCGCGCGCGAGTACGGCTCGACCGAGGTGCGGCTCGTCGCCGGCACCGACGGCGGCACGCTGCTCGCCGAGCAGCCCATCGAGCAGGTCGCGTGGATGAGCCACGGCGACTCCGTCGTGAAGGCGCCCGACGGGTTCGAGGTGCTCGCGGCATCCGACTCCACCCCCGTCGCCGCGTTCGCGAACGACGAGCGCAAGCTCTACGGCGTGCAGTGGCACCCCGAGGTCAAGCACTCCGCGTTCGGGCAGCGGGTGCTCGAGAACTTCCTGCACCGCGCGGCCGGCATCCCGGCCGATTGGAACAGCGGCAACGTCATCGCGGAGCAGGTCGAGCGCATCCGTGCCCAAGTGGGCTCGGGTCGCGTGCTGTGCGCGCTCTCGGGCGGCGTCGACTCGGCCGTCGCGGCGGCCCTCGTGCACAAGGCCGTCGGCGACCAGCTCGTGTGCGTCTTCGTCGACCACGGCCTGCTGCGCGCGGGTGAGCGCGAGCAAGTCGAGCAGGACTACGTCGCCTCGACCGGTGTGCGGCTCGTCACCGTGGATGCGCGCGAGCGCTTCCTCACCGCGCTCGCGGGCGTCAGCGACCCCGAGCAGAAGCGCAAGATCATCGGGCGCGAGTTCATCCGCACCTTCGAGGCCGCGCAAGCGGAGCTCGTGGCCGAGTTCGCGGCCGAGGGCGACCCCATCCGCTTCCTCGTGCAGGGCACGCTCTACCCGGATGTCGTGGAGTCGGGCGGCGGCACGGGCACGGCCAACATCAAGTCGCACCACAACGTCGGCGGTCTGCCCGAGGACCTGCAGTTCGAGCTCGTCGAGCCGCTGCGCACCCTCTTCAAAGACGAGGTGCGCGCGATCGGGCGCGAGCTGGGGCTCCCCGAGGCGATCGTCGCGCGGCACCCGTTCCCGGGGCCGGGGCTCGGCATCCGGATCGTGGGCGAGGTCACCGAGGAACGACTCGAGACTCTGCGCGCGGCCGACCTCATCGTGCGCACCGAGCTCACCGCAGCGGGCCTCGACGCCGAGATCTGGCAGTGCCCCGTCGTGCTGCTCGCGGATGTGCGCTCGGTCGGCGTGCAGGGCGACGGCCGCACCTACGGGCACCCCATCGTGCTGCGACCCGTCTCGTCGGAAGACGCGATGACGGCCGACTGGACGCGTCTGCCCTACGAGTGGCTCGCGCGCGTGTCGAACCGCATCACGAACGAGGTCGCGGGCGTCAACCGCGTCGTGCTCGACGTGACGTCGAAGCCGCCGGGGACGATCGAGTGGGAGTGACGCTCGAGCTCTGAGCTGGTCGCGGGGCGGGGGAACGGCTTGCGAGTCGCATGCCCCCGCGCGCCGACGCAGGGCGTCGGCGGCTCCCGCCAGTCCCGATGCCAGCGACTCGCAAGCCGTTCCCCCGCCCCGCTCGGCTCAACCCATCGCTGGTGAGGAGCGCGCGCGGCGGGCGTCTCGAAACCAGCGGGGGTGGCTCCGTCGTGCGGGGGAGGCGGATGTCGGGGGCGGATGCGAGGATCGTCCCGTGAGTGGGGAGACGACTGTGCCGCGCGCCGGCTGGAAGCGCGATGTCGCCGTGTTCTTGTCGGGCCAGACGGTGTCGATGTTCGGCTCGATGCTCGTGCAGTACGCCATCATGTGGCACCTCACCCTCGAGACGAAGTCCGGGCTCGTGCTCATGGCATCCGCCGTCTTCGGCATGCTCCCGCAGGCGATCGTGTCGATCTTCGGGGGCGTGTGGGCCGACCGCCTCAACCGCAAGACGCTCATCATCGTGGCCGACGCGTCGATTGCCGTCACGACGCTCGCGCTCGCGATCTTCATGATGATCGGCTACCAGGAACTGTGGCTCATCTACCTGACGCTCGCGATCCGCTCGACGGGTGCCGGCATCCAGCAGCCCGCCGTCGCGGCGCTCATCCCGCAGCTCGTGCCCACCGACAAGCTGCTGCGCGTCAACGGCGTCTTCCAGTCGATCCAGTCCGCGATGATGCTCATCGCGCCCGCCGCCGCAGCGGGCATCTACGCGACCATGTCGATCGTCGCGATCTTCTGGGTCGACGTCGTGACCGCCGCGATCGGCATCGGCCTCCTGCTGCTCATCGCCGTGCCGACCGTGCGCACGGTCGTCGACACGGGCTACTTCACCGACCTCGCGAAGGGCGTGCGCTACACCTTCACGCACGCCTTCGTGCGCTGGCTGCTCGTGCTCTTCGCCGTCGTGTTCATCCTCACGGTCGCCCCGTCGATGCTCACGCCGCTCATGGTCGTGCGCAGCTTCGGCGACGAGGTGTGGCTGCTCACGGTCAACGAGCTCGCCTTCAGCGTCGGGATGCTCGCGGGCGGTCTGCTCGTGGCCGTGTGGGGAGGCTTCCGGAACAAGGTCGTCACGGTGCTCGTGGCATCCGTCGTGTTCGGCGCGCTCACGCTCGCGCTCGGGCTCTCGACCAACATGTGGGTGTTCTTCGGCTTCATGCTGCTCGTGGGCGTCGCGGTGCCGTTCTTCTCGACGCCCTCGACGACTCTTCTGCAGGAGCGCGTCGAGCCCGAGTATCAGGGCCGCGTGTTCGGCTTCGTGGGCGTCGTCATGGCCACCGCGATGCCCATCGGCATGGTGGCCTTCGGGCCGCTCGCGGATGTCGTGCCCGTCGAGTGGGTGCTCATCGGAGCGGGGGTCGCGACCTTCGTCGTCGTCGCGATCGCGGCGCTCATCCCCGCGGGCCGCCGTGCGGTCACGGTCGGCGCCCAGCCCGTCGCGGGGACGGGGCCCGAGCTCGAGCCCGAGCCGGAGCCTCAGCCCGCTGCGCCCTGACGCCCCGGCAAGACCGGGCGGATCCTCCCCGTTGGGGGGTTACCCCTTCAGGGGACTGCCTGCCAGACCGCGACGCGCATACGCTTCGAAGCATGCAGCGCGACGTCGCCCACGCCTCCGGCGGGACGGCTGACGACGGTTCGGCCGCGCCCACGCCGCTGTTCCTCGCCTACGTCACCTCGCTCGCGCTCGCGGCCGTGGTCGCGTTCCGGCACGGCTTCGCGGCGGGCGCGGTGGCCGACTTCGTGCTGCTCGCCGGGAGCGTGACAGCGGGCGCGCTCGCGCTCTTCGTCGTGGCTCTCGTCTGGTCGGCCCGCGCACGACAGCGCGCCACCGAACTCGAACGATCGCGTGCCGGCGCCGTCGTGGTGCGTGCGACCCGCGCCGATGGGCTCGAACGCGCCGTGCGCGCTCTCCCCGCCGACGGCCCGCTCGTCCCCCTCGGCATGACTCTTCTCGCCGACGAGACCGGGGTCGAGGTCTGGTGCGGTTCGGCGGAGCGGCCGCTGCGCCTCGGGCGGGTGCCGTGGGAGGCCGTCAGCGACATCCGGGTCGCGCGGATCACGCGCTGCGGGCGCGCGACGGGCGGCATCACAGTCATCGTGTCGGACGGCCGTACCCGCGTCGAGCTGCCGTTCGGTGTGCTCGGGTCGGGTCTCGGCGGGCTCGCGTCGCCGAGCGGCGCCCAGCTCGAGCGGATGGCAGACGCACTGCGCACCCGACGTTCGGCATCCATCGGCGCCTGAGCGCGTTCACCCGGCTGCGGATGCGCGCCCGATGGCGCGCGCGAGGACCGCGCTCGCCACGCACACTGCGATGACCATCGCGAGAGCGAGCAGCATGCGCGAATAGTCCTGACCGAAGGCGTCGCCCACGAGGAGCGCCACGACCGCGACCGGGATCGCGGTGAGTGCCGCGAGCGGCGGGCGGTGTCGCACGAGGAGCCACAGCAGGTAGGGTGCCACGAGCACGATGATGAAACGCGGCCCCGCGAGCAGAAGCCACATCGCGAGCGTCGCGGGGGCGACGGCCACCGCGCGCCGCCATCCGTCCGACGGCAGGATGCACCAGCCGGCCGCGTGGGCGATCGTGCCGAGCGCGAGAACCCAGAGCGCCTCGGTGTTCGAACCCGCGATCGCGATGCCGCCTCCCGCCATGAGCCACGCGCCGGACCACAACCGCGTTCGGTGATCGCCCCAGCGCAAGGAGAGGTGCTGCGCCTGTCCACGGGCGGGGCGGGGCGGCGGGGTCGCGAGCATGCTGGGAGCGTATCGGGCTCAGCCGACGCCCTCGGGCGATGAACCCGGGCGCCCCAGGTGGGGCCCAGGCACGGGTCGATAAAGTGACGTCATGAGCGAGCAGCGGCGCCCGTGGGTCATCGGGCACCGCGGGGCGAGCGGGTACCGGCCCGAGCACACGCGCGCGGCCTACGAGCTCGCCTTCGCTCTCGGCGTCGACGCGGTCGAGCCCGACATCGTCGCGACGCGCGACGGCGTGCTCGTGCTACGCCACGAGAACGAGATCTCGGGAACCACGGATGTCGCCCGCCGTCCTGAGTTCGCCGACCGTCGCACGACGAAGCAGTTCGCCGACGTCTCCGCCACCGGCTGGTTCACCGAGGACTTCACGTGGGAGGAGCTCGCGACACTGCGCGCGGTCGAGCGCGTGCCTTCGCTGCGCCCGGGCTCGGCGACCTTCGACGGCCGGTACCCGATCCTACGGCTCGACGAGCTCATCGAGCTCGTGCACGATGCGTCGGCGCGGTACGCGCGGCCCATCGGTCTCGTCGCCGAGATCAAGCATGCGGCCTACTTCGACTCCGTGGGACTGCCGCTCGGCGAGCTCGTCGCCGAGGCGCTCGCGGGATTCCGCGGCCCGCTCGTCGTGGAGAGCTTCGAGGAGACAGTGCTCGGCGAGGTGCGCCAGCGCGGACTCGGCGCGAGGCTCGTGTATCTGCTCGAGGGCAAGGGCACGGCACCCGACCTCGCGCTGCGGCTCGGCGCATCCGCCCCGGACTACAGCGCCCAGCTGAGCGACGAGGGACTCGCCGACCTCGCGGGCCGTGTCGACGGTGTGAGCGTCGACAAGGGGCGCCTGCTCAAGCCCGACCCGCGTGCCGGCGTCGAGCTCGTCGATCGTGCGCACCGCGCGGGCCTCGAGGTCTACACGTGGACGCTGCGACCCGAGAACAAGTTCCTCACGGCGCCCTTCCGCACGACGACCGGCGCTCGCGAGTGGGGCGATTGGCGCGGCGAGTTCGACGCCGTCCTCGCGACGGGGCTCGATGGCGTGTTCGCCGACCAGCCGGATCTCGCGATCGCCGCGCGCGACGAGCGCTGAGGCATCCGTACCCCTCTGCGCGGATGCGACGGGATGCGTGGGCCCGCCATGGGGCCGGCCGCTCTAGACGAAAGCGGCTGAGCATCGCTAGGTTCTGGTTGTCGCTGCGATCGCAGAAGCGCCTTCGAGTTGGGGGGTTTACTTGCTGTTCGATGTGATGCGGCGGTACGGCGCTCGAACCGTGCGCGGGGCAGCAATCAATGCAATCGCGTGCGGCTTCCTCGTCACGATGCTCTGGATCAACTCCGGGTCGACAGGCGGCATGGTGTCGGCTGTCCTGGGGTCGGTCGTCTTCGTCGGTTTCGTGCTGGCGTTCGTCGATAAGGCGCGTGATGCTCGTCGAGCACTCGCGCGCGTACCAGAAGAGGAGCTTGCTCCCGAAGGCGATGGGGAATCGTCTGAGATCGAAGAATCGCGCGCGTCCCTTCACGGGATCGCGCGATCTGGCCCGTGGAGAGGTCGGTCGATCTCGGCGGAGAGGGTCGGGGCCGATTGGCTCGTTCGCGTTGAATCGGACGCGAGCGATGATGTCGAACCCGACGGCGCAGAGTACGAATTAGACACGCCCGGACTTCGACTCGTCTCTGCGCAATGGGCTATGCGCTGGACGAGCGTGGCGTGAAGCTCGGCAGGTGCTCCTGTGGTAGCCGGTCGGCACAGACGCAGGGAGCGCGGCAAATGTGTGAGGTGTTGGCGCGATCTGGCTGCTGACGGTTAGAGGAGACGACGGCTGATGACGACTGCAACGGGATGTGCGTTGATCGGGAGTCTCTTTGTCGCGTTTGGCTTGTCTGGTGTGCTTTGGCGCTACTTTCGCATCCGGTCGCGTGGCGCTGGGGGCGCATCGCGGGTTCTGCAGCCTCCAGCGCTATTCGCCAGTTGGACTTTGGTCGTCCTGGGTCTGATCCTGATCGTCTCGGGCTTTCTCTTCGCGGAGTCACCCGAGGATCCTCCGCCGTTTGCGGTCTTCGTGGCGACGCTCGCGGCCGGTCTGTGTCTCATGGTGCCAGGCGTCATGATCTTCGCGAGGTCGCTGCCTTCCGTGAAGCGATGGAGCGAGACGCATCCGTCCGTCAACCCGCCCTGGATGGCGCAATTGGGCGTGGCCATGATGGCGTTCGGTCTTGTCGCGGGCGGCGTGGTTGCGCCCATCATGATCGTCACCCTGAGGCAATAGCTTCGACGGCGGCGTGACGCGGAGGGCGAAGCCTCTTCTGGCTGCACGTCGCGATCGCCGCGCGCGACGAGCGCTGAGGCATCCGTGCCCCTCTGATTGGGGGTAGTCAGACCGGTCGTAGGATGACGAAACCGCTAGACGACGGACGTGAGGCATTACTAGGTTCTGCTTGTCGCGGTGCCGCGGCGCCCCTTCGTCGATGGGATCACCACCGCCATGTCTCTCGTCGTCACCGCACTGCGGTCGTCTGTCGCTGTCATCGCATCCGCCGTATTGGTCGTGACGGTTGTCACGCCGGTTCACGCGGAGGAGGTTCCGCCGCCGCCGGTGGACGTGCTGGCTGCGCCTGTGTCGACGCCCGCTGAGCCGTTGAAGCCGCAGGTCCCGACCGGCGAGTTCTCGGTAGAGGCGCCGGCCGAGGCGGCGCAACCCGTCGGGGCGTCGGCGCGTGTGGCGAAGCCGATCGATTTCGCGAATCTCGACCTGGCCTCGTTGTCGGTGCTCGAGCGTGATGAGTTCACGACGACGTATGAGTTGCCGAACGGCTTGCGTCTTGCGGCGGTGTCCGAGGCGCCCCTCAATGTGCGTGTCGATGGTGAGTGGGTGCCTGCCGACAACAAGCTCGCGCGCGTGGTGGGCGGCTGGGAAGCGGCGGAGCATCCGCTGGCTCCGGAGTTCTCGCAGAGCTCGGCCGGTGACGTCGTGACCGTGACGTCTGACGACTACTCGCTCAGTTGGCGCCTACTGGGTGCTGCTGATGTGCAGGGCAGCGTCGGCATGTACCGGACGGGCGAGCAGGGCCCGCTGCGTTTCCGTGACGTGCTCGAGGGCGTCGACTTGGAGTACGAGGTCGAGCCGTCGCTCGTCAAGGAGTCGATGGTGCTCGACTCGGCCCCCGAATCGGCTCCGGAATACCGCTGGGTGCTTACGGCGCCAGGACTTGCGGTGGAGCCTGACGACGCGGGCGGGTTCGTGATCCGCGACGCCGATGGGGGTGTGCGGTTCACGATTCCGACGCCCATCATGTGGGACTCGACCGGTGAAAGCGGCGTGCGGGAGCCCGAAACGGCGCCTGTTGCAGCGGCGGTCGAGCAGTACGGGGCACCGGAAGCCGGCCAGTGGCTGTTGACGCTGCGCCCCGACTTCGCGTGGTTGACGGACCCGGCGAGGGTCTACCCGGTGACAGTCGATCCGTCCACAGGGTGGGGGCCGAGCAACACTCGTTCGGTGAAGTCGGACGGCGTGGTGCAATCGGGTGCAACGTGGTTCGGCAATCCCTGGCAGGCAAACCACGCCATCTACTGGCGAGGCTGGGCGCAGTATCCGCTTGCCAACATTGCGGGCACGTATGTCTATGACAGTGAGCTCGTGCTCTCGTACACGACCGGGACGGCGACATGTCAGACCGGCTACGTCGGATCGGGCTCGGGGACGACGCCCGGATCTGTGGCGAACTACGGCTCCGATGTCTCGTCGTTCTCCCTCTGCAATGGATCCGCATCCGCGAGTGCATCGACCATCGACGGGCTGGACTCCACGATCGCCTCGTGGGTGCGGGGCGGCGGATACGGGAACTGGTTGGGGATCCGCAGCGCGTATGAGGCCAACACGGGCTACAGCTACAAGGGGGCGAACTCGGCCCTCTACGTCGCGTACGCGAACTACCCCTCGGTGACGGGCATCACGGGTGCGACTCCGAAGAACGGGCAGAAAGCGCCGCGAACCCCGAAGATGCAGGCGACCGGGTCGACGAACTCCGGCACCGCGTTGCAGTTCCGGTATCAGTTCGAGAAGACTGGCGGCTCTGGCAACGGCACGGGCCCGTTCACATCGATCGCGTACGACACGAACTGGGTGAATGCGGGAGAGTTCCCGGTGCCGTCGAACAAGCTCGAACCGGGCACGCAGTACCGCTACCGGATCCTCGTGCGCGATGGCTACAACGGCCATCTCGGCAACAACACCCAGCGCACGGCGACCAACGCGGCGTGGTACTTCACGACGAACAGCACGCCGACGATCGCGCAGGCATCCGCGTCGCCCGCGGATGAGGCGGTCGTGACGACGGTGACGCCGACACTCAGCGCTCCCTACACCGCGGACCCCGACGGTACGGCGGTGACCAAGTACAAGTTCGTGGTGGCGACGGGGGAGGACGGCCGCACGGGCACGGCGGTGACGTCGGGATGGCTGACTCCGACGGACACGACTCCGGGGGCTCCCGTGACGTGGACGCCGGATCCGGCGCTGTTGCAAGACGGCGTGAAGTACACGTGGCGGGTCTGGGTGGATGACGGCACGGAGCAGATCGAGCAGGCGTGGATCGGCCATTTCGCCGTGAACCTGCGCCTGGGCAGCTCCGGCCCGTCGCCGTTCGATTCCGCGGGCGCGGCCGGTGTCAACCTCGCCAACGGGAACCTGGCATTGAGTTTCGCCTCCCCGACGGTGCAGGCTCTCGGGGGGCCGATGGGAGTGTCGTTCTCCTACAACTCGCAAGCCGACCCGCTCGCGAACCAGGGTTTGACGGGTTCGTATTACAACGCGCTCAACCAGGGGCAGACCACCACGACGACGTTCAGCTTCGACGGACGCGAGCCGGTGCTGGTGCGCACCGACCGGGTCATCTCGTTCAACGAGCCCGACAAGGTGGCACCGGCAGTGCCGGCCAACTATTGGATGGCCCGGTGGAATGGGTACGTCACCACTCCCGACACTGGTGCGTACACGTTCGGCGTCACGCGGGATGACGGAGCGCGCGTCGTCGTCGGTACGACGACCGTGCTGGATCAGTGGTCGGCTGCTTCCTCCGGCATCAAGTGGGGAACGCCCGTGAACCTCACAGGGGGTGTCGCGTCGCAGATCCGGGTGGACTACTACGACTCCACCGGAAACGCGCAACTCGAGCTGCGGGTGAAGGGACCGGGCATCACTGACCCCGACGGCATCCCGGTGCCGGCGTCATGGTTCACGAAGAAGGTGCAGTACCTGCCGGGCGGGTGGTCCAACTCGGGCCCGATCAACGGCTCGGGCGGCTTCTACACCCTGGCCACCAAGACGTCGACGACGGTCGCGCTGACCGATGTCACCGGCTCCGTGCACACCTACACGAGGAAGTCCGACGGCGGCTACACGGCACCGAACGGTGAATACGGCATCCTCGCGCTCGATGGCGCTGGGCAGGTGACGCTCAACGACGGCGGCACGGTGTACGTCTTCAACGCCGCGGGCAAGGTCGTGTCGGTCACGACGCCTCAAGACGCCAAGAAGTCGGCGACGCCCGTGGTGACCTACCGCGCGAACGGTGTGCCGGACCGGATCTCGGATCCGGTCGCGGGGAACACGACGTCCCGCGTCGTGCAGTTCGTGTACGGCGGCGACTCCGCGGGGTGCCCGAGTGATCCGGCGTATGCGGCCGCGCCGACGGGCTTCCTATGCCAGATCGTCTACCCCGGCCACACCACGGCGGATGACACCACCCGTCTGTTCTACGACGCGAACGGGCAGCTGGTGTCGATCGTCGACCCGGGCGGCGAGCAGGTGATCTTCCACTACACCGCTGGGATCCTCGACAAGATCTGGGATCCGCTCGTGAACGACTGGATCAAGGCCGACACGGCGAACCGTAGCCACACCGACACGGTCGCGACCGTGATCGGCTACACGGATGGAAAGGTGACCTCCGTCACCGCGCCTGCGCCGGATGGCGCCACCGAAGCGCTCCGACCGAAGAAGAGCTACAGCTACGGCGCGGGCACGACCCATGTCGACGTCGAGGGTCTTGACTTGAGCGACGCGCCGGCGGGCGCGCACGCCTCCACGGTCACCTACGACTCGTCGTGGCGTGCGACATCCACTACCTCCCCGCTCGGTCTCACCTCGGCCCAGACGTGGTCGCCGGAGGATCAGCTGCTGTCGTCGACGGATGCCTGGGGCCGGATGTCGACCACGATCTACGACGAGTTCACCGACCTGCCGCTGCACAACTACGGGCCGGCGCCGGCATCCTGCTTCGAGGCCGACCGCACGCCGGCGAGTACGTGCCCGATCGAGGTCGGCCACACTGCGACCCGCTATGACGAGGGCATGCAGGGGCTCGACGTGGCGTACTACGCGACCAACAACCTCTCGGGGCAACCCGTCGACTTCAGCCTCGGCTTGACGAGCGGAACCGGGGCCACCGGAAGCGGGCTGACATCCCGGAGTTGGGGAACGGGGTCGCCCCTCGCGGGCGTGCCGGCCGATAACTTCTCGCTGCGGATGTCGGGAACGATCACGTTCCCGACGGCTGGCGACTATCAGTTCCAGTTGCAGTTCGACGACGGCGGGCGACTGTATCTCAACGACGACCTGCTCGTGACGCATACCGGATCCACGATCAACAGCCCCATCATCACAGGTATCGCGGCCGACGAGCGTCGTCGCATCCGGGTGGACTACTACGAGCGCACGGGCAGCGCCACGCTGAAGCTGCTGTGGTCGATCAACGGCGGAGCGTTCACGCAGGTTCCCGATTCGGCCGTGACGCCGGGCTACAACCTCGCCACGAGCAGCACCGTCGATGACTCGGTGCCGGCTGCCAGCGGCCTCGCGCCGGATCTGGTAACCCCGCTGACCACGTCGACGGGTTACGGTGCGAACCCGTGGTTGGGCATGGCGACGACGTCGACGATCGACCCGGGCGGTCTCGCGCTGACGACGACGATCGGGTACGAGGCCCCGTCGACCGCGGCGAACTCGTGGCTGCGGCGGCTGACGCGCACGATGCCGTCGGGTGGTGGCGCGGTGACGACGTCGCAGTACTACGGCGACACGGCGGGTCCGGTCGAGGCGGTGTGTGGTGTGTCGGCATCGACGCCGCAGTACGGGGCGTTGAAGCAGGTCACGGGGCCGTCTCCGGCGTCGGGTTCGCCCGTGTCGACGCAGTACGTGTACGACGTGTTGGGTCGTGCGGTGGGCAGCAAGAGCTCCGGGGATCCGGCGTGGTCGTGCGTGAGCTATGACGCGCGTGGCCGGACCACGCAGTCGGCGATCGCGCAGGGGTCGGCGGATGAGCGGATCGTGGCGACGGACTATGCCGTGGGTGGGGATCCGTTGGTGACGTCGGTGACGGATCCGGCGGGCACGATCACGACGCGGGTGGATCTGCTGGGTCGTGTGGTGGAGTACACGGATGTGTGGGGCACGGTCACGGTGCCGGCGTATGAGCCGCAGACGGGTCGGGTGGTGAAGACCACGACGACACCGCCCGGTGGTGCGCCGCTCGTGCAGGCGTTCAGCTACGACGCGGATGGGAAGGTGCTGTCGGTGAAGGTGAACGGCACGTTGTTCGCCGATCCCGAGTACGCGGCGGATCAGTTGTTGTCGTCGGTGGCGTATGCCAATGGCACGAGCCTCGCGTCGATGACGAGGGATGCGTTCACGGGTGCGACGTTGGGGATGCAGTGGTCGTTCCCGGGCGCGAGCGGGTCGACGGTGTCGGATGCGGTGGTGCGTTCGCAGTCGGGCCGCATCATCCAGAACACCCTCACCGACAGTCAGGCTGCGGGTGCGGAGGTGTCGAGGTATCGGTTTGATGCGGCGGGCCGGTTGGTGCAGGCGTCGATCCCGCGGCACGAGCTTGAGTACGGGTTCGGCACAGCTACCTGCGGCAGTACGGGGGCGGGTGCGAACGGGAACCGCACGAGCTTCTCGGACACCTTCGACGGTGGCATCCCGGCGACGGTGGCGTATTGCTACGACGATGCGGATCGGTTGCAGTCGACGACGGTGGCGGGCGCTCCCGTTGATGGGTCGCCGGTCGCGGCGGGCAGCCTGACCACGACCGGTCCGGGTGCGACGCTCGCCCACGACGCGCGTGGCAACACGACCACGCTGGCCGATCAGCTGCTGGAGTTCGACGTGTCGAACCGGCATGTGAAGACGACTCTCGCGGATGGCACGGTGGTGTCGTATGTGCGGGATGCGACGAACCGGATCGTGGAGCGGAAGGTCACCAAGCCGGGTGATGCGGATCAGGTGACCCGGTTCACCTACTCCGGTGCCGGGGATGGTGCCTTCGGCATCCTCAGCAGCAGCAACGTGTTGGTGGAGGCGACGATCGGGCTCCCCGGCGGCGCCACCGTCCGCATCGACGCAACAGGGGCGCAGCAGGATTGGGCGTACCCGAACCTGCACGGTGATGTCATCGTCCAGGCCGACGCGACCGGTTCCCGGATCGGCACGCGCGCCGCCTATGACCCGTTCGGGCAGCCAGTCGACCCGGTCACCGGGCAGATCGGCACCACCACCGCGGATGATGCGGTTCCGGACACGGTCTCGGGTGCGGATGCCGACTACGCCTGGGTGGGTGGTGCCCGGAAGCTCTACGAGCACCAAGGCTCCATCGCGTCGATCGAGATGGGCGCCCGCGTGTTCGTCGCAGCGCTCGGCAGGTTCATGTCCGTTGATCCGGTCGAGGGGGGTGTCACCAACGCCTACGACTACCCCGCCGACCCCATCAACAAACTCGACCTCACCGGGGAGAGGGAGTGTGACGTCTGTGGGTTCTACTCCGCGGGCCAAATCGCAAAGGGGCTGGCGGAGGCTTACAAGTGGCGAAAGGTCGTGAACGCCGCTAAGGACGCCGCGTTCTACAAGGCCGAGGCCCGACGCGCTTCGGATGTAGCCGGTAACTTCCTGCGGAGCTTCCGGAACGTTCTCAACGGGAGTTGGGTTCTTGGGGGGATTGCCGCAATGACGCTTGGTACAACGTGCCATGACCGTGCCGCGGGGGGCCAAGTAATCTGCACCGGTGGGGGGTTCAGTGGGGCAATTACTGTGGGCGACTACATCATCACTGGCTACTCAAGCGCGGAGAAGTTCCGACGTTCCGGAATCGCCGACCACGAGTATGGTCATTCGGATCAATGGGCCACACTCGGGGTGGGAGGGTTCCTCTCGATTTGGTTGCCATCGGCCGCGCTGTCTTATGCGACCGGTAATGCGCCCGTGCAAGGAGGTGGCTGTTGGAATCCACTAGAACGCTTGGCTCCCGCCGGGGCAGCCTACGATCAGTGCTGACCGCTGCACTTGCGGCGCTGCTCGCTCTCGCGCTGTCCAGCTGCGTCGCGGATAGACCACCGGTCGCGAATATCGCACTCCAACGTGAGGGAGACGACCTCCGGATCGTCTTCTGTGATGGCGTCAGAATCGACGTGTTGTGGGTCGATCAGCGTGATGGGCGAAGCCACACGGTCTGGGAAGCGCGTCCGTATCTGACGCTGGAGCCGGGCGAGATAGTCGATCGATCCATGCTCGGTGATTCCCTTGTCGAGACCGGCAAGTTCGACTTCGAATCAGGCGGCCCCGTCGTCGTTCAGGCAGCGGCGGCCAACGGTTCAGTTGAAGCGGAGTTTCCGACAAAGACAGGGGTGCCTACGGATGGCTGGTTACATCCGGACGGCCGTGTCACCGAGGCGGAGTGTGGCTGAGCCCGACGGATGGGCGTGAAGACGTCGGGCACGCGCCCCTCACGGCGGGCACGAGCGGATCCGTCTACTCGGAGTGGTCTCTTCTCTTGCTGTTCCCGTACGGAGAGTTCGCCTATGCGGTTTCGGCGTTGACGCGAGCATGGGTCGGGCTATTTCTCGGCGCGGCCACCGGCGACATTCTTGCGTCGGCGCTCGTGAGTGCCATGGCTCTTCCTATCGGCTTCTTCTACGCGGCTCTGGTGTACGCAGCGTCGCTGGGGGCATTTCGGATCGTGAAGCTCGTAGCCGGAAACAAGGACGGTCGATCTCGATAGCTGAAGTGGGTGCTCGCGTTGATGCTTGCGTTGGCGCTCTCTGGACAACCACTCCACGACGTAAGCGCGGCGCCCCGCGGGACAACCGCCCCTGGATTCCGGGACGGGGGACGCGGCATCCTTACCTGCAGTGACCGCGCGACGCGGAAGGATGCAGGAATGAGCGCCCCGGCGGACGCCGCGCGGTTCGACCCGCGATGGACTCCCGCGCGCCCGCGGGCGCGCGCGCTCGTCGCGGGCAACCTCGTGCTCGCCGTCTCGTGGGCGCTCGCCCTCGCATCCGTCGTCGCGGCCATCATGATCGGGCCGCCGTATGCGGAGGACGGCGACCTCACGATCATCTACCTCGGCTACGCGATCGTGTGGGCGCCCGTCGCCGCGATCATCGTGAGCCGCGGCGCTCGGCTCGTGGGCGGCATCCTCGCGGTTCAGGCGATCGGTGCGGGGCTCTCGCTGCTGCTGACCGTGCTGTTGCGTGCGGAGCCCGCGGATGCCGCGCTGCACGGCGTGCTCGCGCACGTCGCGGATCGCCCGTGGATTCCCGGAGCGCTCGCGAGCTTCTCGATCCTGCCGCTCCTGCTCACGACGCGCCCGCTCGGCCGTGGCATCCGCGCCCTCGTGGTCGCGGGGCTCGTCATCGCGATCGTGCCCGTCGCGCTCGCGCCGCTGCGGCAGCGTGATGAGGCGCCGCCGAACCCGCTCGCGATCGACGGCGCGATCGCGCAGGAAGTGCTGCGCGTGACGATCATCGCGGCGTTCACGGCCGCCGTCGCGCTCGCGGTCGTGAGCCTCGTGGTCGCGGCGTGGCGGCGCTGGGCGGGCCCGGCATCCGATCGCGTCGGTCAGGGCTGGATCGTGCTCGGGCAGGCGCTGCTCGTCGTGTTCGCGTCGCCCATCTTCCTGCCGATCTGGCCGCAGCTCGCCGACACGCTCGACTCGGTCGCGCCGCTCGCGCCCCTCGTGGCTCTGCTCTTCATGCCGGCGGCCGTCATCGTGTTCTCGCTCGGGCGTCGCGTGGGCGGCATCGAGGTCACGGTCAACCGCGCGATCGTCAACGTGCTGCTCGTCGCCGTGCTCGTGCTCGCCTACTCGACGATCGCGACGACGATCGCGCTCACCCTGCCCGTGCCGCCGCTCATCGCGGGCGTCATGGGCGTCGCGGCGCTCGTCTTGAGCCTCGAACCGCTGCGCGCGTGGATCCAGGGCCGCGTCGACGAGCTCGTGTACGGCGACGCCGCGGACCCCGCGCAGCTGCTGCGCACGCTCGGCGATCGAGTGCCCGACGACGTCGACGGCGACGACCTGCGGTCCCTCGCCGAGGAACTGCGATCCGCCCTGCGGCTCGCGCGGCTCGAGCTGCACTCGGCCGAGCCCGGCGGCGTGCGCGCGCTGAGCGGCGGGCCCGGCGGGCCCGTCACGCGTATCCCGCTGCGCGGCTCGACGGGCGAGGTCGGCTGGATCGAGGCGGCCTCCCCGGGGCGCCAGCGCGTCGACCGTCGCGTCGTGCGCGTGCTCGACCAGGTGTCGGGCGTGCTCGCCATCACCGTGCGGCTCGCCGAGATCAACCGCGACATCCTGGATGCCGGCGAGCGCGCTCGCGAGGTCGGCGCGGAAGAGCGCCGCATGGTCGCGCGCGAGCTCGACGAGGGGCTCGGGCCCGGTCTCGCGCGCAGCGCCGAGCGGCTCGACCGCGTGCCCGCGCTCGTCGTGGCCGGCTCGCCCGAGGCGGGCGCCGAGCTCGCCGCCGTGCGCGAGGAGCTCGCCGAGCGCACGAGCGAAGTGCGCGACCTCGCGCGCACCCTCCTGCCCGGCGCGCTCGACACGGGCGACGTCGACACGGCCCTGCGCGAGCTCGCCGCGCGCTTCTCGAGCGCGCGCCTCGACATCGAGGTCGTGGGGCGCCTCGGCGACGCGATCCCCGAGGGCCGCGAGGCCGCCATCCACCACCTCGTCGCCGAGCTCGTGCTGCTCGCGCGGCGGGCGCCGGATGCGCGCGTCGCGCGCATCGCGATCGAGGTCGCCCCGCGCGAGGTGCGCATCTCGCTCGACGTCGACGGACGCGGGCGCCCCGCCGACGAGTCGGCGATCCTCGCATCCGTGCGTGATCGCGCCGACGAGCTCGGCGGCGCCCTCTCGGATGCCGAGTCGGGCATCGGTCGCACCCTCGTCGTGGAGGTGCCGCGATGATCGTGCGCCGCATCGTCGGGCTCTCGGTGCTCGTCGTCTCGTGGGGGCCCGCCCTCTCGTCGATCGTCATCGCGTGGATCTTCGAGCTGCCCGAGCTGCCGGTGCCCGGCGTCTTCCTCTCGGCCTCGCCGCCGCTCGTGCAGTCGCGCTTCGATGAGATCGGCGTCGTCGTCGCTCTGATCTACGGTGCGCTGAGCGCCGTGCTCATCGTGCGCCGGCCGCATCCCGTCGCGATCCTCTTCGCCGTGCACGCCGTGGGCTCGGGCATCGCGGCGTTCGGGGTGCAGTGGGGGCTCCTCGGCGAGCGGATGCCGGAGCTGCCCCTCTGGGGCTTCGTCGCGCACGCCGCGGGCTGGGGCTACATCCCGGGAACCGTCGCGACCGTCTTCGTGCCCGTGCTGCTGCTACGGCGTCCCCTCGGCGGGCACGGCGCCGCGATCGTCGCGGCCGACCTGCTGTTCGCCGCCGCTGCGATGGCCGCAGCGGTCGTCAATCAGGCGCCGGTCGACCCGGTGACGCGCGGGCCCGTCAATCCCTTCGCGATCCCGGATGCCGCGGTGCAGCACGCGCTCCCGTATGTCTACGGCGTCTCGGTCGTGCTCGCCGTGCTCCTCTCGGCCGGTGTCGCCGTGTGGGTCGTCGTCGAGTGGCGGCGTTCCTCGAGCGGCCGCCGCTCGCGCGTCGGATGGCTCGCCGTCGGTCACGCCTTCCTCACGGCCTCCTACGCGTCGCTCGTGATCCCCGCGGGGCCCGAGGTGCCCGCGATCGTGTGGGACTTCGGCATGGTCGCACCCGTCATCGGCCAGATCTTCTACCCCTCGGCGGTGCTCGTGCTCGTGCTCGGCACGCGCCTGCGGGGCATCGACATCGCCGTGACGCGCGTGCTGCTCTGGACGATCCTCACCGTCGTGGCCGTCACGGCTTACCTCTGGGTGAGCGAGCTCCTCAAGGTCGTCACGCACCTGGATGCCGTCGCGACGGGTATCGTCGCGGCGGCGATCGTCGCGATCGCTCTGCAGTGGGCACGGCGGGGGATCGAGCGCGGCATCGATCGTCTCGTCTATGGCCCTGACGGCGACCCGGCGCGGCTGCTCGGCCGGCTCGGCGAGCGCGTCGGCGAATTCGATTCGGGGGCCGAGGGCCTCACGGGCCTCGCCGCGGCCTTGCGCGGCGCGCTCGGGGTCGCTGCCATCGAGATCGTGCCCGACGACGCGGCGTCGCCCGTCATCCTCGTCGGCACGCCCGTCGACAACCCCGTGCCCGTCGAGCTGCGCGCCGCGGGTGTGCGCCTCGGCGAGATCCGTGTGCACCCGCGTCCGGGTGAGCGCCTCTCGCGCAGCGCCGTCCGCCGCATCGAGGGGCTCGCGGGCGTCGTCGCGACGGCGCTGCGGCTCGCCCTCGCGAGCGCGCGCCTGGGAGCCGCGCGCGACGCGCTCGTCGCGGCCCGGCAGGACGAGCGCCGCGCTTTGCGCCGCGAACTGCATGACAGCATCGGGCCCTCGCTCGCGGGCGTCGGCTTCGGCCTCGCGGCCGTCGACAACCTGCGTCGCAGCGACCCGGCGGCCGCGGGCGAGCTCGCGTCGCGCCTCGCAGGCGATCTGCGCGAGCAGCTCGGCGAGGTGCGACGCGTCGCCCGCAGTGTGCGCGGCGATCGCACCGTCTTCGAGCTCTCGGTCGAGCTCGCGGAGCTCGCGGCCGACTTCGCCGGCTCGGGGGTCGAGGTGCGCGTCGACGCGCCTGCGGCCTGGCGCGTGCCGGCCCACGCCATCCGGCCCCTCTACCTCGTGGCCGCCGAGGGAGTGCACAACGCCGTGCGGCACGCGCACGCCTCGGCCGTCGTCATCGAGGTCGTCGAGGATGCGCCTGCCGCCGTCGTGCTCACGGTGCGCGACGACGGGCGCGGCTTCGACCCAGACGACGTCGCGGGAGGCGTGGGCCTCACGACGATGCGCGAGCACGCGGCGGAGGCGGGCGCCGAGCTCGACCTCAGCTCCGGGCCCTCCGGCACCACGATCAGCTTCCGGGTGCCGCTCCCGGCGCCCGCCCCGGCAGAGCCCCTGCCGTCCACCACCACTCTGGAGACCACCACATGACCGCCGACTCCTCCGCCATCCGCGTCGTCGTCGTCGACGACCACCCGCTCTTCCGCATCGGCATCATCTCGCTGCTCGAGACCCTCGACGGCGTCGAGGTCGTCGGCTCGGCCGAGACGGCCGACGAAGCCGTGGAGGTCGTGCTCGCGGCCTCGCCCGCCGTCGTGCTCATGGACCTCGACCTCGCGGCCGGCAGTTCGGGCATCGACGCGACGCGGCGCATCAACCGCGAACGCCCCGACATCGGCGTGCTCGTGCTCACGATGCTCGGCGACGACGAGTCGCTCTTCGCGGCCGTGCGCTCGGGCGCGCGTGGCTACCTGCTCAAGACGGCGGCGCCCGGCGAGGTGCAGCGCGCCATCCACGCGGTCGCCGCGGGCGACATGCTGCTCGGCGCGGATGTCGCCCGCCGCGCCGTCTCGTACCTCACCGAGGCGAAGCGCACGGGCGGCAACCCCTTCCCGGAGCTCACCGAGCGGGAGCGCGAGGTGCTCGATCTCGTCGCGCGCGGGCAGGACAACCAGACGATCGCGCGCACACTCGTGCTCACGAACAAGACCGTGCGCAACTACGTCTACGGCATCGCGACGAAGCTCGGCGCGAGCGACCGCTCGGCGCTCATCGTCATGGCGCGTGAGGCGGGCGTGGGGGTGGACTCGGCGTCCTGAGGCCGTGCCCGAGGCGTCCTAGGACACGCGTCCCGAACGTCCCGGGCAGGGCGGACCTCCGATCGAGGGCACGCGACTCTGGGCGACGGGACGCCCGGTCCGCGAGGTTCGGATGGCGGCTTCGTGCCGTCACCCGAAAGGACCCCACCATGACCACCACCCCCGTGCGCCGGCTCGCCGCCGGCGCGACCACCGCGCTGCTTGCGCTCGGGCTCCTGACGCCCGCGGCGCTCGCGGTCGCCGACGACCTTCCCGTCGAGGATCAGACCACCACGGTTCTCGATGAGACGGCGACGGCGCCCGCCTCTGAGGCGCCCGCCACTGAGACGCCAACCGAGACGCCGGCCGAGACGCCCGCCGAGGAGGCATCCGCCGAGGAGCTCCCTCACGAGACGCCCGAGGCTCCCGCAGAGTCGGATGACGGCGCGGCATCGGCCCCGCCCGCGCCGGCCGAGGAGCCGACCGAGCCCCAGGCCAAGGTCGCCGACGCATCCGAGAATGTGACCTCCGCGGCCCCGGCCGCCGTTCCCGCGGGCCTCGCCGCGACGCCCGAGCTCGGCCCCGGCGAGTCGCGCACCGAGACGATCACGGTCACGGAGGGGACCGTCTTCCCGATCTACGCGCTCGGCGACGATGTCGAGGTCACGAGCGTGATCCCGGGCACCGGTGGTTCGGTGACGTCCGTCTCGGTCGACGGGGTGAACCGGCACTTGCGTGTGGCGTCGTCACCGGTGTCCGGGACGATGAGCGTCACCGTGAGGAACCTCGCGGACGAGACGCGCGTCGTGCCCTTCGTGGCGTCGTACTACGGCCCCGTTGTGCGTCCGGATCTGTCGCCCAGTCTGCACCAGCCCTACCTCTTCGTCTCGCTGCGGCCGACGGTCGACGGCACCCCCTCGGCCGATATCACGGGACAGGTCAACGTGATCGGTCGCGACGGGGTCACGCATTCCGTTGCCCTGCGACCGCAGACGGCCGGGTCGACGAGCTATTATGCCCGCTTCGAGGGGCTCGAGCCGGGTCTCTATCTCATCGAGGCGCAGTACGTCATGAACGGCGTCAGCTATTCGGCTGCGGACCTCGGCGACGTGGTGGCCGAGGACGACACGCCGCCCGTCGTCGCCTACACGACCGAGCCCGCGGCGTCGAACGCGCACGGATGGTTCCGCCGTGCGGTCACGGCGACGCTCGCTGCGAGCGACCCGGGGAGCGGCGTGCAGCGCATCTTCCGCGGTCTCGACACGACGACGCTCGAGCCGGTGTACGGCACGACCACGACGACCGTCGAGGTTGCGACGGAGGGCGTCCACGCCCTCAGGTACTACGCCGAGGACTACCAGAACAACGCCTCGGCGCAAGTCGAGCGCACCATCCGCATCGATCTCACGGCGCCGACGGCGACCCTCGACGGGCTCGTCGACGGGCAGGAGATCCGGGAGGGCGACGAGGTCATCGTCGACTACAGCTGCGATGACGCGCTCTCGGGCATCGTCGACTGCATCGCGCCGATCGAGTCGGGCGAGCAGCTCGACACCTCGACGCCGGGCGTGTTCACCTTCACGCTCGTCGCGGTCGACCGCGCCGGCAACGAGACGCGCGTCGAGCGCACGTACACCGTGGTCGGCGTCGACACGACGGCGCCGTCGCTCGACGTCGACCTCCCCGAGGAGCCCGCGAGCGGATGGTTCACCGAGCCTGTCACGCTGCAGTTCAGCGCGAGCGACCTCGAGACCGGCATCTCGCGCATCCACTGGGAGTACGACACCCCATCGGGCATCGTCGTCGACGAGAGCACCAGCCCGACCGGCGAGCTCGAGCTCGACGCGACGGGCGAGTACGAGGTCGAGGTCTGGGCCGAGGACGGCGCGGGCAACCGCAGCGAGACGCAGACCTTCACGGTGCGCGTGGATGTGAGCGCGCCCGTCGTCCGGTTCGTGTCGCCTGCCGACCCGATCGCGTCGATCCTGCCGAACGGCCACTACGCCCAGAACGAGCGCGTGGTCATCGACATCGACTGCACCGACGAGGGATCCGGGCTCGCGTCGTGCGACGCTTCGACCCCCGACGGCGAGTACCTCCCGACGGGCAGGCCCGGCACGCACGAGCTGCGCGTCGTCGCGACGGATGCCGCCGGCAACCGCACCGAGCGCGTGCTCAGCTACACCGTCGACGCGCCGACCGCATCCGGCGGATCCGGATCGCCGACCGCATCCCGAGACCCCCGACTGGCACAGACCGGCGCCGACTACGTCCTCCCGGGGATCGTGCTCGTCGCAGTTCTCCTCGCGGCAGGAGCCACGCTCCTGACCACGCGGAGGCTCGGCGGCCGCTAGTCGGGTTGCGGCCGCCGCGCGTCCGGGCGGGATTGCCGGGGGGTTCTCCGCCCGGACGCACCCGCGGCCGCCTGCACCACCTGCACCACAACAGCACCACCCCCGACCCCCGGAAACACCAATCCGACACAGAAAGAGAAAAGGACGATGTCCCGAACCACCACACGCGCCCTCGCGGGCGCACTCACCGCGGGCGGTCTTGCGATCGCGCTCGCGGGCTGCAACCTCATCCCGACCCCCGGCGGCAAGCCCGCCGAGCCCGGCAAGGCAGTGGGCTTCGAGCAGGTGCAGCAGGCCGTCATCCAGCTCGAGGCGCGCGGCACCTTCGTCGACCCGCAGTACGGCGGGTACGAGGGCGCCGGCCGCGGCTCCGGCTTCATCATCTCGGAGGACGGCCTCGCGGTCACCAACAACCACGTCGTCGTGGGCGCCGGCACGCTCGACGTCTGGCGCGGGGGAGACCAGAGCGACACCCTCGATGCGCGCGTGCTCGGGGCATCCGAGTGCCTCGATATCGCGGTCGTGCAGCTCGAGAAGGACGACTACCCCTACCTCGACTGGCACAAGGGCGAGATCAAGACGGGCATCGACGTCTACGCGGCGGGCTTCCCCCTCGGCGACCCGACGTTCACCATGACGCGGGGCATCGTCTCGAAGGCCGATGTGGAGGGCGACACGGCGTGGGCCTCGATCGACTCGATCATCGAGCACGACGCGCGCATCCGCCCCGGCAACTCGGGCGGCCCGCTCGTCGACACCGACGGGCGCGTCGTCGGCGTCAACTACGCCGGTGAGGACACCTACGACTACAACTTCGCGATCCACCGCGACGAAGTGCAAGACGTCATCGAGCAGCTCGCGGCGGGCGAGAGCGTGCTGAGCCTCGGCATCAACGGCCAGGGCATCGCGGGCGAGGATGGCGGACTCGGCGTGTGGGTCGCCTCGGTCGCCGCGGGTTCTGTGGCCGACAAGGCCGGCGTCAAGCCCGGTGACCTCATCACGCGCCTCGGCGGCGTGAGCGTCGGCACCGACGGCACGATGCGCGAGTACTGCGACGTGCTGCGCACCCACGGCACGGAGGCGACGCTCGACATGGAGCTCTACCGCCCTGCCGACGAGGCGTACTACCGCGGTCAGGTCAACTCCGAGCGTGTGCTCACGGCCGTCGAGACGATCGGCGGCGGGGGCGGCGAGCCCTCGGGCGACTTCGTCGATATCGCCGACGACTCCGGGCACGTGCAGGTGTCGGTGCCGGTCGAGTGGGACGACATCGATGGCTCGGGGTTCACGGATGACGCGGGCAACCAGTGGTCGTCGGTCATCGCGAGCCCAAACATCTCGAAGCTGCAGAGTGGCTGGTCGGTGCCGGGTGTGAGCGTCATGGCCACGCCCACGGGCGTCGACCCCGCGAACGTCGACGCGCTACTCGCCTCGACGGCATCCGGGGTGCAGGGCGACGGATGCGTCTCCGACGGCGTGCAGAGCTACGCCGACGGCTACCACACCGGCAAGTACGAGTACTTCACGGGGTGCGGATCGACGGATGCCGACTACGTCGCGATCGCGGCGCTCGCCGACGACCAGAGCTACCTCATCTACGTGCTCATCCAGGCGGTCAGTGAAGACGACGCCGCCGCGCTGGATCGCGTCGTCAGCAGCTTCATCGCGGGCTTCTGACCTCCGGGCGGGCGCCGGTCCTTCGACGGTCCCCATGGGCGCCCGCTCGGCCCCCTGCACCCATCCGCACGACTTGTACCACCCCGCACCACCACCACCCGCGGGCGCGGCCCGCACCACCAATGTTCAAGGAGCGAACATCATGACCGCAACAGCAGCACGCGACCGCCTCTGGCCCCTGTGGGGCGCCGCCGCCGGCATCGCCGGCTTCACCGCCACCGTGCTCATGGACACGCGTCCTGAGAGCGAACTGCTCGCCGCCGAGCAAGGACGCCAGTTCACGCTCGACGCGAGCTACATGAACGAGGTCGCCCACACGAGCAACTACCTCGGCTTCCTCATCGGCTTCGTCGCCGTCGCCTGTCTCATCGTGTTCGCGGCCGCGTGGCGCTCGCGCGTCGAGCAGCAGCACACCCGCTCGATCGCGGCGTCCGCCGTGACGGGGGGCCTCCTCGTGAGCGCCGCGGGCCTCGCGCTCGCCTACGGCTGGAAGGGTGCCCTCGCCAACTACGGCTACACGGGCAACGAGTTCGGGATGTTCGACGACCCGGGCCTGTACGTGTACTACATCCTCACCGACTTCGGTCCGTACATCCCCTGGCTCGGCGTGCTCGTCTCGTTCGCCGGGGTGGCGTGGCTCGCGTGGGCCGAGCGTCTCGTCTCGCGCATCCTCGGCACCCTCCTCGCCCTCTACGTCGTGTTCATCGCGGCGGCGTACGCGATCATGGGCGTCCCGGGACTCGCAGGGCCGCTTTCGGGCGCCGTGCTCGCCGTCGCGAGCCTCTGGCTCGTCGTCGGCCGCAGTCGTGTGACCCTTCGCCCGCTCGTCGTCGCGCCCCGGCGCGGCGCCCCGGCCATGGTCGAGGCGCCCGTCGTCGCCGAGCCGACGGCGGATTCACCCGCCCAGAGCTGATGCGCGGGCGCGCACTCGGCACCGCGGCCCTCGCCGTCGTCGCGGCCCTCACCCTGAGCGGCTGCGACGACGACGATCGCCCGATGCCCGTCCCGAAGGGCACACCCTCGGCGACGCCCGACACGGCGCAGACCGATGCGCCCGAGGCAGTGGACCCGCGGTGCGTCGAGCAGTACGGACCGAAGGCCGGCCTCGTGTTCGAGGGTGACATCCGGGTGCGGCCTGACGGCTGGCCGACCCCGCCCGAGTTCGCGGTGCTGTGCTGGATCGAGACCCTCGCGCCGACCGAACAGGCGGGGCACTACGCCACGACGTACTACACGCCGTACGACAAGGTGCTCGATTACTACGAGGGCTCCTTCACGACCGGCCACCATGGTCGCCCCGACTCCACCGACGGCGAGCTGCTCACGGGAGTCTTCGGCGACGTCTCGTACTACATCGTCGCCGATGGGACGAGCCGCTACGCCATCCACTGGGCGATCGACGGCTACTACAGCGAATGACGACATGAAAGGGCCCATCATGACCGCACGATCACGCGCTGCACGCGCCCTCACACTCGGTGCACTCGCTCTCGCCCTCACGGCGTGCGCACCCGACCCCAACGGCCCTGCCGTGTCGGGGCCCGCCGCGGGCGACGATCCGGGCGCCGGCGGCGGCCCCGTCGCGAACTCGGCCTGCGACATCGCGTTTCCCGACAGCCCGTTCGGCAGCGACATCGCCGAGGCGCACACGGTACCCGCCGATTGGACGGCGCCCGCCGGCGTCGAACTGTGCGGGGTGCTGCAGTCGAGCGACACGACCGCCGTGCTGCAGTACGCAACCCAGCTCGAGCCGGATGCCGTGCTCGACGCCTGGGAGCCGCTCCTCGACGGCTACGCACTCGAGCGCAGCGAGGGGATCGGCGGCTGGCCCATCCTCAACGCCACCGCGGGCGACCTCGAGTTCGCTATCCAGACGGATGGCGAGGCCGGCGCCGTCGTGATCGGCTTCGAGGAGGGCGACGCCTGAGCTCGACAGTGGGGAGGGAGGTCAGCGGCGCGACCTAGACTAGGGCGGCCATGACCTTCCTCCTCGACGGGTTCGATACGGATCCCGGTGACTCCGGCCTGCCGTCGGCGGGCGCTCCCGCCGTCGACGAGGCGCTTCTCGCGGGCCTCAACCCCCAGCAGCGCGAGGCGGTGCTCTATCGCGGCCCGGCACTGCTCATCGTCGCGGGCGCCGGCTCGGGCAAGACGAGCGTGCTCACCCGCCGCATCGCGAGCCTCATCCAGACGCGCGAGGCGTGGCCGAGTCAGATCCTCGCGATCACCTTCACCAACAAGGCCGCGAACGAGATGCGCGAGCGCGTCGAGCAGCTCGTCGGCGGCGCGGCCGACGGCATGTGGATCTCGACGTTCCACTCGGCGTGCGTGCGCATCCTGCGGCGTCAGGCCGAGGCGATGGGCCTCAAGTCGGCCTTCACGATCTACGACTCCGCCGACTCACGCGCCATGCTCAAGCGCATCATCAAGGAACTCGAGGTCGACACCCTCGGGCTCACCGTGCCGAGCGTCGCGGGCAAGATCTCGAAGCTCAAGAACGAACTCGGCGACGTCGACTCCTACGCGCGTCAGGTCAACGCCGACGACCCCGCCGACGCGGCGTTCCTCGAGGTGTTCCGGCGCTACAGCGAGGGCCTGCGCCGCGCCAACGCGCTCGACTTCGACGACCTCATCGCCGAGACCGTGCACCTGTTCCGGGCGTTCCCCGAGGTCGCGGCCCTCTACCAGCGGCGTTTCCGCCACATCCTCGTCGACGAGTACCAAGACACGAACCACGCCCAGTACGCGCTCATCCGCGAGCTCACGCGTCCCGTCGAACCCCAGCACGTACCCGCTGACACGCGGATGCGGTTGGATGCCGCAGGCGGCATCCCGGGCGCCTCGCTCACCGTGGTGGGCGACTCCGACCAGTCGATCTACGCGTTCCGCGGCGCCGACATCCGCAACATCGTGGAGTTCGAGCGCGACTTCCCCGAGGCCAAGGTCATCCTGCTCGAGCAGAACTACCGCTCGACGCAGAACATCCTCGACGCCGCGAACGCCGTCATCGCCTCCAACTTCGACCGCCAGGAGAAGAACCTCTTCACGACGGCGGGGGCGGGCGAGAAGATCGTCGGCTTCACGGGCTACACGGCCTACGACGAGGCGCAATTCGTGGCCGACGAGATCCAGGCCCTGCACGAGGCGGGCGCCGCCTACAAAGACATGGCCGTGTTCTTCCGCGTCAACTCGCAGACGCGAGCGCTCGAAGACATCCTCATCCGCTCGGCGATCCCGTACCGCATCGCGGGCGGCACCAAGTTCTACGAGCGGGCCGAGATCAAGGATGCGATGGCCTACCTCGTGCAGGTCGCGAACCCCGCCGACGACCTGGCGCTGCGCCGCATCATGAACACGCCCAAGCGCGGCATCGGACCGGCCACCGAGGCGGCGCTCCAGGCGCACGCCGACCGCCTCGGGGTGCCGCTGCGCGAGACGCTGCGCGAGGCCGACCAGCTCGGCCTCGGCCCCAAGGTCACGAAGGCGATCATGGATCTCGGGCAGATCCTCGACGAGGTCGAGGCGATGGTGCCGACCTCGCCGCCCGCCGACGTGCTCACCGAGCTGCTCGTGCGCACGGGCTATGTGGACGCCTTGCGTGCGACGCGCGACGCACAAGACGAGGTGCGCGCTGAGAACGTCGAGGAGCTCCTCTCCTTCACGAAGGAGTTCACGAAGCGCAATCCCGATGGGCGGCTCATCGACTTCCTCACCGAGGTCGCGCTCGTCGCGGCGGCCGACGAGATCGACGACGCATCCGGCACCGTCACGCTCATGACGCTCCACACGGCGAAGGGTCTCGAGTACGACACGGTGTTCCTCACGGGCATCGAGGAAGACCTGCTGCCGCACCGCATCTCGACGAACGAGCCCGGCGGCATCGCCGAGGAGCGCCGGCTCTTCTACGTGGGCATCACACGCGCCAAGAAGCGGCTCTATCTCTCGCTCGCGATGACGCGCGCGCAGTTCGGCGACACGGCGGTCGCGCTGCCGAGCCGCTTCCTGCAGGATGTGCCGGGTCACCTCATCGAGTGGCGGCAGTCGCCCGGCATGGCGAATTCGCGCGGCGGCACGCGCTCACGCGCGCTCAACGCGGGGCGGTCGCGGCAGAGCTTCAGCTACAGCACCTCGCTGCCGCCCGCGCCCAATCGCGAGAAGCGCGAGTGGACGAGCGCCGTCACGAACACGGTGCGCGACAACGGCGACCTGACGCTGCAGCCGGGCGACCGCATCCGGCACACCGACTTCGGCGAGGGCCGCGTCGTGGCCGTCACGGGGCAGGCGCCGAAGGCGGTCGCCGAAGTGAACTTCGACACGGCGGGGCGCAAGCGCCTGCTCATCAAGATCGCCCCGATCGAGAAGCTCTAGTACTACAGTCGCGTTTATGGCGTGTGTCCGCGGCGTAGATAATGGTGTCGTCGGGCGGTGTGTTGGTGTTTTCGGCGCCAGCGTGACCGGTGGAGCACTCGCGCGGGGTCGGCGGGCGCATTC